>ERZ1026810.57-NODE-57-length-95237-cov-13.368962_pt1 | contig 95237 bp, 107 predicted proteins | sample MGYA00520872_ERZ1026810 | MGnify/ENA primary metagenome ERZ1026810 (study PRJEB33270, sample SAMEA104284477) | anaerobic digester metagenome | biome: Anaerobic digester microbiome; feature: mesophilic sludge digester; material: Anaerobic digester biomass | place... | reverse complement strand
GATATGACACTGTCAATGGTTATCCCGTTGCAACGGAGATCAGGTTTTACGACAATGAAGGTGCACTGAGCATGATTGAGAAGTATTTCAACATCACCCCTGACTGCGAGTTGTCACCGGCCATATTTAGTCCGTCAGAGTTCAATAATGCTAAATGGTGATTTTTTGCAATAGACTTTTCAATCTCTCCCCGGGTCCGCGCCAGAATCCAATAATGACAGATGGTGATTACGAAATTATTCACATGTAACAGCTATGTGATTGACCACCCATATAACAGCTATGTAATGGACCACCAATGTGCCACCAATGTGATGAACTACCCATTTAACAGCTATGTGATGGACCACCATCGAAGAGATTAAAACGCCATCCGGGATAAAGCTGAATAAGGATAACAGATAGGCCAAGCCTCTCTCAGGCATCCTGACCCTCGGGGAAACCATCCTGCTTTATAAGGATAATAGATATGCCAAGCCTGGAGAATCATGCTTTGGGTTGCCATTGCAAGAATCTGTTATTGACCTGTGAACTCAGAGCGGAGATTTCAGGGATCTTCTCACCGGATATAACTGCATTTTGTTTAAATTCAGCCATGGAATCAGATAACAAACCATATAAATAATCCGGTCATGAAAACAAAAACGTTATCACTTTTACTTGCACTTCTCGTCCTGGCAACCGGCAGCGCCCTGTCACAAACGACAGGCAATCCTGTCACCGACCTCCTGCTGTCGGCATGGTCACCCCGGAACTTCACCAGCGTGCCTGTCACTGATCAGCAGATTGATATGATATTGCAGTGCGGCATCAAGGCACCAAGCGCAAGAAACGCACAGCCATGGCACTTCACGGTAATTACGAACGAAGCAGTGATGAAGGAGATCATCCCCAACATCACACCGGGGAATGTGATCATAGTCATCTCCGGCAAAGTGTCACAATCAGGCGCCACACCCGATTTCGACTGCGGACTGGCAACACAGAACATGTTCGTCGCGGCAACATCAATGGGCCTCGGAGCAAGGATTTACGGCGCCCCGGTAGCCGCTGTCAGAAGCAAAAAAGAGGCACTGCAGATACCCGAGGAATTCTCTCCTGTCATGATGATTCGCGTGGGTAACATGGAGAAAAGCAGTGACGCCATCTCGGGCGCATCGCCCCGCAAAACGAAGGAGGAGACCGTTAACTGGGTCAGATAGCTTCGCAACCTGTATTAAGACAACAACATCACCACAGGATTTGCAGCAAAGTTTTTTCAGAATCATAACATTTTATCGAATAAGTGTAATAAATACATTTTTTTATATATTTATAGCCGGTTAATAGTTCGCCCGTCGGGCGGAATGACCACAATTCTCTTATATCCGTCAGGAGAATTTGTTAAACTTGCTGATACAGTGGCGGATAAACATTAAGAAAACAATTCTGATCATGAAGATTAACAGGCTGTTCATTGTTATTGTATTGATCTTATGCTCGTTGGTTACATCCCCTGGATTTGCCCAGGATGGTGACCAGATGCTTGACGGAATAGGTGAAACCGGATTGATATCACGCTACCAGTTCAAGGGAAATGACAGGGACTGGTCGCGCAACAACCTCCATGCCATCACCCGGGGGACGGACTTCAGATTCATACCTGACAGCCTCTTCAGTAATGTTCTTGCCCTTTCGGGCGAAAGCGAGACATACGTTTCCATCCCGGGCGAGGCGGTGTCAGGCGAAGAATCGCTTACCATCTGTGGCTGGATAAACCTTCTCTCTGCACAACCGGGACAGATGTTTTTTGATTTCGGGAAGAACAGCAACTCGCACTTCTTTGCTGCCCCGGCAGGAACGAAGGAGAAGCCCGGACTACAGGCATCATTTGTGGCCGGATCAAAGATATATACCACTTCCTCCGATGCAGTGCCCCTCAAAAAATGGAGCCATCTGGCAGTGGTTCTTGACATCCCGGCGAAAACCATGAGCACATACCTGAATGGTGCGCTGGTCGCCGAGGTTAAGGATGCCACTCTTGACCTGTCACAGCTGTTTGACACTGATTCAGAAAAAAACAACCAGCTCTATGTTGGCAAATCAATCGACGGTGAAAAGAGTTTCCTGAATGCAAAGCTCTCCGACTTCCGCATTTACCGCATTCCACTGACATCCAGACAGATCGGGAGAATCTATTTCACCGCTCTGAGAGGCGGCAGCCAGCAGGCAGCACACAGGGGTCAGCCTGAACAGACCCTCCAGGTTTTTCCTGCAACAACACCGCAGCTGTACAATGCGTTTCTGGTCAGCATTCCTGACACGCAGGTGGAGACCACTGTTGGAAACCTCCCAAGACTGCCACGTTTTGTAAAAGGGGTTTACAGCAATGGTGCGGAGGGCCCCGATGTGAGAGTGATCTGGCCTGCTCCCGAGGATAACAGCCAGGTACTTGTCCCCGGAACATACACGGTGACCGGAAAGGTTGCCGGTACAAGTCTGCAGCCCAGGGTGGTAGTGACCGTCAGATCAGCGGAAGCCCCTGCCACACCGCATCGCACGCTGGAGGCCTTCAGGCTTGACCAGGTTGGGCTTGATGCTGACATTCACAATCAGGAGACAAAGTTCATCGAGAACCGTGACAAGTTCATAAAGGGTCTCGAAGCCACCAATCCTGATAATTTCCTTTACATGTTCCGCAATGCCTTCGGGCAGGAGCAGCCCGTGGGCGCGCAGCCGCTCGGCGGGTGGGACAGCCAGCAGACCAAGCTTCGCGGTCACGCAACCGGACATTACCTCAGCGCCATCGCTCAGGCCTATGCAAGCACCGGTTATAATGCGGAGCTCCGGGCAAAGTTCGCAGGCAAAATGGATTATATGGTGAAAACGCTCTATGAGCTCTCGCAGTTGTCAGGCCAGCCCCGGACAGCCGGCGGAGAGTATGTGGCTGATCCTACAGCTGTTCCGCCCGCGGCGGGAAAAACAGGCTACGACTCTGACCTGAGCGAGGCAGGGATACGCACCGACTACCAGAACTGGGGGAAAGGTTTTATCAGCGCCTATCCGCCTGACCAGTTCATCATGCTGGAGAAGGGAGCCACCTATGGCGGCTCGAACGCTCAGATATGGGCACCATACTACACCCTGCACAAGATCATGGCAGGGCTGATGGATGTTTACGAGGTGAGCGGCAACGGAAAGGCGCTGGAGATAGCGAAGGGGATGGCCACATGGGTATATGCCCGCCTGAGCCGGCTGCCAAAGGAGACGCTGATAAGCATGTGGAACAGGTACATCGCCGGGGAGTTCGGTGGGATGAACGAGGCACTGGCACGGCTGTCACGTATCACCGGTGATGACAGCTTCATGAAAGCTGCACAGTTGTTTGACAACATCAGGCTGTTCTACGGCGATGCTGATCATGCGCACGGGCTGGCAAAGAATGTGGATATGTTGCGCGGGCTGCATGCCAACCAGCATATTCCGCAGATCGTTGGAGCAATAGAGATTTACCGGGGCACCGGGGCACCGGAGTATTATAACATCGCTGACAACTTCTGGGACATGGTCACACACGACTACATGTACAGCATCGGTGGTGTTGCAGGCGCACGCAATCCGAACAATGCGGAGTGCTTTACCGCGCAGCCGGCATCATTGTATGAGAACGGTTTCGCCGCAGGCGGACAGAACGAGACCTGCGCCACCTACAACATGCTCAAGCTGACCGGGAGCCTCTTCCTCTTCAACCAGGATGCGGCGCTGATGGATTACTATGAGCGCGGGCTGTACAATCATATACTTGCCTCGGTGGCCGAGCACAACGCCGGGAACACCTATCATGTGCCTTTGAGACCCGGCTCGATGAAGCAGTTCGGCAACCCGAACATGAACGGGTTCTCGTGCTGCAACGGAACGGCCCTGGAGAGCAGCACCAAGCTGCAGAACTCAATTTACTTCAGGAGCGCCGATAACAGTGCGCTGTATGTGAACCTCTATGTGCCGTCAACGCTGACATGGACTGAAAGGAATATTACTATTAAGCAGGCCACGGCTTACCCGAAGGAGGACCATACGGTGCTGACAATTGACGGCAAGGGCAGGTTCGACCTGAATGTGAGGGTGCCTCACTGGGCAACGAAGGGATTCTTCGTAAGGATCAACGGCAAGGATGTGAAGAGTGAAGCGGTTCCGGGGAGTTATCTGACCCTGAGTCGCAAGTGGAAGAAGGGCGATACTGTTGAGCTTCGCATGCCGTTCAGATTCTACCTTGAACCGGTGATGGATCAGCAGAACATTGCGAGCCTCTTCTGGGGTCCGGTACTGCTGGCAGCGCAGGAGCCCGCTCCCCGCACCGAGTGGCGCAAGGTGACCCTTGATGCTTCAGATATCAGCAAATCAATCAGCGGTGACCCCTCGAAGCTGGAGTTTATGATTGATGGTGTTTTATACAAACCATTCTTTGACACCTACGGGAGACATTCGGTGTACCTTGATGTGGAATTGAAGTAGGGATTCCTGCGTTCGCGGCCGGCGAAAGGTATGCGAAGCACTCTGATATAGTGTTGAGGTAGAAATTCCGGAGTTGCATCAGGAAATAGGCATTCAGTCTATCTTGATATGTAGCCTTCCGCGGCAGGCGAAAGGTATTCAGCCTGTCGTGATATGGAGATTCCCGCGTGCAGTAGAAGACATACTGTGTACCCGGAAACCAGTCAACCGGTTATCTCATGATGCCCCACGGATAGAGCTTTCTGGTGGCACAGAATGATCCGGCGGGTGTCTCGGCAAGATTTACATGTGCAATTAGTTTCTCCTGTTTGCCGCAATATGGTTCAAGTATCTGTATGATATATTCGCGACTTTCCAGACCCCTGACCGTCAGATTCACATCGAACAGGCAGTTGCAGCTGCAGGCGGCACTCTGTTCGTTCTCCTTGATAAACAATGTGTCACCGGCTACCTCTGCATGACAGGTCAGCTTACCGGGACAACAGTTAAAGCCAGCGTTGATATGTGTTATCTGAAGTGTCCCGGAAGAGGCCTCGAAAACATAGTTAATGCATGAGAGGGTATCAGGGGTAGTGCCGTCAACCGACCCTGACTTGAGGCTCTTGCACCCCGTGTGATCAATAACCTCGGCGGTGATACGCTCACCATACCTCTCACAGCCTGACAGCAGTATCGCTGCTGACATCAGGACTGCCAACACTGAAGGTAACACCTTGTCCGATATCTTTTTCATGATAAATTTTCTGATTTTCAAGTTATTCATTATTACAACTAATCTGCCGCAAGTCTCGTGCCAAAACTGATCCGCGCAGGAACAAATGCTTATCCGGAATGCTATTTCGTAACAAAAGGTGCCCTGGCCTTTCATTAGTTCAAGGGCAATGCAATTTAAAAGAGCGTTTCATCTGAGACAGATGCACCCGCTTCATATGCAAAGGTAAGGCGCTATGTTTGATGAAAAAGATTTTTTCCCGGCAACAACTATCCATAACTGAAAATTTCCTTAATATTGAAGGCTGATCCCGGCACTTATTGCAACAGTGATGCGGACACCTCCAAATGATTGATTTACATCACACAGGGTTTGACAACGAGAAATACCTCAGGGAGCAGACAGCAGCTATACTTGAGCGTGTGAACCGTTTCAACAATAAGCTTTACATCGAGTTCGGGGGCAAAGTGCTCTTTGACCTCCATGCTGCCCGGGTATTGCCCGGATTCGATCCGAACATCAAGATGAGGCTGCTGCAGATGTTGAAGGATAAGATAGATGTGATTCTATGTATTCATGCGGGTGACATCGAGAGAAAGAAGGTACGGGCAGATTTCGGGATAACCTATGATGTTGATGCACTGAAGACAATTGATGACTTCAGGGAGTGGGACATTGATGTAACGGCTGTTGTCATCACCCGTTACACGGGGCAGTATCCCGCAAGAGTTTTCAGAAACAAGCTCGAGCACAGGGGAGTGAAGGTATATACCCATTCACCCACAAAGGGGTATCCCACAGATGTGGAACTGATTGTAAGTGATGAGGGGTATGGTGCCAATCAATATATAAAGACTACAAATCCGATTGTTGTTGTTACCGGACCGGGGCCGGGCAGCGGTAAGCTGGCCACCTGTCTGTGCAATCTATACCATGAGTACCGCCGTGGTGTCAAGGCCGGGTATGCCAAGTTCGAGACCTTTCCCATCTGGGATCTGCCCCTTGACCACAAGGTGAACATAGCGTATGAGGCTGCTACCCTTGACCTGAAGGACGAGGTACTGATAGACAGCTACCATCTGAAACGCTATGGCACAAACGTGGTCAACTATAACAGGGATATTGAGGCTTTCCATCTGCTCAAAAGAATATTTGAAAAGATCACCGGAGGCGAGTCAATGTACCAGTCGCCCACCGACATGGGTGTCAATAGAGCCAGCGCCGGGATTGTCAATGACGATGTGATACAGAAGGCAGCACACCAGGAGATCATACGCCGTTACTTCAGGTGTGCCGTGGAGTATACTATAGGACTGGCCGACAAGGAGATACTGGAGCATGCTGCGAAGATTATGGAAAAGGTGGGGGCGAAACCGGAGGACAGGAAGGTAGTATTGCCAGCAAGGAAAGCGATGAAGGATGCGGAGAAGGGTGGCAAGGGTAATGCCGGCATTTTCTGCGGCGCCTCCATTGAGCTGGCGGATGGTACCATTATTACCGGCAAAAACTCGCCGCTGATGCATGCCGCATCAAGTCTGATTCTCAATGCCACAAAATATCTGGCCGGGCTGCCCGACAGCCTGTTGCTGCTGCCAAAGAACCTTATTGACTCTGTAACTTACATGAAGAAGGACATCCTCAACGGCAAGGAGGTTAGCCTCGATGTTGAGGAAACACTTATATTGCTGGGTATAAGTGCGCTGACCAATCCTGCCGCCCAGGCAGCACTGGAACAACTAACCCTCCTCCGGGGTTGCGAGGTGCATCTTACCCATATACCAACCTCTGGCGATGAGGCCGGACTGCGGAAGCTGAATGTGAACGTGACGTGTGATCCGGAATACTCCAGCAAGAGCCTGTTTGTCAGCTAATCAGGCAACAGGCAGCAGAGGGACGGGCGTGAATAAATGACCCGTCACAATTCTCCCCGTAAGAATTAAAGATTGCAGATCAGATATTTTCTATCTCCTCGGTACCCCAACCCAATAGAGGTCAAACTCTCCTTTCCCGCCTGGACGGTTGGAGGAAAACACCATAAGGTCATTGATGAACGACTCTCCACCCGGAACCAGTATCGGCCGGTACTCGTCATATTCCGTGTTTATCAGGTTACCCATATTGACCGGCTCCGTCCACGTCTGGCCATTATAAACCGAGTACCAGAGATCAAATCCGCCAAATCCCCCCTCACGGTCAGAGGTAAAGACCATCACGTTTCCGGCAATGTAAGGACACTTGTCATCAGCGCTGCTGCTCAGAACCGATGACCGGGTGATGGTGACGGCAGCCGACTCACTGATCAGCTTCCCCTCTTCGCCGGTGGCGCTGAAAATATCAAAAGAGCCGTCGCGGTCAGACATGAAGTAGGCTGTCTCCCTGTTCTGAGCAGCTCCGTGATGGAGGGAGAGATAACCTTCGTTGAATTCCGTATTCAGTTGTACCACCTCGAACGGATCACCTGACGGATCAAAACCATCATTGGCAAATTCATATCTGCAGCAGAATATATCAAGGTTCCCTTCCGGGTCACTGCTGTAAAAGAACCGTCTCTCCTCCTCACCTTTCTTATAATAATGGAAGTATGGGTAGTCACTGATAAAATATGGTCCCAGCTCGTTGCAGTCACTATTGACAGCTTCAAGAAATCCTGATTCCCAAGCTTTTGCCTGCATTTCGAATCCGCCATCTATCAGGTCAAATATGATATTTCCGTGGTATCCGATAAAGTCGAAATTATCGCCGTTTGAATTTCTGTTGCTTGAAAAGATCAGGCTGAAAGTCATATCGGCCCATGATATCTTCAGGTCGGAATTGTAATCATCGCGACTGGAGTTCACCGCTGAAAAGTTCACCGGAACCGGCGGAATGATACCTTTGTCGAAATTAAGCCTGGGACTGTTGCAGGAACTGAAAAGGAGTGGTATTATTAGAAGGAATGCTGATCTTTTCATAGCGAGGAAATTTTAAGGTTCATGATGAAACCGACATTTACACTGGCATGATTCATCAACATATCGAAGTAACCATTTGGCCCTGCCGGGTCACTGAATGAGGGCTCAGTAGTTGAAACACTGCCTTTAATTGACACTCCGTAGCGTTTAGTCAGCCAGTAGTTGATCTTCAGGCCGGCATCTGCCACAAGGTTTCCATTATTGGTTTTGGCAATGCTGTTGATCACTCCATACTCTGAGTTCGTTACCCGCAGATCAGGGTGAATGCATGCTGCATATCCGAGGTGAAAGAGCAGCATGACCTCGGTATGTTTTATCTCAGGGATTTTAAGTGTGAATCCCGCCAGGAACTTAATCATCTGGTAGTTTCCGGCTGATACATCGTTGATGCCGTAACCTCCGAGGGTACGGTCATATTCAGACTGGTATGCCTTTCCATTGAAAAAGAAGCTGGCATAGCCAATTGATGATGAGAATCCGAATATTTTGCCGTAATAGAGGTATTCCGCCCCGAGGTTCGGACCAGGGGCGGCGAAACCTGCATCATAGGTGAATGTTTTGAGCGCAAACTCACCAAGCGGTATCGAAACGCCGGCGTTGGCACCAAAGACTGATTTTCTGATTTTTTGCTGTGCCTGGCATGTTGCAGCCATAAGGACCAGCAGCGCCAGGATGGCGAAGACTTTTCTCATTACATTCAGGTTAGGCCGGGAACAGATACCCGGTACAATGGCAGGCAACAAATATCACGCCAAAAGAGTGCTTTTCCCCCCTCCCATCCGGACTATTGTCTGATAAGTGAATTATGACGATGTGACATTGGCGGCAAGGCATACATCCGGACCATTGTCTGATAAATGTTCTGCAGCACTACTGAGGTGATTCTGCCTGGAATTTCTCAATCTGTAAAGAATAAAGTGGAATTGGATTGGGAAAAACTCCGGTTTTTTTTCACTATCTTCACCCCTTCTAATTAGTGTTTCATATATGGCTGATATTCAGACAATTTATCAGGAGACTATAAAATTTGCGGCAGAAAAGCACGGAGCGCAGAAAGTAAAAGGAACAAGAATTCCGTATGTTGTTCATCTGAGCAACGTTACAATGGAGATATTCATGGCTGCACGCCAAACACGCGGATTTGACCTCGGATATGCTCTCCAGGTGGCCCTCCTGCATGACACGATAGAAGACACAGGAACAACACGCCAGGAACTGGAGATGGTTTTCGGAAAGGATATTGCCGATGCTGTCTGGGCGATCACCGGAGATCCGAAGCTGATCAAGGAGTACAGGCTCTCTGACAGCCTGGCCAAGATAAGGCAGTGTCCGCGAGAGGTGGGAGCAGTAAAGCTTGCCGACCGTATCACAAACCTGCAGGCTCCGCCGAAAAGCTGGAGCAAAAGCCGTATCAGTGACTACCTGTTTGATGCCAAGCATATACTCATGGCTCTGCAGGGATCGAATGAGTATCTTGAAACAAGGCTGGCAGCCAAGATAGAAGAGTACGGTAAGTACCTGAATGTCGAAAATTCTTAAGGTCTGAAGGTAGAAAAGTCCCGGAGTCCTGAGGTCGAGTAGTCTTACAGTCTGAAGGTCTGAAGACAGAAAAGCCTTAGGGTCTGACGGCAGAAAAGTCCCGGAATCTGAAGTCGATGAACAAGTTTGCATATCTGTTTTCACTTTGTCTTTTTCTCAGCACCCTGTTTCTCAGCGGGCAGGCGGGCAGTTTCAGCTTCGCCCTGATCACTGACACCCATATAGGGAGCGGCAGCGCTGATGAAGACCTGCGGCGGACAGTAGAAGATATCAATGATATTGACTCCGTTGTCTTTGTAATAGTGGCAGGTGACGTGACGGAGTTCGGATCGGACGCTGAACTGCTTCTCGCAAAAAAAATCCTTGACAGGCTTGAGAAGCCCTGGTACATCATCCCCGGTAACCATGACACCAAATGGTCTGAGAGCGGTGCCAACAGTTTCCGCATCGTCTTTGGTGACGAGGCATTTGTCTTCAACCACGGCGGATGGCTCTTTATAGGCACCAACTCCGGCCCGAACATGAGGATGGGCCCGGGTCAGATACCAAGAGAAAATATTGTATGGCTCGATTCTGTTCTCAGCATCCCGGCCAACAGGGCAATGAAGATCATATCAGTCAATCACTATCCTCTTGACAATGGGCTGAACAACTGGTACGAGCTGACCGACAGGCTGAAGCAGCTTGATACGAGGCTGGCCCTGTGCGGTCATGGTCATTCAAACAGCGTTCTGAATTTCGAAGGTATTCCTGCTCTCATGGGTCGTTCCAACTTGCGCGCGAACCATCCTCAGGGAGGATACAACATCATGACCATAGTGGGCGACACTCTGCTTACGGCTTCGGTCAGGCACCCGGGAACAGGTGAAGAAACGGAAGCGGCAACCGGCCACAGTGCAGTCACGATGCCTGTCTGGGCCTCGGTCCGGCTTGAGAGGCATGATTTCAGCGCTGACACCACCAGATGGCCGAGACCTGACTATTCAATGAATGAACGGTACAGCCAGGTGCGCGAAGTATGGCGTTTACAGGAGGAAGCCGACATCGGTGCCGGAACCCTGGTTACAGGGAAGCTGGCACTCATCACCACCACCGCCGGTGAAGTGAAGGCAATCTCACTCAGAAACGGGCGTGAGAAATGGTCCTTCCCCACCGGGGCAAAGATTTACGGCACTCCGGTTTCTGACGGAAAGAGAGTTATTGCGGTATCAGCCGACGGCATGGCAAGGTCCCTTACCCTTGAGAGAGGCAAACTGTTGTGGAGTTATGACACGAAGCAGCCGGTGGTGGCCTCCCCTGTAATCAGCGGGGAGCGCCTCTTCATTGCGGGCTCGTCGGGCCACTGTCATGCACTTGACATTACAAGCGGCTCAGTGCTCTGGACCAACGGTGATATTGACGGTTTCGTTGAAACCATACCCCTGATATACAAGGAAATGTTGATCTTCGGCACATGGAACAACCGGCTTTATGCTCTTGACATTGCAACAGGAACCATAAGGTGGGTATGGAACACCGGGTATTCAAACAGGATGCTCTCACCCGCAGCATGCGTACCTGTGGCTGTCGGCGACCGCCTGTTCGTGGTGGCGCCAGACAGAAAGATGGCCTGTCTTGACGTCAATACCGGGGAACTCCTGTGGCATTCCGACCTCGGCGGGGCAACCGTCAGGGAATCGATGGGGCTCTCGGAGGACAGAAGCCTGGTGCTGGCCAAAACAATGGACGGCAGGGTCATCGGTGTCAGTGCTTCGGGCAACAGTCCGGAGATAATATGGAAGTCTGATTTCAACATAGGATATGACATTGCACCGGGGGTGATTACAGAGCGTGACGGAATCATATTCATTCCCTCTGATAAAGGTATTGTGCATGCTGCCTCGCGCGAAAACGGGAAGCTTCTCTGGAGCCACAGGATCTCATCATGCCTTATCAACAATATCGTGCCGCTCAAAGGTAATAACCTGATTGTCAATTCTATGGATGGGATAGTGGTCAGGCTCGGCTGGTAAGGCCGAAAGGCTCAGGCCCTCGTTACAGGTATCCTGCTCTGCGTGGTTCGGCTTCGTCCGCAGGTACGGTTCAACCTCGTCCGCAGGTTCGGTTCAACCTCGTCCGCAGGTTCGGTTCAACCTCGTCCGCAGGTTCGGTTCAACCTCGTCCGCAGGTTCGGCTCAACCTCGTCCGCAGATTCGACTCAACCTCGTCCGCAGATTCGACTCAACCTCGTCCGCAGATTCGACTCAACCTCGTCCGCAGGTACGGTTCGCCGCATGGCTTATCAATCTGAAGGTCCGGTTTGCCGGGAGTTTGAGCAGGAGAACCAATGGCAGGTGTTTTGCAAAAAGATTTTGATTTTAGTCGCCAAAGGTTTATCTTTAGTGACTAACTGATCAGATTTTCTGAACATAATTATATAATGCCTCTAAAACAATAACGAAAATTATGGCAGGATTTATTGATGAATTCCTTGAGAGCTATGGCCCTGAAGTGACAAAACAGATGTCAAGCAACTTCAATGTTGATCAGGCCACGGTTCAGAAGCTTATCCCTCAGCTGGCGCCACTGATCCTTGCGGGTCTCAAGAAGCAGAAAGACACCCGTGGCGGTGATGAGAGGGTTGATCACATCCTCAACAAGTATGGTGACTCCTCCGTGCTCAACAATATCAAAGATCTGGTCTCCAGCAAGGCCCGGGCAAAGGATGTTGATCCGAACCTTGGCGGGCTTCTGGGTGATGCAGGAGGTGTGCAGGCTGCCCAGGCCCTGGCAAAGAAGATGAACATTGATCCTTCGACGATCATGAAGATGATCCCGGCACTGGCACCCCTGCTCCTTGGAGCACTTACCAAAAAACGTGACACCGGCGGCAAAGGTATTTCCGGTGTAGGTGCACTCCTGGATGCTGACGGCGATGGCAGTATCCTTGACGACGTGGCAGGATTCCTGCTCAAGAGTGGCAGCTCAACCCGGTCGGGCAGTGGCGGCCTCCTCGGTTCAATCATCGGAGGGATCACCCGCCGAAAGTAGTCCTTGTTACTATGAAAAAACCGGTACTTTTCCTTTCTGTTCTCCTGGTACTCTGGATTGCCGGCGCATCATACTGGTATGTATGCAAGATAAGGTGCGACTGCAAGAAGGCAGAAGCATCTTCAGTTGAAATGCAGGCTGCCCCGGATACCCTGGCCCCGTCACCTGAACAGCTTTTACTCGCCTCTGTCAATGAGGCAAAACAGTATCTCTCTGAATCAGGAGTCGGGAAAGGATTCTTCCCCACCTCATCCGCCGCCGGAGACATGAGCGGCATAAGTGATGAATACCTTGAGAAGCTGAAACTCGTGCTTGACAATGACCCGGCTGCCCGTGTGGAGGTGACCGGCCATACTGACATCACGGGCACGACTTCCTTCAATAAAGAGCTCGGCCTCAAAAGGGCTGAATTCGTAAAATCATACCTGGTTAACGCAGGGATAAAAGCGGAACAGATAATGACATCATCGAAGGGTCCGTCAGAACCCGTCGCGTCAAACAGCACGCCCGAAGGGAGAGCCGCTAACAGAAGAAGTGAAATCAAAGTTATAATTTAAACATCATGGCCGAACGTTTTACAGCAGATCTGCTGTTCATTATTATTGTGCTGCTGGTGGCAGCATTGCTGGGTTTCCTCATCGGTTACTACCTTGAAAGGGGCCGATGCAGGAAACGGATAGCCATTCTGGATGAGGAGATAGAAGGGCTGAAAGCGAAGATACGCAGTCTGGAGGAGGAGAAGAGAGCGCTTGAGGAGAAGCTGAGGCAGGCAGAGGAGGAAAAAAACAGCCTTACCGCAAAGATTAACGGTCTGGAGGAAGAGAAAACAAAACTGCGGGATGATACCCGCAGAATGGATGACGAGATCACCAGCCTCAAACTGACAATAGACAGGCTTGAGAAGGAAGCCAGGGAGCTCAGGGGAGATCACTCCGAAGGCAGTATTGCGACGGATACGCCCCTGGCCGCCATGGCTCATGAAGAATTTAAGCCTGACGACCTTGAGGTAGTGATAGGTATCGGGCCGAAAATCGCATCGTTACTCATCAACCGCGGGATAACAACCTGGAAGGCACTGGCAGAAACATCTGTCGCTTACATTCAGGAGATACTCGACAAAGACGGCGGTGAAGATTACCGTATCCACAATCCTGAGAGCTGGCCACAGCAGGCCCGCCTCCTTGATGAGGGCCGGTGGGATGAGTTCCGGGAACTGCGGGAACAACTCAAATAGAAAAATCTGCCTGTCAGGCAGGTAGCGATGGGTCTCAGACCCATCGCTACATTACAAATATGCACATGTTCTGCATCAGGGGGGCAGGGTGCCTCACAACCGTATAATCTGCCTCCCTGGCAGGGCGCATCACAACCAGACAATCCGCATCTGGGGCAGGGTGTGCATCGCCAACAGATAATTTGCATCCGGGGCACGTAGCGACGGGTCTCAGACCCGTCGTTACGTAGAATTATGCATAATTTTTCTCCCGAAAAAGGAGAAAAAACCTATATTTGTTTATCAGGGTGTGGAATACCATTGGTAATAACATAATAGAAGGAGGTGCTGATGACTTTCAACGAGAGTTTCTTTTACCGTCCCCGGAAGTACAATACAATTGAATTATGGAAAGATGTAACGCCTGAAAAGTGGAATGACGCCGGATGGCAGAGAAAGAATTCTATCAGGTCTGTTGACCAGTTGAAAAAGGTGGTCAGGCTGACTGATCACCAGGAATCAGAAATAAGAAGAACTATAGTAGCGCTGCGGCAGGAAGGCAAGGAATCGCTCAGGATCACTCCCTACTATGCTTCGCTGATGCAGGAAGATCCATTCAACCCTCTCTTTTTCGGAGAGAGGTCGCATAAAAGGCTTGATCCCATATTCTGGCAGAGCGTCCCTACTCCTGCCAACCTGATGTTCCCCGATGCTGGTGTCGAGGGAGCCATGAGCGAAGGATCACGCAGTTACGGTGCAGCTTATCAGCGCTACCCAAACAGGGTGGCGCTCTTTGTTGCCGAGAACACCAGTTGCGCATCCTACTGTGTTCACTGTCAACGGGCAAAGACACTCGACACCACTGCCGACGTGAACAACAGGGAAGTTGACAGGGGACTGTTTTATATAGGTTACAACAGGAACATCAATGAGGTGCTTGTCACCGGAGGCGACGCACTGATGACCAGCTTCAAACGGCTGGAGTACATTCTTGGTGAACTGAGCCGCATTCCCCACCTGCGGATCATAAGGATAGCCACCAGGGTGCCGGTGGTGCTGCCGATGCTCATTACTGACGAGCTTCTGGAGATGATCCGGACTGCGTCAAACAGATTCAACAGGGGACCGGAAAAGTATGTCTACTTCATGACCCACATCAACCATTACCAGGAGATAACGGCTGATCTGGCCGCCGCCGTGAAGAAGATCACCAGCCATGGCTTTACAATCCGCAATCAGACGGTGCTTCTTAATCATGTCAATGATCACTACCGGACCCTGGCAGAAACATTCAGGCGGATGTTCTGGATAGGAGTCCACCCTTACTACCTCCTGCAGTGCCACAAGGAAAAGGGGATAGTCCACTTCATCACCCCCATTCAGGTGGGCAAGATTTACATAAAGCACCTGCAGGGATGGATAAGCGGTATCACGGTGCCGCGCTACGCAGTAAATATCGAGGGAGGAGGAGGCAAAGTGCTGTTGATGCCATCAGGGCATGACACCATGAACCTGGACACGAGTATTGATGACAGGATCTCCGAGAGCTTTGCCAATGTATATACCTGGGATCACAAGAAGATAGTGAAATACGAAGCCCTGGGCAGGGCCACAAGGGAGGAGTATAAGATGGCTGTCGGAATAATGGACAGGTTCATTGGCCGCAAGGGGGTGTTCGTACCGCGGGTTATAATAGTGGATGAGAAGGGGAATCACCTCGAGACAACCAACCGGTTCAGGCTGCCTACCTTTGAGAAAACGAAGAAGGCAGCCCTGCTCAATTATGAGTTGTACAACGGAGATATGCCCCTGACCAATCCTATGGATGCATATTCTGAAATAGAGGCTGCCTTCTTGCGGTCAGGCTACGCATCATAATGTGATAATCTGCCTCCCGGGGCACGTGGAGGGCATGCCTCGCCACCAGACAATCTGCCTGCCGGGCAGGTAACGATGGGTCTGAGACCCACCGCTACATTATAATATGCACATGTTCTGCATCAGGGGGGGCAGGGCGCATCACAACCAGATAATCTGCCCCCCGGGCAGGTGGCGACGGGTCTCAGACCCGTCGTTACATCACCATATTCAAATTGTCCGGATAACAGATAAAATCCCGGTTATTGCAACGGGGCAACCACCTCTATCACCTCCGGAAAATCCATTCCGATTTTTGTCAGGTGCTCAATTGTCGGGATGCCGTTGTTGTTCCATCCGCGGCGCTTGTATACCGCATCGCGAAGGAGGTCATACTGCTTCTCGCGGTACTCCCTTGTCACCTTCATCTTTTCTTCAATGCTCATGCCCTCGGGGTCAACACCAATCTTCTCTTTAAGCTGCTTGTCATACCGCTCCTGACGGGAGAGATACTCGTCAACCGTGACGGGTCCGCATGCGCGATAAGGCTGATCATCATCCTTGCGTCTCCCGTAACCGCGACGTATGTTAAACACTCTCTGGAAGTTATATACTCTTTCCGAGTCCTCTATCAGCCTGTGCTTATCGAACTCCCTGCCTGTCACCGCCTTGTAGATGGTAACGTAGTTGTCTACGTGCTCAGGCACCTTTGCCGGTTCATCAGTCTGGGCATTGTTTTCCGGTTCCACATCGTTCCATGGCAGTTTGCAAAGGCCTACCAGGCCGAACCATGTACGGAACATCGGGAAGTAGTGAAGCGCTTCGGCCTTATCCTCGAATGTGGGGATCTGGTTGTTGACCATATCCATGAAGATGAGCCATGCCTCGTCATGCTGCGGACCCTTGTTGGTAAGGGCATAACCACCCTGCTGGGCAAGAGACTCTTTAGACATATACTGTGAGTATTCGAGCCCTTTGACTTCCATGCCTATATCCTGCATGAACTGCGGGTCGCCCCATCCCTTCTCGGCAAAAATCTTTTTCATCCGGCGGATACCCTGTCCGGCTATCAGGCCGAAGCCCTCGCCCCGTGACACCCTGTGAAGAAGCTCCAGTGCATCAGGAATGTTCCCGAATTTCAGTTCGAGACCGCCGGTGCGCTCCTTGTTCAGGATGCCGTTCTCATAACACTCCTGCATGAATGCCAGGCTGGTGCCCCATGTGATGGTGCAGATGCCATAGGTGTCACAATAGAAGTTGGCCTCGATGATATATCTCGGATCAAAGAACCCTCCGTTGGAACCCAGGCCGGCAGCTGTTTCATATTCCGGGCCGTCAACAATCACCTTCTGACCGGCATATGGTCCGGTAGTTATCTCGTAGTCGTCAACAGCCTTCGCGCATGCCATGTTGCATCCGATCCAGCAACCGTCGGGGATGTTTTGTGTGAAAAACGATTTCCAGACGGCGGAATCAATTCTGGGCGCGTCTTTGTGCGATCCATATTTGTAATTATGAGTAGGCAGAAGATCATGGTCATCCATTATCTCCATAAGGTGGGCTGTACCAACCTGACGCATTCTGCACTGGCTATCGTCAAGCTCGCGCATCTCACGGTTAAAGCGACGCCCGCGCTCCTGAATGGCTTCGAGATCAACCACGTTATTGAGATTGCCCTTTACGCCGGGAATTTTGCAGACAACTGCCTTGATCTTTTTGTTGCGGAAAACGGAGCCTATGCCGCCGCGGCCGGCCTGCTTCATCCTGATCTTCTTGCGCCTGCCGTCATAGAAGGTGAAGTTCAGCATGCCGATGAGCGAGTTGTCAGCTGCAGAGCCGGTGGAAACAATACCTATGTTCTTCCTGTCAGACTCATCATTGGCGAACATTTCCGTGAGCTGCTCGGCAAGCACATGACTGTCAATGGCTTCGGCCGGCGCCTCGAAAACCTCAACATAATGGTCCACGCCGTTGATAAAAACAATGACATCATTGGCGGCCTTGCCCTGAAGTTCGATGGCATCAAAACCTGAAAATTTCAGAAAAGGTCCGAAAAAGCCTCCAACATTACTGTCCATCACCGAATCAGTCTGCGGTGAGATGGTTACCACCAGCGATTTGCCGGCACCTGAGTATTGGGTTATACCACCTACTGGGCCTGACGCTATGACAATTTCATTATCGGGGTCATCCCACCTGGTATCCGGTCTTGTGGCATCCCAGAGGAGTCTGAGACCATATCCCTTGCCACCGATGAATTTTTCCTTCATCACCAGTGGAACAGGTTTATCCTTTATCTCGCCTGTGCCAACGTTGATGTACAGGGTTTTATCCGTATAGCCTTTGTCAATGGGAGTCCATTTGTAGTGCCACCTGTTAATCAGTTTGTGTTTTGCCTTGAGTTCACTGATGTCCATAATTATATCTTTTTGTTTTTTCGATGGAGATACTTACAAATTTCGTGTATAAATATCCGTAATCTAATGATAATAGTCAATATGCAGCCGATTGCCGGACGGAATGAAGGAGCTGCCGGCTACAATCAAAAAAGAGTCAACGCCATTCAGGCATTGTCAAAATTGCTAATTGCCAATTGCTAATTGCCAATTGCTAATTGCTAATTGCCAATTGCCAATTGCCCATTGTTAATTGATTTAATTTGCCATTCCCGATCAGCATGATAACTTTGCACACATGGAGATTACCCTTAACAATGAGCCGATGACTATTGACGGCGACACCATTACCGTAGAGAAACTACTTGAGCTCAAGAAGTATTCATTCCGGCTCAGGATAGTGAAGATCAACGGGCGGATTATTGACCGCGACAGCTATGCCCGGGAGATTATCCATGATGGTGATACGGTGCAGGTAATCTATCTTATGAGCGGAGGATGACGGCACAGGAGAATAACAATAACGGCAAAAGCCGGAAAGGCGATTTCTGGCAGCGGTTCACTCTGGCAGCCCTGATCGAAAGGATGCCGCCATGGATGAAGAATAAGTATATCCTTACCCTGCTCATCTTCATTGTCTGGATCATCCTGCTTGACCCCAACAACCTGATTTCGCGGGTACGCGAGATAAAAAACCGCAACAGACTTCAGCAGGAGAAGGAGTACTACATGAGCCGGATCGAGGAAGACCGCAGTAAGCTCAATGAACTGCGGACCAACAACGAGAACCTTGAGAAATACGCGCGTGAACAATACCGGATGAAAAGAGCTGACGAGGATCTTTTCATTATCGTCACGCCCGAGCAGGAAAGAAAGATCAGGCGTGAACGGAAGGTGTCACAAACACCGAAGCCCGCTGGCAGGCAGGCTTCGGAAAAATCAAAGAAAAAGTAATTATTTCTTCGCCTTTTCGGCGCTGTATTTGGCATTCAGACCGGCGATGACTTCAGCCGTGATATCCAGTGTGGTGTCGCTGTAAAGCACCGGACCGGGGAACTGCCTGGCCAGGATATACTGATATCCGCGGTCAGCATTGAACTCAACAAGGAAGGTGTTGATATACTCAAGCACCTGCCTCTGTGCGACAATCGATTCCTCATTGAGGTTGTAAGCCATCTCGTCACGTCTTGCCAGCAGTGTCTGCTGCTGCTGTTGCAGTGTCTGCTCCATCTCGGCAGCAGTGGCCCTGGTGACCAACCCCTTCTGCACCTTGTTCTGGAAGTCTCTCACGTCACGGTCAAAAGCCTGTGACTTGGAGGCAAGTTCAGCCTCGGAATTCTTCGTTTTCTCCTCCAGTTCAGCTGTTTTGTCCTTTGCCATGTCAAAGTTGGCAATCACTGAATCAATTTCAATATATGCTATCCCGCCATTGTGTTCTTTAACAACAGACTCTTCAGCACCGGCTGGTTTGTTCTTGCCGCATCCGGAAGATAAAAGCGCCACCGCAGCCACCATCACTGTTAATATAAGGATGTCCCTTGCAACAGATATTCTATTCATTTCATAAATTGGGTTAAGGTTCAACAAATTGTTGCACAAACATACATAAATTTTAAATACGACAAGGATAGCCGGAAAGTGTTGTTGCAGGTGAGGTGAAATCCGGATTCAGAAAAGAGTGGTAAACCAGTTACAGTTGGTGTACCATGGCCGCATCAGAAAAGAGGGGGAAAATATGGGTGATAACCAGTGACAGTTGCCGTGCTGAGACCGGAATCAGAAAAGAGAGGAAAAATCAGTAACAGTTGGCGTACGGAGACCACAATCAGAATTCCGGGCAGGGGATGGCATGGATTCTTCCGCCACGTCTTACCTGCGCTGAAGTGAACGAATAGATCAGCGAGATTTCATATGCGCCGCCGGAGGAGGTGATGAGGTTTGAAATTGTAAAGTCATAGCTCAGCCCTATGTTCAGCTGATCGGTCTTGATGCCAAGCATACCGATGATTGCATCGCCCGCCTGGGCAGACACTTCCTTCGAGGTGGCAAAGGGAATACCCCTGTACCATACTCCAAACACCAGGGGACTCTTGTAATAGTAAACACCGATGTCTGACTGGAAGAAATCGGCCTGGAACATCACATTGGCTGCAACAGACAAAACTTCCTCAAGTTTTTTCTTCAGTCGCCCACGGCTTATGATCTGGAATCCGCCAAAGAGATCGACTTTTATCGGGACCGAGGTGCTCTCACCCCAGAAAGATGTTTTTGGTCTGAGCAGGTGGTCAATATTGAATCCGCCCCATATTTTCTCGTTATAGGCAAGGCCTGAGAAGGCAAAGTCGATGTCGGCAACATTGTCAAATGGAGGCGGCGTGATGGGGGGCAGTGTTCCGCCGGTGGTTATCTGGCTGTTCCACACCAGTTTGGAGATGTCAAGGCCAAGGTAGGTGAACTTGAAATTCACTCCGGGCCTTATGTGCCATTCATCATTCACCTGTATGTCATAGGAATAGAGCAGCCCCAGGTTCATAGTGCTCAGGTCACCCGAGCCGGCAACGTCATAAGTTGCAAGGAATCCGATTCCCGAGTTGAAATTCGGTACCGCTTTGTCGAATGAAATGCTGTAGGTGTGGAATACTCCGGGAATGGAAGGCCACTGGTTACGCCAGTTGATAGCAAGGCGGTAGTCTTCCGTTGCTCCGGCAAAAGAGGGCGCCAGGTACAACTGGTTGGCATAAAACTGCGAGAACTGCGGGTCCTGACTATTCGCAATAAGCGAGAAGGCTAGAAGAAGACCTGCCAGATATTGAGCTCGTAATGACAAACCGGATCCGTATTTAGTTACACAAAGTAGCTAATTATACGGCTAAACTCCCGGAAGGTTACATCAAAATATATCAACATTTTGCCCATAATGGGGAAAAAATTAACGATCCTCCTGCAACAAACTAAAAGTCAATGTTTTAAAAGTATTACATCTCGTGTTATAAAAAATGTCTGTCTGTTCCGGCAGGTGCCACGGACCTTCCACACAGATAGACTCCGGGAGCGCATGGTGCGCGCGTTGTAGTATCTGCCGATAAGGCCACCCTCATTTCACGGGTCATTGTTACGTACCCCGAAGGCGGCTTCAGGACGGCATTCCAGGAAGACAAGGAAAGCCGGAAAATGGCTGCAAGAATTGATATTTTTCACAAAACATGGAAAAAATGCATTAAATCATGGTATGCTTCTGATATAGGTCATTGAAATAATGGCAGAATCAGGAGTATTTTTGGTAGTTGAATTCTAACGTGAAAGAAATTCCTATGACAAGAATATTAAAGCATCCTATACTTGATATTCCCTGTAACAAGGAGACCAGCTTTAAATATAACGGAACCGTGGTGAAAGGGATGGAGGGTTTTACTATAGCTGCTGCATTGCACCAGGCGGGTTATCCTGTCCATACGCACAGCCTTGACAACCGCAACAGGAGCCTGGAGTGCGGTATAGGCAAGTGCGGAGCGTGCGAGATGCTCGTTGACGGCGTGGTCAGGCGTATATGCATCACCCCGGTTGACGGTGTAAAGGAGGTAGCCGAGATACCTGCAGGATACCATTCAGCAACAGCAGTGAAGGCCAAAGGTGAGACGCGCAAGGTTTACCGCACCACCGTGGCAATTGCCGGAGCCGGTCCGGCAGGGCTGGCAGCCCGGGAGATGCTTAACAAACATGGCGTGCCTAACCTGGTGATTGACAGCAATGATCATATCGGTGGCCAGTTCCTGATGCAGACACACCAGTTCTTCTTCTTCGAAAAGGAGAAGCATTTTGGCGGGATGAGAGGATTTGACATCGCAAAGAACCTGGCGGGAGAATCACACGAAGGCATCATGCTCAACTCAACCATATGGGATATTCTTGAGGGGAACAGGATAGCTGCCAAGAACATGCTTACCGGGGAGATCTTCTACGTTGACGCTCAGTATATGATTGTTGCCACCGGCGCAATTCCCTTCATGCCGGCCTTCGGCAACGATGATCTGCCCGGGGTTTATACCGCTGCAGTGATCCAGAAGATGATGAATCTGGAATTCACCCTGCTGGGCAGGAACATCCTTACCGTGGGTGCCGGTAACATCGGGTACCTCACCTCATATCAGTTGATGCAGGCCGGGGCAAAGGTCAAAGCCATCATTGAGGCAATGCCTCACGAGGGAGGCTTCCCGGTACAGGCCAACAGGGTGAGGAGACTGGGCATCCCTGTCATCCTGTCACACACTCTGGTCAGGGCTATTCCCAACAGCACCAATGACGGCATCTGCGGTGCAGTGATAGCCGAGTGCCGCAACTTCACCCCTGTCCCGGGAACAGAAAAGGTCATCGAAGGCATTGATGCCATCAATATTTGTACCGGCCTTATCCCCGACAACCAGCTCCTGATAAAGGGCCGCGAGGTGTTCGGCACGAAGGTGTTTGCCGCAGGTGACTCCATACGGATTGGCGAGGGCACCTCGGCAGTGCTCCGCGGAAAGCAGGCCGCCATGGAGATTATCCAGGAGATGGGCGTACGCAGCAACTACAATGAATATCTTTCATTATCAAAGGAATATATTGATTCACAGCAGCACCCGACAAGGGTCCTTGAGAATCCGAGGATGCCCGATGAGGCAAGGATGAAGGCGAGACCGTTCGTGATAATCGACTGCCTTTACAGTTTTGCCTGCAACCCGTGCCAGTTCGCCTGCCCCCACGGGGCAATAACGAAGGCATCGCCTGACACGGTACCGGCAATAGACTATGAAAAGTGCACGGGGTGCCTGTCATGTGTCTACCAGTGCCCGGGGCTGGCTATCTTCGGATACAATACCGTGAAGAACCAACTCTTCCTGCCGGTGGAGTATTTCGTGGAAGAAGGCAGTGAGGTCTGGCTCGTTGACAATAACGGCAAGAAAATCGGCGAGGGTGTAATAGAGAAGGTGATGATGAAACCCAACAGGACAAATGTTGCAAGGGTAAGAGCTATTACACCGGAAGGAAACGATATTGTCAGCGCCAGGGGATTCATCGCCAAGGAGAACTATCCGGAACCTTTGACCTTCACCCCTGCTGCCACCATGGAGGCAAAGGAGTATGTCTGCCACTGCGAGGATGTAAAGCTGGAAGAGATAATGGCAGTCATTGGCGACAGGAAATACATATCATTTGATGAGATCAAGCATACAACGCGTCTTGGCATGGGGCCCTGCCGCGGCAAGCGGTGCATAAAAAGGCTCTCGATGCTTCTCAAACCGGCAGGCATAGAGATAATAGGTGATGCCACTCCCAGGGCCCCTCTCTCGAACCAGATCACCATGGGTGAACTCCTTCCGCAGGATACCCCTGAGATAATAATCACCCGGGGTAACGTAAGGAAGGTGAAGGTGGCAGCGCTGGTTGCCGGCGGAGGCATAACCGGCAGCGCCCTTATGCGTTATCTGGCCGAGGCCGGGATGAAGCCCGTTCTCATAAACCATGACCGCGGATCATCATGGCGCAACATTGCCGGAGGGAGACCCAACTTCAGCGTACCCGAACTGGCTGAACTGGCAAAACATAACCACGAGCTGTTCAAGGAGCTTCAGAAGATTGGCGAGATAAACTACAGGGAGATCAAATATGTGACCTTCGCACATGACGAGGCTATGATGAACCAGCTCGAGGCCTCACTGACCTGGTCAGACGGCGAGATGGTTATGCCGGCTGACTATGCGGTGAAGATTGCACCGGGAATCAACCCGGAACTGAAGAAGACTTACAGGGCGGCAATGCTGACCAATGATTGCTGGCAGGCAACACCCGGAAAGGTCATTGACCTGATAAGACACCTGGGAATCAAGGCTGGAGGCACCGTCGAAGAAGACAGCACCGTCACGGCAGTGAGACGGAACGGCCGCGAATATATCGTAATTATGCAGAACCACCGGGGCGAGTACGTGGAGTATGAGACCCCCGTCTTCATCAATGCCATGGGCGCGCAGGGTGAGAAATTCGCCCGCAGCCTCGGGTTATATACCGGCACCTACGGCGTCAGGCACCAGGCTTTCATCACCAGGCGACTGCCGATGATGGGACCGGGCAATACACCGTTGCCTATGCTGATAGACCGGCGTAACTATAAGGGATTCATAGCAGTATACGGACAGCAGCTGGGTGAGACAGGTCAGATAATCGGATGTGCGTCACCAGCAGTCGAACCCGCCGAAGCAGGAAGAAACCTGAAGATAAACAGCAAGGAGTTCATAGAGATCGTGTCAGAGGTATTCACCTTATGGCTACCCGAGCTCTCGACAGCAGGATTCCAGTCGCTCTGGAGCGGTTACTACACTGAGCCGCGCATGTACATCGATCCTGAACACGGCCTCTTCCTCGGGCTGCGCGGGCAGGGATTCATGATGGGACAATACCTGGCAAAACTCTACGTAGACAAGCTGATGGGGCGTGAAGTACCTGCATACTTCAGCAGGCTGTCACTCAAGGGCGACGGGCTGCCGGAAACGGCTTTCATATAAAACAGACAGGCAGTAAAAAAAATTACAGGTGATTCTTGTTATATGTCAGGAAACCAGATAATCAAAAAGGATATCAGATATTAACCTTTTTTATATCTTTAAGCATCAACCACAAATAATTAATATTTAAAACTCTCAATTATGTTCAACAAGTTTATTGCATCCATCCTGCCCTATTTCCCGAAGAAATTCATCTGGATCTTTTCACGTGCCTATATTTCCGGAGTGACCATGGCTGATGCCATGCGGGTCTCACGTGAGCTGAACGCGCTTGGTATCAAAGTGACCCTCGACGTACTGGGAGAATTCATTACATCGCTTGATGAGGCTGAGGCCAACAAGCAGGAATATCTTGACCTGATAGATGAGACCCATAAAAACGGGATTGATGGCAACTATTCGCTCAAGCCAACAAGCTTCGGATTGCTTCTTGACAAGGAAGAATGCTATCGTATTATGCGTGAGATAGTGGCAAAGGCAGCATCATACAACAACTTCTGCAGGATTGACATGGAAGACTCTCCCTGCACTGACCTGGAGATCGAGCTTTACAGGCGTCTTCATGCCGAATTCCCGCGTAATGTGGGGCTGGTGCTGCAGGCATACCTGAAGCGGACATACAGTGACCTGGAGAAGATGCTTGACATGAACACACCGGAGATACCCACCAACTACCGTCTCTGCAAGGGCATCTACGTGGAACCGGCTGAGATCTCCTACAAGAAGTACGAGGAGATCAACAAACACTATCTTGAAGACCTCGAGTTCATGTTCCGGAACAAGATATTTGTCGGCATTGCTACTCATGACAAGCCGCTGATTGAGGGAGCATATGAGCTGATAAAGAAATACAATGTGCCCAAAAACATGTATGAATTCCAGATGCTCTACGGAGTAACCCCGAAGCTGCGCCAGAGCATTGTTGACGCCGGTCATGATATGAGAGTCTACGTCCCGTTCGGAGAAAAATGGTTCAGCTATTCAACCAGGAGGCTGAAGGAAAATCCGAAGATGGCAAGCCACATAATGAAGGCAATTTTTGTGAAAGGCTGATTGTCAGAAAAGACAATAGCCGGCAGGCATCAGTATTGGCCTGGCGGATCTACCTGCGGAAAATGATCCCGTCAAGTGTCCTCTTCGGGACATGGTGAACGCTTTTGTCATCTCTCCAGTATTTCACATCATTATTGCGCATGGTCTCGATTACCACCTCTTCTGCCGGTTTGCCTAGAGCCAGAACAAGCAGTATCTCATACTGCTCCGGGATATCAAAGGCAGTTCGCAGTCTCTCTTTCTTTATGGCTGCAATGATGCAACCTCCCAGGCCTGCCTCCGTGGCTCCGAGCATAATGCTCTGTGCTGCAATACCATGGTCAACGCCAAAAGATTCTGATATCTCCCTGTCACCCAGTATCACAATGTATGCCGTTGGCCTCTCTCCGCTGCCAGGTCCCTCCCAGGTGGTCAGATAGCCGGCCCACGCAAGGCATGGGAACAGAGCTTCTCGTTGTGCAGGATCGGTAACGAGAATGTACTTAAGTGGCTGACGATTGGCAGCGGAGGCCGACAGGCGGGCCAGATTGACAAGAGAGACCAGGGTGTCGGCAGTAATCTCATGTTGACCGTCAAACCGTCTGTAGGAACGTGTCTTTTCAATCAGGTCATGGAATTTCATAGTCGGATTTTTGAATAAAGATAGAGAAAAAGAAAATGTTGATTCAACAAAACAGCCCCTTGCCGGGGCTGCCAGATAATATCACCTGCAACAGACTGCCTGATTATAAATTGACAGCAGCCTGACCGGAGTCTATTTCTTCAGTGCTTCATCGTACCGCTCTCCTATCACCTTCCAGTCGAGCAGTTCCCAGAATGCCTTGATGTAGTCAGGACGCCTGTTCCTGTAGTCAATATAATAGGCATGCTCCCACACGTCGCACGTCATAAGCGGCACCAGTCCTGATCTGATCGGGTTTCCGGCATTTGATTCCTGGGTTATCAACAGGCGGCCATCAGGCTTCATACAGAGCCATGCCCACCCCGACCCAAAGAGCGTTGTAGCGGCTTTGGTGAAAGCTTCCCTGAAACCCTCAAAAGAACCATATTCGGCATCAATGGCTTTGGCGATGGTTCCCGAAGGTGTTCGTTTGCCTGTCGGCGATAGTGATGCAAAATAAAAAGTATGATTCCAAACCTGTGCGGCGTTATTGAAAATACCGCCTTCAGCCTTTCGGATCATCGTCTCGAGTGTAGCCTCCTCAAAGGGGGAGCCGGGAAGAAGGTTATTAAGGTTATTGACATAGGCAAGATGATGCCTGCCATGATGATAATCAAGCGTTTCCGCACTCAGCTTCGGCGCAAGGTCACCTGCTTCATACTTCAACGGAGGTAGTTCAAATTTCATAATCCGGACAAATTTTAGATTTGTCTGTAAAGATACTAAAATAGGTTGATTTTTTCTGCTATTTCAGAAATATGCTTGCCGGAAGCGGGTTTGCAACGCCTTTTTCCACGGCCATGGCAAACAGCTTTTCAATGGCCCGGCGCCCCTCCTCTCCCAGTGACAGGCTGAAATCATTGACATATAACTTTATGTGTTCGCGGGTGACCTCAGTGTCAGTCTCGCGGGCGTGATGCCTGATGAAATCAACCGATTCCTGCGGGGCGGATCGGGCATATTCGATGCTTCGCCGTATGGCCCTCTCAACTTTTGACGCAACAAGATGATCAATGCTTCGGCTGATCACTATCCCGCCCAGCGGGACCGGCAGACCGGTCATCTTCTCCCACATGGCGCCGGTGTCAGCCACCATTGTCAGACCCATGGAACTGTAGGTGAAACGGGTCTCGTGAATGATCAGCCCTGCATCGGCTTCTCCGGAGAGCACCGCCCCGGGGATATCCGAAAAGAGGTATTCCTGTTTGCGAGTGGCTCCGGGCCAGAAGATACTGAAGAGGAGGTTTGCTGTGGTGTATTTCCCGGGAATGGCAATGAGGGCATGGTCAAGCTCATCAGGCCTGACAGCTCTGCGGCTCACCACCAACGGGCCGTTGCTGCGTCCCAGGGCACTGCCGGAATCAAGTATCAGGTATTTGTGGGCCGTGCAGGCATAAGCGTGGAAGCTCATCTTGGTGATGTCAACGCTGCCCTCCACAGCCCTGCGATTAAGTTCTTCGACATCAGCCAGAAACCAGTCGAATTCCAGCCCCTCCGTATCTACCCTCCCGTGCACCATTGCCTCGAAGATGAAGGTGTCATTGGGGCATGGGGAAAAACCAAGTGTCAGTTTCATGATTTTACCATCAGTTCAAAGAGCAGGGTCATTTTCTCCTGCAGTCTGCCAAGAGCCATTCTGATCTTCCAGTTCTTCATGTTCCGGGGCTCCACCATGTTTGATATGGCTTTTACCGCTATCCATGGTATCCCTGACATTACACAGGTATAAGCCAGCCAGGCGCCCTCCATTGTCTCTATATCCGGGTCCCATGCACGGCAGATCCGATCTATGACTGACTGTGAGCCAGAGACCATGTTGACGGTTGCACCCCTGACAGCGGGCATCAGTCCGGCAGCCAGATCAAACCCTCTGCCGCTGCAGTGGATCCGCCCGCCACTGAACGGTGGCATGTCAGGATCGGCAAGACCTGCACCAAACAGGGGAACGAACCTGCCATTGTCATCAATACCCATGTCGGCGAAGCAGTCAGAGACTGTGGTGACAACAGCTCCCGGCCGGATTGACTCCACGTAGCTGCCTGCAAGGCCGGCTCCCATCACCAGTGAGGGGTGATCGCCGGAAGCAAATCTCTTTTGCAGCGCCCATGACATAGCAGCCCCTCCAACCCCGGTAACAATTATCTCACAGCTCATGCCGGCATGCGACGCTGCGACACTTACCACCTGCTCCTCGGATGGGTGAGCCACCGCAATGAGAATGTTCCTGAATGCATCGTTCATAGGTAAGACAAGTTGGAGCGATAAATATATTATTTTTGAACAAAAAATTTCCTGACCAGGTACACCATCTGATTTAGCGGATATGACCTGCCTGACGAGAAGAGAGCAATACAGTGCCGCGCACAGAATGTTCCGCCCTGAGCTCAGCGATGAGGAGAACATGATTGTCTGCGGCAAGTGTTCCAATCACCTGTGGCACACGCATAACTACCTCCTCATGGTAGCTGTGAAAGGCGAACCGCATACTGCAACAGGGTATTTCATTAATGCCACCAGGCATAAGGAGATAATGAAGGATCGGGTCATTGTAAAGTTCGACAAAAAGAATATGAATCTGAAGATGGACTTCATGACAGACAAGGCAGCCACAGGCAAAAAACTTGCCATAACAATATGGGATGAGCCAGAGATTCCACTGGCGGAGGAGGGAGCCACACCGCATTGCGTGAGGATGGAGGAGGGAGCCACGCTACATTGCATGAGGACAGAGGAGGGAGCCACGCTACATTGCGTGAGGACAGAGGAGGGAGCCACGCTACATTGCGTGAGGACAGAGGAGGGAGCCACGCTACATTGCGTGAGGATGGAGGAGGGAGCCACGCTGTATTGCGTGAGGATGGAAGAGACAGAAAACAATTATGTTGAATACTACGGAGAACTATGGAAAAACTTAATGACGGCAGCGGAAAGCTGTCTGACGGCTACAACAAGATAGAGAAATGGAACTCTGAGGTCATAGAGGAGATCGCAGGATATTACTACAAGATACTCAGGCTCCTGGGAGAAGACCCTGACAGGGAGGGGTTACTTAAGACCCCCGAGCGCGTTGCCAAGGCATTCAGCTTCCTGACTCGTGGTTACTACTCTGAACCCGAGGAGATTCTGCGCAGCGCCATCTTCAAGGAGGAGTACCGGCAGATGGTGATTGTGAAAGACATAGACATTTACTCACTGTGCGAGCATCACATGCTGCCGTTCCACGGCAAGGCGCATGTGGCGTACATTCCCGATGGTTATATCACCGGGCTGAGCAAAATAGCAAGGGTGGTTGAAACCTATGCTGCCCGGCTCCAGGTGCAGGAGAGGCTGACAACACAGATACGAAACTGTATCCAGGAAAACCTGAAGCCTCTTGGTGTGGCCGTAGTCATTGAGGCACAGCATATGTGCATGCAGATACGAGGTGTGCAGAAGCAGAACTCGGTCACTACAACCTCGGCTTTCACCGGATGTTTCCTCTCTAACATGAATACACGCGAGGAATTCATGCACCTGATAGCCAATAAGTTACACTGAATTTATTTATTCACCCAACAACTGAATCCAAATATGAAGGCTTATGTATTCCCCGGTCAGGGAGCGCAGTACTCCGGCATGGGAAAGGATTTGTATGAGAAATTTCCCGTGGCGCATGATATGTTTGAAAAAGCCAATGCTTTGCTTGGCTTCCGCATTACGGACATCATGTTTTCAGGCACCGACGAGGAGCTGAGGCAGACGCGTGTGACGCAGCCCGCGATTTTTCTTCACTCGGTGATCCTGACGGCTGTGGCCGGAAGTAGCTTTAAACCGGCGATGGTTGCCGGTCACTCGCTGGGGGAGTTTTCAGCGCTGGTAGCTGCCGGAGCTCTCTCCTTTGAGGAGGGACTGGCGCTTGTTGCCAGAAGGGCCTCCGCGATGCAGAAGGCCTGCAACATCAACCCGTCTACCATGGCCGCAGTGCTGGGCATGGATGATGCAGTGGTGGAAGAGGTATGTGCCGCGCTGAACGGCATTGTGGTGCCGGCCAACTACAACAGTCCCGGCCAGATAGTGATCTCCGGCACCATGGAAGGGGTGTCAGCAGCCACTGAGGAGCTGAAGAAGAGGGGAGCAAAACGGATCGTGCCGCTGTCAGTGAGCGGCGGATTTCATTCGCCAAGCATGGAGCCTGCCCGCCAGGATCTGGAAGAGGCCATACGGAAGGCACGCTTCAGCCGCCCGCTGTGCCCCGTCTACCAGAATGTGACAGGCATGCCGGTGACGGAACCTGATATGATTATGGTGAACCTGATTGCACAGCTGACCTCGCCGGTGAGGTGGACACAGACCATACAGACGATGATTGCCGACGGTGTGACGGAGTTCATTGAGGCGGGGCCTGGCAACGTGCTGCAGGGGTTGATCAGGAAGATAAATCCGAACGTTGCCGCATCATCGATTGACCCAATGTGATGTGTGGACTGTTGCTGACGGTCATGTACGTTGCGCATACAGCCGGTCCCCTGCTTTCAAGGAACCGGCTGTTTTTCATCACACCGGGCAGAGCCCGGCAACGGCGTTGTTTTAGTGGTGATTACTTCACCTCCCAGGTTGCTCCGCTTTTGAGCAATTCATCTACTGTTCTGATCTTTGATCTGGCCTGTACCCGCTCATGCTGCTCCATCATGGCTGCGTCATAGGTTTTTGTACTGATGGCCCTTATAACGCCAAGCGCCACAGGGTATTCAGGAAGCGACATGCCTGCGAGCCTGTAGTGAATGCCCGGGTTGGGCTCATGTGCATCATGGGTAAGGATATCCTTCTCTGTAATACCGTCCTCGCCAATCTTTACCACTTTCAGCTTGAGGTCCTTCAGGATGATGCCCTTATCCCGGTTCTTGCCGAAGATCATCTTTTCACCATGACGGAGAATGATGGTATTCTCATCACGGTTCTCCTTGCTGGTGAAGGCGTCATGAGTTCCGTCATTGAAGATGACACAGTTCTGGACAACCTCCACAACGGCCGTGCCGTGGAACTTTGCTGCCTCCTTGTAAACCTCACTTGAGAGCTGCAGGTTATAGTCAACCGTACGGGCGAAGAAGCGTCCGTTGGCACCTATTGTCAGTTCCCCTACCTTGAAGGGTTCTTCTATTGTGCCATACGGCGAAGTTTTGGTTATGAGTCCCTTTTTCGAAGTAGGAGAATACTGCCCTTTGGTAAGGCCATAAATCTCGTTGTTGAAGAGGACGATCTTGATGTCAATATTACGCCTTATAGCGTGTATATAGTGGTTCCCTCCGATTGCGAGTGCGTCGCCGTCACCGGTCATCTCCCATACCATCAGGTCAGGGTTTGCAATCTTTATACCGGTGGCTATTGCTGCCGCCCTGCCGTGAATACCGTGAAACCCGTAGGTATTCATGTAATACGGGAGCCTTGAAGAGCAACCTATACCTGACACGAAGACATATTTTTCCTTCGGTATATCAAGTTCAGCAAGAGTCTTCTGAAGTGCGGCCAGAATGGCATGGTCACCGCATCCCGGGCACCATCTTACTTCCTGATCGCTTTTGAAGTCTTTCGCTGCATATTTATTATTATTTGTTTCAGCCATTTTTCTTACCCTTAAGCAGTTTAACACAATGATCTTTAATCTCCGTGATTGTGAACGGAAGCCCCTGAACCTTGTTGTACTGGTTGTACGTGTACTTCTGGTGCTTAATTCTCAGGTAGTTGGCAAACTGACCTGTATTAAGTTCACAGACCAGCAGTTTGTCAAATCCTGCAAACACCTTTGCAGTGTTTTTCGGCAGGGGTCTGATGTAGTTGAAGATGGCTGCCGATACTGCGTATCCCTCCTTCTGCAATTCAGTCACGGCGGAAGTAATATGCCCATAGGTGCTGCCCCATCCGATAACGAGCAGATCACCGGTTTTCTTTCCGAGGACCTCCAGGTTGGGCAATTCATTTACAATCCGCTCCACCTTTTCTTCACGGGTTTTGACCATGTACTCATGGTTCTCCGGGATGTATGATACGCTCCCCTTGATTGTCTTCTCGAGTCCGCCAACACGATGCTCCAGTCCCGGTGTGCCGGGGATGGCCCATTTGCGTACCAGTGTCTTGGGGTCTCTCTCGTATGCAAGGAACTCCTTGTCACTCCTGACTGCGTATGGTACGGTGATTGATGGAAGGTCCTTGGTTGATGGTATCCTCCATGGCTCCGATCCGTTGGCCAGATAGCCGTCAGTAAGCAGGATCACCGGGGTCATGTGTTCGATGGCAATTTTTGCTGCCTCGAATCCGAACCTGAAGCAGTCTGATGGTGTGCTGGCTGCAATGACCGGTATCGGGCTTTCGCCGTTACGGCCATAGAGTGCCTGCCACAGGTCGGCCTGCTCGGTTTTGGTTGGCAGCCCCGTGGAGGGTCCGCCACGCTGAACGTCAATCACCAGCAGTGGCAATTCAGTCATCACGGCCAGGTTAAGGGCTTCAGACTTCAGTGCAAGGCCGGGGCCGGATGTTGAAGTGACAGCCATGCGCCCTGCGAAACTGGCTCCGATGGAGGTGCAAATACCGGCTATCTCGTCCTCAGCCTGGAGGCTCTTGACACCCATATCCTTCCTTAGCGCCAGTTCCTCAAGGATACCGGTTGCCGGGGTGATGGGATATGAACCAATGAAGAGCTTCAGACCGGCTTTCTCAGCAGCGGCAAGTACGCCCCATGCGGTTGCCTGGTTGCCGTTGATGTTGCGATACGTGCCTTTCTTGATTGGCGCACGATTAACCCTGTATGAAGGTGTCAGTGCCTCAATGGTTTCTCCGTAGTAGTAACCTGCCCTGAGCACCTTGTTGTTGGCCTCAGCCACGAGCGGCTTCTTGCCGAATTTCTCCTCAATGAACTCCTCAGTGTACTTAAGCCTGCTGTCAAAGAGCCAGTAGATCAGCCCCAGTGCAAACATGTTCTTCGTCCTGAGTACGGTCTTGGGGTCGAGGTCCATATCCTTGAGGGCTTCCTTCACCAGGGTGGTGATAGGCGCCGCAATGAGGTTCATAGAGTCAAGCTTGTCTTCTGCGAACGGGTCAGCCTTGTAGCCTGCCCTCTGTATCGACTTTTCAGTGAAGTTATCTGAGTCATAAATGATTGTGGACCCCTTCTTCAGCCACCTTACATTGGCACGGATGGCGGCGGGGTTCATCGCAACAAGAATGTCTGTGAAATCTCCCGGAGTGTTAATCAGTTTGTGCCCGATGTGTACCTGGAATCCGGAGACGCCTCCGACGGTACCCTGCGGAGCCCTTATCTCTGCAGGATAGTCCGGAAAGGTGGAGATGTCATGACCAAACAGGGCCGACGTGTTGGAGAACAGGGTGCCTGTAAGCTGCATCCCGTCTCCCGAGTCGCCTGAGAACCTGATCACCACCGCATCCTTCTCAATGACCTTTGATCTTTTTCCCATGATGATTATTATCTATTTGATTTTGAGTAAGTACCCGTATAAAATATCAACCTGAAAAGATGAAGCTAAGTTCACCATTAACCTGATACAACTGTATGATTTTGGTCATGTTATACCATGACCTTCCTAATACCTGATCAGGATAGAAGATCCCTGCGAAAAAAACATGCCGATGTCTCTGTGGAAAGCTATTTGCCAGGTATCATGACCAGATATCTGCCCTGCGGAGGTTGATGGAGCTCTCAAAGAACATCCTGGCAATCTTCTCGAAGTAGTCTGTAAAATCTGACACAAAGAACAGGTCTTCACCCGGCTTGCCCCTGTTGACCAGGTTATGCTCCTCCAGGATTTCCCGGAGCCTGACTGCAACAATACGTGCTGAATCAACCACCTCCACGCTAAAGTTGAAGAACTTGCTTATCTGGTTACGGATGATGGGGTAGTGTGTACATCCGAGTATCAGGCCGTCAATGTCATTCAGCTTCTGGTCAGATAGATAGGTGCGGATGATGGCATTGCTGATGTCATCAAAGATAAAGCCCTCCTCAATCATGGGTACGAGCAGCGGCGTTGCAAGTGAGACCACGCTGGTAGTGGGTGATGCCTCCTTCAGCTTCCTGGTGTATGTGCCTGAATTAACAGTCACTTTGGTGCCTATAACCCCCAGCCTCTGAAAGTTGCGTGAAGCGCAATATTCAACCACCGGGTTTATCACATCGAGTATAATGACCCTGTTGCCGTATTCTGCAAGCAATGCCTCGTATGCTGAGGCTGATGCCGAGTTGCAGGCAATGAGTACCACTTTGGCATTATAACCGAGGAGAAACTCGGTTATCTTCCCCGAATAACCCCTGATGGCTTCTTCTGACTTGTCACCATAAGGCAGGTGCGCAGTATCACCAAAATATACAATCTGTTCCCCGGGCAGTATCTGGCGGATGGCCTGTGCCACCGTCAACCCTCCCACACCTGAGTCAAACACCCCGATCGGCCGGTTGCCAGTTTCCATGACTTTATAATGTAAGACTGCCCGCCAGGGGCGGGCAGCACTTTGATTTCATTTTAATTATTTGATTCCCAGCCTGGCCCTTACCAGCGGGCCGATGTCAGTGCTCTTTACCGTATCAACGTAAACGAGGGTGCGGATATCATATATATATATGTAACCGCCCTCCTTTGCAACGGCATTGATAGCGTTATTGGCCTTCTCAATGATAGGATTCAGAAGCTCAGCCTGCTTCTCCTGCAGCTGTAACTGAGCCTGCTGCTGGAAATTGTTCATGCGTGTCTGCATGTCAGTTATCTCCTGCACCTTGTTTGCCTTTACAAGTTCAGAGAGATTCTTCTCCTCCTTAGTAAACTGATCATACTTGTTGTTCAGTTCAACCTGCATCAGCTCAAGGGCGTTTGTCAGCTCCTGACCGAATTCATTGTATTTATTCATGGCAGTATCATACTCAGGCATCGACGTAATGATTTCATCGCGATTGATGTGACCTGTCTTGAACGACTGCGCAAATCCATCCTGTGCCATGAAAAACATTGCAGCAAACAGGAGTATCCCAAATACTTTTTTCATTGTCTTAATTTTCAAATTATAACGTGCAAATGTAATTATTTAATTCTTATATCCCATTTTCTGCAGAACCTGATCTGAGAGGTCATATCTCGGGTTGGCGAAGAGGATATTCGAACCTGCGGATGTGTCAAAAATCACTGCATAGCTCCCCTCGACAGATATCTCCTTTATTGCTTTCAGTATCTCATCCTGGATAGGTTTTACCAGTTCCTCGCGTTTTTTGTAGAGCTCGCCCTTCATTCCGAAATAGCTCTCCTGAAGCTCTTTTACCTCCTTCTCCCTGGCAATGATGGCCTCTTCCCTCTTCTTTTTCTGATCCTGTGAGAGCAACACCACCTCAGCCTGGTAATCCTTGTACATCTGCTCCACTGCCGCATAACCGTCAGCCACCTCCTTCTCCCATCCCCTGGAAAGTTTTTCAAGCTGCTGCTGTGCTGCCGTAAAAGCAGGTATGTTATTGCGTATGTATTCGCTGTCAACGAACGCAAATTTCTGTGCCATACCGCTTAACGTGGCGGCAGACACAATTACTGCCATGATAATGATCTTTCTCATTGCTGTTGTATTTGATCTTGTTTTAATCAGAATTGCTGACCTATTACGAAGTGAAACTGGCTTCCGGCATCTTCGGATCTTCCGGTGACAGGTAAATCGAAACCGTAACCCCAGTCAATGCCAAGGAGACCAAACATGGGCAGGTTTGCCCTCAGGCCTACCCCCGCCGAGCGGTTCATGCGGAAAGGATTGTAGTCCCTGATATTATGCCAGGCCCTGCCTGCCTCGAGAAAGGCCAGTGCAAAAATGGTTGCCTGCGGGTTCAGCGAGATAGGGTAACGCAGCTCCACGGTGAGCTTCGAGTAAACGTTACCGGATTCCACCCGTCTTATTTTTCCATCGGCCTCAAGCTTATCAATCCATGGTGTAAGTGATCCGTTGGTGTAACCCCTGAGGGCTATAACCTCGCGGCCGTAAAAGCTGTATCCGGTCATGCCGTCACCTCCGAGATAAAAGTTCTCAAAGGGTGAAGGCCCGATGTCCTTATTGTAAAATCCCAGGTACCCGAAAGCAGCTTTGGTATTAAGAATGAGCTTGCCTGCGCCATCAAGGGGCAGGTAATAATCTGCCTTGAAGACAGCCTTGTAGAACTCTATCCACTTGTACTTTTCCTGGTCAGTGAGGCCTGCAAAGCTTTTTCCGCTGATTGCTGAAAAGGGCGGTGTGGCCTGCAGGGAGAGTGTGAAGGTTGAACCTCCGGTCGGGTAAATGGGGTTGGGCCCTGCCGAGAACCTGGTGATTTTGGCGCTCAGCGTTGCCAGATTGGCCGTACCGGTCTTGAAAAGAAACTGGAACCTGTCGAACTTGTTCAGATTGTATCTCTGAAAGCTTGCTTCATAGAATACCGAGAAGTAGTCATCAGGCCATTCCAGCCTCTTGCCGAAGCCTATCGAACCACCGTCAATGATCATTGATTGCCTGTCTTCCTCAAGTGATTTCTTGCTTTCACTCATCTTGTTCCGGAATGCAGAAATAGAGAGGGTGTTGGGCTTCTTGCCACCGAGCCATGGTTCGATGAATGAGATATTATAGCTCTGATAATAACTGCCGTTCGATTGTGCTCTGATCTGGAGACTCTGCCCGTCACCTGACGGGTACGGTCTCCACTCGTTCCACTTGAAGAAGTTGCGCATTGCGAAGTTATTGAATCTCACCCCTACCGTTCCCACGAGCATTCCTTGTCCCCATCCGCCTGAAATCTCAAACTGGTCATTGGCTTTTTCCTCGAGCGCATATAGCAGGTCAACGGTTCCCTCCACCTGGTTGAGGAGAGGCTGGGGGTTGATCTTTTCGGGGTCGAAATGCCCCAGTACGGCTACCTGCCTTGCTGAACGAATGAGTTTATCCTTGCTGAAGAGGTCACCCGGGTATGTGAACAGCTCACGCCTGGCCACATGTTCATTTGTGCGGGTATTACCAGTAATAATGATGTTATTGAGAGTTGCCGGCTCACCTTCGTAGATTCGCACTTCAAGGTCAATGGAGTCACCCTCCACCTTCTTCTCAACGGGAGTGAGCCTTGAGAAGAGATAGCCGTAATTGAGGTAGAGCGAACTCACGGCATCATCATCCACGTTAAGACGCTTGTCTATCATGGTCTGGTTGTATATCTCGCCGGAGGGGAAGTTGAAGACACGCGACAACTGATCTTTTGTATAGATGCTGTTGCCAACCCAGTCAACATTCCGAAGGTAATACTGATTACCCTCATTGACCTTGATCACCAGTGCTATCCTGCCATCTTCCAGTGCATAGGTGGAGTCACCCAGTATGCGGAAGTCTCGAAATCCGTTTTCATTGTAGAATTCAACAAGCTTGGCACGGTCCTCCTCATACTTGTCTTCGATGAACTTGGAGCCTTTGAAGATATTGAGGTCCTTCTGCTTGGTGTTCTTCATCACACGGCGAAGGCGCTTGTCCATGAAGTAGTCATTGCCTTCAAAAATGATCTGCTCAATCTTAACTTTGGCATTCTTGGCAATGACGAAATTGAGGATGACATTATTGGGCAGATCGGGATCATCCTTCTGGATGATGTCAACTGCGGCGTTAAGGAATCCCTTTTCAATATAATGATTCCTGATTGTACGTTCGGCCCTGTTCAGCAGGTGTGCCGTTACCTGTGAACCCGGAGGGAGGCTTAATTTTTCAGTCAGGTCTGTCTCTTCCGATTTCCTGATCCCTTCGAACCTGAGCGAGGAGAGCCTCGGGCGCTCCTGGAGATGTATATCAAGCCAGATATTCTCTTCCTCTTTCCCGGTAACGGTTATCCTTACATCAGAGAAGAGCCCCTGATCCATCAGTTTCTTTGCTGCTGCCGAAATCAACTCACCGGGTATATCCAGTTTCTGGCCTATCCTCAGTCCGGAGAGGCTTATCAGGGCATTGGGATCAAGGTATTTCACCCCTGAGATGGTTATGCCGGCAAGAGTGTACTCTTCGGGGTAGGTATAGCTGACGTATTTTTCCTCCGTCTGGGCTGTGGCAATCAGTCCTGTCAGAAGCAAGGCAAAAAGAGATAGTATCCGCATAGGTTTCATTTTTTTCATCTCAGGTGTTTTCGGCAATCTGCTCACTGGTCTTCCCATATCTCCTTTCCCTTTTCTGAAAGTCTGCCACTGCTTCGTAAAAATCCTCCTTACCAAAATCGGGCCAAAGTTTTTCAGTGAAATAAAGTTCAGTATATGCAAGCTGCCAGAGAAGGAAGTTGCTGATACGCTGTTCTCCGCTGGTACGTATCATCAGTTCGGGATCAGGAATACCTGATGTTGTCAGATATGTGCCTATGGTATGCTCATCTATCTGATCAGGATTCAATCTACCCTCCCTTGCTTCAACTGCTATCCGGCGGCATGCCTCCGAAATCTCCCAGCGCGATGAGTAACTGAGAGCGACAACGAGCATCATCCGTGTACCACCGGATGTGATCTGCATTGTCTCGAACAGCCTGCTCCTTACTTTTTCCGAAAGGCGTGAGAGGTCACCTATGACCCTGAGAGAGATACTCTTCTCTATCAGGGTTCTGGTCTCATTGTTTATTGACTCAATCATCAGGTCCATCAGGGCTGAGACCTCATCATCAGGCCTGTTCCAGTTCTCTGTGGAGAAAGCATACAGAGTAAGATACCTGACTCCCAGTTCGGCAGAAGCCTCCACTGTCTTGCGCACTGCTACGACCCCCTCATGATGGCCGAAGACCCTTTCACGGCCTCTCATGTGTGCCCAGCGGCCGTTGCCGTCCATAATGACAGCCACATGCACCGGCAACCTGTTCAAATCTATCTGATCCTTAAAAGTCAACGCTATCTCCTCTTTCTTTTTTTGTCTTTCTCCATCTCTGCAAAGGCAGGACAACCTGCAAGCCTGTTGTACATCTTCCAGGTGACTGAAACCCCCAGGAAACTATACCAGTCATTATTGTGGGTCCATGTTCCGTCAACCGGTTCGCCACCCGGATCTGTTATATAGGACTGACCATCCAGTTTATCGGTAAAAGTCTTGCGGAATCCATATTCGATCTCAACGCCAACCTGGTTAGCCACGTTGACCTTAAAACCGGCAGAGAATGGAATGGAGAGGAATGGGCCGGCCTTGCTCATCATTGAAAAGGCCGCGCCTCCGGCGATATATGGTGAATAGTCTATACGCCTGCTGCTGAATGTGGAGTATGGGTAAAAGTTGAATTCATAGGTTGCGCCCAGCTCTCCCAGCAATGACCCGAGCGGTGTCATGTAACCGCTCAGGAGGTTTGCCCTTACGGCCTGTCTGGGATTGAAGTTGTAACGGTAAAACAGCTGTACGGCAGGACCGGGTTTGAAGAAAGCGTTGAGAGGGTTCTGTTCCCCCAGGTAGTTCACCACCCCGGCTGAGACACCGTAATCAGCGTTGCGCTGAGGCAATGCCGGAAGAGCCAGAATTATCAGTAGGGTTATTATTATTGATCTTTTCATAACCGTGGTGATTGGCGCAATGATCTGAGATCAGGCAAACCGTTGCGCGCGGTTTTAATCCTGTAGTTTACTGTCACGCTGAAGGTATGGTAAGCATCATTTCTCCTCGAAAACTCATCCGTGGTATAACCGTCCAGATAATCAGAGAGAGCATACCTGCCTGCCAGCTCCACCCCTATCAGGAGGTTGGGATCAATGGCCAGCTTGGCGCCCACACCCAGCGGAATCACAGCGGTGAATCCGCTCCTCTTTAGTGACGGTTCCTTATCCCACCTATCCTGCATCTTCTCATTACCGTAAAAGACGTTATATCCGGCTCCGCCGATACCGGTCAGTGCATAGACATCAACACTCCTGAAAAAGTCGCGCAGCCTGCTTGCCCTCCTGTACCGGTAGGTCTGAAAGAGGAAGCTGTTTCGCTCACGGTTCCTGACCAGATAATACTCTCCAAACAAGGCCGGTTCGTACAGGAAGCTGCTGGTTTTGTAGCCCCTGGGTTCATTTGCTCCCCTGGCGTCATCAGCGTGAAACATGCAGTAGGTGAATGAGAGCCTTGCAGCAACGTTGTCAGTGATAAAATACCTGAAAGACCCGTTTACGCTGAAGCGGGTCTGCCTGAATGTTATATCCTTGAGCCCGAGAAAGTTTTCGCCAACACTGTAACCTCCGATGTCACCAAAGAATTGTGATGTGCCGATAGCCGCCGTGGCTTCATATCGTTTCATCTTCCACAGCTGACCTGATACGAATGGCGCCGTGAAAGACACCACCATACACATCACTATCAGACGCTTAACCATCAGTCACATTGCAATTGCGGCTACAAATATAAGGAATGTCCAATATTTAAAACTTAAATATTCCTTAATTATTGTCAGTTACGGGGATCAGCACCCCACATGAGTTTATTTCTGAGGGTGCTAAAAAAATCATTTCCGGCGATGGTTACCGTGCTGAGCATGGAAGCCGACCGCCGCACCTCAAGAACGGTGCCTGACGGTACCCTTATGGCCTTTGAATCAATGGTAACCATGCATTGGCTGCTCCGGCCTCCCGTGACCAGGGTGATAACACTGTCACCTGAGACAATTATTGGCCTCACAGTCAGGTTATGCGGTGACATGGGAACGATTATTATACTGTCATCAGTAGGATAAAGAATGGGGCCACCCACACTCAGATTGTAGGCCGTTGATCCTGTAGCCGTTGAGACGATCAGTCCGTCGGCCCTGTAAGTATTCAGGAAGGTACCATCAACCTCAACAGTAATAGTGATCATGCTCTGGTCACCTTTCTGTACGGTTATCTCATTCAGTGCCACGGCGTTACCACCTGCTGCCAATTCCGGCGGGAAAGTTATCTCGAGCATCGAGCGGCTGATAAGCTCATAATTGCCCGAAATAATCATATCAACTGACTTCCCTATTTCATTATCCTTAATATTGGCCAGGAAGCCAAGACGCCCGGTGTTGATACCCGCTACCGGAATGCCGGAAGTACGTACCCTCCTGGCTGTCTCAAGGAAAGTTCCGTCACCGCCTATGCTCAGTATCATGAACACATTGGCCGGGAGATCAGACAACTCGCTGAATAGTATCACCCTGTGGTCATGCTTGAAATGGTTCCCTGCAGGGTCCATGATGTTCAGGTAAATAGTCACACCCCTGTCATAGAGGGCATCAATGACCCTCATCAGGCCTGCAGTGGTCTTTTCGGTAAGGCTCTTGCTGTACAGTGCAATGGTTTTGTCCATCTTGATAGCGGGTTACATGTTCAGGTACTTCATCAGCAGGTTGTACCTGTCTCTATAGAAACGGTCAAGTTCATCATTGTCAGTCACCCAGGATGTGACCTCACATGAGTATCTCTCAAATGTCTTTATGATGGAAACAAGGTCGGTAGTATTTACCTTCAGTGTTATCTCAAGGCTGGTGGAGTCAGGGTCAGATGTGATGTACATGCTGAGTATCCTTGCATCATTGCTCTCAACTATCTGTGATATCCTGCTCATGGAGTAGTCGCGCTGAAGCATCTTCAGTATCAGTATCCCGCCCGGCTGGTCAATGGCTGAGATTGATGCGATACCTCTTATTATATCATTGCCGGTGATGGAGCCACGGTAATGGTTATCCTCATCAATGACCGGCACAACGGTAAGCTTGTGCCGTGCTGCAAGCGCAATCACCTCATATATATGCTGATGCATCTTTACCGAGGGTCTGGGCAATGAAAGCGGGTGGTTTCCTATAGGCTCTTCCGGCTGGTTGAGGTCATAGATGTCACTGTCAGAGATGAGGCCGAGATAGTCACTCTCATTCACGATGGGAAGGTGTGACACCCTGAAAGTCTCCATCCAGTTAAGTGCAGTCTGCGCTGTTTCAGATGTTTTCAGTGCAGGAACCACGTCCGATATCATATCTTTTGCAAGCATTCAGCAGCTCTTTGGCGAATAAAAGTACAAAAAACTGCGGATCTTTATAACTTTGCCCGCGGAATCAGCTGAAGAGAAGAGAGGCATGACAAGACTGAGTGTAAATATAAACAAGGTTGCCACCCTGCGCAATGCCCGTGGCGGTAACGTACCTGATGTTAAGCTGGCTGCCATCAAATGTCAGTCATTCGGCGCCGGGGGAATCACCGTTCACCCGAGGCCTGACGAGAGGCATATCCGTTACAGTGATGTTTATGATATCAGGGATGTAGTCACAACCGAGTTCAACATCGAGGGCAATCCTGAGGAACAATTCATCAGGCTGGTGCTTGACGTGGTGCCTGACCAGGTGACTCTGGTACCCGATGCACACGATGCAATAACCTCGAATGCAGGCTGGGATACCAGGAAGAACCTCTCCTTTCTTACCGACGTGATTGCCCGGTTTCACGGGAAGGGGATACGTACCTCCATCTTCACAGGCACTGATCCGGAGATAATAGAATATGCAGCACGCACCGGCACTGAGCGGATTGAGCTCTATACCGAACCCTACGCATCAGGGTATCATGCTGACAGGAAAGCAGCGGTGGCCCCTTTCGTGACGGCAGCCATCGTGGCACGCAATGCCGGACTGGGCGTAAACGCAGGTCATGACCTTGACCTTCACAATCTTGCATGGCTGCACAGCAATATTCCGTGGCTTATGGAGGTCTCCATAGGGCATGCACTTATTTCTGACGCCCTCTACTACGGGCTCGAAAATACCATTCAGATGTACCTGCGCGAATTGCGCAGAAGCTGACAGAACGCCACCATTATCTCAGGTGTTTCTCAACTATGGTCTTCAGCACTTCTATCCCAACAAGGTTCTCGCCTCCACCCGGGATAATTATGTCTGCATATCTCTTTGACGGCTCAATAAACTGAAGGTGAGAGGGTTTCACCGTTTTGTTGTATCGTTCGAGTACCATCAGCACCGAGCGGCCGCGTTCAATTATGTCACGTTGTATCACCCTGCCCAGCCGGTCATCCGCATCTGCATCCACAAATACCTTTATATCAAGCATCTGGCGGAGGCCGGGATCGGCAAGAACAAGTATCCCCTCCACCACAACCACCTCGGCCGGCCTGACGGGAACGGTCTCCTCTGACCTGACACAGGTAAGATATGAGTAGATAGGCATCATGATCGGCCTGCCGGCTTTCAGCTCAGCCAGATGGGATATCAGCAGCGGCCACTCAACCGAGTCAGGATGGTCAAAATTGATGCTCTGCCTCTGTTCAACAGGTATGTGGCTGTTATCACGGTAATAGCTGTCCTGGGGCAGTACCACCACCTCCCCCTGCGGAAGCATATCAATCAGCTTCCTGACTACCGTTGTCTTTCCTGATCCTGTGCCTCCGGCGATCCCGACAATAAGCATAAAATGATTATTTTTGTATCAAAAGTAACAAAAATCACTTTATGGTAAAGCACATCGTGATCTTCAAGCTTGCCCAGCCGGTCACTCCGGAAAAGAGGAACCAGTCTGTGATGAAGCTGAAGGAGATTTTCGGGCCTCTGGGCAACAGGCTGAAGTACATTGTTGAGTACAGGACAGGGGTAAATATCTCCGATGTGGACCATGCCGGGGATTTTGTAATTGATGCCACATTTGCCTCACTTGATGATCTGAGGCGGTATCAGTCAAGTGAGCTTCACCGTGAGGCTGTGGCGGCAGCTTCCATTATCAAAAAGGCAAAACTGGTGGTTGACTATACCTTCTGAAGCTGATGAGTTCACTTTATCCCATCCGGTTCAAGCCCATGCTCAGGGAGTTGCTCTGGGGAGGAGACGCCCTGAGGGAGCGGTTCGGCAAGAAAGCAAAGCCGGGCACCAAAATCGGTGAGAGCTGGGAAATATGCGGAATGCCGGGAAACAGTTCAGTGGTGGCCAACGGATTCCTGAAAGGAAACAGCCTTGAAGAGATTGCGGAGATCTACATGGATGAGCTGCTGGGTGAAGCGGTCTTCGCAAAGTTCGGAACGGAGTTCCCGCTGCTTGTAAAGCTCATTGATGCTGCCGACAAACTCTCGATTCAGGTCCATCCGGATGACAGGCTTGCTTCCGAGAGGCATCATGCCTGGGGAAAAACCGAGATGTGGTATGTAATTGATGCGAAACCGGGGAGTGTAATCTACACCGGATTCAGGAAAAAGACCACAAGGGAAGAGTATCTCGAATACCTGGAAGCAAAAAAGCTTGCTGAACTGATAAATGTTACACCTGTCAGATCCGGCGATGTCTTCTTCATTCCTGCCGGATTGGTGCACGCCATCGGAGGGGGAGTGCTTCTTGCGGAGATACAGCAGACATCTGACGTCACCTATCGCATCTACGACTGGGACCGTGTTGACACGTCAGGCAGGCCGCGCGAGATGCATACCTCACTGGCTCTCGATGCCATAAATTTCAGCTTTGACAGCACCAATCTGATCAGAACCAGTCCGGAACTCAACCGGACAGTGTTGCTGGCTGAAAGTCAATATTTCCATACCAGCCTGATAACCTTTGACAGGCCGATAATAAAGGATTACAGCCTGACTGACTCCTTCATCATCTACATCTGCACACAGAGCCTGGCAGTAGTGGAGTGCAACGGCCACAGTGAGGAGATAAAGGCTGGTGAGACCATTCTCATTCCTGCCTCGGCTGACAGTGTTGCCATAATCCCCCGGGGCACAGCCACTCTGCTTGAAGTATTCATACCACAAAAAAATAGATCAAAATGAAACAGCTTACACTACTTACAGCAGCAATTATCATGATTCTTGCCTCCGCCTGCGGAGGAGGTGCCGGCCAGGAAGGAAGTGGCAGGAAGAAGGATGCGCATGAGGCTGACACAGGATATACAGGCATAAAAAACTATATCAAGGATAATATAAAGCTCAAGGAGGTCACATATAAAAACGGTATTCGTGAAGGGATGACCCGTACCTTTTACAAGGGCGGCCAGTTGGAGCAGGAGATACCATACTCCGGTGACAGCAAGAACGGAGAAGCCAAATGGTTCTATACTGACGGGAAGTTATTCCGGACAACCCCCTTTGTCAATGATACCATTCATGGTGACCAGGTGCAGTACTACAAGAACGGAGGGGTAAAGGCACGTCTCAGCTATACTGACGGCAAGCGTCACCCCTCGCTGGAAGAGTTCCTGATGAGCGGAGAGAAGGTGACCGATTATCCTGCACTGCGTTACAGGGTTAATGACCGTTACGCGGAAAGAGGACTTTACAAAATATTCGTCGAGTTCGATAACATGGCTGAGAATGGAAAGTTTTACAGGGGTGACTACATCAACGGCCTGGTTGACCTTGACTCCCTGAACCCCATGCTGCAGACCGTCACCACCGGGTATCTCGATTTGCAGAAAAGACCAGGCCACAAAGCCGATTCAGTGGTAGTAATAGCATCATACCTGACGCAGTTTGGCAACAGGCTCTATTACCGGCTTGCAATACCCTTACCTTATAAAGATTTAAACTAAACTATATGTCACAGATTCTAGTGCCTGGCATCAGGCTCACAACAACAAGAACGGTCAGCAAAAATGATACGGCCGCGGTTTACGGATCAGGTCTGCATGATGTGCTCTCCACACCTGCCATGGTTGCTTTCATGGAACAGACAGCGATGCAGGCTGTTGAAGCCTGTCTCAACGAGGGAGAGGGCACCGTGGGAACGGAGGTCAATATCAGACACCTTAAAGCCACACCGGTGGGCATGACCATCACCTGTACCGCAACCCTTCAGGAGGTAAACGGGAACAGGCTCCTCTTTCATGTAGAGGCAGACGACGAGATCGGCAAGATTGGCGAAGGACAACATGAGAGGTTTATTATCAACAACCAGAGATTCAAGGAAAAGCTGAATGGATAATGATCATCAGATCAGCCTCCTTTGTCACCAGTAGTGCAAGGATCAGTCAGTTGCCGCCGCCTGACCTTCCGGAATATGCATTCATAGGCAGGTCGAACGTCGGCAAGTCATCGCTGATAAATATGCTGGTCTCGAGAAAAGGGCTGGCAAAGACATCGGGAAGCCCGGGCAAAACACAGACCATCAATCATTTCATTATCAATGAGAGCTGGTACCTGGTTGACCTGCCCGGATATGGTTATGCACGCGTGTCACAGAAGATGCGTGATCAGTGGGAGAAGCTCATCACATCATATATCACTATGAGGGAGAATCTCATCCTGCTCTTCGTGCTGATTGATGGCAGGCATGAACCGATGGCATCTGACCTGGCATTCATGGAGAGACTGGCAATGAACGGAATACCCTTTGCCAGGGTCTTCACCAAAACTGACAAGCTGTCAGCTGCTGAAGCAGCGAAGATCAGGGAGGTCCATGACAGAGTAATGCTGCGCTCATGGGAGAGCCTCCCTCCTGCCTTCGTAACATCTGCTTCCAGGGGCACGGGCAGGGAGGCGGTATTAGACTATATCGAAAGCAATATGATTTTCTTTACCGGGATGAAATGATTAACCCATAAATATTAATTTTGGGGCATCATAGAGTGAAACCAAAAACAACTTCCTTATATGATCAGCAGGGCTCCGTTTAAGATTTTTTCCTGTACCTCTTCATTGACAATAGCAGAAAAGATTGCCAAACACCTTGGCATCGAACTAGGCAAGAGCTCACTGCTGAGTTTCAGTGACGGCGAATTCCAACCCTGTATTGACGAATCGGTCAGGGGTTGTCACGTGTTCATAATTCAGTCTACCAACCCTCCCGCCGAGAACCTTATGGAGCTGCTCCTGATGATTGACGCTGCCAAGAGGGCTTCGGCCTACAAGGTGAATGCGGTAATACCGTACTACGGCTATGCACGGCAAGACCGCAAAGACCGGCCGAGAGTATCCCTGGGAGCAAAGCTCACCGCCAACCTGCTGACCAAGGCTGGTGTTGACAGGATCATTACCATGGATCTTCATGCAGACCAGATACAGGGGTTCTTCGATGTACCCGTTGATCACCTCTTCGGTTCAGCCCTCTTCGCTCCATATATCAGCAACCTTAATCTCCCCAACCTGACTGTTTCAGCCCCTGATATGGGCGGCTCAAAAAGGGCCAATGCATATGCACGCCACCTGCAGTGTGAGATGGTGCTGTGCTACAAGCTGAGGAAGAAGCCCAACGTGGTTGAGGAGATTTCAATCATAGGAGATGTGGAGGGAAGGAATGTGGTCATCATAGATGACATGGTAGACACTGCCGGGACGATGACTTTTGCTGCCACGGTTATGAAAGACCGCGGTGCTCTCAGTGTAAGAGCTGTATCAACACACCCCGTACTTTCCGGAAATGCGGTCGAGAAGATAGAGAAGTCTCCATTGGAGGAACTCGTTGTCACAGACACTATTCCACTCGTCTGCCAGTCGCCGAAAATTAAGGTGCTTTCAATTGACGAGATCTTCGCCGAAACAATAAAAGCGGTTTATACGAATACCTCTATCAGTTCGGGTTTTGTTTTCTAAGCTTTTTAGCTATATTTGCACGCCATTTTTTTCAACAAAGCGTCAAACGTGTGATGGGAGGTTATATGGCATTAACCTTGAGTAGCACAACAAATTAAAGATTGATGAAAACTATTGAGATCAAAGCCTTCCCCCGTGAACATTTAGGCAAGAAGAGTACAAACAGCCTGCGGGCAGAGGATAATGTACCATGTGTGATGTACATGGAGAAGGAAAATCTTCATTTTTATGCACACGAGAACACTTTCCGCGGACTGGTCTACACTCCCGATGTGTTTCTTGTGAACCTTGAAGTTGCAGGAAATAGCTATAAGGCAGTGGTGAAGGAAATCCAGTTCCATCCTGTTACTGACAGGCTGCAGCATATTGATTTCATGCAGGTACATGAAGAGAAGCCTGTTACAATTAACATTCCGATCAGGATCACCGGTGAATCATCAGGTGTGAAGGCCGGCGGCAAGCTTCGAATCAAGCGCAGAACTCTCAAGGTTAAGGGACTAATAAAGAACTTGCCTGATCATCTGACCATTGACATAACCGGCCTTGGTATCGGACAGTCGATCAAAATAGGTGATCTCAAATATGATAGCCTGGATGTAATTGACAACAAGCGCGCAATGATTGTATCTGTCGAAGCCTCCAGGGTTTCCCTCAAGGAGGAAGAAACAGCTGCTCCGGAAGCTGAAGATTCTGCTGCCGAGGCTGATGCCCCTGACAATAAATAAGCTGGTAACTGTATGTAATGAAACATCTTATTGCCGGTCTTGGCAACATAGGTGACGAGTACAGGAACACGCGTCATAATGTAGGATTTATGGTACTGGATGCTGCAGCCGCAGCATCCGGTATCATTTTTAAGGACAGCCGTTACGGGTATGTCACCAGGATGAGGCACAAAAACGCTGAACTGGTGTTGCTCAAGCCCTCTACATTCATGAACCGCAGCGGCAATGCCGTGCGGTACTGGCTGAAGAAGGAAAAGATTGAGATTGAAAACCTACTGGTTATTACAGATGATCTGGCCATACCCACCGGCAGCATAAGACTCAGGTCAGCGGGAAGCGCAGGCGGGCACAACGGACTGACAAGTATCAGTGAAGTGCTTGGGACAGATCAGTATGCACGCCTCAGGATAGGCATCGGGAGTGACTTCCCCAGAGGCAGGCAGGTTGACTATGTCCTTGGCGAATGGAGCCCGGAAGAGCTTGTCATTATGAAGAAAAGGATACCACTGGCGGTGGAGATGATGCTCTCTTTTGCCGTGGCAGGATGCGAGCTCACTATGACCGCCTATAACCACAAGGGTAAAGATCTCAGTGATGACAGCGTCACCCCTGCTGCCAGAAAGTGAGCTATGAAAGCAGAGAAGGGTGAAAGGATAGATAAGTTCCTCTGGTTTGTGAGGCTGTATAAATCCCGCAGTATAGCCACCGAAGAATGCAGGAAGGGAAGGGTCATTGTCAGCGGCCATCCCGCCAAACCGGCATCACTTATCGCCCCGGGCGCAACCATCACCGTCAGGAAACCACCGGTCACATACACCTACACCGTCATCGGCATTCCCCGGGGAAGGATAGGTGCGACGCTGGTAAGCAGCTTCATAACTGACATCACCCCGGAAGAAGAGAAAGCGAAGCTTAGCCAGGGAAGAATGGTCAGCGGTTACCGGCCCCGCGGCAGCGGCCGTCCGACCAAGAGGGAACGCAGGGAACTTGACAACTTCCTGGAATAGAATCAATGTCACACTCCGGAATTAATTCATGGATTGAAACAGCACACCTCCGGCCATGGTGGTATAAATACCTAAAAAGGAGATAATAATCCATTACTCCTGCCAATTTATCAAGTGTACGGATAAACTTTTCATAAATTAGCAAAATGTGAGGCCCGTGGGCTTCACAACTATCTTTCAGAAGGTAAAAACTTCATTGGGGAATGGGTAAGAAGAACATTGAGAAGTATGATATTCTCTATCAGCTTTTGAAACAATATGTCGATTTCTGGCACAATTATATTTTCTATCGCAGGGTTATCGTTCTGGGCAGGGATGCTATAGATTTTTCCGTGCCAACTATCCTGGCGCCCAATCACCAGAATGCACTGATGGATGCCATGGCTGTGCTATGCACCCTTGACCGTCAGCTGGTCTTCCTGGCGAGGGCTGATATCTTCAGGAAGAAGTTCGTGGCAAAAATCCTCTATTTCCTGAAGATACTGCCTGTCTACCGTATCAGGGACGGCTTTGATGCAGTAAAGCAGAATGACGATACCTTCCGTACCACACTGAGGGTGATGGAAAACCGCAACGGAGTGGTTATCCTGCCCGAAGGCAATCATGCCACCTTCAGGAAGCTGAGACAGCTGAAGAAGGGTATCTGCCGCATCGCCTTCCAGACTGCTGAGGCAAAGAAGTTCAAGGGTGAGATCAACCTGGTTCCGGTCGGGCTTGAGTACTCACATTACTGGCGTTTCAGGCAGGTGCTTACTGTTGTGTACGGCAATCCGATCCATGTATCTGAATACTATGACTCATACCGCGAGAATCCCAACAGGGCGATAACTGAACTCCGTGACAGGCTCTCTGATGAGATGAAGAAGGTTATGGTCCATATTGAGGATGAGGAGAACTATGAGGCTGTCAATGAGCTTCGAAGCATCATCAATGAGAAGTACAGTGACAAGATAAAGTACCCGAAGCTTTTCCGTGACAAGCGGCTGATCAGCAAGCTCAACGAGCTTAGACTGTCTGACCGGGAGAGCTTCAGGGAGATATGTGAGAAATCTCTTGCGGTGCGTGACAACGCCACGGCGCTGAATGTCACATACCGTCACCTGAGAAAGAAAAGCCACCGGCTCTTATGGCTGATACTGTCATCACTGCTGCTGCTTGTCACCTCTCCTATATTTGTCGCCGGCTCCCTCTTCAATATACTTACATTCCAGGTGGCATACCAGCAGGCTATAAAGTCAAAGGACCCCGCATTCATCAGCACGGCAAGATACGGGTTCTTCCTGGGGCTAAGCTTTATCTTCGGGCCGCTCTACCTGATACTGGCCCTTATCTTCATCAAGCCGTGGTGGCTGGCAATAATGGTTTTCATGATTATCCCGGTACTGGGCATAATGGCATGGAACTGGTTTCTGCTGCTGCTTCGCACCGTGGGCGGTTTCAGAATATGGAACCTCCGCCGCACCGGAAACCCGCTCTTCAAATCATTGCTCAACACATATAATCAACTCGTCACACACACCTTATCTCTCTGATAATGAAAGATTTTTTTGCCGGAAAGGTAGTCTGGATTACCGGGGCCTCCTCAGGAATAGGGGAAGCATTGGTAAAAGCTTTCACCCGCGGCGGAAGCAGGGTGATAGCATCATCGATCGATACAGAAGGGCTGGAAAGGGTAGCCGGAGAGTGCTCCGAAATGAAGGGGAGTATTACCTGCGTGCCTTTTGACCTGTCAGATACCTCCGGTATCGAAAGCCTGGTAAAAGAGGTGGCTCAGAAGGAAGGCCGGATTGACATGCTGCTCAATATCGGGGGGATAAGCCAGAGGGCTCTGCTTATAGAGACACCTATGTGGCTTGATCGTAAGATCATGGAGATCAACTATTTCGGCACCATCGCCCTCACCAAGGCACTCCTGCCCCACATGATTGCCGGAGGAGGGGGGCATATTGCTGCCACCAGCTCAATCACAGGCCGGTTCGGCTTCCCGCTACGCTCGGCATACTCAGCCTCCAAGCAGGCGCTGCACGGTTTCTTCGAGACCCTTCTCATTGAACACGGCAAGGACAACATCCGGGTCTCCGTGTTAATACCGGGAAGGGTACAGACTGCCATTTCGCTTCATGCGCTGACAGCCAACGGAAGGGAACACGGCAGGATGGACGACGGGCAGAAAGGCGGCGTCACCCCCGAAAAAGCTGCAAAGCAGATTATCAGGGGGCTTCAGCGGAATAAAAGGGAGATACTTGTTGGCAGCAAGGAGCTTCTGATGCTTAAAATAAGGAAATATTTACCATCGCTTTTCTTCAGGATAGCGGGACGGATCAAACCAATGTAAGGAAGGAATTATGAAAAATAAAGATTACATCATCAGCGGTATACAACAGATGGGCGTAGGGGTTTATGACCTCAGTGAAGCATGGGATTGGTACATCAGGGTGTTCGGTATGGATTGTCGCATCTTCGAGGATGATACGGTGGCGAAACTTATGCTTCCATATACCGGCGGCGAACCGCGAAGCAGGCATGCCGTACTGGCGATGAACCTGCAGAGCGGGGGCGGATTCGAGGTGTGGCAGTACAAGGGAAGAGAGCCGGTATACCGTGATTGTGAAACCAAACTGGGCGACCTTGGAATCTTCGCCTGTAAGATGAAGGTGAAGGATGTTGACAGCGCCTGGAGATACTGGAAAGACAACAATGTGGAGGTGATTGGCCAGCCAGCGGCTGATCCTTCAGGCAGTAAGAGCTTCTTTGTCAAAGACCCGTTCGGCAACCTGTTCCACATCGTGGGAGCATCCGACTGGTTTATGAATCTGAAAAAGATATCCGGCGGATCATACGGAGCCATTATCGGCGTATCAGATATTGACCGTGCCCTGCCGCTCTATTCTGACATACTGGGATATGACAGGGTGGTGTTCGATAGCACAGGCACTTTTGAAGACCTGGCTTCGGTGCCAGGTGGCAATGGACGCTTCAGACGCATCCTTCTGGCGCCCTCAAAACCATTCCATGGCGGATTCAATCCCGTCTACGGCCAGAGTGTCATTGAGCTGGTACAGGCGCTTGACCGCGAACCGACGAAGATATTTGAAGGGAGGCTCTGGGGCGACCCCGGATTCATTCACCTCTGCTATGACATCAGCGGAATGGATAACCTGCGCAAGTATTGCAGCGAGGCAGGCTTCCCGTTTACGGTTGACAGCAAGGCGAGTCATGAGGGCAGCAGCTTTGACATGGGCGAGGCAGCAGGCTTCTTCGCCTATATCGAAGATCCTGACGGAACCCTTATAGAATTCGTGGAGACACACAAAGTGCCCATACTCAAAAAGTATGGATGGTATTTTGATTTGCGGAAACGCGATCCCAACAAGCCACTGCCGTCATGGATGATCAGGGCATTGAGATTCTCGCGGGTCAAAAGCAGCAGGCATTGATGCTTTAATCCCTGCAGGCTGTCATTGTCACACTATTCTCTTCATTGTAGTCCGGCGCCTTCGCTGAAATCCGGTGTCTTCGCTGCACTCCGGCGTCTTCACTACACTCCGGCGTCTTCACTACACTCCGGCTCTTTCGCTGAAATCCGGTGTCTTCGCTGTAGTCCGGCGCCTTCACTGAAATGAACCGCCGGATCAGTTGGTCACGCTCTGCTCCCTGCTGGCTGCTGCCTGCACTTCCCTCATGACCCTCATGATATTTCCGCCCCATATCCTGGCAATATCATCACGGCTGTAGCCGCGGCGGATCATCTCCTTCGTGATATTCTTCATCATGGAGGCATCAGTACACCCCTCTATGCTGCCTCCTCCGTCGAAATCAGTTCCTATGCCCACATGGTCAATCCCGATGACGTCAATCACATGCTGAATATGGTTCACGGCATCTTCTATGGTAGCCAGTTTAACATACTGTGCCTTCAGCTTTGAGAACTCCTCCCAGCGTTTTTCCTGCTGCTCCATGGTCAACTCACCCATGCTCCTCCAACTTTCGCGCAGTTCCCTGACCTTTGCATCATACTCCGGGTTTGGTACCGGCTGCCTGAGATAGTCGCTCAGTATGCATATCTGAATAACGCCCCCGTTTTTCTTCAGGGCCTGAAGCATGTCATCATTCAGATTCCGCGGATTCTCACACAGTGCGCGGCATGATGAATGTGAAGCTATAACAGGCGCCTTCGTAACGGCCAGTACATCATAAAATGATTCGTCAGAGATGTGTGAAACGTCAACCATCATCCCTACGCGGTTCATTTCCCTGACCACCTCTTCGCCGAAGGCGGAAAGACCATTATGTTCAGGGCCACCCTTGTCACTCGACGAGTCACATATGTCGTTGTTGGAAGAATGGCACAGTGTGATATACCGCGCACCGAGGTCATAATACTGCCCGATTCTTGTGATGTCTGTACCTATCGGATAGCCATTTTCTATTCCAATGAACACCGCCACCTTGCCTTCATTCTTCAGCCGCAGGGCATCATCAGGATTAAGTGCTATTCCGGCGATATCCTGGTTGCGGGCTACGCTTGCCTTGATTGAATCAAATACTTCAAGGGTCCTTCCGTGCTCCCTCTCGTAATCCTCGGGGGTACGCGGCCCCTGTCCGATGAAAATGGCAAAGAATTCGGCATCAAGCCTTCCCTCCTTCATCTTCGGAAAATCGACACAGCTCCTATCATTACGCGCTCCGAGGTCAAAACTGCCCCTTAAGAGCCGCATAGGTGTGTCACAGTGTGTGTCAACAGAAAGGATGTTATCATGAATCCTCTCAGCCTTGCGGCTGACCTGCTCTTCATTAAGCTTGCATGACACCGCGAAAAGGCAGAGCGTCATTAAAAGGAATTTGGTACGCATGGTATTAATTTATGATGTCAGTGCTAAGATATGAATATCAAAGGTTGATTATAACTTCCGGGCTGCAGCTAAAGTCATAAAAAAGGTTAAATATGTGATTATGAATGAGAGCGGGGGTGCCTGCATGCAGTCAGTCGAAGGGTTTTCTGAACCGAAAGGTATGAATCAAAGGTTTTTGCCTACATCAAGCCAATGAACCCGGTGGCAGGTATTTTTGAGTCAGCTGATTGCTGAAACCCCGGGTCAGAAGTCCATTTGCTGCCGGTGCCTCATGAAAAAAAGCCCCGACTAAGTGTCGGGGCAGCCATGAAAAGAATGAAAAAATTGCTTTTGGACAGTAAAAAGCATCTTAAATATCTTACGATCTGTCTTGTTCTTGTCTGATCAGGTTATTAACCAGACACAAATATAATTAAAATGTGCTGCGGCTCGCATATAATTGCAAAAATAGCGACCCTGAAAACCGATTATGCAATGTTGATGCAACCAGTGTAACTTTGTTGCGTCATTGATCAAGAACAAACTGGAACTTGGCCACACCGGATATACACATACATGACAGGCTCATTGATGAATGCCGCGAAGGAAACCGGAGAGCACAGTTCAGGCTGTATGAACTTTACTCGAAGGCGATGTTCAATACCGCCTACAGGATAATGGGCAACAGGGAGGATGCCGAGGATATGCTGCAGGAAGCGTTTACAGACTGTTTCAGGAAGATAGGGTCATACCGCACTGAGTCAACCTTCGGGGCATGGCTGAAGACAATAGTCATAAACAGGTGTATCAGCAGGCTGCGGAAGAGGGAGGCTGAGCTGGTTTTCATTGATGACTACAGCAGGCATGAAATGCAGCAGGATGAGCCACAGGAGATGATATGGCCGGACCCCTCCGTGATTGCCAGGGCTGTCGAACGGCTGCCTGACGGGTACAGAGTGGTTTTCAGTCTCTACCTCCTTGAGGGATATGATCATACTGAGATCTCACAGATACTGGGGATCTCGGAATCAACCTCCAAAACACAATATTCAAGAGCAAAGGAAAAACTTAAAAAGATACTCTCAGAAATGCGAAGAGATGGATGAGCTTGAGAAACATATAAGGAGCATCAGGGATGAGCTCGATATACATGAGCCCGGCCATGACCTGTGGGATATGATCGGGCGTGACCTTCCCGGCAATGAGAAGATGCCTGAAACCTCCATTATAAGGCAGAAAGGCAGCGGCCGAAACAGGCAGAAAGGTTTTACGGGCAGGCGGATGCAGATACGCAGTGTGATCTGGCGTGCCGCAGTGGCAGTGATAGTTGCCGGATTTGCAATAGCCACCATAGCTGGCATGTTGCTCAGGTCTCAGAGACTGAATGACCCGCAGGTGGCAGCCGTAAGAGAGACCTACAGGTATTATGACGAAAGGATAAGATCACTTTACGAGGAAGCAGAGCCTCTGCTGACAGCCAACCCGGATATCAGCACCGAACTGAACCTGGGAATGACTGAGCTTGAAAGCCTTTCGGCACAGATCATCCGTGACCTGGATGACAATATTGCCAGCAGTGAGGTGATTGAAGCCCTGATAGGAAACTACAGGCTCCGGATAGAACTCCTTGAAGATATGCTCAACCTGATGAAGGAGGAGGGCGTTGAAGCAGAAAAAAACAAAGGCAATGAACTATAGAACTATCTTAATAACGGCAATACTGCTGCCGGCCGGACTGGCACTTGCGGGCCAGCAGTATTCTGATATCAAGACCCTGAAGAGATCCTTCACGGCAGGCAGCGAGGCTATCCTCGAGGTAACCAACAAATATGGCGACATACATGTCACCCATACAGACGATGACTCTGTCACGGTGATGGTTGAAATCACCGCCTCGTCAAATACCGGCGACAAAATTGATGCGCTGATGTCAGACGTTGATGTAAATATCTGGCAGTCAGGTTCGGTTGTGCGGGCGGAGACAACATTCCGCAAGGGGATCACACCCCTCTTTGAGAGTCTCAGGGGCCTGACAAAGAACCTTATAAACTTCAATTCACGTCTCAAGATAGACTATCGCATTGAGTGTCCACCGGAAACCGTGCTCAGTATTACCAACCGTTACGGTGATGTATACATCGGGGATGAGACACAGGTTCTGGCACTTAAACTGTCAAACGGCAACCTGGATGCCGCAACCGTAGGCAATGCACAGATGATGGAGCTCACCTTCTGCAAAGCCAACGTAAGAAGTATCAGTGAGGGCAAACTGATTCTCTCATTCAGCGAGTTGCGCACCCGCGAAACAGGGAAAATCAAGCTCACCTCCACCTCATCAAAGGTATGGATTGACAACTGCCGTTCGGTTGACCTTGACTCCAAGCGTGATGATCTTCACTTCGGCTCCGTGGAGTCAATGACAGGTGTCAGCTATTTCAGCGATATAATAACTGACAGGGTAACCGGGGAGATAAATATGACAGTGAAATACGGGAACCTCTCATTTGAGAATGTTGACCGTGGGTTCAGACTGACAGACATTCGCTCTGCCTATACTGACATTGACATGGCCCTGGAAAAGGGTTCTGCCTATGACCTGGAGATAAGACATGCCAATGCATTCGTCTCCCTGCCGGGATTTGATCCGGAACCGGAGAGGACAGAGATAGATGCTGAGGAGAAGGTTTTTCTGACAAAGGCCTCGGCTGGCAGCGGTGCCGGCCGGTCAAAGATCAGGATAGACGCCACCCGGGGCGAGATAAGGTTGCTGCAGAAGTAACGACAGGTCTGAGACCTGTCGTTACGAATATGTATTCATAATATTCAATATACCAGGAAAATCAGGTAAGGTCAATTTCGTTACCCTGCCTGTCGTAGAACTGGTACTGCAGGAAATGGAAAGAATCTATTCCCTGCACCTTAATGCTGACACCGTACTTCTTGTTTATCCTGCTGATCCTGGAGAAGAGCCCTTCCCTCAGGTAGGCAGCCACGAACGGATGAGTCCTGAGGATAAATCTTGTGGTTTTCACCTTCTCAATGATACAAGAGAGTGTTCGTTCGATCTCATCGGTAAGCAGTATAGCCGGGGCTGTTTTCCCCTCTCCCCTGCAGACAGGGCATTTCTCATCAGTAACGATGGTCATTTCCGGGCGCACCCTCTGCCTGGTCATCTGCATCAGTCCGAATTTACTCAAAGGCAGTATATTATGTTTGGCCCTGTCTGCACTCATAAGCTCTTTCATCCTTTCATGCAGGGACTGGCGGTTTTCGTTTGACTGCATGTCAATGAAGTCAATCACGATAATTCCGCCCATGTCCCTCAGGCGCAGCTGACGGGCTATTTCCCTTGCAGCCTCAAGATTGACGGCCAGGGCGTTTGACTCCTGGTCAGAGCCTGATTTTGACCTGTTGCCGCTGTTGACGTCTATGACGTGGAGTGCTTCAGTATGCTCAATGATAAGATATGAGCCGCCCTTGCAAGAGACGGTTCGTCCGAAGAGACCCTTGATCTGACGGCTGATGCCGTAATAGTCAAAGATGGGGATTTGCTCCTTGTATACCTTAACGATCTTTTCTTTCTCAGGAGCTATCTCCCTGATGTATGATTTCACTTCGCCGGCCATCACCTCATTATCTACGATGATGCTGTTGAAGTCAGTACTGAGTATATCCCGGAGGATTGTTGTCGTGCGATTCATCTCACCCAGGAGCAGTCGCGGCGACTTGACGTCGCGGCGCACTCCGGAGAGAGCCTTTTCCCATCGGTTAATAAGTTCCTTTAGTTCAGCGTCGAGTGCTGCTACCTTTTTCCCTTCTGCGGCAGTGCGCACGATAACGCCGTAATTCTTTGGCTTTATGCTCTGTATCAGGAGCTTGAGACGATTTCGTTCATCTGCATTCTCTATCTTTGAAGAGACAGAGACCTTGTCTGAGAATGGCATGAGGACAAGGTTTCGTCCTGCTAAGCTCACCTCTGAGGCCAGCCTGGGCCCCTTTGTGGAGATGGGTTCCTTGGTTATCTGCACGATAACTGTCTGTCCTACTGTCAGTACATCAGCTATCTGCCCGTCCTTGTCAATGTCTGGTTCAGGCTTGAACCTCGACACTGACGTCATTCTGGCCTTGTTCTGTGTAGCCAGATGGTAATAACGGTGGAGGGTCCTGAACTGGGCTCCCAGGTCATGATAATGCAGGAAAGCATCTTTTTCGAACCCAACGTTAATGAACGCTGCTCTAAGCCCCGGCATAATCTTCTTTACCTTACCCAGGTAAATGTCGCCGACTGAGAATTTTACATTCTGCTTTTCCTTGTTTAACTCGACAAGCTGCTTATCCTCCAGTAGTGCAATGGATATCTCAGCATCATTTACGCTGATAATTAAATCCTTGTTCACATTCCGGAATTTGTTGCCAGCCAATAGCATTTTTATAATGCAACTAACCTAAAGATCCCTGATCTTTAGGTTAGATATAAGAGCTACAGACTATGCATTTATGCTACTTCTTCTTCTTATGCCTGTCTTTACGCAAGCGTTTTTTACGCTTGTGAGTTGCCATCTTATGCCTTTTTCTCTTTTTACCGCTTGGCATATCATTATTTCTTAACGTGTGTTTTTACCTTGTTGATAAAAGATTTGGCAGGTTTGAAAGCCGGGATATAGTGAGCAGGAATGATAATGGTTGTATTCTTCGATATGTTCCTGGCTGTTTTCTTGGCACGTTTCTTCACGATGAAGCTGCCAAATCCCCTGAGATAAACATTATTGCCGGCAACCATCGAGTTTTTTACTGCTTCCATGAAAGACTCAACGGTCTTCTGAACAACCACTTTCTCAATTCCAGTGCTCTTGGCAATTTCGTTAACAATGTCTGCTTTTGTCATGTTGTAAGAATTTTAAATTCAACATATTATTTTGATGTTCTGTTTTCAATGTGCAAATATAAAATATTATTTATCATTTACAGTTGACATTGGTTTTTTTCAGTCCGAAATTGCTGATTTTTTGATACCTAATAGAATATGCAGTGCAAAAACATGCCCTGCGGGCAGGCTCGTGAGACGGCTCCCGCCAGAGAGAGAGCCCCCTGATGACGTCACAGCAATATTTTTCGTAACTTTACATCACTTCATATAAGTAAATAAATAATAAAGCTATGTCATTCAATAAGGTAATACTGGTGGGCAACGTCGGCAAGGACCCCGAGATCCGGCGTTTCGAGAACAACATCAAGGCATCATTTTCACTCGCGACAAGCGAAACCTATACTCCCAGGGGAGGTGAAAAGGTGACACAAACCGAATGGCACAACATAGTGGCTTGGAGAAGACTTGCCGAACTGTCTGAAAACTACATTCGCAAAGGATCACAGATTCTAGTGGAGGGAAAGCTTCGCTACAGGTCATACGATGACCGCGAAGGCATCAAGAGATATATTGTGGAGGTTGAAGCAGACGTGATACAGCTTCTTGGCCGCAAGCCTGACAACGCTGGCCAGCCTGGCCAAAGTTACAAGAGCAACCAGGGATACCAGGGCAGTACTCCCGGTTATTCTGCCCCTACTCAGCAGGCATCTCCTTCAGCAGGAGAAGAACCGGCAGAAGACCTCAGCTCTCAGGAACCTATTGATGACCTGCCATTCTAGGTAACCAACCCGGATAATTTTGGAGACACTTCCCGCAGGTTCATTAACCGGAATAATGGCTCTGGCCGTTGCTACAGGATCACCCCTGGCCCTGGGCACGGAAATTATCTTCCTTATTCTCCTTATTATAGCATCTGCATTCATCTCCGGTTCCGAGGTGGCATACTTCTCCCTTACCCCCGGTGACATGGAAGAGCTCCAGCACCTCAGGAACAGGAGACAATCAGCTGTCATGAAACTCCTTGCAAAGCCTGACAGACTGCTGAGCACCATCCTTGTGACCAATAATGTCATCAACATTGCAATTATAATCCTGGCAGCATTCATCAGCTCAAGACTGTTTGACCTGAGCAATAATCCGATCCTTTCCTTTATCATTGAGGTGGTAGTCATCACCTTTATTTTGCTGCTCTTTTGTGAGATCATACCAAAGGTTATTGCATCGCAAAACCAGATGAGATTCGCACTGATGATGGCGCCGACACTCTCCTTCACCGCAAAGCTGTTCAAGCCAATGGTCTCCCTCCTTGCCTACTCATCGTTCTTCGTCGGGCGCAGGCAGAAGTTAAGGGATGCCAGCCTCAGCATCAACGACCTGTCAGTAGCCCTTGACCTGACCTCCTCTGAGATCAAGGATGACAAGGACCTGCTAAAGGGGGTTGTCCGTTTTGGCCACACCAGCACCAGCGCCATCATGTGTCCGCGGATGGACATCACCGCCCTTGACATAAGCAGGGGATTCCATGCCATCATGCAGGAGGTGACCGAATCAGGCTTCTCCCGGATTCCGGTCTATTCGGAAACCCTCGACCATATCAGGGGCATCCTGTTTGTCAAGGACCTGCTGCCATATCTCGGCAAACCTGACAACTTCAGGTGGCAGTCGCTCATCCGCCCTGCTTACGTGGTTCCGGAAACGAAAAAAATAAGTGAACTGCTGAAGGAGTTCCAGACAAAGAAGATACACATGGCCATAGTGGTCGACGAATACGGTGGTACAAGCGGGCTGGTGACGCTTGAAGACGTTCTGGAAGAGATAGTGGGTGAGATCACCGATGAGACAGATGAAGAGGTGCCGCTGTACAAGCAGACAGGTGAAGGCAAATGGGTCTTCGACGGCAAGATAATGCTGAATGATTTTTACCGTATTACAGGACTGGAGAATGACCCGTTCCAGGAAGTGAGAGGCGACTCTGATACCTTGGCCGGATTGCTCCTGGAACTGCTCGGGGAAATCCCGGTCAAGGGAAGGGAGATAACCGCGGGAGGCTTCAGGTTCACAATTGAAAGCATTGAAAACCGGCGTATAAGGGAGATCACCGCTGAAAAGAAAAAGGAAGAGATATGAGAAAAACCATGGCGGCTGCACTGTTGGCTTCTGCACTGATATTTGCAGGATGTGACCATCCGACGGTGCCAAAACCGAAAGGATACTTCAGGATTGACCTGCCGCAAAAGAGTTATGTTCATTTTGACTCGCCCTGCTCCTACTCCATCGAGTACCCTGAATATGCCGTTATCAACCTGCACCCGATGGCCGCCACTGACACCTGCTGGATGGACATCGAATTCCCTTCGCTGAAGGCTAAGATACACCTCACATATTTCGACATAAACGATAACCTCGCATCGCTGACCGAGCTGTCAAGGGAAATGGCATACAAACACACCCCCAAGGCTGAGGCTATCGATGAAAAACTCTGGACAGATGAATCGGCAGGAGTTTACGGGATGCTCTATGACCTGAAGGGGAATACCGCCTCAGCGGTGCAGTTCTTTGTCACTGACAGCATCCGCCATTACCTGAGGGGATCACTCTATTTCACAGCCCAGCCCAATGAGGACTCACTCATGCCGGTGATTTCATTCATCAGAGAAGACATTATTCACCTTATCGAGACGCTGAACTGGCGGTAGACCATGGGCTGCATCACCAAGCACTATCTGAACAGGGATACGGTTATCGGTGTCTGGAAGATCGAAGAGGACATCGATACTCTCCTTTCGATGGTTGACTTCAGCCCCGAGGACCGGAAGAGATATGAGTACTTCCGGAGCAACTCAAGGAAGACAGAATTTCTGAGTGTCAGGGCCCTGCTGGCGGAGATGCTGGGACGTGAAGCCAGAATAGTCTACAACAAGAACAATAAGCCATTTATTAAAGACGGCTCGCATTTCATCAGCATAACACATTCCAACAAGCTTACAGCAATACTTTTAAGCAAGACCGAGAGGGTCGGCATTGACCTTGAATACATGCGGATGAACATCAATGCTTTTGCCTCGAAGTTTATTAATAAAGGTGAGAAGATCACCCGCAGGTGGGCTGACCGTACCTATCACCTGTATATACACTGGTGTGCCAAGGAAGCCATATACAAAATATGTGACAAGGAGGGGATAAACATTGTCAATGACATTACAATTGAACCTTTTGTGGTCAAGGAGTCGGGAGAGATCAGGGGCAGTGTGGAGAACGAGAGAATCAGTGACCAGTTCACGCTATATTATTCAAGATACGACAATTACACTATTGTCTGGACGAAGAAGAAGCATGATGGTTGATATACCCTGGAAGAAAAGAAAGCTTATTGCCCGGCTGATTGATCCTGATCACGCCGGTGAAGAGGCGCTTGTCACTGCTGTGCGGCTGGCTGATGAGGCAGGTGTTGATATCTTTATGGCAGGCGGCAGTCTGACCAGTGTGCCTGTTACTGATGTAATCAGAAAGCTGAAACAGCTTTCATCCATCCCGGTGGTGCTTTTCCCGGGAAATCTTACACAGCTCACTGCCGGGGCTGATGCAATTTTCCTGCTGTCACTCATCAGCGGGCGCAACCCGGAACTGCTCATCGGCAGCCATGTGATCGCAGCACCTCTTCTTAAAAACATGAGGGAGAGAGTAATCCCGGTGGGTTACATGCTGATTGACTGCGGAGGTGGCACTTCAGTGGAGTATATGAGCCAGACATCACCCATCCCGTCAGGAAAGAATGATATTGCTGTTGCCACGGCACTTGCAGGAGAGATGCTTGGCATGAAGGCCATATACCTGGAGGGGGGCAGCGGCGCTGCCAGACCTGTAAATCCGTCAATGATAAAGGCTGTCAGTGATGAACTGACAATACCCGTTATTACCGGCGGCGGGATAGACTCCGCCGAAAAGGTGGAGGTGGCTTTTGGCGCCGGGGCTGACATGGTTGTCATAGGTAATGGCTGCGAAAAGAACCCGGAGCTGATAAAAGGTGCATGCCGCGTCAGGGATAGCTATAACCGCGACACATTCATCATCTGAGATTGTACCGCCACGGCCGGTACAACGGTTATCTGAACAGTTCGTGCAACGGATCTCCGCTCGACGCGTTGGGCAACGGCACCTTGCACAGTACTGAAAGGGTGATGGCAATATCCCTGGTGCTTACGCTGCGGGTGACTGACGCCCTGCTGGCTGTCCAGCCAAACCAGATCAGCGGCACGTGATTATCATACTCCCAGGGCGAATTATGACCTGTAACATCGTCTGTCTTCTCAACCCATCCCGGATTCAGAGCTATCATCACATCACCCGAACGCAGCTGGTTATAGTTGTTGCTCATCTTGCGCAACAGCCCGCCGGAGAAGTCACTCGTCTCGAAGGCTGAGGTGGGAACGGCAGCTGATATGCCTGAGAGCTGTACCATGAAACGGGCTACCTTCTTCTGCATATCCTCCAGGTTGATCTTCGCACCCTCAATGAGACCGCGGTTAAGATATATCTGGCTGTCAAAGAAGCCCCTAACCCAGTCTCCCTGGCCATAGACGGCATTGAGATAGCTGCGGAGCAGCTGAAGTGACTGGTTCAGCCTGAAATAACCTGCAGGCACCCTGCTCTGCTCCAGTACTGCCGGAATCTCTGAGACTCCGTGAGCTGACACCAGGTAAATAAGTACATTCTTCTTGCCGAGCGACTTGTCAATCTTCTCAATAAGCCTGGCAATGTTCCTGTCAAGTCTCACAAGCGCATCTGATGCCTCAACGGAGGAGGGACCGAAACGGTGTCCCACATAGTCGGTAGATGAATATGTAATTGCAAGGAAATCAGTGATATCATCCTGGCCCAACTGCTCATTGTCAATCAGCCTGAGAGCCAGTTCGGTGGTATAATCATCAGCAAACGGGGTTTGGCGGAGAACGGAGAAATCTCTTGTGACATTGAGCAGTTTGCCTTTGGTGGAGAGCTCCTTCAGGTTGTAAGGGAACCATGTCTGGCCGTTGAATCCCCTCTCGAGGCTGCTTGAGTCAGGCTGACATCCCGGGTATGTTGCCGGGTCAAGCAGGGGCAGCCATTGCTGGTTGAGGAGCTGTTGCGGCATCATCATGGCGTTGAAGTCCATGAGCCATGGCGGGAGTGAATCGGTGTAATAGGTGCTTGACATCCAGGTGCCGGTACGGTCATCATACCAGAAAGCGCCGTCTGCAGCGTGACCGGCTGTGATGATGGCAGACATCTCCTTCATGCCAATTCCGTAAACTTTCGATCCTCCGCATGAAGCCATTTGCAGCTCATCAGCAAATGTTGACGAGAGCAGGTTGACAGGCGAGAAGAGGCCGGTCTCAAAACTGCCTCCGACAGGGCTTGCAGATGCATCCTGAACACAGAAGATCATCTCATCATTAAACGGATGAAACCATGAATCAGAGGTGATGCCGTGAGCTGAGGGAGAGGCCCCCGTGGATATGGTTGCAAATCCGGGAGCTGCCTGGGTGGAGAGGTAGTCTATTGATGCGTTGCGGTAAAAGGTGCCTTCATTGACCATCTTCTTCAGACCGTTGTCAGGAAGAATCTCCCATATGCGTTCAAGCTGGTCATAACGCATCTGTTCCACAATAATGCCTATTACAAGCTTCGGTTTGTCAGGCGGAATGTATGCCGACTGCGCCGTAACGCTGACAGTTAATACAAGCAGATATAATACTGTAATTACCCGTTTCATCTTCAAAGTCCCTCCATGGAAATAAGTTCCAAAAATATCAGTTTTGATTTTATCTGCAACGCTGTGTGGAAAAGATATCATCACCGGTCACCGGTTTATCAATTGTGTGATTACTGCTTTGCCTCTCACCATGGGACCATTGGGCTCCCTCCTGACAGAAACAATGAAGAGTCCGGAGGGCAGGCCGGTGAATCTGCATTCAACCGGGATACCTGGCCGGGCGGTTGTCCTGTAGTGTTTCATAAGCGCACCGGAAGTTGAAGTGACTGTAACGGTCACCTCGCCTGTCACTGCCACGGGAGGCATGATGTTGAAGTTTCCGTCTGACGGGTTGGGAAACACCAGCAGACCTGATTCCGGCGGTTGAGGATAGTCCTGATTGTCCTTCTCAAGCTGAATGTCACTGACCTGAAGGGGACTCGAGGAGGTGAGCTCTGCTGTGAGCACGTATGTTTTATATCCCGGGCATGAGAAGGTGAGGTTCCAGGTGCCGGGAGGAAGGAGGCGTGTATAAAACCCGGTGGTGTCTGACCAGACATGTGATGAGTCGCGGTCATGTCCGGTAATGAAAATCTTCGCGCTGAGCGGATCGCCTGTTTCGGCGTCAGTGACCATGCCCTTTATCCCTGTCAGCGCTTCGGCGATATAGCGAAGCAGTGAACGGTGGTTCCATTCCCACATCAGTTCCAGGTTTGAGCCGGGGGTCATCTTGGTATCATCAAGTTCCAGTGTCACTTCCCGTCCTCCAAGGCCCCATGTGACAAAGTCCTGTCTTCCGCCCCTTATCTGGTACCAATTGGATCCTCTGGTAATGCCGTTGTCAAGGAGGGTCATATATCCGGGTTCGGACCATAGGTGAACGGTATCTGCGTAACGCCTGCTGATTGCATTGAACCAGGCATCATCAGCATGGTTTCTCGTCCATTTGTCCCACGGATAGTTCACGACCTCGGCACCGCTGTGCAGGTTCACAGAGAGAGCGAACCGTCTCTCCTCCATGAATCTGATCATGTCAAGTGTCTCTTTCTGCAGCGGCGGCGGCGCAGCCACCTCGGGGTCGGGGAAGTTGCGGTTGAGGTCATAGCCGTTGCTGTTGGCGCGTACGGGGTAGATCAGTGTGTCACCGCCGCGGTACATGCCATCAGGATTGGCAAGGGGGTTAATCCATATTTCAAGTTCTGACACCAGTTCCGAAGCCAACTCTGCTCCGGCTGCGCCGCCGCTGGAAGCCAGGTATTCGGCGAGACGCATCAAAAGGACAAAACCTGCCGTCTCATCACCATGGATCGAGGAGCTGATCATCACCTCCGGCTCAGGCTCATCTTCCTCCGGGTTATCAGAGATCTTCAATACCAGCACAGCCCTCCCCTGAACACTGAAGCCTATGGTATCAAGACGACAGAAGTCAGGCCACTGACCGGCAATCTTATGCATTATGGTGTCATAGTGTTTCCAGGTGGGATATGACTGCCAGCGCATTGCCTCGGCTACCGATGAGGCAGTATGGAAGCCCTTCCGTTCCTCCGGCACAATCAGTTTGCAGGGTATGCCTGCCGCGATGAACTCATCAACGTCACGGGGAGAGAGACAGAGCGTGGCTGTCAGCCCGTCGCATGACGAGACTGAGAAACGTGCAGCCAGTCTGGTCATTGCATCATAACCGGGATAGCTGATCATCACTTCAGCCTGGCCGTACCTGCTTACAACATTCCGGATATCATCCCCCGCCGGGCTCTCCTGTCCGCAGACCGCCTGCATCGAAACCAGCAGCAGGAGTACCGGTATGATACTGTGGAGCTTCAACTTTATTGTTATACGTTAAACCGGATGTGGAGTATGTCACCATCGTTCACCACATAGGTCTTGCCCTCCACCATCAGCTTTCCGGCTTCGCGGCATGCATGCTCGGAGCCTAGCCTGATGAAATCATCATATTTCATCACCTCCGCCCTGATGAATCCTCTCTCGAGATCGGAGTGGATGACGCCGGCAGCCTGTGGTGCGGTCATTCCGGCAGTGATGGTCCACGCCCTTATCTCCTTTGGCCCCACGGTAAAGAAGGTCTGAAGGTTAAGCATCCTGTAGGCAGCCCCGACAAGTTTGTTCACTCCCGGCTCCGTCAGTCCCGCAGCCTCCAGGAACTCCAGACGGTCTGTCTCTTCGGTGAGGTTGGCTATCTCCGCCTCAAGCGCCCCGGCAATCATCAGCGGCTCAGCGCCCCTCGGGGCAAGGAAGCTTTTTACATCATCAACATACCTGTTCCCGTCAACAGCCGAAGCCTCATCAACGTTGCACACATAGAGCACCGGCTTCATGGTCAGCAGGAAGATATCATCCACAACCTTTTTTTCCTCAGGTTTCAGTTCAAGGGAGGATGCGTTCTGAAAACCTTCGAGATGCTCCCTGTAAAGGTTAAGAATCTCAATGCCGTGTTTTGCTTCTTTATCACCTGTTTTTGCCGCCCGCTCCAGCCGCTGTATCTTTTTCATTACTGACTCCACATCCCTGACCTGCAACTCAAACTCAACGTTTTCGAGGTCACGGACCGGGTTGACAGATCCGTCTATATGCGGGAGATTGTCATCATCAAAGCACCGTAGAACATGAATCAGGGCATCGGTATTCCGTATCTCTCCCAGCAGGCGTGCCCCGGAACTGTCACCCTGCCCCCTGACCAGACCAGGGATGTCAACGATGTCAACCGTTGTGTGCACTATCCGTTCGGTCGGCTGAAACTTTTCGAGTTCGTAGAGCCTTTTGTCAGGCACCTTTATTACGCCAAGGTTTGCCTTTACTCCGGTACCGTATGTGTCTGTCTCACCGCGGGTGTTTGATATACAATTGAAGATAGTGGTCTTCCCCACACTGGTGATCCCTATTATTCCGCATTTCAATGCCATATCTCTTGATGTAATGCTGCAAAGTTACCAAAAAGAGGCTAAGTTTGAATTGCAGATTAAACCATTGGCGCCTCCGGGCGTCTGAATGATTATACCGCCACGAAAGGTTAATGCCGCAAATTACTGAAGATAATATCAGGATTACTGAAGATAACATCAGGGAAGCTCTGGCAACGGATGCCGATAAGGCATTCCGGATGATTATTGATCTATACGGGCGGAGGCTCTACTGGCACATCCGCCGGCTTGTAATCACCCATGATGACGCTGATGACGCGCTGCAGAACACTTTCCTGAATGCATGGAAAAACATCGGGTCATTCAGGTTTGACAGCTCGCTGCTCACATGGCTCTGGACAATTGCCACCAATGAGGCTCTTACTCTAATAAGGCGAAGGGCACGTGAGAAGAGCGTTGCACTCGATGATGTCAGCGAAATCCTTGCTGCTTCGGCTGAAGGAAGCACTTGGTTTGACGGCGATGCCGCGATGGTCAGACTTCAGAATGCTATCCTGAAACTGCCGGAAAAGCAGCGTGCTGTATTCAACATGAGGTACTTTGATGAGATGAGCTATGAGGATATGAGCTCAGTAACAGGAACCTCGGTGGGGGCCCTTAAGGCATCATACCACCACGCAGTAAAAAAAATTGAGCAATTTCTTGAACGCGATTAAACTTATTCCCGGTCAGGGTATCAAAGATATAGTATGAAACACACATGTATCAATTACACAAACAGCTGCCTGTATAATTTTCAGTTATACAGGTTCTGACATACCCTTGGGATAAAATTATAATATGATGAAAACCACATGTATTTCATACACAAACAAGTATGTATATAATTTTCAAACATGTGGGTTCCATCAGACCATTGAAATAAAAATTATATACTGATGAAACTCAACGATGAAATATTAAAAAATAATCCCTTCAGGGTGCCGGATGATTACTTCGACACGCTGGCTGACCGTACCATGGCCGCGATAGACAAGGAGGCCGGAAAAGATGGTGAGAGGGCCGTAATAAACATGAAGGCCGGAAAAGATGGGAAGAGGGCCATGATAAACATGGAGGCCGCAAGAGATGGGGAGAGGGCTGCGATAAGTGAGGAAAATATCCGTAAGCCGGGCAGGGTGATAAGGCTGAAACCATTCATGGCCCTGGCAGCTGCCATACTGGGTTTCGCAATTCTTGCAACTGCACTGGTCAGGCTGATAAATGCTGACCGGCCGGGCATGGTGACTGATTCCGGCCACAGCCTCTATGCTGACCTCATCGTTGAAGAGATAGACACATACATGCTTGAAGATGAGCTGCACATGACTGACCCGGCCATCCCGGAGATGACTATGGAGACAATTGAGTCAGAGGCTATCATTGATTACCTGATGACTGAAGACATCACTCTTGATGACATATATGAACTGTTATAATAATGCTATGAAGAGAATCATTACAACCATTGCCGCACTGTTGCTGACGGGAGTCGCAGCCATGACCCTCAGGGCACAGGGCCAGGGTATGGGCCAGGGTGCCATGCAGGGTGACAGTGAGAAACTCACCGCCTACAAGATTGCCTTCTTCACAAAGAACCTGGACCTTACTCCTGCCGAGGCGGAAAAATTCTGGCCGGTCTACAATGATTATTCGGCGAAGAAGAGCAAGCTGCAGACCGACCGTATGTTGCTTTTGCGAAATGCGGCTCATCACCAGGCCAGCATGACTGAAAACGAGGTTGCATCCTCTGCCGATAAGCTGATAAAGTCATTTGCCGATGAGGCAGCCCTGGTGGCATCATTCTATGAGAGCCTGAAAAAGGTGCTTCCACCAGCCAAGGTGATCAGGTTGTGTCAGGTTGAGAACCAGTACAAGCAGCATTTGCTGCGAGAGCTGAACCAGAGAAGACAGGGTCAGTCACAGAAGGGACAGGGTTTGAGGAGGAGCAGCGGTCAGGCAGGATCTGCCGCGTTGACCGAGTGATTGTTCAGGAGGTCTTCACCCGGCGTATCAGGAGGCCAATACCCGGTGTGTCAAAAGATCACGACCTGGTGTATCTAGAGGTCTTTACCTGGTGTGTAACAAGGTCTTTGCCGGCGGTGTCAGGAGGTCCTTGGCCAGAAGTGTTGAGCTCTTTGCCCGGAGTTGTCAGGAGGTCCTTGGCCAGAAGTGTTGAGCCCTTTGCCCGGAGTTGTCAGGAGGTCTTTAGCCGGCGAATGAATGAGGTGAGTTCATGGAACGGGACAGCTGTCTGCTCTCCCGTTTTCATGTTTTTGACGGTAGCCTGCCCGGCGGCTAACTCATTGCTGCCGGCTATCACCACAAGAGGAATCATGCATGAATCAGCGTATGCAAACTGCTTCCTGAGCTTTGCCGGATCAGGGTAGAGTTCTGTGGCGATGCCAGACTCCCTGAGTTCACCGGCAACTTTCATCAGTGCAGGCAGTTCCGCGCTGCCAAAATTGATCACGAGCACCTCCGTGGATGAGCCGGCCTGCTCCGGGAGCAGATTGAGCTGCATCATCACGTCATAAATCCTGTCGGCCCCGAATGAGACACCGACACCTGACACGCCAGGCATGCCGAAGATGCCCGTGAGGTCATCATAACGGCCTCCGCCGCAGATGCTTGCGAAGGGAAGGTCTGCTGCACTGACCTCAATTATGGTTCCGGTATAATAGTTAAGTCCGCGTGCAAGCGAGAGATCAAGCTCCACAGTTGCCTTTACCGGTTCAACTGCAAGATATCCCGTAAGCTCCTCCATCTCCCTGATCCCCTGCATACCTGAAACTGATTCTGCCATAGCCTTCTTCAGCACGGCAAGTTTCTGTTCGGTTGAGCCGCTCAGGTCAATTATCGGTTCGAGCCTGGCAATCACCCCGGGTGCAATGCCTTTCGCGGCCAGCTCCTGCCTTACTCCTTCCCTGCCTATCTTTTCAATTTTGTCGATAGCCACGGTGATATCGGTGAGCCTCTCGCCAGCTCCGGCAATTTCAGCAATACCTGCCAGTATCTTGCGGTTGTTTATCTTAATAATGATGTTAATGCCGAGCTCGCCAAAAATGCGGTCTGTTATCCGTACCAGCTCATCCTCATTAAGCAGTGAGTCGCTGCCGATCACATCCACATCGCACTGGAAGAACTCCCTGTACCTCCCCCTCTGTGGCTTGTCGGCCCTCCAGACGGGCTGTATCTGGTACCTGCGGAACGGAAATGTGATCTCGTCACGATGCTGCACCACATAACGTGCGAATGGAACGGTGAGGTCATACCTCAGTCCCTTTTCGCTGATATGGCGGGTCACGGCAGATGTATCTGCAGCCGAGAGTGCCGATGGTGACACGTCAGCAAGAAAGTTACCCGAATTGAGGATCCTGAAGATGAGCCTGTCACCCTCTTCCCCGTATTTGCCCAGAAGGGTTGAGAGGTTTTCCATTGCAGGGGTCTCTATTGGCAGATAGCCGTAGAGCGAAAATATCTTCCTTATTGTATCGAAGATATAGTTCCGGCGTAGCATCTCTGCCGGAGAGAAGTCGCGTGTGCCCTTGGGGATGGATGGTTTCTGAGCCATGACGGGAAATCGTTACCCGGCAAAAATAGGAAAAAAAGGTGGATGGGGCATATTACCCCTGCCCATATACGAATCATGAATCATCATCACGTAACGGCAGGTCTCAGACCTGCCGCCACCTGCCCCATATGCAAATCATGAATAACCATCATGTAGCGACAGGTCTGAGACCTGTCGCTACATGCCGCCACCGAATCATAATGATAATTTGTTTATTGGATAAAGGGGATTGATATCGGGTATTTGAATACCTCGCCCTGTGCAGCCTTAATGCTTGCCACAATGACGCATACCATCTCAAGGATGCCAAGGGCAACCAACAGGGGAATTCCAACAATGATAAAACAAAGCGGAATGAGTAAAATGGTATACAGTAAGATTGAAATCTGGAAATTAAGTGCTGACTTCCCGTTGGTATTGACCCATTCGGACTGATCCTTCCTTGATATCCAGCAGATCAGCGGCCCGATAATCCCCCCGAAGGGGAAGAAATAACCGGCAAAGGATGACAGGTGGCAGAACATTGCCCAGTCGCGCTCTGACTGTGTATAGGTTTTGATTTCGTCCATTGCTTTTTTTCTTAAAGACGGATTCCGGTTAAAAATGCTGCATCATCAGAAGCGGGCAAGCCTCTTAAGATCGGAAATCAGCAGGCCGTTGGCATTTCTTCTGTCAACCAGATGATCGTCATAGTAATACATTATTGCATCATCTGTCCCGATGAGGGTTTTCATACAGGTACCTGTCTGCTTGACGCCGTCGGGGCCCACCTTGTGAACAATCAGGACATCCTTCTGCTTTTCTTCGATGGCTTGAATGATTTCCTCTTCATCCACAATCCTGACCTTGTAGGGATAATATGACGCAATTTTTTCCGGGGTGTCAATCTCGGGGGCCAGGTCAGACTGCCGTACCAAGATGGTCTTGTCCTTTATTTCAGGTACATTCTTGTTATAATATTTGAGATACCGCAATGCTGAGAGTGTTGGGTTCTTCATCACCAGATCGGCATGATATTCCATGAACCGGATGATAAGGCCGAGCTTGTAACTGTATTCCTCTTCAGGGGCACCCGAGAAGCAAAGTGGAATAGCGCAGAATTCCGGCAGCTGGTCAAGTTCGTCAACGTCAGCGCCCAGCAACAGGTTCAGGAAGTCATAGGTGGAGCCTGACTTGTCATTGCTGAAGTTGGAAATGGTAAGAACCAGGAAAGAGTATGCCGGGTCATTGCGCATGACGTTGAACTCCTCCGTGGTAATGTATTTCACCGGGGTTGCCTTCCAGTATTTGTCTACGGCAGCCTTTATTTCTGCATTGTAAAATGAGAAGGGATCATCTTCCCTGACAATGCATGTTACTGATTTTTTGAATTTTTCAGCGTCATCAAAGGTAGGGTATGGCCTCTTTTGTGCGAAGATGGCTGAAGCCAGCAGGAGAGACAGGGCGAGGGTAGAGATTTTTTTCATTAAACAGTTATTAATTCCCCGAAGGAAGGAAAACAGGGTTTCTTTCATTGAACTTCCTCAGGTAGACAAACATCATTTTCTTCTGGTTTTTGTTGCGCATTGACACAAACTCTTCGTACAGCTCCGGGTCCCGCATAAGGAGCGCTTCCAGATTATCGAGGTTATACTCGTACGTCTTCCCCGTCTCAAAATCAATCATGAACATTTCAAGGTCAGTACGTGACGTGTGCCGGCCATAGGGAGATCTGCCGTAGTAGTACGGGTCATAATAGCGCGAATAGTATGGGTTGTAATAATATGGCGAGTAGAATGACCTGTAAGGTGAGTAAAAATAGGGATCATAGTAACCGTAGGGGTTGTAACCTGTTTGGGTGGTGACATCTGCCACGAAATGGATTATTGACCCGAAGAAGGTGATGCGGTTGAAGTTGTTCTGCACCTTTGCATAGAGAACACCGTTCCGGGCGAAGCCCCAGATCGCATCCTTCTCTATCTCCTGCCTGACACCCATGTTATCATAGAAATATATCTTCTCGGAGGAGATCACCTGGTCAAAAAAATCCTTGTCGTTGTAATCAACCGATGTGAAGAGTTTAGCCTTTGGGATGGGGCTGTTTGTCTTTACCATGTCAAAATTCAGGTATATACCGTCCCTGAACTTGAAGTCAGGAGTATACTGAACAAGAGTATCCCCCTGCTGTCCCCTGGCTAAACCGGTGGCAACCAGGGCTATAATCAGTGTCAGTAAGCACTTTTTCATCACACTCTTTTACAGATTTTACCTCAAAAACTATACCGTAAGGCAAAAATAATCTTTTCTCCGTACTGATGCCAGAGCTCTCTTTATCTTTAATGAAATTGATGTATATTTGAGTGACTTTAATCTACTGTGTTCACGATATGCCGAACAGATCAAGATCATCCACCATACCGCACTCAGACCTCATGAACCGGTGGACGCGTGACCGTATACTGCTGCCGGTTGCGGTAGCGCTTCTCCTGGTGGTCATAGCCCTTGTCACCGCCCTTGCCGGGCTGGTATACGTGCCGATAGCGGCAGGTGTGCTTGCCCTGGCCCCTCTTGTGCTGGCGATAGCAAAATTGCGCAAGCTCATTGCAGACAATATGGCGATTTTCCGGGAGCTGGCTTTAATTGCCGAAAAGAACGAGGAGGTGATAAACTCCTTTTCGCACAAGATAAGGGAGCCGCTCAACAACCTCGTCCTGCTTGGCAGCATGCTGAGTGAGACCACCACATCACCCAAGCAGCAGGAGCTTGTGGATACCTTCATTGCTTCCACCGGATCAATGGTGGAGGTAGTCAATGAACTTACCATGGAAACCGCCGGCAATATCACTTTTGAGAAGCGGGGCGAGATTTGTTTCAGACTGGGGCCCATCATCCGTGATACCATTGGGCTGATGAAGCTCAGCAGGAGACATGAACAGAGCGTGGTGGTCTATGATGACCGCGGCGAGGGAGAAACAGAATACAGGGGTGACCCGATCATCATCAAGCAGATACTCATCGATCTTCTAAGCACTGCCATCTCAGGACCGTCAGAAAAGGTGACTGTCAAGATACAGGTCAGGGATGCCGGTGAAAGGGATGGAGTACACAAGCTTGAATTCACCCTGTCATCGAACAACCAGATAGTCTTCATCGGCAAGGATCGCCAGCCTTACCCCCTGGCAGGAAGACTGATACGCGATTGCGGGGGCAAATGGCAGGAGGCAACTTCCGGAACCGGTTCATATTTCGTCTTCTATATCTTCCTGCGGAGGGCAGAAAAGGTGGCCCGCCCGGCTGCAGCAAGCTCCCACATAAGAGAGATGGAGACAGAGAAGAGCCGTAAGGAACTGAAAGAGCTTAACATACTTCTGGTGGAAGACAACCCCATCAATCAGCGTATCACCCAGCTGATGCTTGAACCGCTTGTGAAGAGGCTCGAGGTTGCCCGTAACGGCAAGGAGGCGCTTGATATGTTTGGCACATCACGCTATGACCTTATACTTATGGATGTGCAGATGCCGGTGATGAACGGACTGGTGGCAGCGGAGAAGATACGAGGGCTGGAGATGAGCTCCAGCGGACACGTACCCATCATTGCCATTACCGCCAATGCAATGCTTGGCGACAGGGAACAGTGCCTGGCTGTCGGTATGGACGATTACATAAGCAAACCTATAGAACCAGAGGTGCTCATAGAGAAAATAACAGCTCTTATCTGACCTCAGAAAGGCTTGACCCCCAGGATCATAATGTCATCAATCTGGTCATGCCCTTCCATCCATGACACTATAGTTTCATCCAGTATCCTCTGCTGGTCAGTCAGTGGATATTTACTTATTGTCAGCAGGATATGCCTCAGACGGCGATACATAAACTTCTTGTTTTCCGGCCCTCCGAACTGGTCAGCATACCCGTCGGAGAAGAGATAGAGGATATCTCCCTCCTGCAGGGTGAAAGTACTACGACTGAATGATACCATGGCAAATGACTGAACCACATTCTTCTTGTCTCCCTTGATCTCTATCAGCTTGTCATCACGGACTATATACACCGGCAGAAATGCGCCCGAGAACTCCATCACTTTCGTGTTTTTGTCAATAATGCAGATACTCATCTCAATTCCATCCTTTATCAGGGCTTTGCCGCTTTCCTCCTTGAAGAAGGCTGATTCAAGCTCACGGTTCATGGTCATCAGCACCTGGTCTGTATCGTCAACCTTCAACTCATTGACAATCTTCTGGATGAGCTCCAGTCCGATCATTGACATAAGCGCTCCCGGCACCCCGTGCCCGGTGCAGTCAGCTGCCGCGATGAAGTACTTTTCGTCACGCTCACTGATCCAGTAGAAGTCGCCGCTGACGATGTGCTTCGGGCGGTAATAGATGAAATGATCGGGAAAAATTCTTCGAATGTGATGTTCGGCAGGGAGAAGAGCAGCCTGTATCCTGCGGGCATAGTTCATGCTGTCAGTCAGCTCCTTGTTTCGCAGTTGCAGTTCCGATCTCTGAGCCTCTATCTCGCCGTATGCGCCCTGTATCTCACGAAGGTGCTTCTTGGTACGGAGCAACACCCATGACTGGAGAATGATCAGATAAACCAGTGCTGCAATGATAAGGACCACAATGAGGCTGTTGAGAGCCGTGCTGTCTCTCACCCCCTGCACAGTGGCAGCCAACAGGTCCGTTGAAGATAAGCCTGTCACCCGGCAGTTGAATTAACCGTCTTTACGGAAGCTTCGCCGGGCATCAGCAGGGGAAGGAGCCTGAGAGACGGTGATTCAATGAAAGGACCGAGTCCGTATTCAGGCCACCTGGAGTTGACAAGTTCAATTGTTTCCGGGTCTGAACAGACCACGTTTGGCCAATCTCTGGGGAAAACAGGCAGGCAACGGGTTTTTGAAGTGGCATCAATGAAGATGGCGCCGCCCTCAAGATGGTAGAGATCACGGGCCGGATCACTGTTGCCGGTAACCAGCCACGTGAGCATGGCGGGGTCATCAGCGTCAGCTCCATCATCCACAGCAATGATGACGGTGCCCGGTGTGGTAAGTGATGCGGGCAAAGAGGCAGCCAGGAGATGCATGTCAAGCCCCTCCTCCGGTTTGGTTATTGTCAGTATTGCCACCGGCAGGGCATAATCAGCCAGCGTCTTCATCCCGGTAATGACCTTTTCATCGAACTGCCAGCCGGTGAGAAGGAGCAGCGGTATTGAATGATACTCATCGATCCGTTCCTCCGGAAGCTTCAGGGTAGCGTCAATGCCAAGCTTGCCTCCCATGCTGACCCTGTCTGAAGAGTGATCAAGTACGTCAAGAGGGCCCCTTGTAAGCAGAAGGTCAGAATCAAACCTCACATTGGCAAAAACCTCCTCGGCCACGGCGAGGTAATCAGTTACATGAACGTTGCCGCTGACTACTATTATATATTTGCTGAGCATCATCTGCCCTGCGCCGAAAAGCGCACTCAGCACTTTCATCCCCTGGCCCGGATAGCTCTTCTCAATACGCACTATCACCAGGTTGTGGGCAACGCCCGAGGCAGGCATGTGGAGCTCGCGAATCTCCGGGGCTATTGCAATTTTGATGGGTGCAAAGAATATTTTTTCAGTAGCTTTTCCTATCCAAGCATCCTCCATGGGAGGCACTCCTACTATTGTGGCGGGATAGACTGCATTTTTTCTGTGGGTGATGCAGGTGACATGGAACATAGGATAGAGGTCGGCAAGAGAATAAAAGCCGGTGTGATCACCAAACGGCCCCTCGGTGACAGGGGCTTCGGCCGTGTCAACATATCCTTCTATGACGAAATCAGAGTCGGCCGGTACCCACAGGTCGTTGGTAAGGCATTTGACCAGGGTCACTCTCTTACGGCGCAGGAATGCTGCAAGGAGGTACTCATTGATATCTTCCGGCAGCGGAGCCGTGGCAACATAGGTATAAACCGGGTCTCCTCCGAGGGTTACAGTGACAGGCATCCTCCCTCCCCTCCTCTTCCATGCCTCAAAGTGCCTGGCACCGGTCTTGTGCCTGTGCCAGTGCATTCCTGTCCTGTCACGGCCCATGACCTGCATGCGGTACATGCCGAGGTTGTATTTTCCGGTCTCAGGGTTTCTGGTATGCACCAGTGGGAGGGTTATGAACCTTTCCCGGTCATGGGGCCAGCATTTCAGGATGGGCAGCCTGTCAAGGTCAGGTGTCTGCTCCACCACCTCCTGGCATTCACCCCTGCCTGACTTTCTTTTTGGCGACAGGGTGAGAAGACGGAGCATCCCCGGCAGACGCGCCAGCTTGCCCGTCAGACCCTGCGCACGGGTAAGGGATTCAACCAGGGCAAACAGCTCATCGCCTGCATCATCAAGGGAATTACGTCCAATGGCAGCTGCCATGCGCGTGTCAGAGGCAAATGTGTTTATAAGCACAGGGAAGTCAGTGCCGGTATTCTCAAACAGAACAGCTTTGCCTCCATTTTTTACGAGACGGTCAGCTATCTCGGTAATCTCAAGCACAGGGGCAACAGGGGAAGTAACACGCACCAGCTCACCACGTGATTCCAGAAATGACACAAACTGAGACAGACCGTTGAATGACATTGAATAAGAGATTTATGCAAATATAAAAATAAAAACTCCGCCCCGGGCCGTATCAGGCCCGCACCGGCGGAGTTTTCATATTATGGTAACGTAGCGGGAGCGGTTACCTGTAACCGTAGACTGCATTGTCACCAAGTTCTTCCTCAATGCGGAGCAACTGATTGTACTTGGCAACACGGTCAGTACGGCAGAGTGAACCGGTCTTGATCTGACCCGAATTTATTGCAACTGAAACGTCAGCGATGGTATAGTCTTCAGTCTCGCCCGAACGGTGCGAAATGACGGTGGTGTAGCCTGCCCTGTGAGCCATCTCGATGCAGCTGAGAGTCTCACTCAGGGTTCCTATCTGATTCAGCTTGATGAGAATACTGTTTGCGCAGCCAAGGCGGATACCCTTCTCAAGATACTTAACGTTGGTCACGAAGAGATCATCACCTACGATCTGGATCTTTGAACCGAGCTGATCCGTATGCATTTTCCATCCTTCCCAGTCACCCTCACTCATTCCGTCCTCGATGGAATCTATGATAGGATACTTCTCAACCAGCGCAGTGAGATAATCAGCCTGCTGTGCAGGGGTGAGCTTCTTGGCATCCTTGCCTTCGAACTTGGTGTAATCATAAATACCATTCTCGAAGAATGAACTGGCAGCACAGTCGAGCGCTACCATCACATCAACAGCCGGCTTGTATCCTGCAGCAGTGATCGCCTTAATAATACAATCAAGTGCATCCTCGGTTCCCTTGAGTGCAGGAGCAAAACCACCCTCATCACCTACCGCAGTGCTGAGACCACGCTCCTTGAGCACTTTCTTCAATGAATGAAACACTTCGGCTCCCATCCTGAGACCCTCAGCAAAAGTGCCGGCGCCTTTGGGACGGATCATGAATTCCTGGAATGCTATCGGTGCATCAGAATGAGCACCACCATTGATGATGTTCATCATCGGAATGGGCAGCACATGGGCGTTGGTTCCGCCGATATACCTGTAGAAAGGCAATCCGTGATAGGCTGCTGCTGCCTTCGCGCATGCCAGTGACACGCCGAGGGTGGCATTGGCGCCAAGGGTACTCTTGGTGGGTGTACCGTCAAGGTCAATCATCTTCTGGTCAATGACTATCTGGTTGGTAACATCCATTCCCATCAATTCCTCAGCTATAACATTATTGACATTATGGACAGCTTTGAGGACACCCTTGCCAAGATAACGCGACTTATCGCCGTCTCTCAGCTCCAGTGCCTCGTTCTCACCGGTTGATGCTCCGGAGGGTACTGCCGCCCTGCCTGATGCTCCGCTGGTTGTTATGACCTCGACCTCGATGGTCGGATTTCCCCTTGAATCAAGGATTTCTCTCGCATGAATACTAACTATCTGACTCATTGTAACTTATGTTTAATTATGATTATACGCAATATACAAAAAAAAGGGATACGGTCATTAAGACAATATCCCTTCCATATATGAGCATCTGCTGCATATAAGCATCTGCTGCTATTCTTTTGAATCTTCGGTTTCCGCTCCTGTTTCTTCGGCCGGAGTTTCAGCCTCTGTGGCAGCAACTTCTGCGGTAGTTTCAGTTGCGGCAGCAGCTTCGGCCGGAGCTTCAGCCACGATAGTTTCGGTAGCAGCTTCAGTTACGGCAGTTTCGGCTGCGGGAGCAACTTCTGCGCTCTTTTTCCTGGAGCCGCGACGGCGGCGTGAAGCCCTGGTTTTCGTGCCCTCTCCGGCAGCAAGCATGTTCTCATTGAAGTCGACCAGTTCAATTATACACATCTCAGCAGCATCACCTATGCGCGATCCTGTCTTAAGGATGCGGGTGTATCCGCCCGGACGGCTGGCGATCTTCGGAGCTACTTCCCTGAAGAGTTCAGCAACGGCATTTTTATTCCCAAGATAACTGAATACAACCCTGCGCGAGTGAGTTGAGTCATCCTTTGACCTGGTGATGAGTGGCTCAACGTATGTTCTCAGTGCACGTGCTTTGGCTGTTGTTGTGCTGATACGCTTGTGAAGAATCAGTGATGATGCCAGATTGGCCATCATAGCCTTCCTGTCAGCACTTTTCCTTCCAAGGGAGTTTATAGCATTTAAATGTCGCATTTCTCTCTATCCTTACCTGTTATTAATCTTTGTCAAGTTTGTATTTTGTCACATCCATCCCGAATGAGAGGCCCATTGTCGCAAGCAGATCTTCAAGCTCGGTAAGTGACTTCTTGCCGAAGTTGCGGAACTTGAGGAGATCATTCTTGTTGAATTTAACCAGGTCTCCGAGTGCTTCAACCTCCGCTGCCTTGAGGCAGTTGAGAGCTCTGACGGAGAGGTCAAGGTCAACAAGTTTGGTCTTGAGCAGCTGGCGCATGTGGAGTATTTCCTCGTCAAATTCCTCATTTGCCATCCTGTCTTCGTAGTCGATGGTGATCTTCTCTTCGGAGAAGAGCATGAAATGGTATATCAGGATTTTCGCTGCTTCCTTGAGTGCATCCTTCGGATGGATTGAGCCGTCAGTATTTATTTCGATGATTAGTTTTTCGTAGTCGGTTTTCTGTTCAACCCTGTAGTTTTCTATTGCATACTTGACGTTACGGATAGGGGTGAAGATTGAATCGATGGCAATAAGTCCAAATTCTGCTTCCGCGGGCTGGTTTTCCTCAGCAGGCACATAGCCTCTGCCCTTGGAGATATTGATCTCGATCTGGAGCTTGACATCGGGTTCCATGCGGCAGATTACCAGATCAGGGTTCAGCACCTCGAAGCTGCTGAGTGAATTATTGAGGTCACCGGCTTTGAATGCTTCCTGCCCTGAGACCTTGACTACAATCTTCTCGTTATCGATATCCTCAACCATTCTCCTGAAACGGATCTGTTTCATGTTAAGAATGATTTCGGTGACATCTTCCATCACGCCGGGGATTGTTGAGAACTCATGGTCTACACCCTCTATCTTGACGGTAGTGATGGCGAATCCTTCCAGTGAGGAGAGGAGTATTCTTCTGAGGGCATTACCCACGGTGATGCCATAGCCGGGTTCAAGCGGGCGGAATTCAAACTTTCCGTACTGATCGTCCGCTTCCAGTAATATTACTTTGTCAGGTTTCTGGAATGCTAATATGGCCATTATCGAATATTATTACTTTATTACTTGGAATAGAGTTCAACTATAAGCTGTTCCTTGATATCTTCCGGTATCTCGGAACGTTCAGGGACGCTCATGTATTTTCCGGCCATCTGCGTGTCATCCCACTCCAGCCAGGTCATTTTGGAACGGCGGTTTCCGCTGAGGCATTCTGTAATGATTTCGAGTGATTTTGACTTTTCCCGGACGCCGATGATATCGCCGGGGCGAAGCATCATTGATGGTATGTTAACCACGTTGCCGTTGATTGTGATATGACGATGTGTCACCAGCTGGCGTGCTGCCGGTCTTGTGGGAGCTATGCCAAGGCGGTATACCACGTTGTCAAGGCGTGATTCCAGCATCTGGAGGAGAACCAGGCCGGTAACACCGGAGGCAGCCACTGCCTTCTCGAAGGTATTGCGGAACTGGCGCTCAAGCAGGCCATAGGTATACTTCACCTTCTGCTTTTCACGCAATTGTATGCCATATTCCGATGTCTTTTTTCTCTTTTTGGTCAGACCGTGCTGGCCGGGAGGAAAATTCTTCCTGTCAAGGTATTTGTCAGGGCCGAAAATAGGCTCTCCGAATTTCCTGGCGATTCGCGATCTGGGTCCTGTGTATCTTGCCATTGAATGAGATATTTATCGTTTTGAAAATCTTTAATATGACCCTTCTAAACCCTCCTGCGTGCAGGCGGACGGCATCCGTTGTGAGGTATTGGCGTAATGTCTATGATTTCAGTCACCTCCACACCGCTGTTTGATATGGCACGGATAGCTGACTCACGGCCTGAGCCGGGTCCCTTGACGAAAACCTTCACCTTGCGGAGGCCCAGGTCAAAAGCGACCTTGGTGCACTCTTCAGCTGCCATCTGTGCGGCATAGGGAGTGTTCTTCTTCGAACCCTTGAATCCCATCTTGCCTGCCGAGGCCCAGGATATAACCTGGCCGGTGCTGTTTGTAAGACTTATGATGATATTGTTGAATGACGAATGAATGTGAGCCTGTCCTACGGGTTCAACCTTTACGACCTTCTTCTTTAATGTCCCAGTCTTCTTTGCCATATATTACATTATTTAGTAGCTTTTTTCTTGTTTGCCACAGTCTTCTTGCGTCCTTTGCGGGTACGGGCGTTATTCTTCGTGCTCTGGCCCCTTACCGGCAGTCCGATACGGTGACGAATGCCGCGATAGCAACCAATATCCATCAGCCGCTTGATGTTCATCTGCGTTTCGGAACGAAGCTCACCCTCCAGCTTGTAATTCTCGGAGAGAATCTGACGGATAGCATTGATGTTGTCATCATTCCAATCCTCTACCTTCATGTGACGGTCAACGCCGGCTTTGTCAAGCACCTTCTGTGCAGTACTGCGCCCAACGCCATAGATGTGGGTGAGAGCTATTTCACCCTGCTTGTTCCTTGGTAGGTCTACCCCAATAATACGTGCCATATACCTCTTTAAATTTGAAGTGCAAAGATAATCAAATTTATCCCTGTCTCTGCTTGAACTTGGGATTTTTCTTATTTATTACATACAGACGCCCGTGACGCCTTACTATCTTGCAGTCAGCCGAGCGCTTCTTGATTGATGCTCTTACTTTCATCGCACTGTTGTTTTCTATTTAAACCTGAATGTTATTCTTCCTTTGGTAAGATCATAGGGCGACATTTCAACCTTCACCTTGTCACCAGGGAGAATCTTAATATAGTGCATCCTCATCTTCCCGGAGATATGTGCGGTGATGATATGTCCGTTTTCGAGCCTGACCCTGAACATCGCGTTTGAAAGCGCTTCTATGATCGTTCCGTCAATCTCTATTGATGGTTGTTTGGCCATATACTTACCTCTTTGTTAATACTTCTTCTATATATTCAAATGTTGAGAGCAGATCGGGCTTCCCCTCCCTGGCCGCAACAGCATATTCAAAATGTGCCGACGGCTTGCCGTCACCTGTCCTGACTGTCCACCCGTCACTGTCAGTGCTTGTGTATTTGGTACCCATATTGATCATCGGTTCTATGCAGATGACCATATTCCTTTCAAGTCTCGTGCCAGAGCCGCGTCTCCCGAAGTTAGGCACCTCAGGGCCCTCGTGAAGGTGCTTCCCGATTCCGTGCCCCACCAGCGTGCGCACTACTGAATATCCTCCGCCCTCGGCCTTTGACTGTACTGCATGCGAGATGTCTCCTATGCGGTTACCGGCAATGGCCTGCCTCACACCCTCCTCAAGAGAAGCCCGGGTGAAATCGAGAAGACGAAGTATTTCAGGCTTCACCTCTCCCACCGGGAAGGTGAAGGCGCTGTCACCGTACCAGCCGTTCAGTATCACACCGCAGTCAACCGATATTATGTCGCCCTCCATGAGTGCATAGTCTGACGGTATTCCGTGTACCACCTCGTCATTTACAGATGTGCAGAGAGTGTTCGGGAATCCGGCATATCCCTTAAAGGCAGGGAGTGCTCCGTGTGAACGGATGAACTCTTCAGCTATAGCGTCAAGACGGAGGGTTGTCACCCCCGGTCTGATATGCACGGCTACTTCCGCAAGAGTTTTTGAAACCAGCTGGTTGGCTTCTCTCAGTAACTCTACTTCCGCGTCTGTCTTAACATAGATCATCAAAGAACGAAATCGCATTAAATAGCCGTCACCGCTCCGGTCCTGCCCTTAATGCGGCCTGATTTCATGAGGCCGTCATAGTGGCGCATGAGCAGATGGCTTTCGATCTGCTGAAGAGTATCAAGCACAACACCCACGAGAATGAGAAGTGAGGTGCCTCCGAAGAACTGTGCAAACTCAGCGCTGATACCGAAGTTCACGGCAAAAGCAGGGAGTATGGCTATTATTGCGAGGAATATTGAACCCGGAAGGGTAATTCGTGACATGATGGTATCAAGGAATTCAACCGTCTTGCGTCCCGGCTTGATGCCTGGAATGAAACCACCGTTCTTCTTCATGTCTTCAGCCATTTGCACCGGGTTAATGGTAACCGCGGTATAGAAATAGGTGAAGAGGATGATGAGTATCGCTGTTGTCAGGTTATACCAGAATCCGTACATATTTGTAAATGCAATGACGAATCCCGAGCCTGACTCCCTGAATCCGGCGAATATCACCGGCAGCATCATGATTGCCTGGGCGAAGATAATGGGCATAACGCCAGCTGCGTTTACCTTAAGGGGAATATATTGTCTTACGCCGCCGTACTGTTTGTTGCCCACGATGCGTCTTGCATACTGGACAGGTATGCGGCGGGTCCCCTGCACCAGGAGCACTGAACCAAGTATCACCAGATAGAGGAATACCAGCTCTATGAGCAGGGCTACAGCGCCGCCCGAACCGTTCATGCGTGACCCTGTCTCGAAGATGAATGCCACCGGGAAACGGGCTATAATACCAACCATGATAATCAGTGAGATACCGTTCCCGATACCCTTGTCGGTGATTCTCTCACCAAGCCACATGACAAATATTGTTCCGGCAGTCAGGATGATCACCGATGAGAGCCTGAAGAACCATCCCTGCAGGACGAATGCTTCCGGGGGCAGTATTGCATGAAGGTTTGCAAGGTATGTCGGTGCCTGAATGACCAGGATAATAACGGTAAGGTACCTTGTATACTGGTTCATCTTGCGCCTGCCGCTCTCACCCTCCTTCTGCAGTTTCTGGAAGAAGGGGAAGACTATACCGAGCAGCTGGATAACGATGGAGGCGGAGATGTAGGGCATGATCCCCAGGGCAAATATGGAGGCCTGTGAGAAGGCACCGCCCGAGAACATGTCAAGCAGCCCCATAATACCCGAGGAGGTCTGGCTTCTCAGGTTCTCAAGCATGGATGGATCTACTCCCGGAAGGGTGACATACTTGCCAAGGCGGTAGAGTGCAACGATGCCAAGTGTAAAGAGTATCCTGGCTCTCAGATCCTCGATCTTGAAAATGTTCTTAATGGTCTGGATGAATTTCATGCCTTACAGTTTAACTGCGGTTCCCTGAATTGCTTCAATTGATGCCTGTGCCGATTTGCTGAAAGCGTGGGCATGAACCTCAAGCTTCCGGGTAAGCTTACCCTTGCCAAGTATCTTCACAAGTGCATTTTTATTGACCAGCCCTGCTGTCAGCAGAGTCTCAAAATCAATGCGGTCAGTGTCAAGCTTTGTTGCCAGAGCCTCGAGTGTGCTGAGGTTGATAGCCTTATAGTCAACGCGGTTGAGGTTTTTAAACCCTGATTTCGGTACTCTTCTCTGGAGTGGCATCTGGCCTCCTTCAAAGCCAACCATCCTGCTGTAGCCGGAGCGTGACTTGGCTCCTTTGTGCCCGCGGGTTGATGTTCCTCCACGACCTGATCCCTCACCTCGTCCTATTCGCTTCTCTTTCTTTACTGATCCGGGGGCCGGTTTCAAATTGCTTAAATCCATAGCGAAATATATAATGCTGTTAATATCCTAGAGTTTTTCAACCTTCACCAGGTGCTTCAGTTTGTTTACCATCCCCATAATCTGAGGTGTATCTTCGTGCTCAACAGTCTGGTGCATCTTTCTCAGACCCAGTGCCGCGAGGATCCTCTTCTGTGACTCAGGCTGACCTATCTTGCTTTTAATCTGGGTTACCTTGATTTTTGCCATGATATTTCAATATTACTAACCGTTAAACACTTTATCGAGGGTAACTCCCCTGTGATCTGCCACCGTGCTGGCATCACGCAGCTCAAGAAGGGCGGCAATGGTAGCCTTCACAAGGTTGTGCGGGTTTGATGAACCCTTTGACTTGGCGAGCACGTTCTTCACGCCCACGCTTTCAAGCACGGCGCGCATTGCACCACCGGCTTTGACACCGGTACCTTCGGTAGCAGGCTTGATAAAGACATAGGCTCCGCCGTACTTGCCATACTGCTCATGGGGTATGGTACCTTTGTGCACCGGAACCCTGATGAGGTTTTTCTTGGCGTCTTCAATGCCTTTGGCGATGGCGGTGGTTACCTCACTTGCCTTACCCAGGCCGTGGCCCACAATACCTTTCTCATCACCCACAACAACGATGGCTGAGAAGCTGAAAGTGCGTCCTCCCTTGGTTACTTTTGTTACTCTCTGGATGCTTACCAGCCTGTCGGTAAGTTCAAGATCGCTGTTCTTTACTCTCTTTATTCCGTATGCCATACTGATTAGAATTTTAAGCCGCCTTCGCGTGCTCCGTCAGCTAATGATTTAACCCTGCCATGATAATGGTATCCGCTTCTGTCAAAGACAACGGTCTCAATACCCTTCTCCCTGCATACAGCGGCAAAACGCTTCCCTACCAGGAGAGCCACTTCGCTCTTCTTCTTCCCGGTTATGGAGGCAATCTCCTTCTCCCTTGAGGAAGCTGAAGCCAGTGTCACGCCATTGACATCATCAACAGCCTGGGCATATATCTGTTTGTTGCTGCGGAAAACCGACACCCTTGGTTTTTCGGCCGTTCCCCTGATCCGCTTGCGGATTCTCAGTTTAATTTTTTTTCTCTTTTCTATCTTTGCTAAAGCCATGACTTCAATATTTAATCATGTTACACACCAGCTGATTTACCGGCCTTTCTCCTGAGTTGTTCACCCACGAATTTAATACCCTTGCCCTTATACGGCTCAGGCGGACGCAGTGACCTGATCTTTGCTGCCACATGGCCTATGAGCTGCTTGTCAATGCTTGAGAGAGTGATGATCGGGTTACTCCTCCTTTCGGTCTTGGTTTCAACCTTGATCTCCCTGGGCAGCTCCATTATAATATCATGTGAAAAACCGAGGCTCATTTCGAGACGCTGGCCATTGGCCTCTGCACGGTAACCCACACCTACCAGTTCAAGATCCTTGCGGTAGCCTTTTGAAACGCCCGTCACCATGTTGGCAATGAGAGCACGGTAGAGCCCGTGCAGCGATTTAAGACGTTTTTCGTCGTTGGGCCTTGCCAGTATGATTGTATTGTTTTCCACCTCCACTTTGATATCACTGTCAACCTTCTGTGACAGGGTCCCCAGGGGGCCTTTAACGCTTACCACGTTGTCATCACTCACTGAAATGGTGACGCCAGATGGCAGGCTTATAGGCAATTTTCCTATTCGTGACATTTGGTTTCCTCCTGTTTAGTAAACATAACATATTACTTCACCTCCGACATTCTCCTTCACTGCCTCCTTATCAGTCATTACACCATGGGAGGTTGAGAGAATGGCTATTCCCAGCCCGTTGAGGACACGCGGAAGTTCATCAACACCGGCATATCTCCTGAGACCCGGACGGCTGACCCGCTGTATCCGCTTGATTGCAGGGAGCTTGGTCCTGGGATGATACTTGAGGGCTATTTTTATCCTGCCCTGCAGGTTATCATCAATGAATTTATAGCTGAGGATATATCCCTTGTCGTAAAGTATCCGTGTGATATCCTTCGTCAGGCCGGAAGCCGGTGTCTCAACCACCTTATGACCGGCTCTGATGGCATTCCTTACCCTGGTAAGAAAATCTGCTATTGGATCTGTCATCTTATCGTATGATTAATTTGTTTATATCTCGGTTGTTACCAGCTTGCCTTTCTTACACCCGGGATAAGTCCTTTTGAAGCCATCTCCCTGAATGTAATCCTGCTGATGCCAAACTGCCTCATGTAGCCTCTCGGTCTGCCTGTGAGCTTGCACCTGTTGCGCTGCCTGATTGGACTTGAATTGCGCGGAAGGGTGCTCAGGGCAAGATAATTGCCTTCTGCTTTGAGAGCGGCCCTTTTGGCGGCGTACTTCCGGGCAAGTTTCGCACGTTTGACTTCGCGGGCTTTCATTGATTCCTTAGCCATATTCCGATCTGTTATTTGTTTTTAAAGGGAATTCCGAATTCTTTAAGCAGGGCATAAGCCTCTTCGTCACTCTTTGCAGTGGTGACAAACGTGATCTGCAGCCCCATGATCTTGGCAATCTTGTCGAGGTCTATCTCCGGGAAGATGATCTGCTCGGTGATGCCAAGGGTATAGTTGCCATGGCCGTCGAGCCTGGCGCTCACACCCTTGAAGTCACGTATGCGCGGCAGAGCTATGGCGATCAGCCTCTCAAGGAATTCGTACATGCGGTCATGGCGCAGGGTCACCATTACGCCTATAGGCATGGTCTTCCTGAGCTTGAAGTTTGATATGTCCTTCCTGGAGGTGGTCTGCACCGCCTTCTGTCCGGCAATATCTGATATCTCCTTCAGCCCCATTTCAAGCAGTTTCTTGTCAGCAATGGCCTGACCAAGTCCCTGGTTGATGACTATTTTTTCAAGACGGGGCACCTGCATCACAGTTGAATAATTAAACTGCTTCACAAGGGCAGGTGTGATCTCATTCCTATATTTGGTTCTTAAAGCAGGCGTATACATTACTTGATCTCCTCTCCTGATTTTTTGGCATAACGTACCAGTTTGTTCTTGTCATTCAGTTTGCGTCCGACGCGGGTAGGCTTACCGGTTGCCGGGTCAATGACCATGAGGTTTGAGATGTGGATGGGGCCCTCCTTCTTTACAATACCTCCCTGGGGAGCCTTTGCGTTGGGTTTGGTATGTTTTGATACCATGTTGATCCCTTCCACCAGAGCTTTGCTTTTGACCCTGTCAACCTTGAGAACGCGTCCCTTTTGTCCTTTGGATTCACCGGCAATGACAGCAACGGTGTCTCCTTTTTTAATATGTAATTTTTTCTGCATCGGGTATCAGATTAACAGTTATAACACTTCAGGTGCAAGTGAAACGATCTTCATGTACTTTTCGCGCAGTTCCCTGGCGACAGGTCCGAAGATGCGTGTTCCACGGACTTCATCCTGGTTGGTGAGCAGCACCACGGCATTGTCATCAAAGCGGATATATGAACCGTCAGCACGGCCTATCTCCTTGGTGGTTCTTACAATCACTGCCCTGCTGACAGTGCCTTTCTTTGCTTCACCTGAGGGGAGAGCGCTCTTTATGGAGACGACTATCTTGTCGCCTATGCTTGCATATCTCTTCCTGCTTCCACCGAGTACCCTGATGCAAAGCACCTCCTTCGCACCGGTATTATCGGCTACATTCAACCTGCTTTCCTGCTGTATCATGATTACTTAGCTCTTTCAATTATTTCAACCAATCTCCAGGACTTTTTTTTGCTGAGGGGCCTGGTCTCCATTATGCGCACCGTATCACCGATGTTGCAGCTGTTCTCCTCATCGTGAGCCATGAGCTTCTTTGTCTTTCTGACGAATTTGCCATAGATCGGGTGTTTGACCTTTCTGTGAATGGCAACGACGATAGATTTGTCCATCTTATTGCTGACGACAACACCTGTACGTTCTTTTCTAAGGTTCCTTTCCATGCTGATACGGCTATTTTGTTTTCTTACTGATCTCTCTCTTGCGCATTTCTGTCATGAGCCTGGCAATTGTTTTCCTGCTCTCCTTGATCTTCTGGGGATTATCAAGTGGAGAGATTGCGTGGTTTAGTCTCATGCGCACAAGTGCGGTCTTCTCGTTGTCAATACGTTCAAGAAGCTCCTGGTTGCTTAATTCTCTTATCTCTGAACTTTTCATTGCTTCTTCTTTTTATTCCACTGCGTAATCATGACGCACCACGAATTTTGTTGCCACCGGCAGTTTACCGGCTGCGAGGCGCAGTGCTTCCCTTGCCACTTCAAAGGGAACGCCTTCGGCTTCAATGATGATGCGGCCGGGGGTAACGGGAACCACAAATCCTTCGGGCGCACCCTTACCTTTACCCATACGCACCTCTGCAGGCTTCTTGGTTATCGGTTTATCAGGGAAGACACGGATCCATATCTGGCCTTCACGTTTCATGTAACGGGTCACAGCCTGGCGTGCAGCCTCAAGCTGACGGCCGGTAATCCATGCCTCCTCAAGGGTTTTGATGCCAAATGATCCGAATGCCAGCTGATTGCCTCTCTGGGCATTGCCTTTCATCTTGCCCTTCTGGCTCCTCCTGTACTTGGTCTTCTTCGGTTGTAACATCGCTATATTATATTTGTTGTTTTACTTATCTCCATTACCTCTTGCTTCCACGGTCACCGCGGTCGCTCCTTTTCCTGTAGCCGCCTGTGGGTGCCTTGCCTCCCTTGATGTTCTTCGCACCAATGTTGGGGCTGAGGTCACGCTTGCCATACACTTCACCATTGCATATCCATACCTTGATGCCGATGAGGCCAACCTTGGTAAGGGCTTCGCCAAGGGCGTAGTCAATGTCTGCACGGAAAGTATGGAGAGGAATCCTGCCATCCTTGTAGGTCTCCTTGCGGGCCATTTCTGCACCGCCGAGCCTGCCTGAGATAACAACCTTTATACCTTCGGCGCCCATGCGCATCGTCGAGGCGATGGCCATCTTTATGGCGCGGCGGTATGAGATCTTTCCTTCTACCTGGCGTGCTATGTTGCTGGCAACTATTGCAGCATCAAGCTCCGGACGCTTTACCTCGAAGATGTTTATCTGGACCTCCTTCTTGGTGATCTTCTTGAGCTCTTCCTTCAGCTTGTCAACCTCCTGTCCGCCTTTGCCGATGATGATGCCGGGGCGTGCCGTGTTCACGGTTACGGTTATGAGCTTGAGGGTACGTTCAATGACGATCTTCGAAAGACTTGCCTTGGCAAGCCTGGCATTCAGGTATTCCCTGATTCTGGTGTCTTCAACAAGTTTGCCTGAGAAGTCATTGCCACCATACCAGTTTGAGTCCCATCCCTTGATGATTCCTATTCTGTTGCCTATCGGATTTACTTTCTGTCCCATTGTTTACTCTGAAATATTTTCAACTTCCTGTTTCCTGCTACCCAGCACAAGGGTTACATGGTTTGATCTCTTGCGTATACGGTAAGCCCTTCCCTGGGGGGCAGGCCGTATACGGCGCAGAATGCGGCCGCCGTCAACCTGAACCTCCTTCACGTAAAGGTCACTCTCTTCAAGACGGACTCCTTCATTCTTTGCCTGCCAGTTGGCGATGGCCGAGAGGAGAAGTTTTTCCAGTCTGCGTGAAGCTTCCTGCTTGCTGAACTTCAGGATATCAAGAGCCCTGTTCACTTCCTGGCCACGTATAAGATCGGTAACCAGCCTCATTTTGCGCGGTGAGGTCGGCACATTGCGAAGACGTGCCTGAGCCTTCTCCTTAGCGGCTTCCTTCCTTGCTGCTGCGCTTATTCTTTTTCTTGCACCCATTTCTGATTCTTTTTCAGTTTCTATGCCACATTACCTATCTCTGTTTTCCACCATGACCGCGGAAAATACGGGTAGGGGCAAACTCGCCCAGCTTATGACCAACCATGTTCTCGGTAATGTAAACAGGTATGAATTTGTTTCCGTTATGCACTGCCAGGGTGTGGCCCACAAAATCGGGTGAAATAACTGATCTTCTCGACCAGGTCTTGATCACAGTTTTCTTTCCGCTTTCATTCATTGCCTCCACCTTTTTGCTCAGGTGAATATCGATGAATGGGCCTTTTTTAATAGATCTGCTCATCGTATCAATTATTTTTTCCTTCTTTCAATAATATGCTTGTCAGAGTATTTGGTACGGCTCCTGGTCTTGAAACCCTTGGCGGGCATTCCGCTGCGTGAGCGCGGATGACCACCGGAAGCTCTTCCTTCACCGCCACCCATTGGATGATCAACCGGGTTCATTGCAACGCCCCTGGTCCTTGGCCTGCGGCCGAGCCAGCGCTTGCGGCCTGCCTTTCCGGACCTCTCCTGGTTGTGGTCAGTGTTCGAAACAATTCCTATCGTGGCGCGGCATGCAGTAAGCACCATCCTGGTCTCTCCCGAGGGGAGCTTGATGATTGCATGCTTGCCGTCACGGGCAGCCAGCTGTGCAAAAGTACCTGCACTGCGGGCCAATGCTGCACCCCTGCCAGGCTTCAGCTCTATGTTGTGAACCAGGGTGCCGAGAGGAATGTCTTCAAGAAAAAGAGTGTTTCCAACCTCAGGGTGTGCCGTCTTTCCTGACATCACCTCCTGGCCAACCTTCAGACCGTTGGGAGCAATTATATACCTCTTCTCTCCATCTTCATAGGTAAGGAGGGCAATACGTGCCGAACGGTTCGGATCATATTCGATAGAAGTTACCTTAGCGGCAACACCGTCCTTGGTCCTCTGGAAATCGATCACACGGTACATTCTCTTGTGACCACCACCGAGGTACCTCATGGTCCGCCTGCCGTCAACGTTCCTTCCTCCCGACTTCTTCAGCGGTGCGAGCAAGGATTTCTCCGGCTTATCACGGGTTACATCGTCAAAGTTACTCGTGATCTTATGTCTCTGGCCTGGTGTTACAGGCTTGATCTTTCTGACTGCCATATTATATTAAATGTTGCTGTAAAAGTCTATAGTCTCCCCTTTGGCGAGAGTGACAATAGCCTTTTTCGTTGCTGCCGTCCGGCCTGTTGTCACACCTGACCTGGTGTAGCGGGTCTTACTCTTGCCACCATAATTGATGGTGTTGACACTCTCGACATTGACCCCGTAAAGCCCCTCAACAGCCTTCTTGATCTGAAGCTTGTTGGCCTTACGGTTAACCAGGAAACCATACCGGTTGAACTTCTCGCCCTGGTTGGTCATTTTCTCGGTCACTATGGGTTTGATAAGTATTTCCATTTCTCTGCTCCTGGTTTATAATGTTGACTGCAAAACATCAACTACGCTCTCCGTCAGCACTAGAGTTGAAGCTTTCATAATTGTATAAGTGTTTAAATCACTGATAGTTACAACTTCAACTCCCTGCAAATTTCGCGATGACAAATATATATTTTTATTTTGTTCCGGTAAAACAATGATTGATTTTTTATTCGGGAGGTTGAGATTTGCGCTGATCCCGGCCATTTTCGAAGTCTTCGGAACATCAAATGAGAAGTCTTCCAGGATAATGATTTTGTTTTCTCTTGCCTTGTATGTAAGAGCTGATTTCCTGGCCAGTTCCTTTACCTTTTTGTTGAGTTTGAAGCCGTAGAACCGGGGTCTGGGGCCGAAGACGCGGCCACCGCCACGGAATTGAGGGTTCTTTATACTGCCGAAACGTGCTGTTCCGGTGCCTTTCTGTCTCTTGAGCTTGCGCGTGCTGCCCATGACCTCTGCGCGTTCCCTGGCTTTGTGTGTGCCCTGCCTCTGGCCGGCCATATACTGTTTGGTATCAAGGTAAATAGCGTGGTCATTGGGTTCAATGCCGAAGATGGCCTCATTCAGGTTGACCTTTCTTCCGGTCTCCTTGCCGTCTATGTTAATTACTGCTACTTCCATCACTTTGTTATTATTACGTAACCACCTTTGGGGCCGGGTACGGCGCCCTTTACAAGAAGCAGGTTTGATTCGGGTAAGATCTTAACGATCATCAGTTCTGTTTCCTGCTGTTTTCCGCCTTTTTGTCCTGCCATATGCATTCCGGGCATAACCCTTGACGGCCATGAAGATGCGCCTAACGAACCGGGAGCCCTTAGTCTGTTGTGCTGACCGTGGGTTGAATCGCCGACGCCGCCGAAGCCATGACGCTTGATGACGCCCTGGAAGCCTTTACCTTTGGTCCAGCCCCTGACATCAAGATATGTATCATTATTAAAGAGTTCAACTGTAATGACATCGCCTCTCTTGTATTTGCCTTCCTCGAATCCGACAAACTCGGCAATTTTCCTCTTCGGGCCTGTGCCGGCCTTCTTGAAATGACCTATTTCGGCCTTGTTGCTTACCTTTTCCTTCTTGTCGTCAAAACTAAGTTGCAAAGCTGAATAACCGTCTTTCTCCACAGTCTTGACCTGTGACACCACACACGGGCCCACTTCCAGGACTGTGCATGGAATGCTCTTTCCATCTTTATTGAAGACGGAGGTCATTCCAATCTTTTTTCCTATTAATCCCTGCATAATTCACTGTTTTTCCGGTTTCACACTTTTATTTCCACTTCCACTCCGCTGGGCAGCTCAAGCTTCATCAGAGCATCGATGGTTTTGGGTGTTGAGCTGTATATGTCGAGCAGGCGTTTGTACGAAGACAGTTGGAACTGCTCTCTTGATTTCTTGTTCACAAACGGTGAACGGAGCACCGTATAGATCCTCTTATGGGTGGGCAACGGTATAGGGCCGCTGACAACTGCACCCGTTGATTTGACCGTCTTGACAATCTTCTCAGCCGACTTGTCGACCAGGTTATGATCGTAAGACTTCAGTTTGATGCGGATTTTCTGACTCATCTCTGTTAAAAGTATTTTCCTGTTGTTACTTCAATAATTTTCTTCGCTAATTCTGCAGGCACCTCTTCAAAATGCGAGAACTCCATCGTTGATGTAGCCCTGCCCGAGGTAAGGGTACGCAGTACTGTAACGTATCCGAAGTTTTCTGCCAGAGGTACTTTTGCTTTAATTACCCTTGCACCTGCTTTCGATTCCATACCTTCCACCTTGCCTCTTCGCTTGTTGAAGTCGCCCACGACGTCACCCACGTATTCTTCGGGAGTGACCACCTCGGCGTTCATTACCGGTTCGAGCAGCACCGGGCGGCATTTGGCCGTCGCATTGCGGAAGGCCTGCCTGGCTGCAATCTCGAACGATAGCGAGTCTGAGTCAACCGGATGGTACGAACCGTCCTTTAGGATAACCTTCAGGCTCACGAGGGGAAAACCGGCCAGCGGTCCATTCATCATAGCCTCACGGAATCCCTTTTCCACTGAAGGGATATATTCCCTGGGCACATTGCCTCCCTTGATCCCGTTCACGAAGGTCAGTCCGGTAACATCATTGTCGGCAGGCATAATCTCCACGGTAATATCCGCGAATTTACCCTTGCCGCCTGTCTGTTTCCTGAAGAGCTCCCTGTGTGTGCAGGAGGTTGTGACAGCCTCCTTGTATGCCACCTGGGGCTTGCCCTGGTTGCATTCAACAAAGAACTCTCTCTTAAGACTGTCTCTTATACACATCTGACGCTGCCGACGATCTCCTCTGTGTAGATCTCGGTGTTAGACGTATCATTAAAAAAACAAAA
>ERZ1026810.51-NODE-51-length-99443-cov-5.163951_pt1 | contig 99443 bp, 94 predicted proteins | sample MGYA00520872_ERZ1026810 | MGnify/ENA primary metagenome ERZ1026810 (study PRJEB33270, sample SAMEA104284477) | anaerobic digester metagenome | biome: Anaerobic digester microbiome; feature: mesophilic sludge digester; material: Anaerobic digester biomass | place... | reverse complement strand
GGTCCACCTCATGGTCGCCGCGGTGGGTTCGGAGATGTCCAACCGACGCTTCCGCGCGCTGCGCGTACGTGCGGACCCCCAGGGTGACCAGCGACTCGAACAACGCCCCCAGCAACGATCCGTCCTGTGGTCGAGGCACCGGCCCCTGGTCGCCGTGCAGCAGCGATGCAGGTCCGAGACCGAGCAGGGTTGTGGCCAGCGCCGGATCGGTCAGGTGGTGCTTGGGAGCGGCTGCGAGCTGACGCAGGTGGCTCTGGGTGGGTTGCCAAGCCGGGAGCGGATCGAGGATGAACAGCCGTTCCAGCATGTTCCTGTACGGTTCGGTGGTGCTGCGGGCGGGCTTGTTGCCCTCCCCCGGCGTTGCCGCATCCCTGATCTTCTCGTAGGAGGCAACGCTTGAGGTCGCAGCGGCGTACGCAGCCATCCAACGCCGCAGCGCCGCCTCCTTTCGGACCCTGAGTCCCGCCTCCACCATGTCGCGATCCACCACGCGATCCACGTAACCGCGCAACTGCGCGCGCCGCACCCGATGTGGCAGTCCCCGAATGCCGGGAAAGCCCGAACCGCAGATCTCCTCGACGTACTCCGGCAGCCCAACCGATGTCTCGCCGGACACATCGGGTTGGGTGCCGGTCAGGATGGCGGCGAGGGAGACCGTCGGAGAACTCAGGCCACGTTCGGCGAGGCTGAGTGGGCGCATGCGCACCTTCAAGATCCTTCCGGCGCCACTATGACTACCCGGGCTGAACGACGAAGCCGAGCCGGTGAGCAGAAACTGGCCCGGAGCCGCACCGGCGTCCACCGCCCGCCGGACAACATCCCAGGTCATCGGCAGGTGTTGCCACTCGTCGATCAGCACCGGCCCGGTGCCCCGCAGAAGTTCCGGCGCGGCGGCCACCGCTTCACGAACTGCAGGATCCTCCATAAGGAAGGTCCTCGTGGCACGCTCCGCTGCCGTGGCGCTCTTGCCCACGCCCTTGGCACCCTCAAGGGAGATGGCGGCCGCTCCTGTGAACAGCTCGTCCAGCTCACCGTCGACGGTCCGGGGCAGGTAGTGCTCAGCAGCGAGGGAGTGCGAACTCACAGCGCCTACGCTACAGTTTCGGCGCGTCCTACGCTACAGTTTCGGTGGGTTCTACGCTACAGTTCCGGCGTGTCCAGGCTACGACTTCTTGGGCGAGATCGAGGAATGCCCAGCCCACCGGCGCGGCCATCTCGCGAGACCGAAGCCGGCGCTGGCGGCATCTACAGCACGGAGGCTGAGTGAGCAGCGAATCGGGACTATCTCCGTTGCAGAACTTCTTTCTGCGTCGCAGCAGCACTACTTCGGTGCCAGGACTTCTTTCGCACAGAGCTCGACCGACGCGCCGGGACCCGCCAACGAAGCGCCTACATCGAGGCGGCACTTCGTCAGGCGCTCGAGGACGACCGGCGTTGGGAGGATGTGGAATCGGCCCTCGGTTCACTTCCCGATTCGGGGCACGCCTGGGACGACGACCCGGCCACATGGGTGCGCGCACAACGTGAAGCCGACGGCCGGCGCGCCGGGTAGTGGCGCGACTGCTGCTCGACTCGACCGTGCTCATCGATGCTCTTCGAGGCCGTCCGGCCGCCGATCGAGTCGCCGGATTGCGACGCCTGGGAACTCAACCATGGGTGTGCGCCATCTCGGTCGAGGAGATCTAGCCAAGCCGACTGCCTCATCGCTGCGGCCGCAGTTGGAATCTCGGCTTCCCACGCCACAGCGAACCTGCAGGACTCAGTTTCGTTGTCCCAACGCGCTCGTAGGGTGACCTCGTTGCATCCTCCTCAAACGAGAGGTTGCCCGGTCGCAGGCCCCGGAGGCCTTGCCCCACGTCAAGCGACCATGGGAGCTAAGCCGTGTCTATCACCAACGAGGACCGCTACAATCTGCAGGAACGAGCCAACGAGCTGTTGGGAAAGAAGGAGGGCACGACCTTGATGGAACTGCTCCCACCGGTCGGTTGGGCCGATGTTGCAACCAAGAACGACCTCGACGTCCAGACCGCCTTGCTCGACGCCAAGCTCTCGCTGCTCCGCTCCGACCTCGACACCCAGCTCTCCGGGCTTCGGTCGGACCTGGAGAGCAAAACCTCCGGGCTTCGGTCCGACCTCGAGCACAAGACGTCCGGGCTTCGGTCTGATTTTCAAGCGGAACTGGAGTCAGGACTCCGTCGACTTGAGAGCAGGATGTTCACCGCGTTCCTGACGCTGATCGGTGTGCTGGCCACGATGGCTGGGCTCTTGGTCGCCGTCCTGCTGCGGGCTTAGCGCGCAACCGACTCCGTCACATCTACAGGCCGGCGCCCCAGTTAGACGAGCTGAGTACTGACACGTGCGACCGCCTGGTGGGCGTCGCCGTGGATCAACCGCTCGACCGGAACTGTTGCTGCCAGATCACACACCGCGTCCAGCGCCGCCTGCCCGGCTCGAGCCAAATTGAGCGTGTTGGCCAGCAACTCGACCACGGCCTCGTGGGGTTCCAAGCGCTGCACCGTCACCTCGGCACCCTCCTGATAGGTGGGCAGCACCACCCGGCTGATCGGGCCGACGTCGCCGTCCAAGCGGGTGACGTCGGCACTGATCTCGGCCGGGTCGAGATCGGCGCTGTCGCTCTCGGGCAGGTTGAGCACCGCCCGGCTGGACGCATCGATCGCCAGCCGCTTGGGGTAGCCGACCGCCACCAGCGAGTCGGGCCGGACGCCGATGGCCTCGTCGCCCAGGTAGTCCCATCCGGCGGCCACGAATGCGCCGGTCAGCGTGGACTTGCCGTTGCCCGACGGTGCAGGCAGCAGCACCAACTCCCCATCGGGCGAGCGCACGGCCCCGGCGTGAAACGCCGCACAACTGTGGGTCCACACCGCGTACTCGTTGACCACCGACGTCAGCTGGCGCAGGCACGCCTCCCGGCTGGGAAAGCGCCACTCGTAGTCGGTGACCAGCACCAACTCTCCGTCAGCGGTCTCGTGCGCGTCGAAGAACATCGTCGCCTTCTCGGCATCGGTCCCCGTGCCGAGGAAGGCGTCGAGGGCCTCCAGCACGTCGGCTTGAGGCCCCCGCAGCGCGATGTTGTGATCGATCACCGGGTGAACTCTGCCGGTCACAGCGCCGCCGGTCACCGCGCCGCCGGTCACAGCGCCGCCGGTCACCACGTTGTCGGATGCGCGCTCGCCTTCGGCTTCGTCCTCGGTCGAACCGACCGGCGGCTTCGGCGCGTTGAAGGCCTCGTCCCGCCCGACGAGCCCCAACTCGGTGAGCATGGCCAGGCCCGCGGTGACGTCGGCCGCCACATCGGCCCGGTCGACGCCGGCTTCGCCTGCCCAGTCGGTGACGGCGGCATCGACATCGGCCACACCGTCGCACGCCGCCAGCAAGGCGCCGGCGGTGGCGTTCAGCTGGTGGGCGGTCTCGGTGACCAGGTCGTAGGCCACAGCGCGGTCACCCAGAGGGGACACCAGCACGCCGGGGGAACGCTGCGGGAACGTAGGCATCCGGGTGAGGCTAGTTGTCCTCTGGGCGAGCCCTGGATTGCGGCTGCTGGCCCGGTGCGACCGCCATCACGAGCAGCGCAAGGGTGAGGCCCATCGCCGACAACATCACCGCCACCACCACGCTCTGGCGCATGATCACCCGCGACAGCGGCACCGACAGCATCAGCTGCGTCGCGACCACTGCGCTCCAGCCGACCGGCGTCAGCCTGGCGCTACGAAACCCGTCCACGATCGGGGCGGCCGCCACCACGCCGATGGCGCTGACGGTGGACAGCGCCGCACCCCACCCAGCCGAGCCCACCCACACCGGCCCGAGGACAGCCACGCCCAGCGCAACGGTGCCGGCCGGACCGACCGGGCGTCGTCCCAGTGCCAACGCCAGCGCCAGCGGGGCGAGCACGGCGCCGGCGGCCAGGGCCGGCTCGGTGTCGGGCACCGAGGCCCACACCCCGACCAGGCTGACGACGGCCAGCGGCGCCGCCCACTCCCCCAGCGGATGCGGCCGGCCGGCGTCATCCGCCCATGCCACCACCAGCGCAGCGGCCACCAGCCAAGGCCACCGTCGGGGGTCGTTCCACGCACCGAGGACGGCTCCGGTCAGCCCGGCCAAGGCCACCGATCGGCGCTGCACGAGCGGCGGCGCAACACGGGATGCGACGGCCAACACCAGCCCCGCTCCCACCGCCCACGCCGCCAGCACCAGGTGGTAGCGCTCGATCACCGCCAGAGGCTCTCGACGAAGCTGAACAGCGCGACGACGGCGACGAAGCTCACCACGCACACCAGCACGTACAACGACGCGGTCTTCAATCTGCGGACCCCGCTCGACAGCAGCGACCGTTTCATCCGCCCCGCATGCGGATTACCGGACGCATCTTCTTCTACCGGCATGGGTCGGACCATACTCGCCCAGGTGCGTACCATCTTCGGCGTGACGCGCATCTTTCTTTCGGCCCCCGACGTTCGCCAACCCGAGAAGGACCTGCTGATGGCGGCGGTCGACTCCGGATGGGCGGCGCCCGCCGGACCCGATCTGGCCGCGTTCGAACGCGAGATCGCTGCGGTCACCGGCGTCGGGCATGCGGTGGCACTTTCCAGCGGCACCGCTGCGCTGCACCTGGCACTGCACGCCCTTGGGGTTGGCGAGGGCGACGAGGTGATCGTGTCGACGTTCACGTTCGCGGCATCCGCCAACGCCGTGGCGTACGTGGGCGCCACGCCGGTGTTCGTCGACTCCTCGGCCGCCGACTGGAACCTCGACCCCGACCTGCTCGAGCAGGCGCTGGCCGGACGCGCCGCCGCCGATCGACTGCCGGCAGCGGTCATCTCGGTCGATCTGTACGGCCAGCCCGCCGACTACCGACGCATCGAGCCGATCTGCGAGCGCTACGGCGTGCCGCTGATCGAGGACGCCGCCGAGTCGCTCGGCTCGTCGCTCGCCGGGCGACCGGGCGGCTCGTTTGGCCGGGTGGCTGCGCTGTCGTTCAACGGCAACAAGCTGATCACCACCTCCGGGGGCGGCATGCTGGTCGGCGCCGACGAGACGCTGATCGAACGGGCCCGGTTTCTGTCCACCCAGGCCAAGGAGCCGGCGCCTCACTACGAGCATCACGAGATCGGGTTCAACTACCGGCTGTCCAACCTGCTGGCGGCCTTCGGGCGGGGTCAGCTAGCCACCCTGGACGAGCGCATCGCCCGGCGACGCTGGTATTTCGATCGCTACGTCGAGGTGCTGGGCAACGTGTCAGGTGTGACCTTCCAGCCGGAGATCGACGACGGGTTCTGCAACCGCTGGCTGACCTGTGCGTTGATCGACCCAGCGCTCGCCGGCTTCAGCTCCGCCGATCTGCGCGAGCACCTCGATGCCGACGAGATCGAGTCCCGGCCAACGTGGAAGCCGATGCACCAGCAGCGCTCGTTTGCCGGCGTCCCGACCGTGCTCAACGGCACGGCCGACCGGCTGTTCGACCACGGCATCTGCCTCCCCAGCGGCAGCGGCATGACCGACGACGACTTCGACCGGGTGCTCACCTCGATCGACACGTTCCTCACCCGCGTCTGACCAAACCCTGAAATTTTCGCAACTACCCGTTGACGGTCGAACGCCTGTTCGGTACCATGGTGTGTAGGTCATCGCAGGACCGGTCAATCCCGTCGGGCTGAGATCGGGTGGGAAGCCACGGGATACGCAGGCCGTGATGGTTGGGGTGTTGTCCAAGCGGACGCTTGGGCGGCGCCGTCAAGGTACGAAGCGCGCCCCTTCGTGTGGGGTTGCTGGCTCCTTTGGGGGAGGTGAACATCCATGGTCGAAACGATGACGGTAGACGGCTCGGCAGCCAACAGCTCCGCATGCACGGCGGGAGGCGGCAAAGGCGCTGGAGTCCGAGACGCTGGAGTCCGAGACGCTGGCTGTTTGCGCGGTGGCCTTTCGGTCGATTCGGTTGTGGCGGGGTTGGACGTGGCGGCGTTGAAGGCCGAGATCGCTGCGCTGTCCAGAGTGGACGCGTTGGTGGTGGCCCGCCGTTCGGCGGTGGTGGCCGAACTGGCTCGCCGCGACGGCGACGTGGCCGAACAGTTGCGCAAGTCGGGCAACATGTCGGGCCGCCAAGCCCGCAAGGCCGCCAAAACCGCCGGCGGTCTGGCACGCTTGCCGAAGACCCGTGAAGCGTTGGAACGCGGCGAGATCGGCGCCGGGCAGGCCGAAGCGTTGGCGTCTCGGATGGACAAGCCCGAACAGGCACGCAACGTTCGCGACAACGAGGACGCCCTCTTGGAGAAGGCCAAGTGTCAGGACGTCGACGAGTTCGCCCGCACGATGCGCCAAGAGGACATTGATGGGTCACCCGATGGTGGCAACACCCACGCTCAACGCCAGCGTCAGTCCCGTAAGGCGTCGATGTGGATCGACGACGACACCGGCATGCACCACCTGTTCGCCCAATTCGACCCGGTCACCGGCGCCCGCATCTCCACCCAACTCGCTGCGATGACCGACCAACTGTGGCGAGCCGAGCACCTGCCCGGCCGATCCCGACACAACAAGCGAGCGGTCGCCCAACGCCGCGCCGACGCCCTCGAAGCGCTCATCTGCCAAACTCTCGCCGCCACCAAAAATCGCACCACCAAGAACGGCAGCGCCAGCAACGGCAAGAACGGCAGCGCCAGCAACGGCACGAACGGCAGCACCGGAAGCAGCCACAGCACCGGCGGCACGCACGGCACCACCACCAACTGCACTGGCGCCAGTGACTCGGCGACAAGCACGACCGCCTCGCCGCCCGAACCGCCCGATGCCCCAGGCGACACATCCGCCGGTCAGCCCAATCTCAACTCTGGTTCGACCGACGGACCGACACCCACCCCTCGGCGCGGCTCTGCCGCTTCCGCATGCCAGGCCGAAGCCTGCGCCTCAGCCGCATCGGGCACCCGACAGCACCCCACACCGCAGCCATGCGTCTCCTCCACGCCAGCGTCGACATCGCCACAATCGCCCTCTGGCTCGGACACGAAAGCATCGAAACAACCGGGATCTACCTCCACGCCCTATGCCGACCCCTCGACTATGCCGACTTGTGCTGTGCGCGGTCGGCGTTTCCCGGGTGGCAGGGGGTGTTTGATCTGGTGTGGGGTGTGGTGCTCGGCATAGTTGCGGTCTGACGTTGAGGCTTTCCCGGTCGGAGCCGTCCGGTTCCGTGGAACAAGGAGGAAGCCGATGGGCACCAATTCATGGACGTGTGGCGATTCGCCGCTGACATCGTTCGCCGCTGATTATCGGGAAGCGCTGGTCGGGTTGGGCTACAGGCCCGGCCCGGTTGAACAGCGCTTGGCGGAGATGGGGTGGCTGAGCTGCTGGATGGCCGACGAGGGCCTTGCCGTGGACGAGTTGACCGTGGGTCGGGTCGACGAGTTCGTTGACACCTGTGCTGGTCTGGGGCGTCGGATCCCGTCGAGGCGGCCGTTGCTGGAGGTGTTGGTCGTGTTGTTGCGTCGTGTCGGCTGTGCTCCTGAGGCGGCGGTGGCCGAACCGACACCGACGGAGGAACTGCTCGATCGTTACGCCGTCTATCTGACCCGAGAGCGTGGGCTGGCACCATCGACGGTGGACCGCTACGTGCGGATGGCCAAGGTCTTTCTGACCGAACGAGCGGCCCGTGTTGGGGGCACAGGGGCCGAGGGCCTCGAGGCAGCCGACGTGTTCACCTATCTGCTCGATTCGTGTGGTCGCCTCAGCGTGGCGTCGGCGAAACGCGAGGCGGGCGATCTTCGGTCGTTGCTGCGGTTCTTGTATTGGGACCGGATCATCGAGGTCGATTTGGGGACGGCCATGCCTCCCGTCGCGGGCTGGCGTAACACCGGGATTCCACAGAGCGTGTCACCGGTCGAGGTGAGGGCGTTGCTCGACGGCTGTGATCGGAGCAGGTCCGGCGGCCGGCGTGACTTCGCGATCTTGACGCTCGTTGCCCGTCTCGGGCTTCGCGCGTGCGAGGTCGCCCGTTTGGAGCTGGACGATATCGACTGGCGTGCCGGAGAGATCATGGTGCGGGGCAAGGGCCGTCGTGTCGACCGGCTACCGATTCCCGCCGATGTTGGGCAAGCACTGGTCGGATATCTCCAACAGGGCCGACCGGCCAGCAACGAGCGACACGTGTTCCTGACTGTGCGTGCGCCTCACGTGCCCATCCGTGCGTGCTTGCTCACCAAGGTTGTCTACCGGGCGTGCGGTCGTGCCGGGGTGAATCGGGTGGGTCCACACCGGCTACGACACGGTCTTGCCGCCGACCTGCTCGCCCATGGAGCCAAACTGGTTGAGGTCAGCCAGGTGTTACGTCACCGGGATCTGGCCACCACCGCCATCTACGCCAAAGTCGATTTCGTCAGGTTGGCTCAGGTCGCCCAGCCTTGGCCGGGAGCCCGACGATGAGCGCCTTGTCGGACATCGCAGATGAGTACCTGGCACTGCGCCGTTCGTTCGGCCATGACCTTGTCGAGGCACACCGGCTGCTGCCACGGTTTGTCGCCTACCTCGATTCGGTCGGTGAGCCGACCGTTACCGTGGCCGCCGCGCTGGCCTGGGCACAGGCCCCGGACGTATCACCTACCAGCACTGTTTGGCCTCGCCGGATGAGGGTGGCACGAGGATTCGCCCGCCATATGGCCGCCCTCGACGGGCGCACCGAAGTTCCACCGCCTGGTCTGATCCCGAACCATCATCAGCGGTGGCGACAACCGTTCATCTACAGCCCCGAGAACATCGCTGCGCTCATGGCCGAGGCTCGCCAAGGCCGCTTCCCGCTGCCCGCAGCAACCCGGGAAACCGTCATCGGTCTCCTGGCCGCCACCGGGATGCGGATCGGCGAGGTGATCCGGCTGAACCGCGACGACATCGCATGGGACGAAGGTGTCCTCACCATCAACGCGACCAAGTTCGGGAAGTCCCGAAACATCCCGCTGTTGGGGTCCACCACGGTCGCGCTCGCAAACTATGCAGATATCCGCGACCGGCCCTGCCTCGAAGCATCCTCGTCAAGCTTCTTCGTCTCAATGCGGGGCACCAGGCTGCTCTACCAACCGTTCCGGCTGGCCTTCCGACGCTTCTGTGACCTCTCGGGGGTCGGAGCGGGATCGTCGATCCGGCCGAGAATTCATGATGTCAGACATACGTTCGCTGTCCGGACGTTGTTGAAGTGGTATCAGGAAGACGCAGACGTTGAGGCCCTCCTTCCGACCTTGTCGGTCTACTTGGGCCACGAAGATCCCCGCTCGACGTACTGGTATTTGTCCGCTGTCCCCGAACTGTTGGCGTTGGCCGTCACCCGTATGGACCTGAACCGGGAGGTGCTTTGCTAATGAGCCTGATCGCCCCCACCCTGGAAAGCTTCTTCACCGACCGGCTCGTCAAGCAACAACACGAAAGCCCGGCAACGATCGGCTCCTACCGTGATTCGTTGCGGATGCTCCTCACGTACGCACAGGAACACACCGGCAAGACCCCGGCCCGCCTTGACTGGGCCGACCTTGACGAGACACTGATCGGCGGTTTTCTCGACAGTCTCGAGACCGAACGTCTCAACAGCCCCAGAACCCGGAACCTGCGTCTGACCGCTATCCGTTCACTGGTCAGCTACTCCTCCCTACAGCACCCCGAACACGCAGCAACGTTCCAACGCGTCCTGGCAATACCACCCAAACGCTTCGAACGGGCGCTGGTGTCGTTCCTCACCGCCGAGGAGATCGACGCGCTCGTTGACGCACCCGACCTGGACCGTTGGGAAGGCCGCAGAGACCGGTCGCTGCTCCTCGTCGCGGTCAGAACCGGTCTGCGTGTCTCCGAGCTCACCGGGTTGAACTGCGACAACGTCACCCTTGGCACCGGCGCGAGTGTCCACTGCGAGAACGGCAAAGGCCGCAAGCAACGAGCCGTGCCCCTCAACACCGGGACAGCGGCGACCCTCGCCGGTTGGATGGCAGAACGCGGCGGCCAACCCGGTGAACCGCTCTTCCCGACCCGCACAGGTCGACCGTTGAGCTCAGACGCTGTCCAGCGATTGGTCCGCAAACACGCCGATGTGGCCGCCGACCGGTGCCCGTCGCTGCGCAACAAACGGCTCCACCCCCACGCCCTGCGCCACAGCTGCGCCATGGCACTCCTCCAAGCCGGAGTCGACACCGCCGTCATCGCGCTCTGGCTCGGCCATGCCGACCTCCGCTCAACGAACGTCTACCTGCAGGCCGACATGACAACCAAACAAAGAGCACTCGAGCTGACCAAACCAGACTCAACACCGCCAGGGCGCTACCAGCCCCCCGACGCAGTGCTGGCGTTCCTCGAAAGCCTGTAACTATGCCGACCACACACACCTGGACAACACGCCACCACCAGCCACCCACCGAAAGGTCGGCATAGTCGCGGTGTCGGCATAGTGCGTGCTATGCCGATGTCGGCATAGCACGCCGACATGACCCTCAAACAAAAAGCCATCGACCGCACCACCCCCATCGGCGCCAAACCCGGCCGCTACCAACCACCCGACGAACTCATCGCCTTCCTCGAGGCCATCTGATTATGCCGACCAAACCCACCGAAAACCCCTGATCACACCGCCAACGTCAACCCAGTCGGCATAATCCGGTGGTCGGCATAATGCTCCAGGCATCACCACCTGGTGCACGAACACCACCTGACGATCGTGACAACTTCCGACGGTCCCAGAATCGACACACGACCCAGTCGCCCTCCACCGCGACGCTCAGCAACCTACCCCAGACCGACGCACATCGCTGCCTGAAGACAGGTCAAGCCGATGACGATGACCGAGGACGACCGATACCATCCCTACCAACAGCTCGAAGGAGCACTGGATGCACGAGGAGCCACCACAATGATGGAACTGCTCCCACCGGGTGGGCTGGGTCGACGTCGCCACCAAACGCGACCTCGACCATCTGGGGGAACGCGTGGACCTGCAGTTTGACCAGTTTGAAGAGCGCATGGACCTTCGATGCGACAAGGTCGAGGAAAGCATGGACCTTCGCTTCGACGCAACCGTGGCCAACTTTCGTGCCGACCTGGCAGAGTCGGGTCGGCGGATGCATGCCGTGGTCCTCACAGCGATCGTCGCTGCCACCAGCATTCTCGCTGCGCTCTCGGTGTTCGGGCCCAACTGACCCGCAGCGTCCGAAGCCATCACGTTCCGCAGACGTTGACCGCACTGTCGGCGACGTTGACCGGCCCCATACCACGTGACTCAATTGCGTCATGACGACTGAGTCGGTGCGATCCGTCCGCAACAACTTCTCTGATTTCATCGGACGGGTGCAGCAGCATCATGAACGGGTGACGATCACCAAAAACGGTGAGCCCGCAGCCGTACTCATCAGCCCCGAAGACCTCGATTCGATGGAGGAAACGCTCACCATCCTGTCGGAGCCCGGTGCCCGGGAAGAGCTGGCGGAAGCCGAGCAGTCGATCCTCGATGGCGATGTCGTCGCTGGAGCCGACGCCATCGCTGGCCTCCGCCCAAGGTGACCGAGGGCAGCTACAACGTCGTGTTTTCGCGGCCTGCGGCACGGGCACTAGGAGAGCGGCTCCCCGCGGCGGTTGCAGTTGCGGCGATCGACTTCATCAACGGTCCGCTGTCCGACAATCAGCAACGGGTCGGGGGCCCGCTGCACGGCGAGCTCGAAGGGGCTGTCGAAGCGCCCGACGAGGCACGTACCGAACCGTGTACCGCATCGATCAGTCGACGCATTCGGTGTTCGTTCTGCGCATCGCCCATCGTCGTGACGTGTACTCGACGTAGAACCTCCGCTCATGCTTTCGGCGTGGGGCCCTCACTGATCAGCGGGGTCCTGGCCTGACGACGCCGATCAGTGACGCCAGGGCGTCCCGGCGCCGCAGCGATCTGTCCTCCAGGTGGGCCTTGGACGGCCAGGCGAGGGCGGTGAGGTACGCGGCCCGATCCCGCAGTGACATCTCCCGGGCCACGTCCAGCTTGGCCCGACCCAGGCTGGAGCCCTCCCGCCGATGCCGCTCGACCATCACCACCTCGTCGGGGTCCAACCGGTAACCGGCCCGCCACTTCACCCACGCCGGAACCTTGACGCCGAGTCGCTCGGCGACCAGGTCGACCGCCATCGCCAGCACGGCGCCGCCGCGCCACAGCTCCGCCTCGGGCACGACCACGTCCGGCCCGAGTTCGCCGTTGGCCAGGTAACCGGCCAGGTCCCGCAGGTTCATCAGCGCCGGCTGAGGCGACCCCAAAAGCAGGTGATAGGCCGAGTGCAACAGGCGGTGCTTCGAGCTCAGCGCCCCGAAGCTCACCCCGCCGATCTCGAAATGATCCGGATCAGCGAAGAGCCGGTCGAGCGGGATGCGATGCCCGAAGACCCCGTCGGCCGGCGTTCGGTGCAGGTCGAACTCGACGCCATCGGGAAGCGTCGGGGTGACCGATTTGGCGAACCGTCGATCGAAGCCGTTGCGCCGCTCGGCCCACGGCAGCGTGCCTCCCATCGCGGTGAGCACCGCGACGGCCCGATCGATGTCGTGGGCCGCCACCAGCAGGTCGACGTCAGCGAACGTACGCACCGACGGATCGAGCGCGTCCAGGTGGGCGATCGCCGGGCCCTTGATCACCAGGTGCTCGACGCCACCCGCCGCATCGAACGCCTCCCGCACCTCCAACAGGCGAACCTCCAGCTGGATGCACCACAGCAGCGCGCCGTGCTGGCGCTCCACCAGGTCGGCCTCGAGCTCCGGCGACAACTCGACGTCGCCGGACGCAGCGGCGGCCAGCAGTGGCCCGGTCAGCCGCGTCTGTTGCAGCCGCCCGGCAAACCCCGGCTCGTCGCTTTCCGGAGGAAGCTCGATGCCCGACGCGCCCGGAAGCCCCCAGGCGGCGATCGCCTGCAACGCGGTCTCGGGTGAAGCGACCGTTGCGGTCATGGCGATCCGGCCGGAACGACGGCGTCCGCAACCGACTCGATCAGCTGCGCGTCGACCAGCGAGTCGACGGCTGCCTGCACCTCGTCGGTCCGGACCTCGCCCAGCTCGGGCCAGATCTCCCGGATCCGCTCGGTCATCTCGTCAACCGAGCCCATCTCGTCGAGCACCAGCCAGACGAAGAGGGCCGACCCCTCAATGCCCACCGTGTCGTGCCCCGAGGCGCCAACCCATGCCCGACCATGCAGGGCACGGAACACCATGCCGTGGGCGCGCCGGTAGCGGAGAGGAGGGGCTGACACTCAATGGATCATATTCGCAACGAGATCATGTTGAACTCGTCCGGGTTGGGTCCGTTGCGCTGACCTCGGTCCAGCCCGGTCACCCGTGCCATCTCGTCGTCGGTCAGCTCGAAGTCGAAGATGTTGAAGTTCTCCTCGACCCCGCTGGCCGTGGTCGACTTGGGGAAGATGATGTCTCCCCGCTGGATGTGCCGGCGCAGCGCCACCTGGGCTGCGGTCTTGTCGTGCGCCTCGCCGATCCCGATCAGCGTGGCGTCGTCGAGCACCTGTTGAGCTTGCTGGTGACCAACACCTCCGAGCTTTCCCCCTCGAAGGCCCGCAACGCCTCACCCACCTGCATCTCGTTGCCGTACGTCTGGGCCGTGTCGATGTGGCGATCCCCGGCGTTCAACGCCGTCAGCGTTGCTTCCTTCGTGTCGACCGGATCGATCTGGATCACCCCAAACCCGAGCTGCGGGATGTGCGCTCGGTCGTTGATCGTGACGTTGGGGACCGAGATCATCTGCCGGGTTTCCTTGGCATCGTGGACCCGTACCCAGAGGGGTCGGCTGCCAAACGGGCTCAACTCACAGCACGCCGTGCGTTCGCGACCCGAAGTCGGCTCGTCCTCGGCTCAGGTCGCCGAGCGGCCCAGCTTCCAGTAGCCCCGCACCGTCGCCTGGGATCGGGTCAGGTTGCGCTCGTCGAACAGGTGGGTGCGGATCCGCTGCATCGCCGCCGCCTCGCCGGCCACCCAGACCACCTCCGGCATGACCCGTAGGTTCTCGATCGCCTCGATCATCGCTGTTCCCGGTGGCGAACCATCCGGCAGGTTGAGCCAGCGGACCGACGTCGCCGGACCGGCGTGCAGCTTCAGGCGGGCCTCCGGCTCGGTCAGCTCGATCCGAACGGTGACCGTCAGTTCGGGCGGCATCGCCTCAAGCAGTTGGTCGATGGCCGGGATGGCGGTCTCGTCGCCGGCCAGCAGGTAGGACGCAGCGTTCACATCGATGGCATACCCCCGGCCCGGTCCGGAGATGGCAACCTCGTCGCCGGGAGTGGCCGAGGCGGCCCAGCCGGCCGCGGCACCATCGCCGTGGGCGACGACATCGATGGTCAGCTCGTCGGCCTCGGCGTCGTGGTGCCGCGGCGTGAACGTGCGAATCGGGGCACGGGATCCGTCGGACAGCTCGAACTGGTTGCCGGTCCAGCTCGGCAACTCCAGCCGGCCGTCCGAGCGCGGCAACAGCAGGCGCACCGACGCCGCCGGTTCGTCGATCACCATCCCGTCGAGCTCGGGACCGGCGAGGACGAACCTTCGCATGCGGGGTGACAGATCCTCGGTGCGGCGCACGGTCGCCCGGCGAAACCGGGGCGGCTCCCGGCGCACCGGCACCGGGTTGGATCGCTGTGAGCTCATCGCACCACCCTTCCAGAGCGAACAGCAACCAGACGCACGCCCCTCAACCCCCGAAGTTGGGCGATCGCTTCTCGCGGTGGGAGGCCAGCCCCTCGCGGGCGTCCGGGCCGCCGAAGCCGTAGAACTCGGCGTACAGCGAGGCGTCGAATGCGGGGCCGGCCGAGCGGTAGTGGTGGTTGAGCGTGTGCTTGGTGAAGGCGATCGCCTCGGCCGATCCGGCGGCCAGGTCGGTGGCGATGCTCATCGCCTCGTCCTGCACCGCGTCGTCGTCGACGCACAGCGACACCAGCCCAATGCGCTCGGCCTCCTCGCCGCTGAGCGGACGGTTGGTCAGCAGGTGGTACTTGGCCTTGGCCATGCCGCACAGCAGCGGCCACGCCACCGCCGCATGGTCGCCGGCCGCCACCCCCAGGCGGGTGTGACCGTCGATGATCTTTGCGCTGCGCGCCGCAACCGACACGTCGGCCAGCAGCGCCGCCACCCAACCGGCGCCAACCGCAGGGCCGTGAATTGCCGACACCACCGGCTTGGAGCAGTCGATGATGCCCCACACCCGGGCGCGCGCCTCGTTCAACACCCGGGTGCGGGCCGCACGATCGGCCATGATCTCGTCGAGCAGCTCGAAGCTTCCCCCGGCGGAAAACCCTTTGCCTGCGCCGCGGATCAGCGCCACCCGGGTGTCCGGATCGCGGTCGATCACCCGCCACACGTCAGCCAGGCTGCGGTGAGCGTCGGCGTCGACCGCGTTGAGGCCCGGCGCGTCGAGCGTGAGGCGCAGCACCCCGTCGGCCGGCCGGTCCACCCCGAACCCAGTGAAATCGCCGTAGAGACCGTCCGCATCCTTCATGGTTCGAGTCTGGCATTCATCACGAACAACGACCGCGACGACTGCTCAGGACGACGCTCCGGCGCCCGGGGCGTGACGAGGCCAGGGTCGGACCTGCTCCAGGATGCGGGCCAGGCGCAACGGCACCTCGTCTCGGTGACGCTGGGTGACGATCTGGAGGCCCACCGGCAGGCCGTCGCCCGTGAGCCCGGCCGGCACCGAGACGGCCGGATTCCAACACAGGTTGGCGGGCATCGTGTACGGGGTTGCCATGCCCATGCCCAGTTCCTGCCCGGCGATCACCGAGGGAGGCGGCCCCTTGTCGGCAAACGCCGCCACCGCCGTGGTGGGACACAACACCACATCCACCTCGTCGAACAGGGCGGCCATGTGGTCCTGCAGGTCCTCGCGCAACCGCAGGGTGTCGGCGTAGCGGGGCATCGCCAGCCCCTCGGTCATCTCCAGGCCTCGGCGCACAAACGGGGTGAACTCGTCGGCCAACTGCGGCCACATGCCCGGCTCCAGGCTCAACCACAGATCCGCTGCACCCGCCTGAAACCACAGCCGCACCGGATCCCCCAGGTCGACGACACCCTCGTCCACCGCCAGACCCGCAGCATCGGCCAACTCCTCGGCCGCCGAGCGGCAGAGGGACTCGACCTCGGGATCGGTCACCCCGAAGCCCAGGTCGGGCGACCAGCGGGCCCGCAGCCCGGCGGTCTCCAGGGTCTCGATCAGATTGCAGTAGTTCAGGTCGGTCGAGGGAAGCGACAGCCGGTCGCGAGCATCGGGCCCCGCAGTGACGTCAAGGTGTCGGGCCGCCTCGGCCACCGTGGTGGTCAACAGCCCGGCCACCGCTGTCTGCGATCCGCTCGGGCCCTCGATCGGGATGCGCCCGTGGCTGGGTTTCATGCCCACCAACCCCGCGAACGATGCCGGGATTCGGGTGGAGCCTCCCCCATCCGACGCGGTGGACACCGGCACCAACCCCGCCGCGACTGCAGCGGCCGACCCCCCGCTGGAACCGCCCGGCGTGCGCCCCTCACCCCACGGGCTGGTGGTGACCCCAAACGCGAGGGTGCGGGTGAAGCTCAGCGTGCCGAACTCGGGCGCCGCCGTCTTGCCCACCGGGATTCCGCCGGCGGCGCGCAACCGGGCGACGTGGATGGAATCGGCCGCCACCGGCCCTCGATCGGCGTACACCGTCGACCCGTGGGACGTCGGCATGCCGGCGCAATGCTCCAGGTCTTTGACCCCGAAGGGAACGCCGGCGAACGGTCCGGGGTCCTCCCCCGCCGCCACCCGGGCGTCCACCCGGTCGGCCTGATCCCGCGCCCCGGCGGCATCGACGTGCACGAAGGCGTTCAGCGCCCCGTTGCCCGCATCGATCCGTCCCAGGTAGTCGTCGACCACCTCACGGGCCGACAACTCGCCCTTGCGAACGCCATCGGCAATCTCAATGGCCGTCGGTTGCTCAATCCCGCTCAACGGTTCCCCCCAGGTCGTCAACCCCATCGTGCCAGATTCCCCAGGCTTGGCGCTGAGGAAGCGGGCGTATGGATCGCGGTGTTCAGAGGTAGCGCTCGCCCGGCTCCCGAGATCGTTGAATGCGGGCGGGCGCTCCCCAGGCCACCACGCCATCGGGTAAATCTCGGGTGAGCACCGCCCCGGCACCCAGCACCGAATGGTTGCCGATGGTCAGCCCGTGCCGCACGACGGCACCAATTCCAACCACCGAAGCGCACCCGATCCTCGCCGCCCCACCGATCAGCGCACCGGGTCCAAGGCTCGCCCCCTCGCTCAAAACCGTGTCGTGATCGAGGTTCGCCTGCGCCCCCAACAGCGCGTGCGCTCCCACCGACGCCTGCGGCCCAACCGAGGCACCGGCCAGCACGACGGCACCGTCGCCCAGGCGGGCTGAGGCGGCGATCGAGGCCGTCGGGTGCGCCACGGTGGAGAACCTCAAGGACGGTTCGATGGCCAGCAGACGCTCGACGACCACCATACGGGTGTCGTTATCGCCGATACCGACGACCACCCCGTCGATCCGCCCCTCGCTCCACCATTCACCGACCGAATCAGAGCCGCCAACCACCGGCACGCCCAAGACCTCGCGTGCCGTCGGAACGACGTCGTCGTCGGCAACGGCCACAACCTCGCCGGTCGAACCGGCCCGGGCCGCATCGATCACACACCGGGCGTGTCCCGACGCCCCGATCACCATCAGCCGATGCACCGGGCCAATCTACGTCGCCTCACGGCGACCGTTCGGCCCATTCGAAATCCCGGGGTCGCAATGGCGTGGTGGTCACACCGAACGCGGTCCGACACGTACAGCACCCCACAGCAGGCTTGATCAGATCTTGACGGGATGAGTCCTCGACCAGGCGGATGTTCCCGGTGGGTCAGGGACACGCGTCGGCCGGGTTGACCGGTGGTGCGCCTGTACGTGCCGCGATGATCAGCACGCAGCCATCATCCAGCCCCGACGACGCACCCGACTCGGTGACGGAACCCGGCCAGGCGTGGCTCCAGCCCGCAAGCGCCGCCAATCCAACGCTCACGCGACGGGTACCGGCCGGGTTGCCGTCACCGCCGACACAACCTCGCCATCGGGTCCAGGTCACCGGCCCACCTTCGCCCGGACCGGCGCCCTTCGAGGCGACCTTGACCGCCGGGTCGGCGGCGCACCCGGCTTGATCAGCCCACCGCTGCACCGAGTCGGGAACGGAGTCCAACTTGACCGTGGCATCGCCCACCCGCTGTTCACCGCCGCCATAGGGAACGACCGGATCGTCAACGCCGTGTGTCACCACCAGATTGGGTGTGCCCCGCACGCAGATCGGGGGCGGCAGACCGGCGTTGAGTACCAGCGCGTTGAACCTGTCGGGGTGGGCGCATCCAAAGAAGGCGGCGAAGGCCGAACCGGCACTGTGGCCGCCCATCGCGACGCGGTGACGGTCGATGCACCCCGAGTCGATCAAGCTGTCCAAAAGCTGGGTGAGGAACGCGTCATCGGCATCAAAGTCGGCCAGTACGTCCCACCCGGACGGGTCACCCCGGCCTTGAGGTGCGATCACCATCACCCCGGCTTCATCAGCCTGCGCGCCGACCCCGGAGCTGACGACGAACTCATCGGCCTGAGCCGCAAAGCCATGAACCAACACGACGGCCGGCAACGGCGCCACGGCATCATCGGGCACCCGAACGACCGCACGGCGGGTGACCCCACCGACCGGGACCTCAACCGGCCGGTCCTCAGGCGGACACACGTCGGTTGCCGACGGGCGGGCACCCAGTCGCGTCCCCGTCGCCCGTCCTGCCTGCTCAGGCAACTCGGTCGAACGACCGCCGACACATGAGGTAGCCACGATCACCGCTGCGAACAGGCGCATCACAGTGGCGGCGATGCCCAGCCTCGTTGTCACGCCAGAACCCTACGTTGGGCCCTCGATCAACCTCGGGCGCCACCGTCGCCGTGCCCGCGTTCGACATCCCCAACCGTCGGGTGAGCAGACGCCCGTCGCCGCGGCGCACAATGGACGGATGGACCACTCTGCACTTCTCGACCGCTCTGCACTGCTCGACCGTTTTGATCTGACCGGCCGCACCGCCATCGTCACCGGCGGCAGCCGGGGAATCGGCCGGGCGATCGCCCAGGGATTTGCCGCACTGGGCGCCAACGTGGTGATCGCCGGCCGCAAGGCGGACGCCTGCGACTCGGCCGCCGCAACCATCAACACCGCAGCGGCCAGAACCGCCGGAGGTTCAAGGGCCGTGGGCAGGGCCATCGGCGTATCCGCCCACCTCGGGAGGTTGGAGGACGGTGCGGCCCTGGTTCAAGCGACCGTGAAGGAGTTCGGCGGGGTGGACATCGTGGTCAACAACGCCGCCAACGCACTGGCGCAACCAGTGGGCGCCATCACGCCGGAGGCCTGGGAGAAGTCCTTCGCCACCAACCTGCGAGGTCCGGTGTTTCTAGTCCAGGAGGCACTCCCCCACCTCCGGGCCTCGACCCACCCTGCCGTCATCAACGTGGTGTCCGCCGGGATCTACACCGGAGGCGGATGGATGTCGATGTACCTCGCGGCCAAGTCGGCCATGGCCTCGATGACCAGGTCGATGGCCACCGAACTGGCCGCCGACCACATCCGGGTGAACGCCCTCGCACCGGGCACCGTGGCCACCGACATGGTGAAAAACAACCCCGAGCCCATCCAACAGGCGATGGTGGACGCCCAACTGATCAAACGCATGGCCGAGCCGGCTGAGATGGTGCCCGCTGCCGCCTTCCTGGCCTCGGACGCGTCGTCGTTTATGACCGGTCAGGTGCTGGTGGTCGACGGTGGCATGACCCACCACTGAGCAGGCCAGGTGCACTATCCCAGCGGGCAACCTCCCCATCGGCCACCTGCCACCTGCCCGAGCGCAACGCGATGCAACCACTCCAAGTAGCCAGCCCCAGCATGTGGCCGTCGGGCACACTGGAGCCATGAGCATCGCTTCTTCGTCCAGCGGATTAATCTCGGCTCCTGTTCTGAGCTACGACGATGCCATCAGCACCGTCGAGCGGTGGGCCGAGGCCCTCGCCGACAGCGCCGAGACCCACCCCCCCTCCACGCCGGTACCCACCTGCCCAGGTTGGGACCTGGCCAAGCTGCTGCGTCACACGGGTCGGGTGCACCGACATGTGACCGGGTTGGTGCGACTTCGCATCAGCAGCCCGCCAGACCACGACACGGTCGCCATCAACCAGCCCGGCAGCGAGGCAGACCAAAGCGCGTGGACCGCCTGGTTCTGCGATGGCGCCGCCCAGTTGATCGCCGAACTGCGCGCCGCCCAACCGACTGACGCAATGTGGTCGTGGGGCGTCGACCAACGTGTCTCGTTCTGGGCCCGGCGCATGGCGCACGAGACCGTGATCCATGCCGTCGATGGGCACCTGGCCACCAACACCGGGTTCAGGATCGAGCCGGCGGTGGCGATCGACGGACTGAACGAGTACCTGGAGAACCTGGCTTACCTTCGCGCCTTTGCGACTCCCGAAACGCCGTTCGTCGGTTCGGGCACGGTGCACCTCCACGCCACCGATCCCGACCTTGCCGACGGTTTGGGCGAATGGATGATCGAGTTCGATGCCGCCGGCTACCGTTTCGAACATGGTCACGGCAAGGGTGATGTGGCCGTTCGGGCACCTGCGGAAACGTTGGAACTGCTCGCGCTGGGGCGCCGAACCCTCGGAGGCGATCGTGATGATGGCGGCCAGGCCGGCGACAGCGACAAGGGCGACAGCATTCAGGAAGCCGGCAGGGCGGACATCGAGGTGTTCGGCAACCCGGAGGTGTTCCAGCGCTGGCTGGCCGGGGCGGCGTTTCGGTGAGCCGCCCCATCCCGACGCAACCATGAACGGCTCATCCGAGCCATCCGAACCGAACGAACCGAACGAACCGCCCGAACCGCCCGATACGGACGGTTCAATCCGGCGGCGCAGGGTTCATCGTTTGGGCGTGCTGGCCCTGGTGGCCGCGCTGTTCATCGCAGCGCAACTGGCGATAGCCCGCAGCGGGAAGGGCACCGTGGAGTGGTTCTCCGATGCCGTTGAGTTGGTCCGCGGGTCCTGGTGGGCCGCTCCGGCATTTCTGGTGGCCTACGCGGCCAGATCACTGGTGCTCTTCCCCGCATCGTTGATGACCGTGTCGGCCGGGGTGCTCTTTGGTCCGTGGCTGGGCATTCCGTTGGCCATGTTGGGCGCACTGGTGTCCGCCGCCATCAGCTACGAGGTGGCCCACACCGTCGGACCATCCGATGACACGCTGAACCGCCCTCCGGTCGGCCGTTGGGCCCATCGCATCCAGCACGCCGGGTTTGCCACCGTGCTGACGATGCGCCTGCTGATGGTGCCGTTCGACCCGGTGAACCTGCTGGCCGGTGGCCTACACATCCCACGCCGGACCTTCCTGGCGGGCACCGCCATCGGAATCGTGCCGTGGGTGGCCGCGTTGGTGCTGGCGGGCGCGTCGGTGGGGCGGGTCGATGCCGGTCTGGCCGATCTGAGCGCGACGACCCTCGTCTTCGCCGCTGCTGCGTACGCACTCAGCATCGGCCTCGCCGCACTCGTTGCCCGCCGATCGCCCCCACCGCTCGCCGCCGACCCGACGGGCGCCCCTCAATCCGACCCCGACACGCCCCGGTGAGCTGGGGGGATCTGGCCGGGGCCGGATTGGCGGGCCTGGCCGCGGGGATGATCAATGTTGTGGTCGGCTCGGGCACGCTTGTGACCTTCCCGGCACTCGTGGCGCTCGGCGTCCCGCCGGTCGCCGCCAACGCCACCTCAACGGTAGGCCTGGTGTTCGGTTCCCTCAGCGGGGCATACGGGTATCGGAACGAGTTGGCATCAAGGTGGGCCATCGTCCGACGCCTGGTTCCGGCGGTGTGCGTTGGGGCGGCCTTCGGTTCGTTGCTCGTCTTGGCCGCGCCGCCCCAGATCTTCGAGGCCGTCGTGCCGCTGCTGATCCTGGGCGCCACCGCCCTGCTGGTGGCTCAGCCGCTGATCGCCCGTCGAGTCAAAGCCCGGATTGACGCGAGTAGCGAGGTCGACAACCCAGCCCAGGGCCGACAACGCAGCGAGGACCGCAACCCCGGCGACACCCGTTTGCTGGCGGCCACCGCAGGCGCCGGGGTGTACGGCGGCTACTTCGGTGCCGGTCTGGGCATCGTGATGCTGGCCGTCTTGGGCACGCTGCATCCCGATGAGTTGCAGGGCACCAACGCGGTGAAGAACGCACTGTCGGCCGCCGCCAACCTGCTGGCAGCCGTCATATTTGCGTTCAGTGGCGAGGTGCGTTGGGCCCTCGCCGGCGCGGTGGCGCTGGGCGCGCTGGTGGGTGGGCATCTGGGTGCCCTCCTGGGTCGCCGCATCCCCGATCGGCTGCTCAGAACCGTGATGGCGATCGTGGGGCTGCTTGCAGCCGCGTCGGTGTTGATGAACTGAGTTGCGGCTGGTGAAGCCCGACAGTCCGGGCTCGGAGCGGGGCCCGCCACCGGGACCCTTCGGCTGAGGCCCGGCAACCGGGCGCCGGCTAACCTCCCAACCGTGGGGACCGACGGCGAGCAACCATCACCAGCGGCTACACCAATCAGGTTCAATCGGCCGACGTTGATGGGGCGTGAGTTGGAGTTGGTCGCCGAGGCCATGGACGGTGGCTGGACCGCGGCAGCCGGGCCGTTCAGCCGCATCGCCGAGCAGCTCCTGAGCGATGCCCATGACGGCGCCGCAGTGCTGCTGTGCACGTCGTGCACCGGAGCATTGGAGTTGGCGGCCATGACTCTGGGGATCGGGCCGGGCGACGTCGTGGCAGTCCCCAGCTTCACGTTCCCCAGCACCGCATCGGCGTTCGCCCGCACCGGAGCACGACTGCGCTTCATCGACATCGACCCCAACACCCTGGGTATGGATGCCGACCACCTGGCCGATCAGCTCGATCACCGGGTGAAGGCGGTGGTGCCGGTGCACTACGCCGGCCGCCAGGCTTCGATCGAGGCGGTCTGCGCTGCAGCCGATCGGGTTGGCGCTCAGGTCGTGGAGGACAACGCCCACGGCATGTTTGGGGCCCACGGCGGAAAGGCGCTTGGCACCTTCGGGTCGATGTCCACCCTGAGCTTCCACGAGACGAAGAACTTCATCTGCGGCGAGGGCGGCGCTTTGGTGATCAACGACCGCTCGCATCTGGAGAACGCCGAGATTCTGTTGCACAAGGGCACCGACCGGCGGCGCTTCGACCGAGGGCAGGTGGACAAGTACACGTGGCAGCTCACGGGCTCGTCGTTTGGGCTCTCAGACGTGCTGGCCGCCTACCTGGTCGGCCAGTTGGAGGCCCGCGAAGAGATTCTGGGGTTGCGGGGCTTGTTGTGGCACCGGTATCGGGACGCGCTCGCCCCACGCTCAGAGGAGCTCGGTGTCACGCTGCCCGAGGTGCCCGACGGTGATGTCTCGGCCTGGCACATGTTCCACCTGCTGATCGAGGGCGAACATCGTCGAGATCGGGTGCTGGCCCAGCTTCACAGCGCAGGCATTGGAGCAACCTTCCACTACCAACCGCTTCATGCCAGCCCAGCCGGGCGGGCATTGGCCGACCGTCCGGCACACTGCCCGGTCACCGACGCGGTGTCGGCGCAGCTCTTGCGGCTGCCCTTCCATAACCGCCTGTCGAGCACCGATGCCGACCGGGTGATCGGCGCGCTGATCGACGCATTGGAGCGGACGTGAGCCCAGCGTCGTCGACGGACGGGTCGTCGAACGAGCCGGACGTCGCCGGTTCCGACACCGCCGGTTCCGACACCGACGGTGCGCTCGTCAACGAGGTGACGCCCCTTCCGGAGGCAACCGCCGGGTTCACCTACTCGGTGATCATTCCCGTGTTCAACAGCGAAGACCTGGTCGCCAACGTCATCGAGGGTCTCTTGAGAACGTTCGACGAGGCCGGGTTGAACCTGGAAGTGGTCTGCGTCAATGACGGGTCGGTCGACCGCAGTTGGGAGGTGATCAGACAACTGGCGGACGAACATGGCGAGGTGGTGGCCATCGACCTCCTGAGGAACTATGGCCAACACAACGCCAACCTGGCAGGGCTTCGGGAGGCCACAGGTGACTACCTGATCACGATGGACGACGACGGTCAGAACCCACCAGGCGAGGCGCTCAAGCTGATCGCAGCAATCGTCGAACGAGACGATGACGTCGTGTTCGGCCGTTTCGACTCGAAGAAGGCCAGCGGGCTTCGACGCGTGGGCTCCGCCATGATCAGCCAGATCAACCGGCGCGTGTTTGGTCAGCCCGACGACCTGGTGGTGTCCAACTTTCGCATCATGACCAGTGCCGTCGCACAGCGAATCTCCGCTGCTCAGACCTCCTTTCCCTACATCACCGGGCAGGCCCTGCTGGCTTCCCGCCGTCGATCCAACGTGGAGGTGCATCACAAGTCCCGGGCGATCGGTGAGTCCAACTACACGGTGCGACGCATCCTCAGCCTGGTGCTCCGCATCCTTTTCAGCTACTCCCCGGCGCCCCTCAGGCTGGCTTCGGCGGCCGGTCTTGCCACCTCGTTCATTGCCTTCGCGCTCGGAGTGGGGGTCATCGGCCACAAGCTGATCTCGGGGACATCGGTCCCCGGCTGGGCGTCGATGATGGTGGCGCTCGCCTTCACCAACGGCATGACGGTGCTGATCGTGTCGATGATCGGCGAGTACACGGTCCGCGTGCTGCAGCAGGTGTCGAGCACCCCCACCTACGTGATCAGCCGGACGGTCGGGCGTTGACCGTGCCCGGCGCCAGGCCGCTGATCATCCCAGGTGGACAGCGCTGCGGGTCAACATGGCTCGCACGGTTTTTGGACTCTCACCCGGAGATCAACCTTGCCCGACCGTACCGACCCGAACCGAAGGTGTTCCTCGACCCCAACGCCGGCGCCGCCGACTGGTGGCGCCGCTGTTCGCCCCAGGACACCGGCGACGACGGCTCCGCCACCTGGGTGGCCGAGAAGTCGACGTCGTACCTGGAACGTCCTGAGGTCATTGGACGAATCTGGACTGAGCTGAGCGATGTTGAGGTGGTGGCGGTCATTCGCGACCCGGTGGAGCGGGCGATCTCCAACTGGCGGTTCTCCACCTTCAACGGATTGGAGGACCGCCCCGCCGAGGTGGCACTCGATCCGGAGCACACCCCGAACGGCGATGCCGTGACGAATGATGACGGCAACTCCCCCGGCAACGTGCAGCCACGCCGCTACCTTCAGCGTGGCCGCTACTCCGAGCTTCTCCTGCCGTGGAGTGACCGGTTCGGGGATCGTCTCCACGTCGTGGTGCTGGAGGAACTTCTGCATCGCGAGACGGCACGCACGACCCTTTTGCGGGAACTGGGCGTCGCCCCCACGGCAGCGCACCCGCCCGGCTCGGTCAACGCATCAACCGATCGCGTCCCGGTCTCACAAGGGGTCAGGGATCGACTCGCCGAGTATTACCGTCCCCACCGGCGGCCACTGGAGGAACTGTTGAACCGGGCTCTGCCGTGGGGAGATCCCGTGCCCCGGGACTGATCAGCAACGCACCCGCCAACAACAGCAGGGTCACCGTCAGGTACCCGGATGCACCTCGTACGGCAACGTCGGCCGGAACCCCAAGCGCCACCGTCGCTCCCACCCCCACCGATGCCACCGACCACCACATCAACCTCCAGCCCTGATGCTGCACCGCCAACACGACGGCCCCGGCGGTGGCCCACAGACCCGCCGCCGACGCGGCCCCAACCAGTGCGGCCAGCGTGGAAGACGTCTGCGACGTGGGGCCAAAAAGAACCGGCAACAGCGGTGGTCCCAGAAGTGCTCCTGCTCCAGCGCTCAGCACGAGCACCGGCGCCGAGGCCCAACCCACCATCGACCTGGCCCGAAGCGCCCGCTCGTTGGGAGCGCCCTCAGACAACCAGTGTGTGAGCCGAAACAGGGCCGCGCCGCCAATCAGCAACGGAACACGCCCAATGGCAATCAGGTTGAACAGCCCCACAACATCGGCGCGCGTCGCTCTGGCCGACGTGGACAGCACCGGCACGGTCTGGGCCACCTGTACGGCCAGCGCAACGGCAACCACCCCGGCGGAGAACGCCGCATCTGTCAGTTCGTTCGCCTGAGGACGCTCCAACAGCTCAACCTCGGGGATCGCAACCTCGGGGATCGCAACCTCGGGGATCGCAACCTCGGAGCGCCAGCCTGCTCGTGAGGCCGCCAAGGTGACCATCGTCGGGAGGTAGCCGGACAGGATCGCCAATGCCAGCGCCACCGGCGGCGCGTTCAGCGCAATCAGCACCAACGCCGTCCCCAGCCGAACCCCGCCTTCCATGGCGAGGTTGACGCCCACCCGACCGTACCGTCCCTCCGAGGAGAGCGAGCCCCGCCACCACCCCAACAGCGCGGCCGCCGGCACCAACGCCCCACACACCAGCGGGGGGATCAGCGACCAGGTTGAGAACAGGTGCGATCGAAACGGCCAAGTGGCCATCGACACGACGAGTCCGGCCCCAATCGCCGGAACGAGCAGCGACCGCAGGTGGGTGGATCGGCCCTGGCTCACGGCCCGACGCAACACCGAGTGATGGGTCGGCACCGTCACCGCCGCAGCGGTGAGCGCCCAGACGCTCCAGACCGACGACACCGGAGCGAAGGCCACCCCGAACGAGCGCGACCCGACCAGCAGGAACCCATAGGCGAACAGCCCGTTCAGCGCCGCTCCGGCACCCAACGACACGCCGTCGCCGAATACGCCGCTGCGCAACGTCACACGGGTCATCGAGCACCGATCGGGGTGTCCGAAGCGAAGCGTCGACACGCCACGGATTCAACCGGCCGTTGGTCAGGCGCACCCACGCAGGCCCGATGGCGTCTCTCAGCGGTGACCAGGACCAACCCGAAGGTGGCACCGTGATCGTGTCGGTGACGACCATCGTGGTGGGGTTCGCTGAGATGGTCGACCAATTCGGTTCCTCTGCCACCGATCTTCAACCAACCACCGGGTCTTCCAGCAGCCCGAGCCGGCACGACCCGGACGAAGTTGGGAACGTCGCTGCTCACGCCGGAGCACGGGACATCATCGTCTCGAACATGGTCACCTGTGGGAGTCGGCCGCGGCACCGACGAGTCCGTCGAACGGACGGTTCGAGGAGTGCTCTCGCCGAGGTTACCGTTGGCTGCACAGCCAACACCGAACCGACCACACAGGAGTGTGACGATGAGCAGCGAGAGCTACCACGAACCGTACGAGGAACTCACCGCCGAGACCCGTGACATGCACCGGGCCATCGAGTCGCTGATGGAGGAACTCGAGGCGGTCGACTGGTACAACCAACGGGTCCAGGTGACCACCGACGAGGAGCTTCGGGGCCTCCTCATCCACAACCGGGACGAGGAGAAGGAGCATGCCGCCATGGTGTTGGAGTGGATCCGCCGCCGCGACCCCGTCATGGACGAGCAGTTGAAGAAGTACCTGTTCAGCGATCAGAGTCTCGAGAAGGACTGAACAACATGGCCACCCCCGGTTCGACCGAACCAGTCCGAATTGCCAACTGCTCCGGCTTCTACGGCGACCGCCTGGACGGCGCCCGCGAGATGGTGGATGGCGGTGACATCGACGTGCTCACCGGCGACTGGTTGGCCGAGCTGACGATGTACGTGCTCAGCCGAACCAAGGCTCGGCGCGCCGACGGCGGCTACGCACGCACGTTTGTCGCGCAGATGCATCAGGTGCTCACCACCTGTCTCGACCGGGGCATCAAGGTGGTGTCCAACGCCGGTGGCCTCGACCCGCACGGGTGCGCCGAGGCGGTTCGCGAAGCGGCCCGTGCCGCAGGGCGCGAGGTGTCGGTGGCGGTGGTCGACGGCGACGACCTCATCGATCGCCTGGAGGTGCTGACCGCTGCCGGACACTCGTTGTCCAACATCGACACCGGCGAGCCGCTGGGCGACGTGGTTGACCGGGTGGTCACCGCCAACGCCTACCTGGGCTGCTGGGGCATCGTCGAGGCGCTCGATGCCGGGGCCGACGTGGTGGTCACCGGCCGCGTCACTGATGCAGCGGTGGTGATGGGCCCGGCAGCCTGGCATCACGGCTGGGCACGCGACGACTGGGACGCCCTCGCCGGTGCGGTTGCAGCCGGCCATGTCATCGAGTGTGGAGCCCAGGCCACCGGAGGCAACTACAGCTTCTTCACCGAACTGCCCGGCATGGCCGAGGGGCTCCTTCCCGGGTTTCCCTGGGCCGAGATCGCCGCCGACGGCTCCTCGGTGATCGGCAAGCACGACGGTACCGCCGGCGGGGTCACCGTGGGCACGGTCACCAGCCAGCTGGTGTATGAGATCGGCGGGCCGGTCTATGCCAACCCCGACGTGATGAGCCGCTTCGACACCACGGTGGTGACCCAGGAGGGTCCCGACCGGGTGCGCCTGTCCGGCACGGTCGGCCTGCCCGCGCCCCCGACGGCCAAGGTGGCCATCAACTACCACGGCGGGTACCGCAATTCGATGGCGGTCGGCCTGTGCGGCCTCGACATCGAGGCAAAGGCCGAGTTGGTCACCAACCAGTTGTGGGCCACCGTGCCCGGTGGCCGCGACGCCTTCGACGATACCGAGACACGTCTGGTTCGCACCGACTCCCCCGACGCCACCGGCAACGAGGCGGCCACCGCCTGGCTGCGGGTCACCGTCTGGGACGACGAGGAAAAGCAAGCCGGTCGGTCGTTCTCCGGCGCGGCCACACAGCTGGCGCTGTCGTCGATCCCCGGCTTCTACGCCTCGACCCCACCCGGTTCCGCATCGGCCTTCGGGGTGTATTGGCCCGCGCTGATCCCCGCGTCGCTGGTGAGCCAGCGGGTCACACTGGGCGACCGCACCTGGGAGGTGCCGATGCCCGGCGCGACCTCACCGGAGGTCGGCGTCGCTGGCGACGGACCGGCCTCAGCGTCTCAGCCCGTTTCGGACGCATTGCCGGCCATGACACAACCCGCATCGGACGGGGCTGCGGCTGGGAGCGACCGATCGCCCCGCATTGCACCGCCCGACCTGGCGTCGCTGATCGGTGCACGATCCGGAGACAAGGGGGGCTCGGCCAATGTCGGTCTGTTCGCCCGGAGTGACGAGGCCTGGGCATGGCTTCGCGAGTGGCTCACCACCGACCGGCTGCGGACGTTGGCACCGGCCGAAACCGACGGCCTGGCGGTACACCGGTACGAGTTCGACAACCTGCTGGCAGTCAACTTCGTCATCGTGGGCCTGCTTGGCCGCGGCGTTGCCCAGAACTCGCGTCAGGACACCCAGGCCAAATCGCTGGGCGAGTTCGTCCGTTCCCGCATCATCCACGAGGCCACGATGGGGCAGGAACAGAGCTGAGCGACACTCCCGGCCGGCCTTTACCGGGCCGTCAGCCTTCGAAGCGATACTCGGAGTAGAAGCGGGCATCCACCCGTGCCAAATCGATGAGTTCACCAACCGACTCGAACAGTCGGGCCTGATTGGCGGCCAGGAGTTCAGGGTCGCCCTGAGCGTCGTAGAACACGGCGGGGTCGGTCATCGCCTCGACCGGGAAACTCTCCTCGACGATCGCCCACCAGTCGGGCGCCCCGTCGGTCAGCGCCCGCACCACCTCATTGCGGACGTAGGCGATCGTGTGCTGACACTCGATTGCCACATCGCAGAAGGCACCCTGCCACCGGGCGATGAACTCATCGTGGCTCAGGTCGGGGCGCGCTGCGATACAGGTGATCTGGCTGGCACCGACACTGCGGTCGCCGGGAGCGGCCACCGCTTGGGGCACGATCGGGCGCGATTCGCACACCAGGTAGCCGTGCATCGCGTCGAACACACCCGTCAGCAGCGCCTCGGCCCAGGCCCGTTCGGCGGACACCTCCAGCCAGAACGACACCACCGCATCCTTCGGGGTGCCCTCCGACGAGAACGAGAACACTCCATCACCGCCGACCGCTGCATCCGCCACGGCCACCTGCACGGACCCCGCTCCCCCCGCCTGCAATGCCGGAACCACCTCGCTCAGCAGTCGGTCTCGAAGCACGTCCCCGGCCATGCCCGCTGAGGCCCGCCCCAAGCCCTCTGAGGCCCACCCCAAGTACACCAGCTTCTCCACGACGACCCCTCCCGTTCAGACACCAACCACACCGGGGTTGGCCTCCCGGTGCCTGTTCATCTTGTCGCAACAGAAGGGACCTTGCCGGTTTCCCAACCAGACGGCGTGCGAGCGCCCAGGGTCGTGGCGACCGTCAACGCGACCCCGAAACCAGGACAAATGATGCAATGACGCGCACCGGCCATCGAAATGGGGTTAGAGTGTCGCTGGGAGTCGAACAGACACCCACCAACGGTCGGGATCGTTGGCGAGAGTGCAGTACGTAAGGGCGACAACGTTGTCGCCGATGCGAGTTGCAGTGAGGGGGCGTTCCCACGCCTCTGGGAGTAAACGCAAAATATGATGCCGCTACTCCCCCGGGTTGGACTTCCGTCCGCTCCGGTCACCTCTGTCAACACCTCTGACCGGCATCGAGTGGGCACCAGTCCGTCTCGATCAATCGGTCGCGTCGATGCCGGGTTCGCCCGGCGCTCGGTCGCGTCCATCATCCAATACCCGTCCGCATAGCGGTCGGTTCAACGCCAAAGAAAGGCAACCGAATGCCACAGGGCACCGTCAAGTTCTTCAACGCCGACAAGGGATATGGCTTCATCTCCCGTGAAGACGGCGAGGACGTCTTCGTTCACTACTCCAACATCGACGTCGCGGGCTACAAGTCCCTCGAGGAGGGTCAGGTCGTCGATTTCGAGATCGGCCCCGGCCGCAAGGGCCCCGAGGCCCTGAACGTTCGGCCCGTCTGAGCCGATCCTGAACCCGTCGCTGCACTGAGCCCGTTGCGGGCCGGCGCAGCGCACGAACCTCCTCGAATCCCCGGTCGCCCAGGTGGCCGGGGATTCGTCGCGTCCACGCCCGAATCTCGCCCGGGCGCCGACCCCGGACCCACGTTTGTTGGTCCTGCCGCTCAGCGAGCGGGTGAGGAGCGTGGGCTGAACAGGTAGTGCGATACCCAGAACTCCGATCCACCCCGATAGGCGAACAGTTCCTCGCAGGCCAGATGGAAAAGCCACCAGCGCCAGTACCAGCGCTCGGCATGCTCGCCGTAAGCGTCGGGCGATGAGAACAACGCAACGATCTCGTCCTGCCGTTCCTCGTGGGTCTCGCGCCATGCGGCCAGGGTCTTCGCGTAGTGCGTGCCGTCCAGGCGCCAATGGTCCTCGACCACCAGATCGCGCTGTTCGTGCAGCAGCAGGTCGTCGGCGGGCATCACCCCACCCGAGAAGAAGTACCGACCCATCCAATCTCGCTCCGAGGTGGTCTCGAAGGCCCATGATCCGCTGCGATTGGTGAAGATGTGCACGAACGCCAGGCCGTCAGGCTTCAGCCATTGGGCGACCTTGGCCATCAGCGCCCGATGATTGTTCACGTGCTCGAACATCTCCACCGAGACGACACGATCAAAGTGGCCTTCGGGCTCGAAGTCGGCAACGTCTGCCGTGAACACGACCACGTTGCTCAGTCCCCTCCGCTCTGCCTCGGAGGTGATGTGCCGCCGCTGGGTGGCCGAGTTGGACACCGCCACAATCTCCGAGGCCGGATAGCGATCGGCCATCCACAGGGTGAGCGATCCCCACCCGCATCCCAGCTCGAGCACCCGCTGGCCGTCGGCGAGACGGGCCCGGTCACAGGAAAGCTCCAGCATTGCCTCCTCGGCCTGTCCCAGTGTTGTGATGCCCACCGGCCAGTACGCGGAGGAGTATTTGAGGCGAGGCCCCAGCACCGCCTGGAAGTACTCGGTGGGAACCTCGTAGTGCTGCTCGTTGGCCTCGACCGTATGCGTGGTGATCGGGCCTGACGCCCGCTCGGCCATCAGCGCACGCTGGCGTTGCGAGAAGTCCTCGATCGTGCCGGAGTTCAATTGGGAGACCCGGCGGGCGATACGAGCTCGGATCCCCAGCCGCACCGCCCGCTTGGGGAGGCGTCCCGATTCGGCGCGGTCGATCAGCGTGTTCATCATGTACTGCATCCGACGCCGCGTGCGCTGTTGGATGGGTTGCTGCCAGAACTCATCGTCGGATGCGGGTGACCGCGCTCAGCTGGTCGGGCCGGGCAGCGCAGCAAACCCGGCATGCACCAGCTGTGCCAGATCGAGCCGGTCTGGATCGACCAACCACCGATCGGTCGCCGTGCGCACCACGGCCATGCCAACCGCTGCGTACAACGCCGGGCGGAGGTCATCGGTGGGATCAACGCCGAGACGGTGCGCGAGGGCATCGGTGAGCATCGCCTGAAAGGCCGGCGAAATCGTCACCTGCTGGTAGCGGCCCACGTTGGGCGACGTCGCCACCAGGCGGGCCCGCTGGATGCGCACGGCGCGCTGGCGTTTGTAGTACCCGGCCAGGCTGATCAGGGCCTCGTGCATGGCCGCCATCGGCGGCTCGTCCACAGGACGCTCCCGCATTCGCCGGGCCAACTCGTCGAACTCGTCCCGCCAGGCACCGAAGAGCACCGCCTCCTTCGAATCGAAGTAGCGAAAAAAGGTGCGCTGGGACACCTCGGCGGCAGCAGCGATGTCGTCAACCGTGGTGGCGTCATAGCCATGGTCGGCAAAGAGTTCCCAGGCCGCCTCGGTGATGGCCAGATGGGTGGCCTGCTTTTTGCGCTCCCGCTTGGAGGTTGCGGATTCGGCCATGGTTCGATGGTAGGCCGGCGAACTTCCCCGCCGGGATTCGGTACGACCTGACCGCTTGGCGGACTACTCGAAGGCTGCACCCATCTCGCGTAGCACCTCGATCAGCGAGTTGGGAGAGTCCGCCGGTGCCTCCCCTGGCTGCACGTCGACGCCGTGGATCGTACCGGTGAACGGGTAGGCGCCGTGGGCCTGGTAGAGGTCCCAGTGGACCGGCGAACGGCGGTCGAGGCCGACGTCGATACCTTCAAATGGAGCCATGGGGAAGAGGCAGGTCCAGCCGTCGGCGGCGCCCACCTTGGTGCCGTCGACGCTCAACGTCACGTTCCAGACATTGCCCCCCGGCGCCACGAAGTCGGCGACGATCGCGTGCTCGCCGCCGTCGGGACGGGGCGCATCGATGGTCTCCAGCAATCCCCGACCGCTGTTATAGGTCAGGTGAACACCGGCGGCATCCAGCCACATCGAGTAGCCGCCGCCCTGGTCGCCGTGCGCCATGACGATGCCCTCATCCGACGGGTTGATCGATATTCGGGCGGTCACGCTGAAACTGCGGATCATCACCAGTTGCAGCGAACGCCACCGCTCCAGCGTCGGTGTGCCGGGCGTGAGGGTGACCGGCCGCTCGTACACCTCGTTCCACGGCGGACGTTGCAGGTACTTCAGCCCGCTGCCCTCATCGAGCGGGTACACCTGGTTGGCCCAGGCCGCCTGGTCCCATGCCTGGGAGAGTTCGGCGACGAGGTCGGGGTGGGCACCGGCCAGATTCCGGGTCTCGGTGGGGTCGCTCGTCAAGTCGTACAGCTCCCACTCCTCGTCGGAGAACCGGGTGAGCGGGTAGTGCAGGCTGACCACCTCCCAGCCGTCGCGGTAGTAGCCCCGATGGCCGAGCATCTCGTAGTACTGCTCGGTGCGCGCTGACGAGGCCGCCGGATTTGCAAGAACGGGGGCGAAGCTGATGCCCTGCATCGCCTTGAGTGCCTTGCCGTTGCGTTCCGATGGCGCCGCCACCCCCGTCAGTTCCAGCAGCGTCGGGAGGACATCGACGACGTGCACGTACTGGTCCCGCCAGGTTCCGGCGGCGCCATCGTCCGTCGATTCGGCCACGCCGGGCCCAGCCAGGATCATCGGTACCTGGTGCCCGCCTGCGTGGGTGTTGATCTTGTAGAGACGAAACGGCGTGTTGCCGCACGCCGCCCAACCGCGCGGATAGTGCGGCATCGTGGTGGGGCCGCCGATGTCGTCGATACGGGCCAGGTCGGCTGTGGTGTCGGTGGCTCCCAGCAGGTGCACGTAGTAGGCGGTGGTGCCCTCGGCCTCGCCCTCTCGGGAGGCGCCGTTGTCGGAGGTGAACATGATGATGGTGTTGTCCAACTCGCCCATCCGTTCCAGCGCCGAACGCAACCTGCCGAAGCTCTCGTCGACCGAGGTGACCATGGCGGCATACACCTCCATGTACCGGGCGAACAGCCGCTGCTCGTCCGAACTCAACGAGTCCCATGGCGCCACTTCCTGGCCCGGCTCCGCGTTTCGGGGCGGCAGGGTGATCGACTCATCGACCAGGCCCATCGCCTTCATCCGGGCGAAGCGCTCCTCCCGGAGGTCATCCCAACCCGCGTCGTAGCGGCCTCGCTGCGCCTCGATATCGGCAGGCTTGGCGTGCAGCGGCGCATGCACCGAACCGTGACTGAAGTAGAGAAAAAAGGGCTTGGCGGGATTGGAGGCCTTGGCGCCCTGCAACATCTCGACGGCCCGGTCGGTCAGGTCGTCGGTGAGGTAGTAGCCCTCCGGGTAGGTGTCGACGGTGACCGGCGAGTTGCCATCGATGAGTCGGTGCGGGTGGTGCAGGTTGGTGAACCCGTCCAAGAAGCCGTAGAACCGGTCGAAACCACGCTGGACGGGCCAGGAGTCGAACGGTCCGGCGTCCGAGCAGTGACTGTCCTTGGTCAGATGCCACTTGCCCACCATGGCGGTGAAGTAGCCGGCATCGGAGAAGATTTCGGCCGCGGACGCCACGTCGTCGGCCAATTCCATGGCATATCCCGGGAACCCGGCATCGGAGTGGGCAACGTGGCCCACCCCGGCCAGGTGCGAATTGACGCCCGTCAGCAGCGCGGCCCGGGTTGGCGAGCACATCGGAGTGGCGTGATAGTTGGAGAAACGCAGGGCTCCAGCGGCCAACTCGTCCAGATTCGGGGTGGCGATCTCGGACCCGTAACAGCCCAGGTCGGAGTAGCCGAGGTCATCGGCCATGATCACGATCACGTTGGGGGCGCCTTTGGGCGCCGCCGCCTCGGGCGGCCACCACGCGTCAGACCCGGCAACGGTGCGGCCGATTCTGCCCTCAAAATTCTGGTAGGCGCCGGTGGATGCGGTGTGGCTCATGTGGTTTCCTCCCTCAGGGTCGACCGACGCCACGTGGCAACGCCGACGACCTCGTGAAGTCTGTCGCACCACGGCCGCCCTCGCGAGTTGGCCCTCACGCCGTAACCTTCGCCGGCACGTCGCCCGACAACCTGTTCCGGCGTCAGCGTCACTCCGCCACACGCTTGCCCTCCTTTGCCCGCTCACCCGACAGGCTCGCCTCGATGATCCAACTTCCCCCCCGAGTCACCGTGGTGCTCGGTTCCGGCGGCGCCGGCGGATGGATGTTTCACCTGGGTGTCCTCCGAGCGCTCCAGAGCGAGGCCGACTTCCTCCTTTCCGACGCAAGCCGCGTGATCGCCACGTCCGCAGGCGCCGGCGTGGCGGCACCGGTGCTGATGGGCACGTCGCCGGCCGATACCGAGGCCGCGCTGATGACGCCCCCCTCGGGGGATGAGCGCGAGGCCTTCTCCGAGGCACGCGACGCCAACCGCGACCGTGGGCTCGAGCGTTTTGTGCCGGCAGCACCGAACTTGGCCTCCCGGGTGCTTTCCAACCCGATCCTGGCAGGTTCCGGCTTGTTGCCCGCCGGCATCATCCCCACCACCGGGCTGGCGCGCGCCGACTCGGTTCGTGACACCGACCGCTGGCCACCGTCGCTGTGGATCACCGCCACCCGTCTGAGCGACGGGCAACCGTGTGTCTTCGGACCGGGCCGGTTGGATGCCCCACTCCAGCTTGCGGTGCAGGCAAGCCAGGCCATCCCTGGTGCGTTCGCCCCCGTGGAGATCAACGGTGAACGCTACGTCGATGGCGGCCTGGTGTCGCCCAACCACGCGAAACTGGCGCTGGAGGACCCCTGCGACCTGGTGATCCTGGTGAGCGTGCAGAGCCGTCCGGGGCTGCGCGCCACCCGGGTGCAGGCCCGACGGCGGCTGGGCTCGGAGTTGGCGGCGCTGTCCGATGCGGGCCTCCCCACCGTCCTGGTCGAGGTGGATGATGCCACCAACGCCTGGTTTCGTGGCTTTCCCCGCAGCAGCAGCGACAATGGACCGGTGATCCAGCAGCACGCGGCCGGACTCACCCGGCAGGCATTGCGCCGCTGGGCCGAGTCTGGTTCCGGCCCGGCCTAAGCGGCACGGACGGGGCTGTCACCGGGGGTCGGTACGGTCGGTACATGGCCGTCCCGACAGCATCGACACCCCCGCCTTCCCCCGGCGACACCCGCGCCCCGTCGGTGGTTGAGCCTCCACGACCCAGCCGGGCCGAGGTCGCCGAGGAACTCACCGCCCACGTCAGGGCGCTGGCGGGGCCAAACGCACTCCCCCGGCCCGAACAGATCGACGCGGTCACCGCGGTGGTCGCCGACCGGCAGCGCACCCTTCTGGTGGCCCGCACCGGCTTTGGCAAGTCGGCGGTGTACTTCTCGGCCACCGCGATGCTGCGCGCACGCGGCTGGGGCCCCACCGTGGTGATCTCACCGTTGCTGGCGCTGATGCGCGACCAGGTGGCCGCCGCCGAACGTCTCGGGCTCACCGCTGTCACCATCAATTCGTCCAATGTCGATGCCTGGGACGACCTGGAGGCACGCTTGACCTCCGACGAGGTGGACCTGTTACTGATCGCACCGGAGCGCCTGGCCAACCCGGGCTTCCGGCGGCGGGTGTTCGACTCATTGCGATCCAGGGCGTTCACCCTGGTGTGCGACGAGGCGCACTGCATCTCCGACTGGGGCCACGACTTCCGACCGGACTACCGGCGTTTGCGCCGCTTGCTGGCCGAGGTGCCGCCATGGACGCCGGTGCTTGCCACAACCGCCACCGCCAACGCGCGGGTCACCGAGGACGTGGCCGCCCAGTTGGGCGACGACACCCTGGTGCTTCGCACCTCTCTGGACCGCGGGTCGCTGCGGTTGTCGGTGGTCGATCTGCCCGACGACGCCCATCGCCTGGCGTGGCTGAGCGAGCGCTTCGACGAGCTGCCGGGCTCGGGAATCGTCTACTGCCTCACGGTCGATCAGGCGGAGACCACGGCCCGCTGGCTGCGCGATGAGGGCCACGATGCCGCCGCCTACACCGGTTCGGTCGAGCCCGACGATCGGCTCCGCTTGGAGAAGGCACTCCGGGCAAACAAACTCAAGGCGCTGGTGGCAACCTCAGCGCTGGGAATGGGGTTCGACAAGGGGGACCTGGCCTTCTGTGTTCACCTGGGACTCCCGCCGTCACCGGTGGCCTACTACCAGCAGATCGGACGCGCCGGCCGCTCGTTGGACACCGCCGAGGTGATCGCGTTGCCTCGCCCAACCGAGGACGCTGCGATCTGGCGCTGGTTCGAGTCGGTCTCGCTCCCCTCCGAGGAGCTCTGCCGCAGCACCCTCGATCAGCTCGATCTCGTCGAGCCGACATCGATCGCCATCCTCGAACACACCGTCAACCTGGGCCGCAACCGGCTCGGCACCCTGATGAACATCCTCGAGGTGGACGGGGCCGTCGAACGGGTGGGCGGTGGCTGGATTCGAACCAGGTCGGACTGGGCCTACAACCACGCACTGGCCACCAACCTGCGCGAGCTGCGGCGGGCCGAGTCCGAGCAGATGCGGACGTGGGCCGAGCTGGACGGTTGTCGTCTGCGCTACCTCCGTGAAGCCCTCGACGACGCCGAAGCCGGCGACTGTGAACGCTGCGACCGATGTACCGACAGCACCTGGCAGTCCGACCCCGACCCCGAGGGGGTCGCCCGGGCACAGCAACTGCTGCGTGGTGGCGACGTGATCGTGCCGCCGCGCAAGCAGTGGCCCAGCGGGTTGGGCGAACCGAAGGGGCGGATCGCCGCTGATCGGCAACCTCGTCCGGGTCGGGCGCTCGCTCGTCTGGGCGATGGCGGGTGGGGTCCGGTCATCGAGCGCCTCGTCTCCCGGGCCGACGCCGGCACCGAGCCGACCGTCGAGCTGAACGACGACCTGCTGTGGGCCATCGCCGGCATCCTCAAACGCTGGGACTGGCAGGCGCGGCCTACGTGGATCTGTCCGATGCCATCACGGCGCCGCCGCGCCGTCATCGACGCTGTGGCGGATGGATTGGGCGAACTCGGCAGGCTGCCGGTGCACCGGGCACTCACCGCCGGTTCGGGGCCGCGCGCATCCCCCGATGCCTTCCAGGCCGATCAGGCCAACTCGGCTCACCAGGTGGTGAACGTCTGGCACCGGCTCGTCGTCGACCCCGCCGCCCTGCCCGAGGCCGGGGTCCTGGCCGGGCCGGTGCTGCTCATCGACGACGAAATCGCAAGCCGCTGGACCGTCACGGTGGCCGCCTGGCGGCTCACGGAGGCCGGCAGCGGGCCGGTGCTGCCGCTGGCGCTTCGCTCCCGATGAGCGCCGCCCGCGCCGACCGGGCAACGGAGACGCGCCCCGACCCACGTCGTCGCAACGCCGTGCACGTAGATCGATGAATGCTGCTTAGCCGTCGCGTTCGGCCTCGGCGAGAGCCGCCACCACGTCCATGGCGATGCCGGTCTCGCGTTCGGACACCTCCCACAGCGTGTCGATGGCCGCGTCGCTGCCTGGCAGGAGCAGCAGCGGACGCCTCACGGCGGGGCCGTTGGAGGTAAAGAGCGGCCCGTAGAGTTCCCCGCCGGAGGCACCAGGGTCGGTGGCGGCCCGCAGCTGCGGACGAACACCCACCACCGTCGACATGCCGGCCAGGGCAGTGAAGGGGGCGCCGATCATGCCCACCAGACCGCCGCCACCCTCGGTGGCCGTGTGGGATTGGAGGTTGGTGTTGGACAATCCCGGGTGGGCCAGCAGGCTGGACGCAGTCGTCCCAGCAGCTTCGAAGCTTCGCTGGAGGCCCAGACCGAAGTGGTAGTTGGCCAGCTTTGACTGCCCATAGGCCTTCCACGGCGCGTAATTGCCCCGCAGGTGCGGGTTGTCCGGGTCGACGGGACGGCCTTGAAGGCGGGCGACGCTGGTGACGGTCACCACCCGGGCATCGACCGCTCGCAACAATGGCACCAGGAGGTGCGACGTCAACGCCCAGTGGCCCAGATGGTTGACGCCGAACTGCATCTCGAACCCGTCTGTGGTCACCCGTTCTGGCAGCGCCATGAGCCCGGCATTGTTCACCAGCAGGTCGATACTGCGATGCGAGCCGACGATTTCATCGGTCGCCGTGCGCACCGACGCCAGGTCACCAAGGTCCAGTTCGACGACCTCCAGCGACGCTGCCGGGTGAGTGGCGAGGATCTCCGCCCTGGCCACTGCCGCCTTGGCCTGGTTCCGCGCCGCCATCACCACGTGCGCGCCGGCGCCGGCCAGCGCCTTGGCGGTCTCCAGTCCCAGGCCGCCGTTTGCACCGGTGACAACGGCGGTGCGGCCGGAAAGGTCACCAATATCGCTCTGCGTCCAGCTCACGACTGATCACGCTTGTAGATCGAGCGCTTCGGCGAGGCGAAGAACCCCTCGAGCAGCGGGCGAAACTCTTCGAGCGCAAGGCTGGGGTAGTCCGGATCGAATGCCGGCTGATCGAAGTCGGCGCAGAACTCTGCGCACAGGTCGTAATGCGGGTGCCCCTCAAACCGATCGCGCATGTTGGGGTCCAGTCCGAGGTACTCAAAGAAGTAGTACCCCTGGAAGATCCCGTGCTGTTGCACCATCCAGTGCAGGTCATCGTCGACAAAGGGCCACACGATTGCAGCGCCGATGTCTGGATGGTTGAAACTGCCGAGCGTGTCGCCGATGTCGTGCAGCAGCGCGCAGGCCACGTAGGAGTCGCTGCGGTTTGCCCGCACCGCACGGGTGGCGGTCTGGAGCGAGTGGGTCAGGCGGTCGACGGTGAAGCCCCCGTAGTCACCCGACAACAGGCCAAGGTGGGACATCACCCGATCGGTCAGGCCAGGGTAGAACTCCAGCTGAGCTTCGACGATGCGGTTCCAGTCGGCCTGGGTGCCCTCGGTCATGGCGGTGAATCCCGCCCTGAGCGCGCCGCCAGAGGCGTCGGCGCCGGATTGGCGCGGCGCGATGGCTGTCGGGTCGATGCCGGATTCAAACGTGCTCATCGCGCCAGTCTGGCGCAACCGGGCTGAGCGTCAGGGCCATGCAACCGCTGATTGCCAGCTTCCCAGCAGTCTCGCACCTTCCGCTGCGAACGCCCGCCGCGTTCGCTATCCTCCGGCCAACCAATCCGCCCCCGGCCACAGGCCGTTCGAGATCACTCAGGAGAACACCACCATGGTGAACACACCCCAGGTCGGTGCCGACCCGCGCAGCCGCACAGGAGGTTGGTGGATTCCCGTCGTTGGCGGGGTGATCGCCGTGGTGTTCGGTTTCCTCGTCCTGTCGTTCAATTACACGACGTTGTGGGCGGTCACGATTGCCGCAGGCGTTGGGTTCATCCTCACCGGCGTCGCCGACCTGAGCGCCGCAATTGACGCCAAGGGTGCCCAGCGGTGGGTGGGGCTGGTGCTTGGAGTGCTGGCCATCGGTGCGGGCATCGTCGCCTTTGCATGGCCCGCCGCCACCTTCGTGGTGCTCGCCAAGCTGGTGGCCTGGCTGCTGTTGTTCCGGGGCGTGTTCGGCATCATCGGCGCCTTCGAGTCTCGCCACGCCGGGATCGAACTGTGGTGGATCTCGCTGGTGCTGGCCACCCTGGAGATCGGTGTGGCGATCTGGGCGGTTCGCTACCCGGGCCGGTCGGTGGTGCTGCTGGTGCTGTGGATCGGCATTGCGGCAATCTCGCGGGGCATCGCCCTGCTGGCCATCGGCTTCACCATTCGAAGCGTGGGCAAGGCGCTTCCAGCAGCCTGAGGATCAGGAGCGCCACAGTCAGCGGCCTGGTTCAACCACCAGCCGCCGAAGGAGCAACAGCCACATCCCGGCGAGCAGCCAACCTGCCGCCACGTCACCGGGATGGTGGGCGCCAAGTGCCACCCGGCTGCTGCCAACCAGCACCGCCAGGGTCGCAGCACCGGCGATCACCGGGCCGGGACTCCAGGAACGAACCCGTGCTGCGGGCCTGCCCGCGCTGTGCGCGGGTCGGGCGAGAAGCCACATCGTCGACACCCAGACGATCATCGAGTTCATCGCGTGCCCGGACGGAAAGCTGGTACCGCGCGCCGTCACCAACGAGTCGAGATCGGGACGGGCCCTGGCCACCGTCAGCTTCAACGCCGTCTCGACGACCGCACCGAGCACCCCGCACAGCAGCAAGGTTCGGGCCCCGTTGAGGTCGCCTCGACGCCACAGCAGGCCTGCGCCGATGGCGACCACCAACGCCAGCAGCACCGGCGCACCCAGGTTGGTCACCACCAGCGCGGTTTCCCGCACGATCCTGTGCCTGCCCACCCAACCGACCACCGCCGTGGTCAACCGCTCGTCGATGCGGTCCACAGGCCCCCACCTCACCGGCAGGCTCAGTGCCAGGCCGGTCAGGTACACCACCGCCATGGCCAGACCCCATCGGCCCGGCGCCTCACCCACATCGCCGGTACCAACCCCTTGATCCGGCCCGCCCCTCCGGCGAGTCTCCGGCCGGTCAGTTGGTCGGGGCATGAACCAGCAGAGATCGAGGATGCTTCGCCACCACGAACTCGGCCGGTCCGTCGAACGCCTCGCCATCGGTCGCCAACATGGCGCTGGATCCGTCGGTACAGATCTCCAGGTGGTCGACCAGGCGCCGCTCGTACACCCGGCTGCGGGCCAGTGTGCCGGTGAGCAACGACATCATCAAACGTCCACGCGCCGCCGGGTGCGAGCCATCGACCAGGCGCACATCCAGACGCCGATCATCCAGACGGGACCGGGTGGCCGGTGCAAAGCCGGCGGGATCGTACGCGCAGTTGCCGATGAAGATCATCCACACATCCCGTCGCTCACCGTTGAGGGTGATCCTCGTCGGGGTGGCGGTCCGCAACACCTTGATCAAGGCCACCAACATCGCCGGCCACTTCCCGATGCGGTCCTCCAGGCGCTCCCGTGCCATGACCAACTCCGGGTAGCTGCCCAGGCTGGCCGTGTTGAGGAACGCACGATCGGCAATCGAGGCGGTGTCAACCTCGATCACCGTGCCGTCCGTGACCGCTGCGATGGCGTCAGCCACCGTGTCGAGGCCCAGGTCTCGGGCGAAGTGGTTCAGCGTGCCTCCCGGAAACACCGCCAAGGGAATTTCGTGTTTCATCGCCACTGAGGCGGCGGCGTTGATACTGCCGTCTCCCCCAAGGATGCCCAACGCCGCCGCCGATTCAGCCGCCTCGCCCAACACCTCCAGCAGGTCATCGTCGCCACCCAAAGCAACCACTCGGGCCGCGGGGAGACCCTGACGGATCTCTTCAAGCGGGCCGTCAGACCCGTCGGGTCCGGCGCTCGGATTGGCCACCAGGGTCAAGCCGGCTCCGTCGGCATCGACCGCGCCGCGGTGCCGGCGGGGGGCAGGCGGCGCATCCGCCGGCGAGGTGTCGATGCGCGGCCACCACCGAAGCGTGGCGAGCGCGGCAGCGGCGCCGAGCGCCGCCCCCGTGGCGGTTGCAGCCGGGCCGCTGCGGCGGGCGGACGCGCCGATCGTTGCGAGGCCGAGTACCGTCGCCGGGGCGGTCCACGGCAGCGATTCCAGCGCGGTCGCTGCGACGAACGCTCCGGCGGCCGCCGCCTCCGAATCGACCACGCTCTTGGAGGCCACCCGCTCAGATCGGAACACCACCTCGGTCACGCCGACGGCCATGGCGCCACGCATCGCCGCCCTTCGGCCCCGTCGCCCGCCGGCCAAACCCATGGCAAGCCAGGCCGGCCCCCGCAGCATGGCGCCGCTCATACGGGCCGATGCCAACTGCTGCGACCCGACCTTCTGCGGACGCCACCTCGACACGACCACACGCTTCAAACCCAAACTCATTGTTCCCATGACAGCGGACCGTACCCGGACCGCGCCGGTTTCACTCCACCGTCAAGATCGCCCGACTCCTCGCAGGCCTGCGAAACTCCGCTCTGTCCGCTTTGACGCCGATGACGTCGACCCCACCGAGCGAACGCCACAGGTAGGGTCGCAGCGATGGGCCCACGACCCGACTCCGGCAACCGGCCACTGGCCGACAGGGGCGGCCCCACCGTTCCTGCCTGGTGGCGGGACGCCAAACTCGGCATCTTCATCCACTGGACCCCGGCGTCGGTGCCCGGTTGGGCCCCGACCGAGCACGAGATCGGCCCGTTGTTGGCGTCGGACCGCCACAACCCACTGGCCGAGATCCCCTATACCGAGTGGTACGAGAACTCGCTGCGCTTCCCCAACAGCTCCGTCTCGCGCCACCACGCCGAGGTGTACCCCAACCGCCCCTACGCCGATTTCGCCGCCGACTTCCGGGCAGGGCTGGACACCTGGGATCCGCAGGACTGGGCCCGCCGCTTTCGTGCCGCCGGCGCCCGATACCTGGTGCTGGTGGCCAAGCATCACGACGGGTTCTGCCTGTGGCCGACCGCCGTGCCCAACCCGCATCGGGCCAACTGGTGTACCGAACGGGACGTGGTGGGCGAACTTGGCGAGGCGGCGCGCGGGGAGGGCCTGCGTTTCGGCGTGTACTACTCGGGCGGCCTCGACTGGACGTTCAACGACCACCCGATCGGTTCGCCGAGCGACCTGTTCGCGGCGGTTCCCGACGGGAGCTATGCCGCTTACGCCGACGCTCACGTTCGCGAGTTGATCGACCGCTTTCGACCTGACGTGCTGTGGGGAGACATCGCCTGGCCCGGCAACCGCAAGGCGCTCACCAACCTGGTCGCTCACTATCGTGCCGTCGTACCCGACGGTGTGGTCAACGATCGCTTCATGCCCCACTCGGTGCTGTCGGGTGCACTGAAAAATCGGGCCGCCGCGGTGCTGATCAACGGGGGCGCCCGCAGGATGGCTCAGCGTGACCGGGGCATCGTGCCGCCAAAGCCGCCGATCTTCGACACCCGTAGTCCCGAGTACTCGGCGATCGACCGGGTCAGTCACACCGCCTGGGAGTCGGTCCGAGGTATCGACCGGAGCTTCGGGTTCAACCGCAACTCGGACCCGGCCCACTTCCTCACCAAAGATCAGCTGTCGTGGTCGTTCTGTGATGTGGTGTCCAAGGGTGGCAACCTCCTGTTGAATGTGGGGCCGAGAGGCGCCGACGGACGGATCCCCGACCCGCAACTGACCCGACTCCACTGGCTGGCCGAGCTGCTGGGCACCGACGCCGACGGGATTGTCGGCAGCCGGCCCTGGGTGACACCCGGCGATCGGGGCGGCGGGCGGGAGGTGCGGTACTGGGCCGACCGTGGCAACGTCACTGTGGCCATCCACCATCCCGGCCCGACCGGCTCGCTTGAACTGTGGGACCTCGCAGCCACCGCAGCAACCCGGGTGCGAGCCCTCGGCCGGGGGGAGGCCCACTCCACCGCCACCGCCACCACCGGTCCACTGACGATTCATTGGCAGGGCGGCGGTGATGGACCGGTGGCCCTGTTCAGCGTGAGCGGCGCAGTGGCGGCCCGTTCTGGGCTGCACCCCGAACGGGCGGTGTGGTGAACTCGCCCCATGAGCGAGAACACCAACGAGCACATCGACGGCGTCACCAACCAAACCGATGGAACGGTGGGCACCGTTGCGCGGTGCTTCCGGGCTCCGGTCAAGTCGATGCAGGGGCTGTGGGTTGACTCACTGGAGTTCGGGGAGTCCGCCGCGGTGGGCGACCGCGCCTGGGGCCTGATCGACGACACCACAGGCAAGCTGATGACCGCCAAGCGTTACGGCCGCTTGCTGGAGGCAGGCGCAGACGACACCACGATCACGCTCGCTGACGGTCGCCGAATCGAGATCGATTCCCCAACGGCGTCGGGCGCGCTGTCCGAGTGGCTGGGCCGGGCAGTCACCCTCTGCCGTGCGGGCGAGGTGCCCGACACCGGCTACGAGATGACCTTCGATCCGCCCAACGATGATGCCGAGTACTACGAGATTCCCACTCCACCCGGAACGTTCCTCGACCTGGCCGCTGCGCACCTGATGAGCTCGGCCACGCTGGCGGCCTGTGCCGAGGCGCGGGGTGATCTCAACTGGGACGTTCGACGCTTTCGGCCCAACCTGCTGATCGACGTCGCCGACGGTGTCGGACCCTTCGGCGAGGAGGCCTGGGTGGGCCGCGACCTGCACGTGGGCACTGCGGTGTTGTCGGTACAGTCGCCGACGGTGCGATGCGCCATGCCGCTGCGGGCGCAACCCGCTGAGGGCGCTGAGCCCGACCTCCAACGGCAACGTGGAATGTTTGCAGCGATGAACGAGCTCAACGGAACCCACCCCAATCACCTGGGCATCTACCTTCAGGTCGTCCGGCCCGGCACGGTAGCCGTCGGCGACCCGATCAAACTGGAAGACTGAACTCATGGCCATCTCCTCGGACAGCACCACACCGACTCCAGGACCGTTCGACCCCTACCAGCTTGGGCCGATCAAACTGCGCAACCGCATCGTGAAGGCCGCCACCTTTGAAGGGGTCATGCCCAGGGGTGCGGTCTCCGATGAGCTGATCGCCTTCCACCGGCGCGTGGCCGCCGGTGGCGCCGCATTGTCCACGGTGGCCTACTGCGCAGTGTCGATGGGAGGACGGGTCAACCCCCACTCCCTGGTGATGAAGCCGGAACTCACCGCCGACCTGGAGCGTCTCACCAACGCCGTCCACGAAGAGGGCGCCGCAGTCTCCGCCCAGTTGGGCCACGGCGGGCTGGTGGCCAACGCCCGCGCCAACCGCACCCCCACCCTGGCGCCATCCACCCGCTTGAGTGCCCCCGGCATGGGCATCGTCAAAGGAGCCACCGAGGCTCAGCTGGACGAGGTGGTGGCCGACTTTGCCACCGCCGCCCGCGTGGCTCAAAACGCGGGCTTCGACGTGTTGGAGATACACCTGGGCCACAACTACCTGCCCTCCTCGTTCCTCAGCCCCAACCTCAACAAGCGAAAGGACCGCTACGGCGGCAGCCTGAAAAACCGTTTGAGGTTTCCCCGCCGCATCATCGATGCCGTACGTGGTGCGGTCGACGACCGGGTGGCCGTCGTCGCCAAGCTCAACATGGCCGACGGGGTCGAGAAGGGCCTGTGGCTGGAGGAGAGCCTGCAGTTTGCCTCGATGCTCGAGGCCGACGGCCAACTCGACGCCATCCAGCTGACCGGCGGCAGCTCGCTGCTCAACGGCATGTACTTCTTCCGAGGTGACGTGCCCATGGAGGAGTTCATCGCCACCCAATCCAAGGTGGTCGGCTGGGGCATGCGGGTGATGGGTCACAAGATCTTTCCCGAGATGCCGTTCGAGGAGGCGTTCTTTTTGCCCTTCGCCCGTCAGTTCCGGGAGGCGCTCACCATGCCACTCATGTTGCTGGGCGGCATCAACCGGCGCGACACCATCGAAGGTGCGCTCGACGAGGGTTTCGAACTGGTGGCCATGGCCCGGTCGCTGCTTCGCGAACCAAACCTGCCCAACCTGATGCGAGACGAACCCGGGCACTCCAACGGGCTGTGCGTCCACTGCAACAAGTGTCTGCCCACCATCTACTCGGGCACTCGCTGCGTGCTGGTACCCGAAACCGCCTCGGCGGCCCACTGATCAAACGCCTCATCGCCGTGGGCGCTGCCATTGCGTTCCTGGCAGCAACCGGGTGTTCGGGCAACGACACCCAAGGCGGAGGGTTCGTTCTCGTTGCTCACCTACAACGTGGCCGGGCTGCCGGAGGGCATTTCTCAGAGCCACCCCGAGGCCAACGCACCCATCATCTCCGGCCTGCTTGGAGACTTCGACGTCGTGCTCACCCAGGAGGACTTTGGGTTCTACACCGATGCCATTCGCTCCAAGGCCCCCCAGAAGTACAGGTCCACGCCTCATCCGGGGCCGAGCGTGTTGAACCCGATCAAACGAACCGAGGCCATCGCAGGCGATGGTCTCAACATCATGTCCAACCTGCCGATCGACCCGGAGCTCGACCGGGTGCCATGGGCCGGGTGCGGTCCGGCCGCCGCCGGCTGCCTGGCATTGAAGGGCTTTGCGCGAACCACCTTGACCCTCGCTGCGGATACCGACGACCCCAAGGCCGAAGCGCAGGTCGACCTGTATTCGCTTCACCTGGAGGCCGGCGGCGTTGACCACGACCTGCGGGCCGACGACCTCGACCAGTTGGCCGCCTACCTGGCCAAACAACCCGCCGATCGCCCGGTGATCATCGGCGGCGACTGGAATCTGCACACCGACGAGGAGCCGGACGCCACCCAGTTCGCCGACTTCCTCGCCACCACCGGCATGTCCGACGTGTGCGGGTCGGTCGACTGCGGCAACGACGGCGACGTCATCGACAAAGTGGTGTTCCGCTCGACCGATGACGTGAAGCTGACGCCAACCTCCCACACCTTTGAACGGGAGCTGTTCGTCGACGGGGCCGGCCAACCCTTGAGCGATCACGACCCGCTGCGCGTCGACTTCGACTGGGAGTTGCGTCCGACCCGGTAAGCCCCGTGCTCAGCGGGCCCGGGTTCGAGTGCTCGCTTGAGCGGGCCAACCCTGGGCGCCGATCAAGGGCACAAACCTGACTGCGCCCAGATCCTCCTCCCCAAGCAGGCCATCGCGAAGCGTCGCTCGAATGAGGTGCTGATCGTTCGCCGCGCGTTCGATCGGCATCACCAGGCGCCCGCCCTCGGCCAGCTGTTCCACGAGCGCCCTGGGCACTCCGGGACCGGCCGCGGTCACGATCACCGCGTCGTAGGGTGCCCGCTCGGCGTACCCCAGCGATCCATCGCCGACCACCACCTCCACGTTGTCGTACCCCAGTGCATTCAGCCGAACTGCGGCAGTTTCAGACAACGAGGGGTGACGTTCGACGCTCACCACCTCGGCCACCACCCGGCTGAGCACAGCGGCGCCGTATCCGGACCCGGTGCCCACCTCCAACACCCGGTCGGTCGGGCCCACCAGCGCACTATCGATCATGGCCGCCACGATGTACGGCTGAGAGATGGTCTGTCCCTCACTGATCGGCAACGGCTCATCGTTGTAGGCGCGAGGTGCCAACCGGTCGGGCACAAACCGCTCCCGGGGAACCTCCCCCATGGCATCGAGCACCCCGGTGTTGGCGATGCCGCGAGCCTCCAGTTGCTCGCGCACCATGACAAGTCGACGTTGATGCCGGGCGTTTGGATCGTGGCCGCTCACGACCTCAACGTAGCGACGCTCGCTAGGTTCGGGGGGCCACAGCACCGAACGCCGTGGTCGACTGGAGCCGGCCGTGACATCCAATCCCCCGCCGACAGGAGACGGGGTGGCGTCGCATCCGTCGCTTCGCCCCGGGGTCGAGACGCTGACGATCACCGACGCCGCGCCAGGTACCCACCTCCGGGTGGAGACCGTCGACGGCGATCCGGTGGTCACGCTGCTCGCCGATCATGCCGGCAACGCCCACGTCACCTTCATCCCCGACGAGCACGCCGTGCTCGCCGACTCAGACGCCCTGCAGGCCGCCATCCGCGGTGGCCACACGCTGGAGCCCGGCGAGTATCGGGTGGTGGCGGGCGACCCCGGCGGTGCCACCGAGCCCTGGGTCAGCAACCTGGTTCGGGTGATGGCGGTCGATGACCACCCCCACCCGTCGCTCTACGACCAGACGCTCGCCGAGGGTTTCGGCTACCTGTCGGTGCGCGACGACGTGCTGTTGTCGGCGATGGTTCGGTTCCCCGACGAGAACCTGTATGGCCCCGGTCCATGGCCAACGGTGGTTGAGTACTCCGGCTATGGCCCGTCGGACCCCGACGCCCCCCAACCGGGCACCTTGTTGGCCACCCTGTTCGGATTTGCCGTCGTTGGTGTGAACATCCGCGGCACCGGCTGTTCGGGGGGCATCTTCGACGTCTTCAGTCCCGCCCAGGCAGCCGACGGCTTCGACATCATCGAGACGGTGGCCCGCCAGGACTTCGTGCTCGGCGGCCGCGTCGGCATGATCGGACTCAGCTACCCGGGTATCGCCCAGCTCTACGTCGCAGCCACCCGCCCGCCACATCTGGCGGCCATCGCTCCGCAGTCGGTGATCGATGACCTGTGGCGTCAACAGTGGCCCGGTGGCACCTACAACTCGGGTTTCACCCGGGTGTGGCTGGCCCAGCGCGACGCTCAGACCAAGCAGGGTGGCATGGCCTGGGACCAGGCACGCATCGATGCAGGCGATGAGGTCGCCCGTGCCAACCAGGCGGTCCGCACGCAGAACCTCGACTTTGAGAGCTTCGGACGGGCCCTGGAGAATTTCCGGCCGTCGATGTCCCCTCGCCGCACCGCCGATCAAGTCAGCCGGATCGAAGTGCCCGTGTTTCTCACCGGGTCCTGGCACGATGAGCAGACCGGCAGCCGTTTCGCCCTCATGCTCAACGACTTCACCTCGTCGCCCCACACCGTCTTCACCCTGTTCAATGGGCACCACCCCGACGGCTACAGCGCTCCGATGATCGGGCGATGGTTCGAGTTCCTCAACTTCCATGTGGCCCAGCGGGTTCCGAGGTTTCATGACCTGGTGCGCGCAGTGGCACCATCGCAGTTCGCAGAACACTTCGGTGCCACCCACGAACTGGAGCAGGACCGCTTCACCGAGTGGGCCGACGACTTCGAGCAGGCCCGGGCCAGGTATCTGGCCGAGCCATCGGTGCGCATACTGTTTGAAAGCGGCACCGTTCACGAGGTGCCCGGAGCGCCGGGCGCCAGGTACGAGATCACCGCCAACTCGTTCCCGCCCGCGGGGTGCCGCGCCCGACGTTGGTATCTCGGTCCGGGCGCCACGCTGGGTGACGAGGTGCCCAGCGAGGACGGCGCCGATCGCTACCTCGACGACCCCGACGCCGGGGCGGAGTCCTACGCACTCACCGACGACTTCGACGCGTTCATCCAGCCCACCGTGCCGATCGAGTGGACCCATTTTGCCGACGAGCACACCGCCGCCTACCAGAGCGAACCGTTGACCGAGCCGGTCGCCGTCATGGGTCAGGGCCACGTTGACCTTTGGATGCGTCCCGGCACCACGGACACCTCGGTGCAGGCCTCGCTCACCGAGGTTCGACCAGACGGACAACAGGTGCGGATGCAAGCCGGTTGGCATCGCCCGGTGCACCGGATGGAAGACGGCGAGCGCAGTGGCGACCTGACCGTGGACTACACGTTTCTGCCCGAGCATCGTCAACCGCTGGTGCCCGGCGAGTGGGTGCGGTTCCGGCTGCCGTTCATGCCGCTGGCCCACGTGGTGAGGCCCGGCTCGGCGCTCCGCCTCACGCTGTCCACACCGGGACGGGACCATCCGTTTTGGCGCTTCGACAACCCGGTCGAGCCGGGTGCCGGCCACGACATCGGCTGGGGCGGTGCCCGGCCATCGGCCCTGGTGCTTCCGGTGCTTGACGGCGTGGAGCACCCGCTCGAATATCCGGCCGCCGATGCTCAACGAGGCCAACCGGCACGACCGGCTCGTCCCATCGCCAACACCGCAATCTAGACCCGCCGGCGACTCGGGGGCCCACCGACCGACCCACCCGCCCGCCTGGGCGCTCGCCGGTTCGTTGCAATGCCGGTTCGTTGCAATGCCGGGCGGGTAACGTCGGCCAACCATGACCGCCCGCGCAGAAAAGCCGACTCGACGCCGGGTCGTGCCCACCAGGCAGACGCTGGCACAGGGCTTTGGCACCGATCCGCGCCGGGTGGGCTCCGAGCCCGACTACCGGTTCACGCTGGCCAACGAGCGCACGTACCTCGCCTGGATCCGCACCGCCCTCGCACTGGCGGCCGGCGGGCTGGGAACGATCACGGTGATCGATACGTTCTATGGCCAGGAACTGATGGGCCTCTTGTTGCTCGGCCTCAGCTTCATCACCGCCGCCACCTCGTATCGGCGATGGTCGGCCAACGAGCGATCGATACGTCTCGAGCGGCCGCTACCCCCGTCGATCCTCCCCCAGGTGATGACGATCGGCACGGCGCTGGTAGCGATCGCTGCCAGCGTGCTCGTCATCGTCGGCAAGCTGTGAGCCAGAAGCCGCGGCTCGCCCCCGAACTGGATAAACCGGGGCTTCAGCCCGAGCGGAACGCCCTGGCCTGGGAGCGAACCGCCATCTCGATGCTGCTGCTCGGCGTGCTGCTGGCACGAGCCGGATCGAAGGGTGGGCACTGGGAGATCGCGCTGGCCGGGCTGGCCCAGACCGTGGTCGGTTCGGCGGTGCTCATCTGGGCCGGTTTCAACTACCGCCGCCTGCACGGACCGATCGAGCACGGCGGCGACGGCGTCGTCCATCCGGGAGCCGCCCGAGCGGTCGGGTGGATCACGATTGTGTTCACTGCGGTCAGCCTGGCGGTTGCGATCGACATGATCCTGACGTAACCGCCACCTGAGGCGGATCACGTTGCCGGTGACCACACGGCCGGCGTCGGCGCTCAACCAGGGACAGCGTGCGGTCCGCCAGCACAACTCCAACGCAGAGACCACCTCCGGGGTGTAGACGGGCTCTCAGGCGTCGCCGAGCCCGACCCCAAACGGAGATTCCTACGTGAGGCAACGAACCCTCCTACGCGGAGGTTTGGATTGAGTCAATGCGCTCCATTCCGAAGGTGGCCGCCACCCGGTAACGTCGTGTCGTGCTCCTCATCGGAATCATCATCACGGGTATGGTCGTCGGCGCAGTCGCGCAGTTCATTCTTGGACGGGAGGGCGGCAAGGTCGACTGGCAGATGGCCCTCGTCGCCGGAATCGTCGGTTCGTTTATCGGGGGGTTCCTCATCAACCTGATCAATGGCGATGGGGTGAAGCTCGGTCCGAGCGGACTGATCGGTTCGCTCGTCGGCGCCCTGATCGTCACTGCCATCTGGCAGGGTCTCAACGCCAGGAAGGCCGCCGACGCCAAAACCCCGCCACCGAAGCGCACCAAAACCAACCGCTGATCGCGCGGCGGGCCGCTACCCTTCCCCGTGGTTGACACCAAGGGGGATATGACGTGAGCGATCTTGATCCGCGCCCGGCCACCGGGTTCACCGAGGCGGCCAACTCCGCGGCCGTCGTCGACTTCGACGACGAGGTCGACTTCGCAGCGGCCCAACGCGGCCTGATCGCGCAATTGCCAGGCGGGCGCGTCGAGCAGGCCGGCAACGCGGTGTGGGACGTGGCCTCCCACGACTTCCTTCGCACCGACGATCCACCTCCCCCCAGCGTGCACCCCGGGCTGTGGCGCCAGGGCCGCCTCAACTCGAACCACGGCCTGTTTGAGGTGGCAGACGGCGTGTGGCAGGCACGCGGGTACGACATCTCCAACATCACCTTCATGGCCGCCGACGACGGCTGGTTGATCATCGACCCGCTGACCACCGAGGCCACCGCCGCCGCCTGCCTTGCACTCGCCAACGACACCCTGGGCACACGACCAGTGAGCGCGGTGATCTACACCCACAGCCATGTCGACCACTTCGGCGGAGTGCTCGGCGTGACCTCCGAGGAGGCGGTCACGGCAGGCGACGTGCGCATCATCGCCCCAGACGGGTTCCTTGAGGAGGCGGTCAAGGAGAACGGTCACGCCGGCCCCATCATGTCCCGCCGGGCGCTGTTCCAGTTCGGCCCGCTGCTCGCCCCGGGCCCCCGCGGGCAGGTCGACGCCGGGCTTGGCCAGGCGCTGCCGCTCGGGGCCAACAACCTGCTGGCACCCACCGAGACGATCGCCGCCACCGGCGAGGAGTTGACCGTCGACGGCATCCGCATCGTGTTCCAAAACACCCCCGACGCCGAGGCACCGTCGGAGATGAACTTCTTCTTCCCTGACAAGTCGCTGCTGTGCCTGGCCGAGAACTGCACCCACAACCTGCACAACCTGTACCCGATTCGCGGCGCCCAGACCCGCGATGCGCTCGCCTGGAGCAAGTACCTCCAGGAGGCGCTGGTGATGTGGGGCGACCACACCGACATCTGCTTCGCCAGCCACCACTGGCCCCGCTTTGGACGGGAGGACGCCAAGGCGTTCATCGCCATGCAGCGCGACGTCTACCGCTGGATGCACGACCAGACGTTGCGCCTGGCCAACCACGGCCACACCCCCGACGAGATCGCCGACGAGCTCACCCTGCCCGAGTGCTTCTCCCACCAGAGCCACGTGCAGGGCTACTACGGCACGGTCAGCCACAACGTTCGCTCGGTGTACAACCGCTACCTGGGTTGGTACGACGGCAACCCGGCCAATCTGCACCCGCTGCCGCCGGTCGAGGCCGCCGGTCGCTACGTCGAGATGATGGGTGGAGCCGACAACGTGATCGCCGGCGCCCGGCGGGCCTATGACGAGGGCGACTACCGCTGGGTGGCACAGGTGCTCAACCATGTGATCTTCGACGACCCGACCAATCAGACGGCACGCCGACTGTCGGCCGATGCGATGGAGCAACTGGGCTATCAATCCGAGTCGGCCACCTGGCGCAACTCGTACCTGATGGGCGCGTTCGAACTGCGCCACGGCTCGCTCCAGCTCGGCCGGGCCCGTCAGCCGGCGATGGCCAAGGCCATGACCGGGGAGCTGTTGATCGATGCGATGGGTGTTCGCTTCAACCCCGCCGGTTATCGGGACGCCGCCACCATGATCTGGCGGATCACCGACCTGGGCGAGGATCACCTGCTGGAGGTCAGCAATCACGCCATCTCGCAGCGGCGACTCGACGAGGTCGATCCGGACTGGTCCGCAGAGCCCGATGAAGTCGACGTCACACTGTCGCTCGACCGGGCGACGATGGTGACGATCATCGACGAGGCCGAAAGCTTCGGCCCGCTGGTCGACGACGGCACGATCACGATCGAGTCCGGCGACGCAGCCGTGGCCGCCGAGTTCCTGGCGGCCCTCGACGTCTTCCAGACCGCCAACATCATCGAGCCCTAGCCCCAATACCGTCCAGTTGGGGGTACAGGGGGTGTGGTTTGGTGGATGCCGCGTGCTGGGCAGCTGAAGCCCGAGTCGGATCGTCGGCCTTGTATGGCGGATGGGTGCTCTGGGGGCGCCGGTGCTGCCACTACGCGATCAGAACGCTCATGTGCGAAGCCGCCGAACAGGCAGGCCACGACCCAGACCGGGTCAGCTTCGTTGCCGCCACGCCCTCTGGCCCCCACCACACGACGGCGTTTCCACTCCCGACTTCGACGTGTCGTTGATCGCCCGCCCGAAGCGATCGAGACAAACGTGTTGTTTGTATCGCCTCATTTGATACAGTTACGTGACGGCCCATCGGGGGCCGCACGTCAAGGCAGGGGCGCTATGGATCTCGACGGTTGGAGCCTGATCTGGTTTGTCGTCCCGGGGATCATCGTCCCGGCAGCGCTGCTGGTCCTAGCATTTCGAAGCCCATCGTGGAAGCAGATGACCCGCTGGGCCACACAAGCCCAGGTGACCATCACCACGGAAAACGAGGACATGATACGCCGGCGCCTCGCCCGGGCTCGCCGGTACCGCTCGTTGGTCAGCTTTCCCTTCTGGTGGGTCCTCGCAGTGCCGGTCATTACCGGACCACTCCCCGAGTGGGCCAACGACGTCATCTGGATACCTCTGACCGGGTATGTGCTCGGTTCCATCCTCGCCGCCGTATCCAACACTGAGAAGACCGGCGGGCTCCGCGTCGCCGACCTCTCCCCGAGGCTGCCGTCGAGCTACGTCCCGCGTCGCGAGCGACTGGCTCCTTGGTTGGTGCTGGGGGTGACGGCCGCAGCGCTCGTTTCGATCAAGGCGTTTCCGCCCCGGTTCCCGCAGTCGCTCCGCACGCAGATCCCGCTCTTTGTCACGGCGGTTGTCGTCGCCGTGCTCGCGGAAGTTGCACTCCGGATGGTTGCCGCCCGCCCGCAGGTGACCGACAGCCCCACCCGTCGACTCGCCGACAACGCGCTGCGGTCCACCGGCGCCACCGCAGCCGTGGCCTCTTCGATCATGCTCTCGCTCTTCACGCTCAACTCGGCGATCTCTGCGCTGCTGGGCTCGGGACATCGTGCGTGGATCGGTGTTCCCTTGATGCTGCTCGTGACGGGCATGACCTACGGGGCGTTCTGGGTCATCGTCACACAGCAACCATGGGCCCCGGGCCGGCGACGATCGCTGCGAGCCGAACCGGTGTCTGGCCCGGATCCGGCTGCGGAGTCGGTCAGCGCATGATCATCACCGTCGACCCGGCCGCCGAGGCCGCGCCGTTTGCCCAGGTGCGCAGCCAGCTGTTGGAGGCGATCGCCACCGGAGCGCTCACGTCGGGCACCCGCCTGCCGACCATTCGCCAGCTCGCCGGCGACCTCGGCCTCGCCAACAACACGGTGGCCCGCGCGTATCGGGAGCTACTCGCCGACGGCGTGCTCGAGTCGCGAGGTCGGCGCGGCACGTTCGTACGCGACAAGGCGACCGACGTGGTGCCCGACGCCCGCAGCCAACGCCTGGACGAGCTGGTACGCAACTACATCGACGGCGCCCGGGCCATCGGGGTGCCCAGCGATGAGATCGTCGGCGCTCTCACCCGAACCCTGGCCACGTAGCTGCGCCGAGCTGGGGCGGCGGTCAGTTGGCGAATTCGTTGAGCCGGTCGAGGATGGCCGTCATGGTGGGCTCGGCCTGGTCGGTGTCAAAGATGTTCTGGGCGTGGGCCGAGCCGGGCAGGATAATCGCCTCGTTGTCATCGCCCTCCGCTGTGTCGGCCATCTCGGTGGACACGTCGGCCACCGGCTCGTCCTCGCTGGCGATGAACAGCTTCGGGGACACGCCCAAACCGTCAACGACCGAGTTGGGCGACAACACGATGAGCTGGTCGGGCAGGTCGGGCTGCTGGGACACCAGATCCAGGATCCCGTCCGCCCCGGCACTGGCTCCGATCAGCGCCACCCCAGCGATGCCCCGCTCGTCCTTGAGGTAGGTCACCGCAGCCTCGATTCCTTCGGGACTGATGTCCTCGACCGCAACGACCGTGGTGCCTTCAGCAGCGATCTGCGTGGCCTGGTCGGTCCAGCTCTCGGCGTCAAATGCGGCACCGTGCGCCAGCACCACACCGGAGTCGCCGTCCCCCCACAACAACGCCTCCCCGACGTCGGTGTCGATCCGCTCACCAGCGGTGGTCGTCGCTGCTGTGTCGCCCTCGCCCGTTTCGGCCGGACCGGAGTCCGAGCCGCAGGCGGCGCCCAACAGGAGCGTGCAGATGAGCACGGCAAACAGACAGGACGGCGTGCGACGCATTCATCAAGGGTACAGGGAGCCAAGATCAGGGCGTCGCCGCCGAAGCGGCCGCGCGCTTCGAGTTCGTCATCGAGGTGCCTGCAACTGCGAGTATCGGGCCGTGACCGCCATCACCCACCCGAACCGTTCAGGGACCAAGGTCGCCCTCCGAAACGCCGCTCCGCTCCTCGTGGGTGTGGCGTTGCTGATGGCGGGTAACGGCCTCAGTTCCACGTTGTTGGGCATCCGAGGCGGCCTGGTCGGCTTCTCCCCGACCGTGATCGGCGTGATCCTGTCCGGCTACTACGTCGGTTTCGTGCTCGGGTCGGTCGTCACGCCGGCCACGATCGCCCGGGTGGGGCACGTGCGTGTGTTCGCCGGGCTGGCGTCGCTTGGCTCAGGGGCACTGCTGATACACCTGGTCACTCCCGACGCCCCCACGTGGTTCATGATGCGGGCCATCTCCGGGTTGTGCATCGCCGGGTTGTTCATCGTCAGCGAAACCTGGCTGAACGGCGCCGCCACCAACGAGACACGGGGAACCCTGTTGGCGACCTACATGGTGGTGGTGGGTGCCTCGGTGTTCTCGGGTCAGATGCTCTATGCCGCTTCCGACCCGGCCGGGGTTGGCGCGTTGGTACTCGCGTCGGTGCTGGTGTCGATGGCGGTGGTTCCTGTCTCACTGGCCACCTTCAAGGCCCCAGAGATGCCGGAGCCATCCAATCTGAGTTGGGGTCACATGATCACGACCGCGCCGCTGGCGCCGGTCGGTGCAGTTGCGTCGGGGTTCGTGGTGGCCGCGATGTTGAGCGGTGGCGTGGTGTACGCAGCAGAGGCGGGCCTTGACCGCCTGGCCACCGGTGCGTTCATCGGTGCTGCGCTTCTGGGGGGAGTAGCCCTCCAGGTTCCCCTCGGCCGCTGGTCGGACCGCGTGGACCGCCGCCTGGTGATCGCCGTCGCTTCGGCGGCCGGGGCCGCAGCCAGCCTGGCCGTGGCCGCAGTGGGCCCGACCCACCGTCTGGTGGTCATCGGGCTCACCACCGTGGCCGGCGGCGCCACCTTCTCGCTCTATTCCCTCACTCTGGCCCACCTCAACGACTACCTGGAGGATCGTCACACTGTTGCGGCCGGAGCCAGGATGGTGCTGTTGCAAGGTGCCGGCGCGGTCGCCGGGCCGGTGGTGGGCTCGGCATTGGTGGAGCAGGTGGGCCCGGGGGCGTTGTTCGTGGCCATGGCCGTCGCCTACAGCGTGGCCTCCATCTTCGCTCTGGCACGGATCTTCATCCGTGCCGCCGCAGCCGAAGAGGACCGCGCCGAGTTCGCCCCGGTCACCGTCGGTGGCACCACCGTGTCGGGCTTCGCAGCCGACCTCGACGATCTCTTTCCCGCAACCGGCGACACGATCGAGGGCACGGGTCGCACCATCGGTTATCAGGAACGCGGCCCGACGGACCGCGACGCCGTCGTGCTGCTGGGCACGCCGATGGGCCGCGACGTCGAGTGGCGCAACGTCCTTGGCGCCTTGGCCTACGACGGCTACCGGGCGATCACCGTGTGGACCGCTGACGACCCCGGTCGTGCCCTGACCGCCGACGACGTGCTGGAGTTGCTCCATCACCTGGAACTGCCATGGGCGTCCTACGTCGGTGCCGGACACGGCGCAGCGGCGATTGCCGACCTTGCCGCCAACCACCCGGACCGAACCGACGGCACCCTGGTGGTGTGCGAGATCGACGAGCACCATCCGCCGGCCGACGCGGTCCTGCTCAACGGGGTGACGTCCGTCCCCAGACTTGAGGTCGACCACGATCTGTGGGACAACCCCGAATCGCTCGCAGACCGCATCGCAGAGTCGTTCCGCTACCGATAGGCCAACCGTGCCCGCTCACCGCTCCATGCAATCAATCACCCTCGCTGCACGCCACCTGACCGTCGACCGCGCCGGAAGTCCGGTGCTCGCCGACATCGACCTCACCGTGTCCGGCCGCGACAGGCTGGGGGTGGTAGGACCCAACGGCGTCGGCAAGTCGACGCTGCTCGCCGCGCTGAGCGGAGCCGTCCACCTCGATTCCGGGACGGTCGAGGTGACACCGCCCAACGCTCACATCGCCCTGCTGGACCAGGAACGGGAACGCTCACCCAACGAGACGGTGCGAGCCATGCTGGCCCGTCGCAGCGGCGTGGCCGCAGTCGAGGCCGACTTCGAGGCGGCCACGCGTGCCCTCACCGCCGATCAGGCGGGTGCCGGCGAGCATTACCAGCTGGCATTCGACCGATGGATCGACATCGGGGTCGCCGAGTTTCCGGCGCGCAGCGAAGAGGTCTGGGCCCAACTCGGACAGCCTCCGGCGCTGCTCGACCAGGCGACCTCCACACTGTCGGGCGGGCAGGCCGGACGGGCGGCCCTGGCGGCAATCCTCCTCACCAACGCAGACGTCGTGCTCTTGGACGAGCCGACCAACGACCTCGACTTCGACGGGCTGGCCCGGCTCGAGGCCTACGTCCGTGGCTTCGCAGGGGCGATGGTGATCGTCAGCCACGATCGGGCCTTTCTCGAGCGCACCGTCACCCACGTCCTCGAGTTGGACGAGCACTCCCGCAGCGGCTCGGTGTTCTCAGGCGGCTGGGAGGCGTTCCTCCGCGAGCGGGACGTCGCGCAAAACCACGCTGAAGAGGCCCACGACAACTACGAGCGCACCAGGGCCGATCTGACAGCGCGAGCGCAACGCACCCGCGAGTGGGCGACCACAGGCGCCCGAAGGGCCGGGCGAAACCCGCGCGACGGCGACAAGTTCATCAAGGCTCACAACATCGCTCAGACCGAGAAGCTGGCCGGAAAGGCCGCCCGGTTGGACAAGGCCATCGAACGCCTCGAGGTGGTGGACAAGCCGTGGGAGGGCTGGAACCTTCAGATGGAGCTCACCGCATCTTCGCGCGGCGGGGACGTGGTGGCCACGCTCGCCAACGCAGTCATCCGCCGAGGCGATTTCGCGCTGGGACCAGCGAACGTGGAGATCTCCTGGGCCGAGCGGGTGGCGATCGTCGGTCCCAACGGATCCGGCAAATCCACCCTGCTGGAGGCGCTCCTCGGCCGCATTCCGCTGGAGTCGGGCGAGGCGAACCTCGGACGATCGGTCGAGCTGGGCGAGTTGCATCAGGCCCGTCGCGTCTTCGCTGAGGACGCCTCACTGCTGGACGGCTTTATCGCTGCATCCAACCTGCTGATCGCCGACGCCCGCTCGCTGTTGGCCAAGTTTGGGCTGGACGCGGGCGATGTCAACCGTCACGCCGCAGACCTGTCGCCGGGCGAACGCACCCGGGCCTCCTTGGCCCTGCTGATGGCACAAGGTGTCAACTGTCTGGTGCTCGACGAACCCACCAACCACTTGGACCTACCTGCAATTGAACAACTTGAGTCGGCGCTGCGAACCTGGGATGGAACCTTGCTGCTGATTACCCACGACCGCCGGTTTCTGGAGGCGGTCGAAATCACTCGAACGATCGACGTGCTCGCACTCTGAAACAAGACGTCCATTTGACTGGGACTCGAACGCTTTCCAAGGTCGAAGTTGGGGAAGAGTCATGGACGGTAGATCAGCCATCACGATGTGGCCCGCGCGATTCGTCGGCCGGGCCGCCTCGTTTCCGACCAGAACCAACCGTCGCGCCGGTGCTACCCCGGGTCGGCGGTGAGGGTCACCTTGGCGTCGGTGAGGTTCTTGGTCACCGCAGGATCGAGGCCCACCGGTTCGGGGTCGATACCCAGGCTGTAGCGAAGGAAGGCAACGCTCAGGTGGTCGATGGCCGGGAATGCCTTGGCGGGATCGAGCTGCCCGTCCTCACAACCGTCCGAGGCCAGCCGGGTCATGCTCTCGGGTAGGTCGAGGCCCACCTCGCCGATGAGGCCCACCAGGCCTCCCTGGTCACGGCCGATGAGGCAGATGTCGGAGAACACCAGGTGCCCGGCGCCGTCGATCGACACGAAGTACTTGGGCGGGTTCATTCCGTCAAAGATCTCCTGGGACGCGGCAGGAGGGATGATGCCGTCGTCGGTGCCCGCCATCACCATGCCGGGCACCTTGGGAACCGGCGGCTTTTTCTCCCCGGGACGGTTGCCGACCGAGTAGGCGATGAACGCCTTGACGCGGGGGTCGGCGGACGCCTCCCGATAGGCGGCTCCGGCACCGGCAGAGTGGCCGGCAACGGTCACCTTCGACTCATCCAACAGCCCGGTGAGCGGCGAGCCCTTCAGCGCCAGCGCTGCGTCCAGCGAAGCGGAGAGCACCTCCGGGTCCTCGCGTGGGGTCACGCCCTTGGCCGCCACCCCCAACTGGCCACTCAGGCTTCGCTCCACGTGGTCAGGGGCCACGACGACGAAACCCCACGAGGCCAGATGGGTGACCAGATCGGCGGACTGCTCCGGGAAGCCGGCGAAGCCGTGGCTGAACATCACCACGGGATAGGGGCCGTCGGCGCCGGGATCAGCCGCCGGGTGGGCGGCGATCTCGTACATCGGACGCTTGTCGGCGGGTATCTGTGACTGGAGTTCGGGGCTGAGCAGCCCGGCGATGTCGAACTGTTCCGTTGGAAGCTCGGCCGCGCTGTCGGCGGCGGGGTACCACGCCTGCACCCGGCGGCCATCGTCCAACTTGAACGCCGTGGTACCCACCTGAGCTGGTCCGGGCTCTGCGTAAGCCGGGTCGGTTCCCAGGTCGGCGGCGGCCGTCGTGGAGGGCCCGGCGGTCGGCTGGGCCGAACCACCGTCCGAGCCGTCCTCCCCGGACGAACAACCCACGATCAACACGCTCAGGGTCAGGATCGGCGCCAACACACGACGACTACGCATCAACGCAGGGTACCCGGCGAGCGACGCCCGCCCGGCCGATGGGTCAGTAGCTGAAGGTCGTGGCCCCTTCATCGCCGATCCACTCCCACATGGGCACCGTTCCGCCCATCTCGGCACCGTCAATCAGCGATGCAGTATCGAGTTGCTTGGAGTTGAAACAGACCGGGCACACCAGCAACTTGCCAGAGGCCGCCAGATACCTGCTCAACAGGTCCTGGATCGGCGGGCAGCCGTCGCACGCGGACCCAACAGCAACCCCGGCGAGTGCAAGGCGTACCGCTTCCTTGGTGAGAAACATCAGGGTGGGGCGACCCGCCTCGGCGGCGCCGACCGCAACCAGCAAGGCAATGGTGACGGTCTCTGCGTCCTCAAGTCCGGTGTTCAGGCTGACCACTGCTTTGTTGCTCATCGGTTGCTCCTCATGGGTTGGTTTGCGAACCTAGCGCAACCAGCAGCCCTTGAAGACCGAAGGCCAAGCAGAGGTGCGGAGGGATTACGGCGCCTTGGCAATGATCTCGGCGCCGTAGCGGGCCAGTGCCTCCTCGGTGTCCTGCCAGAACAGGAACGATGGAAGCACCACCCGGGTGACGCCCATGGCGGCCAACTCCCCCACCTCGTCCAGAGCCCTTGAGCCAATCGCCCCATTGCCGCCGGAGGTGAACGTCAACACATCCGGGTTGCGTCCCGCCTCGAAGGCGGCCTGACGGGCGACGCCGAAAAGTCGCTCAAGTTCGGCGTGATCACCTTTGCCGGGGAAGAATCCGTCGCCAAGACGGCCGGCCCTTCGCGCGGCTGCGTCGGAGTGCCCGCCGACGTGCACGGGGATGGTGCCCCGCCTGGGCTGGGGCCGCATGACGCACTCGTCAAAGCTCGCAAACTCACCATGGTGAGTGGCCCGCTCGTCGGCCCAGAGGGCTCGCATGGCAACCACATAGTCGTCGGTTCGGCGCCCACGATCGTCGAACGGCACCCCGAGCGCGTCGAACTCCTCCTCGAGCCATCCCACGCCTATGCCGAACTCCATCCGCCCCCCCGACAACGCGTCGAGGGTGGCCAACTGCTTGGCAAGCACCAACGGGTTGCGCTGCGGCACGATGAGAATGCCCGTCGCCAGACGAATCCGCGACGTGACCGCCGCCAGGTACGACAGCCACACCAACGGATCCGGGATCGGCGCGTCATCGTTTCCAGGCATCCTGCCTGACGGGTCGTAGGGGTACGTCGACTCGTAACCGGCAGGCACGACGACGTGCTCGACGGTCCACAGGGACTCGAAACCCGCTGCCTCGGCGTGGGAGGCGAAGGCTGCGGCTGCGTCCGGCTCGACGAACGGTCCGGTGTTGGCGAAGACGATCCCAAAGTCCATCCAGGCAACGTACTGCGAAGCATGGACGCCGGGAGCACGACCGATATTGAGGGGGGTCAGGCCGGAGCGGGCACCTCAACCCGATGCAGGTCATCGCCCAGCTCGACCGCCCCATCGAAGTGGGCGGCTGCCAGCGCACGCCAGTCGTCCCCGCCGCCGGAGGGAAACGCAGGCACGTAGTGGGTCATCACCAGCGTGTTCAGACCCGCCCGTTGGGCGGTCTGAGCCGCCTCCTCCGGGGAGGAGTGATAGTCGAGCGTGTCGATCAGCCGCTGGATGGGGATCTGCTCGATCACATCCTTGCGGATCACCGTGTGGACGAGCGCCTGCGCGCCGGAACACAGCCGATCCAGTCCTCCGCACGGCACGGTGTCGCCCGCAACGACCACCGCTGCGTCGTCGTGGTCGAAGCGAAAGCCGATGCTGGGCTCCACCGGACGGTGATCGGTGGGGGCGCAGCCGACCCGCACCGGGCCCGGCAGCGGGATCGGCCCGTCGCCAACCTCGGTGACCAACACCCGGGGCCGCTCAGCGAGGTCGTCGTGATGGGCCATGCGGTAGCCGATGTCCGGCTCCAACGAAGCGAGGATGTGATCGACCACACCTGCCGTGCCGGCGGGGCCGATGACACGAAGGGGCGTCGGCTGGAACGTACCGATCCACACCGCGGTGATCAGGTCACCCAGGTCGGTGATGTGATCGGAGTGAAGGTGGGTGATGAGCACGGCGGTCAGGTTGGAGGCCTGAACGCCCACCGCGGTGAGGCGCATCAGCACGCCGCGTCCGGCATCGACCAGAAAGTTCTGCCCTCCGCCCTGAAGGAGCGTGGCAGGGCCGGCCCGGTCGGCATCGGGCAGCGGGCTGCCGGTGCCGAGCAGGGTGATCGTCAAGGCGGTGCTCATGGTCTCAACCTCTTCATGATGGGGCTTCTCATTGACGGGACATTTCGGCGCGGGCAATCGCCTCGGCGGTGCCCCTCCCGGGCTCACCAAGCCGGATCTCCAACTCGTGCAGTACCCCGGAGAACGCAAACGGGCCTGCGTAGCGCTTCGACACCACCGAACCGGCGTCATAGCCGATGGATGACCCCACCGAGGAGATCATGCGCATGTACAGCGGTAGGTCGACCGCACCTGCCGATGCACCATCGATGAACAGCTCTGCGGTTCCTGCCATGGCCTCGCCCCGGGTGAACGCCACCGACAGCTCGGCGTCCCCGGTTGGGACCGCGACGTCAGATTCCAGGATGGAATGCGTGTCGAAGGCGTTGTAGTCGAGCACCAGGCGACCACCCTGCACGAAGACCGAGATACCGGAGTTCTCGGTGCCGGTGGCGAACAACACGCCCTCGGCGGTGCCATCTCCGGTGACCTGCGCGGTCAGGGTGAAGTTGCGCCCGCCGATTGCCGCCGAAGCCTGGCCGGGAAGCGGCGACATCGGCGGCCGGTAGACGTAGCGGCGATCAACCGGGTGCGGCGAGTGGTCGCGAAACCGGGCGCCGAACAGCTCGAACGTGCGGTCGTCCAGTGGGAGCACACCGTGACGCTCCGCCTCGGACCACCACAGCGCCACCAGCTCGGCAAGCCGATCAGGCTCGGCCTCGGCCAGATCGGTGCACTCCGAGCGATCGACGGACAGGTGGTACAGCTCCCACGACTCGGTGTCGTAGTCGGCTCCAACCGTGTGCTTGCAGACCGCCTTCCACTCCCCTGCCACCAACGCCCGGCTGCCTCCCATCTCGAAATACTGCAACGTGTTGGTGCCGGGAGCATCCGCATCGTCGAGCAGATCGGCGAAGCTGTGGCCGGTCACCGGCAACTGCTCCACCCCCCGGTAGGTCACCGGTGCCTCCGCCCCGACGAGCTCGTAGATCGTGGGCGCAATGTCGGCCACGTTGACGAACTGGTCTCGTTGCGTGCCGTGTTGCCCAGCCTGGAACCGGTCCGGCCAGGACACCACCATCGGCACGTGGACGCCGCCCTCATGGGTGTTCTGCTTGTACCACTTGAACGGCGAGTTGCCGCACTGGGCCCAACCCCACGGATAGTTGGTGTGGCTGTGGGGCCCTCCGATGTCATCGATTCGCTCGATCGCCTCATCGGGAGTCTCGAGGATGCCGTTGAAGAACTTCATCTCGTGCATGACGCCGAACGGGCCACCCTCCTGAGACGCGCCGTTATCGGCCAGTACGCACAGGATGGTGTTGTCCAGTTGACCGAGGCGGTCGAGGCCGGCCACCAGACGGCCAACCTGGTCGTCGGTGTGGTCAAGAAAAGCGGCAAACGCCTCCTGAAGCCGGGCAGCCAGGCGCCGCTGGTTCTCGGGCAGGTCGTCCCACGGTTCGACCCCCGGGTTGCGCGGCGCCAACCCGGTGCCCTCGGGGATCACGCCCAGCTCCAACTGCCGCTCAAACCAACGCTGTCGCACGACGTCCCAGCCCTCGTCGTAGCGGCCCCGATATTTCGCCAGGTAGGCCTCGGGCGCCTGATGCGGGGCATGGGTGGCGCCGAAGGCCAGATAGGTGAAGAAGGGCCGGTCCGGGCGGACACCCACCGAGTCGGCGATCATGCCCAACGCCTGATCAACCAGGTCCTCCGACAGGTGATAGGCGTTCTCGGAGGTTGCCGGGACCTCCACGTGATGGTTGTCGCACACCAGATCGGGGTGGAACTGGTCGGTCTCCCCTTCCAGGAATCCGTAGAAGCGGTCGAAGCCGCGGCCCAACGGCCACTGATCGAATGGACCGGCCGCCGAGCACTGCTCCATGCGCGCCAGGTGCCACTTGCCCAGACAGAAGGTGGCGTACCCCTCGGCCGACAGCACCTCGGCCATCGTGGCGGCGTGATTGGTGAGGTGGCCCAACATGTTGGGAAACCCGGTGCGAAAGTTGGACACGGCCCGCATACCCACAGCGTGGGCGGACCGGCCGGTGAGCAGCGACGCTCTGGTGGGCGAGCACAGCGGGGTGACGTGAAAGTTGGTGAACTGCACCCCTTCGGCCGCGAGCGCGTCGATGTTCGACGTGTCGATGTCGGAGCCGTAACAGCCGAATTGGGCGAATCCGGTGTCGTCCAAGAGCACCACGACGACGTTGGGGGCACCGTCGTCAGGATGCGGTCCCTCGTCGAAGTACGGCTCCGATTCGGCCACGGTACGGCCGATCCGACCTTTGAACGTTGACGGTCGTGACATGTGGGTCCCCCTCGACCTGGTCATTCGCAGCCGAGCTCGTCAAGGCCGCCGAAACTCTAGACCCTTCCCAACCTTCTGCAAGTGCGACTGTCAGAACATTGACCTGAGCGAACCCGGCCGCAGCCGTCGACGACGTGTGCGGTACGGTCCTCGCAACATCGAACCGAGGAGGGTGCCGCATCGTGAATCTGCGCGTTGCCGTGGTTGGCATGGCTCACCTTCACCTGTTCGAACTGGTTCAGGGCCTGCTCGACGCTGGCGCCGAAACCGTTGCTCACGTGCCCGACGGCGAACTGCTGGACCTGTACGAGGGTTGGAGGCCCGACTCCCGGCCGGTCGAACTGGCCGAGTTGCTCGCCGACGGCAACCTCGATCTGATCGTCACCGCGGGCGTCCCCTCCGAGCGGGCCGCCGTTGCGCTCGCAGCACTGGAGAGCGGCAAGCATGTGCTGAGCGTCAAGCCCGGCGTCACCACCGTCGACGACCTGAAACGCATCACCCACGCCGTCGAGGCTTCCGGGCGGCGCTGGACCGTGCTCTTTACCGAGCGGTTCACCAACCGGGCCACATCCGAGGCGGTTCGCCTGGCCCGCTCGGGGGCGATCGGTGAGGTGGTGCACGTGATCGGTGCGGGCCCCCACACGCTCAACCTGGAGGGGCGCCCCGATTGGTTCTTCGATCCCTCCGCCTCCGGCGGCATCCTGGTGGACCTCGCCTCGCATCAGGTCGATCAGTTTCTTGCCATCACCGGCGAACTGAACGCCACGGTGAGCCACTCCTCGATCGGCAACGTCGCCTGCCACGAGCATCCTGCCTTCGCCGACGTCGGGACGATTCGGTTGGCCGGAACGACCACCCACGGTTCGCCGGTGATCGGCGACCACCGGGTCGACCTGTTGTCCCCCGCGGGTCTTGGATGTTGGGGAGACGTTCGCCTCGCCATCATCGGCACCGAAGGCACCCTGGAGGCGAGGTCCAACATCGATCCGGCCGGGGCGCCGGGCTCCGAACACCTGATCCTCGTCGACCGCGAGTCGACCCGCCGGGTGGACTGCTCCGGCGTCGATGTCGACTGGGCCGGGCGCCTGGCGGCCGACCTCGTGGACGGAGGCGCCCGGCTGATGAGCCAGGCGCACGTGTTGGCCGTGTGCGATCTCACCCTCACCGCCCAGGCCCGAGCCAACAGCTGGGGTGCGGCACAGGCAGATGCCCGGGTGACCAATGCGAGCGCCGACATTGGTACCGTTCGGCCATGAGCCTGCGTGACACCAACATCGACCGCATGCGCGACGGAGTGGTCGACGTGGCCATCATCGGCGGCGGAATCAACGGGGCGGTCACCGCAGCGTCCTTGGCTGGTCGGGGCGCATCGGTGGCCCTGGTTGATCGGGCGGACTTCGCTTCCGAGACCAGCCAGCAGAGTTCCAACCTGGTCTGGGGCGGATTCAAGTACCTGGAGAACTACGAGCTGCCACTGGTGTACAAGCTGTGCCAGAGCCGTAACCGGCTGATGAAGGCCTACCCGGACAACGTCGCCGAGCTCTCCTTTCTGGCCGCCCTCGACGACAGCTCACCGTATCCCCCGTGGTTTGCAGCACTCGGAGCGACCGCCTATTGGGGCATCGGCAGGTTCCGAACCCGGTCCCCCCGGCTGCTCAGCGCTGAGGCGATCAAGGACACCGAACCGGCCATCGACATCTCGGGTGTGCGCGGCGGCATCGAATATCGCGACGCCTACCTGCGCGACAACGACGCGCGCTTCGTCTTCGGCTTTGTCCGCTCGGCCATCGAGTCTGGCGCGGCGGTGGCCAACTACGTCGAACTCACCGACGCCCGTCGGGTCGACCGTCACTGGCTGGTCGGCCTTCACGATCTGGAATCCGGCGAGCGGTTCGAGATGCGGGCCCGCACGCTCGTCAACGCCGCCGGACCCTACGTCGACGGGCTCAACAGCGATTGGGGGGTAAACACCGATCATCGGATCGTCTACTCAAAGGGCATCCACCTGATCGTGAACCGGCTGACCACATCGGAGCATCAGCGGGTGTTGGCCTTCTTCGACGACAGCGGACGGCTGTTCTATGTGATTCCGATGGGTCTGCGGTCGGTGATCGGCACCACCGACACCCGCACCGACGATCCACACGCCGGCGTCACCGACGACGATCGCGCCTTCCTGCTCACCCAGATCAACAAGCGCCTCGACCTGCCCACGCCGCTGACCACCGACGACATCATCGCCGAACGCTGCGGCGTGCGGCCCCTCGTCGTGCCCAACTCCGGTGGTGACCAAACCGAGGTGGACTGGACGTCGCTCAGCCGCAAGCACGAGATCGAGGTGGACCGGGCCCGCAGCGTGATCACCATCTTCGGCGGCAAGTTGACCGACTGCCTCAACGTCGGCGAGGAGGTGGCCGATGCGGTCGAGGCCCTCGGTCTGCCGCTCGAGGAGGACCTCGGCACCTGGTACGGCGAACCGACCGCGCAGACCCGGTCGGTGTTCTACCGGCAGGCCCGCCTGATGCGGTTGGACGACCTGAGGGTTCGCCCCGACGTCGAGCCGCTGTCCGACCGGCTGTGGCGACGCTATGGGCGGCGGGCGTTCGCCATGTTGGAGGCCATTCGGGCCGACCCGTCGATGGGTGAGGACATCCTCGGCGGCACCGACTACCTGCGCGTCGAGTTGTATCTGGCCGCCAGCACCGAGATGGTGACCCGGTTGGAGGACTTCATGCGACGCCGGTCGAAGATCGAACAGGTGGTTCCCAACGCCGACCTTGGCGACACCGAGGGGTTGCGAGAGGTCTGCAACATCCTCTTTGGCGACAAGGCCGAGGCGAAACTGGCAGAGTTCTTCAACGGCCCCTATGGACCCGACGTGGAACTTGAACGCTCCCAGAACCACCACGACGGCTGAGCGTTCCGCAATCCGCCGTTCGCCTCAGGCGGCGAAGGGCCGCACACCGGCGCTGCGCACTGCAATTGCGACAAGAACGCAAACGACGAACAGTGGGAGAATGAGTGGCGCTGCCGCGCGGTCCGCAGGCACCGCACCGCCCAACGGTTCGACCATGTCGGCGGCACGGCTTTGGTTACGACGACGACGGGACAGCGTCACGCCGGCTACACCATCGCCGGGTTCCTGCTCCCCGGCCGGCTGGGCACGTGGCGCTCAACCAGCGATCGGGGCGTCGAACTTGATGTGGTCAACTCGACCGAGGTACTGCTCCGCGCCGCTCGGGACGACGTGGACCTGGGGTTCGTCGAGACCACCGGCAAGATCGACGGGCTCGCCTGGCCAGCATCGAACTCGTCTGCCGGGAGGCAGGATCGGGCACACGGCAGACCTTGGAGAAGGCACTCCACGCAATCGGGGCCCAGGCCCCAAAAGCATCGCTCGAGCCGGGGTCGACCAGCGCGGTGCGGGGGCCGTGTTGGGCGGCGTCGGACTTGCGGTTCTGAGCCGTTTGACGGTGGCCGCCGACCTTGGCGCCGGCAGCCTGGTCGAGGTGCCCATCGTCGGGTTGGACCTGAAACGCCCGCTTCAGCGTTACACCAGACCGAAGGCCATCATGGCGTCGGCAACCCGCAAAAAACCGGCCACGTTGGCGCCGGTGACGTAGTCGTCGGGACGCCCGTACTCCGCCGCTGTGGTCAGGCACGTGTCATGGATGTTGGTCATGATCTTGGCAAGTCGGTCCTCGGTGTAACCGAACTCCCACGAATCGCGGCTGGCATTTTGTTGCATCTCCAGGGCTGAGGTGGCGACGCCCCCGGCGTTGGCCGCCTTGGCCGGACCAAACAACACGCCGGCCTCCCTGAAGATCTCCACCGCATCAGCCGTGCACGGCATGTTGGCCCCCTCAACCACGGCGATGCAGCCGTTCTTGGCCAGGTTCAGTGCGTCCTTGCCCGACAGTTCGTTCTGGGTGGCGCACGGAAACACCACCTCGGCCGGCAGGGACCAAACGCTGCCCAACGTGTGGTGGGTAGCGCTCGAACGCTGCTCCGCATAGGCGGTCAGCCGTTGGCGGTCCACCGTCTTGACCTGCTTCAGCAGGTCCAGGTCGATGCCGTCCGGGTCGTGGATGTAGCCATCGGAGTCGGAGCAGGCGATCACCCGGGCACCCAGTTGGTGGAGCTTCTCGATGGCGTAGATCGCCACGTTGCCGGAGCCCGAGACGATGCATTCCTTACCGTCGAGCGTGTTCCTCTGAGCCGCAAGCATCTCCTTGGCGAAGAACACGGCGCCGTATCCGGTTGCCTCGGTGCGCACCTGAGAGCCACCCCACTCGGTGCTCTTACCGGTGATCACCGCTGACTCATACCGGTTGGTGATGCGCTTGTACTGACCGAACAGGTAACCGATCTCGCGGGTGCCCACGCCGATATCCCCGGCCGGCACGTCGGTGTATTCACCCAAATGGCGGTAGAGCTCGGTCATGAAGCTCTGACAGAACCGCATCACCTCGGCATCGGAACGCCCCTTGGGGTCGAAGTCAGCCCCGCCCTTGCCGCCGCCGATCGGCAGCCCGGTCAGCGCATTTTTGAACACTTGTTCAAAGCCGAGGAACTTGACGATGCCAAGGTTGACCGACGGATGGAACCGCAAGCCACCCTTATAGGGCCCCAGGGCGCTGTTGAACTCGATGCGAAAGCCCCGGTTGATGTGCACCTGGCCGGTGTCATCGGCCCAGGGAACCCGAAAGATGATCTGGCGCTCCGGCTCGGCCAGCATTTGGATAATGCGGGCATGCAGATACTCCGGATGCTTGGCCACCACGGGACCCAGCGTCTCGAGCACCTCGCGGGTCGCCTGGTGGAACTCCTCCTGGGCCGCGCTGCGGGACACGATGTCGTGGTAGACGGACTTGAGCTTCTCATCGATCATGATGTTCCCAGCCTCCCGCGAAAACGGCTCCGACGACCAACTGGACCACCGGGTCGCGTGCTGCAGCGGCCAGGTTCGCTGATCGTTGAGCTCCAAAGACCGACCGGGCGGGTCGGCTTCAGCGCCCGACCGCGGCCGCTAGGTTCAGCGCCATGACGTCATCACCGACCGAAATTTCGGCCGCCCAGGCCAACGCCCTCAGTGCTCAAGCCGTGGCAGGGTGCTGCGGCTCCGGCCTGCTGGGCGCCGGACTCGGTGCACTGAGCCGAACCGGCTCCGCCGCTCGGAGCCATCACAGCTTCGGCAACGATGCCGCCCGTGCCAATCGAACCGCCACTGGAACCTTCGTCGTTCGGGGCGCAACCATCCTCACCGTCGATGACGACTTCTCGACCGTCGACGCACTTGGCGTTCACGACGGACGCATCATTGCGGTCGGCTCGGTCGATGAGGTCACCGGCGCCGCACGGGCCTGCTCCGATGACGTGACCATCATCGATCGACCCGGCACCACCATCCTGCCCGGGTTCATCGAGCCTCATGCGCACGTGCTGCCGACGGCGCTCTTTGCCAACTGGACCGACGTCGGCGCTCAGCGCTTCGACACGATTGAGGCCGTGCTCACGCATCTGACGAGTCAAGCCGTCGAGGGCTCCGACGCCTGGATCCTGGGCAAGCTCTTCGACCCCTCACTCCAGCGCGGAGGTGACGAACTGACCACCGACATGCTGGACCGGGTGTCCAGCGAAGTGCCGGTCGCCGTGCTCAATGCGTCGCTGCACCTGGCCTACGTGAACTCGGCCGCCCTGGCGGTCGCAGGGGTGAACTCGGCGACGCCCGATATCGAAGGCTCGCCCTACGGGCGTCACCCCGATGGCACCCCCAACGGCATCCTGAAGGGCCAGGCCGCCATGTTGTCGGTACTCAGCCACAACCCAACGCTCCTCGAGGTCGACCTGCTGGAGGGGGCACTCGCACTCACCAGCCGAGCATCAGCGGCGGGGGTCACCACCATCTGCGACCAGGGTGCCGGCGGCATCGGTGGCCCGGACGACCTGGACGTGTACGCCAACATGGTCCTCAGTGGACGCATGGCCACCCGCCTGCGCTATTCGGCCATGGACCTCCGCGCCGACGCATTCGACGCCATCGCCCTGACCCCGGGCACCGGCGATGAGATGCTTCGAGCGGTCGGTTGGAAGGTGATCGCCGACGGGTCGAACCAGGGCCGGACCGGTCACCAGCGAGAGCCCTACCTGCCGGCCGGCAATTCCAACACCGGCGCTGCCGGCAGTGGGTCTGGCGCCGCCGGCGGTGGGTCTGGCGCCGCCGGCGGTGGGTCTGGCGCCGCCGGCGGTGGGTCTGGCGCCGCCGGCGGTGATTGTGGCATCGCCTATGTGGAAGCGAACACGCTGTGCGACATTGTGGCGCGCCGCGCAGAGCAGGGTTGGCAGCTGGTCATCCACGCCAACGGCGACCGCGCCATCGATGACGCACTCGACGCGTTCGAGGCTCTACCGGCGGACCTGCGGGCCGATCGACGTCACCGCATCGAGCACTGCTCGTTCCTCCACGACGACCAGATCGCCCGCATCGCCGCCATGGGGCTGAGCCCCAGTTTCCTCATCGGCCACGTCCACTACTGGGGGCAGGCGTTTCGCGACGAGATCGTCGGGCCGGAAAAGGCCGAGTTGCTCGACCGCACCGCCTCGTGTTCGGCCGCCGGTATCCGCTGGACGCTCCACTCGGACGAGATGGTCACGCCCATCGGGCCGCTCCGGTATATCGAGAACGCTGTGACCCGCAACATGTGGCGTGAGCCAGACGGCGTCTTGGCACCCCAGGAACGAGTTGACGTGGCGACGGCCATCCGAGCCATGACCGCCGATGCTGCCTGGCAGTGTCATTCCGATGGTGAGATCGGAACGCTCGAGGTGGGCAAGCTGGCCGATTTCGTGGTGCTGACCGATGACCCGCGAGCGGTCGCTCCCGACCGAATCCGCCACATCGAGGTCCTCGAGACCTGGCTGGGTGGCGAGCAGGTCCACCCGCTGCCTGCGTAGGGCCACCTGTGGTCTGGCCGGCGAAGGCCTCAGCCCAAGGTGGTGAGGCCGCGGTGTGCGTTGGCCCGATCGAACGCATCCTGAAGTTCGGGAAGAAGGCGATCGCTGAAGGCCGTGACCTCTCGGCGTGGAACGCGACCGGCTCTCGGCACGTCCGGCCAGAGTGGTTCGCCGATCCAGATCACGATTTTGCCTGGACGGGGCAGCCTGGTGCCCGTCGACATGGCCTCCTCGGTCCCGGCGATACCAACGGGCACCAAGGGCACGCGCTGCCGCGACGCCAGCCAGGCGGCCCCGTCGAACAGGCCCTCGACCACGGCACCGTTGCGTCGGGTGCCCTCAGGGAAGACAACCAGCGGCTGCCCGTCGGCCAGGACCGCCTCGGCCACCCGCAACGAACGCCGGTCGGCGGTGCCGCGATTGACCTGGAACCCACCCATCACATCAACAAACGATCCAAGCGCGGGGTACGTCCACAGCGACTCCTTGGCCATCCACCGCACCCGGCGACGGGTGACCATGGCGGCTAAGAGGAAATCGAGACCCGACCGGTGCGACGGTGCCAGGATGTAGGGCCCCGTGCGGGGCAACCGTTCCTTGCCCATGATCTCGCTGCGGTAGGCGACCTTGGCCAGGGCGCGTGACGTGCCGGAGATGGCCCGGTAACCGAGGCGGGCGCCAATGCCCAGCGCAGGGGCATCGACGACGGGTTGGGCAGGCCGCACAAACACCCTGGGCAGGCTTGGCGCCGTGCCCTCAGCGACGGTATCGGCGGCCGGTTCAGGCTCTGCCGGGGGCCGCGACTTCCGGTCCTCCCCGACCCAAGGCACCAGAGCGATCACGGCATCCACCACCTGATCCAGATTGAGGTCGGTGGTATCGATCACCACACCATCGTCGGCGGGACGCATGGGGTTGACCGCTCGATTGGCGTCGCGTTCGTCGCGCTCGGCGATCTGGGCAGCCAGCGTCTCCAGGTCGACGTCGTCGGTCTCGTCGGAACGGCGCCGGGCCCGTTCCTCAGGAGTGGCGGTGAGGAACACCTTCACCGGCGCGTCGGGAAAGACGGCGGTACCGATGTCGCGCCCCTCGATCACTCCTCCGTCGTGATCGGCTGCCCACTCACGCTGACGCTGCACCATCACCTCTCGCACACCGGCGTTGGTCGCCACCGGGCTGACCGCGGTGGACACCGCCTGGCCCCGGATGGCCTCGGTGGCGTCGGCACCGTCCACCACAGTCGCGAGCCATCGAAGGCCATGTCCACCCGCTCTGCCAAGGCGTCCAGCGCGTCTCCATCGCCAAGATCGATGCCGGCCTCAAGCGCTGCGAAGGCAACACCTCGGTACATCGCCCCGGTGTCCAGGTGGGCCATGCCCAGCCGCCCGGCCACCGTGCGGGCCACGGTGGACTTTCCCGAGCCCGCTGGGCCGTCGATCGCTACGACCCGTGCGGCGCCCGACGGCGCTGATGCCGGTTGTCCATCGACCGATCTGTTGGGGTTCATGAGGGCAGATCGTCGCGCAGCGCCATGGCGCCGTGCAGGTAGACGTGGTGCAGGCCGTTGCGAGGGGTGCTCGTGTTGACGTGCAGCAGGATTCGTATGCACTGCGGCGTGGCGCCGTGGATATCGAGTTCGCGGGCGCAGATCAGCGGGATGTCACCAAACCCCGCCTTGCGGGCGCCCAACGCCGGAAACACCGAGTGCAGATCGTCGGTGGCGGTAAACAGCACCGACACCAGATCGTTGTGTTCAAGGCCGTTGCGGTCCACCATCGCATGCAGCAGTTCCACGGTGCGTTCACACACGTGATCGCGCTCATCGACGTCAAAGGTGGTGGCCCCACGCAGGCCGCGCATGACGGGCGCCGGCTGGGTTGCGCGTGGCTCGGACGGTGGCTCGGTCACGGCGGGCGATCCTACTGCCCGTCAGGGGCCTGACCCGCCTCCGCCTGACCCGCCTCCGCCTGACCCGCCTCCGCCGCAGCAGCCCGCCGCTCAGCCCGGGTCTGGGGCGCCGGGTTACCGCTGACGGCCCGCTCCAGCCGACGCAGTTCGTCGTCGCTCAGGTGACGCCAGCCGCCAGGCGCCAGGTTGCGGTCGGAGATCGGACCGATCCGGGTGCGCACCAGCCGTCGCACAGGGTGGCCGACGGCGTCCAGCATGCGGCGTACCTGACGGTTGCGTCCCTCATGAATCGTCAGGCGCACCATGCCCGGCGATGGTTGCGAGGCCTTGGCGGGCGACGTGATGCCATCGTCCAATTCCACACCTTCGCGAAGGCGGCGCAAGTTGCCGGAGCTGACCGTGCCGGCCACCTCGGCCAAATACTCCTTCTCCACTCCGTAGGACGGATGGGTGAGACGGTGGGTCAGCTCCCCGTTGTTGGTCAACAGCAACAACCCCTCAGTCTCGCCATCAAGACGGCCGACCGGGAACACTCGTGGTTCGTCGGGTACCAGGTCCACCACGGTGCGCCGACCGTGCGTGTCCGATGCGGTGGAGATCACACCCGTGGGTTTGTTGAGCAGGTAGTGCACCAGCCCCGGCGCCAAGGCGATGGGGGCGCCGTCCAGTTCCAGCAGTTGGGTGGCGGGATCGACCCGGTTGCCCAGCACCACCACCTTGCCGTCCACCTTCACCCGTCCGGCCTCAATCAGGTTCTCTGCCACCCGACGGCTGGCGACACCCGCCCGTGCCAGCACCTTCTGCACCCGCTGTGGCCCCTCATCCTGGTGAGGCTCCCCACCTGGATCTTCCGGGGTCACCGGGGGTCCGGCTCGTCGTGCGGGTCGGGTTGGTCCTGGATCGGTTCGGTGGCGTCGAGCGCCAGGCCCCGTTCGAGGGCCTCCACCACCTCCGGACCGGGAACAAAATCGGCGACGCCGGGCAGTTCCTCCAGGCTGTCCAGGCCCATGCGTTCGAGGAAGTCCCGGGTGGTGCCCAACAGCACCGCCTGGCCCGGGCCGGGATCGCGGGCGATTTCGTCGATGTAGCCCCGCTGGGTCAACGTGCGGATCACGCCGTCGGCGTTCACGCCACGCACGGCACTCACCTGGGCACGGCTGATCGGCTGTTTGTAGGCGATGATCGCCAGCGTCTCCAACGCTGCTGCCGACAGCCGGGTGGACTGGCCGGCCAGCACCAAGCGCTCCACCCACGGGGCACAGTCCGGGTGGCTCTCGAAACGCCACCCTCCGGCCACGCGGGCCAGCACAAACCCGCTGCGCCGCTCGGCAAACTCGGCCGCCACCTGCCGCGCCAGTTCGTCCACCCGTGCGGCAGAAACGCCGAGTAGTTCGGCCAGCATCGCCGGTTCTGCCGGTTGGTCCGACACCATGATCAGTGCTTCGAGTGCTCGCCGCAGCTCGTCGGACCCGCCGGACGGCTGCAATGCCTCCACCGGGTCGTCGTGACGCCGCTCAACCGTCATAGCTGTCGACCGATGCCAGGTCGAACGCCAGGTCTCCGGCCATCCAGGTCACCATGATGTCGCCGAACGACTCGGTTTGGGCAAGATCCACCCGACCCTGCTTGAACAGTTCCAGTAGGGCGAGAAAGTGCACCACCACCTCCACCCGGTCGACCAGCCCTTCGGTAAGGGCCCGAAACCCGATTGGACCGGTGTTGGGCAGTTCGTTGATCAGGTCGGCGACCACGTCGGTGACGGAGATCTTGATGGTGGCCACGTGCGACAGGTCGACGGCCGGCGTCGGCTTTGGAGCGATCGCCGCCAGATAGGCCCGGCGAAGATCCAACGGGCTGACGCCCTCCAACAGGTCGGGGGCCAGCTGCCAGAACTGCTCCTCCGGGCCACTTCGCCGCGGCACCGAGCGGGCGGCGCGCACGTGCAGCACCTCGAGCACCCGCGCGGCGTCCTTAAAGGTCTTGGCGTCCAGCAGACGCGACAACAAAAGGTCACGCTCTTCGAAGAGCGCGAGTTCGTCATCCAGGTCGATGCCCTCGTCCGCAGGCAGCAACCGACGGGCCTTCAACTCCACCAGGGTTGCGGCGATCAACAGAAATTCGGTGGCCACCTCCAGGTCGAGGTGATCCATCCGCGCCAGCTCGACCAGGTAGGCATCGACGATGCGGGAGAGCGAGACCTCGTACAGGTCGACCTGATCGGCGAGGATCAGGTGCAACAGCAGGTCGAAGGGCCCCTCGAACACCGGTGTGGACACTTCGTAGCTCACGGCACTCAAGTTACACCATCGTAGTTACGAGCGTTCGTACGTGACCTCGGGCTCCAAGGTGCCGTCGGGCCGCTCGACGATGATCATGCGCGACATACACGGCATGCAGTACACCCGGTCGCCCGCCCGAAACTCCCGCACCGAACGGATCACCACCTTGCAGACCGGACAGATCACTTCGTTTGGCGCCAGCGTGTCCCCATCGCCCTGCCAGACCCGGTAGAACTTTCGCCACCGTTTGGGCACCTCGCGGAACCCCCGGTCGTCCAACTCGTATCGGCGCCGGGGCGGTGCGTCGGGAGCATCGTTGTGAGTGGCGGTATCACGCTCCGGGGTCTCGGTGGCGATGTCACTCATCCCACCAACCCCAATCGGTCGACGGCATCGAGATAGTCACGTCCGAGGTCGGGACGCCGGTCTCTGGGCCGACCGAGTGCGTCGAAGGTCGCGTCGAAGGACGCCAGCACCAACGCATCCAACTCTGCACGAGTTCCGGCCAACCGCTCCCGCGTGTCGACGTCGCCCAACAACCGGGGGCCCAGGTCGTTCTCACCGAATCCAAGATGACGACGCTCGTCGGAGATTACGCCAGTCAGCACCTGTCTGGTCACCGGATCCGCAGTCTGTGCATGGTGACGGAAGACGGTGAACTCCATCGTTTCCAGGATGACATTCTGAGCCAGTACCGCCGCCTCCCAGTCGCCGGCATCCACCAGTTCCAGGAGGCGGACCTTGAACTCAACGATCGAGGGGGTCGCCCGCCGCGCGATCTCGGTGGCGGTGTCACTCACCCCCAACCGGCCCAAGCGGTGCAGAAACACCTCCAGGTGTCGAGCCTCGTCCACCACCTGGGTGGCCATGAAGATGCGGGCGTTGTGGTTGGGCGCCAGGCGCACCATGCCGCTGGAGGCTTCCAACGCCGCCGCCTCACCCACGCAGTAGTTGCACAGCGCGGTGATGACGTTCTGTCGCCGGGTCTCCCCCAGCGGCTCGTCCACCGTGGCCGGATCGTACCCGTAGGGGCGGTCGGTCAGATAGCCCTCGACGGCACCGAACCAGAACGAGAACGACTGCACCTCATCGTAAAAGTCGTCCTGATCCATCCCATGGGGTTCATCGCTGCCGTCGGGCCCAAAGGAGTCGGGGAACCCCACGATCACACCGGCAGCAGCGGTGATTGATACTCCAAACCGATCCGCTCGAGGCGAACCTTGAACTCACCCAGCACGGTGTCGCTCAGCACGGCCTCCAGTTCGTCGGGCGACACCATCGCCAGGTTGGCGCCGTGCCAGTTGGTGTTGCCCACCTCCTTTCCGTCGGCTTTGGCAGCCTCCTCGGCCAGGCGCCGCCCCTCCTCGATCGACGCCCCAGAGTCGGCGAAGGCATCGGCGAACGTGGCGAGCATGTGATAGCTCATCTCCTTCTGCATCCGCTCGATCTCGGGCTTCTTCTCGGGATGTTGTGCGATCAGACCGCCGATGCGGTTCTCACCAAAACCCACGTGTCGTCGTTCATCGGCGATGGTGCCCTTCAGGGTCTGCGCGAACTTCGGGTTGGAATCACGGGATGCCGCCTCGAACATCTCAAACACGGTGAAGGCCATGCCCTCCAACACGATGTTCTGCCCGACCACTCCGGCGATGAAGTCGCCCGCCTCCACCTTCTCCAGCAACACCTCTGCGAACTTGACCAGGTTCGGGTTTGCAAACTGGTCGATGGTGGATTCCAGGTCCTCGGGCTTCACCCCCAGGTCGAACAGTCGCTGGGTGAAGATCTCCACGTGCCGGGCCTCGTCCAGCGTCTGGGTGGCCAGAAACCGCTTCGACGCGTAATCCGGGGCGGCGTTCACGAGGCCCGAGGAGGCGGCCAGCGCCGCACGCTCCCCCACCACCAGTTGCACCGTCGACCCGATGGTGCTCTCGAGCATCAGTTCGTTCTCCAGGATCTCGGAAGGCTCCTTCAACCCCTCTGCGTGCCCAAAAACGGTCTCATCCAAATAGCCCTGGGGACACGCCTCCAGCCAACGTTGGATCGAATACTGGGATAGGAAATCGGACACGGCAGGAGCCCCCCTGGATCGAATTGTTCTACCCGATGGTAGGGATACCGGCCGAGCCTGCATAGTGGCCAGATGTCACCCCGCGCCGGCTCCTCGCATCCCCAACGTTTGCGGGAACAACCGGGGCCACTCGGCAGGCGTCCACCGGGTGCCCCAACCCAGGCCTGCTCCCGTGACGGGGCATCCCTGCGGTTGCCGGCCCCCGGGTTCGGGGAGAGGCCGATCCGGTAGCTTCGGGTCCATGGTCTCCTCCCCCCAAACGAGCCCCAAACGCCCCCGCGTGTTCTCGGGTATCCAACCCTCGGGTGCGCTGCACCTGGGAAACCTGTTGGGTGCCAATCTCCGCTGGGTCACGGAACAAGATCGGTCCGACGCCGTCTTCTGCGTGGTCGACCTGCACGCGTTGACCACGCCGAAGGCCCCCGGCGAGATCGGTCAGGCCTCCCTTGAGTTGGCCACCAACCTGTTCGCAGTCGGGCTCGACCCCGACAAGTGCGTGTTCTTCGTGCAGTCGACCGTGCCCCAGCACGCCGAACTGGCCTGGGTGATGCAGACGGTCACGGCCTTTGGCGAGCTCAGCCGCATGACCCAGTTCAAAGAGAAGCGAGGCCGGGCGGAGTCGGGCGACGGATTCATCTCGGCCGGTCTGTTCACCTATCCGGCCCTCATGGCGGCCGACATCCTGCTGTATGACACCACCGAGGTGCCGGTGGGCGATGACCAGGGCCAGCACGTCGAGCTCACCCGCGACGCCGCCAACCGGTTCAACTCGCGCTACGGCGAGACGTTTGTCATCCCCCAGGCCACGCTGCCGTTGGCGGGCGCCCGGGTGATGGACCTCCAGGCGCCCAACAACAAGATGTCGAAGTCGACCGAAACCGAGGCGGGCATCATCAATCTGAGCGACTCTCCCGCTGCGATCACCAAGAAGTTCAAGCGGGCGGTCACCGACTCGGAGACCGAGGTGCGCTTCGACGTCGCCGCCAAACCGGGTGTGTCCAACCTGCTGTCGATCCTCGGCGCCGCAACCGGCCAAACCCCGGAGGCCGCAGCGGTTGGCATCGAACGATACGGCGACCTCAAGGCGGCAACCGCCGAGGCCGTCGTCGAGTTGCTCACCCCGATCCAGGCACGCGTTGCCGAGCTTCAGGCCGATCCGGGTGAGGTACGTCGCCGCCTGGCGTTGGGCACCGAACGGGCCACCGCCCAGGCGACCGACGTGATGGACCGCGTCTGGGACCGTCTTGGCACCCTCCGCGCCTGAGCTCGGCGCTCGGCGCTCGGCGCAGTTGGCATCAGTTGGCATCAAATGTGTCTGGAAGCCTCTCCAGCGTCAGGTAGACACACTTGAGGTTCCGTCAGCGCGGTCGAGGTTGCCCAAAACGAGCGCTCGACCCATTGCTGTCAGCCGCCGAGGGGCAGGAACCGGCCGTAGCGCCTGGCGGTGCCGAGATCGTCGGCGGGGGTGCCACCGCGCCAGGCGACGTTACCGTTGACCATCACCGCCCTGACGCTGTCGTCGTTGCGGCGCACCAAACGGTTTTGGTCACCGAAGCCCGCCATCGGCTCCTCGTGGATCTCCTCAACGGTGTCGTTGAGGCGCTCGGGGTGATCCACTGCAGGTTCTTGGTGTTTCCGTTGGCCACCACCGAGTACCACCTCCAACGACGGGCCGATCGCCTCAACCGTGCCATTGTCGTCGACGAGCACGTCGGCTCGCTTTGGCGGGGCATCCTCGCCGCCAATCACCGTGCCGTTTCGGATAAGCGTGCTCACGCAGGTTTCTTTCGATGTTGGATTGGCCGGCCCAAGGGGACGGCCACCGCCGCCACCGTGAGAATCCAGCCGTAATAGTCCAGCCCGATCGTCAACCAGATGGCGCCGTGCAGACATGCGGCACCCACTGCGAAGGGGATGCGACCCCGGCGCCACCACAACATCAGCGGGGCGGCCAACTCAAAAACGATCGAACCCACCACGATGAGAAACGGCAACGGAGGGGCGTTGGCGATGGAGCGGGCCAGACCGGGAAAGGGAGAAGCGGCGCCTGCTGCGCCCTGACGCAGCACCCACGCCATATTGTCACCGGAGATCCAATCCAGACCACTGTGGTGAAGCTTTTGGACACCGGCGATGAAGTAGACGGCGGCGATGATCATCAGCGCTGCGCGGGGTGGCCAGCCGTCGGCCACCGAACGGTCGGCGCCGTCGCGGGTGTTGGCCGTCCCACCTTTCGCAACCACGAAGGGCACCGCCGTCAACAACAACAGCACGTCGTTGTGCATGATCTTGCCGGCGCTGCCCCACACCCCGGCAACGAACAGCAGTGCCAACCACGCCACGACAAAGCCGATCCGTGGGCTCATCCTGGCGACGACCGCCATGGCACCGACCACGCCGGCGACCGCCACGACGTTCAGCAGCCAGCCGGGGGGCACCGACGGCAGCCAGGCCACCGCGAACGCCCGCCGAAACAACGGGTCCGGGATGGCCGCAGCCGCGCTCCAGTGGCGCAGCGCCAGACGAATGCCAAGCACCACCGCCAACCCGGTGCGGACGGTCTCGAAGCGGGCGGCCGGACCCGGCGCGACCAGGCGCCGATCGAGGCCACCGAGTACATGAACGTTCGGCGACCTCACGGCAACTCGACGGTCACGACGTCACGCGAGGACAGCACTGTGGCCGGGCCTCCATCGGCATCCAGCCGACGTACCGTCCGACTCACGGCAACGGCATCGACCGTGGTCGGATCGACTCCGGCGACCTTCAGGACGTCCTCAACCGCCGAGCGCTGTTCTGCGACGGGAAGCGATGCAATCTCCGGCAGTCGGCGCTGGGCGGAATCCGACACGAACGCGTTGTCGCCAAAATCGATCACCCGCCGCGTCCCTTCGGCTTCGACAACCACCAACTGCACCTGCGTTTGACGATCGGTACGAATCTGGCTGAAGAGCCGCAACGACGTCAGCGGCCACGGCTCCAGCGTGAACACGGCGCAGACCCCCAGCATGAGCACCATGCCATAGGCCACCAGGCGGGCCCGCCACCGCTCGCCTGCGGGCGTAAGTGTGGCTGCGGGCGTGGGTGTGGCTGCGGCGCTCACCTCGGGCTCACAGTTCCTCATCGCATTCCGCCAGCACAGCACCTGCGCTCTGCGGCACCGTCCAACGTTCCGGTGACCAATGATGCTCACGGGCCCAGGCCGCCACCATCGGGTGGCTCCCGATCGCTTCGAGCCGCTGAGCGCCGAGTTCGGTGTAGGTGAGATACGCGCCCATGGCCACCATCGGACCGCGGCGTTGCGGCGCACCGGTCCGGTCGGTGGCCCGCCGCTCCAGCCAGTCACCGGCGACGGTGCCCTCCGCAAGTGACGCAACCACCCGGCCTGTCGTGCCAAGCGGGGCCAACGCCTTACCCGCGTCATGCAGCAGACCGGCCCGCACCTGCCAGCCGTCCGTCGTATCCTTGCGGGCTCCACCCCCGGCTGCATGGCCCTCACCGGCTGCATGGCCCTCACCGGCTGCATGGCCCTCGCCGGCTGCATGGCCCTCGCCGGCTGCATGGCCCTCACCGGCTGTATGGCCATCACCGCCCGGTTGGTCCCCCCCAGCCAGCACCTGTTCGACACGGCGGGCGACCGCCACCGAGTGCACCCGGTCGCGCACGGTCATCGAGGCGAACAGTGCCCACTCTTCGCCGTCCAGCCGTGCGGCCGCCCATCGGTCTGCCGCCGCAGGATCGGGCTCGGGCCCCACGTGATAGCGGAAACGCCGGTACAGGTGTGCCGGTGAGTCCTTCATGGCGCTCCTCCCTGGTGCGATTGCAACCCACCGGCTTTCCCCGCTCCGGCCCGCGTCCGTTTCGCTCCGACGTGCGCGGCCCGGGGATGCGCCGAACGGTAGGTGGCCACCAGGCGATCCATCGCCACCCGGGTGTATCGCTGCGTCGTGGTCAGGCGTGCGTGGCCCAGCAGTTCCTGCACGGTGCGCAGGTCGGCACCGCCATCGACGAGATGGGTGGCATAGCTGTGACGCAACACATGGGGCGACATCGTCCGGACGTCAAGGCCGGCTGAGGCGGCCCGACGCTGGAGGATCAGCCAGGCTCCCTGGCGGGACAGGCGGCCACCACGCTGGTTGAGGAACACGGCGTCGGCGTCGTCGCGGCTGGGCCGACGAGCCCGCTCCGCCAACGGGCCACGGCCTCCATCGAAGTAGCACGCCATCGTGGCGAGCACCGACCGGCCCACCGGCAGAATGCGCTCCTTGGAGCCTTTACCCATCACCCGCACGAGCGCCCCGTCGAGGTCGACGTCGCCCAGCGACAGTCCGGTCGCCTCCGACACACGCACCCCGGCGCCGTAGAGCAACTCGAGCAGTGCCCGGTCACGCAGCGATGGTGGGTCGTCGCCATCGATTCCGTCGAGGAGGCCACCGACCACCTCCACCGACAAGGCCTTGGGCACTGTGTCGGCAATGCCGACGCCGTCCAGGTCGACGGCAGGGTCGGCCACGCCCAACTCCTCAGCCCGATACCGGTACCAGCCCCGCACCGCAGCCACCGCCCGCGCCACCGACGACCTGGCCCGACCCTCGTCGATCAAACCACGCACCCAGCGCTCCAGATCGGTGCGGGAGACGGCGGGTGAGACCTCGCCATCAGTCCGCAGTCCGGCATCGTCCAGCCATGCCAGATGGGCGGTCAGATCCCGCCGATAGGCCTCGACCGTGGCGCTTGCCCGGCCCCGCTCCACCTGGAGCCAGCCGAGGAACGCCTCGACGGTGACATCCGAACGTGGCGCGCTGCCCGAGTTACCGGTGGCCACGTGGACAACTTCAGCCACGCCGTGCGGCGGCCAGGAGGGCGATGATCGTCTTGGCGTCCACGATGCGACCGGTGGCGATGCCTTCGATCGCCTCGTCCAGGCCCAGCCGTAACACGTCCATGTGGCGCTCCTCGGCGCCGTCGGCCGCTGATGGAACCTTGCTGAGACCGGTTGCAAGAAAGGTCTCATGCCATTCGTTCGAGTAACCGGGAGACAGGAAGAACCCGGCAAGCCGCTCACAGCTCTCCGCCTCGAGTCCGACCTCCTCAGCCAACTCGCGGCGGGCGAGTTCCACCGCCGCCTCCCCCTCGACGTCAGCCTTGCCCGCTGGAATCTCGAGCAGGTCGCCATCGGGGGCAACCCGGTACTGACGCACCAACGTGACCGTGTCGTCGTCGTGCAGGGGAAGCACCGACACGGCGCCCGGGTGACGCACCACATCGCGGCTGTGCATCCCGCCTTCGGGGTCACGCATTTGCGCCTGCACCACATCGATCACAAAACCCGTGTGCACGGCGGTGTCACCAACGATCTCAAACCCGGACGCCGAGGTCAGCTCCGGTCGCCGCCACCCCGCCGAGCCGGGCTCAACCACGAGAGACCGGGCCGTCTCCCACCCCAACCGGGTCGCGATCGACGGCAACGTCGGGCCGCTCGGCCTGGCTCGACCTGCGCCCCCGCACGCGACCCGCCGTCGTTTCATCCGAGACCTGAGGCTCGGAGGAGGCGGCCTCCCCCTGGGGAACCTCGACCCGCGTGGCGGCGGTGCGGGCGGCGGCTGCGGCAACAAACGCGGCAAAAAGCGGCGCCGGTCGGGTGGGACGGCTCTTAAACTCCGGGTGCCCCTGGGTGGCCACCCAGAAAGGGTGATCCTCCAACTCGATAAACTCCACCAGGCGGCCATCCGGCGAGGTACCCGAGCAACTCAGCGCGGAGGCGTCGAACCGGCCCCGGTAACGGGGATTGAACTCGAAGCGGTGCCGGTGCCGTTCCGACACCACCTCGGCCCCATAGGCCTCGGCCACCTGCGAGCCCGGCTTGAGCCGGGCGATGTAGGCACCAAGACGCATGGTGCCGCCCTTGTCGGTCACGCCCCGCTGGGTCTCCATGATGTCGATCACCGGGTGCGGAGTGGAGCGGTCAAACTCCGACGAATTGGCTCGTTCGAGCCCGAGTGCATTGCGGGCATACTCGATGGTCATCACCTGCATACCCAGGCACAGGCCCAGGCACGGCACGCCGTGCTCGCGAGCCCAGTTGGCCGCGGCGATCTTGCCTTCCACGCCGCGGGGCCCGAACCCGCCCGGGATCACAATGCCATCCAGGTCGTGGAGGCGGCCCTCGGCCAGCAGGCCCTCGGCGTCCTCGGCCTGAATCCAGTCGATCGTCGGCTTGACCCCGGCGGCCGCCGACGCGTGATTGAGCGCCTCCACCACCGACAGGTAGGCGTCGGCCAGGCTGACGTACTTGCCAACGATGCCAATGCGCAACGGCGCGGTGGCGGAGGCCACGTGGGACACCACCGCCTCCCACTCGGTCAGGTCGACCTCGGCCTGCTCCAGGCCCAACACCTGCCCCACCACGGTATCGAGGCCCTCGTCGTGCATGATCAGCGGCAATTCGTACAGGCTTGAGGCGTCGGCTGCAGAAATGACCGCGTTCAGTTCGACGTCGCACATCGAGGAGATCTTGAGTCGTAAATCGGCCTCGAGCTCACCCTCGGAGCGGCACACGATGACGTCCGGGGTGATCCCCCGGCTGCGCAACTCGGTGACCGAGTGCTGGGTGGGCTTGGTCTTCAGCTCGCGTGATGGGCTGATGTAGGGCACCAGGGTGACATGCACGTAACAGACGTTGGCCCGGCCGACGTCGAGGCGCATCTGACGAATCGCCTCGAGGAACGGCAGAATCTCGATGTCGCCCACCGTGCCGCCCACTTCGGTGATCACCACGTCGACGTCGTCGGTGGCCAACGCAAAAATGCGGCGCTTGATCTCGTCGGTGATGTGCGGGATCACCTGCACGGTTTTGCCCAGGTAGTCGCCCCGGCGCTCCTTGGCCAACACCTCCTGGTAGATCGAGCCCGTGGTGGCGTTGGAGTTGCGGGTGAGGAACTCGTCGATAAAGCGCTCGTAGTGGCCCAAGTCGAGGTCGGTCTCGCCCCCGTCCTCGGTGACGAACACCTCACCGTGTTCAAACGGGTTCATCGTGCCCGGATCGACGTTGATGTAAGGATCCAGCTTCTGCAGGGTCACCCGCAGTCCCCGGGCCTTCAACAGCGTGCCCAGCGAGGAGGCGGTCAGGCCTTTACCGAGACCGCTGACCACCCCACCGGTGACGAAAATGTGCTTGGCCATGTCTCTCCCGCGGAAGGTCGGTCGCCGGTCCACTCAAATCTAACCCGAGACCGCCGGGGCCGGTTTGATCGGCGGTGAAGCGTCCTCGGGCAACCGCACTTCGGGCGCTTCAAACGGCTTGCGTACCTGCACCAGCATCAGGAAGGCGCCGATGTACACCAGTGCCAGAGCTGGGATGACGATTCCCGAATCGTTCACCGCACCGCCGAGGAATCCCACGACGAACAGTCCCATCAGCCCGGTGCGCAGATCGGTCGCACCCCGGAAACGCTCCCGCCACGTTCCGGATGTGGTCAGGCTCAGCAGCAGGAAGAACGCTGCGATCGGCACCATCCACGACCACACGGTGAGGCGCATCACACGCAGGTTGGTGGCCACCTTTCGGCGAACGATCTCGGTGAAGCCGTCCCAGCCCCCGTTGGTCACCGTATCGAGATGGGTCCCCGACCCCAGCTTCAGAGCGACGCCCACGGCGACAGCAAAGCCCACCAGGCCGACGAGCACAGCGAGCGCCACGTTGCGTCGATTCCAAGTGATCGGTGACCAGGCCGCCAGCAGCAACCCGAACGCCGGCACAAAAGTCAGGACGCCGCCGAAGTCGGCACCCAGCATCGGTGCCGCGTCCACGACCACCACCAGCGCAAACATCCCGGCAACGGCAACAAACGCGGCCCGTCGATCTGTGGCGGCGTGCAACCACGAGGCCGCCACAATGACGGCGCAGGCCCCCAACACGGCGAAGGCCATGTTGCCGAGGCCGTAGAACCGGGCTGCGGTCACCGGCGAGTAGCCCAGCAGGCTGATCTGTTGCAGCGGGGCACCGAGCGAAGCATCCACCACCATGACCGCCAGGGTCACCCCTGCCACCGCGTTGAGAGGGCTCAAACCGAATCGTCTCGCTTGCATGGCCAGCAGGGCGGCGGCGGCGCACAGCATCGTGAGAGCCGGGATGGTGACAAACGGTCCCTGCAAGGACACCGGCATCAGTCGCCACAGAAACGTCAACACCGGAAATGCCGCCGAACCCAACGTGACCGCAACCAACACCCCCGGCAGTTGGGAGGATCGCCCGGACCGTCGCGCCACGAGCGGGGCGATGATGTAGGCCAACGCCTGAATCACGATGAAGATGGTCACCGTCGGCGCATAGCTTCGTTCCCGCTGATCCACTCTCCGGTCGAGATCCACCAATGCCCCAATGTCGGGGGCGCCCCGCTCGATGCGCGCCACCGCTCCCCCCAGCCCCTTCGGGCGGGGACGATCCAGTCGGTTCAGCACCGTGGCGGACACGTCACCCATCGTCATGATGCCCTGACGACGGGTGGAATCCGACCCCAGGGTACCTCGGAGGCCCGGCTCGGAGAGGATCAAGGGTGAAAGGTGCCAGCGTGCGTCGTGTCCGAGGCCCAGCACAATCAGCGTGTCGGTGGGCCGCCGGTGCGCATCGATGGCAGCCACCACCCGATCGACATCGGACACTGCAAGCGTCGACGGGGTCAATGCGCTGCGACGGGTTTCCACCAGGATCAGGTCCGCGTCCAAGTCGACGTACCGGCGGGCCGCTGCGTCGGGGTCATCGCCCACTCCGGCGATGTCCACCGTGTCGATCGTGCCGCCGTCATCGGCCACCGCCGCCGCCCCGTTGGCCAACTGTGCCCGACCCTTGCCCGCCCAGACGTAGCCAACCCTTCCACCGTCGCGCCGGATCGAGTCGCCCAGCAGACCCCGGGTGCCGTAACTGCGGCTGTCGTCGGACACCGTCAACGGATCGATCACCTGGGCCGAACCATCCGGCAGCGCCTGCACCTTGACCGGTCCGGCTGCCGTGGCGGGGGACTCGTTGGTGAGTCCCTCAGCCTCACCAAACTCGAGATCGCCTCCAGGTACCACCAGCGCCACCGGCGCGCCGGCGCCCAAGGAGGCGTGCTGGGATGCGAGGTCACCGGGCGGAGCCGGAACCCGGGTGGACACTGAAGCGGTCGCCGACGACCGGGCCAACGACGAGATGGCCGGGGCCCGTGGGTCCTCGAGCAGGTCCATTCCGGCGCCGGCGATCGTCACCAGAATCACGCGCGGCTTTGCGCTGGGGGCGGGCAGCGCCTCGCCATGCCACCGCGTCGCCTTTCCAAGTCCGACCGACGCCACGATGGCAACCACGCTGAGGGCCAACACCACCGCCAGGCGAAGTCGGGGTGTACCCAGCCGTGGCCACACGGTGCGGACAATGTCGATTCCCTGACGGATTCGATGACGTCGTCCGGCCCAGCCCCGACCCGTGTGATCGTGATCCAGCGGCAGCGACACCTCGGCGAGGCGTGCCCCCGCCCGAAGCGCATCGATCGACATGCCCACCTCCACCCCGAACCTTGGGGCTGGGTGCAGCGAGCGCAACGTGGCACCATCGATCGCCCGTTGGCCCGACAACGGCTCGAGCACTTCGACACCCGTGGTGCTGCGGATCGCCGCCGCCGACAGCGCCTTGATCCTCCCGGCACCGGCCTGGGTGCCGGCGGGTGGGAATCGCGCGACGACCAGTTCCTCGTCGCCGACCAGCAACCGCTCCACCAACGCCGTCAGGTGTTCGGCGGTCTCCGCCAGGTCGGCGTCGGCCAGCAAATACCATGGGGCGTCAGGGTGGGCCAGGACCGCCTCGCCAAGGGCGGCGCCCTTTCCGCGATTCACCGGCAGCGCCAATACCTCCGCTCCCGCGGTCAATGCGCGGGCGCCGGTGTCGTCGGTGGAGCCATCGTCCACCACCACCACCCGGGTCACGCCCCGGATGCGGCGGAGGGCCGCGACGGTGGCCTCGATGCTGGGCGAATTCTTGGCGGGGACGACCGCGATACCGCCGACGTCCGGCTCGGTGCCCTCGTTGGGCACGTCGGAGGGGTTCACGCTGGTCGCCTCACGGTCTGGGTCTTCACGCAACGGGCTCGCTGTCGGGGGCGCCACCAAAGCTACCGATCGTCGTCATCATGGCGGGACCGCCCAGTCCTCGATCGACCCCGAAAAAGGCACCCAATCCAAGCGTGCCACCAACGGCGCCGACGATCAGCGCCATCACGGCAACATCGGTGCTCACCGTCAGCCCCAACAGGGCTGCCGCGAGGCCCGCCGCCGCCACCGCCAGCGTTCGCCGACGCACCCAGGAGGCCCGAAATTCAGCTCGCCCACCTAGAAGGTGACGGAGCCTGATCGCCAGGACGACCGCACCCACACCGATGGTGAGCGACCACACCAGAGCGAATGCACCCACCCGGGCGTCGCCCTCGACAGTGGCATTGACCACGTAGAAGCCCACGACGGCCGCGACGGCCACCACGACCGCCACCAGGGCCGGGGTGCGCGCATCGGAGGTGGCGTAGCTGATGCGCACCAGCGTCATCCACAGCGCATAGGCAGGCACCCCAACGGCAAACCCGGCTACAGCTGCGGTCACCGCCGCCGTCGAATCTGCCGCGGCACCAATCGACACGGCCTGGGCGACCTGCGGGGAGAGTGCAGCCAGTAGTGCTCCGGCCAAGGCACCGGTGGTCAACACCGACCGAACCGACGCGCCCGACAGCTCGGCGAATGAGCGGGTATCGGTTTGCTGAAACGCAGTTGCGAGCGCCGGCAGGCGGGTGGTGTAGATGGGAGAAGCCAACAACGCATGGGGCAGAAGCAGAATCTGCCAGGTGAGGATCCATACCTGGGTGTGGCCGTCAACGGCGTTGGTCAACGGCAATACCGCCAGCATCGGCAACTGTGCCGCCCCGAGGAACAGCACCGCCCACCACACGGCACGCCCCAGCGAACGCAGTTGCCCGGATCGAGGCGGCAGCGGTCGACCCAGCGGCGCGGCGTGGTTGAACGCGTCCAGGAGGGGCACGGCGGCCATGGCCACGACACCGGCTGTGAACCCCCCGCCGATCACCAACTTCTCGGTGCCGCTCAGGGGCAGCGAGACGTCGCCGCCTCGCATGATCGCCAGCGCACCAAGCGTGATGGACACCACCACGTTGTTGACCAGCGGGCACACGGCCCCCGCCCAGAACCGGTTGCGGGCGTTCAGCAGCGCTACAGCCACCCCGTTGGCCAGGTAGGCGAAAACCTGAGGAAGAAACCACCAGAGCAGGTAGGTCCCCAAGAGCTGGGCTTGGCGCCGATCCTCAACCGGTACGTTGCCCAACAGGTAGTCGGTCACCTGGCCCCGGGCGAGCAGCGCCACGGCCACCACGACGGCCAGTACGGCCCCGAGGTAGAACATCACCGTGCCGGCCAGGCGGGACCGGAACGCGTCGACCGGCCCGGCAAAGCGCCGCTCCTCGTCGACGAGCATGGGGATGAACACCGCGCCGAGAGCGCCCGCGGCCAACAGTTCAAAGAGCAGGGTGGGCACCAGGTTGGCGCTTTGCACCACGTTGCCGAGCTGGGTACTGGTACCCAAAACCGCGAACCCGGCCAGCATGCGAACAAAGCCGGTGGCGCGGCTGGCCGCCACCAACAGGGAAAAGCGGGCCGCCTCGCCGTCCGAAGCCGTTGCCACAGGAGGCGAATCAGCCGACGGCGTCGCCTGTCGCGGTCGGCCTTGGATCATCCGCCAACCTCAGGCAGCACCGAGTCGACCCCCTTGGCCATCCCGTAGTTGCCTGTCTTTCCTTCGGCCAACTCCATCAAGGCTGCGACGGCAGCAACCTTTCCAAGGGGCGTCTCCAGCCCGTCCAGTGTCGACACCTGCCCTGCCAGCGCCGTCAGGTCCCGCGCCGCTTCGAGCGACGCACCACGGGCGGCGACATCCTCGTCGGTGGCCAGCTCGGTCAACGATCTGGTGGTCCGGGTCTCAGCCAACAGGACGCGCCCCGGGCTGGTCGCCGCCAGCGCGGTTGCCACCGGCACAAACGCCTCCTTTGGCTTCAGCACACTGCCCTCACCCGTGATGTACATGATCAGGGCCTCGGGTGCCGGCGCCGACAGATTGCCCGCAGGCGCCGCCTCAGGTTCGATCAGGTCCGCCTTCGCCAACGCCGCAAGCACATCTTCGGGCTCGGGGGGCAGCGTCGTCGTGGTGGCGCTCGATGACGGCGTCGGGGTTGTTGACGGGGGCGCGGCCGTCGGCTCGCCAGGAGCGGCGCCACCACCGGTGGTCGTGGCGGTTGTCGTGGCGGTCGTCGCCGTGGGGTTTGTGGCGCGGGTCGGGCCGGCAAGGGCGGTGGCCAACAGGTCCGCCGCTGCCACGGTCACCTGCTGGGGGTCGTCCGCTCCAACCAGCCCCAACGAGTCGGCAATCTCGACGCTCGTCTTGGGATCGGCCGGATTCCAACGATCGGTCAGCCACAGCACGGCGGGAATCTCCGCCCCCGCCGCTTGAAGAACCGCAACGGTGCGCGCCACCTGGTCGCTGTCCACCCCGCGGTTGGCCAGTATCACCACCTCGCTGCCGGAAAGCCGACCGGCCAACAAACGCTCGAGGTGCGCCGGTTGAATCGCCGCCTCGCTCAGGGTCTGCTCATCGAGTACCTCGGTCAGCGACTTCACCTCGGCTGTGCGGTCCTCAAGTCGTCCGTTGAGACTCTTCACCTGGGCATCAAGCGCATCCACGAAGGTGCGGTCGAGGAAGGTTGATCCCAGCATCAGGCCGATGCCCAACGCCAGGAAGACAGCCGTCAGGCTGATGATGTGGGTTCGCAGCTTGATCACAGGAGACTCCAGGGGGACACCAACGCAGTGGCGGCCATCAGATTGGTCAGGTTCAGCCAGGCCGTCTTGATGATCAGCCGGATGGGCGCCGAAATCATCACCACCACTCCCAGGGCGAAAACGGCGGCCAGCACCATGAAGATCAGATCGCGGGTGTGCACTTCGGTGCGGTACAGCTTCGACACGCCTTTGGCATCCACCAGACGGGTACCGATCTTCATGCGCACCAGAACCGTCGACGCCATGCCGGCACGGCCCTTGTCCAGAAACTCAACCATCGAGGTGTGGGTTCCCACGGCCACGATCAGTTCGGCGCCCTGTTCGTAGGCCAACAGCATCGCGATGTCCTCGCTGGTTCCCGACGCCGACATCGTGTGATATTCCAGACCCAGCTTCTCAAGTCGTGCCGCTCCGGGGGCACGACCGTCCTTGTAGGCATGCACCACCAGTTGGGCACCCGAGCGAAGGGCACGTTCGGTGACCGAGTCGAAGTCGCCCACAATGAGATCCGGGGTGTGCCCCAGCTCCAACAGCGCATCAGACCCACCGTCCACCCCGATCAGGATGGGTTTGAGGTCGGACATGTAGCCGTTGTCCGACAGGATCTGCAGGTCCTCCCGGTAGGTGGAGCCACGAACCACAATCAAGACATGTCGATCTTGGAAGTCGATTCCAACGTCGGGAAACTCCAGGTCACTCCCGAGGAGGTCCTGGTCCTGCTCGATGTAGTTCAGCGTGTTGGTGACAAACCTGCCGAACTCTGCATCGAGGCCCTCCATCGCCCGTGCATGAGCGACCCCGATCGTTTCGATGCTCTCCTCGATGCCACGGGCCACCAGTTCGTCGCCCCGGTACACCTCCGAGCCCACCACCTGCACCAGGTCGCCCTCCGAGATCATGTCCATCAGCTCGGCGCCACAGAGGTCCACCAGCGGGATGCCGGCCCGAATCACCAGGAGTGGCCCCTCGTTCGGGTAGCGGCCGGAGGAGGACGGCTCCGAGTTCACGACCGCCGCCGGGTGGGCCTCCACCAACGTTTCGGCTGCCACCACATCCAGGTCACGGTGCGAGATCACCGCAACATCGCCCGGGTTCAGGCGTTTCACCAGGTCCTTGGTTCGCCGGTCCACCCGGGCCGTGCCGCTGCTGTGCGTCGGCATATCCCCATCGGTCGCTTCGACGGGGCGGCGCTGACCTGGCGACCAGCGGGCCATCAGCGGGTGGGTCCGGCGGTCGAAGGGTCGGGGGCGCGCCGGGGCACGCGTTCCAGCAGATCCTTGGCATTTGACCGGGCCGCCGCCGAGTCTGGGGTGCCCGACAGCATCCGGGACAGCTCGACCACCCGGGCTTCTCCGCCAACCGACTCGACCGTGGTGGTCGTGGCGTCCTCATCGGCCGACTTGGCGATCCGAACCTGCTGGTCCGCGTGCGCGGCCACCTGGGCCAGGTGGGTCACCACCAACACCTGGGACGTCTCGGCCACCTCGGACAGCGCACTTCCCACCTCCAACGCGGTCGCCCCACCGATGCCTGCATCGACCTCGTCGAACACCATGGTGTCCGGGCCGCCGGACAGCACCAGGCGGAGGGCGAGCAGGACTCGTGACAGCTCACCCCCCGAGGCCGCCCGCTGGATCGGGGCCGGCGCCATGCCCGGGTTGGCGGCGAGCAGAAACGTCACGCGGTCGCCGGGGTCGTCGTCGCCGACGGTGATCTCCAGCGTGGCTTTGGGCATGGCCAAGGCCGCCAGTCGTGCCTGCACCGCGGTGGCCAGCTGTGGAGCAGCGGAGCGCCTCGCTGCTCCCACCTTGGCCGCCGCCTCGTCGCGCACCAGGCACGCCGCCGCCAGGTCGTCCTCCAGAGCAGCCGCGCGTCGCTCCCGGTCGCCCAGCTCGTCAAGACGCACCTGGCACTCCTGACCGAATGCCATCACCTCGGCGAGGGTATCGCCGTACTTGCGCCCCAGGTCCCGCAGTTCAACCCGACGGAGCCGAACCACCTCCAGCCGTTCGGGGTCCTCCTCGATCGAATCGGCCTGTCTGCGTAACTCGGCGACCAGATCGGACAGCTCCGCCTGTTGGGCGAGCACCCGGGTGAGCGTGCCGTCGAACGGCCTGCGATCGTCCAGTGCGCCCGCCATGGCGGCGAGGGCGTCGGACAGACCGCCCTCCTCGTCGTACACGCCGAGAGCTTTGGAAGCGGCCTCCCGATGCCCGACCGCATCCGCCAACAACGCTTCCTCAGCGGCCAAGGCCGCATCCTCGTCAGGATCGGACAAGCCGGCCGACCCGATCTCTGCAACCTGAAATGCCAACAGGTCCATCTCACGAACCCGTGCCCGTTCGTCTCCCCCCAACTCGACCAGCGCAGCACGAAGCGACCCGACGGCCGATTCGGCGGCGGTCAACTCGCTCAGGTCAACATTCGCCCAGCGGTCGAGGGCCTGGCGCTGCACCCCAGGCGTGGTCAAGGCCAGCTGAGCACCCTGGGAGTGAATTTCCAGCAGTCCCGCCGCCGCCTCGGCCAACTCGGCCGCCGTCACCAGCGAGCCATTGCAATAGGCACGGCTTCGACCGTCGCGTGGCACCACCCTCCGCAGCACCAGTTCGTCGCCGTCGCCGTTGATAAAGCGCCCCTCGACAACGGCCTGTTCGGCCCCTGCGCGCACCACCGAGGCGTCCGCCCGGGCACCTGACAGCAGCTCCAGCGCACCGAGCAGCAGCGTCTTGCCGGCACCGGTTTCGCCCGTCAGCGCGGTCATGTGGCCGCGCAGCTCCAGACGGGCCTTGGCGATGACGCCCAGGTCGGTAACAGCGAGCTCGTCCAACATGAACCCTCCATCGTAGAGCCCCCGCCTACCACCCACCGGCAGGCCGCCCCCGCCCGTGTCCAGGGCCGCCCAAGGCGTGTGGTCAGCGGTCTGCCAACGAGAACTTGCGTTTCAGCACGTGGTGAAACCGCAGTTCCTCGAAACGAATGAACCGGGCGGGCTTCGATGCCGTCGAGCAGACAATCCGGTTTCCGGGGGTCACGTCGAATCCACCCTGTCCGTCGATGGACACCTTGGCCGGCCGGTGTCCCACCACCTCCAGCTCGATGGTGGAGGTGGCCTCCAACACCAACGCACGGTCGAAGAGCAGGTGCGGGGCAACCGGCACCATCAGCAAGGCCCGATGGGTCGGTGCGACGATGGGGCCCCGCACCGAAAACGCATAGGCCGTGGACCCGGTCGGCGTGGCCACCACCATGCCGTCACTCACGTAGGACGTGAAGAACTCGCCGTCGAAGTACACCCGCAGGCGGACTGTGTGGCCGGTGAAGGCCCGCTCCACCACGACCTCGTTCAGGCCGGTGACCACCTCTCCGCCGACGTTCGCCTGCACTCGCATGCGCTCCTCGGTTCGGCCACGGCCCGCTGCCAACTCCCCAAGCGCCCACCGGGCACGCTCAGGTGCGACGTCGGCGAGATAGCCAAGCTGTCCGGCGTTGAACGCCACGATCGGCACGCCGGCATCGGCCACCAGCCGAACTGCTCGCAGCACCGTGCCGTCACCGCCAATGGCAATGGTCACATCCGCGTTCGACAGCTGCCCTGGTTCAACGCCTTGGGGCGCAGCCCCCCTCGTCGCCAGATCCCTGACGATCGCCGCATCATCCTCCGTCATCATCACGGAGGCGCCGATGGATGCGGCCCATTCAATAACCGTGGACGCCAACTCCAGCGCCAACGGCCGGTCGTGATGTACCACGACCGCCACCCGGTGCAATGCCCGGCGCTCATTCATTCTCATCACCCCCGGCCGACTCAACCAGATCCTTCATCCACCCTGACGGGCTCGCGGTCCGGGCATTCCCAGGGAGGCCAAGGCGAACAAAGAACTCGGTGTTGCCCTTGGCGCCCCTCACCCCCGAGACCGTAGCCCCGAGCGGTGTCAACCCGTGTTCCCCGGCCGCCTCGACGACCGACTCCAGCGCCTCGGTCCAGAGCTTTGGGCTGCGGATGACGCCACGCCCGCGTGAAGCGTCGCTGCGGGCCACCTCAAACTGCGGCTTCACCAACACCAGGAGGTCACCGTCCGGCTTCATCAGGCCCGCCAACGCGCGCATGATCGCCCCAAGCGAGATGAACGAGACGTCCACGGTGACCAGTCCAAACCTTCCCCCCAGCGAGTCGGCTTGCACCGAACGAATATCGGTCTGTTCCAGCACCGTGACACGTTCGTCATCCCGTAGCGACTGGCTGAGTTGATGGGTACCGACATCGATCGCCACAACGGCATCGGCGCCGCGTTGCAAGAGACAATCGGTGAACCCACCGGTGGACGACCCAACGTCGAGTACCCGCCGTCCGTTCACCGCCAAGGCGAGTGCGACGAGGGCGCCATCCAGTTTGTCGCCGCCACGCCCCACGAAGGCGCGCAGCTCGAGGACTCGCACCGGCTCGCCGTCATCGGTCAACCGCTTCGGGGTGAGCGCAGGGGCCCCGCCAACCAGCACGCGACCGGCCGCCACCAGCGAGGCAGCGGCCACCGCGTCGACCGCCAACCCGCGCCGAACCATCGCAGCATCAAGTCGGCGCCTCAGGGCATCACGCTTCTGGTCTTCTGCCGTCGGGCGCCTTGATCAGGCAAACGAAACTACGCGCTCGGCGCCGAATCACCCGTTGAGGGAGCCTTCTTGGCAGGAGCCTTCTTGGCAGGAGCCTTCTTGGCAGGAGCCTTCTTGGCAGGAGCCTTCTTGGCAGGAGCCTTCTTGGCGGGCACCTCGAGCGGCTCAGCCACCAGGTCGCCCACCATGGGCAACTTCTCCAGGCGGGGCTTCAGCGACTCGGCCAACGGCTGGATGCGCTCCACCGCTTCGTTTGCGGTTTCCAGGACGGAATCGGAAATGCGTTCCGGCGCCTGACGCAATGCCTCCCCCACCTGCTCGAGGTAGTCCTTCAGGGTCTCGGTTGCCTTACGCGCAGCGTCGGTCAGTTTGTTCAAGTCGGTCATGTCAAGCCACCGTGATGGAGTCGTCGAGGTATACGTCTTGGATGGCGTTAAGCAGCTCAACGCCCTCGGCCATGGGGCGTTGGAACGCCTTGCGACCCGAAATGAGCCCGGTACCACCGGCTCGCTTGTTGATCACCGCAGTGCGCACGGCTTCCGCAAGGTCGGTTGCGCCGGAGGACGCTCCGCCCGAGTTGATCAGGCCGATACGGCCCATGTAGCAGTTGGCCACCTGCCAGCGGCACAGGTCGATCGGATGGTCCGTCGTCAGCTCGTCGTAGACAAGGTCGTGGGTCTTTCCGAGGCCCGGAATGGCCTTGAAACCACCATTGTTCTCGGGAAGCTTCTGCTTGATGATGTCTGCACCGATGGTCACACCGATGTGATTGGCCTGCCCCGTCAGATCGGCAGCAGCGTGATAGTCGACGCCGTCCACCTTGAAGTCGTTGTTGCGCAGGTAGCACCACAGCACCGTGAACATGCCCAGCTGGTGTGCCTCTTCGAATGCGTCGGCCACCTCCTGGATCTGCCGGCGAGACTCCTCCGAACCGAAGTAGATCGTGGCTCCCACACCTGCGGCGCCCAGGTCGTAGGCCTGTTGAACCGAGCCGAACATGATCTGATCAAACGTGTTGGGGTAGGTCAGCAGCTCATTGTGGTTCAGCTTTGCGATGAAAGGAATCCGGTGCGCATGGCTGCGGCTGGCCATGCCCAAAACGCCAAACGTGGTCGCCACGGCGTTACAGCCGCCTTCGATCGCCAAGTCCACAATCTTCAACGGATCGAAGTAATCGATGTTGGGGGCGAAGCTCGCTGCGCCTGAGTGCTCGATGCCCTGATCAACCGGCAGGATCGACACGTAGCCCGACCCACCGAGGCGTCCGTGGTTGTAGAGACCTGCCAGGCTCCGCAACACCTGCGGGGACCGATCTGAGTTCATCATGGACCGCTCGATGAAGTCGGGTCCTGGCAGCGTCAGACGCTCCTTGGGGATGGCAGTGGCCTCGTAATCCAGCAGTGCCTGTGCGTCATCGCCCAACAGGTTTGAAATAGCAACCAAGGTCAGCTCCTTGTCCGGGGACCACCCAGCGTAGAAGACCCACGCTCAACACACACGTTCACTCCAAGGAGTCCAGTCGCACAACGACGTCGGCAAAGTCCGGCGCCACCTGATTCAGCCATACGAACAGCTGTCGGGCCCTTGGCACCGAGCCGGCTCGCTCATAGAGATCGGCCAGGGCATAGCCGCGCCGAAGATGGTGGTCCTTAGGCTGACGGGGGGTCTTCCACCCCTTCTCCAACAGACGGATTGCATCAGCAAGCCGATCTTGATCTGCCAGCGAACCGGCCGACACGATGCGACCTTCGTGCACCAGTTCCGCAGATGGCGAGTCCTCCCGCAGCTCACTCCAGAGTTCTTCCACGCGGGCGTGTCGACCCAACGCACGGTAGGAATCGGCCAGCACCGGATGCTGCTCCGTACTCGACGTGAGCGCAAAGAACGCCTCGAGTTCCCGCACCGCATCGCGCCATCGACCAAGCCTGTAATAGGTGAGACCCAGAAGCTCGCGCACTTCGGCGACGTCTGGGGTCTCTTTGGCGATCGGCCCAAGGATCGAGCGGGCCTCATCGAACCGGTCTGCCTCAAAGGACACCGCTGCGTCGCCCACCCGCCGCGCCAGACGATCCGCACGCCTTGGGCTCACCGCCTGACCGAAAGCCTCGGGCGACACGCTCAGACGGGCTGCTCTCGCAGCCTCGCCCCGCGAGGAACGCTTTGGTCGTTCGGCGCGAGCGGTGCCCCCGCCGTCGACACGACCGTCGTCGCGCCATTCATCGCGCTCGGGACGGTCGACGATTGCGCTATCGGGCACCACGCGCGGCTCCCGGGGTGCCCGCTGCCCTCCGCCACCGCCTTCTCGGGATCCTCCACCAAAACCACCTGAGCGGGCGGAACCGCCTCGACCGCCGGGCCCGCTCTTCCGCCCACCAGGTCCACCGGTTCGTCCTCCAGCACCGCTTCGACTGCCAGATCCGCTGTTCCGCCCACCGGCGCCACGAGTCCCGCCAGAATCGCGACCTCTGCCTCCAGCGTTGCCCTGCCCGCGCGACGACGAACCGCGCCGGCCGCCGCCTTCCGAACCGCCCCTGGAATCTGCCATCTCGCTCCTCACCGGTCGACTCGCCGGGTCGCTCACTTCCGACTCGGCACGTACACCGCGGAAACCCACGGTGCCACAACTCGCTCAAGCACACACATTGCCCGGAACTTCAGCCCGGACGCGAATCGAGGGGAGCCCTGGGGCTCCCCTCGTTCGTTCGAAACCGGCGGCGACCTACTCTCCCAGGGACTCTCGTCCCAAGTACCATCGGCGCTGGAGGGCTTAACTTCCGTGTTCGGGATGGGAACGGGTGGGACCCCTCCGCTATGGCCACCGAGACCTAGGCCTCGTGTGGGCGGTCGTCCGTAAGACCTTCTTTCCGAGCACCAACTTTCGTGTGAACTCAGGCCCTCGGCCGATTAGTCCGGTTCAGTTGAACGTGTTGCCACGTTTACAATTCCGGAATATCAATGTGGTGGTCTACCACGGGCCTTACGAGGTTAACCCTATGCGTGTATTCCTCGTGGATGGG
>ERZ1026810.50-NODE-50-length-99490-cov-13.351499_pt1 | contig 99490 bp, 74 predicted proteins | sample MGYA00520872_ERZ1026810 | MGnify/ENA primary metagenome ERZ1026810 (study PRJEB33270, sample SAMEA104284477) | anaerobic digester metagenome | biome: Anaerobic digester microbiome; feature: mesophilic sludge digester; material: Anaerobic digester biomass | place... | reverse complement strand
ATCCCCTGTTGTGAATTGCTTTCAATTTGTGATTTGACGATCTTTGACACACCACAGGTGCAGTTTAATGTCTGGATAAGTGTGTTTTAGACCCGCAATGAGAATTAAAAAAGTGTGTCGCAAAAGCCTCCCCTGTAAGTTATGGGGAGGTTTTTTGCATCCTGGGATTCAAAACAGCTCCAATTGTTGAGGTGTATCAGGAGGCTCTGTCTGTTTCCTCCCACGGAAAAACTCCATCATTCCGAATTGCTTATCGGTAATTGTGAAAATAATTACCTCACCGTGAGGAGGAAGAAAACTCTTTACTCTTTTTATATGAACATCGGCATTTTCTCTTGAGTTGCAGTGTCTGGAGTAGATTGAGAATTGCACCATTGTAAATCCATCACGAATGAGATCCTTCCGGAACCTTGCAGAGAATTTCCTGTCCTTTTTAGTTTCGGTAGGCAAATCGAAAAATACAAACACCCACAAGATTCTATAATAGTTTAACCTGTTAGCACCTTTCATCCATATTGCTAATATATCATTGCAGTACAGGAAATAATAGTTTCCGAGATTCTCCAGCATAGCATCTCATCAATGATGCGGTGGTCCTCTGTGCGGCTATCATTAACGGGCTTTTTGAGCCATCAATTATTACATTTGTTGAAGGGATAACCAGAAGCCTCTTCTTAATCTCCGGAGTCAACTCCTCAATATCCTCAAAATCTTCAGTAATCGACAAAGTAATCCTATCTACAAACGGACGATATGGTTCCATTATATCATCGGCAAGGCAATAAGGATTGTACTTATTACGATGATGAATACCCAGAAAGGACATTAGCCCGGAAGCAACAAGTGACCGTGCAATAACAGCCCGCAGTATTGCATAACCATAATTCAAAAGATTGTTGGGCGGTTCACCATGCCTGTGCCTCCGGAATTCCGATTCAATGCCGAAAAGCGCAGTCCAGTAAAATGAAGCTGCCCTGGCTTCATAATTGTCAGGATCACCACTACGCACAGAACCAGCCCAATAATTCATGTTCTTAGCCTCAATGCCTGTAAGTTCAAGCAACGCAGCCTGATTGTTTATCTTAGCCACGACAGTTTGCTGCCACAGGTTCTTCCTCAGAGGTTCCGAGGATTCCACCTGATGCCTCACGGTCTCTGTAAAGGCATGGTGTTCGTGCATTCTTAAAAGCAGTGCATCTGGAAGGTGTTTTGAATTACAGATTAACACTGCCGCATTGTTCTCCATTAGAGCCATCATGAGCGCAGCTGTTAAGACAACCTGAGAATTATCAATCACAATTACTCCTGTATCTTCAACAGGAACAGATTTTGACGGCTCGCCTCCGGTATATTCAATGTGCAACTGACCTTCTTTTAGTGAAAGTTTGCATGGATTTCCAAAATAGAGTGTGCGTTTAATCATTCCCCAATTTTTATGATGTCACCGAGATGATTTATTCTGATCTTAACAGCGCCCTTTAACTTATCCATTGACGTAATTCTTTTGTAGGTAAAATCATACTTCTTTTGTACTGTAGCCTCATACTGGTGCCTGAACAAATAATCACCTTTTGACATCGCCTGAACTCTATATAAATTTTTAGCCAACAGGGGTTTGTTTACCGGATCAAAGAAGTTGACCTCTTCAGGATTAACATCAAAAACAAACAGATCATTAATCTGCATGGAAAAAACGAACTTGTGATTTCCCTTATCCCTGCGATCTATCACCGGGTATATAGATCCATTGGTATCCAGATTAACCAGACAGTTTGAGACTGCCTCCCAAAAAGATACTATGTGATCAAAATACCTCCCATTTGCATCCGAATATATCAGGGCGTGGTGGTTACCCTTCGTGTATACATAACCATTCCTCACCGACTCAAGGTTTCCATCGTCAAATACTGTAACATGTTTCAGCATTATACCCTTTTCTGTGTTCTGCCATATAGGGTCATTCAGATAATCCCTGAATGCCTGCTTTATACCCCCTTTGGACTCTATCCTTTCCCTGACAAGTTTCTGTATAGTGGGATCGATGATTTTTTCCACCTGGGCAGGGGTAATTTTTTCCGACAATGTCACTCTCTTGGTAAACCTTGTACTGAGAATTGTTACTTCTTTAATCTCTTTCTCTCCTAAAAAGAGAGACTTCTCGAATGCTTTGGATGAGTCACCATTAAAAGTTGCAAGTCTTTCAAGAACAGCCATACGGACCTCCTCTCCCACTATCTGGGATGCGGTTTTTTCGTTGAGCTTTTTGTTGACCTTAATCTTCTCGTACCATCGGCAAATTCCAAAAATGGTATCTTCATGCAGACTCCCACGGGGAGCCCATGTTACCTGTTCCTTTTTCCCTTTGGAGGTATTGATTACATTTACCTTTCTGCTCAAGACTTTTGACCCCGGCTTCTTAAACGACACAAGGATTTCTCCAAGGCTCTCCATTGCTTTCCTGCGAAGGTCCGGTGCCGGAGGGAGAAATCCGAAAGTCTTCTCTTTCATCTCACGGGTTGTTTCAAACATTTTATTTGCATTATTGATACGCTGTATTATGCCCTGAGTTGTCAATGCCACCACCAATGCATCAAGGGCATGATGACGATGATCATCCCTTTTACTCCAGTTTTTAATCCGCTCAACTTTCCTTAAACCATTTTCACGATCCTTCTCCTCTCTCCATTCAGTTTCTCCTACAGACCTGTACTTATCAATGTTCATCTCATCAATCAGGCTTTTAAGCTGCCATGTTTCTTTTAGATAGTCTGTCACAGAGCCAGTTGTAGTTGTTACTTTGGGAAACACATCTTTTAGCCTGGAAACGGTTTCAAGGACTATATACTGGGTATCCTTGAGCTGCCTGGCTAGAAAATCGCCTTTTATCTCAGAACCCTTGCACAGGAGATTGTCCTTTTTCGCCCTGGTAATTCTGACTTTCTTGTCTGAATCAAGTCTTCCTGAGCCTTCAGTGAACAGCCTGTTGACATCTGCCACGTATCTTCCCAATTCCGCCTCTCCTTTTGATGCCATAAAGTCGTATGCCGTCATCTGATCCTTATCACGATTACATTTGCTGTGTGCAATTATCTTATTAGTCATTGCATCATTGAATGATCTCGACCATGGTATAATATGTTCAATTTCGGCCTCGCCATTATACAATTGAGAGACAGTTATATTCTGTCCGCAATACAGGCATCGCTTCTCAGTCTCATCCCAAAGTCTGTATCTCAGCAGGTCAGAACCGCTAACCCGGCTAAATCCATGCTCCTGTTTAAGTCGTAAAGAAATTGTGTCATTAAGTTTCCTCAGGTTCCTGTTTTTTTTGGTGAGTTCTTTCCTCTGCTTTGCATTGTTTTTAAGGTCTCTGGCAAGTTCAACCCTCACTTCATCAATATGCCCGTAAGTATCAATTATTCCATTTACCACATTAACCACCTGATTAAGTACCTGTTCCACAACAGGATTTCTAAGAGAATTCGGGAATATATTATCCATGTGAATCTTAAGTTCCTCTCGTTGGACATGCTCAGGGTTTTGGTAACCAACAGTGACACATGCTTCATAATAGTTCTTACCCTCTTCAAGGTAAGGCAGAAGCTTTCTTATTGCCCTCGTGCTTAAACTACCATAATCTGAAGTATAACCTACTTCACCTGCAATAATCTCAGCCTGATTATAAGTAAAACCATATCTTTTAACTAGAGTCTTAATAACATCACTTTCATCATCAAGAGAATAGGTTATATGCCAGAGGTCATAAAGGCCCGTGGAAACTATCTTTTGAGTATTATCAAAGGAAAGGTATCTGTCAGGTTGTTCAATTCCAGCTTTCTTCAGTGCATTAAAGATAGTAATATAGGTTTTATTCCCCTCCAGCATATTAAAGTTCAGATGGTACGAACGGCCTGAGTATCCAAGGATTTTAAGGATAGCAGTATATGGCAATGTGTTCCTCTTATTCAACTGATCGGTGTCATGCAATGCATCAAATACTCGCTTCCTTCCTTCGCTCTCAATAGGCATTTTGTTGTTTGACAGGTCTGTAACCTCAAGATTATTTATTTGCTGCCATATTCTGAATTCTTGATAAAACGGGGAGCTTTTAGGAACGACTTTATGTCCTTTTTCAAATGAACAATCACTGACCAGATGCTTCTGGCTTTTTAGCTTCCTTTGGTAGAATATTATCTCATTTCTTATTCTTTGGTAAAGGGTTCCTTTGTTTTCCCTGAATGTCTTCCCGGGCATTCCTGTCAAAACAGTTGGATAAAAGGAAGCCTGGCATTCCCATATTTTATCAAACTCGGAAATATAAGAATCGCGAGGGAAGATAGTCTCTCTGATTCGAAAATCCGGCTCAGTTTCAGTTCTAAACCGAAACCAATCAAGCAGCACAATTGGAATCCTGTCTATGTTATTACTCTTAAAACTGATGTAGGCATCCCAGAACTGACCAATTGTAAGATCTTTTGTCAATTCTCCCAATTCTGCAATGTTGGCAAGATATGATCCTTCTTCAGTTTTCTTTTCTGACTTCCGATTTGACTTGTACCCTCTTCTTTGATTCAAATGAATGAACACCCTTCCGATCTCCTCAAGTGTAAGACGTTCTGAAACTGCCATCGCCCGTAACCGATACAATGTTCCCTCACTCACACGGTTAAGCAGTTTATCAGAAGGGAACATAGAGTTTTTTCTAAGTGTTCTGTACAGAGCATCTCTTCGTGCTTTGAACCTCTGATTCCCTCTCCTGATCATTCGTTTTGTTCTTCGTGCTTCATTTTTACTGGCTGAGTTTCCCTGATAGAAGTTACCATGAAAATCCGGGTCTTCATTTACTATCCTTACTCCCGTCTTAAGTATTTTAAGGCTATTATCCTCTGTGTCACTACCAATGAGAGCATAACCAACCGAGTTAACACCGATATCAAGTCCGAGTACTTTCTTCATCTTTTGTTTTTTGAATAATTTGTTTTACCTTTATTGAACAATTGAAGCAATTCACAATAAGGATTATTCCGTAGTGAAAACTTCCAAAGCGGTCCGGCAACGGGTCGCTTTTTTCTTTAAAATTAAACCTTTCTTTTATAAACCGGAACAAACCCTGTCTAAAGAGTTAAACGACTCCAGAATATATTGCCTCCAATAAGTCCCCAATTATGATTTAATGCTACCATGATCAGGCAGAGGCACATTTTCTAAGGCTAATATTAAAACAATGAATCACAATATTTTAAAATCAAACCGATTTTTTGACATGTTCAGGATTTACCCATACTCTGTAAGGAATAACAAATATGTCAGAGAATTAATACTATACGGCACTATAGCCATTTAACACTTTAATGAACTATTGCAATAAACATGTAGATAATCTTGCCGCTTTAGCGGTAAAAATCGAGCTTATTAGCAAATTATCATAGCAAATGCAACATTTCTACTGCCATGACAGTAAAATTTAGCTGATTGCTTGTTGTTTTAAAAGAAAATTGTTAATTTTACCGTTATAAAGGTAAATATGATACATCCTCAGAAATTGGCAGAAGTGGTCAGGCTGCATCGAAAGGCAGCCAAACTGAGCCGTATCCAGCTGGCAGAGCTTGCAGGTGTCGGAAAAACTGTGATCTACGATATTGAAAAAGGCAAGGAGTCTATCCGGTTGAATACTCTACGAAAAATCCTGAAAGTGTTGAATATAAAGATTGTCTTAACAAGTCCTCTAATGGATAATCTGACAAATCAAGGAGATGAGAAAAGCTAAAGTATATGTAAAAGGGAAAGAAGCCGGAACTCTTACCGAAGTTGTACGGGGAAAGGAGTATCTGTTTGAATACCTTGATGGCTATGATGGCCTTGAAGTATCCAGAACAATGCCTCTGAAAGAAAAAGTCTATGAGTTTGACAGGTTCCCATCATTTTTTGATGGATTATTACCCGAAGGAGTGCAACTGGAGGGCTTATTGAAATTAAAGAAAATTGATAAGCATGATTATTTTTCTCAGTTAATCGCTGTTGGCGGTGATATGGTAGGTGCTGTAACAGTAAAAGAAGAAGAAAAATGAATCGCTGCCCGATAACATACAGTCCTTGTGGAGATAATCGCTACAGTGCCGAAGGACTTAAGCTACTCTCAACCGGACTGGTCTCACTTAAAGACTTTGAATATACAGCAGAAGAACAAAGGGAAGAGGCTTTTAACCGTGCTTCCAGAATGTCAATACAGGGTGTTCAGCCAAAACTAAGTGCAAGACTGAATATTAAAGAAGAGAGGTTTGAAATTGTTGATAGAGGAGGAAGATATATTCTTAAACCTCAACATCAGTTTTTTCCTGAGATGCCAGAGAATGAAGACCTCACAATGAAGCTTGCAGGTGAGATTGGTTTAGAAATTCCTCTTCATGGCTTAATATGGTCAAAAGATAATACTCTTACATATTTTATAAAGCGATTTGACAGGAAAGGTCAGAACGACAAAGTGCCTGTTGAAGATTTTGCCCAATTGGCAGGATTAACCAGGGATACTAAGTACGATTCCAGTATGGAAAAGGTTGTTGATTTGATTAATAATTACTGTACTTTCCCGGCAGTTGAAATGCCTGTTCTGTTCAAGCTGGTCATATTCAATTATTTAATCGGAAACGATGATCATCATCTTAAAAACTTTTCAATCATAACTGAAGAGGGAAAGGTTAAGCTGTCACCATGTTATGACCTGCTCAATACCACAATAGAGTACAGGCAACCCGGAGATGAAATTGCATTACCTGTAAAAGGCAAGAAAAAGAATCTAACGTATAATACTCTTATAAAATACTATGGATCAGAAAGGTGTGAATTGACAGCCAAGAGTATTGATAATGTTCTTGAAACCATATCATCCGCAGTTCCAGCCTGGAAATCGCTTATTGATTCAAGTTTCTTGTCAAAGGGTATGAAGAAAAAATACCTTGAGTTGCTGGAAATGCGCCTCCACAATTTAAGAATTGTTTAGCTCCCGCTTTATGCGAAAGAGATCCGGAATTAACCCGTGGCGTGCAAAGCATACCCGGAATTAAAATGTGTTGAAATAGTCACTACTTCCTGTTTTCCGCATTGGGACACCTTAAATGTAATAGTCAGTACTTGATCTGACGACATCATTATCGGGTAAAAGCATACCAAATGTGACAGGTACAACACTCTCTCCCGTCATCTGACAGGCAACGTTACCGGATAAAAGCCGATTTAATGGCTTTTATGCATTTTCGCGCAGAGTACTTTATGTAAACAATCGTGGCTGAAATAAAAACTCTGACACTTCTGCTTTTAAATGCCTTAACGTATTGACTAAGAGTTACATAAATTTGTTTCGATTTTTTGTATTCCAGATTTAACGGAAGCAGGCTTTCCAAATCTTTTACTACTGTCCTGGAATTTCCTATCTCCGGATAACAATGAGCATCACTGCCGGCTATTACTGGAATACCATTGTCATTTGCCAGCTTAATTGCCTTTTGATTATCCTCTTCATTCAAACGCGAGTTATATCCCTCTATGAAGTCGATTTTTGAAAGATCAATTTTTGACAGATCATGCCTCCTGTATGGGTGGTTCAAGATTACTTTCCCATTCTGAGCCCAGATCTCCTTAACTACATCTTCAAAATTTCTGGACTCAATCTCTTCCGTAAGAAAAATACCTGTAACATCCCCGGCATCTGTTGCTATCTCTGCACCAACAATTACATGAAAATTTTTATCGTCATTGATTTTTTGAGCTTCAATGCCACCTTTGATTGTATTATGATCACATATTACAATACCATCCAGTCCCCGTCTTTTTGCAATTCGCAGGATCCTGGCAGGCTTCATCAGGCTGTCAGGGGAATGATAAGTATGTATGTGAAAATCGATTTTCATTTAAACCATTTCTTGTAGTAATGCACTGGAATATATATTAGTTGAAACAGATTCGGGACAATGTCGCGCAGCCAGATGTCATTTTTGGAAACAAACAGATCCCTTATAAAGAGACAGAACCGCCAGGGACGTTCAAAAAGATAAAACAGGTCGCCATTCAGAATCCATTGAAACCTCTTTTGCTTGTAATTCCATTTCTGAATCTCTTTCCCAAGAGCATCATTGATTAACAATTGAGGGAAATTTGCGCCACAGACAAGGGCTAAATCCAAAGAGCCCCAAAACTTGGCATTTATCTCCATCAGATTGTAGATGCCCGTTTTATTATCTTTCTTGAACTCCACCATTGCAACACCTTCCCATTGCAATTCGTCAAGCATTCTTGTGCCGTCTTTCAATATCTGTTCGTTATAATATGCTTCCGCAACTACACTTGGTCCACCGGAAGGCGGGTATTCCCTTATCCGTTTATGCATAAAGTAGTTCTGGCATTTGCCATTCTTGTAATAGACAAAGAGTCCGGCTCCTTCTCCCACGATATATTTCTGAACAATGGGCTTATTATCATTGAAGTCATGATCAGCACACATCTTTTTATACTTGCTTATCAGCTCCTCCCGGGAGTGGGCATAGTCTATCACACTATTCCCAAGTTCCAGGGGCGACTTAATCACACACGGGTAGCTGACGTCCATAACTTCAATCTCAACCTGTTCCGGATTGTATATCTGAGGATAAGGTATTCCTAATTCTTCGGCAAGTCTGTAGGTTTTGGCCTTGTTTGATGCTATATCAATATTCTCCGGTGATGTTATTGTTATATGAGAGTGTTTAAGAATCGATTCCCGGCCTTTTGAACATAGCTTATAGCTGATATATGATACAGGGATTACAACAAGGTACTGCTTCCGTTCAAGGATTTTAACAATATCATCAACATATCCGGCCGGATTTTGCTTTGGATGGCTGATAATGTGCTTTTGAGATACATATTTTGAAAAATAGCAAAGAGACATTTTTCTACTGAACACAACATCAATCTCGTATTGTTTTGTCCTTCCCAGATGTCTGACAATAGCAAGGGTATTCTTATGGTCTCCGTCCAGTACCAGAACACTATGCTTCTTTGCCTGTGATTCTTTCATATATATCTTTTCCGTTTGTTAACAGTCCATTTTTCTTCCGTCCGTATGCCAAAATATCAATATACACTTTTCTCCAGCCGGTATATTTATAATCCGAAAAAGAAGTGTTATGCCAAAGTAATGTAAATACTCCGTTGAATTTTTCAGTTTCATCCATTAATTCACATACCTTTTGCAAAGCCTTTTCCCTGTCGAGCCCCATATATTTACCGCTCGATAAGCTGGTATCCATCACTATCAAAGGAATCTCCACCACCGAGGATATATCATCCTTTTCGAAATTATAGAGATAAAAGGGGTAGCAGGAGCCTCTTCTGAAACCAATATGTTCGGCAAAACTCAGTGATGTATCATACTTTAGATCACATTTTTCCAGAACATCAACCGTTTTGCCGGGGTCAAACATTAAAAAATGAAACCGGTTGCCAATAATTGATTGCGAGTTTATCCTTCTGATATCATTCTGAAGTATCTTTTCATCAGTGTGAGAACCGAAACTACCATGCACACCCACCTCTTTCTTTTGTTCCTTCAGGAATGAGATAACATTTTGAATGCTTTTACTTCTGATGTTGTAATCAGCATTTTTCCCCATTCCCGATTTCCCTTTCCGGGGAAGGAAATAAAAGGAGGAGGTTGCATTAAACTCTTCTTCAATCTCAGCTATCTCCTTAAAGTTAAACCAGTCGTCCTTTGTGAGAATACGTTTAAAAATCAGTTTAGGGATTGACAGGAATCGCCTCTTCTTCAGTTCGCTGAAAGAGCCTTCCAGCCAGCAACTTCTACACGTATCAATATCATGAGTCAGACAAACAGCCAGGTTATTGGCCCCCCATAAACTCCTTTTGATGTTTCTCTTGTAAACATGGGAAACAGCAACTTCCAATATGTTGAAATAGTAGTTTACAACAGGAATTTCCGGGATATTCAATTCATTGATTATGCTGTCCCTATATGTGACTCTTCCGGACTGATCCCTGGAAGAGCTGACGTATTCATTCCACCCGCTTAAAAAGTAGAATGCTGAAGCCACAATATCATAGTTGATTGCTGCCTTATCGTCCGTAAAAGTTATTATCTCAGCACCGTTCTCCTTTTCAAAAAGAAAGGGAATTTTCACACCAGCCCATTCCTTCCAGACAACATCATCCCTGTTTATGTCATTACTTTCTAGCCAGAAAGAGTCTTCACATTTCCTGCTTATCGAGACTGGCTTACCTTCACTCTTTCCATATTCAATTTCAACATCGTCTATGTCGAGGAATAACCGGAAGTTCTTTAAGAAGAAATTGAATTGTTTATTCATCAATGCTGTAATAATCCCTTTATTCCGGCCCGAGGCCGTTGATGAGTTCGAAAAGATTGCTATTCATCATTACCGGAGTACTCCCTCCAGGAAACTGAGTGAAGCGCTCATCTTTTCCCTGGCTGCCGGGTCCTTTTCATTTCTGACGGCATTCCTCAGATCAGGCAGGTAGCGGGTAAACTCAGAATTGGCAACATACTCGGCTGCCCTTACCCTTACATCGGCCGATGAGTCAAAGAGCAGGCCCTGCACCCAGCGCTTGGCCTCCCATGAGACATTGGATTCAAGCCAGTTAAGCGCCTCAATCTTATCCTCAGGTGTGCCATACAGGAACGTGGGATAACAAGCTGATTCCTGCCTGAGCCTGTCCCTGGTGAACAGAATCTCCTGTTCAAACAGATCAGGACGCACGGCATTCTGCCCATACGCAACGAACTCCCTGTCAAGGGTCCAGCGAACCATTCTTGGGATCATCCACCGCATACCGGGAGTAGCCTCCGGATGTGCAATAGAACTGAAAACCCGTCCCTTGCCAAAGTAGTTTCCAATAAAGAATGGCTTGCCGTTGGTCATGTTCGCAGGGGCATTGCCCTGTTCGTGCACGTCACTCTCCATCGTGGCAAAGGAGGTGTAGGTTATAGTATCCTGTGCTTCGACAAAAACGGGTCCTTCATAGTAAACAACAAAGCTGGTATCACGCGAGGCCAGCTCAGGAAAAATAGTTTTGCCCTCGTCGGAAAGGGTGAACTTTGCCAACCCATGACCACGGTTATCATGTTCAATATCTATTGCCTGGGCGCCATTCAGGGCCATACTGGCATAGCCTGGAGTACTGGAGAAAAGATAGGCTCCGGCACATATACCCACGGCACCACCGCCATTGGCAATAAAAACACGTATGCGCTCATGATTCTCATGCCCCAGGTTCAGGTACTGGCGGCTGCCGCCACCACCGGGAACAATAATGGCATCCAGGGAATCGAGACATCCACCGGCTATATCAGACGTTGTGACAAGCCTGACAGTCATCCCCTTATCAATTTTAATGGCCTCAACAGCCTCCCAGATACATGTTTGAGCGCCACCATGCCCATCGAATACACCAACTTTAATCAGGCTTTCATCTGAACCTGACGATTGCGGAGCCGGACTGCTGCATGAACAGCTCATAATTGCGATTACAATAGCTATAACACCCAAATGTCTCATAAAACAAAATTTAATTGTACTGATGTGGTCTCTCACGTTTTACTACAGGAAGCTAAGATATGAAAAGTTCCTTCCTGCATATATGATATTAATGAAAACCAACGCAGCAATTTTTTCCTTGATTTAGAATAATTAATTGAATTATATTTGCAGCGCTTTGTACTTATTGCAAGCAATCAATTTTGTTAAATACATAAATCTTTACTGTTTTTCAATCATTGACTTAATTCTTTAGAACTATGAAACCTGCATGTATCAAATACACAAACAGATATTGGTGTAATTTTTATTCATGTGGGATTCATCATACCCTTAAAACCAAAATTGTATTACGATGAAAAGAAAAATTATTTTGAAGACTACCGCACTGGTTCTTGTCTGTGCTTTCATTCTGTCAGGTTGTGCATCAACTACCATTATCAACTCATCACCTTCCGGGGCAAAGGTTTACATTGATGGTGAACCCGTCGGGACCACCCCATACACCCACACTGACACGAAAATCGTTGGCAGTTCTACTCCGGTCAGGCTGGTAATGGATGGTTATGAGGATTTCAACACGCTTCTTAAAAGGAATGAAGAGGCTAATGTAGGTGCGATTATTGGCGGAATATTCTTTCTCTTTCCGTTCCTCTGGACAATGGACTACAAAGCCAGCCACACCTATGAACTGATTCCTCTTTACAGGTAGAAGAGGTTCATCTCTTTATTATTCCGGTGCTTATTTCAGATTTACTTTCCTCCTCCATTGCATGAAGCCATAGATTGCCATTGCGAGGAAGATAACGTACTGTACTGAAACGAGCATGATGCCACGCATTGCGTACATCGCGATGCTCATGATGTTGACGAGTATCCAGAGTATCCAGTTCTCGAGCTTCAACCGCGCACAGAGCAGGGATGCCGCGATACTCATCACCGCTATCATGGCATCAGTATAGACGAAGGTGGCCTTTACGGGGAAGAAGTCAGGCAGCCAGAGATGAATCTTCCCCATCACCGTGCCCATGGCCAATGCAAAGGCAATAATGCCCGCCACCCAGAAAACCCGTGCCTTGTGACTCAGCAGCGTTACAGGCTTGTCGCCGTCGCTGCTCTGTCTTCTCCAGTTGAACCAGCCATAGATGGCATTGCAGAAGAAAAAGATCTGCAGCACCATGGCTGAATAGAGATTCACCTGGTAGTAAAGCATGAAGAAGAGAACGGCATTGACGATTGCAAATACCCAGGTGATGATGTTTGCCCTGGCTGCATACCAGACAGCTGCCAGTCCGGTGAGCACTGCAAGCAGCTCGAGAAGACTCATACGGTAACCGAGGATTTCAAAGAGTATGGTGTCAATGTTAAACATAGATCTGAGGTCTGAATGATTGTGATCTGATTATGTATGATGCAACCTGGCAATTATGTGGTCAGTTTTCTCCAGGTCACTCATATTGCCATCTATCCAGTTAATGGTGATGCCCCGGCGTTCCATGCCGCGGAACCAGGTCATCTGGCGCTTGGCAAAACGGTGTATCTCTACCTCCAGCTTCTGAATCATCTCATCACGTGTGAGCCTGTTCGTCAGGTAAAGGGTTATATACTTGTACTCCAGCCCGTAATAGATCAGGTCATCAGGATGAATACCCCCTGCCAGCAGCCGTTGCACCTCTTCAATCATCCCCTCATCAAGGCGCGCGCGCAGCCTGTCACTTATACGTTGCCGCCGGGTCTCACGGTCGACAAACAGGGCCATCACCAGAGGATTCCTTACAGGAAACGGGGTCTCATCAACCGGGTGGTTTGCATAGTAATCGGCTATCTCAATAGCCCGTATCGCCCTCTTTACCGTGTCAACATCCGTCTTGTTATGCAGATTCTTGTAATGTGAAAGCATCACGGTCAACTCATCCAGTGACCGTTCTGCCAGCAGAGCCCGCAAAGGCGCGTTCACAGGTACCTTCACCAGCCTGTATCCGCTCACAATACTGTCAACATACATACCCGAGCCCCCGCATACAACCGGGAACACGTCACGCGCTGACATATCTTCAAAAACCCTGAGAAAATCGCGCTGGTACTCATATACATTGTACCTGTACCCCGCATCAACGATATCGACCATGTGCACAGGCACCCTCCGGCCGTCAACAATGTAATCCGACAGGTCCTTGCCCGTCCCGATATCCATTCCGCGGTAAACCTGCCTCGAGTCAGCACTTATCACCTCCCCTCCCAGCCTGTCAGCTACCAGCGCCGCCAGCCTTGTCTTGCCCGTGGCAGTAGGACCGGTGATCACCACAATATCATGCATCGGCTTGTCCATCAGAAATTAAAGATAGCCATAAAGATGTCAGGGTATAACAATTTTGATTATTTTAGCCGTTCGCAAAAGAAAGAGGCCATGGACTTCAGGTTTCTATATCAGAGAACAAAGGATTTCATCATCAATCCCGGCAAGGCCTGGGATGTGGTTCATCGTGAGAACAGGCCAATACGTTATGTCAGGGGAAGCTATGCCCTCCCGCTGATAATCCTTGTCACCGTGAGCGCCTTCCTGGGCTCAGGGCTGTTTATCAACACCACCCTGAAACCGATGTACTCGGTGTTGGCAGCTGTCAACACCTTTCTCTTTCTCTACCTTGGCATCTACGCCTCTGCCTTTATTGTCAGGGAGATAATGAAAGCTATGGATCTGGGGAATGACTTCGTGGTGGCCTTCAAGCTGGTGGCCTACTCCATGGCTCCGGTATTCCTCTCACTGACAATCAGCAAGCTGTTTGAGTCCCTGCTCTTTATCAATGTGCTTGGCCTTTATGGCGTCTATATCTTCTGGATCGGGATGGAGGAGATGATCAAACCTCCTGATCATAAAAAGATGCCTATGATCATTGCCACCGCTGTGGCAATGATCATAATCTTCCTCATTCTTCAGATTGTTCTGTCAAAGCTGGCCCAGACCCTCTACTTTTCAGTATTCGCCTGATTTCCTCCTGATGAGAAACAATAGCAGCAATATTGTCATCAAAAACAGGAGGGCGTCACATGACTATGAATTCATTGAAAAGCTTATCGCGGGAATAAAGCTTACCGGTACCGAAATCAAATCAATACGTGAAGGAAGAGCCAGCCTGACTGATTCATATTGTGCCTTCCGCAATGGCGAACTCTACGTGACCGGAATGCATATATCCGAGTATTACTGGGGAAACATCAACAATCATGATCCGTTAGCGGAGAGGAAGCTGCTGCTGACGCGAAAGGAGCTCCGCAGGTGGGAAAGGAAGGTCAATGAGACAGGACTGACAATCATTATCACGAAACTGTTCATCAATGACCGCGGGCTGGCAAAAGTGGAGGTGGCGCTGGCGAGGGGGAAGAGGCAGTATGATAAGCGCGACGCTCTCAGGAAGCGTGATCATGCACGCGAGATAGACCTCCAGGTAAAGGAGCGCGGAAAGAAGTAAGCTATAGTAACTGCCTCACCTTTATCGGATTATCAGGCATTATTCAGGAAAGCTGCTGACTTCTTCCGGCGCGCCATAATCGGCCATAAGCAGCTGTGATCTTTTGCCTTAACGGCATCGGAGCAGGAAAGGCAGTATTTTGCAGGTAATCAGAAGCTCGGACTCAGGGGTGGTGATGACGAGATATTCGAGAGCCTTATAATTTGCAGGAAATCAGAAGTTCGGGCTCAGGAGGTACCTTGAGTAGAACTGGTCAATATAGCCCACGGCCTCCTCGGCTTTATCAACTATCCGGTATAGATTCATGTCCTCCGGTGAGATGTTATGCTCTTCGTTCAGCATCACATTGGTGACCCAGTCGAACAGCCCCGCCCAGTACTTCGTTCCCACCAGCACTATCGGGAAACGTCCGATTTTCTTAGTCTGTATCAGTGTGATAGCCTCGAAAAGCTCATCAAGGGTGCCGAAGCCGCCAGGCAGCACTATGAACCCCTGTGCATACTTCATGAACATCACCTTGCGGACGAAGAAATAGTCGTATGTGATAAGCTTGTCGCGGTCAATATAGGGGTTTGCCTTCTGCTCAAAAGGCAGGTCTATGTTGATACCTATTGACTTGCCGTTGCCGCGTTTGGCTCCTTTGTTGGCCGCTTCCATGATGCCCGGGCCGCCGCCGGTGATGACACCGTACCCTTTCCGGGTTACCTGATAGGCGATCTCCTCTGCAAGCTTGTAATACTTGTTGTTGAAATGTGTTCTGGCAGAGCCGAAGATAGCCACACTCGGACCTATCCTCGCAAGTTTTTCAAATCCCTCAACCAGTTCGGCAATGATCTTTAAAACCCTCCATGAATCCATCGTGTGGATCTCGTTCCAGGTCTTTTGTTCAAACGCCTCCTTTATCAGGTCCATCTCCTTTGCTTCGTCCATAAATAAATATTTTGTCAGTAAATATAAGCTTTTCTAATGTTCAAGCACGGGTGCCAGGAACTGTCCGGTGTAATTATCCTTCAGCCTGACAATCTCTTCCGGCGTTCCCGAGAAGATTATCTCCCCGCCGCCGCGTCCACCCTCCCTGCCAAGGTCAACAATAAAGTCGGCTACCTTGATTACATCCATGTTGTGTTCAATAACCATCACCGTGTTTCCCCGGTCAACCAGCCTCTCGAGTACATCAAGCAAAACCTTCACATCATCAAAATGAAGTCCTGTTGTAGGTTCATCAAGGATATAGAGCGTGCGTCCGGTATCGCGCCTCGAGAGTTCCGTGGCCAGCTTGACGCGCTGCGATTCACCACCGGAGAGGGTCGTTGAGGGCTGCCCGAGCCTTACATAACCGAGGCCCACATCCTGCATGGTTTTTATCTTATGATATATCGAAGGAATCCCCTTGAAGAACTCCACTGCATCATTGATTGTCATCTCCAAGACATCATTTATTGACCTGCCCTTGAATCTCACCTCGAGTGTCTCCCTGTTGTAGCGTTTTCCGCCACAGTCAGGACATGTCACGTAGACGTCAGGAAGGAAGTTCATCTCTATGGTCTTCACGCCGGCACCCTCACATCCCTCACACCTGCCCCCCCTGATATTGAAGGAGAAACGCCCCGGACCAAACCCCCTTACTTTAGCATCGGGAGTCATCGCGAAAAGGCCCCGGATATCAGTGAAAACACCGGTATATGTTGCAGGGTTTGACCTGGGGGTGCGTCCTATGGGCGCCTGGTCTACCTCAATCACCTTGTCAATGTTCTCAGCTCCTTCAATAGACTCATAGGGCAGGGGTACCCTGAGCGCGCCGTGCAGCTTCTTTGCCAGTGCCGGCTGAAGTGTCTGGTTGATGAGTGATGACTTGCCGCTGCCGGAGACCCCGGTGATGCAGATGAAGGTGCCCAGAGGAACTTTCATGGTCACCTTTTTAAGGTTGTTGCCGCTGGCCCCGGTGACTGTGAGGTATTTACCGTTGCCCTCCCTTCTCTTTTCCGGGACCTCAATGGCTTTTGTTCCGTTCAGGTATGCCGCTGTCAGAGAGTCACTCTTCAGGATATCGTCCGGTGTGCCTTCGGCAACGATCATTCCGCCGTTTATGCCGGCACCCGGGCCGATGTCAATGATATGGTCAGCGCTGAGGATCATATCACGGTCGTGCTCCACCACTATAACCGAATTGCCCGCATCACGGAGGCTGCGAAGCGCCTCTGTCAGCCTGCGGTTGTCGCGCTGATGCAGACCTATGCTCGGCTCATCCAGGATATAGAGCACGTTGACCAGTTTCGAGCCAATCTGTGTTGCCAGCCTGATACGCTGACTTTCTCCACCCGAGAGAGTGCGGGCGCCGCGATTAAGCGCCAGATAATCAAGCCCCACGTCAAGAAGGAAGCCCAGGCGTGAGCGTATCTCCTTCAGTATCTCGGCGGCAATCTTCTTCTGCCGCCCTGACATGTCATCAGTCACATTCTCAAGCCAGTTCCTCAGCTCGTTGAGGTCCATGGCGGCAAGCTCACCTATATTCTTCCCGCCAATGCGAAACCAGAGGGCCTCCTTCTTCAGCCTCGTACCATTGCACTCCGGACAGACATGGTACTGAATATACTGCCCCTTACCCCTGCCTGTGCCATTAGCAGCCCTGCCGCCCGATGCCTCCATGTTACCCACATAATTGACAACACCCTCAAAGGTCATGAAGTAGCCGGAGGCTACGCCGGGAGGAGTGTTTGACAGCTTCAGCACCTCGTCAGAGCCGAAAAATACCTTGTTCAGAACATCCTCCGGAATCTCACCCACGGGGGTGTCAACGGTAAAGTCGTACTTCTCGCCGAGGGCCTCAATCATCCAGAAGATCCATATGTTGCGGTATTTGCCGAGCGGTTCTATTCCGCCCTTGCGGATGCTGAGCGAGGGGTCAGGCATCATCCTGCTGATATCCACCTCTGAGATCTCACCCAGTCCGTTGCACTTCGGGCATGCGCCCTGCGGCGAATTGAAAGAGAAGGTGTGCGGTGCAGGCTCATTGTATGAGATGCCGGTAACGGGACACATCAGGTGGCGACTGTAAAATCTCAGGCTGTTATCGCCGGCGTCAAGCAACGCCATGATACCGTCGCCCTGGTCAAGGGCCAGCAACACCGCATCATGCAGCCTCTTTTCAGTCACATGACCCACCTGGAACTTGTCTATAACCAGCTCTATGAAATGTACCTTATACCTGTCGAGCTTCAGTCCCTGCGTGATCTCCCTGATCTCGCCGTTGATGCGGGCATAGAGGAACCCTTTCCTCCTCAGTTGCTCAAAAAGCTCCTTATAATGGCCCTTTCTGCCCTTGATCAGGGGTGCAAGGATGTAAACCCTATGCTGGTCATACCGCTCTGCCACCAGGTCAAGTATCTGTTCATCAGTGTATCTGACCATCTTCTCCCCTGACTCACAGGAGTATGCATCAGCGGCACGCGCATAGAGCAGACGCAGGAAGTCGTATATCTCTGTGATGGTTCCCACCGTAGAGCGGGGATTCTTGTTGGTGGTCTTCTGTTCTATTGAAATTACCGGGCTGAGTCCGGTAATCCGGTCAACATCAGGCCTCTCCATCCCACCAAGGAACTGGCGGGCGTAAGCTGACAGCGTCTCCATGTATCGCCGCTGTCCTTCGGCATAGATGGTGTCAAAAGCGAGTGACGACTTCCCGCTGCCACTGAGCCCGGTGATAACCACCAGTTTGTTTCGCGGCAGCGTAACATTGATATTGCGAAGGTTATGGACCCTCGCTCCATACACTCTTATCTCGTCTTTCTTTTCCGGCATGAGAGGTAACTATAAGCCGGCCTGTGTCCTTGCACCCTTCTCCGGTACCCTGATGGTGTATTCACGCCTCTCACTGTTAGTCAGGAAGGGCTTGCGAAGCCAGGGATTCAGGAATTTCAGGATCTTATAGTTGGTGTCAAACTGCCGTGCGAACTGTTCAAAGCTGGAAATGGCGGTGTCAATCTTCACCTCCCTGAAAGGTATCGGTTTGTAAAGCACGTCGGGGCTGATGTTGAAACCGTATTTTTCCGGTTCGGCAATGACCAGCTTGAGAGCAACAATGCGGAAGATATATCTTGCAGTCTCCTCATTCAGAAGCAGATCGTAGTAATTTGTCTCCTTCTGGATGTCAACCTGCTCGCTGAGGCCTCTGAAGCCGTTGTTGTAAGATGCTGCCGCCATGGTCCAGCTGCCGTACCGCTCATAAGCCTTCAGGAAATATTTGCAGGCAAAGCGCGTGGATTTGTCAAGGTCATACCTCTCATCTATCTCCCTGTTAATGATCATGCCGGCTTCCTTGCCGGTGCCTTCCATGATCTGCCAGTAACCGGTGGCGCCTGCCGGCGAGATAACGTTGCTAAGGTCGCTTTCGGCGCATGCCAGGTATTTGAAATCATCAGGAATACCGTACTCTTTGAGTATTCTTTCTATCTCCCCGAAATAGCGTCCTGAGCGCTTGATGGTCAGCAGGGTTGATCCGTGGCGGTAAGCGGTAGCATTAAGCTCACGGTCAAGGCTCTCGCGGGTGTCAAAATTTTGCAGAGGTAATGCCTCACCGGCGAAAGTAACATTTTCAGGGATGGTCCAGGAGATTGCCGTCGGCCCACACTCCTCATAATCAGCTGCTTCCTGTTGATTGCTGTCAGCTGAAACGAGGAGGGTAAAAATAAATCCTGCGCTGAGCAGAAACATTATGGCAATTGCGGCTTTACCGGCAGTATTTTTCATATTATGACAATCTCAAATTTGAAACTGCAAAAATAGCCAAAATATTGCTTGGGGTGAAGCAAATAAAGCGTGAAAGCCGGGGCTGTCAGAATTTGAAGAAGAAGCCTGAGGAGAAGCCGACGGAATAAGGTTTGTAGAGAGAACCTGAGAATTCACTGAGCGGAGTGACATAATACCTGAACACAGGTTCCAGGTTGAAGATCACCTGCCGCGAGATATTGTATTCCATGCCGAGGCCCAGCTGACTGCTGAGGTTGAAGTTGCTCACCCCTTCCGTGTGGCCGACATGTATCAGGTCAGATCCTTTCCCGGTGTATGCCTGATTGTCAACCAGGAACCCGTAAGCCACTCCTCCTGAGACGTTAAGTCCCACTTTGCGGTCAATCAGCTTGTACCTTATCATAACCGGAAGCTCAAGGTAACGGAAGACCTGCCGGATATCCGAACCCACCCGGGTCAGCATGTACTTGGACGGGTCAGCCATATTGCCCGGGATAACCGTCCCGACCCTTGCGTTGTTGTCAGCGAGATAAAGATCAGTATTGCCTGCCAGGATAAGGCCGGCAGCAGTTTCAACGCTGTAGAGATAAGGGCTCTTGACCGAATAGTAGTCAGAAAGGCCTGCATAAACAGCCACATCCGAGATCGTCTGACCTATTGACGACAGGCCTATGCCAGACTGTATCGAGAGGCGGTCTGAAATCATGTATGCTACAGACAGGCCGGTTGTGTAAGCGGGTTGCGACTTCTCATAGTCAATCAGTTCTGCCATCCTGACATTCTCTCCTGACCGTGAGAAGCCCATTGCCGGGGAGAGTGATGCGCCAAGCAGGAATCGCTGCTCTGTCTTTGAGCCCTTCAGGTCAGGCAGGGTTGTTTTGAGGTTCTCAGCGGTTCCCTCAAAGCGGCCGGCCTTAATAATCGTGATCTCATCTGAAAAGAGCTGTACCGGCTTATCGGGAAGAACATCCCGCTCCGGCAGATCGACTGATGCAATCAGCTCTGAGGGCATATCCTCCGTGATCTGTATGTCAGCCGGGGTCACACTCTCCGCAGGTGTTGGGGTGAACGGGAGATTTACTATTCTTGCTTCAGCAGGCCTGATGACCGGTTCCGCTTTGGCGATATCAAAGCTTACATCATGGTTATTGCTCCCGGTCACGGTAACCTCTGAGAGAAGCTCCTGAGCAGTGTTGTTGTTTACATACCATCTGGCCAGAAGAGCAAGGGATACCAGTGCGGCCACACCGGCAGCAATGCCGGAAATGATCCTCAGGCGCGAGCGTTTCACCGGCATCGGCGGGATATTGTCCCACACGTCTGCAGGCGGCAGCACCTCAAGGTTTTTCAGGCCGTTGCGGAATACTACATCAATATTTGGCTCTCTTTCAAACATTTACCATTCTCCTTGTGATACCCGTAAGCATCATCACCTTCTTCTGAAGAATCTCCCTGGCACGTGAGAGGTTCGATTTGCTGGTACCTTCGGAGATACCCAGCATCTTTCCCACCTCCTTGTGAGAATACCCTTCAATGGCATAGAGGTTGAACACCATCCTGTACTTGGGTGGGAGCTCCATGATCATGTTCAGCAGATCAAACGCTTCCAATCCGGCAAAGTCATTGGTATCAGGCTCGGCTTCCAGTTCGGTAACCTCGTCTATGTCATCAACACGGGTGAGATAATACCTGTTGCGGTACCTCTCAAGAGCCGTGTTGACAATAATCCTCCTCATCCATCCTTCAAAAGAACCTTCGTGGCTGAAGCGCGACAGGTTTTCAAAAATCTTAATGAAGCCCTCCTGAAGCACCTCCCTCGCATCTTCCGTATTGCCCGTATACTGAAGGCAAACGGCATACAGCTTCGGGGAATACCTCCGGTAGAGCAACTCCTGGTCGCGCCTGCTGCCGGATAAACAGCCGTCTATTATATCCTTGTCCTTCGCCAAACCCGGTTACTAGTCGAGTTTATAAAGGTAAGAATTAATTTCCGGTCTCAGTATATAGATTGATGTTAAAAAGAGTCGAAAGGTTGCGTTAATGGTGGTATTTATACCTAATAAAGTTGGTTGCGCAGTAACCGCCATGCATTGGCCTGAGGGTTATGGCAATGTATTCACGTCATTGGCCGGTGGCCCCGGTAGTGCTGAAACCGATGCCCTGATGGCTGACTACCAGTGGATTAACGCCCGGGCGCTGCCGGGACTGATACCCTCTGATGGCTGACTACCAGTGGATTAACTCCCAGCCTATACTGGGGCCAATACTCTTATAACTGACTACCCGTGGATAGCCTCACCGAGTGCTGCAGCCGCAGCCTCCATGATCCCTTCTGACATCGTCGGATGAGGATGGACGCTATCCTTCAGGTCATGAGCCGTTGCTCCCATCTTGCGTGCCGTCACCAGTGACGAGATCATCTCAGTGACATTCATTCCTATAAGATGACCGCCTATCAGCCTGTCGTCGGCAGCATTGAACACCAGCTTGACAAACCCCTCGCGTGCGCCGGCTGCGCTGGCCTTGCCTGATGCCATGAACATAAACTTCCCTGTCTTCGTCTCTATGCCTGCCGCCTTTGCCGCCTCCTCTGTCATGCCGCATGACGCCGCCTCCGGAGTGGTATATGTGCAGCCGGGGATATTGGAGTAGTCAACCGGATGAGGATTCTTACCGGCTATCTTCTCCACGCAGACAATGGCCTCTGCCGAGGCAACATGCGCCAGTGCAGGACCGGGAACAATGTCTCCTATGGCATAAACACCGCTGACCGATGTGCGGTAAAACTCATCAACCACTACCCTGCCTTTCTCTGTCTTCACTCCGGCCTCCTCCAGACCGATACCTTCGATGTTGGGAGTGATGCCAACCGCCGAGAGAACAATGTCTGTCTCCACGGTCACTTCGCCCCTGGGCGTCTTTATTGTTACTATACACTTCTCTCCTGTGGTGTCAACCTTTTCCACGGTTGAGTTGACCATGACCTTCATCTTCGCTCTTTTGAACGAGCGTTCCATTGTTCGTGACACCTCCTCGTCCTCTATCGGAAGTATGCGTGGCATAAACTCCACCAGTGTAACCTCGGTGCCCATGGTCCTGTAGAATCCGGCGAACTCACTTCCTATGGCCCCCGAGCCCACCACCACCATTGATTCAGGCAGCGACGGCAGGGTCATCGCTTCGCGGTAGCCGATAATCCTTTTGCCATCCTGCCGGAGGTTCGGCAGCTCTCTTGATCTTGCTCCCGTAGCAAGGATGATATGTTTTGCATTATAGATCTCCTTCGTCCCGTCGGCTGCCTCCACCTCCACGGCGCCGGCACCCTTCAGCCGGCCAAACCCGCTGATAACAGGCACATTATACTTCTTAAGCAGGTACTGCACCCCCTTGCTCATCATATCGGCCACCCCCCGGCTGCGGGCTATCACTGCCCCGAAATCAGGCGCCGGCGCCTCTCCGGCATTAATGCCGTAGTCGGCAGCATGCCTGGCATATTCAAGTACCTGCGCACTCTTCAGCAGCGCCTTGGTGGGTACACAGCCCCAGTTAAGGCATACCCCGCCCGTCTCCGCCTTCTCCACTAAAGCTGCCTTCATCCCAAGCTGCGATGCCCTTACTGCTGCAACATATCCGCCGGGACCGCTCCCGATGATTATCAGATCAAATTCATTCATATCGTTGTTTTTTTAAGTTTTTCGATGTTGCTGCACCTGATAAGGCTTCGCGCACCGCGCGCCAACAGCCAGAACAATACAAGCACGGCAACAATTGTCGCACCTGTCGGCAGATTGGTGAACCACGAGATGGCAAACCCCGCGCTGATGCCAAAAAAGCTGACCACCGTGGAGAGCACAATGATCCGCAGGTATCTGCGCGTAAAGAGCATCACAATATTAGCCGGTATGGTGAGCAGTGCAATGATCATTATCACCCCCGCCATCCTGATGTTTAACACTATTGCCAGACCGGTCAACCCAATCGAGACGTACCTGAAGAGGTCAACATGACGTGTGAAGGTGCGGGCATAACTCTCGTCAAAGGAGATATAGAGCAGGGTCCGGTAGAAAACCGCCGTATAGGCTATCAATACAACCGAAATTATCCCCAGAGCAATCAGGTCACCGTCAGTCACGGTCAGGATGCTCCCGAAAAGGTAACTGAGCAGGTTTGGCGCATAACCGGGTGTAAGATAGATAAATATGATGCCAATGGCCATGCCCAGCGCCCAGAGAATCCCTATGGCACTGTCCTCGCGCATCTTTCCCCGGGCTGACATGTACTCCATCCCTATTGCTGATCCAAGTCCGAAAACTGCTGCACCAACCACCGGGTTTATCCCAAAATAATATCCCAGTCCTATTCCCCCGAAAGAAGCATGAGTAACACCGCCACTGAGAAAAACCAGCCTCCTTGAGACGATGTATGTCCCTGCCACTCCTGCCGTGATGCTTGCAAACAGCGCCCCCAGCAGCGACCTGAGCACAAATGAGTATTCAAAGAGGTTTTCCATCAGTCATGCTTATGGAGTACTACATGTGGCACATCACCGTGGGTTACAAGCTGTATCGGGCATCCGTACATCCTGAGATCCTCTTCGGTGATCTTGCTGTGCGGGTGATAGAACACCTTTCCGCTTACGCAGGCAAATGATTTCACCCAGGCGGAGATGGTGCCCACATCATGCGAGACCATCATTATCGTCATCCGGCTGTTAAGCAGCTTCAGTTTCTCATAGAAGTCAGTCTCAAAAGAGGCATCCACAAATGTTGCAGGCTCATCAAGCAGCAGCAACCGTGGTGAGCCTGATATGGCCCTTGCAAGATAGACGCGCTGCAGTTGTCCGCCCGACAGCTCATTCAGAGCCTGGTGTGCCAGCGGACTCAGCCCGAGCTCATCCATCACCTCCGCAGCATGTTTCTTTTCAGCCCGACCCATCCGGCCGGTGGGGCCCCTGTTATGCATCATCCCCGAAAGCACAACATCCTCCACCGTCACCGGGAAGAGGGTGTCGCCCTGTGCCACCTGGGGCATGTAGCCTATCTGGTTCAGCCGCAGGTTGCCGGGTGAATAGTCAACCTTTCCGGATAGCGGCTGCAGCAGTCCGAGGATCACCTTCAGAAGTGTTGTCTTGCCTCCGCCGTTGGGACCGATTATGCCAATAAAATCATTCTCCTGTACAATCATTGATACATCACTGAGGACAATTTTTCCCTCGTACCCGGCTGTTAATGATTCTATTGCAAATAATACACTCATATTTAAACTGTTATTGCTCAGGTATTCATCATTGTCAACACTGCCACCTGCTGCCTTGTGCCCCGGGTATTTATTGATATCCTATTGTCCGCTGACCATTACCTGTGAGCATTCATTATCATACTATTGTCCGCTGGCTATTCTCTGCGAGTATTCATTGTCAACACATTACCTTCTGAACAATCTCTGCGAGTATTCATTGTCAACACTATTACCTTCTGAACATTCTCTGGGAGCATTCATTGCCAACACCATTTCCTGCTTGTCATTGCCTGCGAGCATTCATTGCCAACACCACCACCCTCACTGCAGTCCGGCTCCTTCGCTAACATCACCCACCGGGTCATTTCTTCTCACCTGTCCCTCCATTGCCAATATTATTGCCCTCACAACAAACCGGTTCCTCTGCTACAATGACTCACCGGTTCATTTTTTCACTCCCGTCCCTCCATCACCTATTGCCCTGGCCACCTCTATGACAGCCTCCGGCCAGTTACTGTTCATGGGATTGATAACCACAAGCCTGGCACCGGTCTCACGCGAGAGCGACTCAGCATTGCGTACATCATACTCCGCCTGTATGAAGATAATCTTTATCCCGTTATCCCGGGCAAGGTCAATCAGTTCCTTCATCCTCGCCGGAGAGGGACTCTTGCCCTCATCTTCGAAGGATACCTGTTCAAACCCGTAATCACGACCCATGTAGGCCAACGCCGGGTGATAGATCATAACCATCGGGTGCGGGTCAGATCCCAGAGCCACCCTTGCCAGCGAATCAACCTCCGATATCTTGCGGTTGACCGCAGACAAGTTTGAATCATATTTTTCTGATGAGGCGGGATTGAGCCCGACGAGGAAATCATGCACATCACGGGCTATTATATATGCAGCAGAGGGCGACATCCAGTAATGCGGGTCGGGACCGGCATGGCTGTGACCATGATCACCGGCAGCCCTGATGTGATCTTTCCCTGCATCACGCAAGGCATGCTCTTTAGGCCCTCCATCGTTCCGGGCATGCCCGTTATGCCCTTCTCCTGCATGCGCACCTTCATCACCATACCCTTCTGCTTCATCATTATGGCCTTCCCCTGCATGCTCACCTGCGCCATGCCCTTCTGCCGGGCCGCCAGACCCGGAACTGCCATACCTGACACCATCAGACCTGTTACCCTCAGACCCGGAACTGCCAGACCTGATACCATCTGACCCGGAACCATCTGACCCGTGACTTTCAAGCCTTAAACCTTCAGCCCCTATCAGCTCAATATGCCGTGACAAATCCAGCACTTTCATGTCGGGATTGACCTGCATGAAACGGTCTATCCATGCATGCTCGAAACCAAGCTGACCGTTCATAATAAAAGCTTCTGAAGCTGACAGGGAGCTTATCTGCACCGGAAGAGGCTCCCAGATATGGTGATCGGCCCCCGGTGGCAGCAGCACATTCACTGTAAAATCATCTCCACCAATCTGCTCAACAAACCATGCAAACGGAGGTATGGTCACCGTGACCACCCTGCCTCCTTCCCCCCGCGGGGAGCGGGGACCGCAGGAAACCGCAGTTATTGCAATAAAAACCAGCCACAATGAAACCTTCTTCATGCCTCTTTTTGTGCAATGCAAAATTAATAATTTATGGTATCCAAGGGTAAAACGATTCAGGGACGAAACTGTTCAACAGGATGTTATCAACAGAGTCCCCGAACCAGGCTTCCCTGGGAGGCAGGAAATCGGGTCTGACCGGCACCCCTGACAGCCCGGAAGCCCGGCACCACGTACAAGCGAGAAAACTGCGTAAATAAGTCGAGCACCGGAATCGCAGTAACAATTCCGGCACCCCTGACAGCCCGAAAGCCCGGCACCACCAGTCGGGAAGTGCCCGTTAAAACCAATTATCCCGTGAAAGCGGTAGCTGTCAGTATCCCAGGGTGAACTCCTTTTCAGTGGCAGGGACTCCATCCTTCATCCAGACAGGCATGGCCTCACCGGAACCTAATCTTCACTTATCTCCGCCTCGTGAATGAGAAACTCTGTCAGGTTGACCTCATGACTGAGGTTCAGTTTTGATCTCAGCCTGTAACGCGCTATCTCTACCGACCGTGTGGATATGTTCGAGAGATTTGCAATCTCCTTGGTGGTAAAGTTCATCCTCAGATACGAACATAGCCTGAGGTCATTGGGTGTCAGTGCCGGATACCTGGCCTTCAGCTTTCTGAAGAACCCTTCCTGTGACAGCTTCAGGTTTTTCATCACGTTCTGCCACTCCTCCGTCTGGGTGTCAAGTCCGTGATCAATAATCTGTTCCATCTCCCTGATGAAACGGACGGGCATCTTTAAAGAGCTCTCCTTGGCTGTCTCCAGCTTGTCACGCAGTTCCCTGAGGGTGTCAGTTTTTCTTATGAGATAACGCATGGTCAGCATCAGCTCATAACTCTTGTAATCGAGCTCGCTTTCCAGCCTGTTCTTGCCAACCTCATATTCAATCATACGGCGGTGGCCCTCGAGTTTGGAACGGAAAAACATAATCGCGGCTGCGGTAACAGCTGCAATAGTAAGCAGGTAGAGCAGCATGGCCCATCCGGTCAGGGCAAAGGGCCTCCTGATAGTAAAACAGGTCTCTGTCATGCCCCTGCCGGCCGCCTCTTTTACCTGGAGATGATATTCACCGTGCTTCAAATTTAACAGTGAGAAGTTGTCAGTAGCCGTTCGATACCACTCCTCTCCAAGCTCGGTGATCCTGTAAAGATACTCTCTGACCTCGCGGTCGAATCCTGATGGATTTGCGATATAGACGGTCAGGTTGTTAGCCTTGCCGGGCACCATTTTTTCTTCATCCGATTGCGGGAACAGTGTTGCGTTCCTGTTGCTCCCGCTGAAAACCAGACGGCTGATGGCAAGCGCAGAGCTCTCCGAACTGCTGACCAGCCTGTCAACGTCATAGATGCTGAATGCCTGCCTCGTGGGGATGAGAAGCATGCCGGAATCAAGAGACATCACCTGCTGTTCACGCCATGGCAGGTCAGCATATTCATGCATGAATTCCATGATCTTTTCGGCCTGCAGGTCACGCGTGATGCTGAACAGGGCAATCCTGTTGTCAAGCACACACCAGTAACTGTTCTTCTGAAACGGGATTATCTGCGTTGCCCCGACAAACTCACCCAGGCCCGGCTCCAGTGATGTCACGGGAAAAAAGTCCTTCCGCTCATAGTCAAAGCCATACAGATGATCTTCGGCAATGAACACCATCTGGTTGTTTATCACTGCCATGGAGATAATCCTTGCGCTGTCACCGGTCTGGCTGAAATGAAGTGAACTGATCACCGAATCAGCCTCCTCGTTCAGCTCCAGCCGGTACAACCCCTTCTGGGGATGCAGTGCCCATACGTACCCAAGGTAATCAATCTCCACGAACCTGGTAGGCTCGGCATAGCCATCAATTTTAGCGCTGAACTCCCATTTGCCCCTTTCACCCCTCCTGAATGAGACGAGACCAGTGTAGGTTCCCTGCACAAGATATTCACCAAACGGCCTTACTGACCATCCCCCTGTGACATCCGAAATCCTTACGGCATTCAGCCCGTCAACAAGAAAGGTGCCGTCGTTGTGTCCGCAAAGTATCTGCCCGTCATACTGCAACAGCTTCCAAACCTGTCCCTGCGTCCCGGGGATAATCCGGAGTCCTGAGAAGCGGTATGACCCGTTGCTTTTTTCTATGTCGGTTGCAAAAAGCCCGTGGTTTGTCCCCAGGAAAAGATGATCCCGGTCACGGATAACAGTATATATTGTTCCAAGGTCACCTCCTGAGTTCTCGTAGAACGCCACAGGCGAATTTGTATCAAGATAATTCGCACCATCATCAAGCCCGACCCACAGCCCCTTTCCGGAATCCAGGTAAAGCGACAACACGGTATTGTTGCTCAGCCCGTTGGAATAATCATAGGTTTCAAGTATCCTGCCGCTCCGGTCACAGAGCACCAGTCCCCTGAGAATGGTCCCGAAGACAAGGAGCGAATCATTCACAGCCAGCCCGGCATTGCAGGTGGCCTCCTTCAGGAACCCCGAGACCTCATTTGCCACAGGGGTGAACTTCGTTCCGTCAAACAGAAAGATACCGTCGTTGGCAGTGCATATCCACTTTTCATCCTGACCGAAGTCGATCAGCGCATGGATCTTGTGTGCTGCAAATATTCCGCTTCCGGGGATGAACCTGAATTCATTTCCGTCAAACCAGTAGAGTCCCTCATCTATCGATTGTGCAATAAAACGGTCACCTGACCTGAAGAAGAACAGCATCGAGGATGGAGCCGCAATCCTCTTAACACTGTTGTAGTTATAAACATATACAGAGGTGAACGACTGGAAACAGAGGGTGCCTCCTGTCTCGTATATGTTCCATATCTCATCGTTCTCGGCAACATCAGCCGGGGTTGCCAGTGAGGTATATGAAAGCGCTCCGGACTGATCCTTCATCCAGAACCCGAAATCTTCAAAGGAGCCGGTGAAAATCACCCCGTCACCGTTCACATATACAGACCTTGCTCCCTGGCGGTAGGGTACAGGATAACTTCTCGCCGTAATACCGTTATATTCGATCAGGCCGGCAGAATTGGCAAAATAGATGTAACCGCTGACCGGGTCCCTGCTTATCTTCCAGTTCTGACTTTTTACCGGGATTGTTCCGGGAATAAACCGGCTGATGTCATTCCTGCCTCCACCTGCCTGGGCCTGAACCTGCACCGGCAATGAAAGAAAGGTGATGCAAATGACCTGAATCAGCAGCTTTAGTGTCCCCCCACTGATATCTCTGACATAAGTCACGGTATTATACAACTTCCTGGTATCAGTGGTAAATATAGTAAAAAACAGGATTTCAGAGGTATATATCAACCCTGTTTTCGCTGCCTGGCAGCATGCCTTCAAAGAGAGATTCATCCACTGCTGCGCCACAGGGACGGTACTGGTTCTCAACGGGAGTGAAAGCCACATCCCTTCCATTTACGGTAATCCGTTTCGGACCGCTGCACCCTTCAATGACATGGTAGACAAAGGTCACGGTCCGGCCCATGATTATCAGCGAAGCCTCAATTCCGTCAAGAGAGGCCGGCATCACCGGGTCAATCACAAACCTGCCCCATTCCCTCCGGATACCAAGGAGATGTGTAATAATGAGACCGGCAAAGATGCCCGGGCCGCTGGAATAAACACGCCACCCGCCTCTCAGGGTAATTTTACCCTCAATTATCTCATTATACCGTTCGTCAGCCTGGTAACGGGTTTCAAAGACGGCGTCAGAGCTGCTGTAATAGCAGTTCGACTGCCTGGTATCGGAGCAGGGTACTATCTCAGCATACCCCGCCGGTATTGCCTGCCTTAACGCCTTCATGAACTCCACGGCACGACCGGTGCGGGCAAGAGACTCTGCGTACCTTATGTGTTCATGCAGATACATAAGACCTATCTCCCTGCCGAAGAAGGTGCTGCTCTCTGCTCTGCGGAAAATCTTCCCAGTGCCGCCGCTGTATCTCAGTGGCCGGTCCATCAGCCGGGCTCCGTCAGGGCCGGTGAGGTGTCTCCTGATCAGTTCCAGGTGAGTTGCCGCCTGTTCCGGGGTGAAGATGCCGCTGACAATCCCCCGCTCCAGCGGCAGGAGGCTGTAACTGATGCCTGTCACCGTATCAGAAGGATGAAGCAGCAGGCTTATCCTGCCATCATCACCGGCAAGACCGTAACCCGCAACAACACCGTCACTTACAAGATACCTGTTGAAGTCGCTCCTGATATTCTCCGAGTAACGGTTCATCTCTTCGGCAAGGGCATGGTGGCCGGCCATAACACAAACCTCCGCATACTCTCTGAATGCCTGGTAGTTCATCTCAACCATCCATGATGAGATCAGTCTTTCAGCCAGTTCCCTGTTAACCGGCTGCAGTGAGTCATTCCAGTCACCTCCCCCGTAACGAACCAGCCATTTGCCCCGGATAAATGAGCCGGTGACTTTGTCTACCAGCCGGTTGATATGTTCCCTCAGCGGAGTCAGAAGCTTTTGCTCTTTTTCATCTTTCTGAAAGTATGGCAGTCTTTCATCCAGTATCCCAAAATCTCCGGTTGCCCTTATATAACTGCTGAGGGCTATGAGGCACCAGTAGACAATGTCTCCGTGTGCGCTGTCGGCCCGTATCTCATTGTAGCTGTCAAACATCCACCATTGAGGCCATCCGCCGTCAGGCTCCTGGTTTGAAAAGATGAGTGTAAGTACTTTTCTTGCCTCATCATACTTACCCGTCGCAAGCAGCAGTTCGACAGGTCCCTGTGATACGTCACGCGTACCCCATGCGGCGCCGCTGAACTGCTCAAGACCGTAAGGGGTCAGAAAATGCGTGACTGCATTCATCCCGAACCACGGGAGTATCTCTGTTATTGCACTTATATCATCATTATTGCTTCTGATTGAGAGTGAACGGCTTATCTCTTTCCATTCCTCCGTGGCATCACCGGCGTCTGAGGCAAACATCCTGTCTGCATCGTCAAAGGAGAGCGGTTCAATTCCTTCCGTGACACAGCCCGTGAAGCTCATGCCGAACCGCGTCAGCTGATCGGTCTCAACAGAAAACAGAGAGTTTCCGTTCAGCCCGCCATCATTCCCTGAAAGCCCGTTACCCCCTGCACTGTACCTGCTGCCGGAACAGTGGATGTTTATCCTGTACCGTGCATCCGGGAACTTACGGCTGATCATGCTTCCGGTGGCGGGCAACGCGACATACTCTCCGGCAACATCGCCAGGTTTTGTACTCCAGCCGTTGAGCCTGTCAAAATCATGGGTAACCACAAGTGCCACAGCATCTCCTTCGAGAACCCGAAAATCCATGTTGACCTGTGGCACCTTTCCGGATGTCCATGTGCGCACCTGGTACAGGCTGCTGCCATGCCGGTATAACCACCTGCAGTGATTAAGTCCCATCTCGAAAGCCGATGGTACGCCGAGAAGCATCCTCTCACTCCCTGCCACCACGAAAATCCTTTGCCCTGAAACGGGATTGATATTGAACTGGCTGTTGCAAACTGACAGAAGGGTGTTGAAGTTGGTATTACCCTGAGTGAGGTGAGAGTTGAAAACACCGGATGCAAACGCCGTGGTTGACATTATTGACTCATCCGGGACCAGGTGTGACCTGGTATGCATGATATGCCCATGAGGTCGATCAACCAGCAATTCCTTCTCCCTGAGCATCACATGCCGGTTCATGTCGTAAAAGAATGATAACGGCTGGCCTCCGGAAAACTCGGTATGCCTGCGGGGTCCCGGAAAAAATTTCTCGATCTCCTTTTCAGACAACTCATCTGCCTGCAAGATGACCGGGTCGCTGAACAGGTTAAGCTCCGGCTTCCGGAATCCTTCAATCCCGCTTAAGCCACCCGGCTTGTGTAATAAACTGAAGAGAGCCTCGGAAGAAAGGCCTCCGGCAGGCACAGAACAGTTATGGCTGAACTCCGTTGCAAGGTCATGCAGCCTGTCAAGGTCCGCTTCCGAGGTGGCTTGCGGATGGTTATGCAAAAATGTCAGCATAAACCTGACTCTCCTTGTCTTTCCTGGCCCGAGAACAAATGGCTCTTCCTGAACAGCGATTACGGATGACTCACCGGCATACTCACCTCCCAGGCTCTCCGCCAGCAATCCTTCCGGAATGCCGGTAGCCCGGTAACTCTTTCCGTAAAACTGCATTCCGTCAGTAGAGGCGGAGCCGGACCGCCCCAGGGAGGCCATCATCAGCCAGGGCCAGCCACCCGACTCCTTCATGTTCTGACGGCAGCAGACCACCTTTCCGGACACGGAGTCATCAAATATCCTCCTCTCTGTATACTGGCTTACATAGTACTCATTTACAAGCTCATGCGAAATGGTCTTCAACCCGGCATCCTGGAGACATACAAGGTCGAGTGTAACCTCCCTGCCGCTATTGTTGAAAAGTTCTGTTGCCCATTCCCAGCTCAGACTCTTTTCTGACAGCCTCAGGCTGCATATATATCCGATGCCTTCCCAGTTTCCGGCAGCGCTGTATATGCCGTTCTCCACACGGAAAAAGCCTTCACTCCCGGGAGCGGTAAGAAGATGGTTCTCAATTGTGTCATTTCTCTTTCTCAGCCATATTCCGGCATATGCGCCAGTATAAACCGTTGCCCGGCGGAGGCTGATCATTATGGTGTCAGTATATATGCATGACACTGCTCCGTTCCCGAGAAACTCAACCGTCAGTCCTGCATTGTTGCTGATCTTCATTGCCTGTTTGTTTTTGTCATAACCCTGATAACTGTCCGTTTGCTATTTCCATCTCCGGAGCCACTGACTAAATAAGCTGCTGCCTTACACAGCTCAGCTCATGGGTAATCCTGAGCTGCAGTTCCTCTCACTGAGTGCCCTGCCGCCAGGCACAGCTCAGCCCATGATGATCCTGAGCCGAAGCTCCCCGCCCTGAATACCCTGCTGCCGGGCATAACTCAGCCCATGATGATTCTGAGCTGAAGCTCCTCTCCCTCTCCGTGGCTGCAGGTGATTACCCTGCGCTCCCCGGTAACAGAGGTCTCAGCACGCCTGCCTCCAATCTCCACCCTCCTTATCCTTACGGCTCCGGGACCCTCCAGCACGGTCTCTCCAACCAGGTCCTTGCCGCCGGGCACAGCTCAGCCCATGATGATTCTGAGCTGAAGCTCCTCTCCCTCTCCGTGGCTATAGGTGATCACCCTGCGCTTCCCGGTAACACCAATCTCAGCACGCCTGCCTCCGATCTCCGCCCTGCTTATCCTTACGGCTCCGGGACCCTCCAGCACGGTCTCTCCAGCCAGGTCCCTGTCGCCACTGAGCGTCATGATTATCTCATTCCCCTCCCTCCTGAGACCAAGGAGATCGGAGGTGGTATGAAGCAATGTCACTCCCTCTGCCAACTGCAGGCAGACAGGGGTAAGTATTGCCCTCAGCGGAGGCCATGTAATCTTTTTCCCGCTCAGCGGCAGACTTATCGTCTCACCCGATACGGGATGAGTATAGGTGACACTACCGCTCATCTCCTCATTGTAGTAGTTTGCCACAAAGAGCAGCGCCCTGCCGTCACAGGTGAATCTCTGCCGTGCAATTATGAATTCGTTGTCAGACGTGGCATTACGAAGCCTTGCAGCTGATCTCTCCAGTAACTTTTCATAGAACGCCCTGTGAGCCTCCGTGTCAAATCCGACCCATGTGCCGATGAATGTCACCTTTCCTTTTCCTACCCTCTTTTCAAAGCCGCATGGAGTGCCGCTGAGGGTGCGGGCGATGATCTCTGCACCGGTCAGCGATTCCGGGGTGAATACAACCTGCGGGTTGCTGCACTTGATGTCATGCAGATCAAGAAAGTCTATAAGCGGTGAATCTGTCACCTCTGTCCCTGACGGAGTCACCCCTATTGCATCGCGAAGCACCCTGCAGGGCTGTTGAGATGTCTCCCTGTCAGGAAGACAAGGATAGATAATGGCATGGCCTCCGCCGGTAATATAAGCGGCGACGATCATCTGTGCCGTGGCATCCATTTCGTCGGTTGCAAAGAGCCAGACCTGACGGTATTGTGAAAGTGACTCAGATGAGGCACTGCCGAGGTCAGCCATATCATAATCTATGTTCAGAACCTGCAGCGCCTTCAGGAGGCCGTCAAAATAGGCTGGCCGTCTGACAGCTGATGGTATGTATGTCAGTCCTGCAGCCTCACCTCCAGGCCTCTCAAGCTCCGTGGCATACCAGTGTGGATAGAAAAGTACGCACACTTCGGCCCTGCGGCCGGCATTGACAATTATGTCTGCCGTCACTGCTGTCATGCGGCTCATCTTCTGCACTGCAGGCCAGGCGCTTCCGCGCCTTCCGTCAGCATCGAGCGGGGTGAACCAGTAAAAAGTGTCTCCCGAGTAACCCCTTCGGCGGACGTTCCGGCCCTGCGAAAACATGTAAAAGTTCCATCCCTTCAGCCCGTTGGCGATGCTGGCCTTGTAAAACAGCTCCATCTCACGCGGGTTTGTCACCACATGATACTCACGTGAGCCGCTCTGAAACTCTGCTGCAAAGAGTGGACCGCCTCCCTGCATTGCCAGGGTGATATCATTGATAATCCGGTCGTCATGCAGATTCCTGTAAGAGACAAACTCGGGTATGTGGTCAACGCCGAAGATGATCTCGCTCCGGCCCCTGAAGAGGTCTTCATACATCGTTATGTTCACCGGGAACTCGTATCCGCTGCCGTAGATCCATCCCGGGAGATTATGATACAGCGGTACCGTGACACCGCGATCTCTTATCATCAAACTCAGCATCCGGAGGTAATCTCCGTAATATCTTCTCCAGAAGCTGTGCCATGCATTGTCACGTCCGCGGTCAGCAGGAGATGAATATGGCTCCCTTCCGTCAGGCGGCAGTTCAATCTCATCAAAGCTGTTGTAAGATGTACCCCACAGCCTGTTAACCTCACTGACGGTACCATACTTCTCTGAAACCCATGATACGAACCTTTTCCTGACCTCATTGCCATAGTCGGCCTGCCGGGCCAGCCATGAAAAGACGCCTATCTCATTACAGACCTGCATCATAATGACGGAGCCCCCGGCCTGAATCTCATTGCTCCTGATGACGGGCATGACCTGGTCATACCACAGACCGACTTTTTCAAGATAATCACTGTTGAAGAGGCTGACACCGTCACTCATCACCCTCACTCCCCGCCGGGTATGCATCCGCACCCCGTCACCGTACCTCTCGAGGAACCAGTCGGGCAGACCTGCACCCCTGAACTCTGCAAGGATAAACGGACCGGGCTTGACAATGGCGTACAGTCCATGTTCTCTGCACTTGCGGAGCCAGCCGGTCAGGTCCTTTTCGGGGCAGGAACTGCCATCGAAATCAAACACACCCTCCTCCTCCTCATGCCAGGCCCACGGCACATAGGTGCTGACTGCCTTCAACCCCGCGCTGACGGCCTCATCAAGATGCCTGTCCCACAATTCACGCCTGATCCTGAAATAGTGTATCTCGCCGGAGTTGAGGAAAACCCTGTTGTCGCCGAGATAAAAATTGTTATCCTTAATGCTGAATGTCATAAGCTGTATTTTAATCAGGTCGACTGCACTCCTTCAGCCTGACCGCCATTGTTCATGATTCCTCTTCTTTCCCTGAGCAGTTCCTTGATCTCCATCGTCCTTTTCTCGGTCAGTCCGTAACGGAAGGCAAATACCAGAGCCAGCAGGCACAGAAGCACAGGCAGACCAATCTCCACCACCCTCATCATTAAGAGAGTATAGGGCGACTGTTTCTTGAGAGGTCCGACTCCTGCACTGATTAATTCGAGGCTGGTTTCAAGGATATCTGGCGGAGATCCGGGCTCCAGCGCATAGATCATATTCTTTATCTCTGCCACTCTGCCGGTCAGCTGTTCGGTGTGGTCACGATTCTTCTTCTGTTTATCTGACCTGGAGCTGAGGTGAGCCAGCAGATCAAAGGAGCTGATCCTTGCCTTTGTAAGCTTTGATTGCATGATTAACGGCACTGTTGCCCTGATCAGACTGTCGGCAAGCGGACCCGGCACGCCGCCGGCTAAAGCAGAGACAAGAGCCTCGCTGTTTCTCTCGAGAGCTGCGATGTTCTGCCTGGTTACTTCATTTGCATTTGTCAGCACATTCTTCCTCTGAGCCTCAATATCCGGCGAAATGACCCTCTTTTTGTCCGGTTTTTTAACTGCCTCACTCTCAAGGTATACCAGGTAATCCTTCGATTCCTTGAGTGCATCGGCAGCCTGTGACTGTGCATTCTTCAGCCATGTGCCGGCAGCAGCAGTATCACCTGTGTAACCTTTCCAGTAAGAAGCTTTAACCTGCATGTCACGAACGCTTCCCTGAAGGCTGTCAACCTTTGTCACCTGTGTCTCGTCGAACAGAGTGAGGGTGATAAGCACTCCTGCAACGAAGCTGGCGAATGCCGTACCGAGTTTAATGAACCACCAGTAAAAGGAGTAATAGCTCCCCTCAGTTCGCTTCCCGGTACGCAGCTCATCTTCATCACATATATCACCCACCATCGAAGAGCCGAGAGTGAAGAAGAAAAGCATGCCGGCAGAAAGCATTATTGTGGGAATTATCACCAGGTAGGGATGCTCAGGATTATAGCATACAATCTTTGAGAGTTGTGCCAGGGTCATGAGAAGCATGGAGATGATCAGCGTGTTCCTCTTCCCTAGTCTCGGGCTGATCCAGTTGAGGGGGAAGACGGCAAGCACACCCGTGATTGCCCAGATCGTTCCGTTTATACCCAACAGCTTCGCACCGGCAACCTTATCTCCCCCAAAGACATAAAATATGGGAATATAGGAGCCCAGCAGGTTCACAAAATTGAAACCCATAGCCAGGATGAAGATGGTCAGTACCAGATATATATAGTTCCTGTTTGTACTGACAATCCTCGCATCCTGCCAGAAAGTGGTCTTTTCCTGTTTCGCCACCCTGGCGAATCCCGGTTCGCGCAGCTTCGCAGTCCACCAGAAAGAGAGCGGAATCAGGATAGCTGCAATCATCAGGGAGACGTACCGCATCCCGTCAGCTTCATTGCCTCCCGGTCCACGGAACACTTCCATATTGGCCAGGGCAAAGAGCCATGGAGTGCTCATGGCGAAAAGATTGCCCACGAAACTTTTTCCGCTGAAGAGGCGGGTACGTTCGTGCGGGTCTGATGTCATCTCCATACCAAGTGCACCATGAGGTATCTCGAAGATGGTTGTGGCAGTAAAGAAGAGCAGCAGGGCAAAAAGAATATAGAATAGCTGGAAACTCCGGTACCCGGCCTCACTGGGGAACCAGGCATGCACCGTTTCGCCTTTGGGAATCCACCACAAGACCACAAAGAATACCGCAACGGCTATACCCCCTATCAGGAGATAAGGCCTGCGCCTGCCGAACCTGCTTCGCGTGTTGTCTGACAGATGGCCTACGATAGGATCAGAAAACGCATCCCAGAGCCTGGGGATAATCATTATTAGCCCCAGCCAGAAAGCGCTGATACCCAGGCTGATATTTCCCATTAACCCAACAAGCTGACCAGCAATGTTGAACAGCGCCACCGGTATGATACCACCCGCAGAATAGGCTGCAAGCTGACCGAATGTTATCCGGTCATCACCCTGTAATGCCTTCCCGTGACCCGCCTTTGTATCTTTCATCCGAATTTCTGTTATATGCTCTCAAAATTTGATTATCACCTCTGCCGGGACCTCTGTAACAGAGATATCCCTGCCGGTAAAACCTGTTATCTCATTTCCGTTTACAGTCACCCCTGACGGCATGGCACCCCCGTTGAAGTTGCGTATCCTGATGCCTCCTGCGGGCAGGTTGAGATCGCCCGATATATTGAAACGGTACGCGCTCCCCTCCCTCCTGACAGAATAAGAGATATCTCCGTAATATGTAGGCAGGTTACCAACCGACATGCCTCCCGGAGCATCAATCCAGTCACGATACAGAGCGGCTGCAATAACCAGGGTGTGATCATACTCGTTCTCATAAACAAACATTGATCTTACGGCATTTATGAAATCACTGCCGCACCATGTGTGAGGCATATCCCCTATGAATCCCGGATAGCGGCGGTCTTTCCACACAACCTCCGCCCAATGGTTCCACGCATACGGCTTCTGGTCATCAAGAAGGAATTCAATCAATTCATGAGCCCTCTCCGGCTGGTCAAGCATAATGAATGAACCTATAAGCCTGTTTTCATAGGGTGTGTAATTGACCCACTCCTGCAGGCCGACCCTCCTCTTCCTGAAAAATTCATAATACTTCTCGAAGGTGTTGTATACCTGTGGCACGGGGAGATTACCCAGCTCGTTACACGGGGTAAGGGCAATGGTTGTAGAGGTGGCGTCAAAATCTCCCAGCTCCACACATCCGGGGATATAGTCAATCTCCCTCACCTTCATGGCGAGGTCAATTGAACTGTAAAGATTCTTCCGGAACTCATCGCGCATCAGCGCAATCTTTGCACGGTGCTCATTTTCACCAAGTATGTTTTGTATCTCAACCGCATCCTTCAGGCCCTTCATAATGAAGAAATTATCCCAGTATGAATGCATCGGCTTAGCTGAATAACCCTCATGACTGATTGATTCGGGCACCAGCCCGTAATATGCCCTTACACTGTCATTCCCATTCCTGAAATGATCCGTTGATCTCTCCGCGACAAGTGAACCGATATAATCAACCACTTTGATGACATGGTGATTCATTGATCTCAGGAATGCAGTGTCAGCGGTGAAATTGAAATACTCCCTGATAAGATAAATCAGCTGGCCGTGGCTGTCATTTTCAGGCACGGGATCGGGCCCCCTGAAGTCGACCACGCATGGCACCTTTCCGTTATCATACTGGTTCGCCGCATACCATTCAATGAACTCCTTCACCTCTGCGACGATGCCTGATTTGAGAAGGGCTGATGATGTAAGCGATCCGTCACGGATCCAGCTCCTGTCATACGAACGCGAGCCCGGCTGTATGCCTGCCATGTCCCTGTTGATCAGTATATACACCAGGTTTGACCGCCATGTGTCAATCAGCCTGTCAGCCGAAGGAGGAAGATCAAAACGGATATACCCTGTCCTTTTGTTCCAGTAGTCCGCTGACGCGAAAAACTTCTCCCTGGCTTCAGCAGTGGACTGTGGAAGCATGTGCAGTGCGCCGCCCTCAGCCGGTGATTCTGCCCTGATTACCTGAGGCGGATTCTCACCTGCCTCCGGCCCGGAGGATTCTCCGATAACGCTGTGGTACGGGATTACGGCAAATAATTCCTTCGACTCACCCGGTTCAAGCTTTATTCTGTACTTCACAATCGCGCCTGCCATCCCCGAGGGATCGGTCACACCCGGCGAAACAGGCATCTCCCCCCTGCGAATCATCTCAACCTGATTGCCCTCATCGAACTTTGAGGCGCCAAATGACTCATACGCCTCAGTCAGCCTGACCGGCTTGCCATCTACCGAGATCAGACCTTTGCTGATCTCCCTGACTGACATTATCCTTCCTACGCCGCCAACGGTGTTGAGAAACTGATAGTACGGATTCACCTGAAACGGGCGAAGCAGAAGGTAAAACTCTAACTCCTGTGGCTCCGCCGAAATGTTTTCAAACCAGTAACCGATGTAAAGCTCCGAATCGTCATTGGGCCTGCCGCCCGAAGAGACACCGGTCACAAACCTGATTCCATCCTGCTTCCACTCAACGGAAGGAAGACAGGCATAATCACCGGTATATCCGGGATAGCCCATCCCCTGCTCCGGCCGGACATTACTATGGTTAATGAGTCTGTTAGCGGTTTTAATCATGGGCTCCAGTGAAAAGCGCGCTTTTTCAGCTTCCACCATACCATCCTCGCTTATCAGCGCTTCCTTAGTATCACTGCTGACCCCGGTGACTGTCCAGTATGAGGCCCGCCCGCTGAAATAACCAGGATAACTTCCTGCGGGCGAGTTTCTTGCAGCATATATTATGAAATCATTGGGAGTAAGGGTACTCTTTACGTCAGGAATCTTTATCTCCCTGATGCCATAGTACCTGCCGTTAGCCGGTTTCAGAAGGTCAATGCGGAGGTAAGCCGCCTCGGCCTCCGGTAGTCTGATGATGCTGGAACTGCTGCGGTTGGGGCTGACCGAATATGCCTTTCCCCATTTGTTTCCGTCATCTGAAAGCAAGATGTCAAACTCTTCGGCATGGCTGCCTTCAAGCCATGCGATATCAAGTCCCCCGAACTCCCTCCTCCCCTTGAAATCAAGGGTTATGCTCTGCCTGCCTGCCCTCCTGCTTTGCCAGCAGGATTCAGCTGATCCGTCAGCTGCAAGCTCCGGACTGTGCCCCCTGGCTGAGGAGGAGGCGCTCACCGCCGGCTCAGGCCAGAGATCCGTCTCCGGAGGCAGAGGCTCAAACTTCAGATCATCAAGCCATAGAGTTCCCTTCCCTCCGACAAAGGAGGCAACGGTGAATTCAATCCTGTCTACCTGCTTCATATCGCGGTCCTCTGTCGGACCCCAGGCAAAAGTGATATGCCTTTTCTTTACGCGGATCCTGGTCCACTCACGTGGAAAATCATAGTTGCGGTTATTGACCCACCAGACATTGTTCCCGGTGCTGTCAATGAATTTTATTTCGAAATTGTTGGAAGGTGATTCAGCCCTTAGCCAGAAGGTAAATTCGTAATTATCAGGCAGGTCTATCGGGAACAGCTTCTGTATGCCGCCATAACCGGTTCCCTCGGTGAAATCATAGTCAATCCTGACGGCGTTACCGGTTACCCCTTTTTCAGCAGATATGTTCAGGGTTACACCGTCAGAGATGTTATATGACCAGCCTGAAGCCTGCTCAAAAGACTCCAGTGTTCGCACCTGAGCTGTTGCGGCAAATGATGTCAGGCCAATGAGCAGCAACAGGAGGAGTTCCGTTTTTCCGGTTCGGTAATTCATGATATGGGTGTTTCTTCTGGCGATTGCTGCCGGCAGTTTCTTCTGAGGGTTTCTGCTGGTGATTTCTTCTGAGGGTTTCTGTTGACGGCTTTTGTTTATAGTTTTTACCGGCGATTGCTGCCGGCAGTTTCTTCTGACGATTGCTGCCGACTGTTTCAGGCAGGGTCAGGGTTAAAGCGCTACAGGTATGAAAACCCGAGCGTCTGAAGGCCTTTCTGAATCACCGGATCATTCATCACGTAGTTCCAGACCAGTCCGGTTCTGAAGTTCTCTATCATTATGAGCATAGGGCCCTGATCAATTCCTATGAAATCATCATTGACCCATCCTGCTGTGAGGTTGAATGAATCATAATACCCGTACCTGCCCCAGATTTTGTCGCCCATCTTCTCATTTATTGACCTGATTGTCGGGATAACTATCTCCGGTGCAAATGGCAGTGAGGAGAGGGGCCCGTACGGTGCTATTGTACCATCATCAAAGTAGTTGTACTCTGGTCCGCTGGTTCCTCTTCCGGCATAGCCCAGAAACTCCCTTTCGCCGAAGTTGTATTTATCTCCTGGGCCGTCACTTGCTGTAACGCCCCAGCATAGTGAGTCATACCCGACCCATCCGTGAGGATTGTCGATGGCATACTGCCGCTGAACCCGGGTTGCCCGGCGCGAGTTCTCAAAATAGTCTATCCCCTTGTCGCGCATATACTCATCGGCCAGCCCCCTGAAGTCGATGAAGCAGTGAGAGAACTGGTGGCCGAAAAGCGGAGGAAAAGCCACATGTGAAAGCCCTTCATACGGGGTTTGCCACTTGTAGCTGCTGAGCCATGACCTGTAGCTCTCCTTTGCATTCTCAAGCCCTGTTCCTGCGGCAAGGATATAGAGGAACAGCGCCTCATTGTAACCGCTCCATCCCATCTTATGAAGCCCTGACTCAGGGTGCCAGCCCATGGATATCTGCCTGGCATAATTACCTGAATCAGGCATCATCATGAAGTCCCACTCAATATTCCCGAGCATCAGTGACCCCTGTGAGCGGATCTGATTTTCCGTTTCGTTGTCACGGTCATAGTAATTCCTTGCAAAGAGTATCCCCATCATAAGCAACCCGGTATCCACCGAGGAGAGCTCGCACCTCCATTCCCTGAGGCCTGTATCCATCCGGAGAAAATGATAGTAAAATCCCTTGTACCCGGAAGCCAGAGTATCAGGACTCTGAAGTGAATTCACGAAAAAATTCATCATGTTGAGGGTTATTTGTGCCGCCTCATCCCGTGTTATCCAGCCCCGTTCAGCGCCAATGGCGAACGAGGGGATGCCGAACCCGGTGGAGGCTATGCTTGCCGGTGCCCATGATGCGGTGCGGTCCCTGACTATTCCCCACTCCGGATGATGTTCACCCATGAAAAACAGGAAGGTCTTTTTCTGAATAGAGTCAAGCATCGCCTCATCTTCGGATGACAGCAGATAGTCAACCTTTCCCTGAGAGCGGAAAACTGTCTTCTGAGGCTGATTGCATGCGGCTGATACAATTGCCGCCAGTAAAATGAAGTATATCTTTTTCATAGGCTTTCAATATGTAAATCCCAGTTTATCAAGGCCGGCCTGCACTTCCGGAGCTGACATGAACAGATCCCAGAGAAGAGCTGTACGATGATTCTCAATCATGCAGATTATCGGACCCTGGTCAATGGCCAGGTATGATGTTGCCCACCATCCTTCAGTCGGATTAAAGGCATCGTGGAAACCGTACTCACCCCATAGCCGGTCTCCGAGAATATAATAGAAATGCCTGATTGCATTCATTGACTGTTCCGGAGTGTACGGCATTGATGATATGGCTGCTGTGGGAGTGATTACTCCCAGATCATTCGACGGTGAATGAGCACTGTAACCCTTGTGGTTGTCACTGGCTGTCAGGCCCCAGCATTCACCGCTGTACCCTACGTAACTAAACGGGTTTGTCTCGCAGTGCTTCCAGTTAATAAGTGAATGAGCCGTGTTCTGTTCGAGGTAATTAACCCAGGTATCCTGAAGGTTTCGCGGATCGAGCCCCAGGAACGAATAGTGCGTGAAGAAGAGCGGGCCGCCATACGCCCACCCCATCGGCAGCCTGATTCCATAATAGGTGTTGCCGTTCATTATGGCGCCATCATTCATGTAGCCATACCTGTAGGTATCCCTGCTGATGGTATGAGTGGATGACCCTGCTCCCAGAACATAGCAGATCAGTGTTTCATTGTAGCCGCGCAATATCATGTTGGCCTGGAAACCGTAGTCGGGCGACCAGTGCCAGTAGAGGGCATTCTGCCCCTGGGTGAAGAAATCAAATTCCACCGTCTGCCAGAGTGCATTTATGCGGTCAATGATCTGCTTCTCGGCAGGAACACCGGCATCAAGGTACTGCCTGAAGGTGATCATTCCCTGGATGAGAAACGAAGTCTCTACCAGGTCACCACCGTTATCCTTCTCGCTGAACGGCACGATACGTCCGGTAGAGCCGTTCAGCCAGTGCGGCCAGACACCGTGATAACGGTCACATGTCTCGAGAAAATCAAGGATTTTGTCAATATGCGACAGACCCTCTGCCCTGGTAATGAACCCCCTCTCCATAGCCACAACCATGGCCATGATGCCAAATCCTGAGCCTCCGGTGGTGACAACCTCACCCGAAGTGTTGCGCTCGCGTGCCAGCCCGCTGGAAGGATGGGCAAAGTCATAAAAATACCTGAAGGTCTGACGCTGAACCAGATCAAGCAGTTCATCATCACTTATAAGCGGAAACTTGGGGCGGGGGTCAGAACCGGTATAAAAGCTGTTGCTGAAACCGTCAAAGGTATAACCGTTGACACCCTTCAACCCGGTTGTAACGGTAAATGTATATTTTTTATAATAGTCCAGCGCGGAGGCAGTTGTGACTGTAACCCTCCGGTTGCTTTCTGAAAGGGAATAGTGAACAGGGGCCGGGAAGTAAAAATATCCCTGGTAATCAGCAGGATTCAGCTCCTCCGAAAAATCGACAACAATAGATACTGCTTCCAGGTTTACATTGAGCGGCCTTGCCGGCGGCATTAAGGGCGCACCGTTGACTGTGACCGAGGTTATCTGCATTTTACCGTTCACGGTTGTGAAACTGTAGGTAACTCCCGGAAAAGTCTCACGGTTTGCACCCCTGAGCGTTGAAGTGATCTCAAGGGTGTATTCAGTAAGGTGATCAAGGCTGACTGAAGGCTGCAGCACAACTGTCCTGTTGTTATCAATGAAAGTAATAGCAGCAGGTATTGCCGTTATGCCCTCCTTCTTCAGGAAAACGCTTTTGCGTGCCGCGGCGGTGTCAAGTGCGCTGCTGAACTCAATCACGGCATTCCTGTCTACCGGAATATCCGTCAGCGGGTTGTTGAGGTCAAGGTAAACTGTTCCAACTTTAGCCCTTACGAGCTGAATCAATCCGGGTTCACCTCCCGGATCATTCCTGTCGCATGAAAAAAACAACAATGACAGAATGATAAACCATGCTCCCGTTAACCTGTTGCGCATAATATTCTCTTTTGAAAAAAAGAGGGTCCGGGCTCTTGCCGGGACCCTCCGGATTAGCCATTAAAAATGATTTTATGGTTTCTCCGAGTTATACATGAGTGTGATTTCATTCTCGGTAAGAGCCTTATGCCATATACGAATGTCATCAAGCTGACCCTTGAAGTGGTTGTTATCAGGATTGGCATAATCAGCCCAGTCATCGGTGATGGTTCTGTTATTCCTTGCCTGGATGAAGCCGAGTGCCCACTTGTTGCCCTGTGCATTGCCGGCGTACTTGAGGCCGGTAACGCCTCTCTTGTCACTATCGTCAGGCCAGAGATTGAAGTCGAAGCTTTTCATCTTCACCCCGTCAAAATAAAGCGTCCCGACTTTAGTAGGAGCATTGTAAGTATAGACAACGTTCAGCCAGTTATCCTTCAGCTTGGCCATCATCTCGGCAGCTGACAGGCTCTTGGCATAAGTCCAGCCCTGCCATGCCTGATCAGGAGGAAGATTATTGTATTTTGCCTCTACAGGAAACCACATGTCCTCAGCAGCGGTTCCTGTTGCATGCTGGTACTGAATAGCGAACTTTGATCCGTCATAGCCACCAAATATCTCATACTGGATTCCATGCCAGCCAGCCAGACCCATTACAAAGTGACCGTTGGTCTTGTCTGTGGAATTGGTCTTGACCCAGAATGCAATCGTAAAGCTGTTCGTGTTCATCAGCTGATCACCGTTGGGGATCTCGATGAGGCTGGTGGAGCCGTTGAACGTGGCTGCCTTGCCTGCAGCAGCATTTCTTGAAGCAGTGTAGGTAATGTCAATAATGTCAGCGGCAGCCGGATCCCAGTTGCCGATAATGTCATTGGCATTGTCCTCGAAGGTGAAGTGAGCAATTGCGCCTGCAGGAGCAAATGTGCCGGCTGTGGTGAAGGTCCTCTGCAGCGGGGTAATGGCCATGGCGTCAACTGACTTGAGACCACCGCCTATACTTAACTTATAGAGGGCACCGGTACCGAGATTCTCCTCTGGCGTGATGGTGATGGTTTTGCCTGATGCGCTGATTGTCAAAGCAATGGGAGCATTGTCATAATCCTGAACCATTGTAATGACTGAAGTTGTTGCCGTTGCAGGATCAATGTCAACATTGAACGTGGCAACAATGGTCGGATTGACAGGTACGTTCGTTGGCGATGTGGCGCCATTGAGATCAATTGTACCGGCCATGAGAGATTCCAGTGCCAGCGGCTCCGGATCCTTTTTGCAGCTGGTGAGCATCAGTGAAAATGCTGCAACAACCAGAAGCAGACTTGTAACGAGGTGTTTTTCTTTCATAAAACTTAAGGTTTAAAATTCAACATTCATTTTTACTGTCAGAGTTATTTACCAGTTAGGATTCTGCTGAAGAGATCCCTGTGATATATCTATTTCGTTCTGAGGTATGGGCAAGAGTTCATGCTTGCCGGTCTGGAATCCTAACGGACCGAGAACAATCGCGGCCCTGCCTGTGCGGACAAGATCCCAGAACCTGTGCCCCTCCAGCGCCAGTTCATGCCGTCTCTCCTCCAGGATGGCATTCCTGAGTGCATTCTTCTCAGTGACCGTGACATCAGGCAGAATTGAGCCGTTGCCTCCCCTTGCACGCTCCCGGACCTCGTTAAGTAAAGGAAGAGCGTCACCGGGCTTGTCGTTCTCGTTAAGCGCTTCGGCAGCCATCAGCAGCACATCGGCATATCGTATGAGCCTGCGGTTGTGCCCCCACTGGGTGATAGTATTCGTGCCCGGATACCATACCTTCTGGTTGTAGCACTCAACCTCCGTAACGATGCCGTTAACAACCACCACGTCAGGAGTGGTTCCGTCTCCTATGATAAAGATTCCGTCAAGAGTCTCTCCCAGATCGATGATGGTTGCGTCAAGACGAGGATCACCCTCCTCAAAAGAGTAGCGCAAATCGAGCGATGGTCTGTTGAAACCCCATCCCCGGTTTGGTGATCCCCTGACTCCCTGTGTGTTGGCGTACTGGTTTCCTCCGGCACCCTCAACCTCCATGGCCCCTATCTCAAACACTGACTCAATACCATGCTCACCGTTCTTGCCGTTCGCATCGGCAAAATCATCCTCCAGATCATATTCATCAGATGCAATTACCTCAAGGGCATACTTCTCAACATTCTTATAATCACCCATGAAAAGATAGACCCTTGCAAGAAGCGATTTGGCGGCACCTTTTGTGGCGCGTCCGGCATCATCCGGTGCATAAAGGCTCTTTTCAGGCAGATGCTGTGCAGCAAATTCAAGGTCTGAAATGATAAGTTCATAGATCTCAGCATCTGTCGAACGCGGGGTTTTCGTTGCCGGAGTGGTGGAAGTAACCTTGGGCACACCACCGAACGCCCTTACAAGATCAAAATAAAACAGACCTCTGAGGAAACTGGCTTCAGCAATGTACCTGTTGCGCAATTGCTCATTCATATTTATTGAAGGAACTTTTTCAATCACCACATTTGCTCTCTTGATTCCCTCATACAGTGCACTCCACCAGCGATCAAGACCGTCCTGGGTGGTTGTATGGGTGAATGTTTCATAAGGGCCAACTGTAGGCAACTGGTCGTTTGGGTTGCTGCCTTTGTGAGCATCGTCTGACATTATGTCAAGTATCGGGTATCCGCCTGAGTGGTATGCCCAGGTCCGGATAGATACATAGACAGCATTGGTGGCCAGCAACGCATCAGATGCCGTCACCGGGAATGCCTCCTGCGTAAGCTCACCCTGCGGATCCTTCTGCAGGAAATCTTCACATCCCGTGGTAATTACAAGGGATGCAACAATAAGAAGTGATATTGTTATCTTGGTTTTCATCTTTCTTAGAATAGCAGGTTAACACCAATTGAATATGCAGAGGTTATTGGATAAACCCCGTAATCTATCCCGTTCGAGAGAACATCATAACTCCCTATCTCGGGCGTGTACCCGGTGAATTTCGTCATTGTGAAGAGATTCGTCCCCTTCAGATAGACCCTTAACTGCCTGATATAGGCTTTCTGTGACAATGAAGCCGGAAGGGTGTATCCCAGCGTGACGCTTCTCAGCCTGAGGAATGATCCATCATGAATGAATCTGTCGGAGGGTGTGTAATTATATCCTCCGAAAGATGGCCTGGGCTCCGTATTGCTTGTTCCCGGGCCAGTCCACCGGTCAAAGACATGCTTCTCGAAGTTGTAGGGGTCAGGCCTGACCACCTCCTTCCCGTTGAATATCTTGTTGCCTGTCTGTCCCTGGAAATCAACACTCAGATCCATCCCTTTGTACTCAATCATTCCGTTGAAACCGAAGATGAACTTCGGTATCGGGGAGCCGATGAAGGTACGGTCACGACCGTCAAGGATGCCATCGCCGGTTACGTCCACAAACCTCAGGTCACCAACACCTGCCTGCGATGAGTGCGGATAGGCCGCCAGTTCCTCCTCACTCTGGAAAATACCGTCTGTCTTGTATCCATAAAAAGCCCCTATCGGCAATCCCACCCTGCTCAGGGTAACAGGCCTGCCGTCACCAAGGTATCCCCCGATGAGGATTGAGTCCACACCGCTGCTCCCTCCTATCTCAAGCACCTCGTTGTGAATCGTTGACCCGAGTAAACCTACCGAATAGGTTACCTCGCCAACCTTTTCCCTCCAGTTGAGATTAAACTCAAAACCCCTGTTAAGTACTGAAGCAGCATTGTAACGAACCCTCTGTCCCTGACCGTTGCCAAGATGCCCGGGCGTGGAGAGCTCAACAAGTATGTCATTCGTTACCCTGTTATAGAAATCAAACTCTGTTGTAAGCCTGTTGGCAAACATGCCAATCTCAGCCCCGATATCTGTCTGGGTAGTGCTCTCCCACTTCAGGTCAGGATTGCCGCTCTTGCCGTAGGTGGCAGCAGGAACAGGTGCATCAGGATTGCCCAGGACGGCAATGATCGATGACTGAACCCTTGAATACCTGTCATAATACGATATCTTGTCATTGCCTATGATACCCCAGCTGGCCCTGAGCTTCAGCTTCGAAATCCAGTCAACTGACTTCATGAACGACTCATTCCCCACGTTCCATCCGAAGGCAACCGACGGGAAGTCAGAAAAACGGTTCTCCTTCGAGAACTTTGACGATCCGTCACGGCGGAAGGTGACCGTAACTATGTATTTGTTGCGGAGTGTATAGTTGGCTCTGAACAGGTATGACATCATTGAGTAATAGAGACCAGCATCAACCCCGTTAGAGATAGACTGAATGGTGTTTACATTGTTTGCCGGATCATAGATATACGAGGGACTGATATACCAGAAATCCCTCCCGTCACGAAGCACGTTCTCTCCCGGGATGCTGGTAAACTCAGATGATGACTCCTGCATTGTGAAGCCGGCTACCATATCAAGTGAGTGGATATCGGCAAAAGTGTTCCTGTAGCTGACGGTGTTCTCCCATAACCAGTTCATGTTGTCAGAACTGCCTTTGTAAATGTCACTCAGCACATTCTGCTGCTGTGAAGCTGTACCGTCCGGATTGTAGACCGTATAAGCAGGTGTGAAGCTTGTTGATTTGTTGTACGACGCATCAATTCCCAGGCTTGACCTGATTGTTATTGATTTCAGGATTGACGCTTCCGCGAAAATATTACCGACACCTCTGACACCTTTCCTGAAATTATTGGAATACTCCAGTGAAGCGAGGGGATTTCCCACATTGTACACAACAGCATAATCACCGTTGTCATAATATGGTTTCAGAACCGGCTGCGCACGGTAGACAGCGTATGTAACGTTGGGAGCATTCTGCTGCGTATAGGGAGCAATTGTCAGATTGTTGCCAAGCTTAAGGAATGGTGTAAGATTATAGGTATTGTTCAGCTTGAGGGTGATACGGTTGTAATTCGATTTGTCTATTATACCATCCTGGATGAATGCCCCGATACCTACATAATACTGTGTCAGATTAGTGGCCCCGGTCACGGAGAGTTGATGATTGTGAATCGGGGCAGTTGAAAAGACCAGGTCCTGCCAGTCAGTATTGGGAACCAGGTCAACATTATTAAAGGAACCCGCCACAATTTCATTTGAGATTATCGCAAACTCCCTTCCGTCAAGCAGGTCAATCTTCTTCGCAAGATGCTGCAGCCCGAATTCGGAACTGACGTTGAAACTTGCCTTCTCCTGACCGGGAGTACCGGTCTTGGTGGTGATTATTATTACCCCGTTGGCGCCCCTCGACCCGTATATAGCCGTTGCGGAAGCATCCTTCAGCACCTCCATTGAAGCTATGTCTGCAGAGTTGAGGAATGAGATGTCGTCAAGGATAACGCCATCTACCACAAAGATGGGTGAAGAGTTGTTGAATGTTCCCACCCCACGCACTCTGACAGCCGCTCCGGCGCCGGGGGCTCCGCTGGTACTGATCACCTGAACTCCCGTAACCTTTCCCTGCAGCCCCTGCTCGGCATTCAGCGAGGTTACCTTCATAAGATCATCAGTCTTTACAGAGCTTACCGAACCGGTCAGGTCACTTTTCCGGACCGTACCGTATCCAATCACCACCACCTCATCCATAAGGGTTGTCTCCGTTGCCAGGATAACATCTATCCGGGTTTTTGTTCCTACCGGTATCTGCTGAGTGACCATCCCAACCATCGAAAAGACCAGCGTGTCAGTGGGCCGGGCAGAAATTGTGTAGTTTCCCTCTGCATCAGACATCGTCCCCCGGTAGGTGCCCTTGACCAGAACCGATACCCCCGGAAGGGGCAGATTCTGATCATCAACCACCGTTCCCTTTACCGTTGTCTGGGCTGACAAATTGCCCGCACAGGCGAGAAGCAGAAACAGAATCGTGATAATTTCTTTCATGTTGGTCAGATTTTTCTACAATTTATGAAGCGTCTGCCATTAATTAAGCAAACAACCGGGTCGTTTGATTTTCTCATTGCTAAAATAATAAGATAACGGCACCTATACAATACCTCAACAATCATATACAAACCATTGTATATGAATTCATTAAAAAAGCATTTTCGGGAAGTGCCCGTTAAAACCAATTATCCCGTGAAAGCGGTAGCTGTCAGTATCCCAGGGTGAACTCCTTTTCAGTGGCAGGGACTCCGTCCTTCATCCAGACAGGCATGGCCTCACCTTTCAGGTAATGGTTGAAAAACTGAGACATACGTTTCTGGAAGTCTATACGATTAGGCAGTGTCTGTGCCCAGTGCGGTTCGCCGTTGTAGTTGAGAAGCCATGCCGGCTTGCCCAGTCGCCTCATGGCTATGAAGAATTCTATCCCCTGGTACCATGGGACAGCGCCATCCTGATCATTGGCCATTATGAGAATGGGTGTTTCAATCTTATCAATGGCAAAGAGCGGAGAGTTCTCCAGATAAAGATGCGGAGCCTCCCAGATACTCGCCCCAATACGGCTCTGCTGATGTTCATATTGCATCGAGCGGTTTTGGCCCGACTCCCACCTGATGCCTCCATAGGCACTGTACATGTTAACCACGGGCGCACCTGATTCAATGGCGGCAAAAAGAGTAGTCCGCGTGGCAAGATAAGCCACCTGGTAACCTCCCCAGCTGTGACCCTGGGCACCTATACTCTTCTCGTCTACAAATCCCTTTTCAATGAGTGACATAATTCCGGGCATTACGCAATTGCAGGCACTCTGCCCCGGATATCCGTCAATGTAATATACGTCGGGATTGAAGATGAGATACCCGTTACTCGTATAGTAATGATAATCAATTGTCGACCTGCCGGGCTCGGGAATCCTGTGCCGGTTGAGCTCCGTAGAACTCTTCTCATAGAAATTGACAATCATGGGATACTTTTTCGCCGGGTCAAAGTTCTCCGGTTTGTAAAGGAGCCCCTCCAGCGGCCGCCCGTCAAGCGAGGTCCACTTCACCACTTCCGCCGTTCCCCACAGGTAATCCTTCTGCTGCGGATTGGCATCTGTCAGCCTTGTCTCATTCCTGAACGAAAGGTCAGTGAGCAGGTAGTCAGGGAAAAGAGTGAAGTTCTCCTTCGTGTAGATCAGGCGGTCAGCCTTCCTGGCTTTGACCGGAATGCCAAGGGTATAATCTCCCCCTGCAAGCCTGACAGGCGGATTCTTTTTGCGAATGTCAAGCGAATAGAAGCCTTCTGCCCGGGTAGATTCGTTTACACCAATCAGATACTGCCTTTCCGAAGGATCAATATAATCATTCTCAGGATCGAAGTCGAGAAGCCGGTACCTGATCCCCTCCTGCCTTCCGTTCGAAGTTACATTCCTGGCAGGGGTAGCTGCAGCCGGATCAAGTGACCAGATATCATATCTGTCTGATACCAGTAAAGCCCTGTCATCCTTCAGCCATCCGGCTGCCGGGTATGACCCGGGAATATCAGGCACATCATTCAGCTCATCCCATACCCTGAGGGTTGCAGGGGTTGTCAGCCTTGTCTCCTTCCCTGCCGTGACATCATATGAGTACCATGAGCTGTCAGCACCATGGTACCAGTAGAGATACCTGCCGCCGGGCGAAAAGCGTGGCCGTGCTTTGAGATTCTCCTTTATCTTCACCGCATTGCCGGTCATGATATCCACTGTCCACAGATCGTTTCCGGACCGGCCCTCCCACATCGATTCAAGCTCATAGGGAAGCGATGATATTCCCAGGGCTGTTGCACCATCACCCTTTTCCGGAAGCTGCACCTCCGGCATCTCTGCCGTGGCCAGCTGAACCACCTTCCCGCGGTCAGTATGACAGACGGCTGTATAGGTTCTTTTCATCTCGCGTGCCTTCCTAACAACCTGGGCAGTATGAAGAACACCCTCTGACCAGTGCCATACGTCTACAACTGCACGCTCATCCTCCAGAACGGTGGTGTCCCTGATTTTGTACTCAGGAGATGTGCCGAAAAACAGCCTCGGTGACTTCTCCGCGAAGCTCAGCCTGGCATTCTCGTTGATGATCCACCCTTCAGGCAGGCCTGCGGTTCCCTTCGTAGCCACAGCCGATGCCACTCCCTTGCCGTTCCAGAAACAGAGTGAATATGTGTTTCCGGCTTTGTCCTTTTCGTCGAACGAGATTATGAATGCAGCCCTCTCACCCTTTTTGTCCATTGCCAGCTGCCTGTATTTCGCCTTACCGGTATAAAGCATACTCTTCTCCCCTCTCTTCAGGTCAATGATTGTCACTCCAGGCTCCATTATGCCATCCTCACCGGTGGTGGCATACATCAGTTTCTCCGCCTCTTCGGCGAAAAGATAGTCGGTGACGAACCTGACCGTATCTGTCAGGCCGCTTGCAAGATTCCTGACATAAAGGGTGTAACCGTTGTCAGCCGACTCACTCTTCGGCTTTTTGCCCTTTCCGTTGTCACCGGCAGCCGTATCAGGCATTGCCGCCGGTTTCTCCTTCAGCGGCTCACATTGCCATGCCAGCCACCCTGACCACCTGTCAGGGGTCTTGTATGACTTCAGCCTGGCGACAGTATCAGTAACTCCCGTTGTAACATTGTATATGCCAAGCTTATCCAGCGGCATATCATCCTTTTTCGTCTTTTTCAGCCGGAGTGCCCTCACCTCCTCCTCTGGCGGTTTTATTGTAAAAAAGAGAAATCTCGAATCAGATGAGACCGTTGCTCCGGTGGCACACCTGAATGTCGCCTTAAGTGAGCCGGTTCCGTCATAAAGGGTGATCACCGGATCTCCCTTCAGGGGCTCCGTCCTGAAAGCGATCAGGGAGCCGTCATCGGAAATAACCCTCTCTGAAATACGGTTCCAGGTGACCAGGTCATCAATTGTCAGCGCCTTTTTGTCCTGTGGATGCACCAGCAACGCAAACGGCAGCATCAGGGTGAGCAACATCATTCTTTTCATACTGCGGATAAGATAATTGGTTCAAGACTTAAAAATAACAATTTCCTGATGCCTGAAAAGATGTTTTACAGCCTTCCGGCAACAGAGCCGGGGTTGCTTTTATCCCGTCAATTTTAATAAATTTGAGCGGCATTTCTGAATCCCGAACCTGACTTCAGCAACAAAGAGACAAAGGCTGGCGTGGAGGTACAGGGAAGGAGTCCACACCTGATCAACCATTTACAAGACGTAAAGCTGTGAACAGAATAGTTTTGCTTGCCGGGCGGCTCTCCGTGATGATCCTGATCTCATTCGCGGCTCTGCCTGCCTCTGCGCAGGGAACCGTGGTTACCGGTATAATAACCGACCACAGGAATATTCCGATAGTGGGAGTCAGAGCCTGCCAGATCAACAGCACAAACTGCACTGTATCTGACATTAACGGCATATTTCACCTCGTTCTTGATGAAGGTAAGGAAAAAATACTCAATGTCACCTGTCCCGGTTTCAATCCGGCAGAGGCGGTGATAAGTGACACAACAACCTTTCCTGTAAGGATCATCCTCGTTCCAATGTATATCCCGGAGGGGAGCTGGGCAAACGCTGATGACTACCTGGAACCAGGGGGGCAAACAACCATCCGTTCGGCATTGAGCCTCAGCCTGATTTTCAGCGACTTTTCAGAATTCAACGAGCAACTGGGAAGTTATAACACAGATGCAATGGAGTACTTCTCGGTAACCGGCCCTGAAATGGGAGCCTCATTTTCCGGATTCTATGCAGGATTAGGGGTTGGTTTCGGATACCACTACGAAGATGAACATGAGTCTCTTGCCGTTAACCTGAACAATACCATGTACAAGCTGATCACAGGCTATGATATTGTAAACTCCACGAGGATAAGGATGACACCTGCCCTTTCGGTCAACTGGCTGAAATTCAGGCTGAAGAATTCTCCCAACGAACGGCGTGTACCCCTTGAACAGTACCTGTCAGACAGGGAGATAGATCTCAGGTTTAACCAGGTAGTTGCAATGGCCGGCCTGAACCTCGAATACAAGTTCTACAGCGGTATTAATGAAACGGGTAATTATTGGTCAGTGGGCATTTACGGAGGCTATGCGGTTAAAGTGAACAGGAAGCCATGGATATGGTCAGACGGTAACCGCATCACAACAGACAATGAGATAAGGCTGAAGCCATTCACTGCAGGAATCAGCGTGTCATTCCACGGCAGGTAATAAATGAGAAAACCAGCCAGTACTGGCAAAAATATACGGAAAGATGAACTACAGGAAATTAGGGAAAACAGGATTTGAAGTTTCGGAAATCTCTCTCGGAACATGGCAGGTGGGTGGCAAATGGGGGTCAAAGTTCGATCATACCCTTGCTGAATCAATTATCCGTGAAGCAATTGACAACGGTGTCAATTTCATAGATACTGCAGACATTTACTCCGACGGCGAGAGTGAAAAAGCCGTGGGCAAAACCGTGCGTGAATCGGGCGCTGCGGTACGCATAGCCACGAAATGCGGCAGACAGATCAACCCGCATGTAAACAGGGGGTACACTCCCGAAGTGCTCCGCGGCTTCGTGGAGGAGTCACTGAAGAGGATCGGCACGGATTGCATCGACCTGATCCAGCTCCATTGTCCCCCGACGGAAGTATATTACCGTCCGGAGATATTCGGTGAATTTGAAAAGCTGAAGGAGGAGGGGAAGATCCTCAACCTGGGTGTCAGCGTCGAAAAGATCGAGGAGGCAATCAAGGCAATCGAATACGATAATGTCACCACCGTCCAGTTAGTGTATAACATCTTCCGCCAGCGGCCACGCGAGAAGTTCTTCAGCATGGCTGCCGAAAAGAATATCGGGCTGATCATACGCATCCCGCTGGCAAGCGGCCTGCTGACCGGAAAATTCGGACCTGACACCCGTTTCGCCCCCGGTGATCACCGCTTCTTCAACCGCGGCGGTATGTTCTTCGATAAGGGTGAAACCTTCGCGGGAGTGCCTTATGATGCCGGGCTCAGGGCTGTGTCAAGGCTGAAGGAACTCTTCCCGGAGAGCACCCGGCTGGCCCATGTCGCCCTGAACTGGATACTCATAAACGGGGAGGTCAGCTGCATCATCCCCGGAGCTTCCTCACCCGGACAGGTGAGATCAAACCTGGAAGCACTGACATTCCCCGGCTTTACGGAAGAACAGAAAAGAGCAATCACGGCTATATATGAAGAGGATATAAAGCCGCTGGTACACCATCTATGGTAACCGGTACCGGCAAAAGCGTCCCGGTCCATCTCTGGTAACCGGTACCGGCAGAAGTGTCCCGGTCCTACTCTGGTAACCGGTACCGGCAGAAGCGCCCCGGTCCGGCTCCGGTGGGTGATAACCGGCTGCGGGATTGGTTGCAGCCTGAAGCATGAATTATATATTCCCCGCAGAGGATAAAGCAATGTAAAAGAATTATTATTTTGCACTGCCAAACATTCTCTCTTGTTCAAGAAAATCCCCCATACCTACGTCATTGTCTTCAGTATTGTGGTGCTGTGTGCAGTGCTCACATGGATAGTGCCCGGCGGAGCATTTGAGAGGGAGACGGTTAACGTCAACGGTATCGATCGCAGCGTGGTCATACCGGGCTCATTTCACTATACCGAAAAGAACCCGCAGACATGGCAGGTCTTCTCAGCCCTGTTCGACGGATTTGTTGACAAGGCTGACATAATTGTATTCATACTCATCATCGGCGGTGCGTTCTGGATCATGAATGAGAGCAAGGCCATAGATGTGGCCATCGGGTCAGTGCTGCGCTTCACGGAAAAGCTGGGGAACAGGGGAGTGATCAGGGCCATAGGTGCTGACAACCTGATCTTCATAGTGATAATGACGATGTTCAGCTTCTTTGGCGCTGTGTTCGGCATGAGCGAGGAGACCATTGCATTCACAATTATCTTCGTACCGCTGGCAGTCTCAATGGGTTATGACTCGATAGTGGGAGTCTCCCTTTGCTTCGTTGCTGCCGCCCTTGGATTTGCCGGTGCCTTCCTTAACCCCTTCACCATTGGAATTGCGCAGGGTTTGTCTGACCTGCCTCTCTTTTCAGGACTTGAGTACCGCCTGGCAATGTGGATCATCATCAGCCTCCTCGGATTTGCCTATATACTGGTTTATGCCCGTAAAATAAAGAGAGAGCCGGAGAAATCACCTGTATATGACGATGACGATTACTGGCGCAAGCTTCATTCAGAGAAACAACTGAAAATCGATTATCATACACCTCTGTCGGCCTGGATTGTTTATATAATCCTCACGGTAGTAATGATTCTCTTTTCAGTTTTTTATCCGGTCTCCTCACTCTCTTTCGGAGAGAGCCAGCTCAGAGTGCCGGCCATTCCGGTCCTGACAGGAGTGTTTGTTATTACCGGTTGGCTAACTCTCCGGAAATCAGTTCATTTTTTCATTATTGACCTGCTCCTGTTTACCATCTTCTTTCTGATTACAGGGGTAATGGGTTACGGGTGGTACATAATGGAGATTGCCACACTCTTCTTTGCAATGGGACTGGCGTCAGGAATTGCGATGGGGTATGGTGCCAACAGGATCACGAAACTGTTTCTCGACGGGGTGAAGGATATTCAGTCAGCTGCGCTGATAGTGGGTCTCGCAGGCGGGATCATCATTATCCTCCAGAACGGCAACATCATTGACACCCTGCTGTACAAACTTTCGGAGTCAATCTCCGGTGCGGGGAAAATGGCATCGGTAAGCATGATGTACATCACCCAGACGGTAATCAACCTCTTTATGCCATCCGGCTCAGCCAAAGCCGCCCTTACCATGCCAATGATGTCACAGTTCTCAGACCTGATCGGTCTCTCAAGGCAGGCGACAGTGGTGGCCTTTCAGCTCGGCGACGGATTCACCAACATGATAACACCAACATCAGGTGTGCTCCTCGGAGTGCTGAGCGTTGCAAAAATCCCGTATGAAAAATGGTTCAAATGGGTTCTGCCCCTTATTCTGATACTCTTTTTCCTCGGGTTCCTGTTGCTTATTCCCACAGTATTCATGGAGCTGAAGGGGTTCTGACCGTGTCCGGATCTGTCTGAAAATCAGCCACAATACCACGATTCATAAGCCATAAGGAAAGAGCCCGACAACGGGCACAAGAGGAGCCTTCTGCCCCTGATAGAATCCTTATCCTGTAATTTATCTGGCTGGCTTATAAAAACTATTACCTGAAATTACTTCTGAGCTTCTGCTTCTGCCTCGGCAATCATCTTCTCATTGGCGGTGATCAGGAACTCAACCCTGCGGTTCTGTGCCCTGCCCTCTTCTGTTTCATTGTCATATTCAGGCATTGTTTCACCGAAACCCTTTGTGGTGATTCGCTCAGCGTTAATCTCTTTGGCTATCAGGTATGCTGACACTGCACCGGCTCTCTTCTCGGAGAGGGTCTGGTTGTATGCTTCGCTCCCCTTGCTGTCAGTATGACCCTGAACCTCGATATTGGTATCAGGATAGGTGTTAAGAACCTTAACCAGTTTGTCAAGACTGGTTTTTGCATCTGTAGAAATGTCTGACTGATCGAAACCAAACAAAACAGCGCTGCTGAATTCAACCACAATACCTTCGCCAACGCGTTCAACCTTGGCATCAGGAACGGCCTCCTCAATCTCGGCAGCCTGCTTATCCATTTTATGGCCAATTATAGCCCCCGTGGCGCCGCCAACTGTTGCACCGACAATTGCACCAACAGCAGTGTTGCCTGCAGCCTTGCCTACCACGGCACCCACTGCACCGCCGGCTGCAGTGCCAATTACAGCACCCTTTGTGGCCTTGTTCATTGAAGCACATCCTGCAAGAAGAAGTGATCCGGCCAGAACAATAATTAATCCGAATTTGACCTTTTTCATTTCACTCAATTTAAATTCAACAATTATAATATCTACTCTTCCTTACTTTTTCATTGCCTTGGTAAGTATCCCCATCACTCCGCGGATGAACGTGGCCGAGGTCAGCACCTTTACCACCGGATGGGTTGTGGTCCTCCTCCTGGTTACTGTTCCGGTCCTCCTGCCTGTTGACCGTCTGTAATCCTTTTCATAATCACGCCGCGTTTCCATCTCCTTTCTTCTTTCCTCCGCATCCCTGATTTTCTTCTCAAGCATCTCCGCAGCGCTCTCAGGATCAACCACCCGCGAATACTTCGTCACCAGTTGTGACGAGCGGTTGATTGAGTCTATCTCTTCCGGGGTCAGGATATCCATCCTGCTCATCGGGGCTCGTACCATTGTCACCGCCAGCGGGGTGGGTACACCCTTCTCGTTCAGCGCCGTCACCAGCGCCTCCCCGGTACCCAGCGAGGTAATGGCCTCCTCCGTCCGGTAGTAATCGGAAATCGGGAAGTTTTCAGCAGTAAGCTTGATATCCTTCCTGTCTTTGGCAGTAAAGGCACGAAGCGCATGCTGCACCTTCAGGCCAAGCTGAGCCAGCACCGAAGCCGGCACATCCATCGGGTTCTGGGTGATGAAGTAAACTCCCACGCCCTTGGAACGTATAAGTTTGACTATTGTTTCGATCTGTTCAAGAAGAACCTTGCTTGCCTGACTGAAAATGAGGTGTGCCTCATCAATGAAAATCACCAGTTCCGGCTTTGGAACGTCACCCTTCTCAGGCATGGTATTGTAAACCTCGGCAAGCAGCGAAAGCATGAATGTGGAGAAAAGCTTCGGCTTGTCCTGGATGTCTGTCAGCCGGATGATGTTAATGTATCCGTTCCCGCCGGAGTCTCTCCTCATCAGGTCTGAAGTATCGAATGATTCCTCACCGAAGAACCGTTCGGCACCCTGCTGTTCCAGCTCTATGATCTTTCGCAGGATCACACCTGTGGAGGCAGTTGACATGGCCCCGTATTCCTTTTCAAGCTCATCCTTCCCCTCTCCGGTAAGGTACTGAATCACTTTCCGGATATCCTTAAGGTCTATCAACGCAAGCCGGTTGTCATCACAGTACTTGAATATGACAGACATGATACCGCCCTGAATGTCGTTCAGGTCAAGTATGCGCGAGAAGAGCACAGGCCCAAACTCGGAGACCGTTGCACGTAACCTGACCCCGTTCTGTTCCGAGATTGTCAGCAGCTCAACAGGGAAACCCATTGTCGAGTATGGGAGGTTGATCTTCCCATGCCTGTTTCTGATGAAATCATTTTCCTGCCCTGGTCTGGCCAGGCCGCTGAGGTCGCCCTTCACGTCCATAACAAGTGAAGGAATACCCTTCAGCGACAGCTGCTCGGCGAGCACCTGAAGCGTCTTCGTTTTTCCTGTTCCGGTGGCACCGGCAATAAGACCATGGCGGTTCAGCGTCTTCAGCGGAATCTTTACATGGGCATCGGCTATTGCCTCTCCGTCAAGCATAGCACCGCCAAGGACTATAAAATCGCCCTTGCACGCGTATCCGGCGTTAATGGACCTGAAAAAATCATCTTTCCTGCTCATTTTCTAAGGGTTAAAGTAAATAAAAGCCGTTGAGACACCTGCCCCAACGGCTCTCTAAATTAATAAAAAATCAGATTACCTGGCATCAAGTATCTCTTTTACCTTTTCTGCAAGTGCATCACCGCGAAGGTTATGTCCTACGATAATACCGTTCTCATCAATCAGGAAGTTTGAGGGTATGGCACTTACTGCATACAGTTTGGCAGGTGCGCAATCCCAGTATTTCACTTCAGAAACATGTGTCCAGGTCAGTTTGTCATCCTGGATACCCTTCAGCCAGTCTTCCCTGCTGCGGTCAAGTGATACGCCAAACACATCAAATCCCTTCTTGTTGTACTCAGTCCATGTCTTGACAACAAAGGGGTTCTCCGCGCGGCAGGGTCCGCACCATGATGCCCAGAAATCAAGCAGTAACAGTTTGGTGTCACCTCCGATTTTGGAGCTGAGTGAGATAGGATTGCCGTCCGGATCATTAAGGGTGAAATCAGGGGCTTTCTGTCCTATGGCAACTGCCTTGAGCTGCACAAGTCTCTCCTTCAGTGTAATGACTGTCTGAACCTGGTTAAGTGTCGTATCGAAGCTGTTAAGAATCCCTTCCATCTCATCCGCTTCAAGATAATATGAAATCTCGCTCAGAACCGCGGGTGCAATGAATGAAGAGGTATTATTTGCAAGGAATTCCTTCTTTATATTCATCTGCTTTTCATCAAGGGCTTCGATCTCTTTTTCCAGCGAAGCGACAAGCTCCTCATTTCCGTCCGTTCTTGCCTGGCGATAGCTGTCGTATAACTTTGTCATCTCGGCATTGGTTTCGTCGAGCAGCGCCTTGTATGAATCATATTCGGCCTGGGTGGCTGAACCGCTCACTGACCCCATATAGAGTGAGTCAGCATGTCCGTGAACAGTGATATCCGAATTTTCTATAAAGAAATTGAGGCCGCCCCTCTTGCCCCTTATGGCCAGGTTAACCATCTGCGGGTAATCAATCACACCTTCCAGCTTAAAGGTGCCATTCTCAATTGTAGCCGAGTCAAGAACCTGATAACCACCGGGAATTCTTTTCTGCAGAACTACTGTTTCATTTCCGGCACCGTCAATGGTACCTGTAAGAGTGAATTTTGGTTCCCTGGCGCAGGCTGCTGCAACAGCAACCACCAGCAAAAGGATAATTGTCTTCTTCATCTGTTGATTTTTAATGGGTAAACACTTTCTTCTTTCGAAGGTTCAAAGATACAAATAATTGACTACTTGCAAGTGTTGCCAAAGTATTTATCCAGCAGCAATGCGGCAGGTTTATATGAGGTTATCTCCCCTTCGCGAAGTTTTCTTTCCAGTTCGGGCAGCATGGCAGTCACATCAGGATTTGTATAGAAAGATTGCTTAAGTGAGTCAATGATTGTTTCGTGCATCCGTGTCACGGCCTGTTCCCTCCTTCTCTCCCAGAACCATCCGTTGCTTTTCGTAACACTGACATAATCACGAATGGCTTCCCAGATATCGGTAATACCGGTTTTCTCAACTGATGAGCATGTCATCACCCTGGGAGCCCATTTCGACGGTGCAGGAGGGAAGAGGTGCAGTGCGTTCTTGTATTGCACCCTCGCCATCTCGGCTTTCTGAATATTATTCCCGTCGGCCTTGGTGATGACGATGGTATCTGCCATCTCCATGATGCCCCGTTTAATTCCCTGAAGTTCATCACCCGCCCCGGCAAGCATAAGCACCAGAAAGAAGTCTACCATTGAATGAGCTACTGTCTCTGACTGTCCCACACCCACCGTCTCCACGATAATGGTATCAAAACCGGCAGCTTCACAGAGAATAATGCTTTCGCGTGTCTTGCGTGCCACGCCGCCCAGCGTGCCGGCAGAAGGTGACGGACGAATGAAAGCATCCGGATCAGTGCTCAGCTGCTCCATCCGTGTCTTGTCTCCCATAATGCTCCCACCGCTTTGCTGGCTGCTCGGGTCAATGGCCAGAACGGCAAGACGCCTGCCATAATGGCGCGTCAGCATTGTTCCGAATGTTTCTATGAATGTGCTTTTCCCGGCACCGGGAACACCCGTAATACCTATCCTGACTGACCTCGAGCTGGTCGGCAGGCACCGTTCCACAACCTCCTGGGCAAGGTCATAATGTTCCGTCAGATTACTCTCAATAAGCGTTATGGCCTGGCTCAGAATAGTGCGGTTACCACGAAGAATGCCGTCTACATAGTCATCGGCACTCAGCATCTTCCGCCTCTTTTTATTCAGGCGGTTAATCATTTCAGGATTGATACTCGGAGGCTGCGGCACTCCCTGCTGTACCGAGAGAGCCCCGGCTGATCTCCTTTCCCTGCTCATTGCGTCTCTGCCTCCATGCTTTCCTGTTTAGCCTTATCCTATTCCACCAGAACCTCTCCCTTGATCATGAGCATCACCTCGGAGTTCTTCGGGTCATTGGTATAAACAAAGATATTCTTGTATATCTGTCCCTTATAGCCTCCCGAGTTGAATTTCGCCTTTATCGATCCCCTTGCTCCCGGCTTAATGACATTATCGGTGGGCATGAGCGCGGTGCACCCGCAACCGGCCTTGACATGCCTTATTATAAGATCACTCTTGCCCTCGTTGGTAAAGAAGTACTCGATATCAGCCGACGAGTTCTGCTTTATCTGTCCAAAGTCCACAGTGTTCATATCAAGCTTGAAGACCGGTGCATTGGCCAGTTGCTGGGCAGTGAGCCCTGAGAAATCCTCCACCAGATTGGCGGAAACATACAGGTATATGTTTGGCTGTGACTGGCCATTGACCTTAAGCCTGACCAGATCATTCACATTACCCCATGCACTGCTGTTGAGCTTTGCGTCATAGGTGCCCTCGATCATCCCTTTCTCTCCGGGTTTCAGCGTGGCAGGCGAGACCTTCAGCTGGAGATGGGCCGGCAGCCCTTCAAACTCAACTGTCGCCGGCTCCTTTGATGTATTGATGACCGGCATCACCCTGATCTTCTTCTCTGACTTGGTGGTGGTGGTGAACGCCAGGTGATTTGACTGGAACCTCACCGGGCCAACGGCAAAAGTATAAAGCTCTTCAACCGTCTTCTCCCTGGGCGCCACATTCCCCTCAATCACAAGCACGACAACGGCCGGCTTTGCATTCGAATATACGGTAACACTCTTCGCAAAACGGCTGCTGTAACCCTTCGGGTCGAACACGGCTTTTACATATCCCTTCCCTCCGGGAGGAACAGGTGACCTGGTATAGTCAGCTGCCGTACAACCACATGACGACTGAACCTTCGTAAGAACAAGCACCGAGTCTCCGGTATTGGTAAAATTGAAAACAGCTTCCTGCTTCCCGGCCTCTTCCTTTATGGTTCCGTAATTATGACGGGTGTTGGCAAAATTGAGTTTCGGCTGCGCCATCATACCCGCACAAACCAGCATCAAAATCAGAAATGAAATATTCCGCTTCATATGTACTTATGTTTTTAACCTAATCTGCCCGATTCATCATCAAATCAATGCTCTCAACAAAGATCAGGCCAGAAGGGTTTCACCATAATAACAATCAAAATTAACAAAAAAGTATGAGCCATTGTTTTTTTATTTGTTTATAGATTAGTTTTGTCACACGGATGCACCCGTTTGGAACAGATTTTGCTTCGGATACGGTGGCTTGCCGCCATTTTTTATGATACGAAAAGGACTCCACATACCGTTACTGGCACTCTTCTTTCTCCTGGCCATGGCGCCGGCTTCAGGCCAGTTCTATAACGGTATGCAGATGAACTTCGGCAAGAACAGGGTTCAGCACAAGAACTTCTACTGGACCTACTTCAGGTTTGACGAGATTGACTGCTATTACAACGAGTTCGGCAGGGAGGTGGCGGAATATGCCTGCAAGGTGGCTTATGAAAAACTAAATGAGATTGAGGATTATTTTGACTACACCGTCGAAAAGCGACCCATACTCATCGTCTACAACAAGAAGAATGACTTCAGACAGAGCAATATAGGCCTTATATCCGCCGAGGATGACTACAACGTCGGCGGCTACAGCAGGGTGATCAAGAACAAAATAATGCTCTGGTTCAACGGTGACCACGAGGAGTTCAGCAAGCTTATTGCCGCGGCTATTGCCGAAGTGGTGGTCTATGAAATGCTCTACAACGCTGACCTCCGTGACCGGACTACCAGCGGAAACCAGATACAGATCCCTGACTGGTATATCAAAGGACTGATTAACTACGTCGCCTGGGGATGGGACAGCGAGACCGACAATCGAGTCAGGGACGCGTTTGAAAACAACCGCTACAAAAACCTCGACAATCTTGAATACGAGGAAGCCATATTCGCAGGCCATTCATTCTGGAAATACATAGGTGACACCAGTGGTGACGCGATTATCCCCAACATAATCTACCTCTCAAAGATCTACCGGAACGTGGAGGACGGATTCCTCTATGGCCTTGGCAAGAGCATCAAGGATACATACCGCGGCTGGAGGGAATATTACAGCAATTACTATAATACGAAGCCGGGTGAGAACTACCAGGTGCCAAGGGAGATAAAAAAGGCAAAACAATATGAACGGTTCACCGATGTGAAGGTGAGCCCCGACGGCCGGTATGTTGTCTGGGTAGCCAATGACTGGGGCAAGAGAAGGATATGGATGCATGACGTATCTACCGGGAAGAGCAGGAAAATCTTTACTGCAGAGCCTAAATACGAGCAGTCGGTTGACCATACCTACCCTGTGCTTACATGGCACCCCGGCGGTCAGATACTGACATTCGCCAACGAGGAGAAGGGAGGCGTTCAGCTTTACTTCTACCGTACTGCGGAAAAGAAATTTGAACAACGAACAATGCCTTTCTTCGAAAAGGTACTCTCACTCTCCTACTCCCCTGACGGATCACGGCTCCTTGTATCGGCAGTGATCAACGGCATGACCGACATCTTCGTGCATACCATCATCAGCGGCACCAACGAACGGATAACCTATGACATTGCCGATGACCTGAACCCCCTGTTCGTAAAGGGAAGTGACAATGTAATTGTCTTCTCGTCCAACAGGCTCACAGACACACTCTCCAACCGCGGTGACCCGCAGGAGAGAACAGGGCTTACATATAATCTTTTTACATATAACCTGGGGACAGCTGACGGCAAGCTGACCAGGCTTGGAGATGATTCAATGCAGGACCTGACGAAACCCGTGCAGCCGACATCCTCGTCAGCAGGCTTCATAGGAAACGGTAACGGGATAATGAACCACTACACCGGAACCATTGACAGCGCAATTGCATACATTGATACTGCGCTTCATTATACCTACTTCATCACCCCACGCCAGACAACCGACCTTCCGCGAAACCTCGAAGCTTTTGACAGAAGCGGAGGACAGGATGCCGGTGTCATATTCAACCAGGGCCGGTACAGGATCTTTACCGGACCAACTTCCGCCACCCAGGTAGCTGACACTGCTGACATAAAGACAACCACCTGGCGCATGGAGGAGCTTGAAATGCTCAGGGCTGCTGACAGCATCAACCAGATGAGAGACTGGCTTCTCGCCGAAAGGGCTCGGATGAATGACACCCTTAAGAAACCTCTTTACGAATACTATGCCCCTGCCAACGAACCGATAGACTTCCGGAACTACGTCTTCGAAAAGGAAAAGGAAAACTACTATGAACTGCAGTGGCGTAAAGATTACATGGATATCAACCTTGACACATCAAGGCTGAAGATGCCTGATGCACTTGTCTACCGCCCGGCATTCTACAATAACTATACGGCCACCCAGATCGACTTCAACTTCCTGAACAACACCTATCAGGCATATAACGGCGGAGCTCCTTACTTCAACCCGGGACTCAACATGCTCTTTAAAATAGGAACCCTTGATCTCTTCGAGGATTACCGTATAACCGGAGGATTCAGGTTCTCAGGAAACTTTGACAGCAATGAATACCTGGTCAGCCTTGAAGCGCTCAGAGGACGGTTCGACAAGCAGGTCATCTTCCACAAACAGTCGTTTGACAGTTATAATGACACCAGTTACTACAAAATAAAGAGCTACACCACCTACATGTCGCTCAGGAAGCCGCTGAGCGCCGTATTGGCACTGAAGGGGACACTCACCTACCGTTATGACAATTTTGTGGTACAGTCAACTGACCAGGCCAGCCTGATTGCCCCTTCGTTCAATCGCCACTGGGCCGGGCTGAAGGGCGAGGTCATCTATGACAATACGCGCAAACGCACCATCAATATCTATTATGGAACCAGGTTCAAGGTCTTCGGTGAATACTACCGGGAGGTGACCGGAAGGAAGAGTGACATGTTCGTATTTGGTGCTGACATAAGGCATTACCTGAAAATCCACCGCGACCTTATATGGGCAAACCGGTTTGCTGCCAGCACCTCGTTCGGTCCCTCGAGGCTGATCTATTACATGGGAGGCGTGGACAACTGGATGAAGCTTCCGTTCGGCCGATTGCCTCAGTTTGACCAGACAATACCCGTCAACCCAAATGTAAGGTATGGTTTCCAGGCCCTGGCCACGAATATGAGAGGTTTCACCCAGAATATCCGTAACGGCAGCAACTTTGCACTGATCAACAGTGAGATACGCTGGCCGGTGGTGAGGTATTTCGCGGGGCACCCGCTGAGGTCAAATTTTCTGAACAGCCTGCAGCTCGTTGGCTTCTATGATGTTGGCATGGCGTGGTCAGGATGGGATCCCTGGGGTAATGAAAACTACTGGAATGACGAGGTCTACCGGAATGGTCCGGTGGTGGTAACGGTTGATGCCATGCGCGAGCCGCTGGTCATGGGCTTCGGCGGTGGTGCCAGGGCACAGCTGTTCGGATATTTCATAAGAGCAGACCTGGCCTGGGGCGTTGACAACGGTTACCTCCTTCCGAAGATCTTCTATCTCTCGTTCAGTCTCGACTTCTGACACCCCCTCGGCGGAAGCTGTTATTACGGCGTAAACTGCTCCGGTTCAGGTATTGCATATTGCTGCCGGAATGCTGTTTAACATACTACCGGAAAGGGCAAATTTTATTTCTCTGTTTCGTTAGGAAAGAATGAAAATAAGAGATAATTTTACGCCCGTAATCTTTAAAAAAAAGTATAATGGCTTACAAAATTTCAGAAGACTGCACAGCTTGCGGAACCTGTATAGATGAATGTCCGGTTGAGGCTATATCTGAGGGTGACATCTACAAGATTGACCCGGATATATGTACCGAATGTGGGGCCTGCGCCGACGTTTGCCCGGTAGAGGCTATTCATCCGGCATAACCGCATTCCCCATTAAGGAAAATAAAGTGGGCTGCTCCAGATCTAAAGGGGCAGCCTTTCTTTTTGCTTGCAATCTGCTCTCCGGAACCAGGCATCTGCCAGCATGCATGATCTACATGGCGGACATATGTACTCAGGCAAGCGCCCACCGGAACAGGCTGTGGCGCCTGCCACAAAACTTTCCTCTTTAGTTGCCCGATTGCCGCATCATGGAGGGCCAATGACATATACCAACCTGTTTGAAAATTATTTTATTCAATAGCTATTTTGATAATATCTGGTTCGCAAGCATCAAATAAACCTGTTTCATAGAAATAGTTAGCCATGTGCAATGCATCACCCTTTGAATTTTTAATGGCACTCAATGAAAACCAGTTGCTCATAAATCTATCCTGCTCAATTAAGGTGGTATTGGTTTCAGATATTATGTTATTCAAATCAGAGATATTACCTGCATCTTTTACTCTTACATAGAAGATATTACTGTAGGTGTTGACGCAGAGTTTTCCAATAGGCTCCCAGATTAAATTTGAGCAGTCATTTGTTTTGGTTGTATAATGTGTGTAGACAACAATTGGGGCCTGTTTTAAAGAATCCAGAATCCAGGCAATCTCTTCACATGTACACTTTTTAATCAGTTTAGCTATAAGATATTTGTAGGGATAATTAGTGATCTCATTTATTTCATAATTAAAACTATGGTCAAAAAAGTCAATTGATTTTATGAAATCCCGAATTGAGGAGTCATTATTGCTTTGATCACAAGCAATTAAAATGTACTCATCTGACATTTCACCCAGGTAATAGGGTTCATCCCGGTAGTAATAATAATCCAGATAAGTACAAGGCATTTTTTCAAATTGAAGGTTGTCCTCACAACTTATGAGAAGGATTGATGCCAATCCTATGTAAATTAGATATTTCATGATTGTGTCGGTATATTTCCACGCGGCTTCATTATAAATTAATACGAAACCAACTGCCGAAACGCTGCATGAAAAAGAGTTTTTTTCAACAGACCCCGTCGAAGGGCAGATAAACAGACTGCGACGAAAGACAGAAAATTGCTAATTGCTAATTGCACATTGTTAATTGCTAATTGCTAATTGCCAATTGCTAATTGCTCATTTTCGGATTATACTTTGCCCCGGCCAGAATCACCTGGCAGTCAGTCATTGCCATGAGCTCCTCCATGGTCACATCCGGGTTATTGTTCATATACCTCTCAATGATCCTGAATCCTGTCCATACCACTGCCCGGCCCGGCGACTGCTCCGTAAAGTAACTGGTAAACGGAGCCTCACCGGTAAATTTGCGGATCATAAAACCATCGGTAGAAAACAACAGATCCTTGCTCACCAGATACTCCCATATCATAGCTTCACTCTCCTTACAGAACTCCAGTTGTCTCCCCGTAAACCCGAAAAGCACCGTGTCTGCAAGCACAGGCATCATCCGTCTGGTGAAATAGACCAGTTTGGCCTCATGAAGCATGGTGTTCAGAAGGTTCTTCGCACCGTAACCGGCTGAGTTGTAATCCCACTCCGTGGCGGCCCATGCATACATGCAGTCAGAGGCAGTGTAGTCAGGCGTCATCTTCCTGGCCTGGTAATTATAGATGCCTATCGCCGGATAATATGCTGAGCCGGCTCCAAGATACCGGTCAAGGCTTACCATCAGCAGAGAGTCGTCAACAATGATGCTGTTGTTGAATATCGTTAAACATGCAACAACCTGCGGCACAACCCTGTCAGGAAAGTAGTGCTTGTAATGCCTGAACGCGCTCTCAAGCTCCTTCTCAAGTCGTTCCGTGTCAGGCCACACCTTCTTCACCGTATCCCACAGATCGAGGTTGCGGAGATCGGTGGCAAAGAGAACGAAAGCCGAATTCCACCGCTCGTCTGAAGGATCACCCAGCCCGATGACTGTGCTGTAAATATCAAGTACCCTCCCATACTCAATCCTCAGGGAATCAGCTTTGGCTGCCATCTCGTTCGGCGGAGTACCGAAAATCTCGCTCCCCAGGTCTCTTATCCTGAGATCAAGAGCTATCCCTGACACGTTAACCCTGTAAGGATCACGGCGGCATGATGATGAAAACAGGGTTAGCAGCACCAGGGCAGCGGCGGCGATTATTCTGGCATTATGGGTCATGCAGTCTGTAATCTAACGTTGAAAGTACAAAATAAGGACATTTATTTATATTTTTAGCCCGGCAAAGAGTGATAAGATGAAAAGAGCAATCAAACGGACGGTGTCAGGGACAATGATATTTGTACTGATGGCTGCGCTACCCGCCAGAGCCGTCGCGCAGGAGCTTGTGTTCGTGGTCCACGCTGACCCGGTGATCTCATGGATGGGCTCAAACGAGTCAGAATATGTCAGTGAAGGAGCACGGGCAGGATTCGACATAGGACTCAACGTGCTGCATTACTTCGCAGAGAACTACGCCATTTCATCGGGCATCAGCCTCATCTCCGCCGGAGGAAGGCAGAGCTCCACTGAGAGTCATACACTGGTGTTCAATAACCTTACCCCCCCGACCATCCCGCCCGGCGATGAAATGAAGTATAATCTGAGGTACCTGAATATCCCGATTGGAGTCCGGCTTCAGACAAACCCGGTGGGATATCTTACCTATTTCACTGACATCGGGTTCGATGTCAGGCTGCTGATCAAATCTACGATAGACCTTCCCACCCTGCAGATTTTTGCCGAAAATGCCAAAAATGAAGTCTACGGAATGAATGCCGGATGGCATATCGGAGGCGGGATCGAATATGAACTTAATTTCGACGCATCCCTGATTGCAGGCATCTCCTACGCACAGGACTTCTTTGACATCACCAAGGACCTGAAGGATGTGAACCAGCACCCTGACAGATCGGGACTGAGGATGTTCAAAATCAGGCTCGGATTAAAATTCTGACCTGCCAGCTATGAAGGTTGCTCTCGCACAGCTGAGCTATATCCCCGGTGACATAGCATACAACAGCGGTAAGATTCTCACGGCCATCGAAGAGGCACGCCGGCAGGGCGCTGACCTGGTTGTCTTCTCCGAACTGGCGGTGACAGGCTACCCTCCGCTTGACCTGCTGCGGCGCAGTGACATCATTGACTCCTCCATGGCCGCAATCCGTGAGATTGCAACCCACTGCAACGAGATCGCCGCCATTGTGGGCGGACCCTCGCCCAACACCGGTGATTACGGAAAAGAACTCCACAACTCGGCCTTCTTCCTCCATAAAGGAAAGATTAAAGCGGTGGTGAACAAGACATTGCTGCCCAACTATGACATCTTTGATGAAGAGAGGTATTTCAAGGCAGGAGACACATTCCGGCCGGTTGAACTCAACGGTCAGAAGATTGCAGTCACCATTTGTGAAGATATCTGGTACGGGCAGCCATTTGGCGACAAGGGCCCCCGGCGTCTGTACAGTATGGCGCCACTGGATGAGATAATGAAGGAGCATCCCTCGTTCATCATAAACATTGCAGCCAATCCATTTGCACATAACCGGATCAGTGTCAGGGAGGAGGTATTCATCCGCAACACCAGGAAATACATGGTGCCGCTTATCTCCGTCAACCAGACAGGAGGGTATTCCGAGCTCATCTTTGACGGTTCCTCCGTTCTCATTGATTCTGACGGAACCATCATTGACAGACTGGGATTCTGCACCGAGGAGGTCAGGACAGTGGAGATACCGTCACCGGGAACTGACCGGAACAGCCTCTCCTTCCCTGCCCCGCTTCCCGGGGATATGACAGGCCTCATTCACCAGGCGCTGGTTACGGGGCTACGCGATTTCTTCGTGAAAGGCGGGATAAAAAGAGCCATCATCGGACTTTCCGGCGGAATTGACTCAGCGGTGGTAACGGCACTTGCAGCAGAAGCCCTGGGGCCAGAGAACACCCTCGCCCTGCTGATGCCCTCAGTCTACTCATCAGAACACTCGGTGTCAGACTCGGTGAAGATGGCAGATAAGATCGGGATGCCTTACCATATAGTGAGCATAGAGGATGCACGCCAGACAGTGGAAAAAACCCTTCAGCCCTTCTTCGCCGGAAAGGAACCTGGTGTTACCCTGGAAAACATTCAGGCAAGGCTCCGCGCTGTGTTACTAATGGCTTTCGCAAATGAATTCGGATATATGCTTCTCAATACCTCCAACAAGAGCGAAGCTGCTGTAGGTTACGGAACACTGTACGGTGATATGGCAGGAGGCCTCTCTGTAATAGGTGACCTCTACAAGAGCGAAGTGTACCAGCTTGCCAGGGAGATAAACAGCCATGCGGAGATCATACCTCCTGCAATAATATCCAAACCTCCGTCAGCGGAGCTTAAACCTGACCAGCTCGATACCGATTCCCTTCCTCCCTACAGCCTGCTCGATCCGGTCCTGTACCGGCATATTGACCTGGAGTGGTCCGCTGACCGGATTATTGCTGACGGATTTGACAAGGAGCTGGTTGAGGAGATCCTCAGACTCGTCCGCACCAGCGAATTCAAGAGAAAACAAACCCCTCCCGTACTCCGGGTCTCATCAAAAGCCTTCGGCACAGGAAGAAGGATACCAATTATAGCCACACGCCACTGATACTATTACCTGACACTCAACTATCTGAGTAGTAGTGTGTTAAAAAACGTTAATTTTCCCTTTTGAGCACTTTTTTAATATCTTTGTATATGTTGTTAAACATAAGGGGAAATGCTTTATACCAGTCCGTACCTTGAGCAATGCATTGAAGGACCGTTTTCTGTTTTCAGGGATCTTCCTGACAAGGAGAAGGAGTTTCTGTTACAGAATCATTCATGCATTTCGTTGAAAAAGGGGGAAATGATTTTTCACGAGGGTAACAGGGCGGCAGGTGTTTACTGTCTGGCATCAGGTAAGGTCAAGGTGTACAAGGAAGGCATCGGGGGTCGTGAACAGATTATAAGAATGGTAAGGCCGCAGGGTCTGATAGGTTTTGCTGCTTTTATTTCCGGCAACGCCTATTCCGCTTCAGCGGTAGCTATAGAAGAATCGGGTGTCTGCCACTTTGACAAGGAGCCGTTTATGAAGCTGATCAGACGCAATCCTGATCTGTCGATGAAGCTCATGAGAATGATGGCAATTGAACTCTCGTTCTCTAACGGGAGAACCATCTCGCTGACCCAGAAACATATCCGAGGTCGCCTTGCCGAGTCGCTGCTTGTCCTGCGTGATACCTACGGTGTTGAGAATGACGGCCGTACTATCAAGGCCTATGTCTCGCGTGAAGACCTTGCCTGCTTTTCAAACATGACTACCTCTAACGCTATACGGACTCTCTCGATGTTCGCATCCGAATCTGTCATTGCACTGGACGGGAAAAAGATCAGCATTGTTGACCCGGCGAGGCTTGAGAAGATAAGCCAGCTGGGCTGATCACTCATTCACATAAATCCTTTTGACTCTCCGGGGTATTGAGGTGAGAATCTCATACGGTATTGTATTGCAAAGTGAGGCTATCTCCTCAATGGATATATTTGCTCCGAAAATCTCAGCCTCATCTCCGGGTTTGACATCCATTCCCGTGACATCGGCCATGCACATATCCATGCATATACTGCCAACCACCGGGACCCTCCGGCCCTTAATGAAAAGAGCGCCTCTTCCGTCTCCCAGTTGCCGGCGCAGCCCGTCGGCGTAGCCCACCGGTATAACCGCTATCTGCCTCTCATGGTCTGAGACGCCCCTGCAGCCATAGCTGACCGGATCGCCGGCAGGAACCCTCCTTACCTGTGATACGGCAGTCACAAACCTTCCGGTGTTCTGTAGCATTACCCCCTCATGATGACCAATACCGTACAGACCTATTCCAAGCCTGACCATGTCAAACTGGTATTCCGGAAAGCGGACCAGTCCTGAAGTGTTAAGCAGATGGAGGCTGAAGCGGTAGCCAAGAGCTTTCCACAGCCTCTCGGCCGCATCTGTCAGTCGTCTGGCCTGCCGGTGCGTAAATGCGTCATGCTCCGGATCATCACTGGCAGCAAGATGTGAGAAGAGTGAAACAACTTTCAGATGCTGCTGCCCTGCAAGTTGCCTGGTCAGCTCCTCCATATCACTCATGTCAAATCCAAGCCTGTGCATCCCCGTGTCTAGCTTGATATGCACGGGGTAATGGAGAAGGCCGTGTCGTCTGGCAACTTCGGCAAAAGCCGAGTAAAACCCGATACTGTATATCTCAGGCTCGAGGTCATGATGAATTATCAGCTCCATCACGCTTTCATCCGGATTCATGACCATGACAGGCGACGTGATGCCGGCTTCCCTCAGTGCCACACCTTCATCTGCATAGGCAACTGCAAAACGGCTCACCCCGTTGTACTCGAGAAGAGATGCTATCTCGGCCGCTCCGGAGCCGTAGGCAAATGCTTTTACCATCGCAATAATCCCGGTGCCAGGTTTAAGTAAGTGCCTGAATTCATTGAGGTTATGAACCACGGCATTCATATTTATCTCCAGCCGTGTGAGGTGAAGCTGCCTTACAAGAAGCCTGCTGATACGCTCAAGTCCGAAAACACGTGCCCCCTTGATCAGGATTGTCTCGTTCCTGAACTGTTGTCCGGGGATGGCATCTGCAAAATCTGCCGTTGAACTGAAGAAGAGTGATCCCGGCTGAAATGAATCCCTCTGCCGTGACAGAGCCTCGCCAATCCCTATAAACCGGTCAATCCCCGAGTTTCTTACAGCCCTGGCCACACCCGCATAAAGCTGCTTCTCATCTCCTCCTATCTGTCTGAAGTCAGACAGAATGAGGGTAGTCTTTCCCCTTGCACGGGTCTGTAGAAAATCCAGCGCCATTCCAAGGGAGGCAGGATCAGAGTTATAGTAATCTTCTATCAGGGTGCAGCCGTTTATGCCCCGTTTCGTCTCCATGCGCATTGCCACCGCCGGCAGCTCTGCCATCGCCCCGGCTATCAGCTCTGATGGCATTTTTTCAGCCAGGCAGCATGCGATGACTGAGACAGCATTCTCTGCAGAGGCATGATCAGCAAAAGGAATGGCCGCCTCAAATGATTCGTCTGCTGTTTTGCACCGCAGTATCCGGCCGTTGTCAACAGTATCGGCTGCCTCAACTTCAAGGCTGGCAGCATTACCTGCGAGTGACCATGTAAAGAGAGGGACCTCCGGATACTTTGACGCCATCTCATTCCTGATAATCCTGTCATCTGCATTGCATATCAGAAGTTGTGCCCCGGAAGCCAGTCTGATCTTCTCCACCGCGATGGCCTCCCGGCCGGAAAAGTTTTCGCCATGGGCGTCACCCACATTTGTAATGATTACAATATCCGGCCTGATGATGCGTGCCAGCCTCTCCATCTCCCCGGGTCTGGAGATCCCGGCTTCGATGACGGCAATCTCGTGGCTCTCATCAAGATTCATCAGCGAGAGTGCCACGCCTACCTGTGAGTTGTAGCTTTTAGGGCTGCGGATAACAGTTCGGGAACTGCTCATCACCCCTGCCAGCCACTCCTTGACTATCGTCTTTCCGGCGCTTCCCGTTACAGCTATGACTCTGCCCCTGAAGCTCTCACGGCGCCACTTTGCTATGCACTGGAGCGCATCCAGGGTATCTGTCACCTTTACAAAAGCTGCACCGGCCATCTCACCGTGTCCGGGGGGAAGAGTGTCAGCAATAAACAGCCTCACACCCCTTGCATAGAGAGGTTCTATGAATTTATGTCCGTCATGATTGGGTCCCCGCAGGGCTATGAAGAGCATGTCAGGGCCAGCGCCCGGCGACCTGCTGTCAGTCATTATGCCGGTGACCTTCAGGTTTTCATCACCTGTAAGCGTTCCGCCTGTGATGTGCGCCAGTTCCCGGGCCCCGATTATCACCTGTTTACAGCCTTTACGTAACATGAGCGGCACAGCGGCTCATATATATCCCTTTCGCCCAGCACAACCACCTTATCGCTCTTTATCTTACGATAGGAGTGGTTTGCAAGGTTTCCGCACCTGACACAAATGGCGTGCACCTTGCTCACATACTCGGCAACGGCCATCAGGGCAGGGATGGGCCCGAACGGCCTCCCCGAGAAATCCATGTCGAGGCCTGCCACAATCACACGCGTGCCGCCGTCTGCAAGCATGGTACATACCTCGACGAGGCTGTTGTCAAAGAACTGGGCTTCGTCTATCCCCACCACCTCCACGCCGGAGGCAAGGAGAAGTATAGAGGATGCATTCTCCACAGGGGTAGACATGATTGACTTCTCATCATGTGACACAACCTTGTCCTCAGAGTATCTCATATCTACGGCAGGCTTGAAAATCTCCACCTTCAGCCCGGCAAACATCGCCCTGCGCAATCTCCTTATCAGTTCCTCGGTCTTACCGGAAAACATAGACCCGACAATCACCTCCACCGATCCCCGCTTGCCGGCATGGTCAACCGAATTTTCGAGAAACTCCATACTTCAGTTGTTACCGGGCCGTTCAATACTCAGGATTGAATTATTCAGCCCGAAAAACTATTATTGATTACTTTTGCAAAATAAAGAAAACGGAAATAATTAAAAAACTAAGCGAGATGGATTTCCTGACAGCTGTCAACATTATTGGAAAGGATCTGGAGGAGGCGTTGACTTCGCTGGAACAGCTCTCCGGCATATCAGGATCGGATAAAGCGGAAATAGAGCTTGCCAGGTCACGCATAGGAAGCGCTGCGAGCCTGGTCAGATTGCTGCCTTCACTCAGCGGGGCACCTGATGAAAAGGAGGCTGTGACCGGAACTGCAGAGGCAGCGCCAGCCAGGGAGACCGCTCCAAAGGCAGACCCGGCTGAAGACACAATCCGGAAAGTCGCCTCAGCTGAGAATGCTACCCGAAAGGTCAGTCAGGCTGTGACCGGAGCCGAGGTGACATATCCGGAAGAAGAGGCCACTCAAAAGGTCACTCCGGCTGAAGAGGCCGCTTCAAAGGCAGCGCCGGAAGAAGAGGCCACCCGGAAGGTCACTGCGGTAGTAACCAAAGCTGCTGCGACAGACCCGGCTGAAGAGACCACCCAAAAGGTCAGTCAGGCTGAAGCCAAAACTGCCGTGACAGACCAGGCTGAAGCCGGTACTGCCGCGACAGACCCGTCTGAAGCCCGGGCTACTGAAACGAAGCCGGTGAAGGGAGAGCCAAAGAGTCCGGAGCATTCAAAGGCAATCCTTGCTGACCGCTTCACCTCAGGCGGAGCCCTTGTTGACAAGATGCAGACGGAAAAGAAGGAGGAGGTCATCTCTTCAGTCATGAAAAGCAAGCCTGTCTCCGATATAGCTGCTGCCATAGGCATTAATGACAGGTTCTACTTCATCCGTGAGCTCTTCAGCGGTGATGCGCTGGCATACAATGACACCATCAAACGACTGAACGCGGCAGCGTCACTGGGCGAGGCGATGAGAATACTCGACGAAAGCACCGTCATGGGCAGCGATCCTGCCGCTCAGTCATCATTCGTTGACGTGGTACGCAGAAAATTCAGCCTGCATGTCTAGACTTATCCTGGTGCCCACACCCATCGGCAACCTTGGCGATATAACCATCCGTGCCCTGGAGGTGCTGAGATCGGCCGGCCTTGTCCTTGCCGAAGACACCAGGACCACAAGGATCCTTCTTGACCACTATGGGATAAGTGTCCCGCTCCGTTCGCACCACAAATTCAATGAGCATCGCAGCCTCGAGGCGGTGTGTGACGCCATTGAGGGAGGCACGGTGACAGCTCTTGTCTCTGACGCCGGCACCCCCGGCATCTCCGACCCGGGCTTCCTCCTGGTTCGCAGGTGCCTCGAGAGAGAGATACCCGTGGAGTCACTTCCCGGCCCCACCGCCTTCGTGCCTGCACTGGTATGCTCAGGCCTGCCATCAGACCGCTTCTGTTTCGAGGGATTCCTTCCACAGAAAAAGGGGAGACAGAAAAGAATTTCGGCCCTGGCCGGGGAAGAGCGCACAATGGTTTTCTATGAATCACCCTTCCGTATTGTCAAAACCCTCGAACAGCTTGCCGCTGCCCTTGGTGAAGACCGAAGGGCTTCCGTCTCACGCGAGATAACGAAAAAATTCGAGGAGACCATTCGCGGGTCCCTTGCCTCACTGGCAGATCACTTCCGCACAACCGCCCCCAGGGGCGAATTTGTAATTGTGGTGGCCGGCTCCTCACTGAAAGACCATTCCGAAGAATCAGAATAAAGATGCGCGGCAGGAGACAAATCCGGGAGGCACCTTCTTCCTTTCCGAACATTATGAATACCGGCCCTGTTCAGGGTACAGGGATACTGGTCCTTATTGCATTTCTTCTCTTCCCTGCCGTTTCAATCAATGCCCAGGTATTGGGCGGCAGGATAACCGACAGCAGCGGAGCGCCAATGCCTTACGCCTCTGTCTATATCACTGAACTGCGCCAGGGTACCACCTCAAACAACGAGGGCTGGTACGAGATATCCCTCCCTCCCGGCAACTACACCGTAAACTACCAGTTCCTCGGATATATTCCGGTGACAAAAAGCATAACCATCACCGACGAAGATGTCTCTGCCAGTATAATCCTTGCAGAGCAGCTCTTCGAGATACCGGCGGTGAGGGTCTCGGCATCAGGAAAGGATCCTGCATATTTCATCATGCGCAAGGCAATAGGTATGGCGCCTTATCACCTCAACCAGGTTAAGATGTGGAAAGCCGAGGTCTACATCAGGGGCGGTGGCAGTGTTGACCGGATTCCTGAAATGCTCAAACGGAGGATGAAGATCGACGCAAACGGCGATGACCTGAAGGTGGGCAAATACTACTTCACTGAGTCGGTGAACATGATAACATTCACAGCTCCTGACAAATACGAACACCGGGTTATCTCCGCCAACTCAAGCGAAGATCTGACACAGGGGCAGGTCTCACCGATGGACTTCATCGAAGCCAGTTTCTATCAGCCTGTACTGGTAGAGATGGCAATATCGCCCCTTGCGCCAAATGCATTCTCTCATTATAACTTCAGATTTCTTGGTTCATCATCGCAGGGCAACCATGTGATTGACAAGATCAGCGTTACACCGCGCCGGAAGAGCCAGCAGCTCTTCACCGGAGTGATATACATCGTGGAGGACCTGTGGGCCATTCACTCCCTTGATCTTACCAATGACAACATGGCCGGACGCATAAGGGTACGGCAGCTTTACACACCGGTGGAAGAGGGTATCTGGATGCCCGTCAGCCATGAGTTCAATGTTGACATTTCACTCATGGGAATAAAGGCCAGGGCTGCGTACACCAGCGCAGTCAAATACCTTGATGTGGAGCCTGACAGGATGCTCCGGCGGCCAGCCGTATATGAAACCGCTGTCGCAGCCGGGGCTGAGAAAGAGCCTGCTGAACGGCCTGAAAACTCTGAACGGCCTGAAAACTCTGAACGGCCTGAAACTTCTGCCGATCGTGAGATTGAGGCTCTGCTGGCCAAGGATAACCTTACGGCACGGGAGATGTCACGGCTGGCGCGGCTGAACAGGAAAAATGTCAGCGCCACGCGTGAGAAGCCTCCCCTGGAGATAGAAAACAAAACCACGAAGATAGTTGATGATGATGCCACCAGCCGTGATTCAGCATACTGGGCTGAGGTGCGGCCCATCCCGCTGACCAGGGAAGAGAGCGCCAGCCTGGCAACAGCCCCGGCTGCAAAAGGAAAGCTGGCAGTGCGTGATACCTCAACAGTGACCATCACTATCGGCAGAAGATCACAGCCCGGACCGGCTTCAGCCGTCAACTCCGACTCCGCGGGCATGAAAAAAAACCAGACAAGCCAGGTCATTAGAGACCTGACAGGAGGAAAGAGATGGCAGCTCTCAAAAAACAGTTCCCTTAAATTTGACGGCCTGGCAGACCTGAAGAGATTCTCCTACAATACCGTTGACGGTTTTGTGGCAGGAACGGGAATGAGCCTGTCGGCCAGATCAGGCAAAGCAGGACGCTTCACCATTGCCCCTTCGGCAAGGTATGCATTCAGCAGGGAAAAACTGATGTGGAATGTCACTGCCAGCCTGCTCTATGACCCGATGCACAAAGGGAATATTTACATAAGGGCAGGCAGCCAGTCTGACGAATTCTCTCCGTCAGGTGTTAATTATCTGGTTAATACCGTATCATCCCTTTTCTTCAGGGATAACATCATGCGACTCTACGGAAGCCGGTACATCATAGGCGGACACCGCATAGACGTTGTCAACGGGCTGACGCTTGACATACGGGGGAAGTACGAAAAGCGTGATCTGCTGACAAATAATTCCTCCTTCTCCCTCTTCAGGAGGGAAAAGTCCTGGTCTGAGAACATACCTGACAACCCGTATGCTTCAGCAGCCGGAGGATACGACTATGAGCCGCCGGTGAGTCACAGGCATCTCTCCCTTGAGTCATCCCTGACATGGACACCACGGCAGAAGTATCGTATTTCTGACGGCGCAAAGGTGAGTGCCGGATCTGATTACCCGACCTTTACCCTGATATGGAGACACGGTTACAGCTACAATGACACCCTTTCAGGCAGCTATGACCTATTTGCAGCGGAGATAAACCACACAGACATGTTCGGGGCAATGAATCAGTTTCGCTGGCGGGTCAGGGCCGGTAGCTTCCTCAACAGTGAAAATGTCAGGCTGCAGGACATGCACTTCTTCAATACACAATCGTCACCGGTACTGCTCAATTTCTACGAAGATGCATTTTATCTGAAGCCATGTTATTCCGTCTCTGCAAGGAAGGCATTTGCCGAGGCACATTTAAGGTACACCACCCCCACCCTCCTGCTCAAGCGCCTGCCCGGCCTGAGTCGTACACTCATCAGGGAGAATATAGGAATATCAGCGTTGTGGACACCTGAGGCCGGATATTACTATGAGGCAGGTTACTCCCTCAGCGAGGTGTTTCTTATCGGCACGGTTGGCGTTTATGCCGGATTCACAGGTACAACATTCGAGTCAGCCGGAATCAGGGTGGTATTGAGAGTTGATTAGAACCGGGTTTACAATGGCTGATGGCCATCTGTCCGCTCCGGACAATCGGGTACTGCAGCACAGAATGCCAGGCAATTCATTTTGCGCAAGAGACAAAACATTGTTATTCAGCGTAGTACATCAGCATGATGATCATAGGGCACTCAGCATCATCCCCCTCATACCGGCATATTGCCACTGACTGACTCAGAACGGTCTCCGACCGTTGTCATCAGGAGAGAAATCACTGTAGTCAGATGAAATATCATCATTCATCTTTGACCCCATCGTGAAGATACCTCCGGAAGGAATGTCAGTAAACGCAACTTCAGGTCCGAAATCATCAGGTTCAATAAAAGTGGCGCGTTCTTCCCTGAAATACAACAGAACCTCGTCGGTGGGGCCGTTACGGTTCTTTGCCAGTATGATATCAGCATGCCCCCTGGTACTCTGGCCATCCTCAAACTGAAAGACACCCATCTTCTCAGGACGGTGGATGAAGACCACCATATCGGCATCCTGCTCGATGGCTCCCGATTCACGAAGGTCTGACAGCATAGGCTTCTTGTTTCCTCCACGTGTCTCAACTGACCTGTTAAGCTGCGAGAGGGCCAGTACCGGCACGGTAAGCTCTTTCGCAATGCTCTTCAGCGACCTGGAGATGGAGCTTACCTCCTGTTCACGGCTGCCTGCATCGGGTGGCCCGGTCATAAGCTGCAGATAGTCAACTATTACAACATCAAGCCTCCCCTGGGCCTTCAGCCTTCGGCACTTTGCCCTGAGCTCAAAAACGGAGATGGCCGGGGTGTCATCAATATAAATCGGCGCCTCGGTGAGAGACTTAATACGTGACTCAAGCAATGACCACTCCTCCGGCGAGAGATTGCCGTTCTTGATCTTATCCGAGGGTATCTCAGTCTCAGAGACAATAAGCCGGTTCACAAGCTGAATTGCTGACATCTCAAGGGAGAAGATGGCAACCTTCCTTCCGTGATTTATTGCCATGTTACGGGCCATAGTGAGAGCAAAGGCAGTCTTTCCCATCGATGGCCTCGCAGCAATAATCACCAGCTCCGACTTCTGCCATCCCGACGTCAGCCTGTCAAGTTTCGTGAACCCTGAAGGAGTGCCCACAAGAGCATCCTCCTTTTTGCCCAGTTCCTCAATCTCTGCAAGAGTCTGCTTGATTACCTCGTGTATAGGGGTAACCTCATGCTTGATGTTCCCCTCGGCAATGCGGAAGAGTTCATCTTCACTCTTGTCAAGCAACTCGGTAACGTCAAGGGTATCCTCGTAGACCATGTTCTGAATCATTGTAGTCGCACGTATCAGCTCACGCTGGATATACTTCTGCAGAACGATCCTTGCATGGTATTCAATATTGGCAGCAGAGACAACCTTTGATGTCAGCTCCGTGAGATAAACCGCCCCTCCGGCTTCATCAAGCTCACCTCTTCTCTTCAGTTCCTGCGTCACCGTCAGCAGGTCAATTGCCTGGTCACGCTTGTTGAGCTCAACAATTGCCGCAAAAATTTTCTGGTGTGAAGCCGGATAAAACACCTCCGGACGGAGCATGTCAACTACCATCCTGGCAGCATCTATCTCAAGCATGGCAGCACCCAGAACAGCCTCTTCCATCTCTGTCGCCTGCGGCGGGATTCTCCCTCCCTCCGGAATTATTACCACCGACTGCTTTTTATCCTGCCTGCCTCTTGATGTACCCTGTGCCATTAATATATATGATTGATTATATGTTAGTTAAAACTTTTACAGCATTTACTGCGGCCGGAATCAAATTTAACAATAACATCCGTCTCCGGGGATATGTCCGGCTAATTCTTTCCAACATCAACTGTTTATAAGATGTTGAAAAAGGATTTGATCGTTAAAGATGAGGTATATTGAAAAGGTTCGTATATTTTTGATCTCTCAAGAGAGACCGGATATGGTTGTATTTCCAAAAGCGAAGATAAATATAGGGTTAAGGATCATGGAAAAGAGGCCTGACGGCTATCATAACATCGAGACCTTCTTCTACCCTGTTGATCTTGCTGATGCTCTTGAGTTTGTGGTCAGGAAGGACAATCGCAGGAGTGACTCGCTGAAGGTAACCGGATTGATGAAGGAGAGTGATCCGGAGAACAACCTGGTGATGAAGGCAGTGAAGATCATGCGCCAGTCGTTTGATTTTCCCGGCATCCGCATCCACCTTCACAAGAGCATTCCCGTAGGTGCGGGCCTCGGTGGCGGATCATCCGATGCCGCCGGTATGCTGAAAGCGCTGAACAGGTATTTCGGCTTCGGCCTTAACTCCGAGGAGCTCCGCTCCTTTGCAGGTCTTGTAGGCAGTGACGCCCCGTTCTTCATAGACAGTACACCATCATTTGCCGAGGGGGTGGGTAATATTCTGTCAGAGTTCCCGCTTGACCTGAGCCGCTACCGGATAGTGATACTCTATCCCGGCACGAATATCAGCACGGCAGAGGCCTATGCGGGATGTGTGCCCTGTCCTACGGGGCTCTCACTCAGACAACTCCTCAAGCTGCCCGTCCATGAGTGGAGGGGAAGGGTGGTGAATGATTTCGAACTCAATATCTTCAGGTCATATCCCGGGGTGGGCAGACTGAAAGTGGCACTCTACGAGGCAGGGGCACTATATGCATCGATGTCGGGAAGCGGATCCGCAGTTTACGGTATCTTCGACGGCGAGCCGGAACTGCCCGGCGAACTGGAGAACTACAGGCTCACCACAGCAGTACCTGAGTAAGACTCATGCCGGAACAGGACTGACTCCGCCGGGTTGACTCCGCCGGTCTCTCCCTGAATCAGGCTATCTCCACCAGCACCGCGCCCTTTGCCACCCTGTCACCGCTACTGACGTTCACCGCCACAACCTTCCCCTCAATGTGGCTCTTGAGCCTGTTCTTCATCTTCATCGCATCGAGGATGACTATATCATCACCCTCCTTCACAGTATCCCCGGTCTTGACCAGCAGTTCAACCACCGTTCCCGGGATGAAGCTTTGTATCCTTCCCGCCACGGGCGGCTCATAGGGCTTGCGTGAAGTAAACCGTCTGCTCAGCCTGGTGCTGTATGAGGTGTGGTCTATTATTAGTCTGTCTCCCTCTTTCTTTTCCATTGCACTCTCTTTTCAGGTATTAATCAGAAGGGAGGTATACCATGCTTCTTCCAGGGCCTGTGAACATCCTTGTTCTCAGAAACCTCAAGCCCGTGCAGCAGTAGCCGGCGGGTCTCTGACGGCTCAATAACCGCATCAACATATCCACGGGAGGCAGCCACATAAGGATTGGCGAACTTCTCTCGGTACTCCTCAACTTTCTGGCGGCGCATCTCACCGGGATCGTCAGCAGAAGCGATCTCCCTGCGGAAGATGATGTTGGCAGCTCCCTCCGGGCCCATCACAGCTATTTCGGCACCGGGCCATGCAAAGACGAAGTCGGCGCGCAGATGGCGCGAGCTCATGGCTATGTAACCACCGCCATAAGCCTTGCGCAGTATCACCGTAAGCTTGGGAACAGTGGCTTCGCTGTAGGCGTAAAGCACCTTGGCACCATGACGGATGACGCCGGCATGCTCCTGGTCAACACCGGGAAGATACCCGGGCAGGTCAACAAAGGTCACCAGCGGGATACTGAAGGCATCACAGTACCTGATGAACCTCGCTGCCTTGTCAGATGAATCAACGTCAAGAACGCCGGCCATCTCCAGCGGCTGGTTGGCTACAAAACCCACGGTACGGCCCCCGAGACGCCCAAAGCCGATGACCATGTTCCGGGCAAACATCTCCTGTATCTCAAAGAAATCGGAATTGTCAGCAACCGCCCTGATAACCTCCCTGACATCATAGGGAAGCGTCGGGTCAGCAGGCACTATCTTCTCAATTTCATACCCGGCCTCAGGCGGCAGTGTTTCCGTAACGGCAGCCTTCATCTCATTGTTCCCGGGGATAAAGGAGATCAGCCTCCTGATCTGGTTGAAGCACTCCTCCTCAGAGGATGAAAAGAAATGGGCATTGCCCGATGTTTCACAGTGGACGCGGGCGCCTCCCAGCGCCTCCATCGATATCTCCTCACCCAGAACGGTCTTTATCACTTCAGGGCCGGTGATGAACATCTTTGAAATATTGTCAACCACAAAAACGAAGTCGGTCAGGGCCGGCGAATATACCGCACCTCCCGCGCAGGGTCCCAGTATCACCGATATCTGCGGAATCACCCCGCTGGAGATGGTGTTCCTGAAGAAAATCTCACCATAGCCGGCAAGTGAATTAACTCCCTCCTGGATGCGGGCACCACCCGAGTCATTTATCCCTATGAGTGGTATTCTCATATTCAGGGCATAATCCATGATCTTGGTGATTTTTCGCGAATGCATCAGGCCGAGCGACCCCCCCGCAACAGTAAAATCCTGGGCAAAAATCGCGACAGGATTGCCGTGAATGGTTCCGGTGCCTATCACCACACCGTCGCCGGGAAGGATCTTTTTATCCATTCCGAAATCACGGGCATCATGCTCCACGAACATGTCATATTCATTGAAGCTGCCGGCATCAAGGATGGCCATAATGCGCTCACGGGCAGTGTTTTTTTCCATGGACTTCTGCTTCACGATGGCCTCCTCACCCCCGCCAAGAAGCATCTTTTCGCGCTTCTCCCTGAGCTCACTTATCTTCTTTTCCAGTGACATAATCAATATTGTTTATTACAGTAATTACCTGCAAAAAAAAGCACGGCAATTTAAGACAAAAAAATCAAATATGCACAAAATTGTCAAAAGTGTGCTATTTTGGAGCGGTGTAGTAGACCCCTGCGGCAATGAAAGTGTAAATGATATTGGGTATCCACATTGCAAGAGCAGGGTTCAGGTCACCCTTGAGCGAGAATTGTGAGGAGAACTGCATGAAGAGTATATAGCTGAATGTCAGCACGAGACCAATTCCTATCTGCATTCCGATCCCTCCCTTGATCTTTCGCGATGAGAGTGAGACTCCTATTATTGTCAGTATGAAGAAGGCGAATGGCGAGGAATAGCGCCGGTGCTTCTCATTGAGGTAAAGCTTTATCTCATCAGATCCCTGTGCCTTCAGCACCTGAATATAGTCGAGAAGTTCACTGTTTGTCATTGTAAAGACAAACTCGGGTGACCTGGTGAAATCATCAGGCCCCACGTTCAGTACTGTGTCAATCCGCCGTCCGGAGCTGATCCGCTCACCGAGGCTGTCAGTTTCCCTGATATAGTACCACCAGGCGCCCCATTTGCCGGTGGTGCTGTCCCATCTGATCATATTGGCAGTCAGCTTTGACTCGAGCATCCCCTGGTCATTGAACTTCTCCATGCTGAAATTGCGACCGCTCTGCGAGATCCTGTTATACTGCTCCATATAGATGTACACATTGGGGTAGACCTGCCGGTGCACTGATGAGACGTTCACCCTCCTGAAGTCGGAGCTGCGGTAATACTTCTCCTCGAAGTCAAGCCTGGCTGCATTGGCATGAGGCAGAAGGCTGTTCTGCAGCAGGAAGGCACAGAAAGCAATGAAAGCAGCCGATATAAGATAGGGCACCATGAGCCTCCTGAAACTCATGCCGCCGTTCAGAATGGCTATGATCTCAGTGTTGACGGCCATCCTTGAGGTAAAGAAGATCACCGAAATAAAGACAAACATCGGGGCAAAGAGGGTAGCGAAATATGGAATGAAATTGAGATAATAGTCAAATATGATGGCATGCGTCGGCGCCTGCTTCTGAATGAAGTCGTCAATTTTCTCGGAAAAGTCGAATATAACCGCTATGCCCAGTATGAGCACCAGCGAAAAGAGGAATGTCCCGAGGAACTGCCTTATGATATACCAGTCAAGTATGCCGGGCAGCAGCTTTTTCAGGCTCTTTCTGATATTTTCCGAACTGTCTCTTCCTTCCATGATCCGAATGTACCGTCAAGTATCCTTTCCCGTGCCTCCCTGACGAGGCTGAGGTAAAACGCAAGGTTGTGAATGGTTGCTATCTGCGCACCGAGCATCTCACCCGATATTACCAGGTGGCGGAGGTATGCCCTGGTATATGTCCTGCTTATCTCAGAATGTGAAGCGGCATCTATGGGCGAGAAGTCAGTTGCCCATTTCTGATTCCTGATGTTTACAATGCCATCTCGGGTGAACAGCATTCCGTTACGTGCATTGCGTGTAGGCATGACACAGTCGAACATATCAATGCCGCGCGCTATCCCTTCAAGAATGTTTGCAGGTGTTCCCACTCCCATGAGGTAGCGGGGCTTGTCTGCAGGGAGGATTTCGTTCACCACCTCAATCATTTCGTACATCACCTCGGCCGGTTCACCTACAGACAGACCTCCGATGGCGTTGCCCGCCATTTCGGCCGAGGCACATTTCTCCGCGGATAATCTGCGCAGATCGCCGTAAACAGACCCCTGCACAATAGGGAACAGCATCTGCTCATGTCCGTAGAGCGGCTCCGTTGAAGCCATTCGTGCCACGCATCTGTCAAGCCAGCGGTGAGTCATCTCCATTGATTTCAGGGCATAGCCGTGATCACACGGATAAGGAGCGCATTCGTCGAAAGCCATGATGATGTCTGCTCCTATCTGCCGCTGTATATCAATAACGCCTTCAGGTGTAAAAAGATGCTTTGAACCGTCAATGTGCGACCTGAAGATGGCGCCCTCCTCTGTCAGCTTCCTGTTGGCAGCCAGTGAGAAAACCTGGTAACCGCCGCTGTCAGTCAGCACCGCCCTGTCCCAGGCCATGAACCGGTGCACGCCTCCTGCCAGCCTGATTATCTCAGTGCCCGGACGCAGGTAGAGATGATAGGTATTGGCAAGGATGACCGGCGCATCTATCTCCTGCTTCAGGTCACGGTGAAAGACCCCCTTGACGTTTGCTGCCGTTCCCACAGGCATGAAAACAGGCGTTGGAATATCACCATGTGCCGTGCGCAATAAACCTGCACGTGCCGATGTTGTTCCGTCTCTGCTCTCAATAGTGAACATCCGCTTCTCTGTGATGGTCACAAAAGTAAGCTTTCTCAGCCTGATTTTTAACAGCCAGTTATCAAATTGAAGAATCCTGATCATGATTGTTGAAAAGATTATTCCCACTGTCTTCCAATTCTTTTTAATATTGCTCCGGACAATATTACCACACATGATCATTTCAACTGATACAACGCACCTTATACTTCTCGGGCTGTTACTGACCATGTTTATCATACAGGCCTGGTACTGGCTTGGTTATTACAGAAGAACTGCCTTCGCGAAGGTCCCGGAGATTGCTCCCGGAACCCCGTTCCCGCCCCTGTCAGTGGTAATATGCGCCCGTAATGAAGCAGAAAACCTCAGCAGGTTCCTGCCCGATGTTCTCAACCAGGACTACCCTTCCTTTGAGGTGGTGGTGGTAAACGACTGCTCCGAAGACAACTCCTTTGATATCCTTGGCGGGCTGATGACCCGGTACCCGCACCTGAAAGTCTCAATGATCCAGAAGGACCCCCGTTTCAAACACACCAAGAAGCTGGCTATGCTCATTGGCATCAAGGCTGCCAAAAATGACCTGCTGGTATTTACTGACGCCGACTGCCGTCCTGCTTCACCGCAATGGCTCCGTCACGTGGCTTCGGCAGCAACAGGTGAAAAGAGTGACATTGTATTGGGGTACGGAGCCTACAGCGAAGAAAAGGGGCTGTTGAACAGCTATATCAGGTATGAAACCATGTTTATTGCAATGCAATACTTCGGAATGGCCATGGCAGGAAAGCCATACATGGGGGTGGGCCGCAACCTCTCATACCGGCGTACATTCTTCTTCGGGCAGAGTGGTTTCGGTCCACATAACCACATAATATCAGGCGACGATGACCTCTTTGTGAACCGCACTTCCACATCAGAAAACTGCAGCCTGATGCTGGCTCACGACTCATTCACACTCTCCGTAGCCTCTAAAACCATCCGTGAGTGGGCAAAACAGAAGAAAAGACATCTTACTGCCGCGGCTTATTACAAGAGTCAGGATAAGCTACGGCTGTTCATTGAGCCCTTCTCAAGAGTATCATGGTACGGACTGCTGATTGCCATGCTGGCAATGCTGATCTCATGGCCGGTTGTACTCTTCCTTGCCCTGTCGAGGTTTGTCATGAGGGCAGTGATACTGAAAAAGGCAGCTGCTGTTTTCAATGAGCGGCGTTTATGGTTTATATCGCTCTTTTTTGATATCTTCGCCCCATTCTTAACGGCATTCCTTTACCTTACAAACAAAATAAAGGGTAAGGGGAGAACATCATGGAAGTAGAAAGCGGCCTGTCAGATAAAGCACAGTATGACCTTAAGGTAATCGACCGTGCACTGCACGGCGACAGCAGGGCTTATACCGAGCTGCTGAACCGTTACCGTGACTCGGTCTACTACGTCATCCTGAGAATGGTAAACAATCCCTCCGATGCAGAGGATCTGACCATAGAAGCCTTCGGAAAGGCGTTCCATAACCTTGCCAAATACGTGCCGTCACATGCCTTCAGTACATGGCTTTTCAGGATTGCCACCAACAACTGTATTGATTTCATGAGGCGCAAAAGCCAGAGTCCCAGGCCATTCAACCAGGAAGAAGGAGAAGAAGACGAGGTTGAGGCAACAGTGGCTTCTGATATGATCGCTCCCGATGAACTGATGATCAACAGGGAGACAGCAGCCTCACTCAACCGGATAGTGAAAACCCTCAAGCCGCGCTACCGCAGGCTGATTGAGCTTCGCTACTTCGAGGAGTACTCCTATGAGGAGATAGCAAAGGAACTGAGCCTTCCCATTGGCACCGTCAAAGCCAGGCTCTTCAGGGCAAAAGTCCTGATACTGAACATGGTCCAAAGCAAATCAAGCGGCATTTGACCACACTGACCGAAAAATACTTCCCGTCACTCACCACTCTGCAGCGCAATCAGTTCTCACTCCTGCCTGAAGTATACAGGGAGTGGAACAACAAAATCAATGTCGTTTCCCGAAAGGATATCGACAACTTCGAGGTTAACCACCTGCTTCACTCCCTCGCCGTTGCCCGTTTCATCAGGTTCGCGCCGGGCACATCCGTCATTGATGTCGGCACTGGCGGAGGACTCCCGGGAATACCGCTTGCCATATTCTTCCCTGACGTTAAATTCACCCTGGTTGACTCCATTGCCAAGAAGATCAGGGTAGCCTCGGCTGTCGCCACGGAAGCCGGCCTGAACAATGTCACAACAGTGACGGCAAGGGCGGAATCTCTTTCGGGGCAGTATGATTTCATCATCGGCAGGGCAGTGACAGAAACAGCACAGTTCATCAGGCTGACACGGCATCTGGCCTCGCGAAAATCATTCAATGAGAAGAAGAACGGATATATACTCCTCAAGGGAGGAGACCTTGAGAAGGAGCTCAGACCATTCCTGAAGTCTGTCGAAATTGCGGAGATCAGCAAATGGTTCGAAGAACCATGGTTCGGGACAAAAAAGGTTGTGTACATGCCCTTCTCAGGCATTCCCCTTGGTTCATGCAGCCGGAGTACCTCGTAAGTCTCCCGGTTGTCTGCCTCTTTATCTGAGGCATTCCCCCGGTAACGGGGAAATGCTTAATATTAAAAAAAGTAGCCATCTGGCTTCTTTATTTAAAAAAATGACTACCTTTGCATCCGCAAAAACCGGTTAGTTAACAACAAAATATAGCATCAGATGAAAAGGACATTTCAGCCATCGAGAAGGAGAAGAGCAAACACTCACGGCTTTCGGAAGAGAATGTCAACTCCCAATGGCAGGCGCGTTCTTGCAGCACGCAGGGCAAGGGGAAGGAAGAGACTCACGGTTTCAGACGAAGTTAGCCACAAAAGCTGAAAGGCTGACAGACAATAGATAATAGCCGTCTTGATGAATAATTAAGGCGGTTTTTTATTTCTGTTATGCCTCCCTGAGTTATTTTTACAGGAAATCTGAAGAATGAAAGAGCTGGTAATCAAGATTGCAGACCCTGAGTTAAGAGAACTGGCATCAGCAGTGACAGACGGCAAACGGCTCACACCCGCTGAAGCGCTCACTCTCTACCGGAAAGCCGATCTTTCTCTGATGGCACTGCTTGCTACCACTGTCAAGAGAAAAAAGAGCGGCGACGCCGTCTTTTTTAACAGGAATTTTCACATTGAGCCTTCAAATATCTGCGTCTATAACTGCCGCTTCTGTTCATACCATAAGGCCAAGGGTGATCCTGAGAGCTGGGAGATGACTGAAAATGAGATACTTGATACAGTCCGCCAGTTTGATGGCATACCTGTCACCGAGGTCCATATAACCGGAGGGGTGCATCCCTCGCGTGACATATATTATTACGCCCGTTTACTCACCTCCATACGGCAGATCCGCCCTGACATCAGCATCAAAGCCTTTTCCGCCGTGGAGCTTGATTATATGATAAGGGAGGCAGGCATGACTTATACCGAGGGTATAGGGTTGCTTCACGAGCATGGCCTTGACTCCATTCCCGGCGGAGGGGCAGAGATATTCGACCCGGAGCTGCGGCGCCGGATATGCCCTGAAAAGGCTGACGCTGAAACCTACCTTGCCATCCACGAGACCGCGCACAGGCTCGGACTGAACTCCAACGCCACCATGCTCTACGGTCATGCCGAGAGCCCTGAACAGCGCATTGACCACATGCTTCGCCTGAGGGAGCTGCAGGACCGCACCGGAGGCTTTGATGCCTTCATCCCGCTCAAGTTCAGGTCCGGGAACAACAGCATGTCAGGGCTTGGTGAGGTGCCTGTTACGGAGGATATGCGCAACTACGCCCTGTCACGAATCTTCCTCGATAATTTCAGCCATATCAAGGCATACTGGCCGGCAATAGGCCGGAACAGCGCCATGATGAGCCTTGCCTTCGGAACTGATGACCTCGACGGAACCATTGATGACACCACAAAAATATATTCAATGGCAGGTTCGGATGAGGAGAGGCCGTCACTATCAACCGCGGAGCTGGTGGCAATGATACGGTCAGCCGGTTTCAGGGCAGTGGAACGTGACACCAGATACAACAGAGTGAAGGAGTGGTAGAAATCCCTCCTTCCCGCGATATAATTTTTATCTTTGAGGTACCGTTAATAAACTAATACTTCATCATACGATGAGCGTAAAGGAATTCTTCAAAAGCCGGGTCTTCTGGAAACAGGTGGGTCTGGCAATGGTCATCGGTGTTGCCATTATTATTGTTCTCATTATCTGGCTTAATATCTATACCCGCCATGGCCAGGCAAGGCCCACTCCCGAGGTCAGGGGACTGACCATCACGGAGGCACAGCATGTTGTCAGTAAAAACAGGATGAAGCTGCAGATAATAGACTCGGTTTATACCACAATGGTTCCACGCGGCTGTGTGGCCGAACAGACTCCTCTCCCCGGTCACCGGGTCAAGAAAGGACGTACAATCAAGGCCACCATTAACGCCTTTAATCCCGAGATGGTTGCAGTTCCTGACCTGGTAGGACTGCCCCGCCGCCAGGCGCTCTCAATGATTGAGACAGCCGGTCTGCAGGTGGGACAGCTTAACTACGTCGCTGACCTGACGGTCGATTTTGTTCTCAAACAAACAATTCACGGTCGCGAAGCATTACCCGGCGACTCCGTCCAGAAAGGGATGGTAATTGACCTGGTGCTGGGCCGTGGTCTGAGCAGTCAGCGCACATCCGTTCCCAGACTCACCGGCCTGACACTTGATGAAGCCAGGAATGAGATACTGGGAGCCTCCCTCAACCTTGGCGCCTTTGTCTTCGACGGTACGGTGATTACACGCGATGATTCACTCAGTGCTTTCGTCTTCAAACAGAATCCCGAATACCACGATGAGGCATCGGTTCAGCTGGGATCTGCCGTTTATATATGGCTCACCACTGACAGTCTCAAGATGCCGGCAGACACAATCACTGCTGATATCCTGCTCCCTGAAGGTGACTTCGGACAACCGGATACCGGAATACCACGCTAAAGATGAAAAAGAGCCGGGTCATATTCGTTCTTATTGCTGCCTTACTTACCCTGGATGTGTCAGCACAGGAGGTCATTACCGGCCTTTTCCGCAACAGACAGGTCTCTGATGCCGTCAGACCCGCCTCTCTGCTTAAGGGTGCAATGGCTGACGACCCCGTGTCTCTGCCCTTCAGCGATGACTTTACAGGTGACAGCATTTTTCCTTCAGCTGCCAGGTGGGCTGACCAGCAGGCATTTATCAATAACACCTACTCTGTCAGACAGCCCTCTGCCGGTATAGCAACCCTTGACTGCCTTGATGAAAATGGATTGCTGTACGAGAGGGCGTCAAAGGCGGTCTTCCCTGCTGACCGGCTCACGTCGCGCGACATTGACCTCGAATATCAGCCTTCTGACAGTATCTTCCTCAGCTTCCTTTATGAGGCAGGAGGAGTGGCAGACCTGCCTGAGGAAGGTGACAGCCTCACACTCAGCTTCTGGGCCCCGGAAGAGCAGAAGTGGCACAGCATCTGGAGGACAATGGGAGAAGTCACCGATGGATTTAAAATGGTGATAATTCCTGTCACTGACACCAGGTTCCTGATGAAAGGATTCCGGTTCATGTTCACCAATTACGCCTCACTTGCAAAGGCGAGCACCGAACCTTCACAGGCAGGAAACGCTGACCAGTGGAACATTGACCACGTACTGCTTGACAAAGGACGGTCAGTTCATGATACCGTCCTGCGTGATGTTGCCCTCACCCTTCCCCTGAGATCACTGGTAAAGGAATATGAGTCAATGCCGTGGCGCCATTTCAGGCAGGCATACCTCTCGGCCATGAGTTCAGTGGCTCCGGTAAATTACCGGAACAATGACACCATCGTCCGCAACGTCACCAGGCATATCACTATCACAGACATGTCAACCAATACCGTGGTGCGCGACTTTGACGCAGGAGCAGCCAACGCCCTGCCTCTGTCCGATGTAACCTATGACGCTCCGCTGCTCTATACCTTCAATACCTCCTCATCAGCAGACACCGCGCAGTTCATGGTGACAATCTCACTGATAACGGACGACTTCGACCCCAAACAGAATGACACCCTGAGATACATCCAGAAGTTTTCTGACTATTTCGCAATTGACGACGGAACGGCAGAGGCGGGTTACGGCATCAACGGTCAGGGCGCAAACAATGCCATGGCTGCCCTCCGGTTCAGGTCTTTCCTGCCTGACTCCGTTACCGGCATAAGCATCTGCTTCAATGACGCATATGACAATGCCAACCAGAGGGCATTTGATATAATGGTCTGGGCTGACGACAACGGACGCCCCGGCGCATTGCTGGGCAGCAGCGAAGGCCCCGTGGCTTCTCCGGCAGGGGAGATAAACGGTTTCGTAACATTCATGTTTGACACTCCGGTGAGGGTGACTGACAACTTCTGGATTGGCTGGAGGCAGCATTCCGATAAGTTTCTCAATGCCGGATTAGACCTTAACACCGCCCCGGCAGGAAGGCAATACTGCCATTTCAGCGGCAAATGGCAGGAGAGCCAGGCTCCGGGTATAATAATGATGCGGCCGGTGATGAAAGGAAGCGGCATACCCAATTCATCGGACAACGGCACCCTGATCAATAACCTCTTCTCACTCTATCCCAATCCTACTGACGGCCTGGTAACCCTGGTCCCGGCAGAAGGGGCGCCTGATGACTTCACCATTGACGTTATCTCATCTTCAGGAGCCCTGGTGATGTCGTCCGGAAAGACCCTGAGACCCGATCTGAGCCGTCTGGCCGACGGGAACTATATGCTCCTGGTCAGGACAAGGGATGGCCGGCCACTGTCGCTACTGCGGGTTGTAAAAGTCAGGTAAGGCAGGGGATGAGTACAGAGGACTTCTCCGGTACCGGTGAACAGGAAAAATACAATGAGTCTGACCAGGAAGGCCAGGAGCAGGAGCTGTACGAGAACTTTTCCGACAACGGCGAACAGGAAAAATACAATGAACCTGACCAGGAAGACCAGGAGCAGGAGCTATATGAGCACTATCGCTACGTTGTTGATCCCGGGCAATCAATGCTCCGGATCGACAAGTATCTTTCCAGACGGATGGAGAATGTATCCCGCACCAGGGTACAGGCAGCGGCCCGGGCCGGGAACATCCTGGTAAATGACTCCCCCGTCAGGTCAAACTACCGGGTCAAACCACTTGACCTGATCCAGGTGCTTCTTCCCAATCCGCCCCGGGAGATTGAACTTATACCACAGGATATCCCCATCTCAGTTGTTTATGAAGATGATGACCTGATAGTTGTTGACAAGGCCGCAGGTATGGTGGTTCACCCGGCCTACGGGAACTATTCGGGCACACTTATGAACGCCCTGATGTATCACTTCAGGGACCTGCCGCTCTTCCAGACCGGAGATATCCGTCCGGGACTGGTGCACCGCATTGACAAGAACACATCGGGACTGCTGGTTGTAGCCAAGAACGAGTATGCTCACAACAGGCTTGCCGGTCAATTCTTCAGACGGACCACAGGGAGGCTTTACACAGCCCTGGTATGGGGTACTCCTGATCCCGCGGAAGGGACCATTACCGGTCATGTCGGCCGTAATGTACGTGACCGCAAGATCATGCAGGTATTTCCTGACGGCAGCCAGGGTAAGCACGCGGTGACCCATTACAGGATTATTGAACCGCTGGGGTATGTTTCATTGATTGAATGCCGCCTTGAGACCGGCCGAACCCATCAGATAAGGGTGCATATGGCCTGGAAGGGGCATCCGCTCTTCAACGATGAGGAGTATGGCGGTCACCGAATACTTAAAGGCACCACCTTTACGAAATACCAGCAGTTTGTCCGCAACTGCCTTGATCTGCTCCCGCGACAGGCTCTCCATGCCCGCACCCTCGCCTTTGACCATCCTGTCACCGGCAGGCGCCTCTCCTTCGAGTCACCCCTCCCTCAGGATATGGTTGCCGTAATTGAGAAGTGGAGGAACTATATCTCAGGCAGGGAATAATCCCGCTTTTCTACCATCTTCCCCCGGCTCCTCCTCCTCTGAAACTTCCTCCGCCAAAGCCTCCGCTGCTGCCAAAGCTGCTACTACTGCTGAAGCTGCTGCTGCTTCCTCCGCTGCTTCCTCCGCTGCTTCCGGAGAATCCGCCCCAGCTTCCGCTGTGAGAATCATCTCCATCTATCGGACCCATATAAAGCCAGTACGGCAGATTCGAAGATCCGCTGTGCTTTATGTGCTTAATGTTGGCTTTGCCTATAGCAAACCTGATAATGAATGTTATAAAGAGAGTTATCAGGAATAAAGCCACGATGGGTATCACTACCGGAGGAATGCCGCCGCGGGCATATCTGTCATAGCTGTACTCGCCTGCAGCAAGTGACATCAGCACATCCGTACCGTCATCAAGCCCGCCGTAATAATCATTCTTCCTGAACCTGGGTATTATCTCCCTGTCAATAATGTCTGCGGCTGCCAGATCAGGGATAGCCCCCTCCAAACCGGCACCGATTGCTATAAACACCTGCCCGTCAGATGACGGGGTCTTGGGTTTTACCAGCACCAGCACCCCGTTGTTGAAATCACCCTGCCCGACCCCCCAGTCGTTGGCCACCCTGAATGCAAACACGGAACGGTCATATCCCTGGAGATCATTCACAATAAGAATGGCAATCTGGTTTGATGTGGAGTCATTGAAAGCAACAAGTTTTTTTTCAAGAGCATACACTTCCCCGGAAGAGAGAACGCCTGCCAGATCGTTGACCAGTCTCGGCGGATCAGGTCGTGGTACCAGTGTCTGTGCCTGGACCAGAAGTGCTGCCAAAACCCAGAACAGCACCATTGTATATAGCCTGAATCTATTCATTGTCATACTCCTTTTTCATTTGCGTCGAACGAGATGCTGTCAGGCAGCTCATTGATATCATCCTTTGATCTGGGGAAATGTTCCTTCAGCTTCTCCCCTGCCATAAGTATACCCTCTGAGAGTCCTTCAGTGAAGAGGCTCTGGCTGAATCGCTCCTGCATATGGTCCCTGACATCGTTCCAGAACCCGGGCGGCACAACCGAATTGATCCCTGAATCTCCGATAATCGCAAAATTGCGTTCTTTCAGCGCGAGGTAGATGAGTACGCCGTTACGGTCTGCCGTCTTGTGCATCCCAATCTTCCTGAAGAGCCATGCTGCCTCGTCAAGGACATCAACCTTGCACGAAGTCACAATATGGACGCGTATCTCACCGGAGGTTGAATGCTCGGCCTCACGTATAGACCTGATGATAACCTCCTGCTGTTCAGGTGTAAAAAAAGCAGATGCTTTCATAACCGGGATGTCAGAATTCAACCTTTGGCACTACCTCAGTACCCTCCTGAGCCTCAAAATAGGGCCTCTCTTTGAACTTGGTCAGCGATGCTATGAAGCTGTTCGGGAATTGCTTTATGAAGGTGTTGTACACGCGGGCTGCATCGTTGAAGGCGCCCCTCGCCATCAATATGCGGTTTTCGGTTCCTTCAAGCTCCACCTGCAGGTCACGGAAATTCTGGGTAGCCTTCAGCTCGGGATACCTCTCCACAACAACCATCAGTCTCTGAAGGGCTGAGCTTATTTCGCCCTGAGCGGCCTGAAACTCCTGTAACTGCTCAGGCGTAATGTTTGACGGGTCAACAGTAATCTGGGAGGCCTTTGCCCTTGCTTCAATCACATTGGTAAGCGTCTCCTGCTCGAAGGCGGCAGCACCCTTGACCGTATTCACAAAATTGGGAATCAGGTCAGCCCTCCGCTGATACTGCGACTCCACATTGCTCCACTCAGAGGCAACCTTCTCATTCAACGGAACTATCTTGTTGTAAATGCCTACTCCCCAGGAGACTATGAGAAGCAGGACAACCACAATAATCACAATTATTGCTACTCCGCTAAGACTCTTTTTCATTTTTCTTTCTGTTTGATTACGTCTCAAAAATAAACAAAATATTGCCTTAAGGAGTTGCCTGGCCTTCTCTTTACTGCAGTGCCGGACCAGTTTTTTATCTTCTTGTGCCGGCACGAAAATAATTGTAGTAATTTTGGACAAAACTTGACGAACCATGAGAACCATTGCCATTGTTGCCGGAGGGAACTCATCTGAATACCCTGTCTCCGTACGCAGCGCCAAAGGTGTTGAATCAGCTCTTGAGGGGAAATATGAAACATACATTGTCAACATCAAAGGTACCGACTGGTACCGTGAAGATGCCAGGGGGCGCGTCTACAGGATAGACAAGAATGACTTCTCACTGGTTCTTGATGATCAGCGCATACGTTTCGATGCTGCCTTCATCGCCATCCATGGCACCCCGGGTGAAAACGGACTCCTCCAGGGATATTTTGACATGATCGGAATGCCTTACACGAGCTGTGATGCATTCGTTTCGGCACTCACCTTCAACAAGCAGGCATGCAAGCTCTACCTGCATGAGTACGGTATCCCGATGACCGGCGGAATTGTCATAAGGAAAGGAGATAAGTATGATGCGGATGGCATTGTCAGGCAGACAGGGCTTCCCTGTTTTGTCAAACCCAACGCCAGCGGGTCAAGCTTCGGGGTTACAAAGGTGAAGGAGACTGCCGAATTTGCTGAAGCTCTGGAGAAGGCATTCGCCGAAGGCCACGAAGTGCTGGTGGAGTCATTCATGAAAGGAACCGAAGTTGCCTGCGGGGTTGTCAGGACAAGAGAGAGGAAGATCATTATGCCTGTGACAGAGGTGGTTCCCAAAAAGGAGTTTTTCGACTATGAGGCAAAATATACCGAAGGACTGGCTGATGAGATAACCCCGGCACGTATTTCCGAAGAGCTGACCCACCGCATTCAGGAGCTCTCATCTGAGATATATGATATCCTCGGGTGCCGTGGCATCGTCAGGGTTGATTTCATCATCACGCACAACGGGCCGCAGTTCCTGGAGATAAACACCATCCCGGGCATGACCCCGGAGAGTATAATCCCACGCCAGGCAGCAGTGTTCGGAATCAGCCAGGCAGATCTCTATTCAATGGTGATAGAGGATCTGTTCTGACACCCCATTCTTTAGCGTATAAAGAACTGTACCTCCCTGCCGCCCCGGACACACTGATTGGATCACTACCCGAAGAAGATAAGCAAACCATTCTAAGGCTGATAGAAAAAAATGCTTACCAATAACAAATTCAAAGACTTCTTTCAGAAAAGCGTTGCTGCTCTATAAATCAAAAAGCCCGGGCCAGCCGGGCTTCTTTATTATTATAATTTTCCTTGATTCTGTAACATCTTCAATATCCATCCTAAGTTAAAAAGTAAAAAACCAATTAGAGGAAAGAGTATTGCTATAAAACTGCGCTTCCCTCCATACTCTTTTTCCTTAGACTTTATTATTTGCTTGTACTTCCCTTTATGTAACAATAAAAAATAAAAACCAACAATCAAAGAAAAAAACAATACTATGGTAAAAGCTTTAAAGAACCATGTATTTAAACCCAAGTATTCCTTAGGAATAAATGTAATAGTTAAGAAAAAGAAACTGAAATAATAAAGCATAATTGTAAAAACTATAATCAACATAGCACTAAAAGGCGCAACATCTCTATTCCCCAACTTTACTTGAGAATTGTAATATTTGTAACTGAAGTTTCGCAAGTAAGAAAAAGTTAAGAAATGTCATAAAAAGAAGCACTGGGAGTTTTCAGATATCTCTGAAAATCAGTATATTTAAAGTGACAAAACAAAAAATAACTGATCCCAATGCTTAA
>ERZ1026810.48-NODE-48-length-102101-cov-13.231539_pt1 | contig 102101 bp, 82 predicted proteins | sample MGYA00520872_ERZ1026810 | MGnify/ENA primary metagenome ERZ1026810 (study PRJEB33270, sample SAMEA104284477) | anaerobic digester metagenome | biome: Anaerobic digester microbiome; feature: mesophilic sludge digester; material: Anaerobic digester biomass | place... | reverse complement strand
TGCCTGACATGCCAACTGAAGCTAAGTTTGATACAGTCACGTTTTGATCCGTGGATGAAAACCCGTCGGGACCAGACCAAAGATATTCCGTCATTCCATCAGGACCTCCTGTTAATGTTAACGGTGTACCCTCACATACCGGGCTGTTATTCGAAGCTGTCGCCACCGGTGAAGCATTTATGGTGAGAGTTGTATTATCAGTACCTGTTACTCCGTAGTTGTCTGTTACAGTCAGGCGGATCTGATGCACCCCTGCTCCGAGACCGTAACCGGTAAGCATTGCATGGGTCAGGGTCAGTGATACCCCTTCAAGGTCATCAATGCCATCATTATCAATATCCCATCCATATGAAGCAATTATATCTCCGCAGACAGCATCGGGGTCATATGAACTGCTTCCTGTCAGGTTAACTGAAGAGCCAAGGCAGGCTTGATAGGGTCCTCCTGCCTGAGCTACCGGAGGAGTGTCAATAAAGACCGTAAAACTGCAGATGTCAGTTGTTGAGCAGGAATTTTGTGCAACAATTTCAACCTGAGTATTACCCAGATTAAACGAAGATCCGCTCCCGGTACCGCTTCCGCTACCCGTCGTTGCGCCACTAAAACTATAGGTCAGAGCAGGCTCGGGTGATCCTGTGACGCTCACTAATGATGAATAATCAACCACTGCTGAACAGAGACCCGCGTCAGCTGACTGAATGATTGTGGCAGTCGGGCAAGACTCAAAAGATGGGACAGACCCATCAACCGTAATGTAATCTGTTTTGGTTTCTTCGTCTGTCCCTGCCTCATCAGTAACCGAGAGGGTAACTGTCACGGAACCTGCTGTTGAATAATAAACTACATGAGGCCCCTCTCCGGTTGCAGTTGCCGGCATTGCACCATTTCCGAAATTCCATGCGTATGTTGCTTCACCTGAAATATTTTGCGTCAGGTCTGTAAATGTTACAGTGGTACCGGCACATACTGCAGTCATATCTGCACTGAAATCTACAACTGGCTGCGCCAACAGACCCAATGAAGAAACAAGGAATAATCCGCACGGAATAATTACTTTTAAAAACACTCTTCTGCAGAGCACCCTGCAGCCTGGCACAATACTTTTCATTTTTACTGCAATTTCACTGATTCATTTTTAATATCAAGTCATAAGCATCATACCCTGCATAAACTTTCCGAAGTCCTTGTAAGGCATGAAAAGAGAGAACCCGGAACATTACTCCGGTCTTATTGTCGCAACCCTTAACCAATTGCCTTTCTTGTTGTTAACAAGTCGGCTGATTGTGGTTTTAATACACCCTGTTCTCGTCAGTCACAGTGACAATCCCTTCCGGATGAGCCGTAAAAAAGAGAACCCGGCTCGTGAACAGGGCCGGGCATATTATATTCACACAGTGCAAGATAATTAATCCGGAGCAGATAGCACCGGGCAATCCTTTCGGAATAAAAACTATGCTCAGCCGTCAAGAAAACAACTTTAAAATTAATAATAAAGAAACAGACAAAGAAACCCTATTTGACCAAAAGGGGTTCTCATTGGATAAAAAGAACCCTTTCTTCGACTAATCTTACAGGCTGCCATACATTTCATGCCTTTGACAACTTTTTACTTTTTATTCAACACTCTTGCATTTTCAATTCCCGGTTACTAATTTTATCCTCACCTGGCACACAGAAGTGCCTGTTACTATAAGGTGCTTTAAATCATAGTACTACAGTCATGACGAAAGGTCTCGTAACAAAGAAGGACAAAAAGAAAGAGCCTACAAAGAGTCTGAAAGAGAAGCGTAAAGAGAAAAAGGAAAAAAGGAACGCAAAATAAGAGCCTGATCTCGTCTCTTTCACTGTTCCGCCGAAGCGGGAAAATTCAGGCATGCCCACTCCGGGTGGTATTTTCCCCCGGTCACCGTTTTGAAGCCCCATTGCGCAGAGGAGTGGTGTTTCTTTATTAATGAACGGACCATTATTATTGTGTCACGGCACAATAATCGTCCTGATTTTAAGGTTGATTAAGTACATTTGTTTTAACTTAATGCCCCGGCCGAATTCCATTTTCAGAAACCCGATGAAAAAGAAGAACAATAAGTCACCGTTCCCATGGAACTCCGTGAGCGTTATTCTTTTCACCGCCGCAGTCCTTACAACCATAATCATTGCCTACTCGGAAGGTCAGAAGAAAAGACTGCTTAGCGATGCCGTCACTGAAATGGAAGCCATAGCCAACGTGAAATCAATACAGGTGTCTGACTGGAAAAAAGAGCACCTCAATGACGCAACACTGATCCATGAGAATGTCACGCTGGTAGAGCATATTGACGCTATGTTCATCAAGGAAAACTCCATCCGTGAAAAGTCAAGACTAAACCAGCTGCTTACCACCCTTATTGAAAACTACGACTTCAGAGGTGCAGTAATGCTTGACGCGGGAGGAAACCCCGGAATAGCTGTTCCGCCTGAAGAAGCGGTGATGGGAGAATACCTCAGGAGCACTGTCACCAAAGTCATTTCCAATCCGGTCATTTCCTTGTCTGATTTGCATATGGCGAAAGTGATCGATTACCTTCACCTCGACCTGCTCATCCCGATGAGGATGCCCTACGAGGGCGACACGGTGCTTGCCGGCGTGCTGGTCCTGAGAATAGATCCGGAAAAAGAACTGTTTCCGATGCTTTCAACCTGGCCGACACCGGGAAGCACCTCGGAGTGTATATTGTTCCGTTTTGAGGGTGACTCAGTAATCTACCTCAACGGCTCACACCTTGCAGGACATGACAAAGCTGTCACCTTCGCGGCCGGTCCGATGGAACTGAGCGTCATGAATCCGGAAACAGACGCAAATGAAGCTAGCGTTTACACTGATTATACAGGCACTGAAGTGGTCGCTTCAGTCAGGAAAGTACCCGAAACCAACTGGTACATCATCGCCAAGAAGGAAACCTCGGAGATACTGGCCAGGTCAATACGCGAAGTAACCATGCTCTGGATGATCATGGGTATAGTTTACATTGTCCTTGCCATCATGGCCTGGCTGATTATAAAATCAACCAAAGCCCGCTACCTCCGTGAAAGACAGCAGGAAGAACTGAACCGGCAGGCAATCATGAAACACTTCGATTTCGTAATGAAATACGGAAATGATATCATCCTTCTGATTGACAGCGAGATGAACATTGTCGAAGCAAATGAACGGGCCGTCGCCACTTATGGCTATCCGCGCGAGCAACTTATTGGCATGAATATATCTGACATCCGTACCCCGGACGAGGCACCGCTGTTGTCAGAACAGGTCAGAAATCTCCATGAGGCAGGCTCATCATATATCGAAACCGTTCACCTGCGTCGCGACGGAAGCATGTTTCCAATCGAGATCAGCGCCTATACCGTTGAGGTAGAAGGGAAAAGATTCTTCCAGAGCATCGGCCGTGACATAACTGACCGTAAACGCGCTGAAGAGGAGATGCTCGAGAGCAACAAAAAACTCAGCACCATCATCAATAACCTCCGCGGAGTGGTTTTCCGCTGCAACAACGACCATGACTGGACCATGCAGTACATCAGCGACGGCATCTACGAACTGGCCGGTTACCTGCCCAATGAATTCATTGACAATAAAATAAGAACTTTCAGGTCGATAATTGATCCGGAAGATGTGGAGGTAGTCCGGAATACTATCCTCGAAGCTCTGGAGACCGGGTACCTTTATACCATAGAATACAGGATCATTACCTCATCGGGAAGCAGAAAATGGGTTTGGGAGCGCGGACGGGGCTATTACGAAAGTGACAGGCTGGTGGCCCTCGAAGGCTTCATTTCAGACATAACCGAACGGAAGCTGATAGAGGAGGAACTCATCAGGGCCAAGGAAAAGGCGGAACAGAGTGACAGGCTGAAGACGGCATTCCTGCACAACATCTCGCACGAGATCCGTACCCCGATGAACGCCATCGTCGGATTCACAACTCTGCTTGACTCTCCTGACACCACGGATGATTCACGCAGGCAATATATTGATATAATCTATCAGTCGAGCAACCAACTGCTCTCAATCATCACTGACATCGTAGATATCTCCAATATCGAGACTGGTCTGGTAAAGATCAGCCGGTCAACCGTCAACATAAACCAGCTGATCAGGAGACTCCATAACCAGTATCTGATGAGAGCCCAGGGCCAGGGCTTGGTGCTCAACTTTACCACACACCTTGATGACCAGGATGCACAGGTGGTGACAGATGAAACAAAGGTGATCCAGATTTTTTCCAACCTGCTCAACAATGCACTGAGATTCACCAAAAGCGGAAGGATAGAGCTGGGATACGTGATCAGAGGTGAGATGGTAGAATTCTTTGTGTCTGACACAGGTATAGGTATAGCTCCGGAGTTCCGGGAGAAGGTCTTTGACAGATTCTTCCAGGTTGAGGGTCCAAGTTCGAAACAGTACAGCGGAACCGGCCTCGGTCTGAGTATTTCGAAGGCATACGTCGAGCTTCTTGGCGGGTCAATATGGCTATTCTCAACTCCGGGAAAAGGATCGCTGTTCTGCTTCTCCATTCCTTTCGCAAAGCCGTCGGAGCCGGTGGTTCAGGCCAGGAAATCCTCACACAAGTAAGTCACAGGCTGTAACCTGGAAGGTGATACCGGAGGGAGCGGCCCCGGCCATCAGAACCGGCCCCGGCTTGAGCATTTCAGCGGAACCGGCCCCGGTGGTTGGCAAACAGAACAAACAAGGAGAAAAGCCACAGGCTACTGCCTGGAAGATGAAGCCGGGGAAAACAGACTATTCCGTCTCTCCCTCCTTTTTAATCTGAATCGCCAGCTCTTCCAGCTGCTCCTCCTTTATTGCAGCCGGGGTGTCAATCATCACGTCGCGGGCCTGGTTGTTTTTCGGGAAGGCAATGTAATCACGAATGGTATCAGAGCCACCCATAATTGCCGTCCACCTGTCAAACCCGAATGCAATCCCTCCGTGAGGCGGAGCGCCGTAACGGAAGGCATTGAGCAGGAAGCCGAACTGTCTCTGTGCCTCCTCGGCAGTGAAGCCAAGAGTCCGGAACATGAGCGACTGCGTTTCCGGGTCGTGTATACGTATCGAGCCCCCTCCTATCTCCGTTCCGTTAATTACCAGGTCATACGCGTTGGCACGCACCCTCAGGGGATCACTCTCCATATAGCGGATATCCTCCGGCTTCGGCGCGGTAAACGGGTGATGCTTCGCGTAAAAGCGCTGCGTCTCATCATCCCACTCCAGCAGCGGAAAATCGACCACCCACAGGGGAGCATAGATTGAGCTGTCGCGAAGGCCGAGACGCCTGCCCATCTCAAGGCGAAGCTCACCAAGGGCAGAAAGTGTTTTTTCCCCCGGGCCGGCCATCATAAGTATCAGGTCGCCGGCATCCGAACCGGTCATCAGCGCTATGTTTGCAAGGTCATTAGCGCTATAGTATTTGTCGGCCGACGATTTCACCGTTCCGTCTGCCTCAACCTTTGCCCAGACAACTCCCTTTGCCCCTATCTGCGGACGCCTGACAAACTCAGTCAGTTCATCAAGCTGTTTGCGTGACCAGCCTGCACAACCCGGTGCGGAAACAGCCCCCACATAGTCAGCAGATTCAAAAGGCGGGAAATTACGACCCTTTACCTTCTCAGTAATCTCAGTAATGTGCATGCCGAACCTGATATCCGGCTTGTCACTGCCATACCGGCTCATGGCCTCATCAAACGTTAACCGAGGGAAAGGCCCGTGAAACTCCATCCCTTTTATCTCGTGGAAAAGATGGCGGGCAAGCCCTTCAAACATATTCAGGATATCATCCTGATGGACGAATGACATCTCGCAGTCAATCTGGGTGAATTCCGGCTGCCGGTCTGCACGCAGATCCTCATCACGGAAGCATTTTACAATCTGGAAATACTTGTCGAATCCGGCCACCATCAGCAACTGTTTGAATGTCTGCGGACTCTGGGGAAGCGCATAAAACTCTCCGTGGTGCAACCTTGAAGGCACGACAAAATCGCGTGCCCCCTCGGGGGTTGATTTGATGAGCACCGGTGTCTCCACCTCAATGAATCCCTGGCCGTCAAGGTACCTGCGTACTTCCTGAGCCATTTTATGCCTGAGGATGATGTTCGAGCGCACGTTCTGCCTTCGCAGGTCAAGGTACCTGTATTTCATCCTCAGCTCGTCACCACCGTCGGTGTTCTCCTCGATCGTGAAGGGCGGGATGTCAGATGTATTGAGCACTTCGATCTGCTCAACAATTATCTCTATTTCGCCCGTAGGGATCTTCAGGTTTTTATTGCTTCGCTCAGCGACAATGCCTTCAGCCCGGATCACAAACTCTCGCCCAAGTTTACGGGCTTTCATGCAAAGGTCTGCATCGGTCTCCATGTTAAAGACCAGCTGGGTGATACCGTACCTGTCGCGCAGGTCAGTAAACGTCATTCCCCCGAGGTCTCTTGAGCGCTGTACCCATCCGGCCAGAGCGACCTTTTCTCCCCTGTTGGCCAGTGAAAGCTCACCGCAAGTATGTGTCCTGTACATATCAGTTATCTTGAGGAGACAAAAATAAAGCATTCCGGTAACAAACAGTAATAACTTTCTTCTGACTTGTCACTCATTTTGCCTAAAATTGCAGTAGTTTAAAAGCGGTTCCGACAGCAATGACCACTTCACTGAAGACACGAACTGCAAGGCTTTCAGTCATATCGAACAGCCTGCTTATAGTGATGAAACTAGCTGCAGGGATTATTTCCGGTTCGGTCAGCATCATTTCCGAGGCCATCCATTCTTCCCTGGACCTGGTGGCAGCCATTATTGCATTTTTCGCAGTAAAGATATCGGGGACACCTGCTGATGAGAGACATCCCTTTGGCCACGGCAAGGTGGAGAATGTCTCCGGCGTGATTGAGGCACTGTTGATTTTTGCCGCCTCGGCATGGATTATCTATGAGGCCATTGACAGGTTTGTGCATCCCGGGGAGACGGGGGCGCTGGGCCTGGGTGTGCTGGTGATGGCTGTCTCTGCTGTTGTCAACATCATTGTCTCCAGGCACCTTTACAAGGTTGCCCGGCAGACTGACTCCGTTGCCCTGGAAGCTGACGCCCTGCATCTCAAAACTGATGTAATCACATCTGCCGGTGTGGCGCTTGGACTGGTGCTGATCTGGCTGACAGACTGGCATGTGCTTGACCCCATCATCGCCCTGGTCGTGGCCGTAATAATAATATATGAATCATGGATGCTTCTCAGAAAAGCTTTTTTTCCGCTCCTTGACACATCCCTCTCACCGTCTGAGATGAAGAAACTGACAGAGATACTTGACGAGATGCAGGTCAGCTACCATGACCTGAAGACAAGGAGTGCCGGCCACCAGAGGTTTGTTGAGTTCCACTTTGATGTGCCGGCTCACGATACGATTGAAACCATCCACCGTCAGTGTGACCTGATAGAGGAGCGCCTGAAGCGCGAATTCACGGATATTGAAGTGATCATCCATCCTGAACCGACACATTAATAACGCTGCAATTCCCCGTAAGCTGAAGAGAGAATATCACCATGGAACACGGAAGCGACGAGTATTACATGAAGATGGCGCTTGCCGAAGCCGAAAAGGCTGCTGCCCGTAATGAGGTACCCGTGGGGGCAGTGGTAGTTGCCGGAGGAACAGTGATTGCCCGTGCCCACAACCTTACGGAGACACTCAATGATCCCACCGCCCATGCTGAGATGCAGGCCATCACAGCTGCTACTTCTTACCTTGGGGGTAAATACCTCACCGGCTGTACCGTTTACGTCACCATTGAGCCATGCATCATGTGCGCCGGTGCGTTGGCCTGGAGTCAGGTCTCTGTACTGGTCTGGGGTGCCGCAGATCCAAAAAAGGGCTATACTGCCACAGGCGCCGCACTGTTGCATCCGAAGACAGTGGTGCGCTCCGGCGTGCTTGGCCGGGAGTGCTCGGAGATGATGAAAACTTTCTTCAGGAAAAAGAGAAAGTGATAGCAGACCCCGGATGATGAGCTTATCAATGATCCCAATGGGGGAAATGCCGCATGCAAAGTGATAGCAGGCTCCGGATGATGAGCGAATCAGTGCATGCCAGCCGGAAAAACCATGTCATCTGCCGTACAAAAATGGCAATTATGCACTACTACAGGCAATCTTGTTACATGCCAGCAGGAAAGACAATGCCGCCTGCCGGACATAAAAGGCTATTATGCACTATCACACAGGCTATCTTGTTGCCTGTCGCACATGAAGAATCTGAAAAAATTCATAGGTTTGCTTAAAACGAACTGATCATGACCATTGACAACGGCAAAAAAATTGTTTCGCTGAGGCTGACCGGCTTTATCGCAACTGTGATCTATGTGCTTTACATCTTCATCGCATATTTTCCGAAGGTATTCAAACATGTAATGACAGAAAGAAGCCTTACAACAATGACAATTGTGGTAACGGTGGCATACCTGTTTTTGCTCCTGCTGCCTGCCATAATGAAATACAGGTATATCTTCTTTTCAGCTGACGAGCGGACGATCACCCTTCGCTGGTACAAGACCGGGCTGATACCCGGCGAGAGCATGAGTATTGAGATACCCGTAAACAGATATGCCGGTTATGAGATAACCAGGCAAGCCATGGGGCTGGTCCATTATCTGACACTCTTCCAGCAGGTACAGGGAAGGAAAGCATCTTACCCGCCTGTCAGCATCACGGCACTGAGCGGTGCCCAGAGAAGGGAAATCGAAAAGACCCTTAAAGGCTATAGATCAGTTGGTTAGTTGCGGCAAAATAAAACATGAGCAAAGTCATTTTTCATGACTGCAGGTTCAATGACCTTTGTGAATTAATCTGGTCTTTCTTGTAAAATCATAAACCATAAAACACTATAAAATGAAAGTAAAAGAGATTTTGGCTGACCTTGAGAAGAAGCATCCCGGCGAACCCGAGTATCATCAGGCAGTCAAGGAGGTCCTTGAATCTATCGAGGATGTGTACAATGAGAACCCGCGATTTGCAAAGGCAGGTGTTCTTCAAAGGCTGGTTGAGCCTGACCGTATTTTCACCTTCAAGGTGCCCTGGATGGATGATCAGGGTAATGTCCACGTCAACATTGGTTACAGGGTACAGTATAACGGAGCCATTGGGCCATACAAGGGTGGTATTCGTTTCCATCCTACGGTGAACCTTTCAATCCTCAAATTCCTGGGCTTCGAGCAGATCTTCAAGAACTCCCTGACCTCACTCCCGATGGGTGGCGGCAAGGGCGGAGCAGACTTCGATCCCAGGGGCAAGTCAGAGAACGAGGTGATGCGTTTCTGCCAGTCGTTCATGCTTGAACTGTGGAAGCACATCGGTCCTGAGACAGACGTCCCCGCAGGTGATATAGGTGTTGGCGCTCGCGAGGTTGGTTTCATGTACGGCATGTACAAGAAACTGGTTAATGAGCACACCGGTGTTTTTACCGGCAAGGGTCTGAACTGGGGCGGCTCACTCATCCGTCCTGAAGCAACAGGCTTCGGTGCTGTCTACTTTGTTAAGGAGATGCTGGACACGGTCAATGACTCATTAAAGGGCAAGACAGTGGCAATATCCGGTTTCGGCAACGTGGCATGGGGTGCAACCCTTAAGGCCACCCAGCTTGGTGCCAAGGTTGTTACAATCTCCGGGCCTGATGGTTATGTTTATGACCCGGCAGGTCTCAGCGGTGAGAAGATTGACTACATGCTTGAACTGAGAGCATCCAACCAGGATATAGTTGAGCCTTATGCGAAGAAGTTTGCCGGCTCGAAGTTCGTTAAAGGCAAGAAGCCATGGGAAGTCAAGGTTGACATCGCCATGCCGTGTGCAACACAGAACGAGCTTAACGGTGAAGATGCCAAGACCCTCGTTGCCAATAAAGTACAGCTTGTTGCCGAGGTGTCTAACATGGGTTGTACACCTGAAGCTATTGCAGAATTCCAGAAGAACAAAGTACACTTCGCTCCCGGTAAGGCAGTTAATGCAGGAGGTGTAGCCACCTCAGGCCTTGAGATGACGCAGAACTCAATGAAGCTCAACTGGAACAAGGAAGAGGTTGACGAGAAGCTGCATACCATCATGGTCAATATCCATGCTGCATGTGTCAGGAATGGCAAGCGCGAGGATGGTTATATCGATTATGTGAAGGGTGCCAACATAGCAGGATTCCTGAAGGTTGCCAACGCAATGGTTGACCAGGGGTTGGTGTAATGATAATGTGATGACATGATAACGCCAGGTCTCAGACCTGGCGTTACGTGTATATAGGGAATGTATCTGCCATATCATTATCCCCGCAACCGGTAAACATTTCCCGGGCAGAGGATTATCATCCCGGCAAGCTCCATCTGGAGCAGTGTGGGTGACAACCTGTAAACCGGAATATCAATCAACCGGGCAAGCATATCAATTGTCACACCGCCTTCACTCTTCAGTGCCTCGCAGATTTTTTTCTCATTATCCGTAAGATTGGTGAAAAGCACCGGTTGAGTTGGTGCTGACAGGGATGCCGGCTTCCAGCCAAGAAGGTATTCAATGTGAGCACTCTTCTCCACCAGTGCGGCTTTATTGCACCTGATCAGCGAGTTGCATCCGGCTGACCATTCATCTCCCGGCCTGCCGGGAACCGCCATCACGTCACGGTTATAAGAGGCCGCTATGTCAGCCGTGATAAGCGCCCCTCCTTTTATCCCTGACTCAATGATCAGGGTGGCGTCAGAGATACCCGCAATTATGCGGTTGCGCCTGATGAAGTTGTTACGCTCCGGCAACGTCGGTGAGGAGAAGTCTGTGACATGCCCGCCCTTTTCGAGCATTGCTTTTGCCACGCCGGCATGAACCGACGGATAGACTGTCTTCAGTCCGTGACCCAGTACTGCAACGGTAGGCAGTCCGGCCGTGAGGGCAGCCCTGTGTGCAGTGATGTCAATCCCGTAAGCAAGGCCGCTGACAATCAGCAATCCGGGGAAGTGCTCCGCCAGCCCGGAAACGATTTTTTGGCACAGTCTGCGGCCGTTCTCAGTGGCATGTCGTGTGCCTACCACGCTGAGTATCATCGGTGAGTCAAGATCAGCGTTGCCCCGGAAATAAAAGGTCACGGGAGAGTCTTCACACTGTCTGAGCCTCACAGGGTAATCATCGTCAAGGTAGAAGTAAACCCTGATATTGTTCCTGGTGACAAATTCTGCTTCCCGTTCGGCGGCGGGAAGATACCCGTGACCGGCAATGGCGGATGCAAGCCCCTCGCCTATTCCCGGGATCCTGGTCAGACTGCGGAATGACTCCCTGAAGACGGCTTCCACACCCCCGGCGTATGAAACCAGCCTGCGGGCGGTAATGTCGCCCACACCGGGTATCATGCCAAGAGCAATTTTGTAAACAAGTGGCATCAATGACATTATGCAATGCTTTAGCGAGACAGCTCTAAGTTAGGAAAATTTCTGTTTGGCCGCTCGTTGACGGTCAGGAATTACACAATGCTGGTTCCAAATATACCGCAGCGGAGCTCCCGGGGTACCCCATTGCAGAATGCAGGTTTCGCATCACTGCTACGTGGTCTACGATTGCATAATACTGGCTCCGCATCCGTCGCTAAGAGGCCCGGAGTACAGAAAACTGGCTCCTCATCCACCGCAGCTGAGTTCCCCGGGGTACCCCATTGCAGAATGCAGGTTTCACACCCACCACCCCGGGACCCCTGATGCCCCCGGGTAGTATAGTTATATAATTCTTACACCTCTGCAAGGTGGAGGCAATTGTCTGAAAAAAATTACTTTTGTCACATGGAGCTAATTGACACCCATAATCATATATACCTTCCCGAATTTGACGGAGACCGCAATGAGGTGATACAGAGATCCCTGGCCGCAGGGGTGCTGAAAATCATGATGCCGAATATTGATTCTTCATCAATTGCGCCCATGCTCGATTGCGAAGAGCAGTTTCCAGGCATCTGCCTGCCGATGATGGCCCTCCACCCCACATCAGTGAAAGAGAATTTCCGGACAGAGCTCGGTGTGGTTGAAAAAGCCCTGAAGGAACATCAATACTATGGAATCGGCGAAACCGGCATTGATCTTTACTGGGACAAGACATTTCTGAATGAACAGGTGATCTCCTTCAGGAGACACCTCGAGCTGGCCGAAGAGTACAGACTGCCTGTGATCATCCATGCGAGGGAATCACTGGAGCTGATTATTAATGAGTTATATGACTTCGGGCCCGAAAGGGTAAGGGGAGTATTTCACGCTTTTCCGGGCGATGCTGCCGATGCGCAAAGAGTAACCGGGATGGGATTTATGACAGGCATCGGGGGGGTGGTGACCTTTAAGAACAGCCGGCAGGCCGAGGCAGCCATCGCAGCCGGTGTGGACAACATTGTGCTTGAAACCGATGCCCCTTACCTTGCGCCTGTCCCGCACCGCGGGAAAAGAAACGAAGCTTCCTTCCTGACTTATGTGATTGACAGGCTTTCTACGATACTTTCCCTTTCACCGGAGGCTATTGCCAGGCGAACAACGGAAAATGCAAGGAGACTCTTTAACCTGTAAATGATGGAAAAAAACAGATCCATACTGATTATTTATACCGGGGGCACCATAGGAATGGTGAATGATCCCGTATCAGGAACACTGGTGCCAATCGATTTCAGGCACATATCCAATCAGGTACCCGAGCTGCGCCGTTTCGGATTCAGCCTTGAGACAATTACCTTCGACCCGGTGATCGATTCATCGGAGGTCAGCCCCGATACCTGGGTCCACATTGCGAAAACCATTGAAGAAAACTATGCCAGGTTCGACGGCTTCGTGGTGCTTCACGGAACAGACACAATGTCCTATTCAGCCTCAGCTCTCAGCTTCATGCTTCAGGGACTTGAAAAGCCTGTTATCTTCACCGGTTCCCAGCTGCCGATAGGTGTCCTGCGCACTGATGGCAAGGAAAATCTTCTGACTGCCATAGAGATAGCAGCAGCTACGGGAGATGGCCTGCCGATGGTGCCGGAGGTGTGTATCTTTTTTGGTGCCAGGCTGTTTCGTGGCAACAGGACAATCAAGTACAGTGCCGAGCATTTCAATGCCTTCGCCTCACCCAACCTGCCACCTCTTGCAGAGGCAGGGCTGCAGATACGCTATAACAGGAGCATCATCAGGCATCCTACGGTACGCAGGCCATTGATGGTTTCAGATAATATCGAGACTGCGGTTGCTGTGCTGAGACTATTCCCCGGTATCAGGCAGGAAACGGTGCATACCCTGCTGACACAGGCCGGCCTGAAGGGTATCATTCTTGAGACTTACGGTACGGGCAATGCTCCTATGTCAGGGTGGTTCCTGGATGAATTGCGGTCATTCATCTCCGGAGGAGGAATTGTGCTGAACGTTACACAATGTCAGGCCGGCAGTGTGGAGATGGGCCTGTACAAGACCTCGGCAGGACTGATCAGTGCCGGCGTGATCAGCGGACGCGACCTCACAACCGAGGCTGCCGTGACAAAGATGATGGTTCTGCTTGGCAGAGGGTTACCGGAAGGAAAGGTCAGCAATCTCCTCTCCATGTCTATTTGCGGTGAGATAAGCTGAGGACGGCAGCATACGGCAGAATCTGCCGGTGCATTGCGGGCATAGGCCTGATATGCCTGGAGCGAATTGAAGTGACCCGGATGTCATCGTAAAAATTTTTGTAAATTGCGCCGTTTTTGGAGAGATGCAGGAGTGGCTGAACTGGCTCGCCTGGAAAGCGAGTATACCTCAAAAGGGTATCGGGGGTTCGAATCCCCCTCTCTCCGCTGAAAGACTCAGGAAGTAGCAACAACCCACCATCGCCGCTCAGACAGTCACCTCTAAAACTGAGATCAAAATGTTTACCTTTTATCGGAAAAAGTAAGCTCGTTCAGGAGATTGTCACTATTATTGCTTATTATTGTATAATTCGTTTATTGCTAAGGCTAAAATATAATAACTATGAATGCTCAGCATGGTCAATTGAATATATCACTTAGTTTCAAGCAGGTCGTTGATATAGTAAAGCAATTGTCTCCTTCCGAAAAACAGATGCTTAGTGAAGTTTTGTGGATGGAACAAGACATTGACGATATTGTAATCCCGGAAGAACACAAACAAATAGTGCGGGAACGGATAAAAAAATATGAAAATAGTCCTGACAGCTATCTTTCATGGAATGACATTGAACGTAAAATGTCTGCCCGCGAATGAAATTCACGGTAGAATACAACCCCGGTTTCTTTAATGACATTGCTCAGGCTATTGACTGGTATAATGAAAAACAAGCCGGTCTGGGCGACAGGCTGCTTAACAATATCAAGAAACAAACGACAAAACTCTCAACTACTGCCCTGCATTTTGCCGTAAAATATGACGATGTCCGGTGCATGTGTATTGAAAAATTCCCGTATCTGGTACATTACCGTGTAAATGAGCAAACGAAAACGGTTAAAGTAGAAGCCCTGTTCCACACAAGCCGTGACCCTAAGATCTGGGATGAACGTATGTAATGGGGGTGTAAATTACTTTAGTTTTTCTACATGAAAAGCTTTGTGATACATGGTGCCTCTACGGTCACCTGTCTTCAGTAATACCCTTCTTTTACAAGGAAGACAAGATCTTCCCTGAGGGTGCTTCGTGAGCATTGTATGCCAACCTCTCCCATCGTTAATTTATATAAAATTATATTCTCCGTTGTCTGGTTACCGATTTTTTATATTTTTGTCAGGATATTCCTATTAATAATCTGACATGATGAAAAGAGTTCTTGTATTTATGGCATTTGCAGCTCTGCTGCTAATCGGCACTGCACAGACATCAAAGGCACAAACCGACCAGACTGCAACAAACCAACAGACAACAGAGCAGACTCAGGCTGCCACAACCCGGCAACTTGACACCCAGGCTGCAGCTCCGGCACAGGGAGAAGCAGTCCTCCACAAGGAGATCAAGCGACTGTTCATTGAGGGAGGCGCAGGCTTCATGGGTGTTATCCTTCTCTGCCTCATCTTCGGTCTTGCGATTGCAATTGAAAGAATTATCTACCTCAACCTGGCCACGACCAACACCGACAAGCTTCTCGCAAAGGTTAACAAAGCCCTCAATGAAGAGGGTATTGATGCTGCCAAGGAAATCTGCCGCAATACCCGCGGCCCGGTGGCAAGCATCTTCTACCAGGGCTTCGACAGGGCACATGAAGGCGTTGAGATGGCTGAAAAATCAGTCATTTCGTACGGTGGCGTACAGATGGGTCTGCTTGAGAAAAACCTCTCATGGATCTCACTCTTTATAGCTATTGCTCCCATGCTCGGGTTCCTCGGAACAGTTATCGGGATGATCCAGGCATTTGACGCCATCGAACAGGCAGGAACTGTATCAGCAACCATCGTAGCCGGTGGTATTAAGGTGGCCCTTATCACCACAGTATTTGGCCTCATTGTGGCTATTATTCTCCAGGTATTCTACAATTACCTGCTTTCAAAAATCGACGGGATATCAAACCAGATGGAGGATTCATCTATCACCCTCATTGATATGCTGGCCAAATACAATCAAAAATAACCAGATATGTCTGAAAAAGTAACCAGGCTGACATTGATCCTCCTGTGGGTCCTCATGGGCATTACAGTGATTTTCGCCATCTCGTTTTATGTAGGCGGCGTTGTACCGGGCACTGAAGGAACAAGGTACCAGGAACCTAAGGTGACCAACTCTTTCATCGTATACGCATATGTTCTGCTCGCGGTCACTGTCCTTACCCTTCTCTTCTTCGCAGTGCGCAGCTACGTCATGAATCCTAAGGGCCTGAAGGGTCTGCTCATTGCTCTGGGAGTTTTTGCCGTGCTAATCGGTATATCTGCACTGCTGGCTGACAACACCGTGCTTGACCTGCCTCATTACAAAGGCAAGGATAACGTACCAGGCACACTGTTCATGACTGATATAGGCCTATATGTTGCCTATTTTCTTCTGGCCGGAGCTTTTCTGACCATTATATTCTCTGTGATTTCACACTATTTTAGAAAGTAACTGAACTGTCCGCCCTGCGGCGGAGTAAATTTCTGACCAAATGGCAAGAAGACAAGTACCGGAAATTAATGCAGGCTCAATGGCTGATATTGCGTTCCTCCTTCTTATTTTCTTCCTGGCCGCCACCACTATGGATTCTGACACGGGGCTGATGCGTCAGCTGCCCGCAATACCTGATCCAAACGTTCCGCAGGATGTCAATAAGATCAATGACAGAAACATCCTCGAAGTAAAGGTCAATAAAGACAACCTTTTACTCGTGGAAGGGCAACTTACCGAGTTCGATCAGTTGAGAGAGATTGCCCATAATTTCATCCTCAATCCAAATGATGAACCTTCCATGCCCGAGAGAGAGGTTGTTTATCTCCCCTTCTTTGGCAATGTGGCTGTCACCAAGGCAGTTATATCATTGCAGAATGATATCGGCACCAAATACGGCGTTTACCTGGCGGTGCAGAACGAACTTATTGCAGCAAGGGCCAAGCTTCGGGATGACGTTGCCAGACAGGAGTTCGGGATACCCTATGATAGACTGGATGAAGACCGCAAGTCTGCTGTTGACGACTATTACAAGGTACCTATTTCAGAAGCTGAACCCAAAAGGATAGGAGATTAGAAGGATGGCAAGATTTGTAAAGACAGGGAAGAAAACCATCAAGGCAATCAGCACATCATCATTGCCTGACATCGTCTTCATGATCCTCTTCTTCTTCATGGCTGTCACCACAATGCGCGAGACCGATGTTATGGTCACTGTTCGCATCCCTGAGGCCACCGAAGGAAAGGTGCTCGAGAAAAAATCGCTCGCCAGTTTCATCTATATCGGTGAACCCCTCGAGTCATTTCAGGCCCTCTATGGTAAAGAGCCGAAAATCCAGCTTAATGACAGTTTTAAGGAACTGGCAGATATCCAGGATTTTATCGCGCAGGAGCGCGAACAGCTCAACGAGGCTGACAAAGCCAAGATGCTGGTTGTTCTCAAGATTGACCGGGATACGAAGATGGGCATAGTAACTGACGTGAAGCAAGCGCTACGGCGCGCCAGCGCACTGAAGATCATGTATGCCAACACGAACGTGGATAAGATCACATCGTTTTAGATACCAGCGGCAGGTCTGAGGCCTGCGTTTGCAAAAGATAACGGCACCCCAATGGGGGCACCAGCCGGGATCAGAGCCTTAAATCGCAATGAAAGAATCCAGAGCTGTCACACATGTGGCAGCTTTTTTATAAAAACTACTGTACAACATTGTCGCCTGCCGTAGCAGACAATGGATTATTTCTATACTTTTAGCCTCAATATATATTTGAGGAGACCTGAGGGCTGATTCCTCCAATTTATTACCGGCGGCCGGTGGCCAGCCAGGGAAACCAAGACTGAAATGGAAACTTCTTATCACAGGAATGGCGAATAAACTCTTCAGAACAAAATCACTTCAGCAGATGATGGCCACCGCGTCAGATTCTGAGCATGGATTGAAACGCGCTTTGTCAGCAACAAACCTGATTTTCATCGGGATTGGATGCATTATTGGTACAGGCATTTTCGTAATTACCGGTACGGCAGCGGCCCAGTATGCAGGCCCGGCCCTTAGCATATCATTTCTGATTTCTGCCATTGTCTGCATGTTCGTGGCACTCTGTTATACGGAGTTTGCCTCCATGATCCCTATTGCGGGAAGTGCTTATTCCTATGCATACACAACCGTCGGTGAGTTCCTGGCATGGTTTATCGGCTGGAACCTGGTACTCGAATATATCTTCGGAGCTTCACTGGTTGCAGTGGGATGGTCAGGATATGTAGTCAGCTTCCTGAAAGACTTTGGTATAGTAATCCCCCCCGGGTTATGCAATGCACCTCTTGATTATCATGATGGCTGGATTACCACGGGAGCCATGATCAATCTTCCTTCCATCTTCATAGTAGCCCTGATAACAACGGTCCTCGTCTTCGGAATAAAGGAATCGGTCAGGTTCAATAATATAATTGTCGTTATAAAGATCGCAGTGATTCTCCTTTTCATCGGATTCGGGCTGTCATATATAAATCCGGATAATTATGTTCCGTTCATCCCTGAAAATACAGGCGTACATGGCGAGTTTGGCTGGAGCGGCATTTTCAGGGCTGCCGGGATTATCTTCCTTGCCTTTGTGGGATTTGATGCGGTTTCTACTGTTGCCCAGGAGGCAAAGAATCCTCAGCGTGACATGGCAAAGGGAATTCTCGGATCACTGATTATTGTGACAATCCTTTATATTGCCGTATCTCTGGTTCTTACCGGAATGGTGAACTACAAGTATCTCAATGTTCCTGACCCGATTGCAGTTGGAATAGATTCTGCAGGCCCGGGTCTGTTCTGGCTCAGGCCAATAATCAAGATCGGAGCCATCGCCGGGATGAGCTCTGTGATCCTTGTACTGATTACAGGCATGCCAAGGATCCTTTACTCAATGTCAAATGACGGGCTTCTGCCTCCCGTTCTGGGAAGGGTACACAAAAAATACAGAACACCACACATAACAACAATTATAGTCGGATCAATAATTGCAGTGATTTCGGGACTTTTCCCGATAGACCTCATAGGTGAACTGGTATCAATCGGAACCCTCCTTGCATTTGCCATGGTCTGTATAAGTATAATGATCCTCAGGGTAAGGAGGCCTGATATGAACCGTCCGTTCCGTACGCCCGTGGTCTATTTTGTAGGTACTGCAGGTGCGGCAGGATGCTTTTACCTGATGTTTTCCCTTCCGGGATCTACATGGTTTCGCCTCGGGGTATGGACAGTAATCGGCTTCCTTATCTATTTCCTCTACGGCAGGAAGCACAGCAAACTGAATGTCTGAACTCAATAAAAATATATGGCCAACAATTTCTTTGCAAAAAAATCGGTTGAGGAGCTGATCGCCCAGACCGAAGAGGGTGACCATAAGCTCAAAAGGGCACTGGGATCATTTGACCTGGTCCTTCTGGGCATCGGAGCCATAATTGGCACCGGCATTTTTGTTCTTACCGGTGTCGGTGCGGCACTCCATGCCGGACCGGCCATAACCCTGTCATTCGGCGTGTCGGCAATTGCCTGTGTTTTTGCCGCATTGTGCTACGCCGAATTTGCCTCCATGATTCCCGTCAGCGGCAGCGCATATACTTATGCCTACGCAACCATGGGAGAGCTTCTGGCATGGATAATCGGCTGGGACCTTATCCTTGAATATGCCGTGTGCTCAATAACGGTAGCTATAGGCTGGTCAGGCTACCTCGTAAACCTGCTTGCCGGGTTGGGTATAATCATTCCTGCATGGATGTGCGCACCGCCGTTTAACCTCCCTGCACTGATAATTGTTGGCATAATCACCACCCTGCTCGTGATAGGCATAAAGGAAAGCGCAAAGGTCAACAGCATAATTGTCTTCATCAAACTGGCAGTAATCCTGTTCTTCATTATACTCGGGCTCTTTTTCATCAGACCCGAAAACTGGAAACCGTTCATGCCTTTCGGCTGGACCGGGGTGATGACAGGTGCTGCCATAGTATTCTTCTCATATATAGGATTTGACGCTGTTTCAACCACGGCCGAGGAAACCAAAAATCCACAACGTAACCTGCCTATTGGAATCATAGTGTCACTGGTGATATGCTCCACTCTCTATATAATTGTTGCCCTTGTACTTACGGGAATTATCCCCGTCATGGACTACGCTGACAACCAGTCGTTCCTGGCTGCGCCCATTGCCTTTGCGCTTAATGTCATTAATCAGGACTGGGCATCAGGAATCATCTCCGTGGGAGCAGTCATGGGGATAACAAGCGTTCTTCTCGTAATGATGATGGGGCAGCCCAGGGTCTTCTTTGCAATGTCACGTGACCGCCTGTTTCCTGAGAAGATCTCGAAGGTACACCCCCGTTTCAGGACACCCTATCGCACTACAATTATTACGGGTATTGCAGTGGGTCTTATAGCCCTTCTGATACCCATCGGAACAGCCGCGGAACTTGCCAATATAGGAACGCTGTTCGCATTTGCCATCGTTTCGGCCAGTGTACTTATACTGAGGAAGACTAACCCGGCCCTCAAGCGTTCCTTCAGGGTGCCGCTTGTCTGGATTATCTCACCCCTTGGTGTGCTCTTCAGCTTTTACCTGATGTTCAGCCTGCCCGTTCTAACATGGCTGAGGTTTCTTGCCTGGCTCGATATCGGCCTGCTGATCTATTATTTTTACGGCCGCACACATAGCAGGATTTCAGATAAGGTACACAGAGACAAGAGATTCAAATTGAATGACATGCTTGAATTCTTCGGAATCTTCGCACTTGTCAACGGCATTCTTTTTGGCCTGCTTTCACTTCTGGCTATTACCGGGATAACATCACTCAAGTCATGGGACAAGATCAGCTTTGAACCTCATCATTCACTCATTGTATGTGTTATTCTTATTGCCGCAGGTGCTGTTCTTTTCCTTACAGGAAGAATATTAAACAGGGGAGAAAACAGGAAAGGCTGAGAATTGACAGTACCGTTTAAAATACTGACGGTATGAAATCAAAAAAGAGAGTTGTAATAGCTGGAGGCGGTTTCGGGGGGCTTCAACTTGCCCGAAGACTCAGTAAAAAAGATTTCGATGTCATTCTGGTTGACAGTCAGAATCACCACCAGTTTCAGCCGTTATTTTACCAGGTTGCCAGCGCCAGGCTTGAGCCCGCTACAATATCATTCCCCTTCCGGAAAATCTTCCAGCGCTCGACCAACCTGAAATTCCTGCTTGCCAGGGCACAGGAGATAATCCCTGACCAAAATGAAATAGTAACCTCCACCGGCAGTTACAGTTATGATTACCTGGTGATTGCTACCGGATGCCAAACGAATTACTTCGGCCGTGACGACATAATGCAGCATGCCCTGCCAATGAAAACCACTATGGATGCAATTGAGATCCGGAACAGGATACTGCTCGGCTTTGAGAGTCTCTTTGCAGCAAGGGAGGGCAATACAGAAGAGCTGCTAAATCAGGATGCCCGCTTGCAGATTCATGCAAAAGCAGCAAGGGAGGGCAATACAGAAGAGCTGCTCAATATTGTGATTGTCGGAGCCGGACCCACCGGAGTTGAACTGGCAGGTGCATTTGCAGAAATGAAGCGGTATATCCTTCCCAGGGACTATCCCGGTTTCGATTTTTCAGCCCTGAAGATTATACTCGTGGGGGGCAGCACAAGCACACTCAACAATATGAGTGATAAGGCAAAAAAGGCATCAATGAAGTACCTGAAAGAGCTGGGTGTTGATGTAATGACAGGAGTCTTTGTTACCGGCTATGACGGCAGCACAGTGATCCTTAACAACGGTGACACAATAAAATGCAAAAACCTGATCTGGGCAGCCGGCGTCACCGGGAACCTCATCAATGGAATAAGGCCGGAAAGCATAACCCGGTCACAACGGTACATCGTTGATCGTCAGAACCGTATTAAAGGCTACTCAAATATCTTCGCCATAGGCGATATAGCATATATGGAAACCCCTCTTTATCCGAACGGTCACCCGCAGGTAGCAAATGTGGCCATCAACCAGGGGAAACTCCTTGCACGGAATCTGAAGGCCCTGGCCACCGGGAACAAAATGGACTCATATGAGTATCGCGATCTTGGTTCAATGGCCACGATAGGAAAGCACAAGGCGGTTGTCGATCTTCCGTTCATGAAATTCAAAGGGTATTTTGCCTGGCTGATCTGGATGTTCCTGCACCTCATGCTTATCCTCAGCGTGAAAAACAAGCTGATGATATTCATCACCTGGGCCTGGAACTATCTTACCAGGGATTCATCTCTCAGACTTATCTTTAATCCCGGATATCCGGATAAGGCCCGGTAGTGCTGGCAATACCCTGACGGGTTTATCTGCCTGCCTTGTGATCCCGGGGCGACTGTTCGCCACGCGCCTGCAGGAGCGCCGTTTTTCCTTGTGATCCCGGGGCGACTCGAACGCCCAACCAACAGAACCGGAATCTGCCATTCTATCCATTGAACTACGGGACCGTTCAGAGTGCAAAAATATACCGCTGCAACTGATTTTCAAAACTACAGCACGAATTTGAAGGCACATCTGTTGCTCCACGCTTCACCTCCGCAGCAAAAGAGTGCCTGCAGGCAACATTTTCCGCTGTTTATGACGCAAATATCAATGACCTGTCCCCCGTCCGGGAAGATTTTTAACAAAGATTTCCTATTTTCGCAACCCGTAGGCGCTAATCATAAGCAATAGATGAAGGATTACAATTTTTCGGAAATAGAGAAGAAATGGCAGGATTACTGGGAGAAGAATAAAACCTTTAAAACTACTGACGATCTGTCAAATCCCAATAAGTGCTATATCCTTGACATGTACCCCTATCCTTCCGGCTCCGGGCTGCACGTGGGCCATCCGGAGGGTTATACTGCCACTGACATCGTGGCGCGGTACAAACGCATGAAGGGCTTCAATGTGCTCCATCCCATGGGATGGGATGCCTTCGGCCTGCCGGCCGAACAGTACGCCATCCAGACCGGAACCCACCCGGCTGTCACCACGAACAAAAACTGTGACATCTTCCGCCGCCAGATAAAGGCACTGGGACTGAGCTACGACTGGGACCGCGAGATAAATACCACTGATCCGAAATATTACAAGTGGACACAGTGGATCTTCCTGAAGCTCTATAACACCTGGTATGATCACGAAGCCAACCGGGGACGTGACATAAATGAAATGCCCATACCCCTTGACGTCCTAAAGGCAGGTGATGAGGCAAGGCTGAAATACATCAATTCCAGGAGACTGGCATATTATGATGAAGCACAGATATGGTACTGCCCCTCATGCCGTATTGTCTGCGCCAACGAAGAGGTGCTGACCGACGGTTCGCACGAGAAGTGCGGAAACAGGGTGGTGCGCAAGAAACTCAAACAGTGGATGCTCCGTATCCCTTACTATGCCGAGAGACTACTCAGCGGACTTGACAGCCTCGACTGGCCAGAGGGGATCAAGGATATGCAGCGTAACTGGATAGGACGCTCCACCGGCGCCGAGGTTGACTTTAAAATTGACGGCACCAGCGAACGGATAACAGTCTATACCACCCGTCCGGATACACTCTTCGGGGCAACCTATATGGTACTCTCACCAGAGCACCCTCTTGTGGAAAAGATCACAAACCCGGAGATGGCATCGCAGGTGAAGTTATATGTGGAAGCAGCCTCCCTGAAGTCGGATCTTGACCGCACTGACCTGGCCAGGGACAAAACCGGTGTCTTTACCGGAACATACGCCGTCAACCCTGTCAACAACAAGAAAATACCGGTATGGGTGGCTGACTACGTGCTTATGGGTTACGGAACAGGCGCCATCATGGCAGTGCCGGCTCACGACGAGCGCGACTTTGAATTTGCAAAGAAGTTCGGGATAGATATAATATGTATCCTTGACCCGGCTGTGACTGACCAGGAGCAGCGTGAGAGGATAATCGCCGGCAACGAGTACTGGACCGGTGACGGCAGTTATATCAACTCGGCAAACAAGGAGCTCAATATCAGTCTTGACGGACTGAATGTTGAAGAGGGGATTGCCACCATCACGGCATGGCTTGAGGGCAGGAACCTGGGAATCCATCGTGTCAACTACAAGCTGCGCGACTGGCTCTTCAGCAGGCAGCGCTACTGGGGTGAACCCTTCCCCGTTATCCACTGGGAAGATGGAACCATCAGCCTTCTTGACGAGGAGGATCTGCCCCTGACCCTCCCTGAGCTCGAGGTCTACGAGCCGGGTGAAAACGGTGAATCGCCTCTCTCCAATGCAACCGACTGGCTATTGGTCACAGACCAGAACGGGCGTCGCGGCAAGCGCGAGACCAATACCATGCCACAGTGGGCCGGATCATGCTGGTATTACCTGAGATTCATAGACCCGCACAATGACAAAGCCATATTCGACCCTGAGAAGGAGAGATACTGGATGCCGGTTGACCTTTACATAGGAGGAGCTGAGCATGCCGTTCTCCACCTCCTTTATGCCCGCTTCTGGCACAAGGTGCTTTTTGACCTCGGGGTGGTATCAACCGATGAGCCCTTCATGAAGCTCTTTAACCAGGGAATGATACTTGCATTTGCCTATGAAACTGTTACGGGAGCCAAAATATCATCAGACCAGATCACCGAGAAAGAGGGCAAATTCTTTATCACGGAAACCGGTGAAGAGGTGAGGCAGATTGTGGCCAAGATGTCAAAGAGCCTCAAGAATGTCATCAACCCTGACGACGTGGTCAGGAACTACGGCGCAGACACGCTTCGCCTGTTTGAAATGTTCCTCGGCCCGCTGGAGGCAACAAAGCCGTGGGATGAGAAGGGGATCAGGGGTCCGCATAACTTCCTGTCAAGAACCTATCGTTTCATAGCCAACAGTGAGAATATCAGCGATGGCGATGAAGACACTGAGGTTCTCAAGGCCCTTCACAAAACAATTAAAAAGGTGACTGAAGATATAGAGGGCCTCAGGTTCAACACGGCCATCTCGGCAATGATGATCTTCATGAACATCGCACAGAAAAAGGAGAAGATCACCCGTACCACAGCTTCAGTCTTTATCAGGCTCCTTGCTCCGTTTGCACCTCACCTCGCGGAAGAGCTGTGGCAGGCCACCGGTCACAAGGAATCATTGACCTATGAGCCATGGCCCGTGGCCGAAGAAAAATACCTTAAAGAGGATATGTTCGAATGTCCTGTCTCGGTCAACGGGAAGATGCGGTTTAAGATAGAGTTGCCTGTCGACCTCCCCGGGGAGGAGGTGAAAAAGATCGTGCTCGCTGATGAGAGGGCCCGGAAATGGATTGGCCAGGCAACACCAAAAGTTATAGTAGTACCAAACCGTATTGTAAACATCGTTGTATGAGGTTCAGGTTTGTTCCTGCGGCCCTGGTTGCTGCCGCAATGCTGACATCACTTTCCTGCGTTCGCAGCGGAGCTGCTGAAAATACACCTCCGGGAGATGTGGCCAGACCGGTCTCTTCAGAAACACCCTCTGATACTGCTTCCGTTTCAGGTTTGCCTGTCGATTCAACGGCAATGGATTCAGGCCAGAATACCCTTTTCGGGATACCCGTTGACTCATACAACGTTAAAACGGAGAAGGTCAGAAGGAACCAGTTCATCTCTTCAATCCTGGCAGCCCAGGGTATCAGCTGGAATGACATTGAAAAGCTGCTCAGTGACAATAAAGAGACTTTTGATCCGCGCAGGGTGCGGAGTGGCAGTTCCTATTCGGTGCTGACAACAAAAGACACACTCAGCAAAACGGAATACATTATTTATCAGCATGATCCGAGGGTGTCATATGTTTTCTCCTTCAAGGACACCCTGGCCATATACAGGCATGATGCAGAGATAAGACGGTTATTGCGGTACTCATCCGGAACAATTTCCACCTCGCTGTGGGAGGCTACTCTGGAGCAGAACCTCAATCCCAACCTCTCGGCTGAGCTGTCAGAGATCTATGCATGGACCATCGACTTCTTCGGACTGCAGAAGGGTGACCGGTTCAAGGTGATTTACGAGGAGGATTTCATTGGTGATGAGTCGGTTGGCATCAGCCGTGTTCATGCAGCAGAATTCGAGCATGCCGGGAGTACGATCTATGCCATTCCCTATATTCAGGACAGTGTCATGTCATTTTATGACACCACCGGAGCCAGTCTGCGCAAGGCTTTTCTCAAGGCGCCGCTGAGGTTCTCGCGCATCAGCTCCCGCTTTTCGGGCGCCAGGATGCATCCGATACTGAAGATTGTAAGGCCCCATCACGGCGTTGACTACGCAGCGCCTGTCGGTACGCCGGTGTTGGCCATAGGCGACGGGAGGGTGACAAGCACAGCCTATGAGGGTGGTTCAGGAAGGATTGTACGCATAACTCACAACAGCGTTTACTCGACCGCATACATGCATCTCTCCCGGTTTGGCCCGGGCATCTCACCAGGAGTATATGTCAGGCAGGGGCAGGTGATAGGTTACGTGGGGAGCTCCGGTCTCTCCACAGGGCCTCATCTTGATTTCAGGTTCTACCGGAACGGATCGCCCATTGATCCGTTGAAGGTTGAGGCGCCTCCCGTCAATCCTGTTGCCCCGGAATCAATGGATGAGTTCAACAGGGTGGCTGAGGCGTATATCAAATTGCTTGCTACTATAAAATATTAGGGTTCTGTCTGGTGGCCGGGCAGGGTTTTGCCTGCTTGCCGGGCAGGGTTTTGCCTGCTTGCCGGGCAGGGTTTTGCCTGGTGGCCGGGCTGAGTTTGCGTCCGTGACTCTGGCTGAGTTTATGTCTGGTGGCCGGGCGAGGAGGTGCCCTCCTCATTCCAGTTTATCAACCAGTCTGCTGATCACCTCGGGGTAGTGTTTGTATTCCAGGGCATGGATACGTGATGCAAGGGTATTTACATCATCTCCCGGCAGAACCGGGCAGCGTACCTGCAGAATTATATCACCTGAATCATAGTGCTCATTCACGTAATGGATGGTTATGCCGCTCTCTGTGCATCCGGCATCGAGTACCGCACGGTGAACCCTGTCGCCATACATTCCCTTCCCACCGAACCCGGGCAGAAGGGCAGGGTGAATGTTCACAATCCGTCCACGATACTCGTCGATAATATCACCCGGAACCAGCCACATGAACCCTGCCAGAACCACTATATGGGTTTCCCTCCTGCGCAGCATCATAAGCACCTCTCCGGTGGTGTAAAATTGAGACCGGTCGAAAAAAAATGCATCCACTCCCAATGCCGCAGCCCTTTTTAATACCATAGCCTGAGGCTTATTTGACAAAACGAGGGTTACTTTTGCTTTTTTTTCGGTCGAAAAGTATCTGATGATGTTTTCAGCGTTGGTCCCGGCACCTGAGGCAAATATTGCTATATTCTTCATATTCTGATACTTAATCTGTTTTTCGGTTCGGGCCGGCGGAGCTCAGTTTTGAGTCTTAAAATACTGAATATTTGTGACTTATATCTGTCAAGATACAAATTTCCGGTAAATTCCTTGAATTTTATGGTACAAATATATTTCTTTGCAGAGTTTTAAAAGTGAGTATTAACCTAAAATTGACTAGTATGTCTGACATTTCCACAAGGGTAAAGAAGATCATCGTTGAAAAGCTTGGCGTTGATGAAACAGAAGTTACTCCCGAAGCACATTTTACAAATGACCTTGGTGCGGACTCTCTTGACCAGGTAGAGCTGATCATGGAATTTGAAAAGGAGTTCAATATCGGAATTCCTGATGATCAGGCAGAAAGCATCAGCACAGTAGGCGAAGCCATCAAGTATATTGAAGAGAACGCCAAGTAGTTATCTCTGGTAACCCATAAATGAGGCGTGTAGTAGTTACCGGGATGGGGGCGCTGACCCCCATCGGGAACAATCTGCAGGATTTTTGGAAAAATCTTGTTGATGGTGTCAGTGGTGCTGAGTTGATAACGCGTTTTGACCCGTCCAGGTTCAAAACCAGGTTTGCCTGCGAGATCAAGGAGTATGATCCTTCACGTTATTTGGACAGGAAGGAATCGCGCAAAATGGACCGCTATACCCAGTACGCCCATATTGCTGCTGATGAGGCAGTAAAAGATGCAGCTCTTGATCCCGGGGCAATCGACAAGGATCGTTGCGGTATAATCTGGGGTTCAGGCATTGGCGGCATAGAGACTTTTCTTGACGAGGTGAAGGGGTTTGTTACGGGCGACGGCACGCCCCGTTTCAGTCCATTTTTCATTCCCAGGATGATCAGTAACATCGCTGCCGGAATGCTCTCAATCAAGTATGGTTTCCGCGGGCCCAACTTTGGGACTGTCTCAGCGTGTTCTTCTTCTACGAATGCACTCATTGACGCATACTATTACATAAAGCTTGGCAAGGCTGACCTGTTTATTGCAGGAGGCTCGGAGGCGTCAATCAATCCGGCAGGCATAGGCGGGTTCAACGCCATGCAGGCCATGTCAACAAACAATGATGAGTATGCCACTGCCTCCCGCCCTTTTGACGTCACCCGTGATGGCTTTGTCATTGGCGAGGGTGCCGGCACCCTCATACTAGAGGAGCTTGGCCATGCCAGGGCCAGGGGCGCACGCATCTATGCAGAGCTGGCAGGTTCCGGCCTCACAGCTGACGCCTATCATATTACTGCTCCTCACCCTGACGGCATAGGAGCTGTCAATGTAATGAAACAGGCTATCGATGAAGCCGGTCTGAAACCCTCTGACGTTGACTATATCAATGTTCACGGCACTGCCACCCCTCTTGGTGACATAGCTGAGATAAAAGCCATCAATGCTCTCTTTGGCGAACACGCTTACAAACTGAACATCAGCGCAACAAAATCGATGACCGGCCACCTTCTTGGTGCCGCCGGGGCAGTTGAAGCCATAGCAACAATCATGGCGATTGTTCATGGCATCGTTCCGCCAACAATCAACTTCAGGAATCCTGATCCTGCAATAGACCAGAACCTGAACCTCACCCTGAACAAGGCTCAGCGGAGAACAGTAAATGTGGCTCTCAGCAACAATTTCGGCTTCGGGGGTCACAACGCATCAATCCTGATCCGGAAATTCAATGAATAGTGTTCCTGCTTAACAGGAAGAAAAACAACACACTCATCCATGACCGTGACAAATTCCGGTCAGAGCTGAAGAACCTTCTCGGGTTTCGTCCGCGTAACCTCAGGTTGTATGAAATGGCCTTCATACACCGTTCTGCAACCCATACCCTTCCTGACGGCGTCAGGGTCAACAATGAACGTCTTGAATATCTGGGTGATGCAATTATAGACTGCATCCTGTCAGATTATCTTTTCCACCTGTACCCGGAGGCAACCGAAGGGTTCCTGACAAAAACCCGGGCACGAATCGTCAACCGCGAGACGCTCAACCAGCTTGGCCTTTCCATGGGACTTGACAGGCTGATAGTCTCCAACCTGGCACCCTCAGACTCGCCCCGCAATCTCTACGGCAACGCCGTTGAAGCACTCGTGGGTGCGCTGTTCATCGACAGGGGCTATGACCGCACCCGCAAATTTCTTATCGAGCGCGGACTGAAAAGACATTTCAATCTCAGCGCCTTGCTGGCAGCGGAGACGGATTTCAAGAGTATGATCCTCGAATATTGCCAGAAGAAAAAACAAAAGCTTAACTTCACCTCACGGGAGAAGCAATCAGGCGGCAACGGTCACCCCATCTTCACCGTGACACTCGAGATCAGCAATAAGGTGATTTCGCAGGGCGAAGGGTCAACGAAGAAGGATGCTGAGCAGGTTGCGTCGATGGCTGCCCTCAATAAACTGGGTCTGTTAAAAGGATGAGCAGGGAAAAGAAGATCACCAGGCATACTATCGGAACAGGCGAACCACAGCCATTCTTTTTTCTGGGAGTGGTGTCAGCTGAGCCCGATTACCGTCTTTCAGTGATGATAAACAGACATCTGGGAACTGACCTGAGAAAATGCAATGAAGATATAACCGTTGCCGGTCCGGCAGGAACACAGCAGTTCTCACGTTTCTCACCTGAAAACCGTGCATTTTCACTCGTATCAAACCGAAGCGGGGTAAATGTCCTGCTGCGCAAACTGAAAAACATCGATTACCTGCTGGTGCCTGGCGGCGTTCAGGGGAAAAAGGAAGCTGAAGAGCTTGCCGCTTCACTGAGGCTTATCCCCGAAATAACCGCAGTGTTCATTTTTGACAGCCGCCACAACAGTGACCAGAACCTCTCACTCCTGGCGCTGTAAAAGAGAAAGAGGAGACAATTTCTCGCCTCCTCTTCAGTGTTAACCCTAAAACTAACCTAACCTATGAAAAAACTCCACTTATACTATCACAATTATCGTGCCATAACTGATGCAAATATCAGAACCTTTTTCCGGATATTTTCTTAAGGATATGTTAATGAATTGATCTTTAACATTTTTTTAATACTTTGTTTTTTTTACCTTGCCTCTATACCTGTTATAGAAGATTAAGTGTATCTATTAAAGATTTAACAGATTAATTTTGTTAACCATGAAACGTTCATACATTGTTCTCCTGGCCATATTCTTTTTCCTGGCCATATCTGCCCTGGTAATAATCCAGGTCAGATGGATCAACAATGTAGTTAGCGCAGAGGATCAGCAATTCAGGTTTGGAGTGAATGAAGCCCTTAAAGAGGTAGTATCAGAGCTGGAGAAGGCTGAAACATACAAGCGCATAATGAGCGATATCAACCCCGAACCGACTCCACAGGAGACCGATGAAACTTCAGACCAGTCAGAGCAGAAATCAGCCGAAGAAAAGCTTCTTGAAAAATACGGTTTCGACCCCGGTGTCAGGTCAGTAATTATCAGCAGGGCCGGTTATACATACCTGCTCGATTCTGACAGTCTGGAAGTTGAATCATACTTTGAAAGCGCTGAGCCTGACGGGCAGATTCTCACAGCCGGCGCAACCAGCAGGATGACCAGCAAGATCATCTCCATTGAAAAAATTGTGAGCAAAATACTTCATGAGACTCCTCCCCTGCGTGACCGTTTCACGGCAGATGAGCTGAACAGCCTGATAAGGAGATCACTTGACGCAGTGGGTATCCATCTTGAATATGAGTGTTCGGTGCGGGGCGCCTATGGCGATTTAATTTATATAACACCAAACTTTCAGGGAAGCAGCGGGGCAAACAAGTACCTCCGCCAGCTCTTCCCGAATGACCCGGTGCCCGGGAACAATATCCTTACGATCTATTTTCCCGAGGAGGAAGAGTATAAGTTCAGCCAGATCGCATTCATGGCAAGCTCATCAATGCTGATAGTCCTGCTGCTGACACTGCTTGCTACAGGAACCTTCATCGTCATCTTCCGCCAGAAGAGGCTGTCAGAGATACGGAGCGACTTCATCAACAACATGACTCATGAGCTTAAAACGCCGATAGCTACCATATCACTGGCATCGCAGATGCTTGACGACCCCTCCATTCCTGAGAGCTCGCGAAATATTGGCAGCATAGCCACGGTGATCAGGGAAGAGAGCAACAGGCTGAAAGTGCTGGTTGAAAGGGTGCTGCATACGGCAATCTTTGAAAAAGCCAAACTGAAGCTCAACAAACAGCCTGTTGACATTCATGCACTCATCTTACGGTCAGTTGATGCCTTCAAACTCCAGGTAAACGGACGCGGAGGAACCATCTCAACCTTCCTTGACGCCTCTGACCCGGTTGTGGCAATTGATGAGGCCAACATCTTCAATGTGATGCTCAACCTCATTGACAATGCCCTCAAGTACACCCTCGACACACCTGAAATAACCATCACAACTGCAACATGGAACAGGGGCATCATCATTACCGTATCAGACAACGGAATTGGCATCCCGCGGGAGCACCTGAAACATGTCTTCGAAAAGTTTTACCGCGTTCCTGCGGGAAATACACATAATATCAAAGGATTTGGCCTTGGACTCAGCTATGTGAAGAAGATCATTGAAGAGCATTACGGCACCATCAAAGTGGAGAGCCAGACCGCAAAAGGAACCAGGATTATCATTCATCTTTTAAAAGAACCGCCAAAATGAAGAAAATCAGCATATTACTGGCAGAAGATGATCCCAACCTCGGGCAGTTGCTGAAGAACTACCTCATTGCAAGGGAGTACGACACAACACTGGTCACCGACGGTGCACAGGCCATGCAGATATACAGGAAAGAGAGATACCAGCTCTGCATCCTTGATGTTATGATGCCGGAACTCGATGGATTCACGCTGGCGAAGAAAATCAGGGCGCTTGACCCTCACATCCCGATAATCTTCCTTACCGCCAAGAATCTTAAGGAAGATGTGATTGAAGGATTCAAGTCAGGTGCTGATGACTACCTGACCAAACCATTTTCAATGGAAGAGCTGCTGTACCGTATTGAGGCCATACTGCGGCGTGCCGCAGGAAAAATGACCGAACCTCCTGCATCATCATACACCATCGGGAAATTCACCTTTGACGTGACGAAACAGTTGCTGATTTTCAATGATCAGTCGCGCAAGCTCACCACCAAGGAGTCTGAGCTCCTGGAGCTGCTCTGCCGCCACCGTAATGAGGTGCTTGAACGTAATTTCGCACTCAAGTCCATCTGGATTGATGACAACTATTTCAATGCGCGGAGTATGGATGTTTACATCACCAAACTGCGCAAGTATCTGAGCAGGGATGAATCCGTGGAGATACTGAATATTCACGGCAAAGGGTACAAACTGCTCTGCTGAGCAGGACTATTCCGAAACCGGGCAGGGGCGCCGGGAGCAGGACTATACAGAAAATGGGCAACGCTGCCGGGCGCAGGACTATTCTGAAATCGGGCCCGACTGACAGGTGCACAAATGAATACCCCGCCCGGATAACAAATCCGCACGGGGTATGAGTCTAGGTTAGTTTCAGGGTCTTTCAACAAGCAAAAAATTCTTCCCCTCAAAACCCAACGAAGCGCTAAGTTAGTATAATTTCTTGATTTGCAATACCACCCCTCTCATTTTTTATGTCAGTCGAGCTTAAGCACAGCCAGGAATGCCTGCTGCGGTACCTCCACGTTGCCTACCTGGCGCATTCTTTTCTTGCCCTTCTTTTGTTTCTCAAGCAGTTTTCGCTTCCTGGTTATATCACCACCGTAGCATTTTGCGGTTACATCCTTGCGGACTGCCTTGACTGTTTCGCGGGCAATGATCTTGGCACCTATGGCTGCCTGTATGGCAATGTCAAACTGCTGTCTCGGTATCAGCTCGCGCAGCTTTTCGCACATCCTGCGTCCGAAATCATATGCATGGCCCCTGTAGATAAGGGTTGAGAGTGCATCAACCATCTCCCCGTTGAGAAGTATGTCAAGCCTCACCAGATCAGCTTTCTTGTAACCGGTGATGTGATAGTCGAACGAGGCATAACCCTTCGAGATACTCTTCAGTTTGTCATAGAAGTCGAACACTATCTCTGACAATGGCATGTCAAAGGTCACCTCCACCCTGTCACTGGTGAGGTAAACCTGGTTCTTCATCGTACCTCTCTTGTCAATGCAGAGCTTCAGGATTGCTCCAAGGTACTCCGACTTTGATATCACCTGGGCATGAATGTATGGTTCCTCTATCTCGTCGATTGTTGTTGCGGGCGGCATTCCTGACGGGTTGTGCACGTCAATGATCTCACCCTTTGTTGTCAGCACACGGAAAGAGACATTCGGCACGGTGGTTATGACATCCATGTCGAACTCGCGGTCGAGCCGTTCCTGTATTATCTCCATATGCAGCAGCCCCAGGAAGCCGCACCTGAAGCCGAAACCCAGGGCAGCAGATGACTCAGGAACGAAAGTCAGTGACGCATCATTGAGCTGCAGCTTTTCAATTGATGCCCGAAGGTCTTCGTAGTCATCCGCATCAACGGGGTAAATACCCGCAAAGACCATAGGCTTCACGTCGGCGAAGCCGGAGATGGCCTTGTCGCACGGCCTGGCCACATGTGTTATTGTGTCACCCACTTTTACCTCGGCAGAGACCTTTATGCCTGAAATAATATAACCCACGTCACCTGCCCTGAGCACATCGCGCGGTTCGCGCTTAAGTTTCAGGACACCTATCTCATCGGCATCATACTCGCTGCCGGTGTTTACAAACTTCACCATTTCATGGGTCCTGATGGTGCCGTTGATAATTTTGAAATAGGCTATGATACCCCTGTATGAGTTGAAGACAGAGTCGAATATGAGCGCCTGAAGGGGTGCATCCGGGTCCCCTTTGGGGGCAGGTATCCTGGTGATGATCTCTGACATGATTCGGTCAATGCCCATTCCGGTGCGGGCACTGGCCTCGATTATCTCTTCCCGGCTGCAACCGATGAGGTCAACAATCTGATCCTTCACCTCATCGGGCATGGCGCTGGGTGAATCCATCTTGTTTATCACAGGGATTATCTCAAGCCCGTGCTCAATGGCCATGTAGAGGTTGGATATAGTCTGAGCCTGAATTCCCTGGGTGGCGTCAACCACCAGGAGGGCTCCTTCGCAGGCAGCGATGGAACGCGAAACCTCATATGAAAAATCGACATGCCCGGGGGTGTCAATCAGGTTGAGAAGATACTCCTTCTCCTCATACTGATAAGACATCTGTATGGCGTGGCTCTTGATGGTGATTCCGCGCTCACGTTCAAGATCCATATTGTCAAGAACCTGATCGTGAAAATCACGCTCATCAACGGTACTGGTCTTCTCAAGAAGTCTGTCGGCAAGAGTGCTCTTGCCATGGTCTATGTGCGCTATTATGCAAAAGTTGCGTATATATTCCATCAGTCGCCGTTCGGTTCAATACAGGTGCAAATATATACAATTTGACCCTTTCTTAATTGACCCACGGATTATGATAACGTACCGCATTTTCTGTTAATTTAGCAGATTCCTTAAGCAGGAACGGATGATAACCCTGGCAGTATAGATCACGTTGCTTATCCCGGGATATCTTGTCTGCGGAAGAGTGGCCGAAAGATTCTTCGGGATGGACCCGGCACTGCCAATGAAGGTTTCACTGACAGCAGGCATAGCTGCTGCAGTGGCAGCGTTCGCACTGTTTCTGGCAGTACTGAGGAAAAAGAGGTTGCAGTAGAATCAGCAGGTTTCAGGCGGAGGGGCAATCTCCGGGTTTCTTCGCCCGGCTACGGGCATATCACATTCAAGTTTCGCAATCTCGCGGCGGAATAAGATGAATGAGATCACCGCTGCTGCAAAATCCGAGACGGGAATGGCTACCCATACACCTAATGCGCCCCAGAACTCCGGAAGAATGATGATCAGCGGAAAAAGGATGATTATTTGCCTGAGCATGGAAAGGAATATTGCCAGCCTGGCTTTCCCTATCGCCTGGAAATAGTTGGAAGATATGATCTGGAATCCGACAACGGGCAGAGCGGCGCAGTATATGCGAAGCCCCAGTGTGCCTGCCTCGCGCAGTTCAGGGCTGTCTGTGTTGAAGATGCTTATTATTACCCCGGGAGCAAGCATACATATCAGCCATCCGCCAACAGCAATCAGCGTGGCGTATCTGATTGCCTTCATTATGGTCTCCTTCACACGGCAGAAGAGGCCGGCGCCATAGTTGAATCCGATAATAGGCTGTACAGCCATATTGATGGAGATGATCGAGATCACCAGCAGCATAGTGGCGCTGTTGACTATACCAAGCGCTGCTATGGAGATATCTCCGCCATACCTGATGAATTTTGTATTCATTACTCCCCAGATAATGCTCGAGGCCAGGTTCATCGCAAACGGGGCAAAGCCTATGGAGACTATATGCCTGATGATATAGAAGTCTGGCCTGAATGTGGCAGCGGTGAGCCTGGTAACGCTCCTCTTGCTGCGGAAATGAAGCAATACCCATACGGCCAGTACGAGATGCGATATCACCGTGGCGATGGCGGCTCCCTTTACTCCCATGTCAAGGCCAAAGATGAATATCGGATCAAGTATTATGTTCAGGCCTGCACTAATGAATATGGAATACATCGCTATCCGCGGATTACCCTCGGCCCTGATGACGTTGTTCAGTGAGAAGCCTACAGTGGCCAATGGTGTTCCGAGGAGGATAATGGTAAAATAGTCAGAGGCATATTTGATTGTCTCCGGCCCGGCGCCAAAGATCTGCAATACCCGGTCACGCACCAGGAACCCTGCTCCCATCAGTACCAGTCCCAGAACAAGTGAAAGAAAGAATGCATTTCCCAGGATGCGGTTAGCCCTGTTGAAGTCCTTTTCACCAAGGGCGAGTGAGATACGTACTGCCGAGCCCATGCCAACAAGCATCCCGAAGGCCATGAAGACTATCATCAGCGGGAACACCACTGTCAGTCCTGACAGTGCCAATGCGTCAACTCCCTGGCCGATATAGATGCGGTCAACCACGTTGTAGAGCGCGTTTGCCATCATGCTGGCAAATGCGGGGAGGAAGTATTTCCACATAAGTCTCCCTGGTTTCTCGTGCTCGAGCTCGTATACCTGCCTCGGATCAGTCATGACTGCAAAGATGGGGAAATCAGGCAATAAAAAGCTGCCCCGGAGTCCGGAGCAGCCTTTCCTATTAAATCAATAAGCTTCTTCCTTTTACATCATGCCGGGCATTCCGCCGCCTCCCATTGCGGGGTTCGGCATTGGATTCTCCTCTTTCTCCTCGACAATAACTGCCTCGGTAGTGAGGAACATACCTGCTATTGATGCGGCATTTTCCAGAGCTATCCTCGCAACCTTTGCCGGATCAATCACACCAGCCTTCATAAGGTTCTCGAACTTGTCAGTATGAGCATTATACCCAAAATCGTCTTTACCTTCACTGACCTTCTGCACAATAACTGCACCCTCGAGTCCGGCATTAATAACTATCTGACGAAGAGGTTCTTCGATAGCCCTCTTTACAATATCAATACCGGTATTCTGGTCATCATTGTCGCCTTTCAGTTTTTCAAGCAGTGGTATTGCCCTGATGTAAGCCACTCCCCCTCCGGGGATAATACCCTCGTCTATAGCAGCGCGTGTCGCATGAAGAGCATCGTCAACACGGTCCTTCTTTTCCTTCATTTCTACTTCTGAAGCAGCGCCAATGTAGAGAACTGCCACGCCGCCGGCCAGTTTGGCAAGCCTCTCCTGGAGTTTCTCCTTGTCATAGTCTGAAGTGGTGGTGGATATCTGCTGCTTGATCTGGTTGATCCGTGCCTGAATCATTTCTTTTTCACCTGCACCGTTCACTATAGTGGTATTCTCCTTATTGACGGTCACTTTGTCAGCGACGCCGAGATCAGCCATAGTGGCATTTTCGAGCTTCATGCCTCTCTCTTCCGAGATGACGGTACCACCTGTCAAAATGGCTATATCTTCAAGCATCTCTTTCCTTCTGTCGCCAAAACCCGGGGCTTTGACGGCACAAACCTTCAGTGAGCCTCTCAGACGGTTTACCACCAGGGTTGCAAGAGCTTCGCCCTCAACATCCTCGGCAATGATCATCAGACCACGGCCGCTGCGTGCGGTTTCTTCAAGTATCGGCAGAAGGTCTTTCATTGATGAGATCTTCTTGTCATGGATCAGGATGTATGGATTTTCCATCTCGACTTCCATTTTGTCAGGATTTGTGACAAAATAGGCTGAAATGTATCCGCGGTCGAACTGCATACCTTCAACAACCTCAACTTTTGTCTCGGTACCTTTTGCCTCTTCCACGGTGATGACGCCTTCCTTCTTCACCTTGTCCATCGCAGTGGCGATGAGTTTACCTATCTCATCGTCGTTATTTGCTGAAACACGGGCAACCTGTTCAATTTTTTTCAGATCCTCGCCAACGCTCTGTGACTGGTTTTTAATGCTCTCAACAACTGTTGCCACAGCCTTGTCAATTCCTCTCTTGAGGTCCATCGGGTTAGCACCGGCAGTTACGTTTTTGAGTCCTACACTGATAATGCTCTGTGCCAGAACTGTGGCTGTGGTGGTACCGTCACCTGCAGTGTCTGAGGTCTTTGATGCAACTTCCTTGACCATCTGTGCACCCATATTCTGGTATGGATCGGAGAGTTCGATCTCCTTTGCAACGGTCACACCGTCCTTGGTAATCTGTGGGGCACCGAATTTCTTTTCCAATACTACGTTGCGTCCCTTGGGGCCAAGTGTTACCTTAACGGCATCTGCAAGACGGTCAACACCTTCCTTCAGAAGGCTACGAGCTTCGATATTAAATTTTATTTCCTTTGACATTGTTATTCATTTTTAAGTTGTTACGAAATATAGAGAACATCAGACTGAGAAAGAAGGAGATAGTCTGTACCATCGATATTCAGTTCCTGACCGGAATATTTCCCATAGAGAACAACATCTCCCTTTTTAAGTTCCATCTCTTCATCTTTTTTCGCAGCACCAACAAGAACAACAGTGCCTGCGCGGGGTTTTTCCTTTGCTGAGTCAGGGATAATAATGCCACTGGCGGTCTTTTCCTCAGCCTCCTGAGGCTTAACGAGGACCTTACCTGCCAGCACTTTTCCTTTTAATTGTGCCATTGCTAGAAGTTTTATAGTTAAACAATATTTTTCCTGCTTCAGAATTTCATAATCTGTGCCAAATGCAAGTTGGCAAAAAAAAAGTGTCAGTTCATGACAAACTGACACTCCTTTGTCTTTATGGTGTCACTATTATTCGTTACCGCCGTCAGGCTGCCCCTGTACAGGTGTCTGTGTGGGAAGCACCGGTATGGCGTTGGGATCCTGTGCTCTTTCAATTGACGACTTGATAACCGACTCTTTCGCGCCCTGACCTCTCGGAATTGAGGCAGTGGCTGCCAGGCAAAGAATCAGGATGGCAACTCCGAGGGTCCATGTTGATTTCTCAAGGAAGTCAGCTGTCTTGCGTACGCCCATCGACTGACCGGCTGAGGTGAAGTTCGCTGCGAGACCACCTCCCTTGGAGTTCTGAACCAGCACCACCAGTATTACAAGTGCACATGCAATGATAACCAGGATCGTAAGGAAAATATAAATACCCATTGTTATACTATTTTATTAAATCTTTGATCTTTTCAATACGGCTTGCAAAGTAAACACTTTTTTCCGGATATTGTATTGAGAGTTTTTCATAAATATTTATTGCCCTGGAATAATAGCCCTGATTGATGTAAATTTTTGCCAGTGTTTCAGTTATGAATTTGCCATGTTCCTCCGTGCTTTCTGCCGACAGGTCCTTTACCGGCTGAAGATCGTCCGGAGAAAGCCTCTCAATTGAAGGACTGGTTCTGATAAAGCGGTCAATCAGATCAGCCGGGGTCAGCTGGGCTGCTGGTTCTGCCTCTTCCGGCGGCCCGTCCGGGGTCAGTTGCGCTGCTGGTTCTGCCTCTTCCGGCGGCTCATCAGGGGTCAGTTGTGTGGCAGACTCAGTCTCTACGACCGGTTCGTCCGGAACCGGCTCTGCAGCAGGCTCATACTCCAGCACTAGTTCATCCGGAACCGGCTGTGCAGCAGGCTCATACTCCAGCACCGGCTCGTCCGGGATCAGCTCGAGGAGCTCCTCCTGCCAGGGTTTGGCCTCAGCTTCTGATTCTGCCGGTGCAGCTGGCTGGCATTCTATCTCAACTGGGGATTCAGGTTCCGTTACCGGCGGCGCCTCCGGCATTTGTGCGATGATGGGAATCTGTTGTTCCTGAGCCTGCTGAGCCACCCGGTCAGCTGCTGCCCTGTGAATCTCTTCAAGCTCCCTGAGTCGCGCTTCAATCTCAGCAATAAGATCCTCCCGGGTGCGCGGTCTCTCTGTTTGCTCCTCTGACGGCTGCTCTTCAGCACCGTCAATGACATTACCTGCAATTTTGTCACTGGCGACAAAAATCTCATCAGTGACCAGGACTTCTTCAGTGACCGGAGCCTCAGCAGTGCCGGAGGCCTCATCCGGGACGGAAACCTCCTCTGTGACTGGAATTTCATCAGCGCCAGAAACCTCATCCGGAACATGAATATCATCAGTAACCGGGGCCTCATCAGTGACCGGAGCTTCATCCGGAACAGAAATCTCTTCAGCTACCGGGACTTCCTCAGCTCCAGGAATCTCATCAGCGCCAATGGTCTCTTCCGAAACAGGAACCTCCTCAGCGCCAGAAACCTCATCCGGGACAGGAAGATCATCAGTAACCGGGATCTCATCAGTGACCAGGACTTCTTCAGTGACAGAGACCTCATCCGTAACGAGCACATCATCAGCGCCGGAAGCCTCCTCCGGGACTGGAACCTCTTCAGTGACCGGAGCTTCATCCGGAACGGGCACATCATCAGTGATCTGGACCTCCATAAATACCGGAGTTACACCTGTTGCCGGGATAACCACCGGGGTAACCCCGTCACCCGGCGACTCAGCAAATGCAGGTTTGGCAACATCCCCTTCACCTGAAGCATCAGCAGCATCAGCAGGATCAAGAAACAAATAATAGTAAAGCACCTCCCTGTCAGCCACTGAAAGAGCTGATACCCGGAGCTGTGAGTCAAACCGGATGTCATTGTTCTCCTTCAGCCCCCGAAGAAGAAGCATATGGGCAGAATGAAACCAGGGGAAAAGGGAAGTAAGCTCCCTCAACTCATCCAGGTCTCCCGGACCCGGGAGATTAATTCCTGAAATGAACCCGTTGAATTCATTCCTGTTCATGAGCAGAATTACCAGTTGACAAACGCCCTGTTAAATATATCTTCGATAAGCATCTTCACAATTTCTTCTGTCAGGCCGGCTTCAACATCACTCAGATCAAACGCGCTGTTGTATTCCTGATAACGGGTGAAGGTCTGATCAAAGCTGAGTTCATCATTGAATCCATTCAGATACCTGACCCGCACGGAGATTGAGAACCTGTTCATGGCAGCCTGTTCATTGCCGCTGACAGTAAGCGGCTGCGTCTTGTAGTCAGTGATCTCTCCCTCGAAACTCAGATCGCCCCCCGATGATACCATATCAAGATTGGTCTGCGCCCTGCACATATCGATAAGAGCATCGGTAACGGTCTGTGCCAGTCCGGGTACCACATGGCTTGCCCTGTTCTGAAAGGTTGTCACACTGATGGTTTTTGCCTCCACCGGTATGGAGGCACCGGTGAATTTATATGTGATTTTAACTCCGCAGCCGGCAGTAATCGTCAGCAGAATCAGCGGCACCATTATCTTTATTATCCTATGCATCAAGCTTGTACTCCTTTATTTTTCTGTAGAGAGTTCTTTCGGATATCCCCAGTTCAGCCGCCGCCAGCTTTCTCTTGCCGTTGTTCTTTTCAAGTGCCTTCTTAATGAGTTCCTTTTCACGGTCAATCAGTGAGAGAGACTCCTCTATCACCTCCTCGGTGTCCTCAATCACCCTGCTCTCCTTCGGCGGGCTGTAGCTTACACTCACCGGTTGTACCGGCTCATACTGCTGGCCGGGAAGCAAACTCTGGTTATAAAGGTTTCGCGCAGCGCGCACACCGCTTTCTGTCAGGTTGTCAGCATCACCGGTGGTCAGCAGGTCATAGACAAGATTCTTCAGGTCATGCATGTCACTCTTCATGTCGAACAACACCTTATAGAGAATCTCCCTTTCACTGCTGAAGTTCTTATCATCGGCATATCCCCTTACAGGAACAGGAAGCCTCCCGGTCCGTATATCCGGAAGATAATGTGCAAGTTTAGCGGCAGTGACATCACGGTCCTGCTCAATTACTGACATCTGTTCAGTGATATTCTTCAGCTGCCTTACATTGCCAGGCCAGTAGTAGTTCAGCAGCATCTCCCTGGCCTGGTGATCAAGCCTGATGGCCGGCATCCGGTAGCGTTCCGCGAAATCAACAGCGAACTTCCGGAACAGTAAAACGATATCTTCACCTCTTTCGCGAAGGGGCGGCACACGTATGGGTACCGTATTCAGCCTGTAGAAAAGGTCCTCACGGAACCTTCCCGAGCTCACTGCCTGGACAATATCAACATTGGTGGCGGTAATGACCCTGACATCGGTCTTCTGAACCTTTGATGAACCAACCCTTATGAATTCACCGCTCTCCAGTACCCTGAGCAGCCTGACCTGCGTAGAGAGGGGCAGTTCAGCCACCTCATCAAGGAATATCGAACCTCTGTTTGCAACCTCGAAGTAGCCCTTGCGGCTCTCCGTTGCCCCGGTAAAAGCACCCTTCTCATGTCCGAAGAGTTCCGAATCAATCGTTCCCTCCGGTATGGCGCCACAGTTCACCGCTATATACGGACCGTGCTTGCGCAGGCTGAAGGTGTGTATCACCTGCGGAAAAACCTCCTTCCCGGTTCCGCTTTCACCTGTTATAAGTACAGAGAGGTCTGTGGGGGCCACCTGAACAGCTATGTCAAGAGCCCTGTTCAGTCCCTCATGATTGCCAATTATTCCAAACCTCTGTTTTACGCTCTGTAATTCCTTCATCAAAATCCAATGAACTGCGAATTTACGACTTTTTTACATTATGTTAAAGCTGTTTTTAGTAATTTGGAGCCATGAAAGAGTGCCATTCACTGCGGTTTACGGGGATTATCCCTGCACGATATGCCTCAGCACGCTTCCCCGGAAAACCTCTTGCCCTCATCGGCGGGATGACAATGATCGAGAGAGTGTACCGGCAGGCTTCACTGGTTCTGGAGGAGACCTGGGTGGCAACTGACGATGAGCGCATCCGCGAAGCGGTAACCGCCTTCGGCGGGAAGGTTGTAATGACCTCACCAGAGCACCGGAGCGGAACTGACCGCTGTGCCGAAGCAGCTACTGTGGTCACCGACGGAAGCGAAAACAATATCATTATCAATATCCAGGGCGATGAACCGTTTATCAGGCCGGAACAGATCAGGACTCTGATGGATTGCTTCACCGGCAATGAGGTGATGATAGCGACCCTTATCCGCAGGGTTGAGCCGGATGAAGATCTTTTCAATCCCAACCAGCCCAAGGTCATTGTCAGAAAAAACATGGATGCCATTTGCTTCAGCCGGTCAGTTATTCCTTTCTTCCGTGATTCACCTGCAGATGAATGGATTCTGAAACACACCTATTACAAGCACATTGGCCTCTATGGCTATCGCGCCTCAACCCTCAGGGAGCTGACCCTCCTCCCCCGGTCGCCCCTCGAGAAGGCCGAGAGCCTTGAACAGATGAGATGGATAGAAAACGGCTATTCCATCCGCTGCGCCGTCACCCCCTGGGAGAGTATCGGCATTGACACCCCCGAAGATCTTGACAGGGCAGCAAGGATGCTTAAATAATTCAGGCTACAAAAGCTTTTTGAAATAATCTTCCTCGGTGTCAAAGTTGAGAAACGGGGCCCGGTTTTTAAGATCATTGATTTTTTCAAGCATGGCGCTGGCGAAAATGGCAGTTTCACGCTTCCCTTCATTTCCTCCGGATAACCGGTGCGCCATGGCACGGGTGATCCTGGCTGCCTCGTTCCATAGTCTCATGGTGTGGGCTGAAATAAACATATTGCTGAACTTTTCCCATATATAGTCAATCCCCGTCTCAGAGGGATGAACCATATCCGGGGCATAATAACGGTAGTCACGAAGTTCATCCATAAATATCTCGTAGGCCGGGAAGTAGCCTTCAACTGAAGGATGCGAGAGCAGTTCCTCTGCGGCCAGCAGAAGATGAGCCTTGCTCAGCTGGTTTGCATGAGCGCCGTCGCTCAGGTGGCGGACAGGACTGACGGTGAACCATACCTTCAGTGAGGGATTGGCCTCAGCCAGGCGGTCGAGTGTCTCCCTCCAGCGGGTGGCAATCTCAGACCATGATGCCTGCCTGCGGATGAACAGTGAGGAAGGGAGCTTGTGGCAGTTGGCCACAATGGCTCCGCTTTCCCTGAGTGTATATATATAGGATGTGCCGAACGTGACAAAAAGGAACGAAGCCCTCCCTGTGAAGGCAGAAGCTGAGAGACTCACCTCATTCAGCCTCTCTATCAGTACATCACGCTCATAAGATGAGAAGGCGGTGTGATGATCAAGGCTCATGTATCTGTTCTGGTGAAGGTAAATATCCTTTTCGGTATAGGTGTAACCGGAGATGAACCTGTCAACAGCCCCGGCTACTGAAAACGGATTAAAAAGAGTGCCATGAGGATTGGTCATGACCGGAAGCTTGCCGGCTGCCATACGGTAGCCAATCTCGTTGGCAAAGCATGAGCCAAGAAACATAACCGGAGTGTCATAACTGATCTCCGAAGCTGTGGCAGGCATCTGCACACCTGTAAGAAGGTCCATCACCCAAAAATAATTATACCAATGTGTCCATCCACTCCGTGATGAAGTCGAAGTGATCCTGCTTCAGCGGATCATTGTGCAGTTCATGGTAGCCTTCGTTCCACAGCTTCAGGGTAGCCTTTGGAGCCTGGCCTGCCACCTGCACCGACCCTGACGGGGAGGTGATCATGTCATTGCGTCCGTGTGCCAGCAGCAGGGGAACGGTTATCTCATGCGCGCGGGCAAGAGTCTCTTCAGCTGCAGATGACATCCAGAGATAAAGCCCGGCTGAGATCTGACCATGCACCAGCGGATCACTCCGGTAAGCTTTTACAATCTCCGGGTCACGCGAGAGGTATTCAGTCTTCAGTCCTGATGACTGGGTCAGTCCCGGCATCAGCGTACCGGCTGCCTTCGCAAGAAAAACCTTCAGCGGAGGTGGTGTTTCAGAAAGGATAACCCAGGGTGAGGTAACAATTGCACCGGTCACTGACGGCTTTCTGCGGATGAGGTGATTGAGCACCATGCCCCCTCCGAGACTGTGACCATAAATGAAGAGCGGCACGCCCGAGAAGCTCATGGCAGCCTCGCCCAGTATGCTGTCAATGGTATCATAAACCTTCTCCGGCGATGGTATCACACCCCTCCGGCCTGGTGTATGCCCGTGGCCCGGCAGATCAAACGCCAGCAGAGTCACCTGCCTCTCATTGAACCGTTCAGCCCACGCCTTATACCTGCCGGCATGCTCACCCAGACCATGTACAAGCAGAATGACCGACCGGGGCTCTCCTGCAGCCTCAAACCGGTAAAAAGCTGTCTCTCCCAGAGGTAGATTTTTCAATTCCATAACCACTTTTTTGTAAAGATAATTAAAACCGGAGAAGAGTGGAGCGTGTTCGCCTCTATCCGTTATCACACACGGAGGAGAGCAAAACAGTGCCATCAGATTCACAGACGTGTTCGCGCACAGATGTGATCACCTACAGAGGAGATCAGGAGCAAACCATCAGATTCATTGCCGTGATCAACCACAGACGTGATCACGTACAGAAGAGTGCAGCACAAAGCCATCAGAGTCACAGACGTGTTCGCGCACAGTGGAGAGCAGGAGCAAGCCATCAGAGTCATTGCCGTGATCACGCGCAGAGGAGAGCCAGGCAAATCCATCAGATCCATAGACGTGCTCAAGCACAGACGTAATTATGCACAGTAAAGAGCCAGGTAAAGCCATCAGAGTAATTTTAATACGTATCTCGCTGTCATTATGCTATTTATACAAGCCTGGCCACTTGCTCCTCCATCTTTCCTTTCTGTTCCGGGCAGACCGCAAATAAAAAAATACTTCGTTATCTTAATTTAGACGTATCACATTTATATGCCTGATTTTGTTTGCATTAAAGTTTAGAAAACAGGTAAAGAGAACCTGTTTTATCAATATAATAAGATATTAAGGTATTGTTATCCGAAATAACTGTTTAACTTTGCACCAACAAATAAAAACCACAGAGATGACTTCACAGGAATTTACATCAGGCATAATAGATCTGAAAGGCAATTTTCACAAGTATGCCCTCAGTCTCACCCTTGACCGCGACAATGCACTTGACCTGGTTCAGGACACATACCTGAAGGCAATACAGAACCAGAATAAATTCGTTGATGACACGAACCTCAAGGCCTGGGCCTTCACGATAATGAAAAACACCTTCATCAACAATTACCGTCGCAAGATGAGGGAAAACACTATGATGGACGGCACGCAGGAGCTTTACTATCTCAATCTCCCCTCTGACAAGGGAAGCATTTCACCGGAGTCGGCTTATGCAGGCAATGAGATTGAGAAGGCCATTGACGCGCTTCATGAGGATTACCGTCTCCCCTTTCGCATGCATCTTGAAGGTTTCAAGTACGAGGAGATAGCTGAGAAGCTCAACCTGAAGCTCGGCACGGTCAAAAGCCGCATTTTCTTTGCACGCAAGAAACTCATGAGTGTTCTTAAAGACTACAGTGGTTAGGTTAGACAAAGGATGGTGAAGATGAACTGCCGGATTACATTTGTCCGGCAGTTTCTTTTTCGGCAGGATTTTTGTCGTCCTTGATCACAAATCTCTTTTTCAATACCTTTATAAAAAATCCGACAGCATGAAAACATACATCTTTGTTGCGTTGTTTGCAATTGCGCTTTCTTCTTCCACTCTTGAGGGGCAGGAGAATTATATTCATGTTCCTCCAAGTCATGTTACGGTTTTCAGTAGCGGTGCCCAGCTCTCCGGTGATGCAGCCGTAACTCTTCAGCCCGGGACATGGGAGTACGTTGCCGGGGGACTATCGCCATATATAGATCCAAACAGCATCCAGGTGAGAGGTGAGGGTGATTTTATGATAATGGGTGTGTCACACCGGAACAATTACCTTGAGAATCCTTCAGAGTCAGATAAGATCAGCGCTCTGCGCGAAAGGATAAAAGCCCTGCAGATCAGGATTGAGGATGAGGAAACGGCCACAGAGGTGCTGCTGGAGAAGGAGCGATTTCTCAAGGCCAACTATGACATTGTCAGTCAGAAGTCGACCATAACTCCCGAACAGTTCAGGGCCATGATGGATACCTATGGCGCCGGCATGGAGAGTGTAAAGAGTGCCATTCTCAAAAAAACCAGGATTCTGAAGGAGTACAGGGAAGAAAAGGCAAAGCTTGACCAGCAGCTTGCCGGCACCATTGACCGCTCAAAGATGCCCGCCGGCGAGATTGTCATGACCCTTTCCGGCAGCAAGCCCGTTACCGGGAAACTGAAGATATCATACATGGTGATGAATGCAGGATGGAAGCCGGCATATGACATCAGGGTTGATGATATTACCGAACCGGCCGTAATCATATACAAGGCGAATATCTGGCAGAACAGCGGCGTGGAGTGGAAGGATGTGAAAGTAAGCCTCTCCAATGCCGCACCGATGACTGCCGGCTGCCTGCCTCAGCTGAATCCGTGGTTCATTGACTTCTACCAGCCGGTTATGATGAGAGGATTGCAGGGTAAAGCAGCAGGAGTTAATGTCATTTCAAAACTGGAGCGTGAGGAGATGGCTTCGGAAGAAGTATTTATGGCAGATGATGCCAGTGCCCCCATGCCTGTGACGGTGACAGAGTCAAACATCAGCTTCACTTTTGATATCAACGTGCCCAAGACCATTGCATCAGGCGGCAAGCCGGAGACAGTGGAGCTGCAGAGGCTTACCGTGCCTGCCACCTACAGCTATGCCGCAACGCCCAGGCTTGCCTCTTCGGCATACCTGATGGGGTACATCACGGAATGGGATAAATACAATCTCCTGCCGGGTGAGTCAAACATCTACTTCAGCAACACCTTCACCGGCAAGGGATACATCAACACCGCCGAGCTGACTGACACCCTTCCGGTATCACTGGGTGCAGACAACAGCATAACCGTGAAGAGGGACCGGCGCACAGATTTCACCTCGCAGAAACTGATCGGGTCCAACAGAGTTGAGACCCTCTCGTTCCTGATCTCTGTCAGGAACAACAAAAACAGGGATGTGACAGTGAAGTTACGTGACCAGTTACCAATACCCCGGAACAGCAATATCACCGTTGAAGCCGTTGAGCTAAGCGGCGGCAAGCAGAACAACACCACGGGCGAGGTTATCTGGGACCTCACTGTTGCACCCCGTGAAACCAGGGAAATTGTCTTTACCTACAGCGTGAAGTACCCGAAAAACAAGAGAGTTATACTTGAATAACAGAGAGTTGGCAAACGACTGACAGGCAAGGTTTTCAACAGCTGTTGAAAACCTTGTTCATTTTATGATAAACCATTGACCTGAAGCTACTTGTTGTTGTTGATAAAGTTGTGGATTTCGTGTTGTTTTCTTAATCGTATTATTTACATGAAAAATTTGATTTGCACATGTTATCTGGTTATATTTGTCCTACCATGTGAGCGATAAAGAGTCGCTCTGAAGCATGAAAGTTCTTTGGATTGGTTTAATTATCACTCTGAATTAACATCAGACTTCAGAGTCTCACGCTGAAGAATCACGGTTCGGAAGCGTCCGTCAAGGGTTCAGGCTGAGAAGCCTTCCCATCATGGCGGTCTGACGGAGCGATCATCAGACGGTGTAACAGCCGCGAGAGGATAGCAACACAGATGCAAGGCTGAAAGCTAATAAGGCAGCAAATGTGCCCGTTCAGAGAGAGGGTCATCATGCCAACCGAACCGGCGAGGATAGGATGGAGATGACCCGGGCATGACAGCAGCTGCCCCTTCGGGGGGTGTCATGCTTCAAGGGTTCATAACTCCGCATCTCAGTATGTGCCCGGAAAACCGCAAGGCCACTACGGATAACAGAAGAGATACCGGAACAGGTCAGCAGTCAGCCTCACGGCAGACCCCGACAGGCCAGGGAAGGGAGGAGTAAGAGAGATGAACCGGCTGCAATAACAGTAGCATGGCGGCATTGACAGTCATGGCTGTCACTCGCCGGAATGGGAACTATTACGTACAGAATGGTTCCCATTCGTGTTTTATATACCTCCCGTTATGGATAAAACTGCCCGGGCATTATAGTATCAGTCCGGCCGGATTCCCCGGGCAAAGCAGGGTCAGTCAGACCTGACCACACGCGCAAAGTATGACCCGTCCGGTTGTAGTATCCCCGGGCAAAGCATGATCAGCCCAACCTGATCCCTGGTCATAGAAAGATCAGTCAGAGCGGATGCCCGGCAAAGTATGACCAGTAAGACCTGATGCCGGGCATACCTGTAAGAAACAAAAAAGGGGCTCAACGCCCCCTGACTACTCCCCTTCCGGAGTGCCTTATAAACTCCAGGATATAATCACGCTCAGGTGTAGAGGGGAAGTTGGCGTCAATATATTCCAGCGCTCTGGTGCCGGTCATCCCCATATTATAGTAAGCCCTGTATATCTCATGCAGCTCATGCATCTTCTCCTTTGTGAAACCCCTCCGTTCCAGTCCCACACTGTTTATTCCCATGAAGGCCAGCGGCTCACGGTCAGCCTTGATGTACGGAGGCACATCCATCCGCACTTTTGATCCGCCACCAAGGAAAGCATGATCTCCTATACGCACAAACTGGTGCACTATGGTTCCCCCGCCCAGCGTCACCCAGTTACCCAGCTCCACCTCACCGGCTATCCCGCTTGAGGCTACCATAATCACATTGTCACCCAGTTGACAGTCATGCGCCACATGAACGTAAGCCATCAGCAGGCAGTTATTCCCGATGATGGTACGCCCTCTTGCGCGCGTTCCCCTGTTGAGTGTGGCAAACTCCCTGACGGTTGTGTTGTCACCTATCTCCAGGGTGGTCTCCTCTCCGCTGAATTTCATGTCCTGCGGTATTGCAGCGATTGAGGCACCGTTAAAGATAAGGCAGTTTCTGCCTATCCTCGCGCCGTCATAGATAACCGCCCCCGAGCCGATCCAGGTACCGTCGCCAATGACAACATCACCATAGATTCTGACAAATGGCTCAACAGTAACCCCCTCGCCAATCTGAGCCTTCGGATCAATATGTGCCAGTGAAGAAATCATATCCTGTTACTTGTTCTTTATAACCTGCGCCGTCATCTCTCCTTCAGCAACCACCTTTTCTCCAACGAAGGCCTGACAGTACATGATCACAATATTCCTCCGTATGGGTTCGGTCATATCTGCCCTTACTATAATGGTATCACCCGGTATAATCTTATGCCTGAACTTCAACCTTTCAATCTTCAGGAAATAGGTCGAGTACCTTTCGGGCTCATCAACATTGTGCAGCACCAGAATGCCTCCCACCTGCGCCATCGTCTCCACCAGCAAAACCCCGGGGAAGACATGCTCCTGCTCGAAATGACCCTGAAAGAAGGCTTCGTTGTAGGTTGTGTTCTTCATTCCGATCACATGGTTCGTGCTGAGTTCAAGTATCTTGTCAACCATTAGAAACGGGAACCGGTGGGGAAGCAGCTTCTTGATCTGCTGTATGTCCATCACCGCCGGCCGTGTAGTATCAAGAAGAGGTATTTCCTTTTTCGTAGCCTGTCTCTTTATCTGCTGCCTGATCAGCCTGGCAAGCCTGGTATTGGAATAATGACCCGGGCGGGTTGCCACTACCTTTCCCTTGATAGGCTGCCCTACCAGGGCAAGGTCACCCATCAGGTCAAGCAGCTTGTGCCTGGCCGGCTCATTGGGATACCTGAGCTTTGTATTGTTTAGCACACCGGCATTGTGTTTCGTTATACCGGGCTTATTGAACATTTTTGCAATGCGGTCAATCTCCTCCTGCTCCACCTCACGTTCCAGGATCACCACGGCATTCTCGAGATCCCCCCCCCTGATAAGTCCCATCCTGAAAAGGGGTTCAAGCTCATGGAAGAAGACAAATGTACGGCTCCCGGCTATTTCCTTTTCAAAGTCATCAATCTGGTCAAGGATGGCATACTGGTTGCCAAGTATCTTCGAGTTGTAATCTATCAGCACATGGGCGCTGAAACGATCGTCGGGGTAGATTATCAGGTCCACTCCGTGCTCCTCATCAGAGAAAGTTATCTTTTCCCTGATTGCATAATAGTTGCGTTCCTCTTCCTGTTCAACTATTCCGGCCTTCTTTATCGCCTCAACGAACATGCGGGAACTGCCCCCCATGATCGGGGCTTCGGGACCGTTTATCTCAATCAGCGCATTGTCAACACGCATTCCCGCAAATGCTGCAAGAATATGCTCAATGGTTGCAACGGAGGCTTCGCCCTGCACCAGAGTCGTACCCCTTGATGTCTCAGTCACATTTTCAGCAATCGCATCTATCAGCGGCGCACCGGGAAGGTCAGTGCGACAAAACTTATAGCCATGGTTCGGAGGAGCAGGCTTGAAAGTCACATTTACATCTATTCCGGAATGAAGACCCTTGCCGCTGAGACTCACCTCATTAACCAACGTCCTTTGTTTTTCACTCATAACAGGTCATTATTATTTGGGCAAAGAAAAGTAATTTTTTCCGAACGGCATAATCAAAAACCTTACATCTGTGTGATGTTCAAATCATTTCCTTTAGACCGTTTTTCGGAACTAGCTGTTTTTTAAAGCTTCAACTGCTTTTTCGAGAGCATCTACCCTGTTGCTCAGATCAGGAAGTTTTCTAAGATAAACTGTTGTTTTCAGGAATTGTTTGCTGTTGGTTGCAGGGTATCCGAGGTAAGTGGCATTCTCTTCGCTGATTGTGCTCATTATGCCCGACTGTGCCCCGATCTTTACACCATCGGCTATCCGCAGATGTCCTGCCAGACCCACCTGCCCTGCAAACATGCAGTTTCTTCCCACGATAGTCGATCCTGCCAGCCCCGACTGGGCGGCTATGACGGTGTTCTCCCCTATTTCGCAATTGTGGCCCACCTGAATAAGGTTGTCAAGCTTGACCCCCTTCCTGATAATCGTTGAGCCCATGGTAGCACGGTCTACGCAGGTGTTGGCCCCGATCTCCACGTTATCTTCCAGTATTACATTGCCTATCTGTGGTATCTTCATGAAGTTGGCATCGGTGACGGGCGCAAAGCCAAATCCGTCAGCGCCTATCACTGCCCCTGCATGGATAATACAATCATTACCGATCACACTATCACGGTACACCTTCACTCCGGGATAAAGTGTACAGTTCCTGCCGATTTTGACATTCTCCCCTATAAACACCTGGGGATAAAGTGAGCATCCGTCACCTATGACAACATTTTCCGAGATAACGGCACAGGCACCGATGAAAACATCCGCTCCCACCGAGGCTTTCTCATCTATTACTGCCGAGGCATGTATCCCCTTCTTTGCCGGCCTGGCCTGTTCATAGAAAGCCAGCAGTCTGGCAAGCGCCTGGTACGGATCATCCACCCGTATAAGGGTTGCCCTGACCTCCTTCGCCGGAGTGAAATCATTACTCACCAGCACAGCAGAAGCGGCTGTTGTGTACAGGTAAGGCTCATACTTCATGTTTGAAAGGAACGAAAGGGCACCCTCCACGCCCTCTTCTATCCTGGCCACTGTGTTGAGTTTCGTGTCCGGATCGCCATCCACCGTACCGTTCAGCATCCGGGCTATCATTGCAGCAGTAAATTCCATCTGGTATATTTTTTATTTTAGTATTTCCTTGGGGTAACACAGATAATATTTCGTCACTTTTTCTGACAGCGCATCTTTGTCAAAGAGGTCAGATACCGCCGTAATATCTTGTGTGGTACCGTTCTTTAGCAATATCCGTACCTCAGGGGTGCCGGGAGCGTATGTCTGGTTGTACACATCGCCGGTGTTGACGAGATAGCCAACCTCGTCATCAGTCAGTCCGAGCACTTCCTTTGCCATGCGTGCTGTTTCACTCACCCTTGCCGGGTGGAACGGGGTTCTCTGAAGCTCTATTGCCAGAAGGTCCCTGTTAACGAATCTCCTGCAGAGCTCTTCCAGCACCCTGTCACCGCAGTTCATCCAGACCTTTGTTGCGGAGATTATGTCACTCTCGTCGAGAGCGGTAAAGTGCCCCACCAGTGATGCCCTCTCCTCCCCTTCAGCCCTGTTGTTGCGCGGCTCCAGAAAATAGGCCAGCGCCGGCGTGGCAAACAGCTTCACTCCTGCCGCCGTCACCTGTCGCGCCCTTTTGAGAAGGTTGGTAATCAGCTTCTCAGCTGAGACAACGGTGCGGTGGTTATAGACCTGCCAGTACATCATACGTCTGGCTATCAAAAACTTCTCCACGGAGTATATTCCCTTTTCATCTACTACCAGCCTGTCGTCAGAGACGTTCAGCATCTGAATAATCCTGTCTGACCCCACAGAACCCTCTATCACCCCGGTAAAGAAACTGTCTCGTCTGAGGTAATCCATCCTGTCCATATCCATCTGCCCCGTCACCAGATCATGGAAAAATCTCCTCGGGTACTCTCCCCTGAAAATGGCTATGGCAGTTGTCAGTCTTCCTCCCATGGTTTTATTGAGCTCCTCCATGATAAGGAGTGACATGGCTTCATGGGGCATTTCCTCTATCAGTGAGTGCTCAAGAGCATGTGAGAACGGCCCGTGGCCGATATCATGCAGCAGTATGGCTGCCAAAACCCCCTCCTCCTCCTCTGCCGAGACATCAATACCCTTTCTCCTGAGTGTGTGAACAGCCTGCCCGGTCAGGTACATTGCCCCGAGGCTGTGCTGAAAACGGCTGTGTACCGCACCGGGGTAGACAAAGCTTGAGAGCCCGAGCTGCCTGATGTTGCGCAACCGCTGAAACCACTGATGACTTATGAGGTCATAGATAAACTCATTCGGTACACTGATGAATCCGTATACCGGGTCATTGATAATCTTTCTCTTGTTAGTCAAACAGCATGGATTTTATGAATGCAAATTTATTCAATAGTTTTCATAAAAGGGAAAGAAAAGCTTCATATACAGTTCTCCAGATACATTTTAACATGATCTATCCATTGATAATTGAAAAAATGATTTTATCTTTGCACCCGACCAGAAGGGTACGATTGGCCTAGGGGACAAAAAGTCCCCTATTTTGTTATCAAAAATCAGACTATGATTACAAAGGACCATATCAGGAGACTTGTGGAAGGGCACATCAGCGGCACCGGCATATTCCCCGTTGATGTCAGGCTGAGCAGCACCGGACGCATTACCGTTCTCATTGACAGGATGGATGGTGTTACCATTGATGACTGCGCCATGCTGAGCAGGCAGATAAGCAATGACCTCGGCGAGGAAGCCGGCAATTATGAACTGAACGTCTCGTCTCCCGGACTCGATATGCCCCTGCTGGTGCCGCAGCAGTTCATAAAGAACGAGGGCAGAATGGTTGATGTGGTCACCAATGAGGGTGAACGCTTTAAAGGGATAATGATGAATGTTACGGCAGGCGGGTTTGACCTGGAAACTGAAAAAAAGAGAGGGAAGGAGATTGCCGGAACGGTCAGATCATTTAATTTTGAAGATGTTAAGTCAGTAAAAGTAAGTATATCATTCAAATAAAGTACAGATTACAACAATGGAAAATGTAAATCTCATAGATACTTTTTCGGAGTTCAAGGAGCTGAAGAATATTGACAGGCCCACCATGATGAGTGTGCTCGAGGATGTATTCAGGGGCATGCTTGCCAAAAAATACGGTTCTGCTGACAATTTTGACATCATCGTCAACATAGACAAAGGCGACTTTGAAATCTGGCGCAACCGCGAAGTAGTTGATGATGAGGATTTTACTGATGCAACTACCCAGATACCGCTCTCCGAAGCCCACAAGATTGACGAGGACTACGAGGTGGGTGAAGAGGTATCAGACGAGGTCAGATTTCTTGATTTCGGGCGCAGGGCGATACTGGCTCTCAGGCAGAATCTGGTGGCACGTATCCTTGACCTGGAAAAGAACAACATTTACCTTAAATACAAGGACCGCATCGGTGATATCGTCACCGGCGAAGTTTACCAGGTGTGGAAACGCGAGACCCTTGTCCTTGATGATGACGGCAACGAGCTTATACTTCCCAAACCGGAGCAGATTCCCTCTGACCACTTCCGCAAGGGTGATACGATACGTGCCGTGGTTATCAGGGTTGAAATGAAAAACAACACGCCGAACATTATTCTGAGCCGTACCTCTCCCGTGTTCCTGGAGAGACTCTTTGAGCTTGAGGTTCCCGAGATCTTTGACGGCCTGATCACAATCCGCAAGATCGTCAGGATTCCCGGCGAAAGAGCCAAAGTGGCTGTTGAATCATATGACGAGCGCGTTGACCCGGTTGGCGCATGCGTTGGCATGAAGGGATCACGTATACACGGTATCGTTCGCGAGCTGCGTAATGAAAACATCGATGTTATCAATTACACATCGAACATACAGCTCTTTATCACCAGGGCACTCAACCCGGCCAAGATATCTTCAATAAAACTCATCGAGTCTGAGAAGAAGGCCGAGATTTACCTCAAGCCGAGCGAAGTATCACTGGCAATCGGAAAGGGAGGTCTGAACATCAAACTTGCCGGTCAGCTTACCGGATATGACATCGAGGTTTACCGCGAACCGGATAACGAGGATGAGGAAGACGTCAACCTTGATGAGTTTGCAGATGAGATAGAAGGATGGATTATTGATGAGCTGAAAGCCATCGGCTGTGACACGGCACGAAGCGTACTGAGGCTGACCATCCATGACCTGGTAAAGAGAACTGATCTTGAGGAGGAGACAATCAGGGAGGTTGTCAATATCCTCAAATCTGAATTTGAAAAGGAATAGCCTGCAACCTCAAGGCAATAATATATTAACTTAAAGAGAGGTTACTATAAAGTGATATATGACTGAAGAAAAGAAAGCCATACGGTTAAGCAAGGCAGCCCGCGAGTTCAATGTCGGGATTCAGACCATTGTTGAGTTCCTTAACAAAAAGGGATTTGACATCTCCACTGATCCCAACGGAAAGATCCCGCATGAGGCTTACGCTCTGATAGTCAAGGAATACAGCAGCGACCTCAGTGTCAAGAAGGATGCCGAGAAACTGGCTCTCAAGGAAAAGATCACTCCAAAGAGGTCTCTCTCCATCGAAGATATGGAGTCAGGCAGGGATGGTGACAACGGGGAGCCTGACAGCGATTTCCTTATCACTGACATTTCCGGGATCGGGATTAAGAAGCATATTGACCTCCGGACCGAGGCACGCAAGCCTGAGGTCAGGACTGAAGACAAGAGTGACCTCACTCCTCCCGCAAAACCGGTGAAGAAGGAGAAGAAGGCTCCAGCTGCTGCTCCTTCTCCGGAACCGGCTGTCACAACAACGACCGAAGCGCCCGTTGCGGCTGAAGTGCCAGAAACACCTGCCGGGCCCAGGAAACCCAAGGTGGTGGGCAAGGTTGATCTTGACAAACTGGCCAAGCCCGAGAAACCGTCGAAAAAGGCCGCCAGGAAGAAAAAAGAAGCTGCACCTGAAGTCAGGAAGCAGGAGCCTGAGGCACCCCGCCCCGAACCGGAGCCTGTTGTGACTGCACCGGAGCCTGAACCCCCGGTGACCCAGGAACCAAAAGAAACAGAGATATTCCGCCCGGGATTTGAAAAACTCACCGGCCCGAAGATCATAGATAAGATAAAGCTCGAACCTGAAGTCAAAAAGAGCCGTGACCAGTCAACTGGTGACAAGAAGAAGCATAGCAAAAAGAGGGAGAGGATCAAGGCCAAGCCACGCGAGAAGGTGGCCCTTGACACACATGTTGCCCCTTCGCCGCAGGAAACCAGGAAAGAGAAGAAGGGATCACAGAAGGATCACCGCGGCGACAGGAAAAAGTCGTACCGCGCCCTGAGACCTGAGGTTGACAGGGAAGACGTCGAGAAGAATATCAGGGATGTCAACCTCCTGATGAGCAAGAGCAAGTCGAGGGTGGCCAAGTACCGCCGTGACAAGCGCGATGCCATCAGCCAGAGGATGAAGGACGAGACCGAAAAGAGGGAGCTTGAAAAGAGCGTTCTCAAGGTTACGGAGTTCGTTTCCGTTAATGAGATGGCAACAATGATGGACGTGCCGGTGGTTGATATCATCTCCACCTGTATGAGCCTCGGGCTTATTGTCTCTATAAACCAGAGGCTTGACGCAGAAACCATGGCGCTGGTAGCTGAGGAGTTCGGATTCACGGTAGAGTTCGTCAGCGCCGAGTTGCAGGAGGCAGTGAAGGAGGAGGAAGATGATGAAAGCATGCTCCGGCCACGGCCCCCGATTGTCACTGTGATGGGACACGTTGACCATGGCAAGACCAAGCTCCTTGACTATATCCGCAACACCAACGTGATAGCCGGTGAGGCTGGCGGCATAACACAGCATATCGGAGCCTATTCCGTTACTCTTGAGGGAGAAAAGATCATTACATTCCTTGACACTCCCGGTCATGAAGCATTTACCGCCATGCGTGCCCGCGGTGCCCAGATCACAGATATTGTCATTATCGTTGTGGCTGCTGATGACGGAGTGATGCCCCAGACACGCGAGGCAATGAACCATGCGCATGCAGCAGGCGTACCCATAATCTTCGCCATAAACAAGATAGACAAGCCCACAGCCAACCCCGAAAAGATTCGTGAGGAACTCGCCAACATGAACTTCCTTGTTGAGGAGTGGGGTGGCAAATACCAGTCACAGGATATCTCGGCCAAGAACGGCATCAATATTGATCTGCTCCTTGAGAAAATCCTGCTCCAGGCTGAACTGCTTGAACTCAAGGCTAATCCGGATAAACTTGCCAATGGCACCGTGCTGGAGTCGTCACTTGACAAGGGACGCGGTTTTGTGGCAACGGTGCTTGTCAAGGCAGGCACCCTGAATGTGGGTGACGTGGTCATAGCCGGGAGCTGCTTCGGGAATGTCAAGGCCATGTACAACGAGCGGAATCAGAAGATATCCAAAGCCGGCCCCTCAATGCCGGTACTGATACTTGGCCTTAACGGCGCACCCCAGGCTGGTGACAGGTTCAATGTCATGGAGTCTGAAAAGGAGGCAAAGGATATTGCCACCAAGAGGGCTCAGCTGCAGAGGGAGCAGGACCTGCGTACCCAGAAGCATATCACCCTTGACGAGATCGGGCGACGTATCGCCATCGGCAATTTCCAGGAACTCAATATCATTGTCAAGGGCGACGTCGACGGATCAGTGGAGGCTCTCAGCGATTCACTCATAAAACTATCGACGGAAGAGATACAGATCAATATCATCCACAAGGCTGTGGGGCAGATTTCAGAATCGGATATCCTGCTTGCCGCGGCATCAAATGCCATTATCGTGGGCTTCCAGGTGAGACCATCACTCAGCGTGAGGAAGCTTGCCGAGAAGGAGGGAATAGATATACGCCTCTATTCCATCATCTACGATGCCATCGAGGAGATCAAGGCCGCCATGGAAGGGATGCTCTCCCCGGAGATCAAGGAAGAGGTCGTGGCTACCGTGGAGGTTCGCGAAATCTTCAAGATCGGGAAGGTGGGAACCGTTGCCGGCTGCTTCGTGCGTGACGGCAAGATAAGCCGCAACACGAAGGTGAGGGTGATACGTGACGGTATTGTAATCTATACCGGTGACCTCGGGTCACTGAAACGGTTCAAGGATGACGTCAGGGAAGTGACCTCAGGCTATGAGTGCGGCCTCAACATTGAAAACTTCAATGACATCAAGGCAGGAGACGTTGTTGAAGGATACCAGACCGTACAGATCAAAAAAACCCTTTAGGATTTGCAGAGACCTCCGGTGAGAAGCAGGAGATGTTGTTAAAGAGACCGTACTGGCCAGGAAAACCCTCCAGGAACCGGAAACCGACACACAATAAAAAAGCTGCATCACCGCAGCATTATTGGCAAAACACAGGAACGGTTATCTTTCCCGGATTTTTCTTTGTATGCTCTCTTATGTAGGAGCGAAGAAAGTGACAATGAACAAAAAAAAGGGTGCCCTGTTGAGACACCCTCTTTATTTCACATTGTATTGATCTTTAAGTCTACAAGAGCTTCTTGTATCCCTCGGCATCAAGAAGTTCATCAATCTCTGACGGATTTGAAAGTTCAATCCTGATCATCCATCCCTTGCCATAAGGATCACTGTTCACAAGCTCGGCAGCCGTGTCAAGCTCCTCGTTCTTCTCTTTCACGGTCCCGCTGAGAGGCATAAAGAGGTCTGACACAGTCTTGACTGCCTCTACCGTTCCGAATACTTCGCCGTGGTCAAGCTCCTCACCCACAGTCTCTATCTCAACAAAAACAATATCACCCAGCTCATGCTGGGCAAAATCGGTAATGCCTACAGTTGCTTCGTTTCCTTTTATAAGAACCCACTCATGATCCTTGGTGTACTTCAGGTTTGTCGGGAGATTCATTTCTTTTATATTTATTATGTTCGACTTTGATCTTCAGGTATCAGGTTGTCAAAAATACATCTTTTTTATTATAAAACCCGGACAGGGGCATTTTTTCGGTCTCGCCACGGCTATTACTGAACAAGGGTGAATCTGAGGCTGAATCCGAAGTTAGTGTTTGAGGTCAGGTAGGTGTTTGCCACAAACGGGTCATTCATTGTGTGGTCAGCGTAAATCTGCAGGTTGAACCTGTCACTGAGCACATAGTCAGCCGTAGCGCCCAGGGTGAAGACCCTCTGCCCTGCCACCGGCTGGTTCACCTCTTCAATCAGCTTGCGGGCAAGTGTCTTGTTATCCCTGATTGAGAGATCGAGCTTGATGTTAAGATCACTCTGCAGCGCCCGCTGACCGGTGCGTGAACGAAGTGTGATGGCCACATCGTCAAAACGGTAACCGGCGCCTATAGTGATCTCGTCATTCCTGATATCGGCAACCTGGTTGCTGGTGAGGTTCAGGGTGACGGTACGCGACTTGCGGTATTCGATCCTCGTGGTCAGTGAGTTTTTCCAGCCAAGGTCAATGTTAATGAACGGACTGAACTGTTCATTGATGGTGACGGTATTTATCTCGTACTGTGGAATGAAGTTCGACTTCAGGTCTCGTATCCGGCTTATTCCCGACTCATCAGGGTCATAGTAAAGGCTGGTGTTGAAGGAGCCGATGGTATATGTTGACCTGTACTGATGTGAAAGGCTGACCGAGTTGAATATCTTTCTTACCGCCTCGAACCTGGTGAGTCCCTCGAAGTTGATTCTCCAGTTGGGCATAATGTGCAGTATGGAGGGGAATGGTGACAATGATATCTTGTCAGGGTCTCTTTTTGTGTATGCTGCAAGGAAAGCCGGGACGAGCACCTCAGCCGATGTGAGTCCGTAACCGCTGGCATACGGACCTGTGACCGGCTCTCCGGTGACAGGGTCGAATCCGGGGTCATAACTGTTGTCAATGCGTGAACGCTCCTGAGCCCTTCTCTGTGAGATAATGGCGGTATACTCGCGGAACCGCTCGAATGTGCCTGAGTTATAGTCACCTGACCCGGGAATCTTTTCAAAGGCGGTACCCCATGATACCACTGAGATTGTGAAGTTTCCGGTAATGCGTGTGTTCCTGGTGCTGTCAGGGAAATTTCCGTTGAGGTCTGCCCGGAGATATGATGAGATGGTCTCTGAGTAGCGGCGGTCACCTGTGATGTCTATCCGGAAACCCGGGAACGGCTCCAGATTCGCCCTCATGTTGATCTGTTCGCGCTTGCTGAAGGCAGCTGCATTGTTGAGGAGAGTATCGGTGGTGATCCAGCCGTTGATAACTGCCTCATCAAAGAACCGCTCGTCTGTCAGACCCACCAGAAACCGCCAGCCGGGAGATGACATACCCCCGTAGTTCTGCTGCCCAAGGAAAGTGGTGCCGGGGAGATATCCGGGGAGAATGTGACCCTGTTCAACCGTGTATGTTGCCGAGACATTCCGCAATGCCATCAATCCACGTACCAGGTACTTGCCCGCAACGCTGGCTATTCCGGGTTTCTTTTCCACCCTGCCCTTAATGTCAACACTGGCATTTGTCACATCAGCATCGGCAGTGAAGTCGATGCGCACATCAGAAACTACATCAAATTTTCCGCTGACAACTGTACCATCCGGTGCATTGACGGTGACAGTCACATCCTTCGTTTTGAGGTTATGAATAATGATGCGGGGTTTGCCTGCCTTGAAGTTGAGTCCCCTGCGGCTGTGGGTCACCTCTTCATAGCCAAGGCTCATGCGGCGGACGGCGCCGGGTTGCGTGGAAGCCTCCACCTCCTTCAGGAACTTGACCTTGTTGTAAAGGTTTGTAAGGTTGGCCTGCAGGGTGAACTGGCTGTTGTTGGAGTTCTTGATGGTGTTGCCCGGATTGATATTCAGGGAATCGGGGAAAATGGTACCGGCCAGCCAGTCATACCTGGCGCTGTAGCGTGCGTTGGAAGTCAGCCATGAGAGCAGCGGAAGCTTGTTGACAGGAATGTTGTAGTTCAGGTTCAGCAGATGGTAATAACTGGTTGGGCGCCCGAAGCTGGCCAGATTGGTCATTATGGAATCACGCCATGCGTCGAACAGCTCCGGATAACGCCTGCGGTCAACACCTCCTTCAGGCTCATCAATGCGGGCTATGCTGCTGGCGGTGAAGTCGACCTTCAGTTGCTTCGTGATATCATACTTGATATCGTAGAAACGGTTCCACTGAAAATCCTTTGTAAACACCGGCTTGATGAGCAGATTGGGATTATTGATGTTGCGTGTCCTGATCTCGTTATAGTACCTGTACAGATCTGTACGAACGGTGATGTGCTTCGGAAAGAGATAGATGTTGAAATCTTTGATGAGCCTGAAGACCGAAGAGCTGAACAGCCCCGATTTCTGGAACGGGGTGAAGTTTTTCGGCCGTGCCTCAAAATCATAGGCAATACCTCCCCTGTAGGTTCGCTCCACGTCAATCTCAGTCCTCGGATCAGTGTTGTACACTTCATTGAATGCATAGCTTACGGTAACATTGGCCGGGTCCCATGCATGCGGCTTCTCACCTCTCCATGTGGTACCTGCATTGCTTACGGTGAATGTGCGGCGTCGCGAATACTCTTCTGACAGGTTGAGAACACTGTCACGCTCTTCCTTCGATCCGAGATTATCAAGAGCATCATTGAGCAATATGTCAGGATCGAGCGGGTCATACTGTGGTCTGATGCGGTTTTCCGAATAGCCCATGTAAACCGGAATTCGGATGCCTGCCTTCTCGGGAAAGAATTTGCCAAGCTCAAGGTTAGAGGAGAGATCATACTGTATCACCTGCTCCATGCTTCGCTGGCTGACGTTCTTGTCAATGCTTCCCCATCCGGGTGTGCTTGTCTGGCCCACGAGATTAATTGTTCCGAGGTCAGCCAGTCTGGCCTGCATCTGCGCATTGGCAGCCCAGCCGCCATCCTCGCGGAAATCGGCAAGGCGAAGTTCATTGACCCATATCTCTGCCGATAGCGGGGCACCGTCATCAGTTTGCGGGCGACGTGTGCGGATGGGGTTCCTCACGCCAACCATCACAACCCTTACATTACTGAGGTTGGGATTGCCGCTGACCGAGATGCGGGCTATTCCGTCATGCACTGACCAGATGTCAGCCTCGCTCACTACTGAACCCGGAGCACGCATGGCCGCATCACGTGACTGTTTGGCGTCAAGCAACAGAGAAAGATCAATATCTATCTTGTTCAGCTCGGGCCAGACAACAGCCCTCTGCTCCTCGCTTTCATTGCTGTACCTGCCATACGGAGTGAGCTTCACCGGTATCTCGTACTCATAGAAGTTATTCTTGTAGTCAGACCCCAGCCTTACAAACACTGTCAGCTCGTCATCCTGAAGCGGTTCACCGATTAGCGCCTCGGCATGCACCTCCATCTTCAGCCTGCGGTATTGCCTCATGTCAAGGGCCACATTCTTGTAGGTGGCCCTGGCATCACCGTCGGCCAGATCGCGGACACGAAGCACCATAGACTGCTCATTAAGCTGCCTCAGGTGAGGATTTGACGGGTCAATGACCCGGTCAAAGCCCGGAGGCAGGACGTAGTTCACCGGCTCCTTGCCGGCATTTTCCTCAATACTTACCGAGCTGATCTCAAAAGAACCGTCATCCTCTTCGGGAACAGTGATGCGCTCACCACCCTCAAAGAAGGAGAGGTTGTATTTGCGCCATTCTGACCTGATAAGCTCCAGCCGTGCAAAACGCATGATAACATGCTCATCGAAATTACGCATGTACATCCGGAGGAACCTGATTGACTTGAAATCGCGTATCGAGCCTACGATCCTTTCATAGTCGGTGATCGGTATCTTGAACTGGTACCATTTGACGGGCGATTTGTCGCCGTTGGCGAAAGTGGCTGTGTATTCAAGCTGGTCAACGATGAAGTTCCTGCCCACAACCATATCCTCAGGCCTCAGGCTTACGTGGTACTGATAATAGCTCTCCGTCTCGCTGAGGGTGTTGTCACGGTTGATATCCTCCGTGTCAGGCAGCGTGGAACCGCTGGTGGGATATGACTCGTCTGACATCTCCGATGTGGGTGAGTTGCCTTCGGTGCCGTTGAAATTCTTGTAGCGTTCAAGGATGCCAAGCTGCAGCAGGTCATAGTCAGACCCCCTGAAATAGTGGAAGTCATCATTCGCCGGATCTTTAAGTATCTTTTCAAGTACCTCGGGGCTCACAACTGCCCCGACAGCCTGCAGGTAACTGTCAAAGAAGGCAATCTCATCCTCGTTGCTAAGGCCGTCAAGGCCAACATCCTGGTAGCGACGTGACTCAATGTTGTTGTCAAAGGCGTGTACCACGGCCTGAACCGTAGGAACCCTTCCCCATACAGTGGTGTCAACATTCACCACCAGCGGCGAGGTGGGCAGCCCGTTTTCAAACTGCTTCCGCGAATCGCGAAGAATATCCTCGGAAATATTACCCAGGTTGAAGTAAAGATCACCACCTTCATGGTCAGGATTCTCAACGAACGGATCCATCAGCCAGAACTTGATGTACTGGATGTTTGCCGACTCGAAGTCATTTGTCAGCAGCTCGCGCATCATCCCTCCCCAGCGGGTGCGCGGCGAGTTCAGAAGTCCGTCGTAATTGAGCCCTGCCGAATATTCTCCGGCCTGCGCATCAAAGTTGTACGGCCCGCGCTCCTCAGGATAGAATGCCACGTTCAGCACTGAGATGTTTGTAGGGATACCGCTGGGCGACTCCTTGTAAGGGAAAATCTCGGTCTCATAGATCTCCCTCACAAAGTGGCTCGACTGGGTGTCAGGATTGGAGCGGATATGCCCCGGGGTGGTTGAACCGTTGCGCAGGAAGAGCGGATCGATGACATACCATGCCAGCCTTGCCCTGTTGATTCCTGAACGGAGATCCTTGCTCAGCCTTGCCTCAGGGAAATAATGATCAAGGCCCTGGGGTATGCTGGCCAGTGACCATGCATTGAACGCCCTGAGGTCCAGAGAAATCTCGCTTGCTTCAAAGTCATCAATGTAAACAGCTCCCTCCGATGTGATTGCCCTGCTGTGCCCGGGTACCAGATGTGCAAATTCGCCAAAGAAGTTTATAGATGAAGGAGTGTTCGTTTTTATGAACGGGAGCTTGTTGATGACATTGGTCAAAAGCTGTGACTCTGAGCGGTATGATGCATCAAAACCATAGATGGTGTTGGAGATCGGGTCATCACCATATGTAACTTTCTGTGTATAAGGCCTCTCAGTAAGTCTCAGCACCGTGCCGCCAAGATTGAACTTGTCAGAGAAGCGGTAGTTGAGGTGGGTCCCGAGAAGCGTTTTTGTCTGCAGGCCGAAGAACTGGTTGCTTTCAAGTGATACCTGTACCGGTGTCTGAGACTCGATTATTGCTGAGTTGATAATCTTTACCGAACCCATGTTGTAGTCAACCGTGTAGTCAACGTTCTCAGTCAGCGTAACTCCACCTGCGGTAACCTTTACTGACCCCTCCGGGATATTTGCCACGTTTAGTCTTATCTCGGAGCCCGATGCGGATGTGAACTGGCCTCTCAGGAGGTACTTGTTCTTTTCGGCCATCTGCCTTGCCACCGTCTGGGTGGAGTCATACAGTTCAGTAAAGACATATTTTCTGATCTGCTCCGGATCAGTGATATACTTCAGCAGGTGGCGGCCAAACGGTTCAAGCACCGGGAAAATAATCCTCCCCCTTTCAGCCATCACCGTTATGCCGTCAACGAAGTCAAACAGGCCGTCAGGCTGCCGGTCAAGCTGTGAGTTGAGCTGGTCAAGCCCGAGAGCCTGAAGCAATACCTGTCCATCAAGCGGGGTGCCGGGCAGGTAGTTCAGGGCATTGCCCGTCTTGTCATCCTGGTAGAGTATGTTAACCTCGAAATTCTTTGGTTCAATCCTCCCTGAGCCGATGTTGTAGATGTTTTTCATCATCAGCTTCCAGGTGGGTATCTGCGGACTCAGGGATGTGCCTTTTATGAGCTTGAGAATGAGGGCGTCAGGCGCAGTAATACCGTCTGTAGAGAACTCGCCCACCTTGAATACCTGCCCGTTCAGGGTGTACTCGTAAGCTACCGCAAGAACCTCATCATTATTAAGGGCCACGTTCAGGGAGATATAGCCCAGCTGCCGGTTCACCGTATATTCGCGTTCCGTCAGTTTGCGTGCATTCTCTATCTTCTCGTAGTCACGCCCTATCTGAAATCCGGGGTATAACCCGGCAAAAGCATCAGCCACCTGGTCAATGTTCCTTACATTGCTGTATGTGGTGTTGAGCTGTTCATAGAGACCGTTGGTGTTGTTGGAGGGATTCAGCGGTGTGCCGGGAATTCCCTGAAACTCAGGAACACTATTGAATATATTTGCCTGGTTCTCTGCAAGGTCAAGGAAGGCAATAATGTTCCTGTTGCTGACATCCTCAAAACGGCTTGTCTGGTTGGTAATCCAGACCTCGATCTTCTCAATATTGAGACCTGTGCTGACTATGGGCAGGTTCGAGAGCGCCCCGTCAAAATTATTCCTGAACTCCTGCGAGAGGAAAAAGTGACGGTTGGCTTCGTAATTGTCAGCAGTAATCTCGTAGTCACTTATCTGTGAACCTCCTTTCACCTCCACCACTGACGACTCACCCTTCTGCTGTGAGAAGACGGTTGTCATCGTCAGCTTTCCGAACTGAAGCTCGGTCTTCAGGCCGAAGAGGCTGTAGCTTCCGGTGATCAGGGTACCGTTGAGCGGAAGGGTTACATCACCGGCCTCTATCTTCTTGATGATCTCATCCTCCTTGCCGGAGTATTCAAGCTTGGTCCGGTTTTCAAACTCGAACATTGCTTCCGTATTGTAATTGATGCCCAGTTGCATCTTGTCGCCGATGGTGCCGGTGACATTCATCTGTATCTTTTCCTGGAAGTCAAATGTAGGAATGGTTCTCAGCCTTTCTGAGATGGTAGGGTTCTCAGTATGTGAAATATTGATGCCGAATATCAGTTCTGCCGATCCCTGCGGGACGATATTTATTATGTTGCTGCCGAAGATGCGGTCAAAAGTCTCCCCTCCGACCTCTATCTGCGGGATGAGTGACGACCTGTAGCCGGTTGCGTCACCCCGCAGGCTGGCGTCCCAGTACTCTCTCATGGCCTGGTTGAATTCGAACCTGCGGTACTCTTCCGCTGACATGTATACCGGTTTGCGGAAGTCGAGAGTGCCTGCCTTCTGGTATATGATGTACTGGTTGTTCCGGCCGTCATACTCTACCCGGGTGGTAATGTTGGAGGGGTTGTAGAGGAAGAGGGGTGATGACTTTTTAGCCTCCCACGGGAATGCCGGATCATAGTTCAGTCTGAGGAGAGAATTGTCAGTCTCGGTCTGCGCCTTTATGACAAGCGAAGAAAGGGAGAAGAGCATCAATAGCCCCACCCTGATCAGGAGATCTCTATTATGTAAAGAAAACTGCAATCCGGCACCCTGTTTATAACAGTTTCAGCGCCTTCCTGACTATCTCTTCCACCTGGAGTTTATTGTTTTCCCTGAGGATGTTATCAATAACCTTTAAGACGCTGCTCCTGGCAAATCCAAGCATCACTAAAGCAGATAACGCTTCTTCACGTGCAGTATTGTCGGAAAACGTAAGAATTTCGCCGGCGCCGGCATGTTTTCCGATTTTGTCTTTCAGGTCAACTATTATCCTCTGTGCGGTCTTCAGACCTATTCCCCTGACGCCCTTGAGAATGGCCACATTGCCACTGATTATTGCCTCCCTCAGGTCAGAAGGAGTCAACGAAGAAAGCATCATTCTCGCTGTTCCCGCTCCCACTCCGCTGACAGTTATGAGCTGTCTGAACAGGTTGCGCTCATCTGCAGTAGCAAAACCGTACAGGAGATGGGCATCATCGCGGATAGCCTCATGAATCAGTATTTTGCATGAGGCATCCTTTTCGAGGGCAGAAAAAGTATTCAGGGAAATATTTATATCATAGCCTATGCCGTTGCACTCAACCACTGCACAGGCAGGATTGAGCTCGGTCACGGTGCCGGTAATATAATCGATCATAATGCCTGGTCGTAATTTTCGGTCTCGGGAGGAAGCTCATCAACGTGTTCGGGATAAATCTCAATTTTTTGCGGCTGCAGCGGATTGCGGTTTATCTCTTCATGCATCTCCCTGTTACGGAATATGTCCACTGCAGAATATATGGCCTGGCGCATCGAGAGACCTGATGCCTTGTTCTTCCCGGATATGTCAAACGCCGTCCCGTGCACCGGCGAGGTGCGTATGACCGGCAGTCCGGCCGTGTAGTTCACTCCCGTGTCAAAGGCAAGTGCCTTAAAGGCTCCCATTCCCTGGTCATGGTACATCGCCAGTACGGCATCAAACTGTCTGAAGGCGCCCGATCCGAATAAACCGTCAGCAGAATAGGGGCCAAAGGCAAATATTCCTTCTTCATTTGCCCTGGTGATGGCAGGTATTATTATGTCCCTCTCCTCATGCCCAAGTAAACCACTGTCACCTGCATGCGGGTTAAGGCCCATCACACCTATTCTCGGGCCACGTATTGCAAAATCCTGAAGCAACGAGCTGTTCAGCAGCCTGAGCTTTGCAAGGATATTCCCGATAGTGATTGCACCCGGGACATCCTTCAGGGGCAGATGCTCCGTGACAAACCCGACCTTCATGGCCTCGGAGATCATGAGCATCAGCGCATCGTGCGATCCGGTCTTTGATTTGAGCCAATCAGTATGGCCATTGAACCTGAAACTGCCTGACTGTATATTGCTCTTGTCAATGGGCGCTGTCACCATCACATCTATCCGGCCGGCGGTAAGGTCAGTGACCGCTGCCTCCAGAGCAGCAAGGGATGACTGACCGCCCTCGCGAGTCGACTTCCCAAGTTCAACATGCACATCATCGCCAAGGCAGTTTATAATGTTTACCTTCTTAGGGTGCGCTTCAGCGACAGAACGTATGTTATTGAAGTTTAAATTGGTGATATTAAGCACCTTACGGTGATATGCAGCCACTTTTGGCGAACCGTAAACTACCGGCACGCAAAAACCGGTAATCTCAGAATCGGAGAGGGCCTTCATTATGACCTCGTAGCCGATGCCATTCATGTCTCCCTGGGTAATCCCAACAACTATAGGCGTTTTATTCATTGTAAATCAGGTCTGAGGAACAGCAAAGAGGCTGTTCAGGGAGGTAAAGTTAATCAAAAAATTGAATGATATTGCTTTAATATATTACCTTTACCGGCATCTGCCAATATGCTGAGGAGGCCACAGGATGGGATTCAGAGAACAGATATACTACAGGCTTGACGGTGGTGGCCGCCTAACTGTTGATGAGGCCCTGAACCTGTGGAATGAAGCTCCGCCGGAGGAGCTGATGTATGTTGCCGACCTTACCAGAAAAAGGCTTCATCCGGGCAACAGGGCAGGATGGATCATTGACCGGAATGTAAACATCACCAATATATGCTTCTCACAGTGCCGGTTCTGCAACTTCTGCCGTACAGAAAAGCATGAAGATGCCTATGTGACCACCGATGAGGAGTATGACCGGAAAATAATGGAGCTGATGGCCCTGGGAGGTGACCAGCTTCTGCTGCAGGGAGGCATGAATCCGGCGCTGGGGCTTGATTTTTATACGGGTCTTTTCAGGAGTCTCAAGAGCCGCTGGCCCGGTTTGAAGCTTCATGCTCTCGGTCCGCCGGAGGTGGCATGGCTTGCCCGGCAAGGGAAGATGAGCTACCATGATGTGCTGGTGTCGCTTCGTGATGCAGGGCTTGATTCCCTTCCCGGTGCCGGCGCCGAGATTCTTTCTGACAGGGTCAGGAAACTCGTTTCGCCTGCCAAGGCTACCGTCAAAGAATGGCTGGGAGTGATGAGGGAGGCACACAGACTCAACCTGCCGACCTCCGCAACCATGATGTTCGGCCACGCAGAAACGGTACGGGAGCGGCTCGAACATCTTGACATGTTGCGCAAACTACAGGATGACAGGCCGGCCGGGCACGACGGGTTCATAACCTTTATTCCCTGGCCATTCATGGACCGCGGCACAAGGCTGGCTGAAAAGGATGGAATACGCAGCAGGGTGACCGCACCGGAATACCTGAAACTGATTGCAATCAGCCGGCTGATGCTTGACAATATTCCGAACATCCAGTCATCAATACTCACCGTTGGCAGGGAGACAGCCATGATCTCACTTCACTGCGGCGCCAATGACCTGGGATCAGTGATGATTGAGGAAAATGTGGTGAGCGCCGCCGGTGACCCGTTCCGAGTCAGCCCCGGTGAGATGCAGCAGATAATCCGTGAGGCCGGGTTCATTCCGGTAAGGCGTGATCAGAGGTATATCCCGGTGGAAGAATAGTGCCAGAAATCTGAAAGCTGGCACCCGTCAGCAGTGGTGAATTGTCCCCGGAGTCTGTCCCGGCAGGCGGAGGCTGTAAGGGGAATACAGTATTGCAACCGCCCGGCAGGGCCATGATCCTTATTACTGCTGCCTTTTCACTGTGTACATAAGTGCCTCAACCTGGCGTAGCAACTCCCGCTTCTCCTCCTTTGGCGCATATACAAACCCTGTGACAATAACCGCCCTGGCAGTAGCCGAATCAATAAAGGCATAAGATATGAACGGGCCGCCCATGAATCCGCCCTCGAGCGTCCATAATCCCCTCATCTCTATGTAATCAGTATCATACCTCCGGAATGAGCGGCAGCTGACCGGCATCCTCTGTTCTATCACCATGAATGACCCGCCGTCAGGACCCTTCACTTCGGCTGACATTCGCTTCTGCGTCAGATCGGCAAGCTCGAAGCATCCGATCCTCGGGGTTGTCCGGCCGGTTACCGATACCATCACCGACTGTGTTGTTGAAGGGGTCTCAAGCGATAACATCATGATATCATCACGGTTGAAGTCCGGTTTCCAGCCTGCAGGAATGGCCAGTTCCCATCTGGCTTCTCCTGTATTCAGGACACTTCTATGCTTCCCCGCGGAGTTTGTCAGCCATGTTATCAGCCTCTCCCTCTCCGCATCATTGATGCTGCGGCGTATCTCATCACTGTTCTCCCTCACTGCTGCGGCAAGCGAGGCGGTATCAGCAGCCGAAATGTTTACAACAAGCTGTGTCTCAGCCCATTTGTTGCGGGTATATGTTACTGCCGGTTTCTGAATTCCGGGGTCAATTGTAACCTGTATGATGTTCCGGTGCGAGACATAGATATCGCGGAAGCCTGAAGGATTGACCGGCAGGATATTAAATGCCGGTTCAGGCTGCGGGAGGCCGACAAGCAGCGGGCTGACCTGCTCCCTGATGGCTTTGCCCGGGCTGCCATCCCACATGAATTTGTCCATAACCACCATAACCTCCCCGGTAGTGCCGGTCACATTCGGAAGGGTCCTTGTAAGTGACGAGTCACCGCACGAAGCAATGAATGCCACCATTATAAACAGGAAAACTGAAGCTTTTCTCATCTCTGGCTATTATGAAATAAAAAGCCTGCACTTTCATGCAGGCTTAAATATAAGCTTTTATTATCCTAGTTTTCCTTTGCAGCATCCTTATCAGCATCATCACCGGTTTCCCTGGCCTTTTTAAACTCCTTAAGCCCCTGCCCTATTCCCTTCATCAGCTCAGGAATCTTCCGTCCGCCAAACATCAGAACTACTACCAAAATTATCAGAACTATTTCAAGAGGTCCGATCCTTCCCATTTTTCTGTTGATTTATTTATGCAAATGTACAAATTCTTTCGCTTCCGTTATTCACTTAACTGTAATATTATCATTTTCTGATCAGTTTCAGAATATCATTACCATTGGCAAAGATAAGCAGGGCAAAAATTATGATCATCCCGGTGATCTGGGCATACTCCATGAATCTGTCGCTTGGTTTTCTTCCGGTGACCACCTCGAAAACAAGGAACATCACATGGCCTCCGTCAAGGGCAGGGATTGGCAGCAGGTTCATTACGGCCAGAATCAGTGAAAGGAAAGCGGTCAGGTTCCAGAACGACTGCCAGTTCCATTTTCCCGGGAAGATGCTTCCGATGGTTATGAATCCGCCGAGCGATTCGTATCCTTTGGTATCCTTCGCAAAAATCAGCTTGAATTGCTTCAGGTAATCACCCGTTGTTTTCCAGCCTTTTGAGATACCGGCAGGGATAGCCTCAAAGAAATTATAGTGTTTTGTGCTCAGCTCAAAAATATTGGCTGTCTCGCGGTAAACACCGATAATCCCCGCCCCGGTTGGTGTAACTGCAATATCTTTGAGTTCCCCTTCCCTTTTTACAGAAACTGTGATCGGTATGGCTTTATGCTGCGCCAGGTAGGCCTGGAACTCATCATACCAGATGAAGGGATTGCCGTCAATGGCAACTATCTCGTCACCCGGTGCCAGGCCGGCTGCTGCGGCAGGCGACTCGCCGACAACCCCTGAAACCACAAACGGACCGAAGGGGATTCTCGCATCAATAATATCCGGATTCTTGAGAAGAACCGGGATGAACTCACGCAGGACCGGGATATCAATTGTCTCGCCGTCGCGGTCAACAGTAATCACCTTGCGCTCGTTCAAAAGAATGTCAGGTATGATAGCATAAAAGTTCTCAACCTCTTTCCCGTCAACGGAAATTATCTTATCTCCGTTGCGCAGTCCCATTGCATAGCCGGTAGAATCGGTAAGTATACCGTATTTGACATTCTTTGTTGCCAGATAAGTCTCACCCCACAGGCTCAGTACGCAAACATAGATCAGCAGTGCAAAGATGAAATTGAAGAATACCCCGCCAAGCATGATCATAAGTCTCTGCCATGCTTTCTTTGATCTGAACTCATATGGCTGGGGAGGCTGTTTCATCTGCTCGCGGTCCATGCTTTCATCTATCATTCCGGAGATCTTGACATACCCGCCAAGGGGTAACATCCCGATACCATATTCCGTTTCACCGATCTTTTTCCTGAAGATCGCCCGTGGCCAGTCAAAGAAGAGGTAGAACTTCTCCACCCTCGTCTTAAAAAGGCGGGCGAAAAGGAAGTGGCCAAACTCATGGACAATAACCAGGATTGACAGTGACAGCAACAGCTGCAGTATTTTGATCAGAACTGTCATTTTTTCAGTACTTTATTTATATAATCTTCTGCGAGGCGCCGGCTTGCATTGTCGGTTTCGGCATAGGTGCCGAGAGAAGCCCCGCTGTTAAATGTTGTTTTCCCGAGCACATATTCCACTGTGCCGGCTATATCATTGAATCCTATCTGTTCACGGAGGAATGCTGCCACGGCCACTTCGTTGGCGGCATTGAGGGCACATGGCATGTTCCCGCCCTCTTTCATGGCTGCCCGTGCCAGGGCAAGGCATCTGAACCTGGCAGTATCAGGCTCTCCGAAGGTGAGCGACCCTGTCTCGGTCAGGTCAGGACGGGGAAGTTCAGTAACCACTCTATCCGGCCAGGTGAGTGCGTAGATGATAGGCAGCCGCATGTCAGGCACTCCGAGCTGTGCCTTGAGAGACCCATCAGTGAACTGCACCATTGAGTGGATAATTGACTGCGGGTGTATCAGCACATCAATACGTTCAGGCGGAGTGCCGAAGAGCCAGTGTGCTTCTATTGTCTCAAGTCCCTTGTTCATCAGGGTTGCTGAATCAATAGTGATTTTGTTGCCCATTGTCCAGTTGGGATGGCGCAGCGCCTCCTGCGGGGTGACTTTTGCCAGCCGCTCAGCAGGAGTATCACGGAAAGGCCCGCCTGACGCGGTTAAAATAATACGTTCAACTGATGACTCCGGCTCACCGTTAAGGCACTGCATGATGGCTGAGTGCTCTGAATCTATCGGGAGGAGTCTGGTGCCGGTAATGGCTGCTGTTCGTGTAATCATCTCTCCGGCAACAACCAGGGTCTCCTTGTTTGCCAGCGCCACCTCCCTGCCTGCAGCCACGGCTGCGGCAGTGGAACGCAGTCCGGCAAAACCCACCATGGCAGCAACCACGGTATCGATGCCGTCAGATGATGCAACCTCCTCAACAGCCTTCTGACCAGCCATCACCTCTATACCCAGGCCTGACAGACCGCTCTTCACAACTTCATAATAAGCCTCGTTGCCTATTACAACCTTCTCAGGCCGGAAGAGCCTGGCCTGTTCTGTCAGCAGCCCGGCATTATTGCCTGCAGTCAGGGCTGTAACAGTGAAGAGATCAGGGTAACATGCCACTATTTCCAGGGTCTGTGTACCTATAGATCCGGTAGAGCCAATTATTGCCAGTCGTTTATGCATCCGTCAGCCTCCTGTCAGAAATAGATATACTGAGCCGGGTCAAGCGCCACTCCATTATGCCATAGCTCAAAATGAAGATGTGGCCCCGAAGTGTAAAGCTCACCTGAATCTCCCACTATCGATATCGGCTCTCCTGCTCTGACCCTGTCACCCGTCTCCTTCAGCAGCCTGGCGTTGTGCTTGTAAACTGATATCAGGTTGTTGGCATGCTGAACCATTATCACAAAACCGGTCTCCATGGTCCATCCCGTCATTATCACGGTTCCGTCAAGAGTAGATGAGACAACCGCCTTGGGCTGGGTAACTATGTCAGTGGCATAATGCCTGGTACGCGTGTCAAAATTACTCGAGATGATCCCCTTGACCGGGGGAAAGAAATGAATGTTGGCAAGAGTGGTGCCCTGAACTGTTGAAGGGGTTGCAGGTGACATGGCCGATGCCGACAGACTATATTTTTCCTCCTGCTCTACGCGTGCTTTGAACAGGGAATCTTCATAGGATTTTCTGAACACTATATTACTGTAGTCGCGCGTACTGTCACGCAGAGTCACCGAGCTGGCAGGCTGCCTGCCTGAGATGACGTCATTAAGGTCACGGAAATACTTGTCCCTGATCTCGAGTTCATGCTTCAGGGAGTCGAGCATGATGGCATTCATGAGGATGTCCCGCCGCATCTCCACATCAGGATAACCCGGGATGAATTCCCTGAGATTGGTGAATGCAATCAATGAAGTGTTAAGTGCGAGAGTTACAACCAGCAACACAGCTACGAAAAGCAGTGCGTTGGCTTTCGAAAGTCGTATCCGCCACAGCTCCTCGAAGGTTGTGTCATTGAAAACTGCAAAGCGGAACCTGTCACTCCATTTGCCCTTCCTTTTTTCGTTCTTTGCCATCTGATAATCTGACCGAAGGCACAAAGATAAGAATGATGTTGGAAAATTCTATTTGAAAAGTCAGCACTCCGCAGTTGATACCCGGCAATTACTTACTGCCGGCTGCCTGCCGTCACTGCCAACTGGTTTACCATCCTATGCCGTAGTCCTCGCCGTGATTGCTTGATCCGCCCCAGAAGGTTCCGTGTGCATGGTCAAACCCGATAGCATTGACAGGACCGGAGGTTCTCTCCTGGAATGAGAGCCTGTACCCCATGGCTGCCAGTTCTTTTCTTATCCACTGAGGTGTGGCGCTGTTTAGCACCAATCCGCCCGGGGTCTTCTCATGGTCACCGAAGCTGGAATACATCTGCAGTGTCTTGAAAGAGGGTGCCTCGCATGCTTCCTGAATGGTCATGCCAAACTCCACCACATTCAGGAAAAACTGAAGCAGCAACTGATCCTGCTCATCGCCACCCTGCTTGGCAAATGAGAGAAGCGGCTTCCCCTCCTTCATGGCCAGTGTCGGGGTCAGTGTCACACGTGGTCTCTTTCCGGGTTCCACCACATTGAACGGATTCTCCTTCTCGTCAAGGACGAAGCTCTGCATCCTCTGGCTCATCCCGATGCCGGTATTGCCCGCAATGCACGCCGGCACCCACCCGCCGCTCGGGGTTACAGAGACAACCCATCCCTCCTCGTCAGCGGCCTCAATGGAGGTGGTACCCGACTGAAATTTACTCATGAAACTGCTGTACCGTTCCGGATCATCAGACGGATAGATAATACGGGCATCAGCCTGCCATGAATCGAGCAGCGTGGAGAAAGGATTCACCTTCCCCTCGAAGGGATAGGGATCACCCGGCCTGACAGCCGGATCATTGCGATCAGGGTTGATAAGCTTGCTCCGCTCCCTTGCATAATCTTTGGAGAGAAGACCCTGCATCGGCTCTTCGGGCGGGAAGGCAGGGTCACCATAATAGAAGTCCCTGTCGGCAAAAGCCAGGTTCATTGCCTGGTAAAGGGTATGGATATACCTTGTGGAGTTGTAGCCCATCTCCTTCAGGTTGAAGTTTTCAAGTATGTTCAGGGTCTGGAGCATCACCGGGCCCTGGGTCCACTGCTGCAGCTTATAGACTTCAATGCCCTTGTACTCAGTCATAAGCGGTTCCTCAATCTTAACCTGCCAGCGGGCCAGGTCTTCCTTTGTTATCAGTCCGCCCTGCTCCTGGCATCCACGCACAAACTCATCTGCGATGTCACCGTTGTAGAAACGGTCATAAGCAGCATAGATGGCATCACGTCTTGATTTCTTCTTCTTCAGCGCCTGCTGTTCGGCCTCTACCAGTTTTGTCAGGGTAGCAAGAAGCTCCTTCTGGACAAACACTTCTCCGGCAGAGGGTGCCTCCCGTTCTTCCCCGGCATGCGGGAGAAACACCTTCGCTGAATAGGGCCATTCCTTTATCCTGTTTTTTGCACGCTCAATTGAATTTGCTGTCTGGGCCTCTATCGGGTAGCCGGCAGCCATCTCCATGGCCGGGGCAAGAACCTCTTTCAGGCTCATGGTGCCATACTCGGCCAGCATCACCATCAGTCCTCCGGGTGTGCCCGGCGTTACTGCTGCTAGCGGACCATACTCAGGCGGGTATTTGTAACCCTTCGATTTGTAAAATTCCGCTGTCGCGCCTGTTGGGGCCACTCCAAGGGCATTGATTGCCAGCACCTTTCCGGTCTTCGGATTATAGATCAGCGCCTGGGTTTCACCTCCCCAGCTAAGTACGTCCCACATGGTGCATGTAGCTGCCAGCATCGCGCATGCGGCATCCACTGCGTTGCCACCCCGATCAAATATCATTGCCCCTGCCGTGGCAGCAAGAGGTTTGCCGGTGATGGCCATCCAGTGACGGCCATGCAGCGGTGGCTTCTGGGTGGTAACCGGAAATGTGTTGAATGGCTGTGCACCGATCACCAACGGAACACACAGGAGGAGTGCTGAGATAAGGGTCTTTTCCATTACATTTTTGGGCATTATTGTTGGTCAAGGTTCGTCATCGCCACAGGCAAGTTCGCAAATAATTACAATAAAGAACGAAAAATGTTATTGCAACCATGACAAATGTTGTCAGTTTTATAATTGAAGCAGCATACTTTAGCGCCTCAAAATAATGAGTAATAATGATTAATAATGAGTAAAATGAATCCGGAGTTATATTTTTGGTTTGCCTTCATTTTGATTTTCGTTGTAGGCTTTTGGGTGGATATGCGTGCTGCGAAGCGCAGGCATGCAGAAGAGAGCGTTAGCACCGCACTCAAATGGACAGGCTTTTGGATCAGCATTGCATTTCTTTTCGGGCTGGCCATTTTACTGTTCTTTCCCCAGAATGAAAACAGCACAATCAGCACCAGGAGCATGATGGGAGTAAAATTTTACTCTGCCTATCTCACTGAGTATATGCTCTCTGTAGATAACCTCTTTGTTTTCATCATGATTTTTACCATGATGAGTGTACCTGGTGAGATACAACCTATTCTTCTGAAGTATGGTATATTGCTTTCGATATTCTTCCGTACCCTGTTCATACTTATAGGAATGGGGCTCATAAACAGGTTTGAGTGGCTGATCTACCTGTTCGGAGCTTTCCTTATCTACATGACATTCAAGATGATGAAGAGCCATGATGAGGATGAGACGATTGATCCGGAGAAGAATACACTGATACGTGCAGCAAAAAAATTATTCCAGGTAGATGTCAACAACAAGGAGCCTAAATTCCATTCCCGTGTCAACGGTAAGTTTGCGATCACTCCCTTTGCCCTGACCTTCCTGTTGATAGGATCAACCGATGTCATGTTTGCCATTGATTCCGTTCCGGCTGTGATAGGGGTTATTCGCGAGGGAAACCATGCACTTACACTTGAAGAGAGCAACTTCCTTGCAATCTCATCCAACACGTTTGCCCTGATGGGTCTTATCTCACTGTTCTTCGCGCTAAAGGGAATAATGAAAATGTTCAGGCACCTCAAGACAGGAATCTGCATTGTCCTTTTCTTTGTGGGAGCAAAAATGCTTCTTGCCGGCGTCGATTCAGTCAACATGTTTTTTGCAAGACACTCATGGGTATCTCTGGCAGTAATCCTCTCAACCCTGGCGTTATCAATTCTCTATTCCGTGGTGGAGACCAGGATAATTGAAAAACGTGAGGCAAAGCTTGCAACTGGCAATGGCACCGTCGACACCCTTGACGCCCTTGAGGACAAAAAAGAAGAATAGCCGGGCAGATACAGCTAACTATTTCAACTGACATAATCAGGGAACAGGGATTGATGTTTCTGCTGAAATGATCAGTGAACTGGGGTGGGTATTCCTGCTGCAGGCATTATCATTTTTCCACCCGATACGGCATTGTTTAAACAAAACAGGGTTTTGGTTGTTGAATAGCCGAACCGGGAAGAGAGCAGAACATTAAATGAATGAATTTGACATAAAGGCGGCGGAATGGGACAAAAGCCAGATGCGCCGTGAACGGGCAGAGGCTGTAGCCATTGCAATTGACCGCCAGATACCCCTTGACAGAAACATGACAGCCATGGAATTCGGAGCAGGGACAGGACTGCTGAGTTTCATGCTGCTGGATAAGTTAGGCTCTGTTACCCTGATTGACAGCTCGGAGGGAATGGTGAATGTCGTGAGAGAAAAACTGTCTGGTTCGTCTGCTGCCTCTGCGATGAAGGTTGTGAAAGCTGATCTGGAGAAGGAGGAGTACCCTGATGAAATCTTTGACCTGATCTATACGCTGATGGTTCTTCATCACGTCAATGATGTTGAAAAGATAATCTCGAAATTCAGCTCCATGCAGAGGTCCGGCGGATATCTTGCCATTGCCGACCTGAACAGTGAGGACGGATCCTTCCACGGGAATGGCTTTACGGGCCACAGGGGATTTGACCCCGGTTATCTGGCAACCATCCTTGAAAGACACGGCTATGCCGGGATAAGGCACAGTACCGTTTACAATATCGGGAAAACTCTCCCTGATGGCACCAAAAGAGAATTCGGAGTATTCCTGATCACGGCTGTGAAGAAACAAGTATTACCAGCAGACTAAATCACCCGATAAAACAAAAAAAACAATAATATGGCTGACATTGAAATTACATTCGACGGCGGCAAAGTGATTACCGCCCACGTAAACGGCAAAACTATTAAAACCGATCAGTCGGTAAAGCATGGTGGCGGCGGCACTGCCCCCGAGCCATTTGAACTGTTCCTTGCATCAATCGGAACCTGTGCGGGGATCTACGTCAAATCGTTCTGTGACCAGAGGGGGATCAATGGCGAAGGCATCAAAATAATTCAGTCGGTTGAGATTGACCCTGACAAGAGGGTGCCCTCCCGGTTCAGGCTGAATATCCAGCTGCCTGCGGATTTTCCTGAGAAGTACCGCACAGCAGTAATCAACGCGGCAGAGCTCTGCCTGGTAAAAAAGACCATCAGCAACTCACCACAGTTCGAGATAACATCTTCAGTCAGCTGAGGTGACCTCCTGCCGGGATAGTCAAGGCAGATTGTGTCCATTATACAATTTTAAACTCCCGGCTGAAGCGACCACCTGCAGGGGCGGTCTCCGTTACTGCCCCCTCCAGGCCTGATTTCTTCCTTTGCTCCGGTTGTAACAATTGCTATATTAGCCGGGAAAGCTTGTGCTGATGGTGCATCCCTGCATGCTTTAAGGTTGCAACAATTGCTATATTAGCCGGAAAACTATCGCTTTATGACAGAGAGAATGAAGGAAGTGAAAGCGTCAGATTTGACTGACAACCTGATCAGGCTTATTGCATCTGACTGGATGCTGGTTACCGCCGGGACCAGGGAGAAATTCAACACCATGACCGCCAGCTGGGGAGGGATGGGCCATCTGTGGAACAGGAACGTGGCATTTGTTTTTGTACGCCCTGAACGCTATACCTATGATTTCATAGAGAGCGCGGAAGGTTTTACACTGACCTTTTTCGATGAAAATTACCGTGATGCTCTCAACCTGTGCGGAACGAAGAGCGGCAGGGATTGTGACAAGGTGGCAGAAGCTGGATTGACGCCCTTTTTTACCGGTTCAGGTCTGCCGGCATTTGCTGAAGCAAGGATTATCATTGAGTGCCGTAAGCTCTACTCCGCCCAGCTCACCAGGGAGGCATTCATTGATAGTGAGCCCCTGAACAAACATTACAGTGCTGAAGACAAACTGCACAAGATGTATATAGCAGAGATTGTAAGGGTTTGGAAAAAATAACCCGGAACCTGGTCTCTTCTTAGCGTTACATTACTCTCAGGTAAAACTGGCTTTAAGTAGTTGACCCTTAACAAGTCTTGTTTTTCAATTATTCTGTACAGTGGCATATCTTACTGACGAACTGCCGGTCAGTAAATCCAGGACAAAATAAGGTGAGATACTTTGACAGTAACATAAGAATGAAAACCGTTCTGGTTTGTTTCTTCTGCAACTGACGGATATTGGCACGCCCTGCAGCACGGTAAGGAAAAGCAACCGGGAGCCAAAGCATTGTCGCAGAACCCGCTGCCATGCACACCCGACCGAACTCTATCTCAGCGGATCAGGGCTGTTTGCCATGTTCACAACGGTCACAAGGAGAAGTTGCGCCAAATCTTCCATAATCTCCGGCTTGATGATATCAATGTTATCAAGAGGAATATGATAGTAATTTGTTGAGCCGTAGGTTGAAAAACTGAGAGAAGGCACTCCGGCGCCAATAAACCTGGCAGCATCAAGGCGTGGCCTCCCGAGATTAGAGAAATAGCTGGTTGAAAGCGGTCTGTGAATGTATTTATTGTTTGCTTCTTCAACGAATGACCACAGTTTCGGGTAATTGGTGCCCGCAGCAGCCCTTATTGAATGGCCTACACCCACACCGTCCATATTGAGCAGGACACTCTTTTCAAGCGGCATAACCGGCTGTTTGATATACTCATAGGCGCCCATAATTGCCTGCTCTTCAGCGCCAAAAGAGAGAAACATAACTGACCTCTTGAGAGGTATCTTGTTTGTGGCCAATGCTTTGGCAACACCCATCATCACGGCTACGGCAGAAGCATTATCATTGGCGCCTGGTATCATCTCATAACACAGCCCGAGGTGATCAAGGTGAGCACCTATTATTATGGTTTCATCCTTCAGCACAGGGTCGGTACCTTTCAGTATCCCTATGACATTGCTTCCTTTGCCATCAGGAAAATGTCTGGTACTCATTTTAACTGTTACAACCTTTTTTGTGTTGAATGAATTGGGTTTGAGTGTTGAATTGATCTGCCTGACCACATCCCTGTGATTGTATCCGGTGCCGGCAAAGATGTCCCTTACAACCGTGTCACCTATGTGGACGTAGACAAAATCTTCATAATAATCATTGTTCGGATTGGCTATCGGGCCATAATTATATATCATCCCTGCAGCGCCATGCTTAACCGCGTTTGCAAGCTTATGCTGGTGAAACGAATACTCATACCAGGGCATGAATTTTTCCTCCCCGGCTGAAGGACCCACAGGTGATTCACGTTCTACAAGCACAATTTTGCCTTTCACATCAATATTACGGTAGTCGTCATAGTTGAGTTCAGGCGCGGTGATTCCATATCCGGCATAAACCACCTCAGCTGTCACCTCGCCGTTCCCGGAGGTGGAACCCGGCATATATTCAGTCACGTAATTATAGTGCTTCAGAAGAACCTCATCCTTTTTGAGCGGTACATGAAGGGTCAATCCGCAATCGGGATAAACCATTGTATAAGGGATATCAAACCATTGAAACCATCCTCCCTCATCGCCTGCCGGCGAAATGTCCCAGCTCTCAAACTCACCCGCGAGCCATTCTGCACACGCCTGGTACTCGGCTGTGCCCGTCAGTCTGCCCTGGTACTTTTCATCACACTGTATCATGACATATTCAAGCAGGTCATGGCTTGAGATAGTGTGCATAGCCTTCAGGAGCGTCTCCTCGCTGATTTCCTGCGCCCGCGAAGGAAAAACCAACAGTGACAATGCCAGTAAAACAAGTAGTTTTCTCATATTATCAAGTTTATAAGGTTATATCATATTAATCTGGTGCCATTAATTCCCGGTGCCTGATTGTGACTTTTCTCCTGAAGCAACAATGGGGTGGCTGCCGGTGTCTTGAGATCGGGGGCTTTCCACTGAGGCAATAATAGGGGGGCTGGCAGTGGCTGATCAGAGCTTCTTTTCATCTGTGACAATGGGATATTCAACTGCGCCGAACAGAGGGTGCCTCATGGCTGACATCATTACTATTCTCTTTACCATCCGGCTGTAGGAATAATTGTTCTTCTCCGCTGCCAGGGCGAAGCTTGTATCAAAGCTGATGTCATTGTTTGGATTAACATCAAGCAGATAGAAAACACCATCACGCAGTCTGAGATCGAACCTGGCGTAATCATTGCAGCCAAAACCCTTCCATGCAGCCAGTACCTTCTCCCCGAGACGTCTTGACAGATGCCCGTCCAGGGGAGCGGGGATAAGCGTTTCAATCTTCTCATAATGCTCTGAGCCGGGAATGAACTTGGAATCATAAGTGCAGAGCCTCTCCCCCGGTTCAGTGAATGCTGAGAAGTCCATCTCAGCCACCGGCAAAATCTCGGGCGGATTGTTGTTCCAGACAGAGACATGAAACTCACGGCCATCAATAAAATCTTCAACCATGGCCGGTTGATTAAGCTCTTTGTTCACCAGCAATATCTGTTCCCTGAGCGAATTGGTATCAAACACAACTGACTTTTCAGTAATTGTCAGGCTGCAGTGCTCCCTGGAGGGTTTAACTATGGAGGGAAAGAGAGTCCAGCTGCCAGCCTCCTCCGGTGTGAGCACTGCTCCTTCAGGCACTGGTATGCCAAGGCTGATTATCCGTTCCTTGGTCTTCTGCTTATCATAACTCAGGTCTATCACCTCAGGTCCGTTCCCGGTATAGGTAAAGCCCCTGTCTGAAAGAATCTCGGTCACTGTTTTTTCGCTAAACGGGATGCCCGGGAGGGCTTCACAAAGATTGAAGACAATGGTATCTTCAGGTGAATGTTTCTCAAGTATGCATTCAAGATGAGGATTACTTAACTCCTCAAGGTATGTCTCAAATCCCTCTTTTGCCAGCGCCTCAGCCAAAACAGTGTTGGAGTTCCGGGTATCATTTATCTCAGTTGCATCCCAGTTGTGATCAATGTTATATATGACAAGAACCTTCAAAAAAATGAGTTTGCCACGAAACTAAAAGAATTTTTGAAGAATGTCTGACATACGGGCTGATTTGTTCTGAAAAAAACGTTGTTTTTCCCGGCTGTTTGAGCTATTTGCCCCTCCAGAGGTTGGGCAGAAACTGATAATAGAGCAGGTGCCGCCAGGTAGACCAGTCGTGCCCGCCATGACCACCCGTATAATAGTGGTGTTTGATGTTATGTTTTACAAGGGCTTCATGCAGAGCCAGGCATCTTTGCCCCATAAAACCATTTGCCTCCTCAGTGCCCTGGCCAACAAAAAGGTAATCAACCTTCTCGTTTACTTTCGGATCATTCAGGAAGTGTGCGAGCGACGTTTCCGCATTTATATCCCCTGCACTCAGGATGCCGAAACTGGCAAACAGGTCAAGCGAACGAAAACCGATAAACATACTGTGCCGGCCTCCCATTGACAAACCCGATATGGCCCGGCCTTTTGGTGACCGGATCGTGCTGTATGCTTTATCAACCAGCGGGATTACATGGTTCCGGAGTTCCTTTTCAAAAATATCAAAGGTGAGTTCGGTATGCCTGGGATGATTCCGGTGAATTATCTGATTGTTGGGAATGGCAATAATCATCGGCACAGCTTTCCCTTCGGCCAGCAGGTTATCAAGAATAAAATTCGCCCGTCCGTCATAAATCCAGTTCGACGGGAGTTCACCGCTTCCGCCCAGCAGATAAAGAACCGGATATTTTTTCTTCGGATTATAAGCGGGAGGAGTGTAAACATAGAGTTCGCGTTCACCGCCAGTTACTTCCGAATAATATACATGGCGTGTCACTGTTCCGTGAGGAACATTCCGGGCATCATAATATGCCGGCCCGTCGCCATGCACAATCAGCTCACTGTAAGGCGGCATGGCTGTAAAGGCAGCATAAGTATTATTCGGGTCAGCAATCTGAATGCCATCTACATTGAAATGGTAGGCATACATATCCGGTTTGAGCGGCCCTATCGTGAGCGTCCAGACACCATCGTCACCCTTTGTAAAAGGAATAGGTTCCCTGCCAAGGTTATTGGCTGTGTGGATTGCCTCGACCGGCAGAACAACCTTCTGCGCATTGGGCGCTTTCAACCGGAAAGTAACCGTATTGTCGTCGCGCACCTCGGGCGAGTTTACAGAGGCGCTGAACGGCACAAGGTTCTCTGTATTCTTCTGCGGATTGTAATCGAGATTCACGTTAGCCTGCTGCGCCCATGATCCGGGCGGTATTAACAAAGCTAACCCGGTGATCAAAATCAAATGTTTCATCATAAGACAATAATTTTGAATTTAAAGGTATGATGTAACCCACATGACTGACAATTACATAAATATGTACTTGTGTATCTGATAGATGCAGGTTTCATATCTGTTTTTTAATCAATAGATCGGTATATTTTAAAAATGATTATTAACAACTACCTGATTATCAGGATTGATCATTCTTTAAAGTGAGCACTCGAATTAATTGATTTTATATCTGTCAGCAAGAATTTACAAATCTGTTATTTAATATTATCCGGTTATTATTTCAGCCCGCTGTTCTTTATGCGGAAATAGTCGAAAGAGACATCAAAGGGCGTGTCTGGTTTTGTTGTATCAGAATCAAACCAGAAGGTACTTTTCATATATTGAGCTACTGTGCCATCGCATACGATCAGGCCTGCCCTGATGTCCTTCAGCAACAAACTGGCCGTTCCGAGCAACTCCCAATTTGTGCCGTCAAGTGAATAATAAGCCGTATAGATACTTCCTCTTTTCTCCAGCTTAAGACTTAATGCATTGTCACCTGTGACTTCATTTCTGAGGTTGAAGGTTGCCAGTGATTTTGCGATGCCGTTTTCTTCCATAACCAGGTCGATTGTGCCGGGTTGCACACCCCTGACCCTGGTAGTTTTGACCACAGCCCTGAACATCAGCTTCACAAAATTATCATCGTCCTGGTAAGCCAGGATTCCTGCATTTTCCGGCTGTGACGGTGATCTGGAACATACCAGACGGGTTTCGATTGTCCAGTCGTTGTTGGCGCTCTGCAGCAATAAATTTCTCGCATTATTGGTAGCCTCCAGGACACCTCCCGGTTCACCTGTAATTGTCAGCGAACCTGGTTTTACGGACAGACTCCGGGTTGATTTGTTTTCGCGAACCCATTTCCACCGGGGGTCAACCGTACCGCCATTGAATTCATCGCTTACTGATTCCGTATCAAAATTCAGGTAGTAGACATTCTTTTCAAGGGTGACATTATCAATCAATTGCACTGTGGCAGTTCCCGGTATTGCCCTGGCCTGTTCAATCTCAACCGAAACTCCGCTGCCCGGAGCTTCAGCTTTCACTACGGGAATTTTCGAATTGCTTTTCAGGAGGTAACTGTACGCCTTTACCTCTTTATCGAATCCCGGAATTCTTTTCCCGTTAACTTTAACCGATCCGGGATTCAGGTCCGGCATAACCTTAACCGGGTAGCTGTTTGAAACGGTTGTCCCGTCAATTGTCACATAAGCGAAAATGGATGCCACACCCACGCCTGTAGCTGTTACCCTGCCCTTTTCATCGACAGCAGCTACACCAGGATTGTTGCTTTTGAAGGTAATCCCTGCTTTTGTGATATCATAGAAACTGTCGTCAGACATGCTGGCAGTAACACTTGTCTGCACAACATCTCCCGGCCTTAGCACCACCCTGTCACACCCGGCCACAACAGTTGTCAATACCGGTTTGTAGGTACCGCTCATCCGCGCCTCCACCTCTCCTTTTATGTCGCGTGATGATGCTCCAATTTCAAAAATATACCTGCCCGGATCGAAAGTAATCTTCCCCTTTTCCGAATCCCAGAACCAAAGGTCTTCACAGTTGATATCTATTGTTACTGTTTTTACCTGTCCGCGGGGGATCATCACCCTTTTGAATCCCTTCAGCCGCTTTATCGGACGTTCAAGGGATGCGTGACTGTCCGGGGTTTTCACATAAACCTGCACCACCTCTTCTCCGTCAACAGTTCCGGTATTCTGAACATCAACACTTAAAGTGATCTTATCATTCGGTGTGATGCTGGTTTTGCTGATTGCAAAATTGCTGTATGCGAATGTGGTGTATGACAGACCGTATCCGAACTCGTAAGAAACATCTTTATTGAAATACATGTAAGTGCGCCCGTTGGTGCCATCGCCGCGCAGGCTGTAATCATTAAAATCAGGCAGGTCATTCAGTGATTTATGCCATGTCACATTGAGCTTTCCGCCCGGGTTCACATCACCGAACAGTATTTTCGCCATTGCCGTGCCCTGTGCCTGACCGTTGTAACCTGTCCAGATGATCCCTGTAACATCAGCGAGATTCTTGAACTGTTCCACTTCAACCATTCCCATTGTTTGCATCACTACAATTGTGTTGGGATTTATTGCAGCCACCGCCTTTATCAGCTCATTCTGATTGCCCGGAAGGGTTAACGCGAAACGGTCTGATTCCTCTCTGCCGGTGGACTGGTCGGTGCCTACGAAAACCAGTGCGACATCGCAGCCTGCTGCCAGGTCAAGTGCTGCTGCATCGATCTCCTTCTCTGCTTCGCGATAGACAAGTACAAGTGTTTGCGGGCCGGTGATACCCAGGGTGTTGATTTTCACCGATACCACCCTGGGGCGTGCCCAACCGGGGAATCCTCCCCTGTCCGGAGGGCTGCTGATTCTTTCCGAGGCCAGTACATTGCCGGCGGCAGAACCAACCCTGACCTCCAGTATGCCACCATCAGCCGATGAACTCAGGTTGAACCTTATTGAATCAATATTTGTGATATCTATATTATCATATGCAGTCCAGTCGCCGTCCTTTATTCCGCTTATAACAGTCCATCCATATCTTGACGCTACAATCAGGCCGGGAGCTGAAGAGCTGAATTGTGTTGCATCGTATTCCTCCAACACCTCTCCATTCCGGACTGTCGAAAAACGGTTCACGGTTAAAAAGTCGGTCTTTCTGTCGGTGTTTCCGCTAATCACGGATACTATTTCGGTATTCAGGTTATGCTCCTTTATGTAGTTCTGGATCCCTTCCAGCGGTGAAATACTCAGATGAGGTTCAACCTCTCCTGAATAATCGCCCAGCTCAACTTTATCGGCCTGTGGGCCCAATACAGCAATCTTCCTGACACGCTTCAGGTCAATGGGTAAAGCTTTGCCCCCTGCTTCTGTGATTGTGCTGTTTTTCAGAAGAACGGGTGTTTTGGTTGCAACTTCAAGCGCAAGGTCATTATGAGAAGGGTCGTTGATTATTCCTGGTTTAATCCCGGCATAGGGAACAATTTCACGGGGGTCAAATTCTCCCATCCTCATTCTGATGGTGAAGAAATTCACCAGCGCCCTGTCAATCTCTGCTTCGGTAAGTATTCCCAGTCGAACAGCTTCCAGGGCATTGGCCTGGTAAACGCTGCCGCAATCGGTGTCAACACCTGCCTTTATTCCCAGCGCTGCCGCCACTACATGGTTTTCAGCATAATTATGCCCTCTGACCATATCATCAATCGCGCCGCAGTCGCCGGTTACATAACCATCCAGGCCATAGGTTTTCCGCGCGATGGTATCAACAAGGTATTTGCTTGCCGAGACCGGTATTCCGTTTACAGCGCTGTAGGCTGTCATTATTGACGGAAGCTTATAATCCCTTATAAGGGTTCTGTAAGGCAGGAGATAGTATTCGCGCATATCGCGGTCGTCCATGTCTGCGCTGCCATTGTGCCGGTTGAATTCCGTGTTGTTTGCGAAGTAGTGTTTTCCGCAGGGGACTGCTTTCAGGTAGACAGGATCGTCACCCATTAATCCCTGAATAAATCCTTTACCGATCTGAGAAACAAGAAAGGGGTCTTCCCCGAAAGTCTCTGCAGTACGTCCCCACCGCGGGTCACGGGCCGGTTCGATGACAGGCGACCAGTATGTAAGTGTAAATATCAGGTTGTGGTTAAATCCCCGGGCCTCATCGGAAATCACCTTTGTCTCGCGTTTGATCAGCTCCGGGTCCCAGGTCGCCCCGACGGCCACGCTGTTGGGGAAAGAAGTTGCAGTCATGCCGCTGTTGTTGTTTCTGCCCATTATTCCATGGAGCGCCTCGCCCCAGATGTCATAATGATTTACCCCCAGGCGCGGAATGGGGGCCATCGTATTGCCCAACTGGCTCTGCTTCTCTTCGGGGGTCATTCTGGAAACAAGGTCTGCAGCCCTTTCCTTAAATGAATACGCGGGATTCAGATAGATTGGCTTCTTTGCTTTTTCGCTGCCTGGCATAAAAGCCATTATCAGGATAGAGAAGAGTACCAATAGGAACAGTTGATTTCGCCTGGTTTTCATAGGTAAAGCATTTTTTATATTTGTAGTTCAATCTGAGTGCATACACCGGTTGCCTTCATTATATTCCACCGGAAAAAATGATAAATAATTCTGTGTCAACAGAACATCAAACCATCCCGAACTGTGAGCCTACAATTTGCACCGGCGTGAGGTTGGCTTTGGAACCGGCTTTTGCATAAGGAATAAGCTCCTCTTTAACGGGATTTCTCCACACAAATTTAAGAAAAAAAGAGAGAAGGAAACCGGTTTGCCTTACTGTGAGCTGATTTATCGTGACGAATGTTTTACAACATGCTTCCTGCCACAGGCAGAGAGTTCTGCATAAAGATCTTCAACTGCCCCTGCTGTCTCATCAACCTGTCAGCTCTGCCTGGAGGACCTTCAACTGTCTCTATTGCCGCATCAGCCTGTCAGCTCTGCCTGGAGGACCTTCAACTGTCTCTACTGCCGCATCAGCCTGTCAGCTCTGCCTGGAGGACCTTCAGCTGCCCCTGCTGCCTCATCAACCTGTCAGCTCTGCCTGGAGGACCATCAACTGCCCCTGCTGCCTCATCAACCTGTCAGCTCTGCCTGGAGGACCTTCAACTGTCTCTACTGCCGCATCAGCCTGTCAGCTGCCTGGAGAATCTTCAGCTTCAGGTCAGCCGGGTAATCAGGGTGATCATCAAGGAACTTTTCAACCGTGGCGCGGGCTTCGGGAGAAGAGTGACCGGCAAGAGTAGCTGACACCCAGTTTCCCGGGAAAAAGATGTCACCGGTAGCCTTGATCTCTTCCAGCATCTCCAGGGATTTCAGAATATACTTTTCAGACCTTTCTGCTATCATCGGGTGATGGAGATAGCCGAGGGCCTCCAGCACCCATGGTTCCCGTTCGCGGTTGGAAGGATCACTCAGGCTCTCGAAGAATGCATCCCTGACTGCCTCATCATTTGACACTGACGGTGTCACAAAATCAAACCGCTCCATTCTCTCCCTGCCGGTGATTCGTTCGCGCTGCTGCGCCAGAATGCTGCCGGCATCAGGACTGTTCTTAAGTGCCAGGGTCAGTGCGAGGGTGCATAGCTCATCCTCGCTCAGTTTCACAGGATCGGACCCTGCCCCGCCCGGAGTCACAGTTCCGGGAAGCTCCCCTCTCTTCCAGATGGAGGTGAGGTACTTCATCCCCTCCGGTGTGACGGTCACATTCCTCAGTAAACTGAACCATGTACGTCTCCCGGCCGGGCTTTCCGTTGTTGTCATTTTATTTCCCAGCATTGCCTCAGCCTCCGGTGCCAGTTCATACCGCTCCTCAGCTGTGAGCCAGTTCCACCATACGTATGAAAACCGCCCTGACACATAATTGCGCAGCTGGAGGTCAGTTATACCCTGCAGATCACTGTATGCCGCCGAATAGAAATCAGCCGGCCTGATACTCCCGTTGATCAGGTTCTCATTGAGGTTTATCCAGATGATGCCCTTCAGCAACGGATCATGCATCCCGGGGAGTTCAGACAGGAGGTGCCCGGCACTCAGGCTGTCAAGCAGAAATGTACCATAGGCCCTTCCTGAAATATCCGGGATAATGCACAACGGCTGGTCAGCGGTGGTGACCCGGGAATCGCGGTCCGCCGGTTCCATGTCAACGGTAACCGTATCAGTTGCAGTGATTACCATTGTTTTCAGTGTCTGCGGCCAGTGCCTGAGCAATCCTGCCGGATCATCTTCATGAAAAAAGATTTTGTATCCCTCTTCTTCCGTGATGACCGGTGCTATTACAGGCATACCCGCCTCTTTGACCCACATCCTGCTCCATTCGCCGAGAGGCTTTTGCGCGGCCTTCTCAAGTATTGCTACCAGGTCATCCCACCGTGCATTACCCCATGAGTACTTTTTCAGATACTCCTGCAACCCCCTCTTCAGGTTCTCCTCTCCTGCAAGCTGTTCAAGCTGGCGCATCACTATGGGGGCCTTGTTGTAGATGATGCCTCCGTAAAGTGACCCGGCATCCTTCAGGTTCTCAAGCTCCTGGATTATAGGGTTGGTGCCGCGTGTACGATCAACCTGATAGGCAGCAGGGTATCGCGAGAGAAGGAACCGCAGGTCATGGTTGACATCCGGAAAATCAGGTCCGGCAATCTTGTCCGACATGTAGCCTGCAAACACCTCCTTCAGCCATACGTCGTCAAACCACTTCATCGTCACCAGATCACCAAACCAGATATGCGATGTCTCATGTGCAATCAGTGAGGCCCGTGAAAGCTTTTCGTTGAGAGTGGGAGAAGCTTCAAGCAGCAGGGAGGAAGCCCTGTAAAATATTGATCCAGGGTGTTCCATGCCGCTGTACTGAAACGGCGGCAGTAGTACAAACCCGAACTTGTCAAAGGGATAGGGTATCTGAGTGTACTCCTCAAGCCACTTCAGGGCACTGTAATGAAGCCGGAATATCTCATCCGCGTTGTTCTCAACATAACCGGGGCGTGTCTCGCGGTGCAGCATCTCCATCTTCACCCCCTCAATCTCCTTCTCCACCAGCTCAAATTTGCCTGCGGCGAAGGCGAAGAGATAGGTGCTGATCGGCTTTGTTTCGCTGAAGCGAAGGGTAACCCTGCCATCAGTGGTGACAGCCGAAACGATGGGGTTGTTTGACATCGCCCGGTAAGATTCCGGGATGTCCAGTGCAAGGGTGAAACGGCCTTTCAGGTCAGGCTGGTCAAAGCATGGGAATGCTGTGCATGCCCTGTCGGGGACGAACAGAGTATAGAGGTATTCATCGTTTCTGTTCAGTGAGAGGTCTCCTGCACGGAAACTCACCTCAACACGGTTGTATCTTCGTGAGAGCAGACCACGGTCAATCACTATATGACCGTTGGTCAGCGCCGCCTCAACCTCTCTGCCGTTCACTGAAACTGACCTGAGGTGATCTCCGGGCACCCTGAAGTCGAGCACCAGCGGCTCCCTCCCGGACTTCCTCACAAAATCAATCACAACCGTGCCTTCAACCGGGGTGCTCTTCCCTGTATCAATCGTGAATGTGAGATTGTACCTGACGTCACTTATGGTCTCAAACCTGTAAGTCGCCAGAAGTTTGGAGACACCTTCAGCGGTGTATTCTTCTTGGTCTGCGCGGTTGCATGAAACGAGTGCAGCAACGGCAATCACAACGGTCAGAATGAAGCCTGACATGTAAGATCGGGTTTTCATGAAATCTGTTTCTGGTCATCAAATATAGCAAATCGGACTTAAAGGTTTCCTTAAGCGGCCTGCAATCCTTCAGTGTCCGTCATGAGAGCATGATCCTTCATTGTTGCAGATAAGGCATATGTCCCTATAGATATACAGTGTCCGTCATGAAAACATGATCTTTCATTGTTGCAGATAAGACATATGTCCCTTGTATATCTACAGTGTCAGTCATGAGAAAGTGCCTGCATGGCAGGTTGCTGCAGAACATTCCGGAGGGCAGAGTGATATTCTCTATCTTTGAATTGTTATCCGTTAATTACTACGCCATGAAAAAAATGATTCTCATTCTGCTTGTGGCCGGGCTGGCCGGAACCATCTGCGGACAGGGCCACTCTGCCTTTTTCTCTGATCCGGCAATCTCTCCTGACGGGTCAAAAATCGCATTCGTATATGAAAGCGACCTGTGGATGGCTGACCGCAATGGTGGCACTGCACACCGCATAACAGCAATGACCGGAGAGGAATCTGTTCCACGTTTCTCTCCTGACGGGAAATGGCTGGTTTTTGCCTCCACACAGAACGGCAACGCCGATGTCTACATCATGCCGGTTGATGGCGGCACCCTGCAGCAGCTGACCTGGAACGACGGCAATGACTATCCTGACAGCTGGTCATGGGATTCGAAAACAATCTATTTCACATCCGACAGGTTCAATACGTTTGGCACCTACACGGTTCCTGCAACGGGAGGAACCCCTGCGCGACTCTTCTCGGACAACTATTTCGACCAGGCTCATCACGTGGTTGAAATCCCGGGAAGCAACGGACAGGAGTGTTACTTTACAACTTCGTGGGAAAGCTACATGTTCCCCCACAGGAAAAGATACAGGGGAGAGAATGACCCTGACATAGAGTTTTACAGCAAGAGCACCGGCGACTACAAACGGCTGACCGAATGGGAAGGAAAGGACATGTGGCCTTCCGTTGACCGCAACGGGAAGCTCTGGTTTGCATCCGACGAGGGCAACGGCGAATACAATCTTTATACTTTTGACAACGGTGCGAAGCGACAGATGACAAGCTTTTCGACCTCCATCCGCCGTCCGCAGGTGAGCGCTGACGGCAGGTTCGTGGTTTTCGCGCGTGACTACCGGATATGGACCTTCGATGTTGCCACCGGCCAGAGTTCGCCCTGCGAAATAAATGTCTGGTCAAATGAGAACCTCGCCACGGAGATCGGCTACAACAGCGCCGGGAAAATCACCGACTTCGACGTGTCCCGTGACGGGAAGAAGATTGCCTTTGTCTCACGCGGCAGGATGTTTGTCTCGGATATCACAGGCAAGTTCATAAAGGAGATGCCCACTGACAGAGGCGAGCGGGTGCAGGAAGTCAGATGGATGAAGGATAATGAGTCACTCCTCTACACCCGCACCGTGAAAGGGTGGACTAACCTGTTCACAATCACTGCTTCAGCGCCTGCTGCCGAGAAACAGATCACACGATATGAGCGCACACTGCAGAATCTCCTTGTCAGCCCTGATGGCGACAAGGCCCTGGTAAACAGCGGTGACAGCCATATTGACCTCATTGACCTGAAGAATTTCAATGTATCCGGGATCATTAAGGATGAGTTCTGGTTCCGGCCCACCCGGCCGCGATTCTCACCTGACAGCAGGTATATACTCTACTCCGCTTACCGGAACTTCGAGCCGGATATCTTCATTTATGACACCAGGGAGGCCACTACTCACACCATCACCAGCAACGGGGTGGCTGAATCAGACCCCTGCTGGTCACCTGACGGCCGGTATATTTACCTGAGCGCCGACAGGTACAATGCAGGCTTCCCCAGGGGGGGCGGAGTGAGCAAGCTCTACCGCATCCCGCTTTACCGCTTCAGCGAGTCGCTGCGGACGGATGAGTACGACAAGCTCTTCGCGAAGAAAGCTTCAAAGGACAGTCTGAAGGTGGATATAAAAATTGAGACTGACGGAATTGCTGACCGCTGGGAACAGATCGATGTAAAGGGGAATTCGCAGTCATCACCTCATGTTTTCAATGTCAGGGGCAAGACGATGGTGCTCTTCAACAACTCCCCCAATCCGCGTGAAAGGGTGCTGACCAAAGTGGAGCTCTCGCCTTTTGATCCGCCGAAGAGCGCCGCCATAGGCGACAAGGGTTTCAGCAGACTGATAATGACAGGCGACAAGTTCTATGCACTTATCTCCGGAGATGTCCATGAGGTTAAACCGGCCGAAGGAAAGGCTGAAAAAATTACGCTGTCAGCCACTTTCAGCAAGAATCTGCACGATGAATTTGTCCAGATGTTTTATGAAAACTGGGCTACCCTGGCGGAGCATTTCTATGACCTGAACTATCACGGGGTCAACTGGAAGGAGATGCTCTCACGGTACGAGCAGTACCTCCCCCTGGTGCGCAACAGAGATAACCTGAGAACTATCCAGAATGACATGCTCGGTGAGCTGAACTCATCTCACCTCGGGTTCAGCAGTTCCGGTGAGGAGGCACGGCCATTCTACCGGCTTCAGACCAACGCCACGGGGATTATCTTCAGTAATGATGATCCCTGTGTGGTTGAAGGGTGGGTCAAGCGTTCTCCGGCTGACCTGACTGAGACACCGCTTCGTGGCGGCGACAGGCTGGTAGCTGTAAACGGCACACGGGTGGAGGCTTCCGTTGACCGGGATAAATTCTTCGCCCTGCCGCAGCTTGAGAAGGAGATTACATTAAGGTTTGACAGGAAAGGGGAAGAGTATGATATGACCCTCCGGCCTGTCAGCTCAGCTGCATTGAAGACGCTGCTCTACGACAGCTGGGTAGCTGAGAACAGGAGGATTGTCGACAGCCTGTCAGGTGGCAGGGTTGCATACGTATATATGAAGGATATGGGGACGTCGAGCCTCGAGAAGTTTCTTATTGACATGACTGGTATTGCCCTTGGCAAGGAGGCTCTGATCCTTGATATCCGGAACAACAGGGGAGGCAACGTACATGATGACGTCATAAAGTTCCTTTCGCAGAGGCCCTATCTCGAGTGGCAGGCACGCAACGGGAAGCGCTCACCACAGCCTAATTTCGCGCCGTCAGGCGGACCAATTATTCTTATGGTGAATGAGCAGTCGCTGAGTGATGCGGAGATGACCGCCGCCGCGTTCAGGGAGCTGAAGCTGGGGACAATTGTGGGTACGGAAACATACAGGTGGATAATATTTACCTCTTCGAGGATGCTCGTTGACGGCTCCTCTACCCGGTTGCCGGCGTGGGGCTGTTATGACCTTGAGGGAAATGACCTGGAGATTACCGGGGTGAAGCCTGACATCTATGTCCGCACCACGTTCGGTGACATGCAGAAAGGGGCTGATCCACAGCTGGTGCGTGCCGTTGAGGAGGCGGTGAAGGGAATCAGAAGCAGGCAGTAGGTTTGCAATTCCTAATGGTCTGCGGCCATTCAGTGTGATTTAATCATCTGTACTGCAATTTATTATGGCTCGCAGGCAGGTTATGTGTGCAGTGCATTAAGCATTGCAGATGGCAAGGATACGAAATACTGCCATGGCAATAGCATTAAGAGTTGCGGATGGCAGGGATGTACTAGCCTGCCATGGCAGTAACACTAAGAAATACAGATTAGCACTGTTCCTGGAACCTCCGCTTGAAGACCATCGGGCGGGCAATGTTATGGAATCTCTCAGTGGTGCCGCCGGTACCAATGATGATTATTGAACCGTAATTCAGGATACGTCCCATTACACTCTGGTCTACATTCACCGTCTCAATTTTTGAGAGGTTCATTTCAAATGTGCGCCGGGCGATGAACCCTTCCTTTATCACAATGCGCCTGTTGGTGATGACGAATTCTGCCAGCCATCTCTTGAACCAGGCATAAAGGGTAAGGGTGAATATCGATTTCAGTGAAAAGAAAATTACCCAGTGGTATTTGGTTTCATATACTACTATCTCATCCTTGATGAGGTGCCCGTTTACATAACTTCCCATTGTTTATACTCTTATTAATCTGTTATATATCAGTCAGTTACCTTTACTGCTTTATCTTCACTCTGCCAGAGACCATGCTTTGTGCAGACGGCCATGGCACTGAGGTTCATTGACACTTCGGGTGCAACTAAATAGAAATCAACCTCCACGTGAATGGGGCGATGGCCGTTGGCGCCCGCCGAGTAACGCGCCTCGGCTATCAGTGTCTCACGATTCCAGAGCTGAATCAGACTTATGAAGTGGTCATCGTCATCCGGGTGAGGGTACTCATCACCCATGCGGACCTTAACCTTGAACTTTTCACCGCGTTTGACAGTGTCAGGGCAGATTACATGAGGCATGTGCCGGTCGAGATAATCGCGCATTATCTCCTTCTCTTCCTTCTCTATCTCAAGTGCTTTGAATACTCTTGGCATGACATTTTTGTTTAGCACAACCAGCCGGACTGAATGGTCAGTCCGGAAGATGTAAAACTAGGAAAATTTCCGGTTTGTTATCAAACCGTGAATATTTCGTGAGGGATGAAACCAGGGTCAGACGCTATTACATTCTCCATTTCCTGTTCCATGGTTTTACCGCCGGGGATGGCTGCATGGCATTATCACTTGGGGTGACCTCTCATCACCAGTTTTTCCCGGTCCCGGTTGCTGATAACCGTAGGCTCTATCGCTTTGCGTGACCTCTCATCATCTTTTGTTCCCCGGTCCCGGTTGCTGATAACCGTATGGCTCTATCGCTTTGCGTGACCTCTCATCATCTTTTGTTCCCCGGTCCCGGCCGCCGGGGCCCCTGGCACCAAAGTTCACGGTCAAGACAACGAGGCCCCTGGCTCCGAAGTTCACTGTCGGGACGACAAGGCCGCCTGGCTCCGAAGCCCACTTTTTAGACGACAGAGCATCTGGCAATGATGCTCACCGTTGAGACAACAGAGTCCCTGGCTCCCGGTTCATTATATTCCATTGTTGCTTGATAATCAGCAGTATTACTGGGCGTACAGTTCGTTGCAGTACTTTACGAGCCTGATCAGGTCCTCGCGGTCCTCCATTTTAATGCCCTGTGATTTTATGAAGCTTCCGATCTCCTTTTTGTATTCAGGGAAAATTTTAATGAACCTGGCACGTCCCAGGAAGCTGTGCATCTCGCCATTGTGGCGGACCCAGTACACAGGCAAGTACTTAATCTCGAAATCAGGTGGAATCTCGAGGCTGTAGACACCTCCCTGGGTGCTCATATGGGAGTAGGTGTTAACCTTAGAGACTTTGGAGGTGCCACCGTAACCTACCTGCTGACCGGGAGGGATAAGACGGCTTTCGTGCTGTATAAACAGGGTGATTGGAGCGTTGACCACAACCTCGTAAATGAATTCACCAAAAGGGACGAAGTGCCGGTTGTCTATTGTTATTGTGTCAGCCTGTCTGGCTGTTGTCAGGCCATAGATGACACCGTCCTTCATAAATGCCATTTTACCTGTGATGGTGTTGTAATTGCCTGTTTCCGTTGTTACTGAACCTGTTTTCGATTTTATGATGCACTCAGTGAATTCCGGGAAAAGATACTGCGCCATGTTCACCGACTGGCTCTCCTGCGAGTGACAAAGGTCAGTGACTGCCAGTATCATCAGGCATGCGGCTGCTAATTTTGAGATGTATTTCATAACTTCTGATATCCTCCTTTTCAATTAAAGTTACATTCTGCCGGATAATTCCGAAAGTTAACAATTTTAAAGCGGTCAGGTATGGCCGGTGCGCCTGGAATAACTATGGTTCTCGTCTGAGAGGGAAAAAAACAGTGACAATAGGCGCTGCTTGCAAATTATATCTGTTTTTCTTAACTTTCGCAGTCAAATACCTGTAAATAATGAAAAATATATTAATTATTGGATTGATTTTTCTGGTGTCAATGGTCTCCTGCAGCAAGGAGGATTCCGATGCCGATCTGCTTTATGGCAACTGGACACTTGAATCAGATTCAGGTTATCCCGCTCCCAGGGTTGAATTCAATACCAAAGGTGATTACTGCATGGTTGATTACACCAATGTGTCATTTGTCGGGACAACGTTTTGCGGTTATGAAATTACCGGTGAGTTCAGTATCAATGGCAACCAGATCACCTTCCATACTGCCGTTGTTGAGAGACTGGAAGACGGGACAGGAGAGACGGAGTTTCCGTATGAGGTGGCCATAACGGGCAGTTCTCCGTTTGGAAGCTTTTACTTCGGATTGAGTTTTGTTTCTACTCTTCCGGACGGGCATTTTTCCGGCGTGCTTAACCTGCAGTTTGAGCCGGTTGTCTGGGAGATAATCACTCTGACTGACAATACTCTGGAGGTTAAGATAGGGACACATACCTTTCGTTTTGTCAGGAGATAAATGACAGCCGGTCATTTGATAAAACAGGATATTTTTTGTTCTTAAGGAAATAGTGCGTATCTTTGCACCCACATTGCGGGGTGGAGCAGTGGCAGCTCGTTGGGCTCATAACCCAAAGGTCGGAGGTTCGAATCCTCCCTCCGCTACAAAGAACACACCAATAAAACTGTAAGTCAACGACTTGCAGTTTTTTGTTTTTATACAGGAGACATACGTGAAACTATCATGTGGTTTCTGTTCCTGTCAGGCTACACTAGGGTTGAAGCGTTCCATAACCGTTTGCATGCCACTGAGCTCCTCATTGGCCATACCGCATGTTAGTAGCGTCTTCTCTATTGGGTTCCAGGCGCCAAATACCGTTTCCTTCCATTAAAGATCTCCATTCATAACGCCAGCCCAATAATTTACACGCGATCAGTGTATTCAAAGGTTGTGTTGAAGAAGAACCATCTACTCTGGGATAGTTGTCAACGGTTAATCCATCTATTTCAAACAACATATCGTCCTCCCTGTCGCAACCCGAAAAAATTGCTGCTACTGCAAGGCATAAAGCTATTGCAGCCAGGTTTCTAAAGTTTAATCTCTTTAACATGGTACAAAGAACTTGTTTTACACTGTCTCAAATGCCTTGCGATCTATAACAATATTATCGAAATATTAACTTTTCCCCCAAGTCCTTTTTCAACTATATCAAAAAGTCCTCAAAATAGTTCTTGTAAGCAATTATCTCCCGGATTTTCTCCATTTCATCAAGTTAAACGCAAGGGTAACTTTAAAGCTACAATTTTTCAAATTAATCGATATCCGTCTTTCTTCATATTATGCCCCATTACAGAATATGCTAATCACATAAATGAATGCAGACAGCAATATGGCCTGTGGCGGGTTGCGGACGACTTCTCATTATCCACTGTTACAAAACTTTATGTGGAGCGGTAAGCTTTAAAGTGCCACTCCTTTCGTCATTGTATATATTGCGTGTTGGGCTTCTTTATTATTTTAAATCCCGGTACTTCCCTGCAATGCCTATTATTGATTTATCAGGTACAATAATCATTTCGTTATATACTTTTGTTGAATCAACTCGAAATTTCAGATATAATATCTCACCAGTCTTTACTGATTGGTCTAAGACCAAGGCTATTATATAAGCAGGATTTCTTTTGTATTTTGCCTTAAATTCAACAAATTCTCCTTTTGCATTTTTTAATTCGAAACCGGAATCGGTTACCTGAAAATCTTTTATCGATTCAATTTTAACAATATCTCTTCCTACCCATGGCTCATAGAAAGAATCAATTTTTATGTTTTGATTACCCTCTTCGTCAAACATCCATCTATAGCTGGAATCAGAATATTTGGGATTATAAACCCATGAGCCATAACCAGAATATCTGGTTATGTTTCCAAATTCAAATCGAACATTTTGACTCTTCAGTATTTCCGGTATTTCGTTTCCCTTAATTGACGAGTTTACCTGAAAACCATTGGGAACTGAAGGAAAATCCCAGTTAGCAATTCCTTTGCCTGAAGTGCAAGTCAATCTACATATTAAAGAATCATTCCTGAATATATCAATTCTATCAACAAATGATACCGGGTCATATGTTGCTTTATTAAACTCGAAATGAAGTCTTAAAAAAGCATCATCTGAATCAATATTTACAATTCTTGTATGTACTGTAATCACTTCGTTACAGCTAAATGCCAATAATTGAAGAATTAGTGCCAATAAGAATGCTTTTTTTGCATTGTAGTATCTTTTCATAATGAAATACAACTTTATTTAGCTCTTGCAAAGGTATATTTATTTGACCGCAGCTTTAATCAGCCTGCCAACTTTAAGCAGAGCCGGAATACCAGTGCAGAGTTTAAACTGCAGAGCACGATGAAGCCGGTCAGCTGCCTGTTCCAATAATCTGCCCGATAACATCTCTTTATCTTCATTTATTTTGTTCTTTTGAAGGAGTCATTAATTGAACAAAGTCGATGAAAAAGATTATCCTCGTACTCTTTGTGATGACAGTTGTTCCCGGCTGTCATCAGGACCTTCCGGCACAGAAGAAAAACAGGAAAGCTGGATCAGCAGTCCAGCCGGCAGTGACTATAAAGCCCGAGGCACAGAAGCAGGTGCAGACAGCTACAGTAGTTCCGGTAATAGTAGACGGTGAAGCACAAAAGATACCTGCATTTGAAAATGCTGATGACTGGATCCGCGAGGATCTGTGGGTTGAAACAGAGTTTGACTCTGACGGCGATGGTAAGCGTGACAGGATGCATGTTGACGTCACCCGCCCGAAGCAGACTGACACTGAAGGGATAAAGCTTCCGGTGGTGTATGAGTCAAGCCCCTACTTCGCAGGCACCGCCGGCAACAATAAAGAATATTTCTGGAATGTCAGGCATGAGCTCAATACCGTACCCAAACCGCATATTCATCCCCCGCAGATTAAACGGAGAGGCGAGCGGCCTGTTATCTCCAACTCGCAGGTCAAGGCATGGCTGCCCTACGGTTTTGCCGTGGTTCATTCATCTGCACCCGGAACAGGGCTCTCGCAGGGATGCCCCACAATAGGTACACGTATAGAAGCCCTGGCACCCAAGGCTGTGATAGACTGGCTCAACGGACGGGCCAAAGGATACACCACCCCTGACGGGAACGAGGAGGTAAAGGCATACTGGGCCACCGGCAAGGTGGGAATGATAGGTACATCATACAACGGAACCATCCCCTTCGCCGCTGCCACCACAGGGGTGGAAGGACTGGAGGCCATCATACCTGTAGCACCCAATACATCATACTATCACTATTACCGTTCAAACGGACTGGTCAGGAGCCCGGGCGGATACCTGGGTGAAGATGCCGATGTCCTGTATGATTTCATCTTCTCCAATCCTGATAACTGCAATTACTGTGACAGTGTGGTAAGAGATGGTGAGATGGCTGCCGGCCTCGATCGTGTCACCGGTGACTACAATGAGTTCTGGGCCAAACGTGACCTGATGAATTACATGAAGCCATATAAAGCAGCCACGCTGATGGCACATGCCTTCAACGACTGGAACGTTGTGCCCAGCCACAGTTACCGTTTCATCGAAAAGCTGAAGGAGATGGGGGTACCGCTGCAGATATACTATCACCAGGGAGGTCATGGCGGCGAGCCTCCGTTTAAGATGATGAACAGATGGTTCACCCGTTACCTTTTCGGGATTGAAAACGGGGTTGAAAATGATCCGAAAGCATGGATCGTCCGCGAAGGAGCTGAACGACTAAGCCCGACAGCATATACTGATTATCCCCATCCGGATGCCAGGCCTGTTACCCTGTATCTCACCGGGGGTGCCCCGGAGGCAGGCGGCCTTGTGATGACGAAGCAGGCAAAACAGGAGAAGGAAACCCTTGTCGATAATTATTCGTTCACCGGCTCTTCCCTTGCCCAGGCTGAATACAGCAACCATCGTCTCCTGTACCTGACTCCCGTTTTGACTGAGCCCGTGCACATCTCGGGTGTGGTTAAGGTAAAGATCAGGGCAGCTTCCAGCAAGCCTGCAGTGAACCTCTCCGTGTGGATGGTGGCATTGCCCTGGGAAGATGGGCGCATGACGAGGATGACCGAGAGCATCATCACCCGGGGCTGGGCAGACCTGCAGAACCATCGCTCCCTGACCGAGAGTGAACCGCTGGTGCCCGGCAAATTCTATGAGATGAGCTTCGGGCTCGAGCCCGATGACCAGATCATACCTGCCGGAAAACAAATAGGCCTCATGATCTTCTCAAGTGACAAGGAGTTTACCCTTCATCCTGTTCCCGGAACGGAACTGACTGTTGATCTTGACGGTACGGAGGTTACAATTCCGGTAGTTGGCGGTATAATCAAGTAATCCGGACATCATCGGGTACCCGTCTCTGAATTGCCCGAAAGCAATTCACCGGTTCGTCATTTAATTTAAAGCAGAGCTGCGACTGATATATCTTCATCTATATCGTCCCGGTGGATACCTGTACCATCACCAATAAGCCGCCAGCTACTTAATTGTTCATCAGTTGCCCTTCTCAGTCAGGGGAACCAAAGTAGAGGTACCCCAACTTCTCTGCCATCCTGCAGCAGCACATAAAGCATATCCCTTGTGAACCACACTTTGGTGGCAAGTGCTTTTATAGAATCGTAACCTTTTATTATTAACACTGTTGTCTTTGCTCAACAAAGATGGCAAAAACAATTGAGACAGCTTTTCAGGCATCGGGGAGAACCCAATCCGGGTCACTGCATGATTTTTTTCTCTGCCATAGCAGCGTTTTGGCGTTTCATCTCGTAATAGGTTATAAAAGACTTAAATTTTGTTTAACCATTATTAAAAAGAATTGTATGAAAAATTCAGTATTGATAACTCTGTGCCTCCTGGTTTTTGCCGGACTATCATCATGTTCAAAGGACAAAGGAGAGGAGCCTGATCTTACCCCGAAGAATATTGAAGTGACAGCCAAGAGCTCCGAAGTCATTACCTATAGCAATGAATTCGGAGTCGACCTCTTTTCAAAAGTTGCTCTTGCCGAAAACAAAAACCTCATGCTCTCACCGCTGAGCGCAAGCGCCGCACTGACCATGCTGCTCAACGGCTGTGGGGGAGATACCTATGACCAGCTGAAGAGCACGCTGAAATATCCCGAACAGCTGACCATCAGTGAAATAAACGAGGTATATAAAAGCCTTGTCTCGCAGTTGCTGGTTGTTGACCCAAAGGTAAAACTGGCCCTGGCAAATGCAATTTTCTACAGGATGGGATTCACCGTCAAGCCCCCGTTCCTCAGCACTATGGAAAATGATTTTAATGCTGAAATTGACGGTCTTGATTTTTCTCTGCCATCAGCGCTGACAACAATTAATAAATGGGCCAGCGACAATACAAACGGTAAAATCCCGAAGGTGCTCGAAAAAATATCCGGTGATGCGGTCATGTTTATCATGAATGCCCTTTACTTCAAGGGCGACTGGAGCTACCAGTTCGATAAGA